>Ga0209347_1000335_pt1 | contig 127613 bp, 117 predicted proteins | sample AutmiccommuBRH23_FD_187382 | JGI IMG/M metagenome (GOLD analysis project Ga0209347, IMG submission 187382) | Deep subsurface microbial communities from Mt. Terri, Switzerland - Autotrophic microbial communities BRH/23 (SPAdes) (version 2) | ecosystem: Environmental > Aquatic > Deep subsurface... | reverse complement strand
ATTAGAGCGTCCTACTTAATTGACACCCTGGCCCTTCAGCGTAGGTTCAGAAGGCAGGATGCTAGCGGCACTTAAGCAGCTAGGGCGTAATTATTTTCGTTAACTATTAGGTCCACCGTTTAACGAGACCAGGTGGAATCTCGACGCGCAACTCTTGCCACCGCTTCCCCGAGCGAGTCTAGAACGCCCCCATGTAAAGTTTCTACATGCATAGTATAACACATTTGCATATAAAGAATAGCTGAATATCCTTGGCAACTTTGCATTTTAGTGGTAAATCATGAAATTCTTTTTTGGGAGTTCTTCAAATCTACTTGAACCATGAAATATTAACATACAACTGTATCTTCTAATAGACTTTATTCCGTTCCCTAAGCGCTCGTTCAATATCACGTTTACCTTCTCGTTCGGCAAGAGACTGACGCTTGTCGTAATTTTTCTTCCCTTGACCGACTGCCAACTCTACTTTAGCCATCCCTTTTTTTAAATAGATCTTAATCGGAATGAGGGTTAAGCCTTGAAGCTGTACTTTTCCGACTAACTTATTTATTTCCGAACGGTGTAATAATAATTTACGCGGCCGTAGTGGATCATGATTAAACCGATTTCCTTGTTCATAAGGGCTGATATGCATCTGATGAACCCAAACTTCGCCATTGTTCACACGAGCATAGCTATCCTTCAAGTTGGCTTTCCCGTTACGGATGGATTTTATTTCTGTCCCAGTAAGAACGATTCCGGCTTCGACTCGATCTTCAATATAATAATCGTGAAACGCTTTACGATTTTCAGAAACGATTTTAACTCCCTCAGAAGGCATACGGCTCCTCCTTTCACTAAGCACTTATTATACCACTATTTACCTGTTTTTGCCAAACTTAGTTTAGATACTTCCTATCAAAGTTCCAATGCATCAGAAATTCCTTGCATCACTTCTAGCTTTGCATCAGTATGCGGGACATGTAATAGAGAAAGCTTGCTACATACAAAGGGCACTTCGCATGAAGTGCCCTCTAATTTGGCTTAGTATGCGTAAGAGTGGTATAAAGCAAACTTGGCTGGTGCCCACACGAAGACACTGTCTTCGCACGTATTATTCATTCTGTCAGCTTCAGCTAAGGTGCCTAGTTGCACTTATGCTTTCTGTAGTATAAAAAAGCTACAAATATCACTTAGTAAGCATCACAAGAACCAAAGAACTTAGTAAAAAGATCCCTGCTAAAACGGCCGTGAGTTTCGCGAACAGTTCATCCATGCCTTTCTTTTTCCCAAATATAGACTCTCCAGCCCCCGCAATCGCCCCTGATAATCCAGCGCTCCTTCCGGACTGAAGTAATACAGCCACAATAAGTCCTATAGAGCTAAGGACCAGAAGAACAACTAAAGCAATTACCAAATTAACTCACCCCTTCAACAACCCTATGTTCCCAAATCTACTTATTAAAGCAATAGGCTTATTTTAGCACACGCCTAAACAAAACTCAACAAGCTTCAGAACTAAGAGAGCTAAGTCTATTCCACTCCGTTCCCTAATTCACCCACAGCCCAAGTCGTTTCCAGCCCGGATGGTGTTAACTTGCAAAGCCAAACCATCCAGCAGAGTCGCGTCAACCACGCATATATTACGAAGCGCGTAGCGTGGCAAAGGACTTGTCCATGGAAGGACTGATGTCGCGATGCCAAGACGATAAGCACGATACTCTCCAGTGACGATAGTCTCCGGTACGATAGTCTCCAGTGGAGAGTATCGCCGAAGCCGTGATCCCAAGAGAATGCTTATCGGCGTAGGATAGAGTATCGCCGAAAGCGCACGTCCCCTGACGAATACTATTGCGCTGAGGATGAGTATTGCCGAGCCACACACCCAAAATGATACTTCGTGGCGAAGGAACGAGCTTATCGCCACACTGCAACTCATTACGCATACTCCTGCAGTGTGGATTCGGCAAGGAGCGACGCACATGCAGAACAGCCCAAAGGTTTTGCCAACGCTCGCTTCGTAATCAAGCGTGATAGCGATGGCGCTGTGGTGCGGCGTACAAGTTCACACCATCCCTATCTGGCTAAGGCTTTCCGGCCACGATACACTGCGCTCTCTCCAAGTTCCTCCTCAATTCGAAGCAATTCGTTGTACTTAGCCACCCGCTCGGTCCGTGCTGGAGCCCCAGTTTTGATCTGACCAGCATTGACAGCAACAGCGACATGGGCTAGGGTAACGTCTTCTGTTTCTCCTGATCGATGAGAGACGACAGCTGTATATCCTGCCCGTTTGGCCATTTCGATGGCGTCTAGGGTTTCGGTTAAGGTTCCGATTTGATTGAGCTTAATCAGGATCGAGTTGCCGCATTTTTCCTTAATTCCGCGAGCTAAACGCTCCGGGTTGGTCACAAATAAATCGTCCCCGACGAGCTGAACGCGATCTCCCAAGCGTTCAGTCATATTGCGCCAGCCTTCCCAATCGTCTTCATGCAGTCCATCTTCTATTGAAACAATCGGATACCGGTTGATCAGGCCCTCATAAAAATCAATCATCTCGTCCGAGGTCTTCTTGAGCCCCTCACCAGCTAAGTTATAGATTCCATTTTCGTAAAGTTCTGAGGCTGCCACATCAAGGGCCAAAGCTATATCTTCTCCAGGAACATATCCTGCCCTTTGAATCGCGTCAACAATGCAAAGTAGCGCATCTTCGTTAGATTCGAGGTTGGGCGCAAAACCGCCTTCATCCCCGACAGCGGTTGCTAGGGTTTTTTCTTTTAAAACAGCTTTCAGACTGTGGTAGACTTCTGTCCCCATGCGCAAGGCCTCAGCAAAGCTCGACGCTCCTACTGGCATAACCATAAATTCTTGAATATCCACATTATTATCGGCATGACTACCACCATTTAAAATATTCATCATCGGCACTGGAAGTTCTTTAGCATTAACGCCGCCCAAATACTGATAAAGGGGTAACCCGAGCGACTCCGCAGCTGCTTTAGCTGAGGCCAAGGACACACCAAGGATCGCGTTGGCTCCCAATTTCCCCTTATTTGCGGTACCATCAAGTTCAATCAATAGACGATCTAATCCTGGTTGGTCGAACGGATTCAATCCCTCAACTTCCGGGCTGATTAGTAGGTTAACATTTTCAACTGCTTTCAATACCCCTTTACCCATATAACGGGTAGCATCTCCGTCCCGAAGTTCCACTGCTTCAAAAGCCCCTGTAGAAGCGCCCGACGGGACAGCCGCACGACCTATGACCCCATCAGTAAGAACGACATCTACTTCCACCGTCGGATTCCCCCGAGAATCCAAAATCTCACGAGCATATACATCTGTAATAAAAGTCATTAAAATTTCCCCCTTTATTCATCTAATAAAACCCCAATTTAAGAGCTAACGATTAAAGACTTTCCAGTCATTTCCGCAGGCTTAGGTATATTGAGTAATTCGAGAAGAGTAGGCGCAATATCACACAGAGCACCGCCCTCACGCAACTTCTGCCCTTTAAACTTATCATCTACTAAAATGAAGGGAACTAAATTTGTGGAGTGGGCGGTCAAAGGAAGTTCTGTATCCGGATCCACCTTTTCCTCAGCATTCCCATGGTCTGCCGTGATAAGGATAGTCCCATTCATTTTCTGAAGCTCATCATATATTTCACCCAAACATCGGTCAATCGCCTCTACTGCTTTGACGGTTGCCTCAAACACACCAGTATGTCCCACCATATCTGGATTGGCAAAGTTGAGAATGATCACATGATATGTATTTTTCCTCAGTTGTTCTAGGAGCGTTTGGGTTAATTCCGGTGCACTCATATCAGGCTGAAGGTTATAAGTCGCAACTTTAGGGGAAGGGATAAGAATTCGTTCCTCAGCTGGATTAGGTTCTTCGATTCCCCCGTTAAAAAAGAAGGTCACATGGGCATATTTTTCCGTTTCTGCAATCCGCAACTGTTTTAACCCATGTTGGGAAAGAACTTCACCCAACGTGTTTCTCAAGTTTTGTTGCGGGAATACGACTGGCGCACGGATAGTGTCCTCATACTGAGTCATACACACAAAGTGGACTCGTTGGTGAATGGGGCGTGCAAACCCTGTAACCTCATCGTCTACGAAGGCATGAGTGATCTCCCGCGCCCGATCTGAACGGAAGTTAAAGAAGAGCACACTGTCTCCATCTTGAATGGGCCCCACAGGTTTTCCGTCCACATCAACAATCACCGTCGGAACTACGAATTCATCCGTCACACGCACATCATAGGAACTCTCCAGCGCTGCTAAAGCACTAGCCGCGCATTTCCCTTCGCCTAAAGCCAAAGCCTGATAGCCCTTTTCTAGGCGCTCCCAGCGATGATCTCTGTCCATTACGTAGTAACGGCCACTCACAGTGGCAATTTTTCCAAAACCAAGATCTCTAATTTTTTGTTCTAGTTGATTGATATAAAGTTTGGCACTCTGGGGCAAAACGTCGCGACCATCGAGAATGACGTGGATATACACTTCTTCTAGGCCTTGTTCCTTGGCCATCTCCAGGAGGGCAAACAAGTGCGCAATATGGGAATGAACTCCTCCGTCAGAGAGTAAGCCCAAAAAGTGGAAGGCCTTGTTATGAAGGCGAGCACTATCCATTGCTTCGATAAGGACAGGATTCTTAAATAACGTTCCATCCTTAATCGCTTTATAGATTCGGGTTAGTTCCTGATAAACTACCCGCCCAGCACCTATATTCAGATGCCCAACTTCGGAATTTCCCATTTGACCATCTGGTAATCCTACGGCTTCTCCCGAGGCCTGGAGGAAGGTGTGGGGGTAAGCTTTTTCCAACTGCCGAAAGTTTGGCAAATTTGCTTGGGCGATGGCGTTTCCCTCGATAGCATCACGATGACCCCAGCCATCTAAAATCATGAGGAGAAGTGGTTTAACGTTCATTGCTATATTCCTTCCACGCGTGCCACAAGGGGATTTGCATTGAGGATGAGCTTGCCAAAACTTATCGGATCCAAGCTTGCCCCGCCGACTAGTGCGCCGTCAACATCAGGCTCAGTCAAGAGCTCGGCAATGTTATCTGCCTTGACACTACCACCATAGAGAATGGGCACTTTCTCAGCAGCAAGTCCCATGAGACCTGTCAGTGTGGCACGAATCGAGGCACACATTTCTTGGGCGTCTTTGCTGGAGGCCGTTTTCCCAGTGCCAATTGCCCAAATCGGTTCATAGGCGACAATAATTTTGCTTAAATCTTCAACCGATAAGCCCACTAGAGCACGGGTAACCTGCCCTTGGACCCTCTCTACTGCTTTACCTTCTTCTCGAACGTTCAAATTCTCCCCACAACAAACGATGGGGGTTAATCCCACAGCTAAGGCTTTCCGTGCTTTCTTATTGATCTCTTCGTCCGTTTCCCCAAACATCTCCCGACGTTCAGAGTGGCCAAGTATCACATAAGTACACGCAACATCAAGCAACATCTGAGCTGAGATTTCACCTGTAAAGGCACCCTGGTCTGCCCAAGCCATATTTTGAGCACCTAAGTGCACAATACTTTCTTCAAGTTCATTCTTGAGGGGATAAAGAGCCGTAAAAGGAGCACAAAGAATAATGTCGAGTTCTGTAACGTCCTTAACTTCTTCAATAAACCTCACTGCATAGTCTGTTGCTTCGTTTACTGTTTTAAACATTTTCCAATTGCCGGCGATGACCGGCCGTCGATTTGCCATCTATAATACCCTCCAATTCTTAACAAGGCGCGAGGTTCGATGGACCAGGCATGACATTCTAACCTCTTTAAACCACTAACTTCGTGCCTCTAGCTTCGCATTAAGCTTTTGATTGAACCTCGCGCTTCGCATTACCTATAATTCAAACGTTCCCCCGCCGTCTCCCCGCCAAGGAGTGCTTTTCTACTAAGCGAAAGCATCAGTGAAGCCGCGTGTCCAGACGGGCACCGACGGTTCGCACCCCCGTAGTGCGCCGCAGGGACTTGTCCATGACTCAAACAGGACGTTTGAGATTAGTAGCGCCGCCGTGACGATAAGCGGACGAGCTTATCGCAACACTGCAACTCATTACGCATACTCCTGGCAGTGTGGATTGGCAAGGCGCCGTGATGGACTGATGCCACGGTGCCATGGATGGCATGGAGCGGCGCACATGCATCTATCCCTGAGGTTCGGACGCGCTCCGCGAACCGTTCTAGCCCTTCAGCGGCGTAACGTGCTGACGCGTGCAGACAAGCGCTCCTCGGACAGTCGTCACCACCACAAAGCGCCACCTCTAACTCCAAAGCCTACCCAGAAGGAGCGCTTTTCTGCTAAGCGGAAGCATCTGTGGAAGCCGCGGTCCAGACGTGCGCCGACGGTTCGCGCCCCCGTCAGCGCGCCATTGGTCGACTCGTGGTTCGTGGTTCGTAGTTCGAAATTCGTTCCCTTGTAAGCCTGCGGTCCGTTCCCCATAAACTAAGCCAGAGGAGCGCTTTTCTGCAAAGCGGATGCGTCAGTGAAGCCGCGGTCCAGACGAGTGTTGACGGTTCGCGCCCTCGTCAGCGCGCCGTTGGTTCACATGCATTCTGCTTAGAGGTTTGGCGCGCTCGCGAACTGTCCAGCTTGTCAGCGGCGTAACTCGCAGATGCGTGCAGATAAGCGCTCCTCACGCCTCGTTCAGCGCGGCAACACCAGGTAGCACTTTCCCTTCTAGAAACTCTAGTGAAGCGCCACCCCCTGTTGAAATATGGGTCATCTGATCCGCAACGCCCATTTTCTCCACCGCTGCCACAGAATCCCCACCGCCGACAATCGTTATCCCCTTACAATTCGCGACCGCCTGGGCAACTCGCTCTGTTCCTTTGGCGAAGGCATCCATTTCAAAGACACCCATTGGACCGTTCCAGATCACCGTCCGAGCGGTCGAAATCCGGGCGGCAAACCTCTCAGCACTAACCGCACCGATATCTAAGGCCATTTCACCCTCTTGAATTTCCGAGACTCTCACTGTATGGTGAGGAGCATCCGCTTCGAAGGCAAGGGCTACCACCACGTCGATTGGCAGTTCTAATTCAACCCCCTTCGCCTTAGCTGTCTCGATGAGTTGCTTTGCCAATTCCACTTTTTCCTCTTCGAGAAGAGATTTTCCTACATTATACCCTTGTGCTTTTAGGAAGGTATTCGCCATCCCTCCCCCGATAATCAAGGCGTCGACCTTATTTAGGAGGTTTTCAATTACACCAATCTTATCGCTCACCTTGGCACCACCAATAATGGCCACAAAGGGTCGTTCGGGCCTTTCCAAAGCGTTGCCCATGAATTCGACTTCTTTTTGCATTAGCATTCCCGCAACGGCAGGAATAAAGTGTGTAACCCCTTCTGTGGATGCATGAGCACGGTGGGCAGTTCCAAACGCATCGTTGACAAAAAGTTCGGCAAGCGAAGCCAAGTCACGGGCGAAGGTCGGATCATTTTTCTCTTCTTCCGCATGGAAACGGACATTTTCCAATAATAGAACCTGCCCGTCTTGCAGCTTGCTTACGGCCTCCAAAGCTACATCCCCTACGCAGTCCCCAGCAAGTTGCACCTCTTGCCCCAACTGCTCGCTCAAACGCTTGGCAACGGGTGCCAGGGAATACTTAGGATTAACTTTTCCTTTAGGACGCCCATGGTGGGAAGCTAGGATGACACGAGCTCCTTCTTTTATGAGATATTCAATTGTGGGAAGAGAGGCGCGTATCCGAGTATCATCCGTTATTTGTCCCTGTTCATCGAGCGGGACATTAAAATCTGCGCGGACCAACACTCGTTTTCCTCGGACCTCCTCATCCTTAATGCTTTTTTTGTTCATGTAAAAATCCCCTTTCACTTTGACCCAAGGGTGGTGGGGTCTGACTATTGGCGAATAGTCTCCTTTAAAATATACATTAGTATACCGAAAAAATAAACTTCTTACTCTTGTGAACTTTAATTATTCTAACTGTTACTAATTCTCCATCAAATCGCGGTTTCCTGCCCGCTTCACAATTGTTCGTTAATCCTCCCAATCTTTACTGCGTTCAACTGCTTTTAGCCACCCTCGATAAAGTTTCGCCCTCAGCTCCACGGACATTTTGGGCTTAAAGCAACGATCCATCCGCCAACTTGCCCGGATTTCCTCTTGATCCTTCCAGAAACCCACAGCTAACCCAGCCAAATATGCTGCACCCAATGCCGTAGTTTCTATGAATTCTGGGCGCTCCACAGGGACACCTAGGAGATCCGCCTGAAATTGCATTAATAAATTATTGACCACGGCACCACCATCCACCTTTAAGGTCGACAGAGTCATCTCAGCATCCTTTTCCATCGCCCCGAGGACATCTTTTGCCTGATAAGCCATCGCTTCCAAGGTCGCACGAATCAGATGAGCCTTCGTGGTTCCCCGAGTTAATCCAAATATCGCACCACGAGCGCGCATATTCCAATAGGGTGCTCCCAACCCCGTAAAGGCTGGAACAACATAAACGCCGTCTGTGTCCTCGACCGTGCTCGCGAAGTCCTCGGACTCCTGCGCCGATTCAAGGAGTTTGAGCCCATCCCTCAACCACTGAATTGCTGCACCCGCGATAAAAACGCTGCCCTCTAACGCGTATACAACCTTGTCGTTCAGGCCCCAAGCGATTGTCGTCAGCAGCCCGCTTTTGGAGGGGACGGCACGTTCACCGGTATTCAGAAGCATAAAGCAGCCTGTTCCATACGTGTTTTTCGCCATCCCGGGTTCAAAACACATTTGTCCAAACAAGGCGGCCTGCTGATCCCCGGCTATCCCGGAAATTGGGATTAAACTCCTACCAAACAAGCTGAGCTCTGCTTGCCCGTAAACCCCGCTTGAAGGTTTCACTTCAGGCAACATGCTTCTGGGAATTCCTAGTTCCGTGAGAATTTCTTCGGACCATTCTAACGTATGGATGTTATACATTGAAGTGCGTGAGGCGTTGGAGTAATCAGTAACATGCACTTTGCCGTTCGTTAATTTCCAAACTAGCCATGTATCAATGGTCCCAAACAATAGATCACCAAGCTCAGCTTTCTGACGGGCTCCCTCCACATGATCCAACAACCATTTCACCTTTGTCCCTGAAAAATAGGCATCAAGGACCAGCCCAGTCTGCGATCGAATCGTTTCCTCCCACCCTTTAGCTTTTAAAGCTTCCACAATTTCTGTTGTCCTACGACATTGCCAAACAATGGCCGGATGAATTGGTCTTCCAGTAGCTCTCTCCCATACCACGGTCGTCTCCCGCTGATTGGTGATCCCGATACCCGCAATTTCTTCCGGTGCTACACCTGTCTGCGCTAGCAGTTTAGCCATGACCTCATATTGGATGCTCCAGATTTCCTCCGCATCTTGCTCCACCCACCCGGGTTTAGGGTAATACTGCGTGAATTCCTTTTGCGCGACTCCAATTACTTCACTCTTCTGGTTAAATAAAATCGCCCGGCAGCTCGTGGTACCCTGATCTAACGCTAATATGTATTTTTTAGACATGCCCCACCTTCCCTCCTCGGACATTCTCGTGGTTCGTGGACAGCCAATGGGCATTGGCCACTAATTCGTAAATTACAGTATCCTTCTTTTGTAGATTCCATGTCTAAAGCAAATTTCCTGCGTGCTCTTACCTTCTCTTTCTCTTTTCAGATCACAGTGTTCAGCGTTCAGGCCCGCATTCACCCTTAGCATTAATAATGCCTATCAAGTTATTCCATAGGCTTTCATAAGAATCCAAATCGGATGTTGCGTCTTGACCCTTGAACCGTGCTGAATTTGCACCTGACATCCTCCACATTCAGTTATCATAGTTTCGAATTCTCCATCTATCACACCTTGCTGGACTCGATCAAACAAGGTGTTTCCAATCATCATCGCTAAATCGTACTTTTCTTGTTTGAAACCAAAACTTCCGGATAATCCACAGCAACCCTCATCAAGATCGTTCACACTCACCCCTGGGATTAAGCGCAATAAACGTAAAGAGGGCGTCCCGACCCCTTGAGCCTTCAGATGGCATGGAGCATGATACCCCAGCGAGACCGGTACTTCTTGAAATTTTTCTCGGAGTTCACCCCGTTCATGTCGTTCCCAGAGAAATTCAAATAAATCATAGGTCTGCTGCCCGATACGATTCGCCCCCAAAGTCCCAGCCTTCGGATATTCTTCCTTCAGTGCTAAGCCGCAACTTGAACAGGCGGTGATCACGGGCAAATCCTCCTGTAAATAGGGTTTCATAAGCGCCATATTTTTCTTGATAGTATCTCTGCCCTCATGGAAATGGCCATTGGCTTGAAGGGGAACTCCACAGCAGTGAAAGGCTGGAACGATCACTTCATACCCGTTGTGCTCCAAGACTTTAACGACCGCCTGACCCGTTAATGCATCGTTGTAGGTGACAAAACAACCGGGAAAATAAACAACTTGTTTACTCGGTGGAACAGATTTTACTGCAACGTCTCCCTTTTTCCGTTTTACTGATGTCCCTTTCAATCTCGAATAATAGGCTGGTAACGGGGCAACTCGACTAATTCCGAGAGTTCGTTCCATCAATCCGCGAACAAACGATACACCGAGCACGGTATTCGTTAAGCTTGGCCAAATCGTCCCTAACCATCCCAAATATTCTGCCCGCCCTAGGACGAGCCCTCTAAGCCAGTGCTGAAGAGTTCTGGGCTTCAATCTTCCACCCAAAATCCATTCTGTTTTTAGAGGATAAAGGGCCCTTTCCCGTGCTCTCAAAATCATGTCGGTTATTTTCACGCCTGACGGACAAGTGATTTCGCAAGTTTTACAATTCGAACAATACTCGATCGACGAAGGATCCATTTCCAAGCCCTCAAGTCGGAAACGCTCAGCATCCGGTCCAATACTTTTCGGTCCCGGGAAAAGTGGATACACCGCGGCAACTGGGCATTGGGCAGTACACGCACTACATTTGATACATGCATCTAAATTGTTTACCCTGTCCTGTTCAAAACCCATATTTAACGGCATCCTTTCTATATCTTCTCTCCAGCAAACCATCCAGAAGCCAGCGAAACCCCACCACCGCAGTGTTCTACCCACGGATCCCAATGCGCAAGCAGGCGGCCGACCACCCGAACATTCTCCAGAATTACTTGATTACTTTGTGAATCAAAGGGACGAAGTTCGCCATCCACTTCTAATCCGATCCGCGCATACGGTTGCTCACCCAGAAATTCCGCGCTCGTCCATGCTGTGGGGATAAATAAGGGGAGCCCAAATGCCCTCTCCCAAACAACTTCGGGTGTCACTTCAATTCCACCACCAAAAATCCCACCCGTTGCGAGGATGAAGGAGTGGGAGGTAAACGCCGTATCTTTACCTTTACTTTGGATAATAACTTTATGACATCGGTTTCCATGACGCTCTACATGCTTAACACCGCTCCCCACGAGTAGCTCTCCACCTAACCCTCGAAACCTTCGTTTTAGACCCTCGTAAAGGGTATGCCCACTGGCTGAAGGCGGAAAGGCCGTCAGCTCCACGACGGGAAATGGCGCTTCAGCTATAACTTTCTCTAACGCCTTTGAAAACGAGGTTACCAGTCCTGGAAAAACAACGACAGATTTCCCATTTCCGGCATTCCTTTGAATTGCGCTCCCCCCTTGTATTACATTAGCCTCATAGAATTCGGAAGCCATCTCTTGTGCAAGGCGATCAAGGAAATCGTTTAAGAGCTTAATTCCTTGAACCGATCTCCAATACTTTGCATAGTCCATACCCGCCACTGACTTTCCCAACTCATGCCAGGGTTCGAACTTGGCTATACGAAGGGGGTATAAGACCACTATACTGCGTGGATAAGACCTTTCTAAATTAGACTTTATTACTTCTGGGAAAAAGTCTTTTAATCCCTCAGGAACTACCAGCACAATCCGTTGGGCATCTTGAAGCGCCCCCGCATTGAGCCCCTTAGGCACAATCCCAGCTTTTCTAGGTGTGCCCAGGGGGGTAAGTACTTGTGGACTTGCTCCCCAATTTTCCTGATATTCTGGGAAAAGCGTTTGGAAGTATTCTATTCCTGAGCGTACCGCCCTTTCGCCCAATAAGGAATAAGGGTGTTTTTCTTGGTTAACTAATTGTTCCACATCTCCAAAATCCATGACCCCTGAACTGTAAGTCAGGCTTCCTACCCCTTCAGAAATGATTAAGATGCGCTTTCCCCTTTCAGATGCCCGAATTCCCGCCAAGAGGCCCGCAAGTCCTCCTCCGACGATAATCCCATCCCACATGGAAGTCCTCCCCTCTCCTTCACTCCTGATTTTTGTTCGGTTCAAGTATACTGGCGTATATGGCACGGGTTAATTCTGTTTCACGTAGCTGTTGCCCCCAAAGAACCGGACGGATTCCCTTCCAGCGCTGATTGATAAAGCGCTTTAACTCATCTCTTAAGGGGTCATATTTCCCTTTCTCTTGCCATAATAAAGGCAGGGCACGATAAGTGCAGAAGGCCCCTTGGCAGGTCCCCATACCTAGGCGCGTTTTACGCCGAATGTCTGCCAAATTATGTGTGTTTTCATCGGAAGCAACTTTCTCAACTTCAGCGACACTCACCATTTCACATTCACAGAGCATTTGCCCTTTGCGGGGATCGTTCTGAATCTTCATCAAAACGTCCTCAGCATCCTCTCCCAGTCGTTCGAGCATTTTTTCAGCAGCCGCACTAGGCAAGAAGTGGGAGGCCTTTTTTCGAGTAGTTTCTGAGATCTCTGGAGACAAATTCTCCCCGGCAGTACGACAAGGGGTTGTATTGCCCAGTTCTTGAGCCACCCAATCTGAAACCTTCTCTGCCATTAAGCGATACGTGGTAAACTTACCTCCGACAATACTAATCAGTCCACGAACCCCATCTTGAAGCTCGTGATCAATTAGGACGAAGGTTCGACTGACTTCACGCCCTTCTTCTGCAGCACCCGGAACCTCACTATCCTCTCGATGAAGCGGCCTCACTCCTGCAAAGGCCCGTATGATTCGATGCCCCTGTAAATTTGGGAGCATCGTCCCACCCACCGCTAACAACTTCTTGACTTCAGCCTCTGTAGGTGAGTTTTCTTGCGGAGTACCCACGATTTCAGAAGTGGTCCCCAAAATCGTAATTGTTTCATGGGGAACAAAAATATCCCCATCACTCGGTGGATGCAATCGATTAATCACGCGTTGAAAAAGGCGTTGATTAAAAGCTAATAACGTTCCCTTATCACAAATAACGTCTAAAGAAACCCCTATCGAACCAGCAATCTGAGAAGCCCATGCCCCAGCAGCATTGACTACTACCTCACAACGCACGATCAACTCTTCTCCATTCAACAGGTTCCTAGCTGCCACACCAATTATTCTTTTGTCCTCAAGAATAAGCTTTTCCACGTAATGATAGGTTTTAAAGTCTCCCCCATAACGCTTTGCGGATTTAGCATTGGCCCAAACGAGCTTAAAGCCATCTACCGTCGCATCAGGAACTTCGAAAACACGCAGGACTTCTTTGCTCATCAAAGGTTCCTTCTCATACGCCTCAGAGGGAGATATTTCACGGATGGGAATTCTCGCCTGAGTACATCCCTGTATCCACTGCTCTTCAAACTCTGAATCATCTTCTTGCATTTGTACAAACCACCCACCAGTATCGGAAATGCAATGAGCTGCGATCTTCTTCAGGATCAGATTCTCAGCAATGCATTCCGTGGCTGACACAGGGTCCTTAACTGCATAACGTGCACCGCTGTGTAATAAGCCATGAAAACGAGAGCTTGTTCCGTGTGCTAAATCTCCTTGTTCCAGCAGTAACGCAGAAATCCCTCTCATACTTAAATCACGCAAAATGCCGACACCCGTGGCCCCTCCGCCGATAATTACAACCTGATAATCTGACATCGAAGCCCCTCCTTTTTTGCACAATAAAAGCCACTGGCGGAACCGTATACGCTCCTCTCCAGTGGCTTGTCTACTTTTCTCAGCCTTTTTACATCAAATTGTTGATAATTCTGCATAGAAACCTCAAATTGAGGTCAAATTCTATGCATCCTATGGCGATAGTGTAATTACCAAAGCTCTAGTACGATAACGACGGTTGTAGCATTGAATTAAATGAAAGATCAGCTTTGAGATTACTACTTAAAGGAGACTGTTTGGAAAGATATCCGTTGAAACTTAATTCTGTAACCCCCTGAACGTAGAAAGAATCATAAGCTGCATATATTTGAAAATTGTATTCATCTAATAAATGTTCAAATTCATCGATTTTGGTAGATGAAATAGTAATCATGGGGTTACTCGTTTTTAGTAAATCAAATGATTGATTAAACAATTCATTTCCCAAGCCTAAACCTTTAAAATTATTATCAACCCATAGTGTACATATTTTCTTTTCAAGAAAACTATTTTTCAAAATAGCTATGGCAACAATTTCTTGAGAAATAACTTTTAAGCATAAAAATCTCTTATTATAGTAAATTCCAGGGACAACGGTATGATTAAACCAATGCCTGAAATTAGGATAATCTCTAGAAACACTTGATAATTGACAAAAAGATTGTGTTAAATAATTAAAAGATTGTGTTTCAAGGAAGCTCCTATTAATAACGATTGATTTAGTGACCATTATTTTTTTACTTCCTCTCTTTTTATTATCTGTGTATCAACTGTTCTAATATAGATTTAATGCATTCAAATAAAGTATTACTGATTAAATTTAGTATTATTGTTATAAGTGCTAATATAAACAGATATCTAACGATAGTCTTTTTATTATTCTGCTCATATTGTGTTTTAATCATGGCATTAATATGCGTATTTGCTTTATTTTTAATTGACCATTGGTAGACTAATATATGCGTCTTATTATCATTAGGTTCTAAAAACGTCTGTTCATTGTTAATATTTATGTATTTGTACCATTGTTCTTTTTCAAGTGTTCTGCACCGATCCACAGGTCCATGCGATGTAAAAAATACATCTTCTCTGGAACTACACATAAAGAAGAAATGAAATTTGATAAAGTTAAATTGCCCTTTATTCATATCTGCAATCAGAAATCTTTTATCGATATTACGCTTTTCATTTACTCTAAAATCTATAATTTCCGTACTGGAAAACGCACTTTGTAGACGTGCATTACTTGGGTCTTCAAATTCACTGAATAAATCCCTAACGCCATTACCGACTAAACGAAATCTGAAATAGGATTTTCCAGGTGCTTGTCCAATATTAATTTTATATATTTGATATTCACCTTTAGTTACAATTTCAACATCGGATGATTCTAAATGAAAAACAAAAAACTCGGTTTTACCATCGTCTCCATAAACCTCAGAATACTTTACATTTGAATTTTTACGTGTTTGATAGTCTTCGTTAAAAACGGCTTGCAATAAGGTATCCTGACATATAATAGAGCCAAGATCAAATATTTTATTTCTCGATTAACAGTAGGATTACAAGGTAACCCAATATACAATGATGTTACTTCATTTGCATTAACAATTTTCAAACCCAAGTCTACAAACCTATGGAAGTCACCCTTTTTTCCCTTTGAATCCGGCAGTTTCCAAAAGTTAACATGAAGCTCTGCATCAAGTGCTTGTTTTTGATTTAAGGGTTCAAACCAAATTGCTAGGCTTTTACTCATTCGTAGCTTCCACCTATATATAATAAAATGATTGGGGAGGTCTAAATACGGTTTGATATGGATTTATCGGTATGGTGAATCTTACTACTTTAAAAATAGAAATAGCATAAATATGACTGGCTCCATTACAATAAGACAAATAAGTATCTCTTTTTAAGCCTGAGTATAAGTTAGTTTCCTCCCAAATTGATTCTATGTCATTGTATAGAATCTTTCCCGGATGAAAATATCCGATAATTTCTGATGTCGGATGAGTAACATATAAAAAAATCTTATTGATATTACGTTTAAAACCCTTCTTCCGGTACTCAAAGAGCTTCACGCCATCCAATATTTTATTTGCGTATTCAAGTTTAATGGAAAGTAAACAACATACTTCATCGTCTGTTATAAACTCGGTTAATAATGAACTAATATGTAAGTGTTCGTTCATAATATTACCTTTTTAGAGATCTATTTCCTTACCTCATTGTAACTTTATTAACAAGAATTTGCAACATAATTGGAACCACTTTGCCCTAGTTGTTTCCTACCATCACGGCGCTTTTCCCATCTGTGCATTCGTCAAATCTAAAATATCGTATTTTAGTCTTGGCTCTGGATACATCTAACTATCAACGTTGCTCGAGCACTCACTTTCTACCCTTCGTTCCACCAGAGAAGTCGAAGGATGTACCCCGCCCGTTCTCATCAAGCTCTTCAGCCTTAGTTTGGCCCACGACCATATGGCTGACCGAGTGTTTCGCGACTTCTCCGTCCCCGTTCCAAGCCCCCGCGCCTTCCCAGAGAAGTCGCGAAACACGGAGCGAAGCCTTTACGAGAGTGGCCCGCCAAACTTGGCTCAAGCGCTTCCCACCCAAAGCGGGGCTGAGCACAAGGATGTGCGAAGCCGCCAACTGAGGCACGGATGCCGAAATTGGTGGGTACCCCGCCCGCATGCATCAAGCGCTTGAGCCTTAGTTTGGCCCACGATTGTATGGCTGACCGAGTGTTTCGCGACTTCTCTCGGCGTCTTTCCCTAATATCTCTTCCTAACCGACGTCGCCGCAATCCCCATCTCGTCACGGTACTTAGCAACCGTCCGTCTGGAAATCTCCATATCTCTGTCTTTAAGTAGGTCCGCTAATTTTTGATCTGAATAAGGGTTCTTCGGATTTTCCGAAGAAATGATATCTTTAAGAACCAGTTTAATGACATCCGTCGTTATATTTGAGTCATTTTGGTTGCTTCTACCCGTGCTACTCGCAAAGAAAAATTTAAATTCGTAAATACCACGTGGAGTTTGGATGTATTTATGGGATGTCGCCCGACTGACAGTCGACTCATGAACCCCAATTTCCTCAGCAATATCCCTTAACGTAAGCGGTCTGAGATGACGTATCCCCTTGCGGAGGAATTCTGTTTGCCATTTTACTATGGCATTAGCTACTTTATATAACGTTAATCGCCGCTGCTCAATACTACGAATGAGCCAGGATGCCGCGTTAAGTTTCTGTTCAACAAATTTACGTGTATCCGTTCCCTCTTCAAGCTTCAGTGCCTCACGGTAGGCCTTGTTGATCCCCAATCGGGGTACAGTAATGTCATTAACCAGGATAATAAATTCCCCTTCTACTTCTTCAATTACTACATCTGGGACGACATAGCGCACATCTCCTGGACCCGAAAAACTGCGGCCTGGTTTGGGATCTAGTTTTCGCACCAAATCCGCCAGTTCCTGGACTTTACTTATCGTGATTTTCAAGGCATGGGCAATTCGTTGCAGACGCCCTGCCGCCAAATCTTCGAGGTACTTTAATAACTCTGGTAATTCAGGAGGATAGTTCGGCAGGATTGGTAACTGTAAGCGAAGACATTCCTCTAAATTTCGAGCCCCCACCCCTAAAGGGTCAAGAGTTTGAACCAAAGCTAACGCTTCTTCAGCCGTTTCAAAGGAGACATTGGTTTCACTGGCAATATCCTCTAACGTCAACGTTAGAAAGCCATTGTCATTCAGGTTACCAACAATGTATTCTGCTACGAATAACGAAGCCGAGAATTGTTGAACATGGAGTTGTTCAAGTAAATGTTCTAGAAGCGTAGGAGCTCCAGTAATGAAGGGATCAAAGCGTTGTGCTTCGTCTACAACCACTCGTTCCTGACGTACACGATTTTCGTCCTGATCATGAAAATAGTCCTGCCAATCGACTTCCCATTTATCATCTTTCGGGCGTTCCTCCTCTACAGTTGGTTCGACATCCTCTTTACTATCCGAACTTTCTTCTTGAGTCTCCAACAAAGGATTCTCCAAAAGCTGCTCCTCTACATACGTAGAAAGTTCGAGTGCGGACAACTGTAAAATCGTAATTGCCTGACGCAATTCCGGAGTCATAATAAGTTTCTGAGTTTGCTCAAGATTCAAGCCATACCCTAACCGCACTTTTTCTCCCTCCAAATTCTCGGTTTACGTGATCTTATCCTGTAGGTCATTAACGAATTGACCTTCTATGTATTTCTGGCCTTATGGGTTCTGATACGATCAGCCAATTCATCAATTTTCCTCATCCGATGATTGACGCCAGATTTACCGACTTTTGGTCGTAACATTTCTCCAAGTTCTTTTAAGCTGGCATCGGAATATTCCATTCGCAACTCCGCTATATCCCGTAAAGTGGGTGGTAAAGACTGTAATCCAATTGAGCCCGCGATTAGTTCAATGTTTTCCAACTGACGCACAGCCGCATCCACGACTTTATCAAGATTGGCGGTCTCACAATTGACCAAGCGATTTACTTGATTCCTCACATCTTTCAGCACGCGAACGTTTTCAAATTCTAAAAGGGCACGATGTGCTCCTATAAAACCAATGAACTCAACAATATGTTCACTCTCTTTGATATAGACTACATACAAATGCTTGCGCATGCTGACTTTAGCCCCTAATTTAAAACGATTGACCAATTGACATAATGCGTTGGCATGTTGCTCATCATTACTGACAATTTCCAGGTGATAGGTTCCTTCTGGATTATTAATTGAGCCCCCGGCCAAAAAGGCCCCTCGTAAATATGCTTTTTGATCACAGCGCTTTTTAATTAGATTGGGAGCGATTTCATGGCAGATTTGTCCTTCTTCATCAACTAGGCCAAGGTTTCTTAAGTCCTCCAACCCACGAAGATAGATTCTTACCATGTAGGAATTATTTTTTCTGAGCCTCAGTTTGCGCCTGACCACTATATCCACCTGACGCTTGAGCACATCCTTAGCCAAGCGAAAGATTTTACGTGCCACCGGAGCACTTTCTGTTGTCACATTCAGTGTGTACTGTTGATGAGCGCTGATTTGGAGGGTTCCGTCCATGCGCACCAAGGCTGCTAATTCCGCTAACTCACAACATGATTTCTGACCGCCTAAGCGTGCAAGTTCTTCTTTGGTGTCAGCACTAAAGGACAATTGCTTAAGCCCCCTTTCTATGCGATGCGCGAGGTTCGAGGCGCGAGGTTCGAATGGAAACGTTTGAAACTTTTAAAATTTTCGATATCGAACATCTCCGTTCGCACATCGAGCATCGCACTTCGCACATCGCGTTTAGTCTCTGCGGAGCTTCTGAGTGAGTAAATAAGAATCGACTAAAGCAATGCGCTCTCCCATGGGTTTTAAACGAAAAAGCAAACGTATAAGTTCCTTTGCCAAGCGGTCTGGATCATGGCGAACGACATTCCCAACTTGAACTAAATTCGCCTCATAATACTTGGCGCCCAGTCGCTCGACTTCTTTGGGATCAGTAATTACTGGAACGGCCTCTTCCGCGACATACCGTTCTAGAAGCGGCTTAGTAATTTTCCCCTTGGTGGCAAGGACTGCGTCTACGAAACCTGAACCACAGTGGTCTAGAACTGCTTTAAGGTGGTCAGAAACTCGGTAACCATCCGTTTCCCCTTTTTCCGTCATAACATTACATACATACACACAAGGGGCTTTTACTGCTTGGATTTTCTCTCTGAGGCCTACCACCAGCAGATTCGGTAAAACGCTGGTATAGAGGCTTCCTGGGCCCAGAACAATAAGATCTGCCTCTTCAAGGGCTTGCAAGGCTTCAGGTAGCGGATGACAATTGCTTGGTTCGAGGTATACTCGGTCAATCTTTCCTTCTGTGACCCGAACCGCTGTTTCTCCTTCGACACGGGTCCCGTCCTCCAAGTCCGCAATCAGTACAACTTGTTCCAATGTGGAGGGAAACACCTTTCCCCGGATAGCAAATACTTTACTGACCTGTTCGATGCCTTTTTGAAAGTCCCCAAAGGTATCGGTTAGCCCTGCCAGAAGCAGATTTCCCAAACTATGCCCCTCAAGTGCTCCGCTTTCAAAACGGTAAGAGAAGAGTGTGTCCATAATCTCCTCTGTATCCGCCAAAGCCACTAGGCAATTTCGAACATCTCCCGGTGGTTGAATACCCAGTTCGTCGCGTAATTTTCCCGAACTTCCACCATCATCCGAAACCGTGACAATGGCGGTGAGATTACAAGTGTATTGTTTAAGACCTCGTAGGAGAGCTGAAAGGCCCGTACCCCCACCAACCACTACAATCTTTGGTCCTCTGCGCAAATGATTGCGCGTGTATATCACATCAACTATTCTTCCTTCATTGTCTGGGAGCACAGACGAAATAATGGAGTATAACATGCACCTCAAACCCATAATGATTGCAGCAATTCCCAAGAAACTGATAATTACACCGGTTGGTACGGCAATGTACTGCGTACTTCCCGTGATCTGGTAAATAACCTCCCGAAACTGTAACTCGGCGTAGCCAAGCGCCACTCCGTCATTCGCGACAGAAAACCCCGTTGCGAAAAGAAAGATCCCGAAAACTGCTAGGAGAAACCACCTTTTTACTTTAAGATTGGGATAAAGCCATTTCAGGTATCGTAAAAACCCTTCACGCTTCTTCGGGTTCATCTTGCGGTTCCACCCTTTTGATTTTTATCAGCGTCCCGATGTTTTACACTGATGGCATAATGACGTACCTTTAAAAATTGCCCCACCCGTTCAGCGATGGCTACAGATCGATGTTGTCCGCCCGTACAACCAATCCCAATGACCAAGTGGGTTTTCCCCTCTTGAACGTAATATGGTAGGATATATTCCAGTAAGGCCAAGTATTTCTCCATAAACTCCTGGGCGATCGGATTTCCGAAGACATATTCTTGGACCAAAGTGTGTTCACCTGTTAGCGGACGTAACGTTTCAACATAAAATGGATTCGGCAGAAAACGCACATCCATCACGAGGTCCGCGTCCATCGGACTTCCGTATTTAAAGCCAAAGGATATAACCGAAACGGCCATTTGGCCCAGTCCCTGCGCTTTACAAAACAGCTCAGCCACTTTGCTGCGAAGTTCTTGGGAGGATAAGTTAGATGTATCGATAATGTTGTCAGCCCTAATTCTTAACTCCTCTAGTTGCTGGCGTTCAGCTTGAATCCCATCTAAAACGCGTCCATGAGGAGAAAGAGGATGCCGACGTCGAGATTCTTTATAACGACGGATCAACGTTTCATCCGATGCATCCAGAAAGAGGACTTCGAGATGAAAGCCTTCTTTCTCTAAATTACTCAATGCATTACTGAGTGAAGAAAAAAATTCCCCGCCGCGCAAATCGCAGACAATCGCTGCTTTGGAGACTTTTCCCCTAGATTGGGCACATAGTTCCGCAAATTTTACCAGAAAGGAAGGTGGTAAATTGTCAACACAGAAGAACCCTTGGTCTTCAAGACTTTGCATGGCCTGGGTCCTCCCAGCACCAGATAAGCCCGTGATAACAATTAGCTCCACTCCTTTTTTATTTCTTTCATTTATTTCTAATCCCTTTTTAACCATTTTTTCATCCCTCCTCTGATTTGCATTAAGGTTCTCACTTGGTTGCTAAGGCTTTCATGGCCTCCCCTTGCGCGCTGGCCAAAGCATCCTCCGGTGAGAAGTCGCCAGCAAAGACGTTACTCCAAGCCCTATCTTGAAAAGGAATCAATTTCCATTCTAAGGCATTTCCATCTAAAGTCCATGCCTTAGAAAAAGCTATATTTGCCTGTGGAAAGACGCCTTTCTGTGCCTCCGGACGTTGATAATACCCCATATTGGCCGGAAGAAGACGACCAACTTGCATCATTGCCCCTTCCACCTCCGGTTTCAGCAGTGCTTGCTCCACGATCTGAATCATCGGCATCATGGCTTCATTTGTCTTAATGGCAGAATTCGCAATTCCTAGTGTCATGCCTAAGAGAGGATATCCTTGTCCACCAAGCAAATCAACCAGCTGCATGCATCCCCAAGGTACATTTTGCTGGGTTAGGGATTTTGCCTGACTCGCTCCTGCGATCATAAAGGGTGTTCCCCCAGTGGCAAATGTATTGATTACTGAAGAGTCGATCCGAAGGCTTTGGGCAGCTCGCCAAATCAAGAGTTGTTTAAGAAATGCAATATTGAAGGGATCATCCAGAACTGGGGTTCCTGCATTCACCAACCGCCCGCTTTGTCCATTCCACCAGGCCGAAAGGGATGCCATATCTGGCGCGGCAACGGAAATCCCTCCTTTATTTGAGAAGAGATCGTCCAAATTGATTGGAACACTAGCCGTATCCGTCCTGAAATATAGTAAAGGAACATCCGTCAACCAGGGAGAAGCATAGCCCACTCCCCCAAATTGGAAGGCGGACAAAGTGGCAGGAAATGCCTCCTGATCGATGTACTTTGTCTTGGCCAGCGCACCGTGTTCATAAAGCTGGAGAATAATCTCTCTTGAAGCGATAAAAATCTCAGGCCCTTCCCCTCCTGCTTCTGCCTGATAGGAGAAGGATACAAAGTTTTGTTCCGGCACATATTTTAGTTTAATGATTACTTCGGTGTGAGTCTCCATAATCGTTTGAACCTGTCCCTGTAACGCATCCGCCTCTGCCCCCTGTAAGGAATGCCAGATATCCACTACCGCAGGAGCTGGTCCGCCTGGTTGTCCCGTCTGGGGCACTTTCGTGCACCCAATGACAAGTATGAATAAAGTGATTATACACCCCCAATAAGTAATGGGTTTGCTAAAGAAATATCGAGATGTCATTGCACTCACTCCATTCATAAACCGATAAACCGATAGGCTTGCACCTTTCCTTGTTGATAATGGAAAAGATACCAACACGGTGCTAGCGAATCCCCAACTAATACATCAGAGGTGAAATAGGCGACCGCCGTATTGCGGTTCCACTGACGCCGATCCATTTGTTTGAACTCTGGAATTAATGTTTCCCAATAACTATCCCGTCGAATTTCATCCTGTCTGGTTTTCCAACCCTCTGTTTCCAAGTTAGCTTCAAGTCGTAGATAGTCGGGAATGCTATTGGGACGCTCCCAAAGGTAATAATCAAAACGCAGGGCGTCGCGTATTTTCTCCCGCGTGGGGACGACTCGATGCGAGATGCACGATGCTCGATGCACGATGTTTGATTCTTGATGTCTGAAAGCTTCGCTTTCAGACAATTTCGGACTTCGAACCTCGAACTTCGAACCTCGAGCCTCGAAAAACTCCCACAGCTTGTCAAAGAGGGCCTTGCCCTGCCATTGTCGGTGAAACCAACCACGATATTCCCAAAACTCGGCATACTCATGGTAAAAATCAAACGGCGTTGGCCAAAGTTTAATGGCTTCACGTAAGGCATGCGAAAACTTCCCAGAATTATAATATTTATCGAGGACCTCTTCCATGCGATGTAATTGAAGTATTTCGCAATGCGACAATACCGAGGTTTGTAAAATAGTATAGGGTGGATCGGGTGTGAACACCAGACCATAACGTTTGCTTTGCAAACGTAGTCCAGATCCTTTAAGTACTTTTAAGAACCCTAACTGAAGCATATCCGGTTTGACTGTGTAGACATCGTTAAATGAGGTTCTGAAGTTCATCCAGTTTTCGGCGGGTAGACCAGCGATTAAATCAAGATGAAGCGGAATCCCGAAAGTCTGAATTTCTGATACATATTTCTTCCATTTCTCGAAGTTTTGAGGTCGTGACACAAGGTCAAGTGTCGGCGGGTATGTTGATTGTACTCCGATTTCTAATTGGAGTAATCCCCGTGGGTAACTTCTAAAATAATCTAGCCATTCTTCGTCAAGTAGATCTCCGGCCATTTCACAGTGAACACGTATTTTTAAGGCATCGGGGTGCTTCTCACTCTCTTCCCGCACAATGTCCAAGATGCGTAAAGCATGACGTTTATTAGCATTAAATGTTCGATCTATAAACTTAATAATGTGGGCACCGTTTTCCAGCACGCGCCGAAACACCCGCCGAAACTTTTCCGGCTCCAAAAACCGAACTCCGCGGAACGTTGAGGACAAGCAGTACTGACAGTTATACGGACATCCTCTCGTCGTTTCAACATAGACAAGCCGTCCTATAAAGTTTTCCTCCTCCGCATAGGGAAACGGTAGCTCGTTTAAATCAAGAGGGTTTGCACAGCTAGGATTGACAACGAGCTTTTCATTTTCTCTCCATGCGATACCAAGAACATCTGTAAGATCACGACCATCCTGCCACGTCTTTAGTAATTCTAAAAATGATCTTTCCCCTTCATCGATAACAAGGGCATCCACCTCCGGATGCTCGGTCAGAAACTCTTCAGCCCCGAAAGAAACTTCCGGGCCCCCAATCACAAACCTAACATTCGGACAAACTGGTTGTAGATGCCGGATCACTGCCATGATTTCTTTCAGATTCCAAATATAACATGAAAAGCCAATGACATCGGCCTTTACTTCATAGATTTCCCCAGCAATTCGATCAAGGTGATCGTTAATGGTAAATTCAAGAAGCAAGCTATCAGGAAAATCAGTTCGTATCCCTTCCCGTAAATAGCGCAGGGCAAGATTTGTATGAACATATTTTGCATTGAGGGCTACCAAAAGAATACGCAAAAACAGAAACCCCCTTCTCCCTAAGTATAGCGGTTTAGCTCTCGCAATGCAATTCTTGTGCCAGTTAGCACAAGAAGAGTATCCTCAGTCATTAAATCCACCTGGAAAAAGGATCGGAGCAACTTTCGGCGTAATCACCCCGAAGGAGTATCCCTGTTGTTTGAGGTACATTCAATCATTAATTCTTAGTACATAGCGTTCAATTGCTTCTGCCACCCCGTCATCCTCATTTGAAACAGTGACGATATCCGCCTGCTCTTTAATTTCTGAACGTGCATTTCCCATGGCTACGCCCATTCCAGCATACTGAAGCATTTCTAAATCGTTAAAGCTGTCCCCGATCGCCATAACGTCTTCTTGAATAATTCCAAAGTGTTCTGCCAAGGCAGCTAAAGCAATACCTTTATTTACAGAGCAATCCGTAATTTCTAAGAAATGAGGCTTAGATTTTGTTATATGGACCTTTTTACCATAAAATTGCTTCAACGTAGAGGCCAATTGATCAAGCACAGACTCCTCTGAAATGAAGAGGATCTTCTCGACCCCCTCAGGTTCCTGGGATAACAAGACTGCTAGATCTGCCACCTCAATATGGACACTTGCAATCTTGGCATATTCCCTAGACCATTCATTAAGTTGGGACGTAACTACTCGGTCCTTGAGATACACTTGTCCATAAATACCTAGTTTAGAAACATGCTCAACGATTTCGGCGGCGAGTGCACTTGGAATAACGCGTCTAAACAGGATTTCTCCACTTAAAACCTGCTGGATCATCGCTCCATGGTAGGTGATAACTGGAACATCGATCCCGAGTTGCTCTGCGTAAGGGCGTGCAGAAATGGACATCCGCCCAGTAGCAATCGTCATTTTTACTCCTTGAGCTTGCGCCTTTTGAATTGCCTTTACTACTCGCGGGGAAATTGTCCAATCATCTCTAAGCAACGTATCATCAAGATCCATTGCGACTAAACGAATCGTCAAACTCTCTCACTCCTCATATTCGTAGTTCGTGGTCCGTAGTTCGTAGTTCGAACCACGAACCACGAACTACGAACCACGAATATGCCCTTACCCCAAATAACGTCTCAGGTACTGCCCTGTATAAGATGCTGGAAAAGCAGCGACATCCTCTGGGTTCCCTACTACCAACACTTCTCCACCTCGGTTTCCTCCTTCTGGACCGAGGTCAATAAGCCAGTCCGCTGTTTTAATGACATCAAGATTATGCTCGATCACTAAAACCGTATCTCCCCCATCGACTAACCGATGAAGCACCTGGAGAAGTTTGTCAATATCTGCTGTGTGCAAACCTGTCGTAGGTTCATCGAGAATATAAATAGTCTTACCCGTACTGCGTCGACTCAACTCCGAGGCAAGCTTAATGCGCTGAGCTTCTCCCCCAGATAAGGTGGTTGCGGGCTGACCCAAACGAATATATCCAAGCCCGACATCTTGCAGAGTCTGAAATTTTCGAGCAATCTTCTGGACCACTTGGAAGAACTCCACCGCTTCATCCACGGTCATATCGAGGACTTGAGAAATATTTTTCCCTTTATAGTGTACTTCCAAGGTCTCCCGATTATAGCGTTTTCCCTCACAAACTTCACAGGGAACATAAACATCTGGAAGAAAATGCATCTCAATCTTGATGATCCCGTCTCCTCGGCAGGCTTCGCAACGCCCTCCCTTGACGTTAAAGCTAAACCGACCTTGTTTGTACCCGCGCATTTTTGCTTCAGGAGTTATGGAAAAAAGCTCTCTAATAAAATCGAAAACACCAGTGTAGGTTGCGGGATTGGAGCGGGGAGTCCGTCCGATCGGAGATTGGTCAATATCAATGACCTTTTCCAGATGCTCCAATCCTTCCAACCGTCCGTAAGCTCCGGGACGAACCCGAGCACGATTGAGACTGGAGGCTAAGCTCTTGTAAATAATTTCATTGACTAAGGTACTTTTTCCTGAACCGGAGACCCCAGTCACACACGTAAACAATCCCAAAGGTATCTGCACGTGGACATTCTTGAGGTTGTTCTCTGTAGCGCCAAAAACCTTAAGCCACTTCCCATTCGGTTGCCGTCGATCTTTGGGAACGTCAATCTGTTTAGTACCACTCAAATACTGCCCGGTCATCGATTCCTTATTGGCCTTGATTTCCTCAATCGGTCCTTCGGCAACTACTCGCCCTCCGTGAGCCCCTGCTCCGGGTCCGATATCAATAATATGGTCAGCGGCAATCATCGTATCCTCATCATGTTCTACAACGATTAAAGTGTTCCCAAGGTCCCGTAAGCGTTTAAGCGTGGCGAGCAAACGGGCATTATCTCGCTGGTGAAGCCCAATGCTCGGTTCGTCTAAAACGTAGAGTACCCCCATTAGACTTGACCCGATCTGAGTCGCCAAGCGAATCCGCTGGGCCTCCCCTCCAGAGAGCGAACCCGCCGCTCGAGCCATGGTCAAATAGTCGAGTCCCACATTCATTAAGAACCCCAGTCTCTCCCTAATTTCCTTTATAATTTGATGAGCAATCGTTTCCTCTTTGGGCGTGAGAATGAGTGAATTCACAAAACTTATCGCTTCTGAAATCGATAGCCGAGACAAATCATCGATCGAGATCCCACCTACCTTCACTGCTAACGCTTCAGGCTTCAGACGTTTACCGAGACATTCTGGACAAGGGTGTTCACTCATATATCCTTCGATTTCGGCGCGAACCAAATCTGAAGTCGACTCTCGATATCGACGTCCAAAATAAGGAATCAGGCCTTCGAAGTTGGTATTGTAGGTTTTCATCTGATCAAAAATATTCTGATATTGAAATCGGATCGGGGTATCGGTTCCATAGAGTAATCCCTTCCATTGATTTTCATTCAAATCTTCCAAGGGAGTATTCATGCTAAAGTTAAGGTTTTGGGCTACGGCCTCCATCATTTTGGGGTAATAATTGGACGACGATTTGGCCCAAGGCGCTATAGCTCCTGCCGCCAAAGACAAGGAACGGTTAGGGATCATTAGCTCAATGTCTACAATAAGATTCGCCCCTAACCCTGTACACGCTGGGCAAGCTCCATAGGGACTATTAAAAGAAAAAAGGCGCGGTGAGATTTCTTCAAGCGCGATCCCACAATCGGGGCAAGCAAAGTTTTCGCTGAAGCGTAATTCCTCTCCATCCGTAATGTCGGCAATGACATTCCCCTCGCCGAGTTTAAGCGCTGTTTCCAAAGAATCTGCCAAACGTTCAGCGCTCCCAGGTTTCAGAGAAATGCGGTCGATTACGACTTCAATAGAGTGTTTTTTATTTTTCACCAGCTCGATCTCTTCACTAAGGTCCCTTGTCTCTCCGTCTACACGTACTCGTACATACCCTGCCTTACGGGCTTCTTCAAAGATTCTTTGATGTTCCCCCTTTTTTCCTTTAACGAGCGGAGCTAATATTTGCAGTTTGGTCCGTTCTGGGAAATTCATTAGTTGGTCTACCATTTGTTGAACGGTTTGCTGAGAGATCCTGCGACCACATTTTGGGCAATGGGGATGTCCGATCCTAGCATATAGCAAGCGTAGGTAATCGGAGACTTCCGTAGCTGTGCCGACCGTCGAACGCGGATTGCGATTGGTTGTCTTTTGGTCAATGGAAATAGCCGGAGAAAGTCCTTCGATGGAGTCTACATCCGGCTTATCCATCTGCCCCAAGAACTGCCGTGCGTAGGCTGATAGGGATTCCACATAACGCCGTTGTCCTTCCGCATAAATTGTATCAAAGGCAAGGGATGATTTTCCTGAGCCGGAAAGCCCTGTGATCACCACTAGTTTGTTACGGGGAATGTCAATATCGATGTTTTTTAAGTTATGAGCACGTGCTCCACGCACGCGCAAGTAATCTTGGGTCATGATTGGCCTCCAGTTCCCTATTTCTTCCCTTTTCGATAAGTCGTCTTTTTGCTCCCCCGTTGTTGCGAAGATACCTTGTATTTATTATCTTCTCCTTTTAGCTCGATCATAGCATCCCGAATTTGGGCAGCTCGTTCAAAGTCTAGGTCTCTAGCTGCGAGCCGCATATCTTGTTCTAAACTCTTAATAAGTGTCTCAAGCTCTTCGGCAGGCAACTTAGACCCATAGGCCATTTTCAGTTCGGCAACACGAGTCGCTTCTGGCGCGTCATGAACAGGTTTATGAATCGTTTTAGGAGTAATCCCCATTTTCTCGTTATAAGCCATTTGAATCGCTCGACGTCGATTGGTCTCATCTAGGGCGATCTGCATCGACCTTGTGACCTTATCACCATACAAGATGACCCTGCCCTGGGCATGGCGTGCCGCACGCCCAATGGTTTGAATGAGGGAACGATCTGATCTAAGGAATCCTTCTTTATCCGCATCGAGAATAGCCACTAGGGATACTTCCGGTAAATCCAGCCCTTCCCGTAGAAGATTAATCCCCACTACCACGTCAATAGCTCCAAACCGTAGCTCCCGAAGGATTTCTACTCGTTCAAGGGTCTTAATATCCGAATGGAGGTACTTCACCTTTATGTCCAGGTTTTTAAAGTAATCTGTAAGGTCCTCAGCCATCTTTTTCGTTAAGGTTGTAACTAGGATCCGTTCCTCCCTCGCAATTCGGGCTCTGATTTCTCCAAGTAAATCGTCAATCTGCCATTTAGTTGGACGAACAATGACCTCCGGTTCCAACAACCCTGTGGGGCGAATAATTTGTTCCACAAGCGTCGGACAATGAGCCAATTCATACGGTCCAGGCGTTGCGCTAACATAGACGCTTTGTTTAATCGTGCGTTCAAACTCGGCAAAGGTGAGCGGTCGGTTATCTAGAGCAGAAGGGAGACGAAAACCATAGTTCACCAGAGTGGTTTTTCGTGAACGGTCACCTTCATACATTCCTCTGACCTGTGGAAGGGAAACGTGAGATTCATCCACAAAAAGGAGGAAATCCTCAGGGAAATAATGGAGTAAGGTATAGGGGGTCTCCCCCGGCTCACGAAACGTCAAGTGGCGCGAATAATTTTCAATTCCGTTGCAAAACCCCATTTCTCTGAGCATTTCAAGATCGTAGTGTGTCCGCTGTTCTAGCCTCTGTACTTCTAAAAGTTTGTCCTCTGATTTTAAACTCTTCACTCGTTCATCAAGTTCTTTCTCAATATTATCCGCAGCCTCCATGACCTTTTCTTGGGCAGTCACATAGTGAGAATTCGGAAAAATCGAGACATGGTGACGTTCCCCCAAGATCTCACCCGTTAAATAATTGATTTCGTAAATGTGTTCAATTTCGTCTCCGAACATTTCCACTCGAAGTACTCGTTCACTTGATGCTGCGGGGTAGATCTCAACAACATCCCCGCGCACACGAAAGGTACCTCGGGCAAACGCTATATCATTGCGGTCATATTGGATTGAGATCAGTTTTCGCAAAATATCATTGCGATCGACAACTTGTCCTTGCCGTAACGAAAGGACAAGTTCACGATAATCCTCTGGGGAACCTAGACCGTAAATACAGGAAACACTGGCGACTACAATTACATCTCGCCGCTCAAGAAGAGCTGCAGTCGCCGAATGACGCATTTTCTCAATCTCATCGTTAATAGAAGCATCTTTCTCGATAAACGTATCACTAGAAGGAACGTACGCCTCCGGTTGATAGTAATCGTAATAACTCACGAAATACTCCACTGCATTTTCTGGAAAGTACTCTTTGAACTCGCTATAAAGCTGTGCAGCTAAAGTTTTGTTATGAGCAAGAATTAACGTCGGCCTTTGTACCTTTGTAATAATATTAGCCATAGTAAAAGTCTTTCCTGAGCCCGTGACTCCCAGTAACGTCTGATGACGACGACCTTCATTTACTCCAGCGACCAGAGCATTGATCGCCTCAGGCTGATCTCCTGAAGGTTGGTAAGGGGCTTGTAAATGAAATTCCATGCTCTAGTCTCCTTTCGATTCATAAAATATAAATATACCATAGAAATCATAAGATTATTTGTCTCAGTATTAAATTATAACTTGTAATTTTTCTTAATTTATTTTACATTTAAATCATAACTTAAACAATTACAAAGTATTAATTATAATTATACCACTCGTCATATCAGAAAATAAGGAAAACTCTCTTCAGCACGTCTTTTATTGCATCTTCTGACAAAAAAAAGCCGGAGATTCCTTCGGCTTACGTAGAATTATTTAGGTCTTCTTATCCAAATCGTAAGACTCCCACTTCTACAAGTGGGAGTCTTACACCTCATTCTGCTTCGGTGACGATAGTCTCCAGTGACGATAGTCTCCGGAGGAGAGTATCGCCGAAAGCACACGGCCATTAACGAATACTATCGCGCTGAGGATGATTATCGCCGAAGCCGTGACCCAAATACTCACCGGCGTAGGATAGAGTATCGCCGAAAGCGCCCTACCCTTAACGAATACTAATGCGCTGTAGGATTGGTTTCGCCAAGCCGCATATCCTAAGAGGAACACTTAGCGGCGAAGGCGGTAGAGTTCTATCTTTCGGCGCAAAGTATTCGTCTATGGCTCTGCGCCTTCGGCGTAAGTCTCCACTGAGACTTACGTCACCGAAGACTCGATGTTCAACTTTAGTTGAACGAGTTCACTTTGTTTGCGTTCCCTTATCCTTTGCCGACTGATCCCCCTGATCCTTCGTCGCGTCTTTTGGTTGCTCGGTCTGTTGCTTTAACATTTCGGGGGGTACGGTTTTTACCTGTTCATTTGCAGTTTTCTCAGTGCCGATAACTTTACCTTGAGCATCAAGATACTCTCGAGTTATTTCAGTCTTTATCCTTTCCGTAACCTTTTGGACTTCGGCAGGAATAGTACTTGATTTGGCCTGTTGTCCTTCACTACTTGCTCCTGACTTATCTTCACTCTGATTTTCTTTCTTAGCTTGCCCTTGATCTTTTGATTGATTTTTCGATTTAGAAGCTTGACCCGCCTGCTCGGTTTGCTTTTTATCTTGTTCTGCACTTTGCAGGGTTGTAGTGTAACTCTTCTGAACCACCGCGAGATTATCTGTCGTTACAGCCTTAACCTGAATAATCTTAGCCGGAATTTCACCTTGCTCACTTGTAATAGAATTATTGACATCTTGGGATTCCTTTTTTATTATCTTTTGAGCCCATTGATACGCATTGGCACCTTGCAGATAAGGGGAAGTGTCAATATCGCCGACCTGTGCTCCGCTTGATATTCGTTCCAAGGAGGAAACACTGGCTTGTCCCCCAATTAAGACGATTTTCTTATCTAACTGCGCTTGTTTCAAAACTTCATTCGCTAAAACTGCTAATTTCTCGGTATAAGCCAAGATGCCCTGGACCTTATCGGGATTCTTTTGCAGAAAATCCACTAACCCCTGCTTGGCGACCGATTCAGAATCTGGTGAACTTACAATGTTTTGAACTGTTATCTTAGGATATTTACTAAGTACGACTTTGTTTCCAGCTAAGCGTTCCTGGACTCCAGTTTTGTTTGGGTCTCCCTGCAAAATTACGACCTGTCCCTCAGCAACCTTACTCACCAACGTTTGAGCCATAAGCTCCCCAGCCTTTTCCTGATCCGGGGTGATTATCCCCGCGGGCTTAACGCCTACAGGAAGCTGACTTAAAGCTAACACTGGAATTTTATCTGTTTCAGCACTCTTGAGAAGGCTCGCATTTCCCCCTTGATAAATAAGCACCTTCGCCCCTTTCAAGGGTGATTCTTTTCCAGCTGCACTTTGGTCCATATACTTCACTTGTACGTTTTCCTTCTTCGCCAGATCGTCGATACCTTTGGTAATAAGTAGTTTATTGGGATCTTCCTCATTTAAAGAAACGGCAATAACCGACTCAGTCCCCTTCTTCGTTGAAGAAGTTTTGGTCTTGTTTCCTAAAAGGGCTTGTAGACCACAGCCAGTTATTGTTAAACTAAGACATAAGGAAAAAATAACTAAAATGGACCGTACTCTTTTTGACATGCGACACGCTCCTTTCGAAGCTCGATCCTTAATTCTTTAGGTTAGTTTTCCCTTGACGGCTAAAAACATACAGTTGGAAAAGTAGATCACTTTTTATGATTGGACTTTATGTGCATTTATTCATTAATGCATACTCTAGTTCCGATCATCCATATCGTACCAGGCTTTCACATAACTTGCTTCTCGACTACAATTATCGCCGCTCTCGTATGGGGTCGTAAAAAATCTTAAATAGTCAAAAGGAGGTCTTTCATTTGCCGGTTAAGTTAGAACATGTATTAAAACGAATACAAGCTCTCCCCCCCCTGCCCACGTCCGCAATGCGGGTAATTGCTTTAACTAAAAACCCTGCAACATCTGCAAGAGAGCTTGAAAACGTTATTGGGCAGGATCCGGCCCTGGCAGCTGGCATGCTTCGACAAGCCAATTCTGCTTATTATGGCTATGCAAGGCGCATCTCTTCTCTCCAGGAGGCTATCGTCGTACTTGGCTTTCAGGCAACACAAGGTTTAGCGATGGCTTCCGCTGTTGCCCCAGTACTTAAAACCCAGCTACTAGGATACGAGATTGAACATGAAGGGCTTTGGAAACATTCCATGCTTACAGCCATGGCTGCGAAAAGTTTGTGTAAAAAACTTAAACTCCCTCACGGAGATGTTGCCTTTACCGCCGGCTTACTTCACGATATCGGGAAACTAGTCATCTCTATTTATGTGCAGGAAGTGGGCGCTTATCTTTTAGATAAAGTGACTTCCGCTAAGCTTTCCTATGTTGAGCTTGAAGAAAAAATAATTGGTTTTAATCACGCAACCGTCGGTGGATTTCTAGCCAAAGGTTGGAATTTGCCTGATGATCTTGTGGAAAGTATCTCCTGCCACCATGCCCCCTCCAGTGCGAAAAATTATATTGAACTGGCCAGCATAATCCACGTTGCTAATGGAATTGCGTGCTTACTTGGGATCGGTGGAGGGGTGGATAGCTTTTTAAATCCCCTACAACAAGAAGCCCTCGACCGCCTATCCCTAAAAGAAGCCAATTTGGAACATATTATGGCTGACCTCGGTGAGTCTCTTCTGGATCCCACCATATTCGCGTAGGGCCGAGGGATCGTACTCTATGATTTAATTTTGTTTTGTTTGTAAATCACACAAAATTTGGTTAAGCACAGTTTCTCTGTAGCCATCCAATTGATCAAAATCCATCGCATCCATATAGATCCCTTTAAGTTGAGACCTGTGAGTTTGCCAAGATATTAAGGTCTCTTTTAATTTTTCGCTAAATGGCCGATCTAATCCTTGATCTCGCAAATCTTCGGGGTTTCCCTGCCAGATCGCCAAATGTCTTTCAGGGAAAACAATTCCGATCACTTCATCCGGATTGAGCGGATGTAAGACGATCTCAATCATTTGTCCCAATTGTTGCGCTTCCCGCAAAACCCAATCTAAAGCGTCCAATGTTTCGTCCCCTTCAAGTCGAATTTGATCGAAGTCCGTCAGGAAATGCGGAGCAAGATTAAGCCACCCCTCCACAGTTAAGCCATGTAAGAAATAAGGAATAATAACGCTTTTTTGCAAAAGTTTAAGAGCATTCTCGGCGAGAGGCCAAGGACCAGTGTGATCTTTCTTAACCTTCACTCGTGCCGAATTCCCCAGGATCCAAGAGAAGTCTTCTTTTTCCATTTGAAGTTTTGGGACCTTATTCCCAATCAACGCTCCAAGTTCCGCAGCCAGCTCTTCTTCCAAAGTGGTTTGAAGCTCTTGAAGGCGATTCTCAATTTTAAAAATCTGTGAATGTTGCTTCTCTAACTTGAGTTCATCACAAAAAATGCTGAAATCAACAAACTTCTCAACTACGCCTGGGGCCCGCCAACGTAGTGGGGAAACCTCCATGGCATCTAGCATTGCCAATCCGATATTCGGCATGATAAAACCTGCCATCGAATCTGGGTCCCGCACTGAACGCAAGAAATCAACGCCATATCCCCGATCCAACAATTCGAGGCCGATAACCTTTATCAACGTTGATTTACCCGTTCCGGGGCCTCCCAATAAGACATACACCCGTTGCCAACTCGGCATCATGTTGGGCAAAAGAGATATGTAGCCTCTAGTGGTCATTCCTTCTGCAAAATAATGTCGAACCCCAGTCTTATTTCTCATGCCTCTAACCCCCGTTTTTTTTATGGATCAGCGTAGTCTATGCAACTACGTGAAGGACGGCTACAACTCGAGGTTCGATGTTCGTTGTTCGATATTTGAACTACGAACTACGATTATCGAAAAAAAGACACACTCCATGTTAGAGTGTGTCGATCAAAGCATGAACCACTATTAATAGTAGTTCGTAGTTCGAACCTCGAACCACGAACTACGAATATCGAATTGGGGGCATGTCTTTAAAAATTTACTTTTTACTATTTAGTTTTCCTTGTAGCGTCTGAAGAGCTTTTTGAAGTTGTGGGTCAAAGCCTGTGTCTGTCGGGGAAATCGTGGCCGTCTGCCCTTTGTTTAGTTCAATCACTACATCCGGTTCAATCCCTTTTTTGTGAATATCCACCTTATTGGGAGTTAAGTATTTGGCGGTTGTTAATTTGACACTCGTCCCCCCACCCAGGGGAAAAATCGTTTGCACGATTCCTTTGCCGAACGTTTTTACTCCGACGAGGCTCGCCGTTCCTTTGTCCTTAATCGCTCCGGCTACAATCTCTGCAGCCGAAGCACTTTCTTCATTGACGAGAACAACCATGGGCATTCCTAGATACTTGTCTGCTGCCATCTTTGTATCGACATTCCCTTGTTTATCCACAATATAAACAACTGGCCCCCCTGAAACAAAGTAACTGGCAACCTGAACAGCAGCATTGAGTTCTCCGCCGTGGTTATATCTCATATCCAAAATAAGTCCTTTGAATCTCTTGATATCAAGATTGGTCATTGTTTCTTGAAGTTCATTCCCAGTAACTGAGGAGAATTGCGAAATACTAATATAGGCAAGATCTGGGTTCCCCGGCAATGCTTCTCCCTCCACGGTTGGAACAGTGATATTTTCCCTTGTCAAACTGACCGTGAAGGTCTTATGTGTGCTTTCCCGATAGAGAGCCAAGTTAACTTTCGTCCCAGGATCTCCGCGCATCATACTCACCGCTTTTTCTTGCTCCATCCCAGCGGTTTCCGAATCATTAATCTTGCTGACGACGTCGCCCGATTGGATGCCAGCCTTACTAGCAGGAGAATTCTTAATAGGACGCAATACCATGAGCTTTTTTGGATCCTTAAGACTAAGAACAATTCCTACCCCGCCGAACTTCCCTTCCAGCATTTGAAAAAGCTCTTCGTTCTCCTTGGCATTCATGTACGTCGAATAGGGATCTCCCAATATCTCAACAATCCCTTTTGTAGCGCCTTCCACAAGCTGATCTGTCGAAACATTTTCTAAGTAATCGCTTCGAATCAGTTGCATAACATGAACTAACCGCCCCACGTTATTTATGTTGGCAAGAACCATCCCTCCAAGGGTCGTGGTGAATAGTACACAAAATATCAATAAGATTACTCCTGCGTTTTTTGCAACTCTTTTCCAGTTCCACTCTTGCAAACAAGTCAAACTCCTTCCCTCTTATCTCGCTCTATTATATGCTTATTCCTGCATAGAAATACTGCTTATCCACTCAATTTGGGAAATACCGTAAAGGATCCGTAGGGTTTCCTCCTTCCCTTACTTCGAAATGCAGGTGTGGGCCTGTGCTCCACCCTGTCGAACCTACATATCCAATCACTTGATTAGCTTGAACCGATTGGCCTTCGGTGACAGCCAAGGCTGACTGATGTCCATAAAGCGTGGATATCCCTTTGCCATGATCAATTATCGTCATATTACCATAAGCTGTGTTCCACCCAGCCATTATGACGACTCCAGCTCCCGCAGCCGTAATCTTCGTCCCCGTTGGAGCAACAATATCCGTACCAGTATGTAAACTTCGTTTATGTGTTATGGGGTGAACCCTCCAGCCAAAGGGGCTACTTATTTCGTAATAGCCTTGTACTGGCCAAGTAGTAATTGATCCACTTACACCACCAGGGCGTCCCACCTGTGCAGCCTGCAATTTCCGAATTTTATCATTCCACGCATTGGCCTCGGCTTCCAATCGGTCTATATTATCAAAAGCCACTTGTTGGTCTTTTTTGTTTTGATCTAAAGCTAAACGTTGCTGGGAGTTTGCTTTATCGAGATCTGATTTGGCCGAAGCCGCCAGTTCTTGGAGCTTTCTAGCTTGGTCCCTTATACTCTGCAATTCGTTAGTCTTTTTGACAATTTGTTCCTTTTGGGTTTGAATGTCCATCAATAACTGGCGGTCATTGGAAACTAATTTAGTGAAATACTCCATTCGAGTAATAAAGTCGCCGAGGTCCGCAGCTTGAAAAAGCAGTTCCAAATAGCTAATCTGCCCACTTTCATATATTCCCTTTGCCCGTTTTCCAAGAGCCACTTGGCGGTCTTCAAGCTCCTTTTGTTTTAGATCCAGTTCATTTTGAGCTGCAAGAACTTGTTTTTGGGCTTGGGCAAAAGCGGTCTGTTTCTGGTTTAAAAGGATCTGCGCTGCAGCGATTTGTTTTTCAAGTTGGGCCATTTGAGTCTTGATTTTATCTTCTGTATAGGTTAATCGATTTAACTGCCCTCGGACTTGATTCGTTTGATTTGTAATGTCTTTCTGCTGTTGAACAGCATCTCCTATTTCATTTGCCCGAGAAGGCAATGCCGATGTCTCGAGTAAAAAAAGACAAAATACCACAATGGGTAGCATATTCTTCCTGAACAAACGACCCCTCCGTTCTTAAATTAAAATTTTAACAAGACTTCGATCTCTAAATAGGAATTCTTTTAAACTAGAAATCAACATATGTAAAGCTTTGATGAATGAATGAAAATAAATTTACGTTCGCCACAGTTTCCAGTGGCTTGCCAGATTCGATCAGGACGTTCTAGGCTTATTCCAGTGTACTCTTTTGTCTCAGAAAGACCATGCACAACGCATTTGTGTCAAGAGACACAAACAACGTTACATATTACACACTCCTCCTAAAACCAAGCCAGGAAGTTTCTTTACTTAGCATGATGCAAAGCGCATTTGCGTCTTTTAGACGCAAACAGCACCACAGACCCATATCGCCCACTCCTCCTAGACCCCAGCCAGAGGAAGTTTCTTAGCTTAGCATGCACGCAAAGCGCATTTGCGTCTTTAGCCGCAAACAGCACCACAGAATCCCCGTCTTTCTACCCTCGTCGACCCCAGCCAGAGGAAGTTTCTTAGCTTAGTGAGCACGGAGAGTGGAATTGCGTCAATGAGTGCAGTCGATAAGGCGTTAAGAACCGCAACTGTTCACATGCAGAAAGCCCAGAAGTTTTGCGGTTTAGCCTTAGCGACAAGCGAATAGCAATGAAACGTGTGCGAACGTGCTAAGACACTTCCTCCCCTCCCTAAGTTCGAAGGAACTTCTGTAAAGATAATCCACTTCCCAGACCACCCATCGCCATGCCAGCGAGCAAAAGCCCCACAGAAACTTGGCTAAAGAGAGTTGCGTTTTGAACAACAGGTAGAAATGCCAAAGTCGATTGGACGTACATAACGATCCAATTATAGCCCATACCAACAATACCAGCAGCCAAGGCTCCGCCAATAAATCCTAGTACTAACCCCTCAATAAGAAAAGGCCAACGGACAAAACTGTTGCTTGCGCCTACTAATTTCATAATCTGAATTTCTCGGCGACGAGAAAACACATTCATTTTAACGTTAATGGAAATCAGCACAATGGCTGCAATGCCGAAAGCTACAACTACGCCAAGGCCAATCCACCTCAACCATTGAGTGAATTTCAAAAGCTTATCAACAAATCCCTGCCCGTAGTTCACTTTGTATACCCCAGGAAGAGCACGCACCTCGTCAGCCAAAGCTACAACGTTTTGAGGGTCCGTAGCTTTGACAGTCAACTTATCTGGGAAGGGATTAACTCCTCCAAGATCAGCCAAGATATTACTTTGAGAGCCACCCATTGTTATTCCGAAGTCTGTAAGGGCTTGGTCTTTAGTAACTACGGTCACAGAAGCTACCCCAGGCATAGCTTGAATCTTGGATTGTAAGCCCTCAAGTTCCGATTGGGTGGTGGTGTTTTGTACAAATGCCCCAATTTCCAGCTCAGATTCAAAGGACTTCGCCATATTGGAAGCGTTTGCTAGGAAAAATACAGAAAATCCTAAGATCACAAGGGAAACCATCACGGTTAAAACTGATGCTAAACTGAGCCAAGGATTGCGTTTCATGGAGTGGACCGTCTCGCGCAAAATATAGCGAGTGGAATTAAGCGTCATAGCCGTATCCCCCCTTTTCTTCATCGCGCGCAACTCGACCGTTTTCTATAGCGATCACCCGTTTTTGCATTTTATTGACAATCGCTTTAGCATGGGTAGCCATGACAATCGTTGTCCCTCGTTTGTTAATATTATAAAGCAACTCCATAATTCCCCATGCTGTTTCCGGATCAAGGTTACCCGTTGGTTCATCTGCTACTAATAACGCAGGGTTATTAATAATTGCCCGTGCTACACAGACTCGCTGTTGTTCTCCGCCGGAAAGTTCATGCGGATAGGCATTTTCTTTACTCGCAAGCCCAACGAGTTCCAACGTCGCTCGTGTACGAATCCGAATCTCATTCCTCGAAACTCCGATCACCTCAAGAGCAAAGGCTACATTTTCTTTAACTGTTTTATTAGGTAATAATTTAAAATCTTGAAAGATAACCCCAATAGTACGCCGAAGATAAGGCACTTCCCGTTCTTTCATTCGCACCAGATTTTTACTATTAATTTGAACTTGTCCCCGCGTAGGAATTTCATCACGGTAAAATAATTTAATCAGCGTCGATTTACCTGCTCCACTGGGACCTACCAGAAAAACAAAGTCCCCTTTGCCAATTTTGAGGTTGACATCAATAAGGGCTCTGGCACCGTTCGGATATATCTTGGATACATTTATTAACTGAATCATACTGTACTGGTTTCTAAATACTGAATAATCCTATATATCCAGCACTTTCACCTTGTCGACTAAACAAAGTGGTAGCATCACAGGATTCAGCTACTAAGGTTAATACTCTCGTATTAAACATCCATAACGCCTTAATTGATCCTATCAACTAAGTACAACAGACGTGCGACAGTTAGTCAGCCCCTAAAACAACTCCGCACAGGCCTTTCAACTATGTGTACATGTGCAGTGTGTCTTCTAAGCTTAATTGTTAAGCTCCTAGTAGAATTTTCCTACTCACTGACCATAAACCAGGTGTGTTCACTTCCTTTCGGAAATTAATCCTTTACACCGTCTTAGAAACATCTGCGCTACAACTTTTTCCAAATCTCCAATAATTCGCCCTTCTAGTTGTCGTTTAAACGAATAGCGATTGCCGTACAAAATACCAACATCATGTGGTCTTGTAGGGTTTATATTCATTTGAAAGATTGACTAGAATCGCTTTCATTGTTGTTTTCATGGAACTCAACCTTGCTCAGTTCCATGTTACTAAGGTTTGAAAATTTTCTTACGTCTCACCCTTTTTTCTCTATAACTATTAGAACATTCGACACTCGTCGTGGATTTCCTGTTTGTGAAATTTGACAATCCTAGTTTGCTCCGCCTTACCCTCTCATTATCCTGGTAGACACCGCTGAGGAACCAGAGAAATCAAAGTACTTCTAGCTGCGTTGATGTTACTTTTAGATATTCAACAGAAAAACAAACTGCGTTGCCGAGATTAGCTTTTTTCTTCTCAACCAACGCATTCACTTACTAATAGGAACGGCATATTCCACGCGACCTCTATAGCCTTCGTTATCTTTCAATTAATTATAATAATTTATTCTAAATCTAAAAGATTATTTCTGAAATATCAAATGCACCTTAAACAACAACTGCCCGCTTTTTAGGAAAAGCTCATGATATAAATGGATGAGCACAACCGACGCAGAACAAAAAAATACTTCACAAGAAAGAAAGGACAAGTACTCTCGAAGAATACTTGTCCTTTCTTAATCTGGAAATCCACGTTAATCGTTTTTTGGAAAGAATTATCCCTACTTTTTGGCAAGAACCTCATGAACCGCTTTAACTAAGTCTACCTTGGTCAATCCATATTTTTCCAGAAGCTCCTGGGGACGTCCAGATTCTCCAAACGTGTCATTAAGTCCTACTCGAACCATAGGGGTGGGTAGTTTCTCACCTAAAACCTCTGCGATAGCACTTCCTAGTCCGCCGATGATGTTATGTTCTTCCGCTGTGACTACAGCTTTCGTTTGCTCGGCAACCCTCACAATAGTTTCTACATCCAGTGGTTTAACAGAAGCGACATTGACAACACTTACACTAATCCCTTTGACTGCAAGCTCTTCAGCCGCTTCTAGCGCCATGGACACCATCAAGCCGTTGGCCATGATTGCAACGTCTGTCCCTTCTTTAAGGATGTTCGCCTTCCCGATCTCAAACTTATAATCTTCCCCAAAAAGCAGAGGAACAGCTAAACGCCCCATGCGAATATAAACTGGACCGTAGTATTTGGCAGCAGCCAAAACCACCTGGCGGGTTTCCTCTCCATCGGCAGGGACTAAAACCACCATGTTTGGAACGGCACGCATAATCGCTACGTCTTCAACCGCCTGATGAGAACCTCCATCCTCCCCTACCGTAATTCCAGAATGGGTAGCAGCTATTTTTACATTTAACTTCGGATAGGCAATCGAATTGCGGATTTGCTCAAACGCACGCCCTACAGCAAAAATTGCAAAAGTACTGGCAAAGGGAATCTTGCCTGCTGCCGCCAACCCTGCCGAGGTCCCTAATAGATTTGACTCAGCAATCCCCATGTTAAAAAAACGTTCGGGGTATTTTTTGCCAAAGTCAGCAGTCTTAGTCGACTTCGATAAATCTGCATCTAAGACAACAACATTGGGGTTTTCAGCCCCTAAAATCAGAAGTGCATTGCCATACGCGTCACGTGTCGCTACTTTATCAGCCAAGGGTAAGCGCCTCCTCCTGTAATTCTTTAAGTGCCTGCTCACCTTGTTCCACACTAGGAGCATTGCCATGCCAGCCTGCTTGGTTTTCCATAAAGGAAACCCCTTTACCCTTAAGTGTTTTTGCAATGATAATTGAAGGTTTTCCTTTGATCTGCCTAGCCTCTGCAAACGCCTCAATCAAAGCATCCACATCATGTCCATCGACCTCGATCACATGCCAGCAAAAGGCACGCCATTTTTCTGGTAGCGGAGAAGAACACATGACACTATCCGTTGTTCCATCTATTTGCAAGCCATTAAAATCCAAGACGGCTGTAACATTATCCAGGTTGTAGTGGGCAGCCGCCATCGCCGCTTCCCAAACTTGTCCTTCAGCCATCTCGCCATCACCCAGCAAAACAAAAACTTGATAATCTTTGCCATCAAGCTTTCCAGCCAGAGCCATTCCATTGGCCGCAGAAAGACCTTGCCCTAAAGAACCCGTGGACATGTCCACGCCGGGGGTCTTCTTCATATCAGGATGTCCTTGGAGCATATGGCCAGTTTGGCGAAGCCCTTGAAGCTCCTCCTTGGGGAAATAACCCTTCTCCGCCAGAGCAGCATAAAGTACAGGGGCAGCATGTCCCTTGGAAAGGACAAAGCGGTCTCGATCTGCCCAACGCGGATCCTTTGGGTTTACTCGCATTTCGCGGAAGAATAACGTAGCTAAGATTTCTGCAGCTGATAAGCTTCCGCCAGGGTGTCCGGATTTTGAAGTTACAAGCATGGAAATAATGTCTTGACGAAGAGTATTAGCTATCCGCTTTATTTCAATATTTGTCAAAAGATCTCCTCCTTTAATTAATCCATAATCGCATTTCACTCTATGCAGGGGGACGGTTCTCTTGTCTACCCTCTCCCACTTCTATAAGTGGGAGTTCTAGGCTCTGCTTCGGTGGGGGTAGACTCCTCCTTCGCCGCTAAGTGCCCTTTTGGGATAGGCGGCTTCGGCGATAATCTCCACTGGAGACTTTCGTCACCGAAGTCTCGATGTTCAGCTTTAGCTGAACGAGTTCACTGTACAAATTTTGTTTTCTGAAGATACGCCGCAATAAACGCATCGATTTCCCCATCCATCACTGCTGACACGTTCCCAGTTTCAACATTAGTGCGATGATCCTTGACTAAACTATAGGGATGAAAAACATACGAACGGATCTGGCTCCCCCAAGCAATTTCTTGTTGCTCACCCCGTATTTCCGTGATCTCAGCTTCTTGTTCCTTGCGCCTAAGTTCCAGCAACTTTGCCTGTAAGACACGCATGGCGGCAGCTTTATTTTGAGTTTGAGAGCGTTCACTCTGACATTGAACTACAACCCCAGAAGGTAAGTGTGTGATCCGGATGGCAGAATCCGTCTTATTGACGTGCTGACCGCCAGCCCCCCCGGAACGGTAAGTATCCACCCTCAAATCTTCGCTATCAATCGTTATCTCGTTATCCTCTGTCACTTCTGGAATGACATCCACGGAAGCGAAAGAGGTATGACGACGTCCTGATGCATCAAATGGAGAAATTCGCACTAATCTGTGTACGCCTTTTTCAGACTTTGCATACCCGTAGGCATTTTCTCCACAGAAAGACAACGTAACGCTTTTAATGCCCGCCTCATCACCATTCAAAAAGTCTAAGGTCTCAACTTTATATCCATGTCGTTCTCCCCACCGAATATATAGCCGATAGAGCATTTGCACCCAATCCTGGGCCTCCGTTCCCCCGGCTCCCGCATGTAGGGTAACTATTGCATTGTTCCGATCATATTGCCCACTAAGTAGTATTTCCAATTCCAAAGCCTCAAACTGTTGCTGAAGCGCTTTAATCTCTCGCTCAATCTCTGACTCAAGACTCACATCATCTTCCTCAGTCGCCAACTTCCAAAGGGTTGTCGTGTCTTCCAGCCCTTGCTCTAGCTCATCGTAGATCCTGACTTTACCCTGATGGAGCGCCAATTCTTGCATCGTTTTTTGAGCCAAGGCCGGATTATCCCATAAATTAGGTCGTTGGAACTCCCTCTCCAGCGAGCTAATATTTTCTATTCGCTGATCAACGTCAAAGAGAAACCCTCAAATCTGCCAAACACATTGTTAACGTTTCCAGTTCTTTTTTCCAATCAGAAAGCACTTATATTCACCCTTTCAGAACTTATGTTAATCTTTCTGCGCTCTTCGCTTATGGCTCCCCGAAGAAGTCGCGTGAACACGTAGCGGGCCTTTACTTCTTGCCCAATCCACAACACTTCTTATATTTCTTCCCACTTCCACAACTACAGAGATCATTGCGCCCAATCTGTTCTCCGATGTGCACAGGTTCTGAGGGTTCCCTTTCATAACGGTTTTCCGTCACATTCCGAGGCTGTTCAGCAACTTCTTCCCGTACTTGAGGCGCAACACGCATGACATAACGGATGATATCATCCTGAATGGAGTCAATCATCGCTTGAAACATTTCAAAGCCTTCTCGCCTGAATTCTACCAACGGATCTTTCTGCCCATAGGCACGAAGACCAATTCCTTCACGTAGCATGTCCATGGCATCAAGATGATCCATCCATTTACTGTCCACAACCTGAAGCATTACCGCGCGCTCAATTTCCCTCATCAGCTCAGACCCAAACTGTTCTTCACGGCTCTCGTAGAATGCTACGGCTTTTTCTAGCAACATTTCCTCAATTTCTTCTACCGAAAGGTCAGAAAACTGTTCTGGCTTTAAATGGGTTCCCGGCAGATAGAAACTTTCAATATAGTCTGCTAAACCGGAAAGATCCCACTCTTCTGGGAACGCGCTTTCCCCACTAAACATAGCGATACTATCTTTGACCGCCTTCGCCAACATTTCCATAATATTATCACGAAGATTTTCGCCCATAAGCACAGAGCGCCGCTGTCCATAGATAACCTCGCGTTGTTGATTCATGACATCATCATAATCTAGGACATGTTTACGGATGTCAAAGTTGCGACTCTCTACACGCCTTTGAGCAGTTTCAATGGACCTAGAGACCATCCTGGACTCAATCGGCATGGTGTCATCCATCCCCAATTTGTCCATTACGCTCATGATGTTGGAACCGAACATACGCATTAGATCATCTTCAATCGAAATAAAGAATTGCGTTGATCCAGGGTCACCTTGACGTGCAGCACGTCCCCGCAATTGGTTATCAATTCGCCGAGATTCATGCCGTTCTGTACCAATAATGTGTAAACCCCCTAGTTCATGTACGCCCTCACCTAAAATAATATCCGTACCACGGCCGGCCATGTTAGTGGCTATCGTAACCATCCCTGATTTTCCGGCATGGGCTACGATTTCCGCTTCTTTTTCATGGTATTTGGCATTAAGAACTTGATGCGGAATACCGCGCCGCCCTAGTAGGTCACTTAAATGCTCGGATTTCTCGACCGAAACCGTTCCTACTAGGAGTGGTTGCCCTTTAGCGTGGTGTTCAATCACACTTTCTACAACCGCCAAAAACTTGCCTTCTTCCGTACGATAAATTACATCAGAGCTATCGTTTCGAATCATTGGCTTATTTGTGGGGATTTCTACAACATCAAGTTTATAAATCTTCCGAAATTCTGGTTCTTCCGTCATGGCAGTCCCAGTCATCCCAGAGAGTTTTTTGTACATTCGGAAGTAATTCTGAAAAGTAATAGTGGCTAAGGTTTGAGATTCCTTTTCAATTTTCACTCCCTCTTTGGCTTCGATAGCTTGGTGTAATCCTTCACTATAACGGCGACCAATCATTAAACGCCCAGTAAATTCATCGACAATAATAACCTCTCCGTCTTTAACCACGTAATCGCGGTCTCGCCTGAAGAGGGTTTGTGCTTTCAACGCCTGATTGACGTGATGGGCTAGCTCTGTATGGATATCCTCATATAGATTATCCACACCCAGCATGCTCTCAACCCGACGGACTCCTTGTTCTGTAAGCGTGACCACTCGCTCTTTTTCAATCACTTTGTAATCATCTTCGGGTTTCAACCTGGGAATAATCATAGCGACTCTAAAATATAACTCCGTAGGCTTGTCTGCCTCACCGGAAATAATAAGTGGAGTCCTGGCTTCGTCAATAAGGATAGAGTCAACTTCGTCCACTATCGCATAATTTAGTACACGCTGAGCCAAGGCTTCTGGGCGAGTGACCATGTTATCCCGAAGATAGTCAAAGCCAAATTCGTTATTTGTCCCATACGTAATATCTGCTGCATAACTATTCCTACGTTCCTCCTGGTTCAATCCATGCACAACTAAACCAATGGAAAGACCAAGAAACTGGTGAATTTGCCCCATCCATTCACTGTCGCGGCGAGCTAAGTAATCGTTAACTGTCACGACATGAACGCCTTGAGCAGTCAAAGCATTCAGATAGGCTGGCAAAGTGGAAACAAGGGTTTTTCCTTCCCCAGTGCGCATCTCAGCAATCCGACCATCATGAAGTACCATTCCCCCTATCAACTGTACATCATAGTGTCGTTGATTAATTACCCTTCTGCCAGCCTCTCGAACGACAGCAAATGCCTCAGGCAATAAGTCATCAAGACTTTCTCCCCGTTCTAAACGTCCTCGAAATTCAACGGTTTTCCCACGCAATTCGTCATCGCCCAGCGCTTCAATCGTCGGTTCAAAGCTATTAATCATTACAACGCGCTTTCGATATTTCCGGATTTCGCGCGCATTATCGTCGAACAAATTTAAAAAACCCATTATGTCCACCTTTCTCAATCCTTATATATTCATTAATTCTAACATCCTTGAGAACCGACTGCAACTGAACCGGGCGATTGGAGGAAATTTAGCTTTTTTAAGAAAAGTCTACTTTCGGTCTAGTATAAAGAAAACTTGGTTGGCACCCGCGAAGACACTGTCTTCGCACGTATTGATATTCTGTCAAACGCTGCCCATGACTCGAACAGGACATTCGAGATTAGTAGCGCCGCCAAGACGATAAGCACGATACTCTCCAGTGACGAAAGCCTCCGGTACGATAGTCTCCGGTGACGTAAGTCTCCAGTGGAGACTTATGCCGAAGGCGCTGAGCCACTGACGAATACTTCCGCGCCGTAGGATGAGTATCGCCGAAGCCGTGATCCCTAAAGGAATACATTCCGGCGTAGGATAGGGTTTCGCCGAAAGCGCACGGCCATTAACGAGCACTATCGCGCTGAGGATGAGTATTGCCGAGCCACACACCCAAAATGATACTTCGTGGCGAAGGAACGAGCTTATCGCCACACTGCAACTCATTACGCATACTCCTGCAGTGTGGATTGACAAAGCGCCGTGATGGCAAGAAGGGACCTTCCAGAAGAACGTGACTTAAGATACGCTTTTTGATTAGGATAAAGAAAACTTGGCACCAGCCAAGTTTTCTTTATCCGTACGCCACGCGAATTACCTGGGTAATAGCAAATTTATGTTTGGGGTTGGAGCAACCCATAGTCTCCATTGTTACGAAGATAAACCACATTCATTTCTTGGCTTTCCGCATTTGTAAACACGAAGAAATTATGGCCAACCAGATTCATCTGCATAATCGCTTCTTCCACAGACATGGGCTTTGCAGGAAACTTCTTATTTCGGACAACTTCCTCATGCGGTTCCTCGTTCGCGCCGACGGGTTGCTTCGGTTCATGATCTTTTAAGACCTTAGAGCGCATCCGTTTATTAATTCTTGTTCGATATTTATCAATTTGGCGTTCCAGTTTTTCAACTACCATATCGATTGAAGAATACATATCTTCGGTTTCTTCTTCCCCACGCAAAATCATACCATGAAGCGGGGCAGTAACCTCGACCCGATGCCGGTCTCGCTCGACCAATAAGGTGACTTGAACGTCCATAAACTCATCTGAGTATTTGGCTAACTTCCCCACACGTTTCATAACGTACTCTTTAAGTGCGTCCGTTAGTTCAATATGTTTACCACGAATAATAATATTCATTATTTCACCCTCCTTCTAAGATGGTACATATGTAATATTCCCGATTTGCACAAAAAATCCTTCTTCTAAAAAAGTTTTAATAAGTGATATTTTTTAACTAAAACCCCAAGAGAGATCGCCTTCTAAATCTTACGATTCTCCCTTGGGGTTTTAGTAATACTTTTCGTTAACGGGCCATTACGTTAGAAGCTTGCACACCACGAGGACCTTGGACGACATCAAACTCCACATTCTGTCCTTCTTCAAGCGTACGAAATCCCGCTCCGACCACAGATTGAAAATGTACAAATACATCTTCTCCATTTTCCTGCTCAATGAATCCGTATCCCTTCTGCTTGTTGAACCATTTGACTTTACCTAGCACCTAGATGCATCCTCCTTGAATTGTCTAAGTTCTGAAGTTCAATCCCCAGACTTAATGCATTACCCTTAGAAGGATACCCAACATTGATGAACTCTAAACGTAGGAGGACTTGTATGACACAGCGCTCGGTCATACGACGCAGAGAGGGCCTTGTGTGGCACAGCGCTCGGTCATACGACGCAGAGCAAACTAACCGTGTAAGCTCTTGGTCTGGGGATCGGGGTGCCCACCACGATGCGCCAATCCACACTGCAGGAGTATGCGTAATGAGTTGCAGTGTGGCGATAAGCTCGTCCGCTCATCGTCTTGGCGCAGTGGCGGCAGCGCACGTCCTTGTGCGCTGCCCCGTGTTTGGAGTCGCTTACACGGAAGTTTGCAATTCTGCTTTCGTAAAAGACGTCGCGCTCGTGTCACACTGCGTCCCGGGCTCGGAACGGGGAACGGGGAAGCAGAAACGCGGAAGCACAGGGACGGTTCCTTTGCTTCTCTCGTAGGAGGAGGGAGACGGCACCTCGATGTGCTAAGCCTCCACGTGCAAAAAAACGCTCCTCGGGCCCAGCCGAAGCCTTGCCCAGGAGCGCATTTCTACAGAAGCGACTCCATTCGTTCTCCAAAGCCCCACCCCAGTGGAGCGCTTTTCTGCTAAGCGGAAGCGTAAGTGGAGCCGCGGTCCAGACAAACGCCGACGGTTCGCGCCCCGTAGCGCGCCATTGGTCGCACATGCAGTTTGCCCAGAGGTTTTGGCGCGCTCGCGAACTGTCCTGCTTGTCAGCTGCGTAACTCGCTGATGCGTGCAGAAAAGCGCTCCTCCCCAGCGGCGCAACGTGCAGACGCGTGCAGAACGAAGACACCGTCTTCGCACGGGTTAACACTGCTGAAAAGCGCTCCTCGGGCCTAGCCGTAGCCCAGCCCAGGAGCGCATTTCTAAACAAGCGACCCCATTCGTTCTCCATAGACCCACCCCAGTGGAGCGCTTTTCTGCTAAGCAGAAGCATCAGTGGAGCCGCGGTCTAGACGAGCACCGACGGTTCGCGTCCTCGTAGCGCGACGTTGGTTCACATGCATCCGACCCTGAGGTTTGGCGCGCTCGCGAACCGTCCAGCTCGTCAGCGGCGAACTTGCTGACGCGTGCAAAAAAGCGCTCCCCTCACGGAGAGCGCCAAAACGCGTGTACAAAAAGCTACAGTATTTTACTCAAAAACGCTTGCATCCTAGGGTTCTTGGGATGAGCAAACATCTCGTTGGGCTCTCCCTCTTCCATAATTATCCCCTCATCCATGAAAATCACTCGATCACCGACTTCGCGGGCAAATCCCATCTCGTGAGTCACGGCAACCATAGTCATCCCTTCACGTGCTAAGTCTTTCATCACTGCAAGAACTTCCCCGACCATTTCCGGGTCCAAAGCCGAAGTGGTCTCATCAAAAAGCATTATCTTTGGTTTCATGGCTAACGCCCGTGCGATCGCTACCCTTTGTTGTTGCCCTCCTGAAAGGCGATCAGGGTATTCGTTCGCTTTATCCGATAGTCCGACTTTTTCTAAAAGCTCTAAGCCGATCTTTTGGGCTTCTGTTTTATTAGTTTTACGAACAATCTCTGGAGCAAGGACAATATTTTGGATCGCTGTCATATGAGGAAAAAGGTTAAACCGCTGAAATACCATACCTACTTCTCGGCGAATCGCATTAACATTCACCTCGGAGTTAAGCGGAATTCCATCGACAATTATTTCTCCGCTTGTCGGTTCTTCCAGTTTATTGAGGCAACGCAGGAAAGTGCTTTTCCCAGAACCACTTGGACCAATGACAACTACAACTTCTTTCTCACGAATATGACAATCAATCCCTTTGAGGACTTCCAGTTTACCAAAGGATTTATACAAGTTCTTAACGAAGATCATTCTTACCCAACCTCCTCTCCATATAGGCAACCCATTGGGTAATTAACTGGGTCATGATAAGGTAATATAAGGCTGCGGCTATATACATGGGAATGGGTTGATAAGTACGACCTGCAACAATCTTAGCACTATAGAACAGTTCTTGAATCGCAATGATAGATAAAAGAGATGAATCTTTAAGTAAGGCGATAAACTCATTACCCAAAGGCGGTATAACCCGTTTAAACGCTTGAGGTAGGATCACATACCGTAAGGACTGACTTTGGCTCATTCCCAACGACCGCGCTGCTTCAGATTGCCCACGGTCAATCGATTGAATTCCCGCTCTAAATATTTCGGCAATATAAGCGCCGGAATTAAGACCCATCGCCAAGATTCCCGCAATATACTGATAGTTATTCGGCAAGGTTTCCCAATGGAGGAATTTTGGAATTAAAAAATATACTAAAAATATTTGAACCAACAAGGGGGTTCCTCTAAAAAAATCTATATAGGCAATCGCCCCCGCGCGCACTAGTTTTAACTTCGATAAACGAGCTAAAGCCATAAAAAGGCCAATGACAACTCCTATAGCTACTGCACCCGCTGTCAGTTCTAACGTAAGTAGTGCGGCTTTATTTAGAATTGGGATACTATCTATAGCTGACTTCCAATTTAGATCCACGAAAAGTCCCCCTTCTCATAATAATTAGTATACCGACGGCAAATGCTATTTGTCTGCATAAAATTATACATTATTTTACCGTAAATATATACAAGTAACAAAGTTCGTCCCAGATCCTGTTTTATCCAAATCGTAAGACTCCCACTTCAAGTGGCAGTGGACACATTATTTTGCTTCGATGACGATAGTCTCCGGTACGATAGTCTCCAGTGGAGATTATCGCCGAAGCCGTGATCCCAATAGGAATACTCACCGGCGTAGGATAGAGTATCGCCGAAAGCGCACAACCCTTAACGAATACTAATGCGCTGTAGGATGACTTATGTCACCGAAGACTCGATGTTCAACTTTAGTTGAACGAGTACCTAAGTACAAAACCTGAGCTTCCATTTCCTTCTAAATTTTTCTGGGCTTTATATAGAAAAAAGAAGGCACAAACATCGAGTGCCTTCCTCTTTCTACTTTAGGTATATACAAATATGGCTCTTTATAATTTTGGCGCATCCTTTTTAAACCACTTCTTGTAAATCTCATTGTATTTCCCGTTTTCCATGAATTTCTTTAACGAAGCATTCATTTTGGTGCCTAATTCCTTATTATCTAACTTCATAGCGATTCCGTAAAATTCTTGGTCAACATTTGCTTCTACTGAGACAATTTCGGCCTTAGGATTTTGTGCTTGGAACCAAAGGACAACCGGTCCGTCGGCTACAACGGCTTCCACTCCACCGTTCAGAAGATCGTTCATGGCGTCCGGAGTTGTGTCGAACTTTCTTGGTTGTATTCCTTTTTGCTCAACGACCTCTTGCCCCGTCGTACTGAGTTGAACCCCAACCTTCTTACCTTTTAAGTCTTCCAAGGTTTTGAAGTTAGACCCTTTTTTCATGGCTATATACTGAATGGCTCTAAAATACTTGTTACTAAATTGGACACTCTGAGCACGCTTCTCCGTGATCGTCATGGCCGAGATCACCGCATCATATTTCCCTGCTTGTAAAGCCGGAAGTAAGCCATCAAAAGCACATGTCTCTAGGTTCACCTTAGTGTATCCCATGTCTGCCCCAAGAGCATTAATGAGATCAATATCAAACCCCGTTGGTTGTTGCTTTTCATCCATAAATTCAAACGGTGCATAAGCTATATCTGACCCAACCTTTAGAATCTTCTCAACAGGAGCAGGGGCAGGGGTTGGTGCGCTGGCACTTCCGCATCCAGCAAGTACTAAAAGGCTTAAGCTAAGTAATCCGGCCAATACAATACGAAATTTTGGTTTAAACATAATAATTTTTCCCCTCTCTTTAGATGCGCCAAGCAAACTTATCCAACATACTACAATATAGACATCAGCTCATCCTTATTGTTAGATTATACATACTTATAAATACTAATTCAATACCTTTTCTATTTTGTAACCAAACCTGAGGTGCGCTTTTCATGGTATTTCCGACACTGCACCCCAAGCCCATCTTTTTTATACTTATCAGACTCCCATCTGCGCGGCACCACTGATAAATTGAAAATTTATTTTCCAGGGCAGAAAGTATAACTTACAGCGCTTGACAGAATGCTAATACGTGTGCGAAGACAGTGTCTGCAAGAATGCTAATACGTGCGAAGACAGTGTCTTCGTGCGGGCTCCAGCCAAGTTTTCTTAATACTTATCCAATGAGCAAGTACCCTTTATCCCCTAAAGTTACGCACAGGAGGGTGTGGATAATGTGGATAAGTGTTAATAATACGCTTGTTTTCGCGAAATAGCTGTGGGTAATCTTGTTGAAAAAGTGTTTTCGGCATTCGCTTGACGAGAAGGGACCATCGCCAAGACGATAAGCACGATACTCTCCAGTGACGATAGTCTCCAGTACGATAGTCTCCAGTGGAGAGTATCGCCGAAGCCGTGATCCCGAAAGGAATACCTTCCGGCGTAGGATAGAGTATCGCCGAAAGCGCACGTCCCCTGACGAATACTATCGCGCTGAGGATGAGTATTGCCGAGCCACACACCCAAAATGATACTTCGTGGCGAAGGAACGAGCTTATCGCTACACTGCAACTCATTACGCATACTCCTGCAGTGTGGATTGGTTAGATGCCTTGATGGCGGAAAGGGAACTTCTGGCAAGAAAAAAGCATTAGCTGACTAAAAGAGTAGTCAACTAATGCTCGTCATGTCAAATTATTAAATTTAAGATACTTGAATTAATATTGTTCGCGAGCAGGCCGATGGTGTTGGTAACACTCACGGCAATATACTGGGCGATCAGAAGTTGGTTGGAAAGGAACTTGTGTTTCGACTCCGCAATCTGCGCAAACTACAGTAAACATTTCACGTGATCTTCCTTCTTGGGAATTACGGTTTGTTTTGCGTATGTTGCGGCATTCGCGGCAGCGTTGAGGTTCGTTCTCGAATCCCTTTTCAGCGTAAAATTCTTGTTCTCCAACAGTGAAAATAAAAGTAGCTCCGCAGTCTTTACATACTAGATCTTTGTCTTCAAAGGCCATGAAAGATATTCCCCTTACGTAAAAAAATGTAATAGGCTCTGCCCATCCAATAATTATTATAACGCTAATCACCCAAAGGCACAAGTTTTTTTTCAAGTCCAGCCGCCAAACACAATCCATAAATTGTTTGGGCTCCACTTCCTCGAAGGACCTCTGCCACTGCTTCAAGCGTTGCTCCTGTAGTCGTTACATCATCCACAATCCATACACTTCGCCCTATAATTAATTTTGGTTCCCGTACGGCAAATGCTCCTTTCAAGTTATGCAGGCGATCATGACGTGAAAGCAAAATTTGCGACGATGTTAGTTCTATCCTTTCAATCCCCTCGATAATCGGTAATCCCAATTCCCAGTGTATAGCCGATGCCAATACCTCGGCCTGATTAAAGCCTCGTTCTGCCAGACGGGAAGCATGCATTGGCACAGCAACTACACCGTCAACGGCAGGAAGTTGGCTGATCGCCCAATTGGAAAAGGGGCGGGCGATTTCCATTAAGTGCCGAGGGTGAGCTTCAAATTTAACCTTATGAATAAATTCTCTTAATCCACCAGAATAATGCCCCCAGGCAGTAACCTGATCAAGATGTTTCGGACCCTTTCCAGCTTTACAATCTAGACAGCTTGTTTTCTCTTTGAGAATTAACTTTCCACACCCCCTACAGCGTCCCAGCTCAGGATGAAGATAGCCTGCCGTACAAGTTGGGCAGATTAAATCGCCCACTGCGCCGCAAAATACACATGCTTGAGCTTCTTCATACCATAAGGCTCTAGTGAACTTGATCGCTCCCTTCCAAAACTCTTTCAAGGCTTCTACCCCCTACTCGTGGTTCGATGTTCTATGTTCGAGGTTCGAATCTAAGATCTAATATCGTTTTTCCCCTATCATGGTTCATCGTTTATGAATCACGAATATCGAAAATCGATATCATGCTTCGATAAGGCCTAGTTCCAATGCACACTTATTTTGCTCCTCAATCCACTGAACTGCAGTCTTCATGGCCTTCGTCATTCGCTTAGACATAAATAAGACACTTCCCACTGGACTTTCTATGGTTCGACCCACCCTTCCAGCCATTTGCACTAAAGCACGCTCATCAAAAACAGGATGATCTGCCCCTAGCACCACCACTTGTATACGAGACAATGTGATACCACGCTCCAAGATAGTCGTACTCACAAAAATATCGAATTCACCCTGACGCAATCGCTCGATTTTTGAGGAACGACCCGGGTCCGCACTGTAGCTACCGTCAACCTGCCAACCGGGAAAACACTGCCGGAAGCATTTGATCCACGGATCAATCCAAGCGATCTTGGGGACGAATACTAACACAGGTCCCTGTGCCCTTAATAAAATGCTTTGAGAAGCCCATTCGCTTGTACACCCGTTTGGATCTATTGTGATTCGAGATTTTACCCAAATCGGTACCGGCAAAGAGGTGCGATGGTGCCGTGCCGGAAGCCTGATGAGCCGCATCTTGCCTTGCCTGACCGCCTTTAAGCCTTCAGACGAGGGGGTTGCAGTTAAGTAGAGTATTTTACCACCTTGACGCAGGGCGTGGTTCAATCCCCACTCCAAAGCACGGCTCCCAGAATAAGGGAAGGCATCCATCTCATCCATAAATATCACATCGAAAGCCCGCCAAAATCTTAATACTTGGTGCGTGGTCGCCAGTACCATTCCTCCACCCTGAAATTTGGCCGATGATGTCCCAGACAACACTTGAAACGGATAATCTGGAAAGTCCCGATGAAGCCTTGGGGCGATGTCATTAATGACATCTTGACGCGGTGCAGCAAAAAGTATAGATTTCCCCTGTTTCAGTGCCCAAGCGGCTGATGGGAAACAAACCTCAGTTTTCCCCGCGCCACATGCAGCCCACAGAAGTGCAGTTTCTTCACAAGGATCTTTGATAAATTCAAACACTTGTTCGCTAGCTAAATGTTGAGCATCTGTCAAAACCCAGTGTGGCCGAAAGATTACCTCAGAAGGACCGCCCAAGAGTGAATGTTCATCTCGATATAGAGCATCCAGAGAAGTGCTAGCTCCGATACTCTCACAACTTCGACAGGTTGCGGCCATTTCATACTGACTGGGCCACTCTTCAACATCCCTTTCCCCACATCGTTGACACCGCCAACCTTTACCGATTGGGCTCACCGCAGGAACCCACTTGGCCCTTCCTTTTTCCACGTTGGCTTGGGCAAGCCTTTTTATATCATCCTCTTTAATCTTGAGCTCGCGGGCGAGACCCCGAAGATCCCCCGTGGATAATTGCCTTCCCCGAGTCAGTTGATTAAATGCTTTCTCGACCTCGTTATTTTGTTCCTCCGGTGGACCTTGATCAATCACTGGAGCTGGGCTGCATTCCTTCCAAGTTAAGTCTGACTCATTCCAACCAAATACTTTAAGTATCTTAAGTATTTCAAGTTTAGTATCCTTCCGTTTAGATCCTTTAAACCAAAAATCAAAGGGGCCCCGCCGACACAGCTGCCCTTGAACTGCCTGAATAGTCGCACAAGAGAGGGGTACACTAAGATAGCTGACCACACTTGAATTTTGATCGTTCCCCTCCCTGAAGGGAGAAAAACCGACGCTACCGTTTTTATCTAAGGTCAGAAAGAAGTGCATAAATAACCCTCTTTCCATCTTTATTCCACATTCCCACCAATCAGTATTCCACCCGCTTTACCCCTCATAATTTATGTATTCGGCACGAGACGCGTAAGTTGGGTAAGTTGTCTTAGCCGAGCATATTCAGCCAAGAGTTTAATATGTTGAGAAGGTTTAAAATCCTGGTAACCACGCCACAGCAATCGATCTATTGGGGTAAGTATCGCCACTCTATCCTCAATTTTTTGCGGTACGCATTCGACCCAGCGATAAAGCATAGTCGCCTTTTCTGGGTGTATCCGACGCTGAACCTCCGCAGTTTCCCAAACAATTGACTGAGCCCATTCATACACTTCTAGATTATGAGGCTGCCAGTGAATTACTTCTTCAACTTTGGTAAGTCCGGTTTCGACGTTTCCCCCACTTAAAATATGCTCCGCCTGCTCTCGCCGCGTACCTACTTGTGTCTGATCCCAATTCAAACTCATGTCCCAAAGTGCATTACTTTTTGTAGGGTCCTGTTCATACCATTGTACAGCCTGTATATTCCAGCTCTGCTCTTTCTCTAAGAGTTTAGGATATAAGAGTGCGCTCCCACTGAAAAGACACATAACCAGACTTAGAACAAGCATTCCTTTACTGCTCAAACTTGCTAATTTGTGCTTTAATACGTAAGGTTGATTGCCGTCTTCTCCTTTTTGAATACTCCCAAAAAGCATCCAAAATAAGAATCCCAAAGCAGCAAAAGAGAAATCGGCATCCACCAAACTATGTAGTCCTAATAAGAACAAGGCCCCCCACGCTCGTACTTGAGTTTTTGTTTCATTGAATTCTGCCCTTGATTTAAGTAGCAGACGGTTCTTTCCCCAACACTTCCAGGCCCGTTTAAAACTATAGCTGAGCCAAATTCCCACGCTCAAGATACCCGGTACTCCTTGGTTTAATAAGATGTGGATGAAGCTAGAATGGGGATCTGACGTCCAATACGGAAAGCGTTGAACGGTGGGAAAGGCCATCCACCCTCCGGCTCGGGGAAGGCCCCCTCCATTCCAAGCTAAGCTTATTCCGTCTTTAAAATAGATCAACCGTTCCTGCCAACTCGAAGACGAAAAATTCGCAGATGTAAGATTGTCCCAAGCCGATCTATTATATACTAACATAAGGACTGAGCCTATAAGAGCCAATAAAATTAACCCCAATCCTTTTAGATCCTTTCCATAAAATCCTTGTTTCAACTCAAAGAATGGAGGGATGCCAAACAAGATCTGCTGGCCAGTGAAAACTGCTAAGAATAGTCCCACTCCAGCACGAGAACCCGTCCCTAATAATGAAATACCCAGGATGATTTGAACCATTTTCCTCTGTGGATGAAGTAAGAGCACTGCTCCTAAAAAGGCTGCTGTGGCATTAGGATAACCAAAGACGGAGCTTAACCTTCCCGCAGCTTTGCTTACATAAGGTAACCAGCCTATGAAAGCTACAACGATAGCAATCCATACTATATATTGTACCAGGTTTTGTTTTTCGGTTTCATGCGAAGAAATCCGCGTCCCCAACCGATAGGCGAGCCAAAAAATTCCCCAACGCAAGGCTTCTATCAATCCCTCCTTAACTTTGATGGGATGTAAAAGCCCTAACAACGAAAAAAGGAGCATTCCCAATAGCAAGATGTCTGTTAGACCAAAGGGGGAAGAGGTTTCGGTTACGAAATTAAACCGCCTGTGTGAACAAGATATCAGAACATACATTGATAGAATGAATCCGAAAATCAGCAATTCTTTTGGAAAATAAAGCCCTTCAAAAACGCTTAGGGCTAAAAAAAGAGCTAGGAGGCGTGCTGTGTTGCTCCTAGCTCTGCTGACTTGTTGTAAAGTTGAACCGATCACTGGGGTGGGGTCTTCCGCTCTAGGAAGAATTTGAGTGTGCCTTGCGCAACCAATATTTCTCCGACATACGCTTTTCCCTGGGCGACACCAAACGTTTTTCGAAATTTAATAAGCTCTACTTCTAAACGGAGCTGATCTCCGGGAATCACTTGCCTCTTAAACTTAACGTCATCTAAACCTGCAAACAAAACCAAATAGTCGGCATATCCTGGCATTTTAAGGATGACTACTGTCCCAACTTGGGCAAGTGCTTCCATTATCAAAACTCCTGGCAAAATGGGGTGACCTGGAAAGTGGCCCTGAAAGAACGGTTCATTGCCTGAGACGTTCTTAATTCCAACAGCCCTTTTTCCTTCTTCCAATTCTATGATACGATCTACCATAAGAAAAGGATAACGATGAGGAATAATTTCCTGAATCTCCTGGCTTTGTAGCACTGAAACTCCTCCTTACTAATCGTGGTTCGTAGTTCGTAGTTCGTAGTTCGAACTACAAATATCGTACTAGAACACTGGTATTGTAGATATTAACCACTTTGTCTTTGCAAGCTGGGGACGGTTCTCGACTTGCAATCATAGGGTCATATCTTGTGGTCGAACTACGAATATCGAACTACGAACTTCAAGTATGGCTTGCAGATATGAACCAATCTGTCTTATGATAAGAGTGGGTATTTTTACTACTAAGGCATATGAAAGAAAATACAAGGCAAAGATGCCAAGGATATTTTGCGTCAGACAAGGAGGTATGTTCACCTCATAGCGGGGCTATTAGGTGAACATGCTGACGCAGTATGACACAAAATAGACTGGCATACTGACTGGTTATTTTCTTGAATGTGCCTAACATCAAGTATACCCAAGTTAGTGGCTGAAGGGAAGATGACAAGCCATGAAACCCTACAAAATTTTACATATTATAGGTGGGGGAGAGATCGGCGGAGCTGAGCATCATGTATTAACTCTGCTTAATGGATTAGATCGGACTCGTTTTATCCCACATCTGGTTTGCCTAACCCATGGACCTTTCGCAACCCTTGTCCGTGAAACCAATATTTCTACTATAACTCTCCCGATGCATTTCCCGCTTGACCTTTCTCCCCTCCCCAGTATCATTCGCTGGACTCGACAAAAAGGGATAAATCTTGTCCACACCCATGGTTCTCGTGCCAACCTCCTAGGTCGCCTGGGCGCAAGATGGATGAGTACCCCCTGCCTGACCACGGTCCATAGCTCACTGGCCCACGATTATCTTTCCCCTTGGTCTGCCCGTATAGCTCTAGTACTTGACCGCCTGACTCTTCCCTTGACCTCTGGGATTATCACCGTCTCCGAATATTTAGCAAAAGAAGTTGCTTTGAGAGGTGGTCAGCATATTGAAACAATTTATAACGGCCAAGCTCCCATTTCTTTTGATGCTCCTCCTTCATTCTCTCGTCGGCGATTCCGCACAAAGTGGGGAATTCCATTAGATGCTCTCGTCCTCGGAACGATAGGTCGACTCCATCCTTCAAAGGGACAGACGTATTTAATTAAGACTGTAATTCAACTGCGCTCGAAGTATCCTAACCTTCACCTTTTGCTCATTGGAGATGGTCCCCTTCGTCAAGACCTGGAATTCGAACTCAAACGCAATAATATCCCCCATACTCTAACTGGCTACCTTCCCCAGGCCTATGAAGCACTTCCAGCCATGGACCTTTTCGTATTACCCTCAGTTAGTGAGGGTATGGGGTTAGTCCTTCTTGAAGCTATGCAGGCTTTAGTTCCGATTGTTGCCAGTGCTGTTGGCGGAATTCCAGAAGTCATCCGCGACGGGAAAGACGGGCTGCTTGTTACCCCAGGCGATGTGGCAAAGTTAAGTGATTCCTGTTCTAAGATTATCGACAATCCAGATTTTGCGAAATCTCTTGTTCTCTCTGGCCTAGGCCGCTGGCCTCAGTTTTCCATAGATAAAATGATTAGCGAAACTGAGCAAGTCTACACCCGCATACTTGATAATATTACTCAATCTACTGAAAAACAGACCACATAATTAAGGATTAGAAAAGGTCGCTCAGACTCAATGGAAATTGAGTGCTAGGCGACCTTTCTTTTACCATCAATGTCTTTGTTGTTTATCCCGACCGTTCTCCGGTAATTTATTGGTCAGGGATGCGTCATGTCTTAAATTCCTCGGAGTCAGTATCTGTGGGACGTAACTGTTATTATACTTTGTCCGTTGTGTCTCTTTGTTCTCAGTACTCTGATCTTTATTCTGATACTTTTCTTGATACTTCCCCTGATAGTTCTCCTGATAGTTCTCCTGATCTTTTGCCTTCTTATTATCCTCAACTTCAGGGTTATCCTGATTCTTTTGCATGTAATTATCATTATTCTGTTCTTTCTGCTTATCCTTAGCGTTATCCTGATCCTTCTGCGTGTAATTATCGTTATCCTTTTGCCCATCCTTATCGGCATCTCTACTTCTACTCTTATCTTTCCAAGGATCTAGAACCTTGAACGGCAAGAATAATTTTCCTCCGCGCAAAAGTTTCCCCGTGCCGTCTTCATCTAGTTTACCTATTAATCCCGAGTCTTGCTTCGAAGTTCTAGGCTTTTGAGGTATAACTGATTGCCGCTCATTCTTCTCCGCCTTGATCTGCACATTAATCTGTGGATTTTCTAGTAACCGAGCCCGTTCTGAATTATCTTTTAGTTTCTCCGGTTGGGTCACGACACCCGCCTTATCTGCGGTCTGCCAAAGAGCATACTCCCCTAAAGTTAGATCCCCCTTTTGAGCAAGCTCCCGTTCCTGAGAAGTCAGAGAGAAGACCGCAACCTGCGGGGTCAACCCTTTTTTCTCACTTATCTCTGTAACCCATAAGATAATTTGATTCTCATTAAGTTCCTTCGGCATTTGCTCTAAGGTTTTATTGTTCATGGGAGAATATCCAACTACCACCCAATTCTGCTCAGAACTAAGAAATTTTTGATCATATGCTTGGGTGACAATTTGTTCTAAGACCTCTTCTATCGGTTTCCCCTTAAGGTAAGTCTGACTCAGCATGCGCTTAGCATCCTCGTTTTGAGTTTGAAATTTTAATAAATGCCCTTGGTTATCCAGCTCAAATTGTAAACTTGGATTAATATCGACCGAAAGTAGAGCTACCGCGGTTGGAACTTGATACAGATTCCAGCCTAAGAGGGTCGTAAATACCAAAAGAAAAAGTGCCACAGCCACAGCCACAGCCCATAAGCGTACCCCACTAAAACTCTCAGGCCAGATTTGGATTAGAACTTCCTCACCTACTTCAGCGTTAAGCCGTCTATTAATTTGGCGAAAGGAGCCGTCTTGACCAAGCACAGTGTAACGTGATCCGGATTTTTCCAACACCACGACCTTCATTTTACTCATCCTTTCGCCCCCTTTTCCCGCGTGAGTACATATTCTCGTAAATAAACATAGTCATGTTGGTTCGCCATCAGTAAAGCGACAGCTAATATATATTTTCGTCCCCGTTCTAAGACCTTTGGGTGAATCTGAGTTTTCAATGCTAAGGCTTGCATAGGAACTTTACCATGTCGTTCAACCTGGGGCCATAACTCAGAGTCAAAGGCTAATTCTCGCGCCGCACGGAGTAATGTCTCGCGGGAATCCCGATGTTTTGGAGAGACTTCTACTAGGTTCTGATATGTTAACTGAAACGTAGCTAAGGCTTTAGAAAACTGTTGAATTTCCTCTGCCCGTTCTCGATTTTGCTCTTTCTCCCGAAACTCATCTAAGCCAAGATATATATCAATCCCTCGTCCGACGTCCTCTTGGTCAAGAGATATAGCCTGCCTCAAGCGTTGCTTACGATAATAATCGATCAGTCGACGTTTTATTAATACACGGGCGTAGGCTAAGAATGGAACCCCTTTATCCATAACAAATAAATCTATCGCTGCATTAAAGGCAATCAGAGCTTCCGATAACTCGTCATCTCTACCCCATTCCAGAGAGTGAAAACACGCTTGGATAGCTACATGACGAATAAACGTCTGATATTCGGCCAAGAAAACCTCACGGACTTCTGGGTCCTCTTTCAAACGCTGCCACTGCTTTATATCCTCCCATTCTGGCATGTTTCCTTCCTCCTACTCCCTAATACGAAGCATATTCTTTCTTTTAGGGGGTCTTGAACCCAAATTCTTGCCCAAGAACCTTTATTACAAAACAGGGCAATACAGCTTGGCGTTTCCAACGCCAGGGCTCTTTCCACAAGCGATAGAGCCATTCAGCATGAAGGTCTTGGATGCATTTCGGCGCGCGGACCACAATCCCAGCCAGGGCATCAAAACTCCCACCTACACCTACACTCACTGATGCTAATCTTGGATGCTCTACAATCCAAGACTCCTGGCGGGGTGCGCCTAACCCTACAAGCAAGACATCAGGCTGAAAATGTCGGATTTGTTCTAATACATCAGGTTCTTCTTCCAAGCTAAAGTAACCGTGCATTGCCTCCGTAGTTATTCCATGGTTCTTCAGGACAACTTGATTTGCCGCCTGTTCTGCCACGCCTGGTTTTCCACCTAGAAAGAAAATCCGCCATTTACCCTCATGAGCAATAGGGAACAAGGCTTGGACTAAATCAATCCCTGTAACCCTTTCTAATACTGGAACCCCTAACCTCCGAGCTGCCCAAACCACTCCAATCCCATCCGCGGTTACTATATCTGCTGAATTTATAAGCTTTTTTAGCTTTATATTTCGTTCTGAGGCATAGATCATTTCAGGATTAGCAGTAACAACGCGTAGCGGGATATTACCATCAACCGCTTGACGGATCTGCTCCACCGTCTCTTGCATGGAATACGTATCTACTGTAATCCCGAGAATATCGACTCTCATAGATTGTCCTTCCCTTTCTAGGAGGAAGTGTCTTAGCCCGTTCGCACACGTTCCAGTTGAGAGGAAGCTTCTCAGCCCGTTCGTACACGTTCCATTGCTATTCGCTTGATAATGGAGCTAAAACGCAAAACCTCTGGGCTAACTGCAAGTGAACCATTGCGTTTCTTAACGCTTCATTATCTGCGCTCATTGACGCAATTCCTCTCTCCGCACTCTCTAAGCTGAAAAACTTCCTCTGGCCTGGGTCAATGGGAATTAGGCGCGATTTGTGGTCCAGGACGCAAGTCTAGGACGGTTCTTGACTTGCACGCCTTATCATCTGCGCTCATTGATGTAATTTCTCGTGCTCACTAAGCTAAGAAACTACCTCTAGCTTGGGTCCTCATGGAGGTTTGGAGCGACTGAGAATCCCTTGCCGCTTTTGTGTTCGTTGACGCAAATTCGATCTGCGTGCTCTCTACGCCAAGGAAATCAGATTTCTTCCGCGTCGTATGCCTCGTTTTCTCAAAATCTTCATTTTGGCCTCGTCGGTCAAGCCAACCAAAAACAACCGTTTCTTGAGGTTTGTGAACGTGAAATTTCATCTCCGTTCATCCCACAGACTCCTAATTGAGAAAGTCCAAGGAAAGAAGCCTTACCCGAACAGATTTTCATTTCGGATCCGGTCACTAACCTCGGACAATTTTGAAGGTTTAAGTTTGAATTATGAATTCATTCTAGCCTGTCAAGCCTAAAATCCTCCATCCAATACCTTACCTGTACCTAAGGCCACACAGGAAATTGGATCTTCGGCTATACTGACTGGCAATCCCGTCTCGCGGGAGAGGCGAGTGTCAAACCCGTACATCAAGGCCCCTCCACCAGTCATTATAATCCCTTTGTCAAGTATATCTGAGGATAATTCCGGCGGGGTTCGTTCCAAAACTTCCTTTACCCCAGCAACTATCGCTTCAATCGATTCCTCAAGCGCAACAAAACACTCTTGAGAATTCACCTTGATGGTTTTAGGCAAACCAGTAATCAAATAACGTCCGCGCACATCGATTTCCGCAGAAGGACGCCCCTCCGGTATTGCCGAACCAATCGCAATTTTAATTTCTTCAGCGGTACGTTCTCCAATCATAAGATTATGTTCACGACGAATGTAACGGCTAATAGCTTCATCGAATTTATCCCCGCCAACACGTAGGCTCTGTTTTACAACTATACCATAAAGCGAAAGTACAGCGATATCCGTTGTTCCTCCCCCAATATCCACAACCATACTTCCGGTTGGGCCAGAAATATCCAGTCCAGCTCCCAATGCTGCTGCAAACGGTTCTTCAACCACTTTCACATCTTTGGCGCCAGCCTGGTAAGCGGCCTGTTTGACCGCCCGTTGTTCCACTTCCGTCACTCCTGATGGAATACAAACTACAACACGTGTTCTGAAGAAAGGCCAGCTTTTCGCGCCTGCTTTCTCCAGAAAATATTTCAGCATAAGTTCTGTAGTCTGGTAATCCGCGATCACACCGTCACGCATCGGGCGTACGGCCACAATATTCCCAGGTGTTCGGCCGATCATTAACCGTGCTTCTTCTCCTACAGCAATTCGTTTATTCGTATTGCTGTCTATAGCAATCACTGAGGGTTCATGCAAAACAATCCCTTTTCCTTTGCAATAAACTAATACGCTCGCAGTACCTAAATCAATTCCTAATTCAATTCCAAACATCAGTGGAGATACCCCTTTCGTCATCATTAGCTTGTCCATCTCGACTCAATATATAAACAAATAGCATAATCTCCCTCTCGGGAGATTCGCTATTTATAGTTTAGTACTAAAATCATTCGTGATAAAATTGCTAATCCCTTTGTGGTTTTTAATTATTTTGCCTAATCTCCTAAATTCGTCGATGTACTTCTAAATTTCCTGATATTTTTTCCGAGTCGCCTCTCCCCCCCGAATATGTCGTTCAGCCTTATTGATTTCGAGAATATGCTTTACTTCCATGGATAACTTCTCATTTACCAAAGGTAACCGTTCTGTCACATCTTTATGAACTGTTGATTTTGAAACACCAAAAATATCAGCCGTTTGCCTAACAGTTGCACTCGATTCTAATATGTAAGTTCCAATATCGAGCACCCGTTTGCGTATATATTCTTGCACGCAGAGCCCTCCTTCGTCCTACAAGTGTAGTACATTTATATGCGTTCTCAACAGAAAAAGACATCCATAAAAGGATGTCCTCAGTTGGTAAATACTGTGATGTTATGATTTGTTATAGCCTTAACCCTTGCACTTCATTTCCATGCCATACTTCGTAGTGAAGTTGAGGTTGATCGCTTTCGCTTTTTGCAGTAGCAAAAATTCCGACTTGACCGAGCGCATCCTGAATCTCTACTGTCTTCCCGACTTCTACTCGTAGGTTAGCTAGACCCCCGTAGGTAACTATCCAACCCTCGCCACAGTCCAAAGTCACTTTCTGACCTAGGATAGGATCTGCCCCTGAGTAGATAACTTTTCCCCCATGCGTTGCCCGGATCATTGTCCCCTCTGGTTCTGCATAATCTGTGCCAGCATGAAAGAGGTAATTATCAAAGGCCTCACAATAATAATTTCCAACGCTTCGCAGTGGAATCCCTTTAACTGGACATGGGAAATCCTGAAGGGTTTGTTTTACGATCACTTGATCTTTTTTGGAGCTATCGGAGACACCTGATTGATCTTCCTTAGTTGATTTTCCTGTCTGAGTCTGCATTATCCTAGCCGATCCCTCTGTCACTTTAGCTTGCGAAGTATATACTGACTCAGCTTGTTCGGTCTTATTTATTATCATTGATGTTCTCTCAGGGGTAGAGAAATATATAGACGCGTTGTACCCGGAATAAAGAATCATGCCTCCAACTAATAAAAAGAAACCCCATACCAAAGCCCAACTTGTAGACCCTTTCCAACGGTTCATTCGACTCACCTCTAAGTCTTAGTTTTGCCGAATGATTCTACTTTTAGACTCCTTTATCGATTACATAAATCAATTCGAATTAGTGTTTATTAAACCCTAACGCCATGAGCTTAGTTCCAGGATAATAATGCATCAAAATTTCTTCAACTTTTATCTTTCTTTTGGCCAAATCATTTGCTCCCCACTGAGACATTCCCACCGCATGCCCATTGCCATAGGTCGTAATTGTGAGGCGCTCCGGCTGGACAACCCATTCCATGTCCGTAGAAGAAAGGCCTAACAGTATTCGCAGTTGGGGTGCAGTGTAAATTTTTCCTAGCACTCTTACGCTCTTGGCTCTTCCCACCGAGGTTTTAACTAGAACTTGAAAATCTCCTGAAGTAAGAGACCGAGGGGAGTCCATACTTCCCAATTTCTTATATAGTTCTTGGTAAGTAAAGCTAACGCTCTTAACATATCGTTGTAAGTTAGCTTCTCCCGAACTAACGTTTTGCAGATAAGGACGGGGTGAACTCCACACCTCCTCAGATCGCTCAGTTTGCTTTCTTCCACTACTGCTATGGTAAACAGCCTCGATATAATCCCCATTGGCCACGAGGACCATGCTTCTCGTTCCAATTACAGCTTTATTTAACTTACTCTTATACCTCCAGTAATTTAACCATCCCCACTTTTCCCTCATTTGTGTGTCAGATAGCCACGCCTGAGTTTGTACTGTAGTATCCACATCATATCCTAAACTGGAAATATTATTTTGGCTCAATCTTTTCGCGGCATAGGTCCGAGCTGCAACTGCTTGCGCCTTTAAGGCTTCCACCTCAAATTCTGCAGGCATTTCCGCTGCAACAACCCCTAGCAGGTAATCCTCAAGAAGTAATCTTACAACTTCACCATTGGGCATTAAAACTCGGATTTTTACATCATCCATTATTTCGCGCTCCTTTTGCCAACGTAAGACGCTCCATGGAATTACCAACACAATGCAAAGAGATATTGCGACAAGCCATATCCATTCTTTTTTCATTCAACCCCTCCTCGGGTACAAGCATGATGCTTAAATCTATGCGGGAGGGATTTAGAATATGTGGACTTGTGTGACACAGCGCTCGGTGCTGGAACTTGCGTTACAACGCTCACTTGCTTGCTCTCGCAGATCAAACTAAGACTTAAGAGCTTGCTCAGTGAGAGGCAGGGTTCATCCTTCGGCGATAGTATTCTTTAAAGAACCCGCCTACGGCGATAATCTCCACTGGAGACTATCGTGGCAAATCGATCATGGACATCCGACGACCATGACGATAAGCGGACGAGCTTATCGCCACACTGCAACTCATTACGCATACTCCTGCAGTGTGGATTAGGTCTAGTGTCACCGGAGCCATGGATGGCGGGAGGAGACCCTGTCCAGTTGCCGGCAGTGTACGTCCTTGTACACTGCCCCGCTGTATGAAAGCGCTCTTCAGTCAAGTTTGATTACTGCTCGATCAAAAAAGCTTCACTTTTGTAAGCGCGAAGTTCCGAGCTAGAAACGGGGGGACGACCAGGAGGGAACCTTGGTGCTATGTCGGCTTCGCACGTCCTGTGCTCAGCCCCGTATTTGGGGTCGCTTACACGGAAGTTTGCTATACTGCTTACGTAAAGACGTCGCGCTCATGTCACACTGCGTCCCGGGCTTGGGTCGTGAAACGGGGACCGGGGCATTCTGGAGACGGCACATTTCATGTGCGCTGTCCAATTCGAGTATTTTTGAGAATGATACGTGCGTTAAAGTAAGTCCTGGGGCGGTTCTTGTGCTTCATTAGGCGTAGTTATTAGTCGGCTAACATAATGATCTCTCGATCGTGTCACACTACTTCCCTAACTGGAGTCGAATTAGGAGCTTAAACTGTTAGAACGCAAAAAAAGCGCCTCTGAGTCATAAAACTCAGACAAACGCCGTAGCCTCTTATTCCTATTTCTATTCTTATTCCTATTTCTATTCTTATTCCTATTTCTATTCCTATTTCTATTTCTATTCTTCATCACTTTATCCGGAGGGTCCACGATCGCACCTTAGCTCAGTAAGCACGCAAAGCGCATTTGCGTTTAAACGCAAACAGCGCAATGTTATCCTCCGTCGTTCCAAATCCTCGTGGGACCCAAGCCCGAGGAAGTTTCTTAGCTTAGTGAGCACGGAGAGTGGAATTGCGTCAATGAGAGCAGGCGATAAGGCGTTAAGAAACGCAACGGTTGACATGCAGAACAGCCAAGAGGTTTTGCGTTTTAGCCTTAGCGACAAGCGAATAGCAATGAAACGTGTGCGAACGTGCTAAGACACTTCCTCCTACTCTTCACGGACAAAATTTGCACCTAAACGTGAAATTTTTTCCTCAACTTTCTCATAACCACGATCAATGTGATGGATCCCACGAATATCTGTTGTCCCTTCCGCAGTCAATGCTGCTAAAATTAGAGCGGCTCCGGCTCGCAAGTCTGTGGCAGTCACAGGTGCAGCATTCAGCCGTTGTATCCCTTGAACTATGGCACTTCGCCCTTCAATTCTAACATCCGCTCCCATTCGTTTCAACTCATCAACATGCATAAAGCGGTTTTCAAATACGGTCTCTGTTATTATACCCGTACCGCCTGCCCTAGTAAGAAAGGCCAAGAATGGAGCCTGTAGATCTGTCGGGAATCCGGGATGAACTTGAGTCTTAATATCAACAGCATTATAGATACCATTTCCGCTAATGCGAATTCCGTCACCTTCTTCAAGCATGCAAATACCTGCCTCTTCCATTTTGGCGATTAAGGGTTTCAAATGATCAGAAATCACATTTTGAACTAAGACATCTCCACCTGTTGCCGCCACTATAAGCAAGTAGCTTCCTGCTTCGATACGATCAGGGATAACGGTATGATTGGTGCCATGAAACTCTCGTACCCCTTCAATGTGAATAATGCTAGTACCTGCGCCGCGCACCTTACCACCCATCTCGTTCAGAAAGGTCGCCAGGTCAACAATTTCCGGTTCCTGCGCAGAATTTTCTATTAGGGTTGTTCCTTGGGCCATCGCCGCAGCCATCATGATATTTTCTGTGGCTCCAACGCTTGGATAATCCAAGTAAATGCGGGCTCCCTTTAGACCTTTAGACGAAACATCTATGAATCCATGATCCATCTTAACCTCTGCACCTAAGGCCTCTAATCCCTTTAAGTGTAAATTAATTGGGCGAGATCCGATAGCGCACCCACCTGGATGAGAAATACGCACATGACCATTACGGGCCAAAAGCGGTCCCATGGTGACAATCGACGCTCTCATTTGGGAAACAAGGTCATATGGAACCTCTATACAATCTATCTCACGGGCCTGGATTTTCAGAGTCGAGCCGTTACGCTCCACAGTTGCACCCAACGCCGAAATGATCTGATTCATTACATTAACGTCCAATAAGTCTGGTGCATCATCTAGTTGAATGGGTTCGACACACAGCAAACTCGCTGCTATTATTGGGAGTACAGCATTTTTTGCCCCACTCACGGTGATTGTTCCCTCAAGCGGTTTGCCACCTGTAATAATAAATTTACTCAAATGTTGAAGACACCCCCTGCCTAGACTCTTATTACTTCTTGACTAGCTACTATTCTCCCCGCTTGGCTATTATTCCTGCTATTTCGACTATATTCTGCTGAAATTATTAAAACTCTTGCAACAATGCCGGAATAGCCAGAACAGTTCGTCCCTCGGTATTTTTCCCACGACTGAGCAATTGTATGTTAATCCTATCTTGCCCAGCTATGACACTTGTCAAGAAGAAATTCTGAAAGGCAGCTATAGAAACCATGTTGCCTACCAAAGCCCACTGAGCAGGGAGAGCATTCGTATTGCTCAGATAAGATGAAATATCCATCGCCTGATCAACACGCTCATCTATATAGATCAACCCACCTGTTTTGGCGAGTTCTTGTTGCATAGTAGTATACCATTTATACAGATTACTTTCCTCGTTTTTATTAATCATTTGAGATCCAGATAAAGTTACAGTGACCTTTTCTCCTCCGGTCTGTAACTCGTCATACTTCCATATCCAATCCTGCATCGGTCGTTTTGTCCAAGCCCCATGTGGAATATTTCCATCTTCAAACCATAGAATAATACTGACTTCCGCTTCCTTGCTCTGTACCTCCCCAGAATTCAAAAGCAACGGCACTGTTGTTTGAGAGAATACTTGACGATCTTTAGAAGGTAACTCCATCCCATAAAAATACAAGACCAAACCAATAATTGAAATACATGCGATGAATATCTTTTTCACCTTACTGTAAGGACTCGGTTTTGTCACTATATGACTAACAAGCATGCTGAAAACCTCTTTCTCAATCTCTATAGATATAATAATAGTTTTACCAAATAGCGAGAAAGCTAACATACTTGATCTAGCTAATTATATTAACTACGGAGTTATACGTCACTAAGATCATATTTTCTGTGGTGAAGGGACTTGACTTTCAACTTCAAGTTGATCGCCATGCGTGCCGCACCCTAAAAAAATGAAAAAAGGCCTCGCTTTGGAGGCCTTTTTTCTAAATATTAATCAGTTCAAACCAAATAATAAACTATTTTTTGTCTTGTGCAGCACTGATGCGAGCTGCTGCTCTTCGTAACGCATACTCAGCACGACGTAAGTCGATTTCATTAGAACGTGCTTCAATACGCCTTTCCGCCCTTTGTTTGGCTTCTACTGCACGGTTAAGATCGATTGTTTCACTCAGTTCAGCAGTGTCCGCGAGAACTGTTGCAGAATTATCAATAACTTCAATAAATCCTCCCGCAATAGCAACTCGTTTAACAGCGTTGTTCGAGGTATAACGTAGAACACCGATATCTAACCCTGCAATTAAGGGTGCATGGTTCGGCAAAATTCCTAATTCGCCTGCTCCACCGGGAAGAACAACAAACTCAACCTCTTCTTTCAAAATGTCACCCTCAGGGGAGACGATGCGCAACGCGAATGTAGCTGCCATGGCTTACGCCCCCATTTTCTTGGCTCGTGCAATTACGTCTTCAATGGGACCCACCATTAGGAAGTCGCCCTCTGAAATGTCATCGTATTTCCCATCCGCAATTTCTTTAAAGCCACGAATTGTGTCTTTCAAAGGAACATACTTTCCAGGAGTCCCTGTAAATACTTCTGCAACGCTGAATGGTTGAGACAAGAAACGTTGGATTTTACGAGCCCGAGATACGATTAGCTTTTCTTCTTCAGAAAGCTCATCCATACCCAGAATAGCAATGATATCCTGCAACTCTTTGTATTTTTGCAGAATTTGCTGAACCTGACGCGCAACCCCATAATGTTCTTCTCCAAGCACTAACGGTGAAAGAATCCGTGATGATGAGTCCAAGGGATCCACAGCAGGGTAAATCCCGATTTCTGTAATGGCACGAGACAAAACCGTAGTAGCATCTAAGTGGGCAAATGCCGTTGCCGGAGCGGGGTCTGTCAAGTCATCAGCAGGCACATAGATAGCTTGTACAGAAGTAATAGATCCTTTACGAGTAGAGGTAATCCGCTCTTGCAATTGACCCATCTCTGTTGCCAACGTTGGCTGATAACCCACGGCCGAAGGCATCCGACCAAGCAAAGCTGAAACCTCAGATCCAGCTTGCGTGAAGCGGAAGATGTTGTCGATAAAGAGCAACACGTCTTGACCTTGTTCATCACGGAAGTATTCCGCCATAGTCAGACCTGTCAAGCCTACACGAAGACGAGCTCCAGGTGGTTCGTTCATTTGACCGAACACCATGGCGGTCTTTTCGATAACGCCAGACTCTTTCATTTCGTAGTAAAGGTCATTTCCTTCACGAGTCCGCTCACCAACACCGGCGAATACAGAAATACCACCATGTTGTTTTGCAATATTATTAATGAGTTCCATAATTAATACTGTCTTACCCACACCGGCACCGCCGAAGAGTCCGATCTTTCCACCCTTAGAATACGGAGCTAGTAGGTCAATTACTTTAATACCGGTCTCCAACATCCGGGTAGAAGGCTCTTGATCTTCAAAAGCCGGAGCCGGACGGTGAATAGGATAATGGGTATCGGCGCTGACATCCCCTGCATTATCAATAGGCTCTCCCAAGACACTAACCATCCGTCCAAGGGTCGCCGATCCGACAGGAACTGTAATCGGCGCACCAGTGTTAATAACATCTATGCCCCTTTGCAGACCATCGGTAGAAGACATCGCGACAGTACGTACTGTATCGTTTCCGAGATGTTGAGCTACTTCTAAAGTTATGTTAAGCTTCTGCTCTGGAACCTTAACCTGAAGGGCAGTATATATTGCCGGCAGTTCGTCGGGCGCAAACGCAACGTCAACTACCGGTCCCAAAACTTGCAAAACCTTGCCGTTTTTCACAGGCGCGAAACCTCCTTATTGGGTTTTTCCGGCAGCTTATTCTAAAGCAGCTGCTCCCCCGACAATTTCAGATATCTCCTTGGTAATCGCCGCTTGGCGGGCTCTGTTCATAATCAGCGTCAACCGATCAATCATATCCCTGGCGTTATCTGTTGCCGAGGTCATAGCCGTCATCCTAGCCCCTTGCTCACTTGCTTTTCCTTCAAGGATTGACCGAAAAATCTGTGTCTCAACATATTTCGGTAACAAACTTGCAAGGATCTCATCAGGTGACGGTTCAAAAATATATTCTTTACCTTTTTTGCCTTCCGGCTTTTCGATCGGAAGTAGTTTGACTTGCGTAGGTTTCGAGTTAATTGCGCTTACAAATTCAGTATACATGATATAAACCTCATCCGCTTCACCCTGCTCATAAATTCGCACTACTTCCTGGGCTATTTCTTTTGCTTGATTATAACTTGGTGCATCTCCAAGTGCCACAAACTCAGCCAAAAACTCAATTTTCCCGCGTCGGAAGAAATCCCGACCCTTGCGTCCCACCGTCACCAACTTAACTTCTTGTGGTGTTTCGGCAATCAAACCGGAGGTCTTCCGAATCAGATTCGCATTATACCCTCCGCAAAGACCACCGTCTGATGTTATCACCACATAAACTACCTTTTGCACAGGCCGCTTGATCAAAAGCGGATGAATTGTATCCACAGGAGCCTGGGCAAGGCGTTCTAGAACCCCTTGCAATTGGCGGGCATAGGGGCGAGCAGCGTTAAGTTTTTGTTGGGCTTTCCTGAGTTTGGCCGCGGAAACCATTTTCATCGCCTTAGTGATCTGCTGCATGTTGCTGACGCTGCGGATCCGGCGACGAATATCGCGTACTCCTGCCACCTCATTCACCTACTCCTTTTTAATCTAGGCCACAAACCCCTGTTTGAATTCGTTAATTGCTTTTTCCAGTTCGGCGATCATATCATTGGAGAGCGCCTTTTCGGTGCGAATTTTAGCTAACAGGTCGGCCTTCACGGAGCGCATGAAGCGCAGGTATTCTTGTTCAAATCTCCCAATTTTCTCAACATCAATATCATCAGTAAACCCTTTTACCGCCGAATAAATAACGACAACTTCTTCCTCAACAGGCATTGTTGCATACTGATTTTGTTTGAGAATTTCCATAGTCCGTTTTCCACGAGCTAGACGCAATTGGGTAGCTTTATCCAAGTCAGATCCAAATTGAGCAAATGCAGCTAATTCACGATAACTGGCAAGATCCAAACGAAGCTGCCCCGCAACCTGTTTCATAGCTTTGATCTGGGCGCTACCACCTACCCGGGAAACTGAAAGACCAACGTTGATTGCTGGCCGGAAACCAGCGTTAAAGAGGTCTGATTCTAAAAAGATCTGACCATCAGTAATAGAAATAACGTTAGTAGGAATATAGGCCGACACATCACCCGCTTGAGTCTCAATAATCGGAAGTGCTGTCATCGAACCTCCACCAAGGGCATCAGACAACTTCGCTGCACGCTCCAACAAACGAGAGTGGAGATAGAAAACGTCTCCAGGGTATGCTTCACGTCCTGGTGGGCGTTTAAGGAGCAGTGAAAGTTCACGGTAAGCTACGGCTTGTTTAGAAAGGTCATCGTAAATGATCAGTACATGCTTGCCATTATACATAAACTCTTCACCCATTGCTGCACCGGCATAAGGTGCAATAAAGACCATTGGTGAAGGCTCAGAAGCAGTAGCACAGACAATAATTGTGTATTTCATGGCATCGTTTTCTTCTAATTTCTGAACCACGCTGGCAACTGTTGATGCTTTTTGTCCAACAGCTACGTAAATACAAATCATGTCTTGACCTTTTTGGTTAATAATCGTATCGATAGCAACGGCAGTTTTACCGGTTTGGCGGTCACCAATAATTAATTCCCGCTGACCACGACCAATAGGAACCATAGCATCAATAGATTTAAGACCAGTTAGCATAGGTTCACTCACGGATTTACGTGCAATAACACCTGATGCTGGGGATTCAATCGGACGGAACTTATCAGCTACGATCTCCCCTTTGCCATCAATGGGTTGGCCAAGAGCATTAACAACGCGGCCAATCAAAGGCTCACCAACAGGAACCTCCACAATTCGTCCTGTTCTCTTAACTTGGTCGCCCTCTTTAATACCTGTAAAGGGTCCAAGAATAACGCAACCAATATTGTCTTCTTCAAGATTCATTGCCATGCCGTAAATGTTACCTGGAAACTCCAAGAGTTCACCGGCCATAGCCTTTTCTAAGCCGTAAACACGGGCAATTCCGTCTCCAACCTGGATTACTGTTCCTACATCTACGATATCGACGGCAGATTCATAGCGCTCAATTTGCTGTTTAATAATTGAACTGATTTCTTCTGGACGCAAGTTCATCCTGTTATTTCACCCCTACTTCCTGAGGTTTATCTGAGGTTTTACGTAAATCCTCACGCATTCTATGCAAAGCATGGGCGACGGTCCCATCCAACACGCGATCTCCGATCTGAATAAGAACTCCTCCGATGAGTTCAGCTCGGACTTCGCTTATTATACGGACATCTTTCCCTGTCATTCGCTTAATAACCTTCTTAAGCTCATCGAACTGAGCAACACTCAGTTCTATGGCACTGGCTACTTTCGCTTCCACGACTTGGCGAGCTTCATCCACCAGCCGACTAAAATCACGTTGAATGAGCGGCAAGAGATTTTCTCTTTTCCGATCAATTAACAAGTAAAAGAAATGACGCGTTACATCGCCAAAATCTTCTCCCAGTAACTTTTTCATGATTGATTTTTTTACGCTGAGAGAAATATGAGGATGAAGCAAAACACCTTTAACCTCTGCATTTTCTTCCACTAGCTTTGTCAATTCGCGCAGATCGCTATGGATTGTATCAAGGGACGACTGGGAAGCAATTTCAAACAAAGCCTGGGAGTATCTACGAGCAAGTGATCCATTAATCATTGCATTTCCCCTACTTCTTGAATGAATTGTTCAATGAGTTCTCCTTGACCCTTCATGTCAAGCTTCTGACGAATGATTTTCTCAGCCACTAAGACTGACAGATCTGCGACTTGCGCTCTAACCTCAGCAACCGCTTTGTCACGTTCGCGTTCAATTTCCACAAGGGCTGCTTTTTTAATCTTTTCTGATTCTTCGTGAGAAGCAGCTAAGATTTCGGACGCGCGGACTTCGCTAACCTTTGTGGCCTTAGCAATCACCTCTTGGGCTTCTTGGCGAGCTTTACGCATTTCTTCTTGGTATTCGTGTTTTATTTGCTCTGCCTGTTGACGTTCTTCTTTTGCGTTTTTCAGGGTAGTCTCAATATTAACCCGCCGTTCTTCCATCATCTTCATCAGCGGTCCCCAAGCCTTTGCGGAAAGCAACCAGACAAGCAACAGGAATGATATAATCTGAGCAATTAGGGTTAGGTCAAACGATATAGGACTCTCCAAAGGTCTATCCCCCTCTCATTAGGAATAAAGTCGGAATCGATTTTTTTATAGGGAGACTTACGTCCCCCCATAAATTAGGACGAGCAATATCTTTGCCCATCGTATGGACTACTTTGTGTACATGAGGAGAATTGCAATAACCCAGGTAAGGAGTGGTAATGCTTCAACCAAGGCAACACCAATAAACATGGTAGTTTGCAATGACCCTTTGGCCTCTGGTTGACGTGCAATACCCTCGATTGTTTTACCGATAAGATTACCATTCCCAATTCCTGCGCCGAGTGCTGCTAAACCAGCAGCAATCCCTGCACCAATCGCAGCAGCAGCTGTAACTAGTTCCATTTAGAATAAACTCCTTTCTTACTTGCCAAATTACATTTTAAAATATTATTCCCTCAGTGAACGCCATGCGCCACTGAAAACTGACACAGAAGTAAAGTGCCTAATGGGATTCCGAGACTGCCTGCCCAACATAAACTGAGGTCAACACTGTGAAAACATATGCTTGGATTGCTCCAATAGCAAAACTAAAGGCAAGCCAAATTGTATCCGGTATAACTCCTGAAAAGACCCAGATTCCCGGAAGCATTAAAATAACCTTAATTAGAACTTCACCAGCAAAGATGTTTCCGAAAAGACGGAAAGCGAGAGTCATTGGCTTGGCGACGAAGTCAATGATATGAATAATAATGAACGGCGGCATAGGCTCTATAAAATGATGGAAATAATGGAGCTTTTTATGCTTAAGCCCCAAACTAAGCAACAATCCAAGAGTTAGCAGTGCCAATGCCAAAGTAGTGTTAATATCAGCGGTTGGCGACATAAATGATGGACCCTCAAAAATCTTGTCGAGTTGAGCAAAGTCTATGTGGAAATGCTCAAAAAGATTAAAGGTCAAATTAGGAACGAGACCAAGCATGTTGGAAAAGAAAACAAACAGAAATAACGTTAACAAATACCCCAACAAAGGACGCCCTTTTTCGTAATCATCGATAGTATCATAGATGATACCACGGACAAAATCGATGATCCATTCCAAAACGTTTTGCATTTTACCGGGTTTGCCGCTAGTTAAATTACGAACCCCAAGATAACAGAAGACAAGAATAGCGGCCATTGCAATCCATGTCATGACCAAGGTCTTGCCATGAAAAGTCATAGTACCCAAATGCCATTTAACTACTGCTTCATGCACTCTTTTTATCACCCCTTTCACCAGAAATTTGATGTATTGCAACGATGATGAATGAGACAATCATCCCGATAGCAACCCCTAAAGCTAAACTAGGAAGCCAACTCTCCTGGAAGCGAGCAACTGCTACGACAATTAAGGTTACCACGCCCAAACGTTTTATAAAGCTCCTGCGTACCCGTTTGATCGCTGTTTGAATATCGAGTTCAGAACTCCGCAAAGTTTCACGATGAGACCACAAGGTATAGCCAAACCCCACCCAGTACCCAATTAAACTACCCAGAAAGGCCTGATGATCTGTTAAGACCGTCCCAAGTAATATACACGCGGTTCCACTCCACAAGGCTATAAAAATGCGTTTAATCATCTGATGCTACAAGCCCCTTTAAAGTAATAACCAAGTAGAACCCTCCAAGAACTAAACCACTAAACATTAAAATCAAGGTAAACCAAGGCTGAGTACCCCAGCGGGCATCCAAGTACCGTCCTAAGAAGATACTCCCTCCTACTAATACAGCCAGCGATGTCGCAATACTTGACCCCACAGTAACAGCTTTGTGCCAGGATTTTTGGTTCCTCGCCATCTTTCTTAGTTCCTTTTCAAAGTAATGGGTAATCCATTCGCGGTGGAAAATCACTAATCCAAGCTTCCTTTTGCTATAAGCTAGCAAATTAACAATTACTACATTTATAAACGGTTAAATATTCTTAATATCCATATAACATTCATATAATATTTATATATTACCACACTTTAGTCTCTCTTTGTGCTTTTTTATACATTGTTTTTTTCTATCGCCGGACGATATTTTCTAAAATAATTTCCGCAATTTGATCTGACGCATATCCGTCCCCATAGGGATTACTGGCCATTTCCATTTTTTGGTAGGCTTCCTGGTCACTAAGCAGGCGCTTTAATTCCATTAATACGCTGTCGTACTCTGTACCAACAAGTGAAACTGTCCCAGCTCCTATAGCTTCAGGACGTTCTGTCGTATCCCGTACTACCAAGACTGGTTTACCCAACGAAGGGGCTTCCTCTTGGATTCCTCCCGAGTCCGTTAAAATCAAATGCGACCGAGCCATTAGATTTACAAATGGTTCATAATCCATCGGTTCAACAAGATTGATCCTCGGATGGGTTCCAAGTACTTCCGTGACTACTTTCCGGACTTCCGGGTTTTTATGCACAGGAAAAATTACATACGTATCTGGGAATATCTCAAGCGTTTTATGCAAAGCCTGATAAATTTGACGCATCGGTTCACCAAGATTTTCCCTCCGATGAGTTGTGACCAAAATCATCCGCGCTGCAGATCCCTGTTTGAGGATTGTTTGGATGTGAGGGTCAAGAAAACTATACTTTGGTTTCACTGTGGCTAATAACGCATCAATGACTGTATTGCCCGTCACAAATATCTTTTCTGGTTCAACGCCTTCGAGTAAAAGATTCCTTTTCGCTGTCTCCGTGGGAGCGAAATGTAGATCCGTAAGAACGCTTGTCAGTTTACGATTTATCTCTTCTGGAAATGGTGAATACTTGTTACCCGTTCGTAACCCGGCTTCTACATGTCCAACTGGGATTTGACAATAAAAAGCGGCCAGCGAAGCAACAAACGTGGTTGTAGTGTCGCCATGTACTAGTACAAGATCAGGAAGTTCACGTTGGAAAACCTCTCTAAGCTCGTCAAGTGCTCGTATGGTGATATCAGTTAGCGTTTGACCATGCTTCATAAGGTTTAGATCAAAATCCGGAATTATTTCAAATAAATTCAAAACCTGATCTAGCATCTCACGGTGCTGAGCTGTCACGGTAACCTGACAGAGGATTGAAGCTTTCTGTCGAAGTGCTTGGATCACTGGAGCCATTTTTATGGCCTCTGGACGTGTACCAAACACAACCATCACCTTTTTTTGAGCTATCACATTTTTGCTCCCTTCCGCGTCGAGGCGCGAGGCACGATGTTCGAGGCTCGAATGGTTATATATCGTGCATCGCACCTCGCGCCTCGTGCTTCGCTTCAAGTTGTACTAACTCTAAACCCGCTTCGCTTGCCATAGCCACAGCAAGCTGATCCGGATAGGAATGAGTATAGACCACACGAAGTATCCCGGCATTAATTATTAATTTTGTACATAGCACACAAGGTTGGTGTGTCACATAAAGATCTGCCGCTCTAATCGCCACCCCATGCTTCGCTGCTTGTACTAAGGCATTTTGCTCAGCATGCACAGCTCGGCAGATCTCATGACGTTCCCCCGAAGGAACCCCTAAGTTTTGACGCAGGCAACCAACTTCATTACAATGTAGAAGTCCTGATGGACTCCCATTATATCCTGTGCTCAAGATTTGTTTTTCCTTAACTAGTATAGCTCCGACTTGGCGACGTAGGCAAGTTGAGCGCCCGGCCACCATAAAAGCCAACTGCATAAAATAACTATCCCAACTTGGACGCTTTCCCTGTGTCATCATTTTGTCCCAAACAATCGGTCTCCTGCATCACCGAGCCCCGGTATAATATATCCGTGGTCGTTTAAGCGTTCATCCACTGCTGCAACAAAAATATCCACATCAGGATGTGCATTTTGCACCGCAAGTATTCCTTCTGGAGCTGCGATCAGGCACATTAATTTAATGTTTTTAGCACCGCGATCTTTTAAAAACATAATTGCAGCCGACGCCGAACCACCTGTTGCCAACATAGGATCTATGACAATAAGGTCACGTTCCTCAATGTCGCTAGGTAACTTGCAGTAGTATTCCACGGGGCGAAGAGTCTCCGGATCTCTATAAAGGCCTACATGCCCGACTTTCGCTGCAGGAATCAGGCGCAGCATCCCATCGACCATACCTAACCCAGCTCTCAGGATTGGAACCAAGCCGACCTTCCGACCAGCGAGCACTTTGGATTTCGCAAGCGCAACCGGTGTTTTAACTTCAATTTCCTGAAGGGGGAAATCACGGGTTACTTCATAGGCCATCAACATCGCGACTTCCTCTACTAATTCCCTAAATTCCTTTGAGCCTGTTTTCTCATCACGAATAAGGGACAACTTGTGTTGAATTAGAGGGTGATCAAGAACTTGAAGCTTTGCCATCGTTCCGGTCTCAACTCCTAATCTAAATTTATATATAAGGGAAATTCCGTACATAACGAGCTTACAATTTCTCGTGCTTTCGCCAGTTTATCAGGTTCATGGTGTGAGGTCAAGGCGTAGTCCATTGCCTCTGCGATTCTCTTCATTGCCTCCTGATTCATGCCACGAGATGTGACTGCAGGCGTGCCAATGCGAATTCCGCTTGTGATAAATGGACTAGCAGTATCAAATGGGATCGTATTTTTGTTGACCGTAATACCTACTTCATGTAGGATGCTTTCTGCTTCTTTACCTGTTAACTCTTTGGTCCGCACATCCACCAGCATAACATGGTTATCCGTTCCTCCTGAAACAAGGCGGAATCCTCGCTCCATCAGCGCCTGGGCTAAGGCTTTAGCATTTTCCACAATATTATTTTGATAAATCTTAAAATTTGGCTGAAGGGCTTCACCGAATGCAACCGCTTTTGCTGCAATGACATGCATCAGAGGCCCCCCCTGAATTCCGGGAAAAATTGCTTTATCTATCGCTTGGGCGTGCTCGGCCTTACATAGAATTAAACCCCCACGCGGTCCCCTTAACGTCTTATGCGTAGTGGAGGTTACGAAGTGCGCATAAGGGACAGGGGATGGATGTAACCCAGCGGCCACAAGTCCAGCAAAATGCGCCATATCTACCATCAAAAAAGCACCCACTTCATCCGCGATTTCACGCATTTTGACAAAGTCAATAACCCGTGGATAAGCACTGGCCCCAGCGACAATCATCTTGGGATGATGTTCAATGGCTAACTGTCGAACTTGACCATAGTCAATACGTTCGGTTTCAGGGTTAACTCCGTAAGGAACAAAGTTAAAGTAAACCCCCGAGATATTCACTGGGCTCCCATGTGTTAAGTGTCCTCCATGGGATAGATTCATTCCAAGTACAGTGTCTCCGGGTTTTAAGAATGCAAAATATACTGCCATATTGGCTTGGGATCCGGAATGAGGCTGGACATTAGCATGCTCTGCACCAAAGATTTCCTTAACGCGTTCCCGAGCCAGGTTTTCTACTACATCCACAAATTCGCATCCGCCATAATAACGTTTTCCCGGATACCCTTCTGCATATTTGTTCGTTAATACAGACCCTTGTGTTGCCATCACTGCCCTGCTGACAAAGTTCTCTGAAGCAATTAACTCAATGGTGTTTCGCTGACGATTCTCTTCATGCGCAATCGCTTTCGCGACTTCTGGGTCTTGGGATTTCACCCATTGATCGATATAATCCAATTCGTTTCACTCCTAGGATAAATTTTTTAGCGCGTTCGGGAGGAAGTTTCTTAACCCGTTCGCACACGTTCCATCGAGAGTCAGTGTCTTAACCCGTTCGCACACGTTCCATTGCTATTCGTTTGTCGCTAAGGCTAAAACTCAAAACCTCTGGGCTTTCTGAATGTGAACCGTTGAGTTTCTTCACGCCTTATCGACTGCTCTCATTGACGCAATTCCACTCTTCGTGCTCTCTAAGTTAAGAAACTTCCTCTGGCTTGGGTCCCACGGGGGTTTGGAACGACGATGGGGACCTGTGGCGCTGTTTGCGTCTTTGACGCAAATACGCTTTTGAGAGGTCATACTCTGTATATTATGTGTACGCGGCCCTTGGGCCGCCTATGAGACGTGGGCGGGTGTGGGCTAGGGTTAAGTGGGCTTCTCCCAGTTCCTTTACATGGATACGAATGGGTATCGCTACTGGGCGAAGGTGCATACCGATAAATGTATCTCCGATGTCGATACCGGCATGTCCTTGTATTCGCTCTACCATAAGAGGGGAAGAAAATTTCTTCCAAGCCTGTACCGTCATAGCACCTCCGGCATGCAAGGCCGGAATTACCGTAACTACCTCTAATCCTAATCCGTAATGATCCACGCAAGCTTCTTCCACCACTAAGGCCCGGTTGATATGTTCACATCCTTGCACCGCCAAAAAGATCCCTTGTTGGTGAACCAGTGCTAACAAAGGAGGAAGTAACACCTCGGCAACCTCCAAGCTGCTTCCCTGGCCGATCCGATGACCAATAACTTCACTAGTGCTACACCCTAAAACGAGGATCTGCCCCGGTTTTAGATGTGCCTTTAGGAAAAAGGCATCGAGTACTTCATCCCAAATCTTGACCATCACATGCAATTTACCTGGAACGTCTTTATCCATAAGAAAGGTATTCCTCCTCTCAATGACGACTCAAACTTTCTCGCCACGTTCAATGTTAGAAAGCAAATCCACACGGAGAGCATGCCTACCACCTGCAAACTCTGTTTTCAAAAATGTATCCACGATGTCGAGAGCAAGGCCAGCACCGATCACCCGAGCACCTAATGATAAAACGTTGGCATTATTATGTTCTCTAGCCATCCGAGCAGAAAACGTCTCTGAACAGACTGCGGCACGGATTCCTGAAATTTTATTTGCAGCCATGGAAATCCCTTGTCCGGTTCCACAGATCACAATTCCCAAGTCTGCCTTTCCCTCAATGATAGCGCTTCCTACAGCAAACCCATACTTGGGATAATCCACGGAGTCCGCCGAGTAGGTCCCAAAATCATTAACCTTTAATCCCTGTGCTTCTAAATGTTTACGAATGACTTCCTTAAGTTCGTAACCACCGTGATCGGATCCGATCGCTACTCTCATGTTCATTCCTCCATCTTTACTAATAACTTGAATTCTACATATAGCTACATAATCCCTGCTAAAACCGCAACAAAAGAATGCCGCCGCTAGTTTAGACAGCTTTGGCACATTTTATGCGAGGCACGAGGACTTCGAACTTGGAGCCTAGTGCCTCGATTAGGTCAGATGACCTTTTAATGCGCTTAACAATTCTCGAATCTCGTTTGCTGTCTGACGATAAACATCGAGAGAGCCACTCCAAGGGTCGAGAACATCCCTTTTCTGATCTCCCCAAGCTCCTAAATACCGAGTTTTATGTTTATATTGTGGAAAGAGACGACTCAAGGCTTCCTCTTGAGCTTGGGTCATTGGGATAATCCAATCCGCATCTTCTATTAGCTCCGCTTTGACCCTTCTACTACGGTGTCCCGATAGGTCAATATTTTGCTCTTTGAGAACTGCTAGCGCATGGGCACTGACACTTTCCCCAATACAGGCATCCAGCCCCGCAGAAGCAACTTGAACTGAGTCTCCAAATATTTCTCTGGCCAACCCCTCTGCTATCGGACTTCTACATGTATTTCCTGTACAAATAAACAGAAGTTTCAAACTTGTGATACTCTCACCTCAATTCTTTAGAAGAGTAATTTAGCACCGATCAAAAGCAAAGCCAAGCCTCCGAGCAGTTCTGCCTTATCTCCTAACCGTGTTCCCATCACGCTCCCCAAAACTAAACCTATCCCAGTCATTAGCCCAGCAATCACGCCGATGACCAAAACCGTAATCAAGAGATCCGTTCTAATCGTTCCTAGTGAAAACCCTACACTCAATGCATCTAGACTCACGCTTGCTGCTAACACATAGATACCAAATCCATTGAGGGAACTATTAGTCGATAGATTATTTTGAAAAAAGGCATTTCTAGCTTCCCCTAAAGGAAAATGTTGAGTGGTTGGTCGATAAACCTGGTAAAGCATTCTTCCCCCCAACCCGATAAGAACCAAGGCTCCCATCCCAGTAGCATAACGACCGAGAATCGATCCCAGTGCTTGACCCAACATCATTCCGCCAAGTGGCATGGCCACATGGAAAACGGCCACAACCAACGACAAGCGTAAAACCATCCCTTTTCTGATGCCAGCCAAGCCAATAGCTAAAGACAAAGAGAATGCATCCGCTCCCAAGGCAATTGCAACTGCCACAACCCACGCTAAATTCAATACCCTTCCCCCCGTTCCCATTATGTATATGCATAGGAAAGGGTATATTAGACGAATTAGCAACTAGCTGTATCGAATCCGCTTACCGGCCGCTTTCTGTAATCTGTTCATAATAGCAGTCCCTAGACCTCCTTCTTCGACCCCTTCAGCCAATATCAAATCCATTCCTCTTTCATCACAAAGTCGTAGCCCCTCAAATAAGTTACTCGCTACTTCTTCCAGTCGATCTTTAGACCCTAAAACAAACAAGAGATCTGGAAATCGGTTATGCAAGAAAGGCGCACTCTCCAGCGAACAAAGAACCCCGACCTTTTTCAACCTCGCATGTCCTTTCTGAATTTCATGTCCCATCCTTAGAATGATACGCTCGGGGGTGCCCATCATCAGAATCATCTCTCCTTGTGGAGCGTAGTGCCTATATTTCATGCCGGGTGCTTTGGGAGCCTGTATCCCCGACGGGTTGTCCACCCGCACCTCACCTAGTAGCTCCTCTAACTGTTCCCTAGAAATTCCGCCTGGACGAAGGATTGTGGGAACACCCCCACTCACATCGAGTATAGTTGATTCCAAGCCAACCAGACAAGCTCCCGCGTCTAGGATCAATGGAATTTTCCCTTTCATATCACGCCATACGTGGCTCCCACTCGTTGGACTGGGCCTCCCCGAGAGGTTAGCACTTGGTGCGGCAATTGGTAGCCCTGTTTCCTCGATAAGGCGGAGGGCAACCGGATGACTGGGCATACGAATCGCCACGTTGGCCAGACCAGCAGTGACAACTTCCGAGACCTCGGCCGTTTTCGACATAACTAAGGTCAGCGGACCCGGCCAGAAATGTTGAACACATAGTTCTGCTTCTGGCGTCCATTTTGAAACCAACATATTTGCCATAGGACGGTTGCAAACATGAACAATTAGGGGGTTATCCTGAGGTCGCCCTTTCGCTTGGAAGATCTTAGTACAAGCTGAATCATTCAGGGCATTAGCCCCTAAGCCATAGACCGTCTCCGTCGGAAAGGCTACCAATTCTCCTGCTTGCAGCCACGCTGCACCCTCTTTTAAAAGTTCAGCTTCTGGATGTACTCCATCAATATAACTTCGTTTTGTCTGCATCTTACTCACCTCGCTATGATCACCCGGTCGTGCCCCGCTAAGTCCGAGAAAACCTGAGTTTCAAAACCCCTCATCCGGAAAATTTCACAAACCGAGTTAGCCTGCTGCCAACCAATTTCCATAAGGACTTTTCCCTGAGAGTTTAATAAAACCCTAGTCTCTTCTGCCAGTTTGCGGTAAAAATCCAAACCGTCTTGTCCGCCTAAAAATGCTATGGAGGGTTCACGGAAAATCTCTGGAGCGCACTGACAATATTCCTCCGCTGAAACATAAGGAGGATTAGTGATGATATAGTCCCAGCGTTCACCTTGGATAGGCCTCACAAAGTCCCCTTGTCGCCACTGCACCGAGACACCCAAACGCCGAGCATTCTCTCGCGCTACATCCAAGGCATCATGCGAAAGATCAGTTCCGACCATTTCTACCTTAGGATAATAATGCGCCATCGAAATAGCTAGAGCCCCACTTCCTGTGCAGAGATCCACGACCTTGATCAATTGATCCCGTTCTTGTCCGTCTTCTAACCTTACAAGTTCAAGCCACTTTTCCACTAAAAGCTCGCTGTCCGCTCGCGGGATAAGCACCCGCTCATCAACACAGAAGGAAAGTCCCATGAAATCCTGAGACTTTAAGATGTATTGGAGAGGCTCGTGCTCAGCTCGACGAAGAATTACCCCCCGATAGTCCGCCTCCTCTTGCCCAGACAAATTGAGGTCCCTATCAAGATAGAGGCGGTCACGAGACACGTCCAAAACTCCAGCTAATAATAAGTCTGCATCAAAGCGCGCATTATCGATCCCTTTTTCTAAGAGCCTCGCTTCACCCCAATGCATTCCCTCTAGAACAGTCAAAACAGCCCCCCTACTCGTGGTTCGTGGATCGTAGTTCGTAGTTCGAACGCCGAATATCGAATAGCACACATCGTTATTATGGTTCGAACTACGAACCACGAATATCGAACATCGCTTTTGCTATTGGATTTCCGCCTTCAGCCGTTCGGCCTGATATGAGGAGTTCAGAGCTTGGATAATTTCCTCTAAGTCACCTGTAAGGATCGTCTCCAGGCGATGCAAGGTTAAACCGATTCGATGGTCTGTAACTCGTCCCTGAGGAAAGTTATAAGTTCTAATTCGTTCACTCCGGTCTCCTGTGCCCACCTGGCTTCGGCGCTCAGACGCCTGCTCTCCGCTCGCCTCTTCTTGTGCTTTCTCTAGTATTCGAGCACGCAAGACGCGCAAGGCTTTCTCTTTATTCTTGAGCTGAGATTTTTCATCCTGGCAAGACGCAATAATTCCCGTGGGTAGATGGGTAACTCGTACTGCCGATTGAGTTGTATTCACGCACTGTCCGCCAGGTCCGCTAGAACAATAGACATCGATGCGCAAGTCATTGGGATTAATCGAGACTTCCACTTCTTCTGCCTCGGGAAGGACGGCCACCGTGGCGGTAGACGTATGAATCCTTCCCGCAGATTCTGTTGCCGGAATCCGTTGAACTCGGTGTACACCACTTTCAAACTTTAGTTTGCTGTATGCCCCATGCCCTTCAAGTAAAAAGATAATTTCTTTATAACCGCCCTGATCTGAGTAGCTTGCACTAAGGACTTCCGCTTTCCACCCCTGCCCTTCCGCATAGCGGGTATACATCTTAAAAAGGTCTCCGGCAAATAAGGCTGCTTCATCGCCACCTGCTCCAGCCCGAATTTCCATAATAACATTCTTCTCGTCCAGGGGATCCTTGGGCAAGAGAAATACTTGGATTTTTTCTTCCAGTTCCTGAGCAGCGTTCCGCAATTTATCTCGCTCCTGCTCTGCCATTTCCTGCATATCAGGGTCAAGTTTTTCCATGAGTAGGTTTTCTGTCTCCTCAAGTTCACGAAGTACTTCCTGATATTCCCTAAATGCCGTGACAAGATTTGTCATGCCAGCCTGGGCTTTAGCATATTTTTGCCACTCACTCTGATTAGAAATTATTTCCGGGTCACTGAGGAGCTCTGTGAATTCATCATATTTCCGTTCAATCTCGTAAAGTTTCTCTAACATCTTTCACACCCCAAAATTTACGTAAGTTCTTGACCCGTTTCTAAAACGCCTTTCAATGCAGCCAAAGCAACCTCAAGTTGGGCATCGTCAGGTTCCCTTGTTGTTAACTTCTGTAATAACAGGCCTGGTACAATTAGCCAACGAAGCCACACCGATTCCAAATTTCGTGAAGAAAATTTAAGAATTTCATAAGCAATCCCAGCCACAAACGGCATGAGAAGCATTCGCGAAAGCAACCGCCACCACAAGGGATGAAGACCTACAAAAGCGAATACAAAGATGCTAACAACGACCACAATCAGGAGGAAACTTGTCCCGCAGCGCGGGTGTAGCCTTGGGAATAGGCGTGCATTTTCTACCGTAAGTTCTTTCCCTGATTCATAGTTAAAAATTGCTTTGTGTTCTGCACCATGATATTGAAAAACCCGTTGAATGTCTTTGAGCCGAGAAATGATCACAATGTATAGGAAAAAGACTACAAGCCTTATTGCCCCTTCCAACAAATTCTGCCACAGGGCCCCAGTTACTTTTCCTTGAAACAAGTGAGCTGCTCCTGTCGGCAAGCCTACAAAAAGCAATAGACCTAGACCAAATGCTAATCCTATCGTAAGAGCCATTTCCCAAAACCCGAGTTCTTCTCCGTCCTCTTCCTCTCCCATTGAGCGATTAGCGGAAAAAGTTAAGGCGCGAGTTCCAACAATCAATGAATCCACGAGCGCTACAAACCCCCGTATCAGCGGTAACTTAAAAATAGGTTTTTTTGCCCATGTATTAAGCAGAACGTGCGAAACTTCAATTTCACCATTTGGTAACCTTACCGCAATAGCGCTCTCACGTGGTCCACGCATCATAACGCCTTCTATGACCGCTTGCCCGCCATATTGGACTGGTCTACCCATTTAAAGTCCTCCTCTATTATATCGATGAGCGAAGCGCGATGTTCGAGGCTCGAACCTCGCAACCAACATTTACGCAAAAAGCAGAGCTTGCGCTCTGCTTTTCCACCAGCAACGACCGCAGGTCGTTGTTTACATCCCGTATTTCTTTTTAAACCGATCAACCCGTCCGCCGACATCGACAAACCGCTGTACTCCGGTATAGAAGGGATGGCATTTCGAACAAATTTCCACTTTAATGTCTTTCCTTGTGCTTCCAGTTGGAATGACTTCTCCGCAAGCACATGTCACCGTGGTTTGTTCGTATTTTGGGTGAATTTTTTCTTTCATGTCTTCACCTTCTTTCCCATTTGAATAAAGGTGCAATATGTCGCACCTGCTAATGACACAATTTCAGTCAACTATACTAGTTTAGCACAAATAACATTAACTGGTCAAGATCCTTTTTATCGTTTGTCACTTGTGACGATCCACTACATGTCTAACTATTTTCCCCAAACTATGGATAGCTTATACGAGGAAAGCGTATCAACAGCCCTTCATGGCATAGTCGGGCTTCTTGTCAAAGCGGTGACGTGCTTCAATAAAGCGAACCGTCCCTGTTTTTCCCCGAATCACAACGGTATGTGTCAAAGCCCCTTTGGAAGTATAGGTTACGCCACGCAGCAAGGGGCCTTCAGTAATCCCAGTCGCTGCAAAAAAGACGTCATCCGTACTTACCAGGTCATCCATCGTTAATAACTTTTGGACATCCTCAACCCCTAAGGCTTTAGCGCGGGCGACGTCTTCTTCATTTTCTGGCCAAAGACGTCCTTGCATTTCCCCTCCCATGCAACGAAGAGCTGCCGCGGCTAGGACACCTTCTGGCGCTCCGCCAACTCCCATCATCATATCGACTCCTGTATCTTCAAATGCACAGGCCACAGCCGGGGAAACATCCCCATCGCTGATGAGACGAACCCTCGCCCCGCAATTACGTACATCTTGAATCAGTTTCTGATGTCGAGGACGATCCAAAATTACAACCGTTATGTCTTTCATATTTTTTCCCAAGGCCTTAGCCACATTGGAAACGTTTTCAAGCACAGTCGCATCCAAACTTATCTTCCCAACGGCAGCAGGACCGACAGCAATTTTATCCATATACATATCTGGAGCGTGAAGTAAGCAGCCCCTCTTGGCAATCGCTACAACGGCAATCGCCCCAGCCACTCCTTTCGCACAACTGTTTGTTCCTTCAAGTGGGTCAACTGCAACATCTAATTCCGGACTTTCTCCATTTCCGACACGTTCCCCAATGTAGAGCATCGGGGCCTCGTCCATTTCCCCTTCTCCGATCACCACCGTACCATCCATGTGAATTGTGTTAAAAACTGCTCGCATAGCTTCAACGGCAGCATTATCGGCGGCTATCTTATCTCCTAGCCCCACCCAGCGTGCAGAAGCTAGCGCTGCTGCCTCTGTTACTCTTGCAAATTCCATCGTAAGTTCTCTTTCCATTTCCCATTCCTCCTAAGTATTATTTAATGTGTTTTGGACAGCATCCGCCTTTTAGTGGAAACAAACGCCTCAAGACGCTGCAAGTGATAAAACAATTATGTCATCACATTTATCATAATAGTTTTATTGTGACATACCTTAAAAGCATTTTCAACCACAATTAAGTGTAGTGAAGCAATTTAGATTCGCGAAAATAACCCATTTTTTCTGTTTTACAGTTAATCAACATAGAAGTCTGGCTAAGAGAAAAAGGTTGGCATCCATTTATCTGTCTACTCAGAAAAATGGATGCCAACGCAGAGGTTCGATAGTGAACTCGTTCAACTAAAGTTGAACATCGAGTCTTCGGTGACGTAAGTCATCCTACGCGCGAAGTATTCGTTTAGGGCCGTGCGCTTCGGCGATACTCTCCACTGGAGACTATCGTCAGTGGAGACTTACGCCGAAGGCGCAGTACCACAGGAGAATACTTGCGCGCCGTAGGATGGACTCTACCTCCTTCGCCGCCAAGTGTTTCTATTGGGAAGGCGGCTCGGCGATACTCTCCACTGGAGACTATCGTCACCGAAGCAGAATAAGGTGTACCACTCCCACTTGTAGAAGTGGGAGTCTTACGATTTGGATCAATATCCGATCTAGCTTAACGCTTCTTCCAATCCGCTAAAAACTTCTCTATCCCAGCATCTGTCAAAGGGTGACGAAATAACTGCCTCAAAACGCTAAATGGAACTGTTGCATAATCGGCTCCAATTTTCGCTGCTTCCGTGACATGCACTGGGTTTCGAATGCTTGCCGCAATGATTTTTGTTTCAATATTATGTACTTGGAAAATCTCACACATGTCCTCAAGCGAGTTTAGCCCATTTTCACCGATGTCATCTAGACGCCCCAGAAATGGGCTGACGTAAGTAGCGCCCGCTCGTGCCGCGAGTAGAGCTTGGTTCGCAGTGAACACGAGTGTTACATTCGTCTTGACTTTATTTGCACTTAAGGCCTTTACTGTTTTTAGCCCAGCTTCTGTCATAGGAATCTTGACCACAATATTCTCATGAATTGCTGCTAACACCATTGCTTCCTTTAGCATTCCCTCGTAATCAAGTGCAATAACCTCTGCACTTATTGGTCCGGCCACGATCCCTGTCACCGTGTTGAGGAGTTCGTGAAAGTCTTTGCCTTCCTTAGCTACTAAACTGGGATTTGTCGTAAGACCAGCGATCACGCCCATATCCCAAGCTTGTTTTATTTCATCGATATTTGCTGAGTCTAAGAAAAATTCCATGACGTTGCCTTCTTTCTATGGATTAAGCCATCCCATTACTTCCGAAAACCCTCATCTTTTCACAAATTATCGCAGTTGCTGCCTCCCGAGCTGGACCTAACATTTTAGCATAGGTGCAACTAAGGCTACCTCCGGCGCTGAGGGTCTCTTCTCCCCATCCATGGTTACTGAGACACTCGGCCATCACGGCACCTAGCCAATCCACACTGCAGGAGTATGCGTAATGAGTTGCAGTGTGGCGATAAGCTCGTTCCTTCGCCACGAAGTATCATTTTGGGTGTGTGGCTCGGCAATACTCTCCACTGGAGAGTATCGTGCATATCGTCTTGGCGGCGCTACTAATCTCGAACACGATAGTCTCCGGTGACATAAGTCTCCAGTACGATAGTCTCCAGTGGAGAGTATCGCCGAAGCCGTGATCCAGAAAGGAATACTTATCGGCGTAGGATAGTTCTAGTCATGGCCAGCGCTTAATAGAATGCTAATACGTGCGAAGACAGTGTCTTCGCGGGCGCTAGCCAAGATTCTTAATAACTCGACCATCGAGACTAACGCCATTTCTTTTCTTCCTCGTTTGTCTTTGAAAGATGCTGACCCCGCAATGGATTATTTATATGCCAAGTCTTATTCTCCTCTAGATACATCGAATTTATTCCTTCGATTTGCCGAACATTATCCGAACAGTCCGCGTAAATTACGCCCACTGCTTCACAGAATTCACAATAAAGTTCGATACGATCTGGTAACAACTCGAAGGATAACTGATGGTTTCCACAAGCACATCCTAAATCTCCTTGCTTGGCCAAACGATGAAGATAATCTAAAATCCTTAGCATCACCTCAGGGTTTTCGAAATCTTCCTCATAACCCAGTTCCAATGCCAATTCTCCAATGGATTTTTCACGCTCATGACAGGCCTGGGTAACTTTCTGCTTAGGCCCAATATATCCGACAGAAGCTTCCACGGCAGGACAAGTAAGTGGCAACGTATCCTTCCCCCATATGGCATGCCGGTTTAATCGTAAATAATGGGTCTCCCCACAGTAAGCACAAGCATAGGTAACGTTGAACTGCTGAAGGTTACTGCTGGTTACGGACATAAGCTGAAGACCGCAACCACAGAGCAAGTTCTTACGACCTCGTCGAGAAAAGGCAAATAAAGAGAGGGCATGGAATTCTAGCTCTCCGCATTGGGAACATTGAATAGCGATCGTCGTATTTGTTGTTAGAATCATAATTCCCACCTCTTCCTACAACATATACTTCGTCATGCAAGAGGATTTTCCTGCCTTTAGACTAACAAAAAAGTATACTTTGTAGGTCAGTAAGAACCTGTGTTAATACTATGTCCCCATTAATATCTCTCTCACTCGTTCTCTTAGCTCAAACAAATCAAAGGGCTTACCCATATAATAGAGAATACCTAGGTCTTTTGCTTGCTCCATATTCTGAGTATCCCCATAGGCCGTCATCATTATCACACCCACTTGACGGTCCAGGGCACGAATTTGTCCTAAGGTTTCTAGACCGTTCATTCCGGGCATTTTCATGTCCATTAATATGAGATCTGGCTTAAAGTCAATAAGTAACTGAAGTGCTTCTGCTCCATTCGCTGCCATTTCGACTTCATGTTGATCCTCCCGGAAGGTCTCAAAGAGCAGGCGCCGCACACCAAATTGGTCATCTACGACAAGAATTTTACCCACTTCCTACATCCCTTTCCCTCATGTTTAACTTATTCAAGGGAATATTCTTTATAAAATGGTAAAACTCCTTCTTCCATAACCCGTTCTGAGAACATTTGTCCATCTTGTCTATATCTCCTAGGGATTCGAGGGTTTGCCACAGTCCGACGCAAAGGGATTTCAACTTCATCCCCCAGTGAGCATTCCTGCATGCCCACATCAAGCACAGTTAGCTGCATACCTATTTTACCAGCAATGCGCACCGTCTTCCCTTTTAGTTCCACTCTTTCTAACCCGAGGAAAATACCAAATAATGCTACAAAGTTTTTGATCACGAGCCTTAGAAAATCGGCCCAGCCCTGGGGGGTGAAATGTGGACCTGTGCCAAATCCATCCGCATACCCCACTGGAATCACTGCAAGCTGAGTCTCAGCCTTCGTTCGATAGATACTTTGATACCCTACGTAGGTCCCTTTGGGAACTTTTCGTAGATGAACAATCCGACTTTTAGCAATCCAAGGGTCGCTTAACTTTAATTTTCCTTTAAATCCTTGTCCCGGATAATGCCCGATCAGCAATGTCCCGATTCGCACAAAGTCATGGTGCCACTCGGAGTAATCGAGAAAAGCCGCGCTGTTGCAGACATGTTTCCATGTTGGATTAATTCCTAGTTCTCCCAGACGAGCTGTAAAGGACGTGAACCGTTGATATTGATCTAATGTATAGGCCCTATCCTTACGGGCTGCACGTGCAAAATGAGTATATACTCCTGTAACCTGAAGATGGGGGGATTGATCTAGAACATGGGAAAGCGCTTCCAGTTCGGAAAAGCGAAACCCCGTTCTCCCCATGCCGGTCTCTACCTTGAGATGGACCTGGACTAACGTTGACTGTTCTGATCCCATAACTGAACAGACCTTATTCAACTCCGCAATCGAGGATAATTCAGAGAGTGTTAACTGTAACTGAGCCGCAATTGCCCGGGGCCATTCTTCCTCCGTGGTTGGCCCCAACACTAGAATTAGCCCTACTATTCCATGCTCACGCAAGATTAGCCCTTCTTCAACTCTCGTAACCGCAAACGCTTCACATCCAGCGCGCGCCAAGGAGCGAGCAACTTCCACTGCGCCTAAGCCATAAGCATCTGCTTTCACGACTGCCATACACCTTGTTTCAGGATGGAGGAGCTTAACAATTTCTTGATAATTTTTAACTACCGCATCAAGGTCAACTTCAATCCAGGTTTCAGCCATGGTATTATCTCCTCCGCGCTCGCCGCAGCTTACCGATTATTCCCTTTAAAACGTCCGAATAGATCGGCTCCAAGTGTTTCCAGAGAAAATAAATCACCGGACGATACACTAAGTCCCATTCTCCAATGAATTCCGTATACTTCCCGTTAAACCCCTTCTTAAAGCGATAAAGCCCGTAAAGCGGGTTATCTTCCGTCAAATGCCCAGGAACCCCTCTGAAATCATAGAGAGTGCAACCCAGCGACTTTGCCCAACGAATCATCTCCCACTGGATCAAGTAGTTAGGCATAACATTTCGATGTTCATTTGACGAGGCTCCATAGATATACCATGCTTTATCTCCAATTACAAAGGCCAAAGTACCTGAGATAACTTTGCCTTCATACTCAGCAATAAATAATTCTCCTAAACCTACCGGAACCAAGGAATCATAAAGATCCTCAAAGTAAGAATAGGCCCGCACCAAGAAGCGATCACGCTCGGTCGTTTCCTTTAATACGCGATAAAACTCTGGTAAATCTCCTCGCGTTCCTAGTCGGATCTGAACCCCTTTCTTCTCTGCAAGTCGAATATTATACCGTGTTTTTTGCTGCATGTTAGCGAGTAGAGTTTTTTCATCCGGAGAAATATCTAAACGAAACACGTATTTTGGTTGAACCCCTTCAAATCCTTTGCCACTCTCGGCAGAGCTGAATTTTCTGGAGATCAAATACTGTTCCAGTTCTTTATCTGAAGACGGTACATCAGGGTCTATCTTAAGAAAAATTGCCCTACGGGCTCTTGCTAACTTACGAATCTCCAGCAGTACCAGATCTAATAGCTTGACATTCTCCCAGTCCACCACTGGTCCGCGAGAAACATAAAAAATAGGAATACCCAGTACCGGGATTTTACGTTCCAGAATAGACGCTACAGCTACAATCTCTTTATTCTCTTCAATAACCAACCTCCAGGGTATCCATCCTGTCCGGCTCTTAATCTCTCCCCACTCCCAAGACTGGAGCACATGTCCTTTTGGAGCCTTGGCCAAAAAAGCATTAAAGCGTGTATGTTCACTTTTATCGATCCACCTTGCAACATAGGCCACCAGTTCAATCCCCTTCCTCTTGCCATTCTTTCCAAGGTTTTGATCCTCTAATCAGTAGGACTTGTGTGACACAGCGCTCAGTCATACGACGGTCCCTTCCCGCCATCCTTGGCTCCAGGGACACTCGTCCATCCATGGACAGCGCTCTAATTCAGTATCGGGACATGCCGTGTAAGCTTCTGACTCTGGGGAACGGAGTTCATCCTTCGGCGATAGTATTCTTTTATAGAACCCGCCTACGGCGATAATCTATCCTACGCCGGTATGTATTCCTTTAGGGATCACGGCTTCGGCGATACTCTCCACCGGAGACTATCGTGCCAAATGCGCCAATCCACACTGCAGGAGTAAGCGTAATGAGTAGCAGTGTGGCGATAAGCTCGTCCGCTTATCGTCTTGGCGCAGCGGCGGCAGCTCACATCCCTGTTCACTGCCCCGTATTTGGGGTCGCTTACACGGAAGTTTGCTAGACTGCTTACGTAAAGACGTCGCGCTCGTGTCACACTGCGTCCGGGCTTAGAACGCGGAACAATTAATCGCTTTATGTAAACAAGGGGACAGGTTCATTGTTGGGTAACCATTTCATGAAACGCTGTACCTGTCTCTTGTTTGTTTTACACAGGAAGAGTTCGTGCTTATACCCTTAATCCAGGTTTAGCAGAACTCTTCTGTCGAGGAACGAGGTTCGACCTTAAGGGGGAAGCAAGGGGACTGTTCCGTTGCTTCCCAGGCGAAGGAAACTCAGGAACCGTCCCCTTGTTTCCTCGGACAAGACGGTGCACATAAAATGTGCCGTCTCCCAGAAAACCATCGTCTCCAAACACGAATACTCAACTATCTCCAAAGCAGGTCTACTCGACCCCAGGAACCACTTAGCTCTTTCAGATCCCAGGACGCAGCGTCACACTGGACCGACGTTATTTATGTAAGCAACAACAAATGTAAGGAAGGAAGGAAGAAAGAAAGCACAGGAACCGCCCCCTTGCTTCCTCTAAGCAAAAATTGTAAAATCCGTAAATGACCCCAAAGACAAGACGGTGCACATAGAATGTGCCGTCTCCCCAAACCCTCGTCAACAAACAAGCATTCTAAACTATCTCCAAAGTAGGTCTATCGTTCTATCGTTCTATCGTTCTATCGTTCTATCGTTCTCCCGTTCCACGTTCCACGTTCCCAAGCTCGGGACGCAGTGTGACACGAGCGCGAGGTCTTTACGTAAGCAGAATTAGCAAACTTCCGTGTAAGCGACCCCAAATACGGGGCTGAGCACAGGACGTGCGAAGCCACCAACTGAGCCAAGGATGGCGAATTTGGTGGGAACCCCGCCCCCCTTTATGAGCTTACACGGTTAGTTTGCTCTGCGTCGTATGACTGAGCGCTGTGTCACACAAGTCCCCCTAGTCCCTGAGAGCCGCTCGAATAAATTCTCTGAAGAGCGGATGTGCACGGTTCGGGCGAGATTTAAATTCCGGATGGAACTGGGAGGCCACAAACCATGGATGATCTGGATATTCAGTGATCTCAACTAGACGACCATCCAGCGATGTCCCAGAGAACTTCAACCCAGCCTCCTCGAGCTCAGAGCGAAACTGGTTATTGACCTCATAGCGATGGCGGTGGCGCTCATAGACAACTTGGTCTTGATACGCTTCATGTGCAATGCTACCTTCAACTAGCTTCGCAGGCGAAATACCTAAGCGCATAGTACCTCCCTTTTCTTCAATATCCTTTTGCTCTGGGAGGATGTCTATGACTGGATATGGTGTGTCTGCATCAAATTCCGTACTGTTAGCCCGTTCCATGCCACAGACATTGCGGGCAAATTCTATGATAGCAGTTTGCATCCCAAGGCAAATCCCTAAGAAAGGAATTTTTTGTTCTCTAGCATAACGAATTGCTTCAATCTTGCCCTCAATCCCTCGGTTGCCAAACCCTCCTGGAACAAGGATTCCATCAACGCCTATTAGGAACTTTTCAACGCCTTCTTCTTCAATGTACTCTGAATTCACCCAACGCACGTTCACTTTTGCCCCGTGTTCGGTCCCTGCAGACCGCAAAGCCTCTGCAACACTCAAGTAGGCATCCGGGAGAACTACATATTTACCAACAATCGCAATTTCGGTCTCCCGAGTAGGGGATTTAATTCTCTCCACCATAGCTTTCCACTTGGTCATATCAGCCGGTGGGGCCTCTAAGCCTGAAAGTCGCAGAACAATATCATCAAGCCCTTCTTCTTGGAGCTTTAAAGGCACTTCATAAATAGTTGGCGCATCCAAAGCCTGAATGACTCCTTCCAAGTCTACGTCACAGAGCAGAGCCAATTTCTCCTTCATGTCCTGGGAAAGTGCTTTCTCTGAGCGACAAACAATAATATTTGGCTGAATACCGATTCCCCGTAATTCTTTGACAGAGTGCTGAGTCGGCTTCGTTTTCAATTCCCCCGACATAGGCAAATAGGGAACTAGCGTAACATGTATGTAGATGACATTCTCTCGCCCAATATCATTTTTCATCTGACGAATTGCTTCTAGAAACGGAAGGGATTCAATATCTCCGACGGTTCCGCCGATCTCTGTTATCACGAAATCAGGGTGACTCTCCCGCCCCACGCGATAAATCCGTTCTTTGATTTCATTGGTAATATGTGGAATGACTTGAACAGTCCCTCCTAGATAATCCCCTTTACGTTCTTTGCGGAGTACTGACCAGTATACTGTACCTGTCGTTACATTACTGTATTTCGAAACCGGCACATCAATAAAGCGCTCATAGTGGCCTAAATCGAGGTCTGTCTCTGCCCCGTCATCTGTAACGAACACTTCACCGTGTTGATACGGACTCATAGTTCCGGGGTCAATATTAATATAGGGATCGAATTTTTGTATTGCCACTTTTAGACCCCTATTTTTAAGAAGACAACCCAAGGATGCTGCCGTGATTCCCTTTCCAAGAGAAGACACAACGCCACCAGTTACGAAAATAAATTTTGTCATGCGCTTTACCATTTCCTTTCAGACCTTAAAATACCAAAATTCCGCTGTTTCTTAAACAGTAGGCATGTTTTCTGAAATATCTTCTGCAACAAAACACATAAATAAGCTAGTCCGAGAGCCGCACTAGCTTATTTTTTCCGTCAGAAGAACTATGTTTTGTGTATAGGCACCATTTATCCCAGTCCCACTGTTCTATTTTAGCTACCCTTGTAAAGGATGTCAAGATAAAAGGGCAACCTTTACAAGAGTATAGTACTTTATAATTTCAAGTCAGCATCCTTTTTCCCCAATGCAATTACTACCATTTTTCTCCGCGCCTACCCTCATCCGTCTCATCAAAAACTTCATCTGTTTCTAAAGCATCTTCATCCAAAGCATCTTCATCTAATTCTTCCGGATCTGACTTATCTTCCTCATCAGTTGATGCTTTGTTCATTAAGGCCATTGGAGCTAGCTTCCTTGAAGTTTTCGCGGGCTCCCATACCTTCAGACCCCATTCTCCTCGCCCGAGAAACGAAAATCTAGTGTCAAGGTTGATCTGGGTGAGTGCCGCCGCAATCCGAATGGCCTCCTGAGAAATACCTAAGCGCCTTAGTACTTCTTCGATTAAGTTATGATAATGCATGGGGTTACCATGAGCTTTCAGAACCTCATAAGCTATATCTGCTTCTGTTGGTTTTTCTTTTCTTGTTAAAGAGTGGGTCACAACCTCCACCGCCCTTCGTCGTTTTGAATATCAATATATTCGGCCCACCCCTAAATATTTCCTGCTTGTCGATTCTTTAAACATAAATTTAATTTTGAGTGCCTACATTCTTTCTGGAGCTGAAACACCGAGAATTCTCAAGACATTGGCAATAATTTGTTTCACTGCCTCGACTAAGCTCAAACGAGCCCTGCGCAGACCCACATCGTCAACGAGCACGCGTTGGCTGTTATAAAAAGTATGGAAGAGACCGGCCAAATCGAGTACATAGCGGGCTAAGCGATGGGGTTCCATGAGACGCGCAGCAGTAATAACCTCGCTCGGTAAGTCAGCCATCTTCTTGAGCAGATCCCGTTCTTCTATACTATCCAGGCGTTTTAAGTCCTCTTCACTTGGAGAGTTTCCATCGTCTCCGAGTTCCTCGGCTTGCCGCAAAATACTGCACATTCGAGCATGCGCATATTGTATATAGTAAACAGGGTTATCTGAGGACTGCGCTTTTGCCAAATCAAGATCAAAGTCAACTGTAGAATCAGGATCTCGCAAATTAAAGAAGAAGCGCGCTGCATCTTTGCCAACCTCGTCCATCAGCTCGCGTAACGTGATGTACTGACCAGAACGTTTGGACATTTTCACCACTTCACCGTTTTGTATGAGCCGCACGAGTTGCATTAGAATTACTTGAAGATTATCTTGGTCATACCCGAAAGCAGACATCGCTCCTTTTAACCTAGCCACATGTCCATGATGATCGGCACCCCAAATATTAATAACCCTAGTAAATCCACGTTCAAATTTATTGCGATGGTAGGCAATATCTGCAGCAAAATAGGTCGGCGTTCCATTGCTTCTAATCACCACTTCATCTTTCTCATCTCCAAACAAAGTGGATTTAAGCCAAAGTGCACCTTCCTTTTCGTAAATGTACCCTTTATTTTCGAGTTCTTCCAAAGTTGACCGTACGGCGCCCGAATCATGCAGGGATTGTTCGTTAAACCAAACATCATATTGGACTCCAAAATCCTGAAGGGTTTCCCTGATGTCCTGCATTTTTTCGTCCAAAGCATACCGCACCAAAAACTCGCGTCGAAGTCCCGGTTCAACTGAAAGGTACTTATCTCCTACTTTGGCAATAAGTCCTTTCACTGTTTCAATCAAATCCTCGCCATGATAGCCCCCTTCTGGGAATGGAGAATCCTGACCTAGTCGTTGAAGATACCTTGATTCCAGTGACAAGGCAAAATTATGAATTTGATTCCCTGTATCATTAATATAAAATTCGCGCGAAACTTCATACCCTGCCATAGAGAGTAGCGAAGCTAGGCTGTCACCCAGTGCCGCACCTCGGGCATTGCCCATGTGTAGAAGACCAGTGGGGTTTGCGCTCACGAACTCGACCTGAATCTTTTGACCCTTTCCGATATCAACCTGACCATAGCGGTCTCCGGCTATAATCACTTCATTAATGACATCCGTAAGCCATAGCGGATTTAAGCGGAAATTAATAAAACCAGCCCCAGCAATATTAGAGGATTCTATCCATGTCCCTGTCGTATCCAGGTGTTTAATTATTGTGGTGGCTATATCCCGAGGGGACCGTTTCGCTTGTTTGGCTAATACCATTGCCAAATTTGTCGCCAAATCTCCGTGTTGCCTTTCACGCGGTTCTTCCAAAACATAATTCGGCAATTCTATAAAATTTAACTCTCCGACCGCTTTCGCAGCATATGCGGCCTCTTCCAACCGATTAGTTACTCGTTTTTTTATATTCTCATAGAGACTCATTGGGGGTCCTCCTTTATGTTTAACAACAGAACATTATTACTGACCAAATTATCATCGACAAAAAGATCATATTCTAGACTAATACGTCCCCCCTGGACTGTCAAGTCACATTCTACTAGATGGGGCATAACGCTAAGCCATATCTTTCCAAAACAAGTGGAGTAAATACTTCGGTTGAGCACGCCTTTATTAAATTCTTGCCTATTATCGACTGCGCCCTTACGATTTAACCCAACCACCCCATCTTTAACACTTATAAACGTGGTGACCCCTTCAAGGCCTGAACTTTCGCTATCGCACTCTTTATAGAGCACATAGAAAACACCGTTTCGTTCATAATACGTTCCCAGAGTAATTAATTCCTGCTCATCTTCATGCCCTTCTGTATACTTCTGTTTTCCGTAAATATGGATGGTAACTTTTCTTTGCACTGGTTTCAGGCTCCTTTCGGGAGTCAGTGTCTTAGCGCGTTCGCACATCCTACGCCGATGTGTATTCCTTTAGGTATCACGGCTTCGGCGATACTCTCCACTGGAGACTATCGTGATCCATCGCTATTCGCTTGTCGCTAAGGCTAAAACTCAAAACCTCTGGGCCGTTCTGCAAGTGAACCGTTGAGTTTCTTAACGCCTTATCGCCTGCGCTCATTGACGCGATTCCTCTCTCCGTGCTCTCTAAGCTAAGAAACTTCCTCTGGCTTGAGTCGACGGGGATAGTACGCCGGGGATTCCGTGGCGCTGTTTGCGTTCATTGGACGCAAATTCGCTTGGTAGGGCTCACTGGGAAGTGACGGTTCCCTTGCATATGATTTGGGTCCCACGGGGGTTTGGAACGATCGAGGAATACCGTGGCGCTGTTCGCGTTCATGAACGCGAATTCGCTTGGTGTGCTCTCTAAGCTAGAAATATGAATCCTTCTTTTTCTTTAACCTTGTAGCAAAACCGATGTATAAAAATAATTGCAAAGAAACCTTTAAGCGGGAGGAGCTTAACGAGATCATTAGGGACAGAATTGAGACGCGATATTTCTGAGGTAACACGGGTATTTCTGGGTAGTATTGCCTAGCCGCTTCGCGAAAAGACAAAATTGTAGATGTGGGTCATTGAAGACTAGGAACAATTTATAGGATATATATATATTATGTGCCTATTCTCGTTAACTTAGAAAAACTCCTTTTTTTATACCAATCAAAAGGTTTAAGTTTTGGTCTGCCTTTCTCGCCATTACAACGCCTAGTCATCCTGCAAGAAGGCTAATACGTGCGAAGACAGTGTCTTCGGGTGACACTACTAACCTCGAACACGATAGTCTCCAGTACGATAGTCTCCAGTGACGTAAGTCTCCAGTGGAGACTTACGCCGAAGGCGCTGAGCCACTGACGAATACTTCCGCGCCGTAGGATGAGTATCGCCGAAGCCGTGATCCCTAAAGGAATACATTCCGGCGTAGGATAGAGTATCGCCGAAAGCGCACGGCCCTTAACGAATACTATAGCGCTGAGGATGATTATCGCCGTAGCCGCTATCCCCAAAGGAATACCTACCGGCGTAGGATAGTTCGAGTCTTCCAACGCATATAATATGACAAGAGCGAGAGGAAAAGATTATCCTCTCGCTTATTCTTAAGCTCTTAAATTACTGGAGAAATTCACCGCGTGGAGTCTTAAGGATTCTTTGGATTTTCTCTTCAGAACCAGTTGAAGCATTTAGGTATAAGAGATATTCCTCTCCCTGATACAGACCGCGGAATTCATAACAATATACTTCTTGATTTCCGCTTTTAACGATAACCGACAAGCGACTCTCTGATACCTGGAAATCAGGACGCAATTTCCGAACCGCTAGATCCTTCGATATTTTAGCAGGGAAGGTTCTTGAATGATGATATGCGTAATATGGTACTGCATCAAATCCTACGAGCTGACCGTTATCCAGAGCGATCATCAGCCTTACTTTATCTGGGTAAATCCTTACCCCATCTTTTTCTGCAACAAAATCAAATTGAAAATATGCTCCAAAGTCCTCACTCGAAGTTAGCACCATTTGCCAGCCTAATGATTGCATTATCATCTTGGCTTTACTAATTGCTTCTTCCTGACTCAATGTCCGGGGATCAATAGAACGCTGATCTCGATAAAATGTTACAACCCCACCCTGATGGCTAACTTCTAGATAAGCTTCTTTATATTTCCAAATATATCCACCCATCGGACCTTGTGAATCCCCCGAGGATTCTGGAGTAGCATTGCTATAGCCCGCTTTGCTTAAAAAATCCCGCGCTGTAACTTGTGCTTGATCCTTGGTTACATTGCCATTTGGAAGCCCTAGTGGCTTTGGCACAACGCGTGTAGCATATTCTCCCGTATACGAAAATGGAGGAAGTTTCTGGAGACTAACATCCAACTGGTCAAGACCAGATCTTACCGATTTTGATGGGGCTTCTGACCCATCCGCGGCTGCTTCTGCAATTTGAGTGCCGCCAAACCCTAGTCGTTGCCTTATTGTCGGAGAAGGATCTGTCCAAACTAAATCTTCCGTGTCCATTCGAACTAACAGATCTTGGACTTTCTGATTGACTGGCCTGAGCCTCTCATGCATGTCTCGTAATGTCTTTTCCTCTTCCGCAGAAACCTTTCCACCACCGGCGATTCGTTGTGTCAATGTCCTAGAAAAATCACCAGCTTGAGCCAAAAACTGACCTATATAACTTAATCCAGTCTGCTCAGCAGGAATTTGGGCAAAATCCTTCAGAGCTGCTTCACTTTTACTTGAGACTTGGCTTAAGTAGAGAACCTTTTGGGTGGGATTACTGGCTACGTTTCCTTTGGCCATATCTGTCTCCAACTGATCAAGATGACTAGCGAAATCGGTCAAGGCCCGACGGTAATTATTTTCTGAGACGAGGCGATAATCTCCCGCCAGGCGGTATTCATTAAAGCCCCAGCCCAAGGAAATCAACAAAGCTGCCGTTAAAGCTCCAATCCAAAATCTTCTATTTCTGTGCATACTTGTCCCCCTACTTCGTAAACATGTGATTTCCGATTTTTTTAATCGGAGGTCGTGACCAAATGTATTTATTTTTTGTCTTTGCAGGATTAAAAAAGAAGACGGCCCCTCCTGAAGGGTCTGATCCATTTATTGCTTCTTGAGCAGCACGCTTTGCAGATGCCGAAGGCGGTAAATTAATTTGACCGTCATTTACGCTCGAAAAAGCCTGCGGTTGATAGACTATATCAGCTATCGTTTTAGGGAAGGCAGGATCTGAAATTCGATTAAGAATAACAGCCGCGACCGCGACTTGCCCTAAGTAGGGCTCTCCTCGCGCCTCTGCATTTACGCAACGTGCTAAGAGGTTAGCGTCAACGTTCTTAGTTCCAACCGCCTTTCCTGTTGAATTCGTACTTTGCCCGGTTAAGAGCTTTAATTCCTTGATGGTTTGCGTTCCCGCCATTCCATCTACCCTGAGTCCGCGTTCCTTTTGAAAACGTCGTACCGCTGCCTCTGTTTTTGATCCGAACCTTCCATTAGCGGTTCCGATAACATAACCCAACTGAGACAATTTTTTTTGCATTTCCACTACTTCAGGTCCATTGCTCCCCTTGCCAAGGAGACGATCACCTAGCGCCCCATAAGCAATCCCAGAAAGGGCAATGCTGAGAATCAGTCCGATGGCAAGAACCCCCCAGGGTCTAACGCGTACTTTCATACCCTCACCTCACTTTGTTTAATGGTCTTTAGTGTGGCAAAAGTTAAGGATAATTATCCAACATTATTCTCATTGAACTAAATTATATCTCTTAACGTCATTATTTTCGATAACGTGAGACCTCTATACCCGCTTTTGGAATAGCCAATTGAGAAATTGAAAAATTGTTTAGAATTTGTTAATAAATTGTTTAGAAAGAGTTCTTACATATAGTTTAAACTATATGTAAGAACTCTCCTGTAATTGTGAGTTTTTGCGACGAGTCTTCGAATTAAGACCTATCTTTTTTAAAAGGGAGGGTTCGTATGATGGAACTAGACTTTTTGCTAACGGCCATCTGTTTTTCTTTTTTAGGTTATGGATTATGCTATATGACCCTTTCGGTTGATCATAAATCTAAAACGCAAAATGCGCTCTCAGAGAATCCATTGCAAAGACTGGAATGATATGTTCATTAGTGGCATGAGCGCCTGACTAATTTTAAGAAAACCGAGGCTGAGCCTCGGTTTTCTTTGTTCTTTACTATACAGCATTATAAAAACAAGAATGAAAATTCCTCACCCTATTCGTTTAAATCCACTCTCTTTCCAGAACAAAGATATACAATCTCTTCAGCAATATTCGTACAGTAGTCTCCCAAGCGTTCCAAAAAGCGACAGGCAAAGAGCAAATAATTTGCCTGAGTTACCTGATCGGGGTTCGCCATCATGATGCCCTTCAATTCATCAAAAACATTAGAATAGATTTCGTCAATTTCATCATCCATTAAGGCAATCAGTGAGGCATCCTCACAATCTTCCTGGACGTATGCTTTAAGCACCTTGTTTAGCATTTCCTGCGCCAAAGAGCTCATTCTTGGGATGTCAATTAGGGGCTTGATCAATTTATCTTGACCGATTCTGAGAGTCAGCTTTGCCAAGTCAACGGACAAATCACCCATTCTTTCTAAGTAGATGGAAATCTTAAAACCAGCTACAAGCTTGCGTAAATCAAGGGCAAAGGGTTGCTGGGTTGCTATCAAAAGGATACATTTTTCCTCAATAATTGCTTGTAGATCGTTTACTGCAAGATCCCCCACTACGACAGTATCGGCTAACTCCATGTTTTGGTTAACTAGGGACTCGATAGATAGAGCGATTCGTTGGTCTACCATTTTTCCAAGGTCTAAAATATTTAAACTCAGCTCCTCCAAGTCATGATCAAATTTCTGGCGAGTCGGCATCTCGAGCCCTCCTCTCGTAAATAGTGAAATTATTCTTTTAAGCTTTACCATAAAAGACTTAGTTTAAACAGTGTTTGATCTGAATACGTTCTAGTGAACCAAAATGATCAAATAATTAGCCGAATCGACCAGATATATAATCTTCTGTTTTCTTTTTAGCTGGTCTGGTAAAAAGGATACTCGTTACATCCTCCTCAATTAAATCACCGCTTAAGAAGAAAGCTGTTCTGTCTGAAACCCGTGACGCTTGATGCATATTATGCGTAACTATAATAATTGTGTATTTATTTTTTAATTCAGCAATCAGCTCTTCAATCTTCATAGTTGATATGGGATCGAGAGCCGAGGTTGGTTCATCCATTAACAAAATCTCAGGTTCCACCGCCAACACACGGGCAATACAAAGCCGTTGTTGTTGCCCACCCGACAGTCCCAACGCCGATTGGTGTAAGCGGTCTTTGACTTCGTTCCATAAGGCTGCGCCCTGTAAACTAGTCTCGACTATTTCGCTGAGTCTTTTCTTGTCCACTTCCCCGTGTATACGAGGACCGAACGCTACATTTTCGAAAACGGACTTTGGGAAAGGATTTGGATTTTGAAAAACCATACCAACTCTTTTCCGCAGTAATACAACATCTGTATCAGGAGCATAGATATCCTGCCCATCAATTTTTACTTGGCCTAAGATCTTCACATTCGGTGTTAAATCTTGCATCCGATTGAGGGCTCGCAAAAAGGTGGATTTGCCGCAACCAGAGGGACCAATGAGGGCTGTCACGCTTTTCTCCGTCATCGACATGCTTACGTTCTGCAAGGCCTGCTGATCGCCGTAAAACAAGTCGAGATTACTGACCACAATCTTGTCCATATCCATATCTCCTTATAACGAACTTACTGGATGCTAGTCCTTATTTTTCCCCAGGAGTCGATATTGCAGCCACCGGCTGGGTATGGTCAAACAAAGGTTAAAAACTATGACCATGAGGATGAGCAGTGCAGCAGTCCCGTCTGCAATTTGGTCAGCGTTTGTTCCTGGTAACGGATTTGACTTAGCAGCAAATAAATGCACAGCCAAAGTCTCTCCGGCAGCTAACGGATTGGTGTCAAATACGATACGTGAAACATTCATCCCAGCCGTGAAAATTAAGATTGCCGTCTCGCCCAAAGCCCTGCCAGCGACGAGGGTGACTCCAGTAATAAGCCCTGGTAGAGCAGTTGGCAAAATAACTTTACGTAGGGTCTGCCACATTGTGGCCCCTAGAGCTAAACTGGCCTCCCGGTAACTTCCAGGCACTGCTCGAAGGGACTCTTCAGTTACACGTACTAAAATAGGTAGATTGAGTAACGCCAGCGTAGCGGATCCTCCTAAGATCGTGAACCCCAGACCCATCTTATTCACAAAGACAATCATTCCAAAGAGACCAAAGACTATGGACGGAACGGTGGCAAGGCTCTCTGTGCTCAAACGAATTAGGTCAGTCAATTTGTTATGAGGGGCATATTCTGCTAAATAAATGCCAGCTCCCAACCCCACCGGCAGAGAAAAAGCCAATGATAGGCCAAGGAGATAGAAAGAGTTAAATAATTGCCCTCTCACTCCATCTGGACCATAGAAAAAATCAGGAGTCAAAAAGGGAAGACCCCGACCTAAAATATAACCTAAAAACGCGACCAATAAACCTACAATGGCTATGGCCCCTACCCAAAGCATTACACTAGCATAACGATCGGCTAGACGAGCTTTCAACGGACCGCCCCCTTTCGCACAGCTGCTCGGACAAGCATAATCAGGATCAGGGCAATGATCAAGAGTATAAAGGACATCATAAATAAGCCATTATTCCAGGTCGAGCCAAAGGGGGTGTTTCCCATTTCCATAACTATGTTACTGGTCAACGTCGATGTAGGATTTACTAGGGAACCAGGGAAGCGAGGCGAATTTCCAATCACCATTTGTACGGCCATTGTCTCGCCTATGGCCCTAGCCATTGCTAGAATGATGGCGGTTAAAATTCCTGGTGTAGCGGCCGGAACAAGAACCCTGCGAATGGTTTGCCAGCGGGTTGCTCCTAAAGCAACGGACGCCTCTTTATAGGTTCCAGGCAAGGAGCGTAAAGCATCCTCCGAAAGACTAATAACCGTTGGCAAAATCATGATCGCTAATACAATCCCTGCAGCCAAGACACCATAGCCTGTCGATGAGCTTGTGGTCTCCCGTATAAAGCCTACGATGACCGTAAGCCCGACGTATCCGTAGACAACCGAAGGGATTCCTGCAAAAAGATCAGTTGCCGGGCGCATGAAAGAGCGCACCCATGGTGGGGCAATCTCTGCTAAAAATACTGCCCCGGCCAGTCCCAGTGGCCCTCCAAGCAGTATGGCGATTAATGTGGTTCCGAGCGAACCAACAATAAACGTGAGGGCACCGAACTGGCCATTGCCGGGATTCCATTTGCTACTTGTAAAAAACTCAAGCACAGTTACTTGACGAAAGGTGGAAAAGCCCTGTATCCCAACAAACCAAATTATACAAAGGATAATCAAGGAGACCAAAACGGCGCTACTGATGAATAAATAACGCGATATACGATCATTAATATGCACCCAAGACTTACTGTGAGGCAACCTTCTACACCTCCAGGTATTCTCTCAATTTATTTTATCTTAAACTTAAGACTTTTTCTTTATAAAAATGTAAGTACTTAAGCTTGTTAATAGTCTACTCTATTTATGTAAACTATGAATTAAGGCAGTGTAAAGTTTAGGTTAAAATTGACCAATCCTCAGCGCGATAGTATTCGTTAGGTGCCATGCGCTTCGGCGATACTCTATCCTAGGCCGATAGGTATTCCTACGGGGGGACCACTCCCACTTGAAGTGGGAGTCTTACGATTGGATAAATGCCAAGCATGTTCGCATAAAATAGGAGCAAGGAATAACCTTGCTCCTATTTTATGTCTTATGTTTAAGCTGCTGGACACTGACTTTTTCAAATTAAGATGGCCTTAAACATACTAGGGATAGAATTATTTCTTCATCTTGCTGATAGGTAAAAATCCAGCCTTTTCAACGTTCTTTTCTTGGAATTCTTTGCTCATCATATAATCTAAGAAGAGCTTAACCGTGCCTGTAGCCTCTCCTTTAGTATACAGGTGTTCATAGGAATAGATTGGATACTTCCCACTAACCACAGCATCTGAGCTGTACGCTACTCCGTCAAATTTCAGGGCCTTGACGGTGTCTTTTAAGTATGCTGCGTCAATATAGCCAATTGCCCCTGGAGTCTGACCAACACCTGTGAGTAAGTTACCCGTTGAGTCTTGAGCAGCGGCTGCATCTGTCATCTTTTTACCGTCCATTACGATCTTCTCAACATTCAGACGGGTTCCTGAAGAAGCTGCACGGCCAATAATTGATATCTTGGCATCTTTACCACCGACATCTTTCCAGTTGGTTATTTTACCGGTAAAAATATCCGCGGCTTGAGCTTTGGTTAGGTTGTCAATAGTGACATCTTTGTTAACAATCAGTAAGAAAGGAGCCACGCATACTTGATGGTCAACCAGGCCTGCACTTTTTAGTTCATCTGGGGCAAGGACGTCGGAGTTACCAATATCTATGGAGCCGCTAGCTACATTGTTAAGACCCGTCATAGATCCACCACCACTTAAATTAACTTGAACACCGGCATTTTTGGCCATGAACTCGTCGCCAGCTATTTTAACGAGTGGTTGGATAGCAGTTGAACCTGCAGAAGAAATAGTTTTCTTATCAATGGTTGTAGCGCTTGGAGTTGGTGTTGGAGTCGCTGGTGCTTCAGTTTTACCACATCCAGCCAAGATCATTAGAGCAATTAGAGTCGTACTTACAAGAGCAATTTTTGATTTAGTTTTAAACAATTTCGTTTCCTCCTTAATTTTCCTTAACCACATGTTGATTATACTGGAAGTTTGTAAAATCTTAATGAACTAAATGTAAAGTTTAAGTTAAATTTCTAGTTATTCCCGACGAGCAAAAAGGTATCCCACTCCCCTTATAGAATCAAGGACCGGTCCTAATGGCTTGAGCTTATTGCGCAAATGGCTGATATGGACATCCAGTGTTCTGCTATCCGTGCTGGAAAGGTAACCCCAGACCTTCTGAATTAGGTATTCTCGGCTAAATACTTGGTAAGGATTGGCAACAAAGAGCACCAATAGCTCAAATTCTTTCACCGTTAGGTTTAAAGGCTGAGCAGATAAGGTAGCAATATAGCTTTCTTGCGCTATCTCCAAGGTTCCCCACCTCAATGGACCGTTTGATGGTTGATTTTTCCGTTGCCCTTCTCTAAATCTTGCCTTAATTCTAGCAGATAATTCTCTCAGACTAAAAGGCTTAGTCATGTAATCATCCGCTCCAAGCTCCAGTCCGATAACTTTGTCTACGACATCCTCACGAGCACTTAAAATAATTATAGGAATCGATGCAGTATCAGTCTGCGCCCTTAGGTTTTTACACACATCATAGCCATCGATCACTGGTAGCGTTAGATCTAGGATTATAAGGTCTGGTTTATCTCTCCTGGCAAGATCTAACCCTTGCCCGCCATCGGAGGCGATTATAACAACAAACCCTTCTTTTTCCAGATTATACCGGACTAGTTCTTGAATCTGAACCTCATCATCTATAAGTAAAATTTTGCTCACACTGCAACTCCCCCCAATAAAGGCCCTCCCTTACTAATATGATTTAAATGCCTAGTTATATCTTAATAGATGTATGTAAAGTCTGAATGAAAGGAATGTAAACTTAGTGTTAAAAAAATGAGCAAAAGGTTGTTTAGCCAATTTTTTGCTCATTTTCTATATTCATAACTAATTGAAGCATATTCTCCACAGCCCTTACGCTGGAGTGACCTGGTAAAGCTACGGCCGCTTTTTTTCGCATTTCCTCGATTTCCTGAGGATTACTTAAGAAACGCTTGAGAAGCCATCCCAATTCCGCTTCTGTACCTGCAACGTACCCTGCGCCTATTCGTTGGACAAAATGCGCATTTTCTTCTTCCTGACCAGGTATAGCCTTGTAGATCACAAGCGGCAAGTGCTTCGTTAGCGCCTCGGAAACCGTCAAACCCCCGGCCTTAGTAATGATCAAATTGGACACAGACATTAGTTCTTCTACATTATGCACATACCCTAACCGTACCATAGGGTTAAGGGACTGCTCGATCACCGCTCCTAAAGAGTGAAACAGTTTTTTATTGTTCCCGCAAACAATAATTGACTGGACAGGAACTAGAGAATCTGCGAGTGTTTGGCAGATTCTTTTTGCGCTTTTCGAACCTACATACGTTCCTCCCATCACGAGAAAGGTTGGAAAATCCGGATTTAAGCCCAACTTGGAAATAATATGCCCTTGATCCATTTCCACCTCGAATTTAGGGCTGACCGGTATCCCCGTCACATGAATACATTGCGCTTTGATTCCCCAAGACACTAAACTTTCTTTTACTTCCTCACAAGCCACCATGTAGCAATCAACACCCGGATGAATCCAGTGGCTGTGAACAGTATAATCCGTAATTACAGTGATTACCGGAACCTGAAGAATTTGTTCAAGTCTCAGCTGGGCAAGTATCGAAGAAACTGTTGGATAAGTACAGACAATGAGATCAGGGGCAAAAGCCTGAATGTATTTAAGAAAATCACTTCGTCCCAATTGTTTAAGAAACCGTTGAATCATCGAATCAGGTTGGAGCTTATCTGTCTTATAATAAAATTTCCCCCAGAGCTTCGGGGTATGTTTAATCATCTCCATGTAAACATTTTTAGCCACGGTGTTAAACCGCTTACTCAAAAAATCGCCAAAATCCAAATGAATGATTCTTGCATTAGGCGCTTTGATGCGTATGCCTTCAATTACAGCTTCTGCCGCTCGAAAATGTCCGTTTCCAAACCCAGCAGAGAATACGAGAATCCTTAACTGTTTCAACTCTGTCCCTCCCTCTCAACATCCTCCTTCTTACTACTCTGATTTTAGTAGAAAGTCGGAAAAAAACTCATCTGAAATCTACGCAAGTCTTAACGTTAAACCATCTAATCTTTTATGAGCAAAATCCAAAAACCCAGCTGAAGTGGCAATTGTTAGTGGGATCAATATCTCTGACGCCCTTATATAGCTCTCTTCAGAACACCCTTCATCCTGAGATACTAAGTGATACAGAGGGCCAGAAACTTTAGCATTATAATCAATCCATTGGGCGGGGTGAGAAAATGGCAAATACATGCCACTTATTGCGGGAAATCTATCCCAATTTTTGGTCGCCCATGTTTCGAACTCTTTGTGACCGTCGAAAACAATCCCCAAGGAATGGTGTGGTACACACATGTCTTGTACTAGGTGTAGAGCTGCTCCTAAAAAGAACATGCCTTTATAGACGTTATTTGGGAAAAAGGTGAAAGCCCTATTGAAATAGTACTGGCACTCAGCCGTAGCGTCTGGCCAGCCAATGATTCCTTGCTTGTCGGGGTGGCTGTAAAAATGATTAACGTTTTTCCAACCGCGGTCAGCCCAGTATAAACCTTTTGTCAGCGTAGAGTGATGCGCATTGAATATTCTAGCTACATCCTCTTTTCCATCTTGCTTCAGAATAAGATATGCCTGTTCCAGGCAATGAACATGGGTTACGCCTGGGGAGTCGAGAAAATATTGCAAGGGTCCCGCTGTAGCAAGAAGCAACTTTGTCATCTTTCCAAGTGTCTGAACAATAATCTTCTCATACATATCCGAGTCAACACCTCTCCTTTATACTTATGATGATTTTATCGCACGACTGTAAAGGAGGCATTATTCTCAGGTTAAGAGACCATTAAGTTCTGTTAAATTTGAGTTATTTATTAAAGAATTGTATATGTAATTGCTTATCTCATCCCTCGTTATTGCCATAAATTTCAAATTGAGATCCAAGACTACTTATTTAATTTTAAAAAGGTTAAATTTAACAGTAACTTTACATCCAGTTCATTAGATTTTTACAATTAGCTATTATTATGTAATAAGGGTGTACTCAGTGATGCGTAAGCTTCAAATTATGTACCACGTTTTGGTTAGGCGAAGGAGTTTTCATATGTTTAAGTCGGTAGATATGAGCCAACAAAAGCTATACCGTCTACTTAGGGACCAGAAAACGATCTGGGTGTTATATCTTGATATTGTTAAATTTCATGAGGTGGAATTTCGATACGGTTACAAGATCTGCAGAGAAATCCTAGACGAGATTGAGCGTGAAATTAATCATACGATTAAACAGCAACGCAATCTCTACCTGTTTTCTCATTTCGAAAGCAGAGGCGGGGACGACTTCGTTGTTTATTTTGTACCGGGTAAAACCATCCATTGGAACATTACGGAAGTGATCGAACAATGGGTTCTCCCAATGCAAGAAAGATTTAACCATAGAATTAGGAAACTAGTAAACGAGAAGATAAGCCTTCGTTCCGGACTTGCCCAGTGTATTAATGAAGCCGGCCGAAGCGCCGATTATTTACTGTATGCGGCTGTGAAAGAGGCCTTCCTCCTAAATAAATCCGAACCGGATCCCCAATTTTTTGCTCGACGCGAAGAGATTACCCACCTAATCGAAGAACCCGACACATACCTAAAAGCCGCTTTTCAACCGATCATTGAAACCCGAAACGGAGAGGTGTTTGGTTTTGAAGCGTTGGCCCGTATACCAGGTTCTACTTGTTTTAACAATATTGATGACCTCTTCCCGTTTGCCGAAAAGATAGGGCAGCTCTATCCAATCGAAACGCTTTGCCGGCGTCAAGCCATTACTTCCTACTCAAATGTTGCCCAAAAAAGAGAAATGCTCTTTCTTAACATTAACCCCCAGATCTTGATTGACCCCGAGTTTGCCTCCGGCCATACTAGAAAACTACTTAGGGAAAAAGGTTTAGCCCCAACGGATGTCGTACTAGAAATTACCGAAAGGAGTGCCATAGAGGATTTCTCCACATTCCGAGAAGCTTTAGATCATTATCGTAATCAAGGTTACCTAATTGCTTTAGATGATGTGGGTGCTGGCTACTCCTCTTTACAGTCCGTAGCGGAGCTACATCCTGACTTTCTTAAAGTAGACCGGTCTTTAATTCAGGGAGTGAATGCAGATCCTATCAAATGGGCCTTACTGGAGACATTTGTCACCTTTTCTAAACGTATAGGATGCCGTATCATCGCAGAAGGGGTGGAAACTGCTGAGGAAATGCGCACCGTGGTCCAATTAGGGGTGGATTACGTACAGGGATTCTTTGTTGCAAGACCCACCTTTGAACGAAAAAACATTAATCCCGCCGTTATGCAAATTTTGGATTCAAAACGTCGGCTTAAATCCATAGAACAAAACCCTATTCTTTCCATGGTGGAACCCTTACCCCTCTTCAATACTCACACCCTGGTTAATACCATCGAAACTTACTTTCGTGAACACCAACAACAATGGCTGGTGGGGATAACCGAAGACTCCCGTTTAGTCGGTGTGATGCAACGCGACAGACTTTTTGCTGCCCTTGGCACTCGCTACGGTGTCACCCTTTATTTAGAACGTACAATTCCCATTTTAATGGACACAAATCCCCTAATAGTGGAAGACACCACTCCTTTGGAAGTAGTGTCTAGCATAGCAATGCAACGCTCAGGTGCCCAGCTTTATGACGGCATTATTGTGGCTAACCAACGCAAGCCGATCGGTATGGTTTCAGTGGCTAATTTAATGAAAACTATGGCTGAGAGGCAGATCCAGATTGCCCGAGGAGCTAACCCACTGACTGGGTTGCCAGGGAACCTACGCATTGACCAGGAGATCCAACACCATTTAGAACGATGTTTGCCCTTTGGCCTTATCTATATTGATCTTAACAAATTCAAATTTTATAACGACTTATATGGTTTTCAACAAGGAGACCTAGTCATCAAGATGTTAGGCGAGATTTTGATGAATGAATCATGTAACACTAATGAGGAAACCTTTGTCGGGCACATTGGCGGCGACGATTTTATTATGATCTCTTCACCCTCGGACCTGGACAAACTAGCAGGTACCATCCTCACGCAATTTGAACAATCTTGTGAGCAGTTACCCGGAACAGAAAACCTTAGCGTGTCCTTAGCTGGTCTCATCATCAACGCCACGGACCGAAATTGGACACCTCTACTCGTTTCCGAGCGTGCTGCCCAAATCAAGAAAGAAGTTAAGGCATTGGGAGGAAACTCTTTTTTGTTACGATAGGAGGAGTTATGTAAATGAAATGGAAATGGAGATTAAAATTAAATTGGAATTGGAAACTGAATTGGTTTTATAACTGGAAAACGTTCTACAAAATTAATGCCTTAGTCCTTGTCCTGGTAGTCTTCATGCTCAGTTTAAGTTTTATGGGGTATTATTATTATAATCAAGCCAAAGTAGCCATGAATGATGCCTTTTCAAATGCTCAGATTTCTGTAAAACTAATTAATGATGCCAATGCCAATATGCGCATGATGCGTAGTGTAAACATAGAGCTTATCTTAGCCCCTCTTGAAACTTCTAAGAAGCAAAACCTACTCATTCAGGCAGCTGTATTAAAAGGCTTAACCAATGAAGCCCTAAACAACTACTCACCTCTTGCCAAAGAGCCCTTTGAAGTAGCAAAACTGGCGAAAGTAAGAGACGCACTGCAAAAATATAGCGACGAATGGCAGCAGGTAGTTTCTATAATGGACAGTGGTAACAAAGAAGGGGCCTATGTGTACTTCTCTAACAACGCTACCAAAGACCTTGACGAAATAAACACCCTGCTTTCTGAGCTTGTGGACTTTAGTACTCAGAAAGCGAAAAGTACCATTTTACGCGAAATTCTTAATTCCGTCCGTATCGGAAAATTGCTGCTGGAATTCCCACTTGCTGTCGCAGTTCTGGCATTTATGATTGGGGCACTAGTGGCCCGAGCCATCGCCAAACCTTTACAAATAATGCTAGCGAATGTACAAGAGCTTGCCGACGGGAATCTTAGGGTGACTAAGATTAAAGCCAACTCCAAGGATGAAGTGGGACAACTAGCACAAGCTTTTAATCTAATGATGGATAGCCTATTGGGCTTAGTGAGACAAGTTTCTGAATCATCGACGAACGTAGCTGCCTCAGCTCAGCAACTCTTAGATATTACTGAACAAGGTTCGAAAGCCTCCGGCCAAATCACTGTGGCCGTCGCCGAGGTGGCAGACGGTACGGAAAAACAAGCCGGTGCAGTCAGCGAGACCGTGGCAGCTATAGAACAAATAAACGCTAACATTCAAATAATAGCCGAGGCTGGCCAGCGAGTCACCGCCCTCACCACAAAAACGGCTATTACTACCGAAAAGGGGCAAAGAGCTCTCAGCCAGGCCGTAGAACAAATGGCCAATATCAGCCGAGGTACTCAAGTTGTCAAGGGGACAATTACTTCGCTAGCGGATAGCTCTGAACAAATAGCAGACATTGCTCGATTAATAACCGGTATCACCGAACAAACAAATCTTCTGGCCTTAAATGCCGCTATTGAAGCTGCCCGAGCTGGTGAGCACGGGCGTGGCTTCTCCGTAGTAGCTGAAGAGGTTCGTAAGTTGGCAGAAAAGGCCAAAGTAGCAACTGGGCAAATCACCGCTTTGGTGGTAGTAAACAAGGATAACATCGCTCATGCTATCGTTGCTATGGACGCAGAAGAGGTTCACGTCAACGATGGAATTAAAGTAGTGAACACAGTCGGTTATGGCCTGAATGATATCTTGAATATGGTTAATGAGGTTTCCGGTCAAGTAGGTGGAATTGCCTCTTCCATACAGCAAATGGCGGGCGGCAGCCAGCAAATTGTCTCAGGGGTTCAGCATATCGGAGCAGTTAGCCAGGTTACGGCTAATCAGGCAGCCGATGCCTCTGCAGGAATCGAAGAATTTACTGCTACAATCGATCAGATTAACTTGTCTTGTCAGAGTCTGACAGACTTGGCCCAGGACTTACAAGCTGAAGTTAGCAATTTTAGGATCTAAAAGTCTATGCTATCCTCTAATCGGCATTCCCTTTTTGTTAAAATACTTCTTCCCAAAGAACAAACTGAGATTAACTAAGGCGATCATTACAGGCACTTCGATGAGCGGGCCGATGACTGCTGCGAACGCGGCTCCGGAGTTAATTCCAAACACCGCGACAGCAACAGCAATGGCCAGTTCAAAGTTATTGCTCGCTGCCGTAAACGCTAAGGTAACAGTTTGACCATAGGGAAGTCCTTGTCGCCAAGCCATATAGAAGGAGACAAAATACATAATTGTAAAGTAGATCAACAACGGTATCGCAATTCTTACGACATCCAATGGTACATGAACAATCGTCTGGCCTTTGAGCGAGAACATGATAATAATTGTAAAGAGCAAGGCGATTAAGGCGAGTGGGCTAATCTTGGGGATAAATTTTTTCTCGTACCACTCTTTTCCTTTCATAGGCAAAAGAATGAAGCGCGTCAGCATCCCAGCAAAAAAAGGAATTCCCAAATAAATAAGCACACTTTGGGCGATCTCCCAAATACTAATGTCAACGTTAATATTCAGAGCGAGACCGAGCCAGCTTGGTAAGATGGTAAGAAAGATATAGGCATAGATTGAATAGAAGATAACCTGAAAAACAGAATTCAAAGCAACCAACGCCGCAGCATACTCTGAGTCTCCTTTAGCCAGACTATTCCAGAGAATGACCATGGCAATACAACGGGCCAGGCCAATCATAATGAGTCCTGCCATATACTCTGGGTAATTATGCAAAAAAACTACAGCAAGACCAAACATTAAAATCGGCCCGATAATCCAGTTTTGAATTAACGATAAGGTCATGACTTTGCCATTTCTAAAGACCCGTCCGATTTCCTCATATTTTACTTTTGCTAACGGTGGATACATCATCACGATTAGGCCAATGGCAATCAGAATATTGGTCGTCCCCACTTGAAATTGGTTAATAAAATCTGACGTGCCTGGAAATACATACCCTACACCTACACCGACTACCATTGCTAAAAAAATCCACAAAGTGAGAAATCGATCTAAAGTTGAAAGCTTACTGCGTTGAGGTAACGTCTTATTCATTGTTTAGCCTCCTATAATCTATAATCCTTAATATTTCCCTGTCCGAATTATTTGGGCGAACTCATTCGGTAACTCAGAGGCCTCAATTGCCATTGCCATTGCCTCATAATCATACGGTACTTTTCGAAAATCAACCTTAACGTCTCTTTCAACAGATATCAGTGCATATAATGCATGAGGGTCTCCATGCTTTGGTTTTCCGACGCTACCTACGTTAATGAGCAATTTATCCTTCAAGACCATGGTAAAGGGAAGATGGGTATGACCACAGATCAGAATGTCGGTACCAGCAAGAGTAATAAGCTCACTGGCATAGTCTTCGGAAATTTCTTCTGTGACATACTCGTTTAACCGATTTGGGCTGCCATGAACTAAAAGCAATCGTTTACCGGCAATATTAACTTGTATTTCTTTGGGTAGATTTCTCAAAAACTCTTTACTCTCTTCAGAGGTGTGCCTCTTGGTCCACGCTATAGATTGATATCCTAAAGCCTCAGCCTCGGCATCCTTATAGTCACAACCACAAATAAATCGCTGATAAGCAATTCCATCGTCATAGTTACCCATGACTGTCGGAATGTTCTTTTCTTTGATTAAATCAATCACTTCGTTGGGGAACGGGGCATATCCTACTAAATCGCCAACACAATAAATACTGTCAACTTGCTGTTCCTCAATATCTTTTAGTACGGCCTTTAGAGCAATGACATTGGCGTGAATATCGGATATTATTGCAACCTTCACATCGAATTCCTCCTATTGTTTCAGGTGGAGTCTTCAACTCCCTCTGAAGATGAATCGAATCTAATTTCAACATCCAAGTATAATATTTCCCTCGACGTAATTATCCTTTATCATTGTAATCTCATTGAGCAAGTTCTTTGCTGTTTCGCAAACTTCTTTGCTTAATGAATAATACATCCATTTCCCACAAGGGCGACTGTTAACAAGTCCTGAATCACATAATATCTTCATGTGGTGCGATAAGGTGGATTGTACTATATTCATTTCTTCTAAAAGTTCACAGGCACACCTCTCTCTGCTTTGTAACATTTCAATGATCTTCAGCCGATTGGGATCGCTAAGTGCTTTAAACACTTTGGCGTTGCATTCATATTTATTCTCCATCTGGGCACCTCAAATCTATTTTCATCGATATGTCGTATTATAAATGTCATATCGTTGAACGTCAATATGACATAATAATATTTAACGTAATCTTTACACAAAGTTCATGGAAGGGTAACAAATATGGTTTATACTAACTTTAGTAAGACAATAACAATTCGCTAGTTTAGCGGTTTACATAAGCTCTTTTTTTTCTAATACCTTTTCCTTCTTCTCGCCCCTCCTAGCGAGGGGTTTTTTTTGTGTTTTCCAAAAGTTTATCCAAATCGTAAGACTTCCACTTCTACAAGTGGGCGTTCCCCCGGTCTCCACTTCAGGTGGGGTAGAATCCCCATCTGAAGCTCCGATGTTCAGCTATAGCTGAACGAGTTCACTGTTCACCTTTCCCTGCTCCGATCCATACCTCTACAAAAGCCCCAGAATACTCTAGGGCTTAAAATAAGGGCATCGCCATATTCACCGACCCAGTCCCAATAATAAGCATCACGCTTACGCGTGTTGGTAATGATACCCTTCCTTAATCAACATCTTCTTAACTTTAGTTAACTCCATCGGGTCAAAGAAATGTACCTCTTTTCCACTGCGAATAGTCCAAATTTGCGGATTTAGATACCCTTCCTTAATGAGCTTTTTAAATTTAAAACTCGATACTTCCAGATAGTAGGTTGCCTCTTTAGTATTCAATAAAGAATATTTATATTGCGGGGTCATGTCCAGCCTCCTCTTTAATCAACAGGCGTTCACTTATAGAAAATGAATCTTGTCGGACCCAACGCTTTTATTAGCTTTCTGACACTAATTATATCCTTGGATTATTAAGGCAGTATGAATAAAACTTTAAGCTTAGGTTAAATATGCAATTATTAGCATCCTCCTCTTCCCCAATTATTTCCATTCTCTTTAAATGATTATTTTTCATAATAACAAAGAAACCCTATAGGGTAGACTTTTTTAACCGTCTACTCTATAGGGTACATTTAACTAAGTTCGAGGTCCTCTAAATGGACGCATAGCTCTAGGTTTTCCTAAAATTTCCGCCCACATAACCCCTTGGACGAGTTCTCTTTCCGTTAAAGATAGCTGAAGACCACTTAAACCTGAGGAATTATTGGCCATTTCCTCACTAGGAGTCTCTTCAGCGTTCTTATATGCCTCTAGTCCAAGAATTCCTACGTATTCACTGGTACCTTCGATTCCTTGGGTTCCTTCGACACCTTGGGTCCCCTCCATTCCTTGGGTCCCTTCAGTTTCAATATAATAATCCTTAGTATCCACAGAATCTTTAGGTTTAGCCGAATTCAGCGTTCCCGCTTGGTAAGGGCCATTTTCCAAGGCTTGTTTTAGCTGTTCTCTCCATGTTCCGCGGGTTGTTCCTTGGAATACATCCATTATGTTGCGGCTATTCGGCAGTTTAAATGTATCAGAGAGCTTTCCTGGCATTTGTCGTGTGCCCTGCTTTTTAATAACTGAGACAATCAACTGGTAAATAACCCAAATAATAATTAGAACCGTAAAGAACGACATGATACCACCTACTTCTTCATTAGGCTATCATTGCTTGATTCCGTTTTACCCGTCTGAGCAATGTTGCCTCTCATCTGAGTGTCCGAAATAATATTTTGCATGTTGTAATAATCCATAACACCCAGTTTCCCTTCACGCAAAGCCTGGGCCATTGCCCTTGGTACTTCTGCTTCCGCTTCGACGACCTTGGCTCGCATCTCTTGAACCGATGCTTTCATTTCTTGTTCTTTCGCAACGGCCATCGCGCGCCGTTCTTCTGCTTTAGCCTGGGCAATACGTTTATCCGCTTCAGCTTGGTCCATCTGAAGCTGAGCTCCAATGTTTTTACCGACATCAACATCCGCCATATCAATGGATAAGATTTCGAACGCAGTCCCCGCATCTAGCCCTTTGGCTAACACCGTTTGAGAAATCAACTCCGGCTTTTCCAAGACAGCTTTATGGGATACTGAAGACCCAATACTTGTGACAATTCCTTCCCCCACGCGGGCAATAACTGTTTCTTCACCGGCACCACCGACAAGTCGATCAATATTGGCTCGTACAGTGACCTTGGCTTTAACCCTTAGCTCAATTCCGTTTTGTGCCACGGCCGAAACTACCGGAGTCTCAATAACTTTCGGGTTAACCGACATTTGGACTGCTTGAAGGACATCTCGGCCTGCCAAATCAATGGCTGCAGCCCGTTCAAACTGAAGTGGAATAGCTGCACGTTCAGCGGCGATCAGGGCATTAACGACCCTATCAACATTCCCGCCCGCCAGATAGTGGGCTTCAAGCTGGTCTGTCGTAATCGGCAAACCTGCTTTATGTCCCTTAATCAAAGGATTTACGATTTTTGACGGAACTACTCGGCGTAAACGCATACCAACTAAGTTAAAAATTCCGACATTAACCCCTGCTGCTAATGCAGAAATCCAAAGACCCACAGGGATAAAGGAAAAAATCACACTTAAGACAACAAACCCTAGAAAAAGTATGATCAACGGCGCAATTAAATTTTCCATTCAATACTCGGTCGAAACCGAGCTTCACCTCCCTACAATGTTTTTTCTTCCCTGACAACAATCCTAGTCCCCTCAACTGCGATTACTCTGATCCCAATCCCAGGTCCAATAAACCCCCCTTCAGTGACAACATCTAAATACTCTCCGTCAAAATTACCCGTACCAGCTGGACGCAACTGAGTGAGGGATATCCCAGTTCGACCTAAATATGTTTCAGATTGAACTTTAGGTCCAACATATCCTCCTTTTGAGGTTTGGCGTGTAGTTAAAGAGAACTTCTGCCACAATCTCCGAATACGAGGGGAACGGAAACTCAAGTAGGCGATGATTCCCAACACAATCAGTGCGCCAATCGTAAAGAGCACCCCTTCTAGAACTGTGTTTGTCACTAAAAATATTCCCGTGATTAAAGCCGCCATTCCCAGAATTCCGCTGACCCCAAAACCAGGAACGATGAAAATTTCTAGCGCCAATAAAAAAACTCCGAGCACAATCAGCGAAATAATTATACCCTGCGGCACAACCCTCTCCTCCTTTCTATTACTATTCCAATGTTTCTAGGCTTTTTAACCAGCGCTTCGCAATCTCTTTATATAAATTGGCTCGTGCCAATAAATTGAGAATTACCAGTGTGGTCGCAACCTTTTCCCGGTCCTCCTTTACCATCTCCTCTCCAGCAAGCGTCTCCTCAACTTCCTTCTCTAAACCCTGAAGGGATTTCTGCCAGTCCATCTGGGACCGATCAAAGATTTCACTATAATACCGATACAGTTTGGTCGGATTGATCCGGTCGTCAGAGGTATCCAAAAGGTTTTCATTGACATAGCCTAACAAATGAGAAACTTCATCAAGCGACAGAATATCGCGCAAATCATTGATGAGAAGAATATTCGCTACTTGTTCACGGTTATACTTCTTCTTCTGAGGGTGGGGAAGATACTTACGCCTGACCCAGTTCTGAACGTGGGTGGGATTAATGTCGTTTTGACTAACCCGCTGAGCAACTTCTACCACCTGAGCAAGCATCATCGAGTCCAATTCTAGATAAGGCAGTGCTTTCTGCTTAGGTTCCAAATCATTTAACACATCACGAATTGCCAGCATATGCTTTGAATTCATACTCTCACCTGCTTATGTTATTAATGTCTGCTTGGATTCCATCTCCGTTACGAGTTCCTTTTGATATTATTATATGTTCATTGCGATCACTTGTCAAGATCATATTTATTTATCCAATCGCAAGACTCCCACTTCTATAAGAAGTGGGTGTGGGTCCACGTTCTCCGCTTCGGTGACGATAGTCTCCGGCGACGAAAGCCTCCAGTGGAGGGTTTCGTCACCGGAGACTATCGTCACTGGAGACTTATGTCACCGAAGATTCGATGTTCAGCTTAAGCTGAACGAGTTCACTTGTGGGTATTATACAAAGTGGCAATGAAGGGATTTTAACCTTCGTTTGTAAAGGAGTCACTCCCGAGCAGATGATAACTGCCGGGCAAAAACTTAAAGAGAGCGGAATAGCTCTCTCATGTACAATCATTATAGGCCTTGGAGGGAAAGCTCTTTCGCCTGAACATGCTCTTGATACTGCACGAGTCATCAGTGCCATCGACCCACAGTATCTAGGGGCCCTAACCTTAATGGTTGAGCCGAGTGCGCCCTTGGCCAAGGCTATCAAACGAGGAACTCTTCAACTTCTTACCCCCCTCGAATCCTTGACTGAACTCCAGACCCTGATTAAGCATCTTAACTTAAGCCATTGTGTTTTTAGGAGCAATCATGCCTCCAATTATCTACCCCTCAGCGCAACACTCCCCGCTGACCAAGAGAAACTGTTGGAGACCCTCGGCAACGTCATTGAGAATCAATCACTTGAGCGTCTCCGTCCCGAATATTGGCGAGGACTTTAATAATTGAAGCATAGCTTCCACGGCCCGTTCTGTGGAGTGACCCGGTAAAGCGACGGCCGCTTTTTTCCGCATTTTCTCGATCTCCTCCGGATGCCTTAAGAAACGGTTTAGAAGCTGGTCCAATTCCTCCTCGTTACCTGCTACGCAGCCTGCACCTATACGTTGTACAAAATGTGCATTTTCCTCTTCCTGACCGGGAATTGGCTTGTAAATAACCAATGGTAAATGTTTCGTTAGAGCCTCTGAAACCGTTAACCCGCCCGCCTTAGTGATTATTAAATCAGAAACCGACATTAATTCCTCTACATTATCAACAAACTCGAAGCGTATCATTGGGTTGACTCCTTGCGCGATGACCTCTTCCAACGAGAGATATAATTTTCTATTTTTCCCACAAACAATAATTGCCTGGACTGGGACTAGAGAATCTGCGAGTTTTTTGCAGATTCTTTTCGCGCTTTTCAAAACTCCATACGATCCTCCCATCACTAAAAAGGTAGGAAGATCCATCTTTAAACCGAACTTGGCGAACATATGCCCTCGATCCATTTCTCCTTCGAATTTTGGGCTTACTGGGATACCCGTCATATGAATACGCTCTGCTTTGATACTCCAGGACACTAAACTTTCCTTTACCTCTGTACAAGCCACAACGTAGCTATCAACACCTTGATGGACCCAATGACTGTGAACCGTATAATCCGTGATTACGGTGATCACCGGAACCTGAAGAAGTTGTTCAAGCCTGAGTTGAGCCAGAATCGAAGAAACGGTAGGATAAGTACACACGATGAAATCTGGTTTAAATTTTTGAATGTATTTAAGAAACTCGCTTCGCCCCAGTTGCCCCAAGAAATGTTGACTTTTAGGTTGGAATTGTACCTTAGCTGTTTTATAATAGAATCTCCCCCAAAGTTTTGGGATATATTTAATTATCTCACTGTAGACGTTTTTAATAATGGTGTTAATTCTATGATTTAAAAAGTCACCGAAATCCAAATGGATAATTTTTGCCGAAGGATGTTTGATAAGTATTCCTTCAATAACAGCTTCAGCAGCTCGCAAATGTCCGTTTCCAAATGCAGCGGAGAATACGAGAACCCTTAACTGTTTCAAAGACTTGTCCCTCCCTCCCTCTCACCCACAACAACTTTTGTTATCAGCTTAATCATACTTATTTGTTTACTTAATTCTTTCTAAAAACTAACTTCTATTATAGGGATATACTTAAGAAAAGGAAAGGGAAGATAAGCATTCGTTCTAAGTGGAATTAGGATGCTCATCTGGTATTCTAGCCTTAAAAGAAGTATCATATATCAAGTTAGAAGGGGGGTAGACAACATTTCTCTTAAAACGAACGCTGCTCGTATTCTTGATCAGAGCAAAATACTATATGAATTAATAGAATACACCGTCGATGAATCCGATCTATCTGCGCTTAGTGTCGCCCAGAAGGTAGGCCTACCCATTGAGCAAGTTTTTAAAACCTTGGTTGCTCGAGGCGACAAAACTGGAGTGATCATTGCTTGTATTCAGGGGGACCACGAACTCCATCTCAAAGGCTTAGCAACACTTAGCGGAAATAAAAAAGTAGAGATTGTCTCCCTTAAGGAAGTCCAGCCTTTGACAGGTTATATTCGGGGTGGCGTTTCACCCATTGGAATGAAGAAGCACTATCCGGTCTTCATAGACTCGAACATTAAGGAACAAGAGAAGATTGCTGTTAGTGCGGGGTTACGTGGGCTTCAGCTCTTCCTGAGCCCCATTGATTTGATTTCTATAACCAAAGCAAAACTAGGTATGATAACTACGGAACTTTAGTGAACTCGTTCAACTAAAGTTGAACATCGAGTCTTCGGTGGGGGACTCTACCTCCTTCGCCGCCAAGTGTTTCTATTGGGAAGGCGGCTCGGCGATACTCTCCACTGGAGACTATCGTCACCGAAGCAGAATAAGGGGTACCACTCCCACTTGTAGAAGTGGGAGTCTTACGATTTGGATAAATCGATCCATTTATAACAAATGGAACCACTAAAAAAGCCTGCATAATTTTTTATGTAGGCTTTTTGAACCATATTTAATATTTGGTATTAAACCGATTTGCTCTTTATAAAACTCGACGCGCCCCTACGTAAATGGATTTCCAGTACGGTCCGATCACGTATACCGTAACCCCTTTAGATGACGAAGCATTAATAAATTGTCCATCACCAAGGTATATCCCGACATGACTTACAATACCGTCACCGGAAAAGGAGAAGAAAACCAAATCTCCGGGTTGAAGATCCTCAAAAGCAACCTTGTTCCCTACTTTATATTGATCACGTGAAACCCGAGGTAATGAGATTCCGTTTTGACTAAACACATAAGAAACGTACCCCGAGCAATCAAACCCAGTTTGAGGCGTACTCCCACCCCATTGATACTTAACTCCAAGATATTGTTTTGCAGTTGCGATAATGGAATCTACTTTGTTCGGTTGCTGCCTGAGTAAGTAATCTGCATTGAGGGCCTGTACGGTCATAGGTCCAACGATTCCATCACCTATCAAACCATGTGCCAGTTGAAAATTTATTACACCCTGTTTGGTCATACTCCCATAGATGCCATCCACTTTTCCAACATTTAAGCCTACATAATTTAGTTTCGTCTGGAGCTCCATGACATCTGCCCCCGTGGATCCTACTTTAAGTAAAACGTCTCCCAACGATGCCTGAGCAGGGGTTGAAAACAAAAGTGAAAAAATTAATATGAGCATAAGAATACTACTTTTATTTTTCATTCTTTCTTACATCCCATCCTTTCATTGACATTACAGGCTTCGAAGTCTTTAAGAGTAACTAATGGAACCTATTTAAAACTCACTTTACTTTTCACACCCGCTAAGCATGTTTCATTTTCAACTATATGGTGAGAATAAAGTTATAATTTATTATCGTTAAGTTAGGACAAATAATCCATGCACAATATGTTACATTTCTTCAATGCTCTTACATCTCCTCAATGGCTTCCAATCCTACCTTTTCATGCTTTTACACGGTCCCAAATGATTCACCTCGCACTCATCTTACCTTAAGTAGCTTGACAGTCTAACTCTATGTACTATAATTATCATAAAATCGACGCTATTATCTTAGTATTAAAAGAGACGGAGACATCCTCTCTAAGTGTTTTCAGAGCGCCGAGTGAACTCGTTCAACTAAAGTTGAACATCGAGGAACCACTCCCACTTGTAGAAGTGGAAGTCTCACTAAAGAGGAGGAATTATTTTGCGTAGTGATATCGTTAAAAAGGGTTCAACAAAAGCAGCTCATCGTTCCCTTTTTTATTCTATGGGCTTTACCCCTGAAGATCTGGAGAAACCCCTAATCGGGATTGTTAATGCTTTTAATGAAATTATTCCCGGTCACGGGCATCTTAAGGATTTGGCCCAAGCAGCGAAAATTGGGGTATCGGCCGGAGGCGGAACTCCCATCGAAGTTCCTGCCATCGGGGTTTGTGATGGTATAGCTATGGGCCATAAAGGTATGAACTTTTCTCTGCCCAGTCGTGAGCTTATCGCCGACTCAATAGAAGCACTTGCTGAAGCGCATGCCCTGGACGGACTGGTCTTAATTCCCAACTGTGATAAAATCGTTCCCGGCATGCTCATGGCCGCCGCTCGCCTCAACATTCCCTGTGTGATTGTAAGTGGCGGCCCTATGTTAGCCGGCCGCTATCAGGGGAAAGACATCAGCGTTAGTCAGATGTTCGAGGCTGCTGGCCTATATGAAAGCGGGAGAATCAGTGCCGAAGAGCTCGCAACAATGGAGCAATCGGCTTGCCCCGGCTATGGCTCCTGCGCTGGTCTATTTACTGCTAACACCATGAATTGCCTAACTGAGGCTCTTGGCATGGCACTCCCCGGAAATGGTACTATCCCCGCAGCAAACTCAGGCGCTCGAAAAATGTTGGCTAAAAGATCTGGCAATTTAATCGTTGATCTCGTGAAAAAGGATCTAAAACCTCGGGACATCCTTACTCAAAAGGCCTTTGAAAATGCCATTACTGTTGATATGGGAATCGGGGGTTCCTCAAATACAGTCTTACATCTCACTGCGATTGCCTATGCAGCAGGCCTTGAACTCCCCCTCTCCCTCTTTGATTCCATCAGTGCCAAGACTCCATATATTACCAAACTAAGTCCAGGAGGTACACACCACCTTCAGGACCTCAATGAAGCTGGCGGTATAAATGCAGTTATGTATGAACTTAATAAAGCTGGTGTCCTGCATACTGATGCTTTGACCGTTACTGGAACTCTCAGTGATCGTTTGGAAAACGCCCAGACAACTTGTCCAGATGTCATTCATTCAATCGAAAACCCTTACCGTAAAACTGGGGGCATCGCTGTGCTTTCCGGAAACCTTGCGCCAGACAAGGCCATTGTTAAAGAAAGTGCTGTTGAAAACAACATGTTGGTGTTTGAAGGTCCCGCTCACGTTTTTAACTCTGAAGAAGAGGTGCTTGAAGCCCTATTGGCGAAACAGGTTCACGACGGAGAAGTAGTAGTAATCCGCTATGAAGGGCCTCAAGGCGGTCCCGGTATGAAAGAGATGCTTAATCCGACCGCCATCATAACCGGCATGGGATTACGTGTTGCTCTACTTACCGACGGTCGTTTCAGCGGAGCTACGCGCGGCGCATGTATCGGCCATATCTCTCCAGAAGCTATGGAAGGTGGGCCTATTGCCTTCGTCGAAAATGGCGACCTCATCTCGATCAATATCCCCAAGCGTTCCCTTCAACTACTTGTCTCTGAGGAAGAATTAGCAAAGCGTCGCCAAGCTTGGGTAAGACCAGAACCCAGGGTCAAAGCCGGATATCTAGCAAGGTATGCCAAATTAGTTACTTCTGCCAGCAAGGGTGCCGTTTTAATCTAATAAAAAAAGAGGTCGCTTGACCTCTTTTTTTGTTCACCTTTAGTTGAACGAGTTCACTAGTTATTAGCTATGAATCCTGAATCCCGCGAAGAATTAACATATACCAGTATTTGAGCCATAAAAATGGCGAAACTACTGGTATATGTTCGTAATATAGGCTTGAAATCTCAGCTTTGTATATGTTAATATATTATCATAAGAATAGGTATGGAGGGATGTTCATGACCAAGTTATCACAGCCATCCTATGCGTCAGTTCCGATGCCGGAGAAGAACGTGTCCCACAAGGTCATTAAAGGCAACGAGTATGTCTATCATATCGGCCAGGGGTAC
>Ga0209347_1000332_pt1 | contig 127901 bp, 120 predicted proteins | sample AutmiccommuBRH23_FD_187382 | JGI IMG/M metagenome (GOLD analysis project Ga0209347, IMG submission 187382) | Deep subsurface microbial communities from Mt. Terri, Switzerland - Autotrophic microbial communities BRH/23 (SPAdes) (version 2) | ecosystem: Environmental > Aquatic > Deep subsurface... | reverse complement strand
TCAACTGTTCAGGTTGTAAAATGCTACAGCGGGCGGAGGATCAGGTGCCAGCCAACGGTCTCAAACGACCAGGACCCCGGACGACCTTCCGCCCGCACCTCTTATAACACAGCCACAATACACAGGACCCCGGAGGCTACGACGTCGCTTCGCTTGTCTGGCTCAAGGCCGGGATGACGGGGGATGGGATGCCGCCTCGCCTTTCCTCATTCTCAACGGGCGAGGGAGACCGCATCGGGCTTCGTGCCACCGGCATAGCGTCATGTGCGGCCGCGCGCGAATCCCGTACGGGGTTGTAACCGCAGGCTGCGGGTGACACTGTCGCGGTCCGATCAGGCTTGGAGTCTTGCCATGATACGTAGTGCAGCCTTGCTGGCGGTTCTGTCACTGTTGTTTTCCGGCCTCGCCCAGGCCCATGGCGGCGGCTGCCGCAAGAACTCGCCGCCCGGCCAATGCTGCCACATGGAAACAAAAACCGGCCGGGTGCACTGCCACTGAGGGGGTGGGAAGACCGGCCACGGTGAACCAACCTCCGTCATGCCGGACTTGATCCGGCATCCAGCGGGCGAGCGTCCGCGAGCCGGAAGACCTTTCTCAAAAGACGCAGGTCTTGATAGAGTCTCCCGCGCCTGCGGACGCAGGCGCTGCTGGATCCCGGCTCAAGGCCGGGATGACGGTGGAGGGTGTGGTAAACCGTCCCCCGTATGTCGCCATGCTACCGTCCCGGACGGCCGGACTTGCCCGGGCGGCGCTTCTGGCGGGCGGCGTCTGCCGGGTCCTCGTAACTCCCGGCGCCGACCTTTCCGCGCTTGAGGATCGGATCGGCGGGCTTGGCCGGCGTCTTGCCGGGCATCGGTTTTTCGGTGCGGCCGACGGTCATTTCGTCGAGATCATTTTTGCGGAAGTAGGAGGCGGAGCCCGACGGTACGGCATGGTCGCCCGACGTGCCCATCTCGTCGAGATCGGGTTTGCGGAAATACCCCCCAGGGGAGGGGTTGGGGGTGGGGGTGCTGTCGGGCGCAGAGCCATCAGGCGAAGACCCCTCCCCGGCGCTGCGCGCCGACCCTCCCCACAAGGGGGAGGGTTGGGACCCGGCCGCGGCATCGCGGCCAACGCCAGCATCGCGACCAGCATCCCGCTTGCCCTTGACCGGCTTGCCCGTCGCCGCGGCCTTGCGCGAGGCCCGGGTGTTTTCGATGCCGGAGTCGCGGGCCATCGGGTCGTCCATCAGGTCGAGTTCGACGGCTTTCAGGCGCTTGATCTCGTCGCGCAGGCGGGCGGCGGTTTCGAAATCGAGGTCGGCGGCGGAATCGCGCATCTGTTTTTCCAGCGCCTCGAGATGGGCCTTGAGATTGGCGCCGACCAGCACGCCCTCGTCCTTCGCCCCGCCCCTACCGCCGGGCGCGGAAATCGAGGCGCGGACATGGTCGCGCTCGTAGATCGAGTCGAGAATGTCGGAAATGTGCGCCTTGACCGATTCCGGCGTGATGCCGTGGGCCAGATTGTATTCGGCCTGCTTGGCGCGGCGGCGCGAGGTCTCCTCCATGGCGCGCTCCATCGAGCCGGTGATCTTGTCGGCGTAGAGGATCACCTTGCCGTCGACATTGCGGGCGGCGCGGCCGATGGTCTGGATCAGCGAGGTCTCGGAGCGCAGAAACCCTTCCTTGTCGGCGTCGAGAATGGCCACAAGCGCGCATTCGGGGATGTCGAGCCCCTCGCGCAAAAGGTTGATGCCGACCAGCACGTCGAAGGCGCCGAGGCGGAGGTCGCGGATGATCTCGATGCGCTCCAGCGTGTCGATGTCGGAATGCATGTAGCGCACGCGCACGCCCTGCTCGTGCAGATATTCGGTGAGATCCTCGGCCATGCGCTTGGTCAGCACCGTGCACAGCGTACGGTAGCCGGCGGCGGCGGTGGCGCGGATCTCGCCGAGCACGTCGTCGACCTGGGCGCGGGCCGGACGCACCTCGACCGGCGGGTCGATCAGCCCGGTGGGGCGGATCACCTGTTCGGCGAAGACGCCGCCGGCCTGCTCCATCTCCCAATTGCCGGGGGTGGCCGAGACGGCGACGGTGCAGGGCCGCATGGCGTCCCATTCCTCGAAGCGCAGCGGCCGGTTGTCGAGGCAGGAGGGCAGCCGGAAGCCGTATTCGGCCAGCGTCGCCTTGCGGCGGAAGTCGCCGCGGTACATGCCGCCGATCTGCGGGATCGAGACATGGCTCTCGTCGATGAACAAGAGCGCATTGTCGGGGATATATTCGAACAGCGTCGGCGGCGGTTCGCCCGGCGCGCGGCCGGTGAGATAGCGCGAGTAGTTCTCGATGCCCTGGCAGACGCCGGTGGCCTCGAGCATTTCCAGATCGAAGCGGGTGCGCTGCTCCAGCCGCTGCGCCTCGATCAGCCGGCCCGAGGCTTCCAGTTCGGCGAGGCGGTGCTTGAGCTCCTCGCGAATGTGTTTGGTGGCCTGGTTGAGCGTCGGGCGCGGCGTGACATAGTGCGAATTGGCGTAGATCTTGACGCTCTTCAGCTCGCCGGTTTTCTGGCCGGTGAGCGGATCGAACTCGGAAATGCTCTCGATCTCGTCGCCGAACAGGGTGATGCGCCAGGCCATGTCCTCAAGGTGGGCCGGGAACAGCTCGATGGTGTCACCGCGGACCCGAAACGAGCCGCGCTGGAAATCCATGTCGCGGCGCTTGTATTGCTGCGCCACCAGATCGGCTAGCAGCTGGCGCTGGTCGATGCGGTCGCCGACCTGCATCTGGAAGGTCATGGCCGTATACGTTTCCACCGAGCCGATACCGTAGATGCACGACACCGAAGCGACGATGATGACGTCGTCACGCTCCATCAGCGAGCGGGTGGCGGAGTGGCGCATCCGGTCGATCTGCTCGTTGATGGTTGATTCCTTCTCGATGAAGGTGTCGGTGCGCGGCACATAGGCCTCGGGCTGGTAGTAATCGTAATAGGAGACGAAATACTCCACCGCATTGTCGGGGAAGAAATTCTTGAACTCGGAATAGAGCTGGGCGGCAAGCGTCTTGTTCGGGGCGAGGATGACGGCCGGGCGCTGGGTCTCGGCGATCACCTTGGCCATGGTGAAAGTCTTGCCGGAGCCGGTGACGCCCAAAAGCACCTGGTTGCGCTCGTTCTCGTTCGCCCCGGCGACAAGATCGGCGATCGCGGTGGGCTGGTCGCCGGCGGGCTCGTAGCTGGTCACCATCCGCAGCGGCACGCCGCCCTCGGATTTCTCCGGCCGCGCCGGCCGGTGCGGCGTCCAGGTCTTGCCGTTCTTGAACAGCGGGTTGCCGCTCTCGATCAGGTCCGACAGCGCCTGCACGGTGGCGGTGTTGGCGCTGGTGGCGCCGGAGGCCTCCGCTTCCTCCATCGACATGTCGAGCCCGGCCACCGCGTTGAGGCCTGCGGCGGAACGGGTGCGCGGATCATTGCTGGCGCCGATCGAGGTGCCGCGGGAGGTTTTCTTGTTGCTGTCTTTTGCAGTGGACTTGGGCGCAGCCTTGCCTTTCGGCGGCGTCGCCGCGGCCTCCTCGACACTGAGCTGGCCCGCCTTGCGCCGGTGCTTGCCGGCGGCGGAGCGGATTTCGCGGTTTTCCGCCTGCCGCCGCAGCTTGACCGCGTCCTGCTCGGCCTCGCGCGCCAGATCGGCGGCCCAGCCGGCGATCGAACCGGAACTGGCGACCGGCGCGCCCGAAAGCTTCGGCTGCGGCGCTTCCTCGAATCCGTCGAATTCGGAGCCGTCCGGACGGGATGATTTTGCAGGGGTCTTGGCCATGCCGGCAATATGGGCAGAGTCGAGGACGAATGAAAGAGGCGCGCGGGGCAAAAGGGGAACGAACGCAGTTCATGCTGACAGAGGATGTCAGCAGTCATGGGTGGCGGCTCTACGTCATGACAGAGATAGGCCTCCGGCCCCAAAAAACCCGTATCTAGGCATCACGGCGGGATATGCCACATAAAGCGGCACCTTGCGCGGGTTTCCGCGTGATCTCCCGGCAGCAGACCAGTGAAAAGACCGCATGGACACGTCCCTCTCCGCGCCGCTCATCTTTCTTGACCCCTACACTGCCATTACCGGCCGGAACGAAGACGCAAAGCGGCGACTGGGCCGGACCGGACCCGTGAGCGCCACCGGCGAGGCCGGGCCCGCCGTGCCGAACAACGGCGTCTTGACCATCCTTCTTGTCGAGGATGAAGCGCTGATCCGCATCAACACCGCCGACGTTCTGGCGGACATGGGTCACAGGGTCATCGAGGCCAGCACCGCGGCCCAGGCGCTGGCGGCGGCCGAGGCGCGGGATTTCGACATTCTGGTCACCGATATCGGCCTGCCGGACACGAACGGCGGCGATCTGGCCAAAGCGGTGCGGCGGCTGAAGCCGAACGCCGGCATCATTTTCGCCACCGGCCAGAACGAGCTTCCCGACGGCGCCGGCGCCGCGGTGCTGCTGGTCAAGCCCTATTCCGGCGAGTCGCTGAAGCGCGCGCTGGACCGGGTCCGGTAGACCGCATCCGGACCGGTTCGGCCGCCGCGCCGGAGCTGTCTGTCGTGCCTGCCGGCGCCGCCGAACCGCTGCGCCGTTCCGCGCGCCCCGGCTGAGCCGGGTGCTTTTCTTAACCGCGCGTTAACCAAACCTTCAGGCATTCCGTGTTCGACAGGGGCATGCGAAATTTCCGCCGGCGGCATGTGCCGGCCCGACCCCCGAGGAAACACACATGATCCGTAGAATTCTGACCGTGGCGTCCCTCGCCCTCGTTCTGGCAGCCTGCGGCGACGAGGACAAGGAAGCCGCCAAGACCCAGGCCGAACAGGCGCCCGCGGCGACGCAGGCCGACCTGCAAGAGGCCGCTGATGCCGAGGCAAGGGCGGAGCTCGAAGCCGAAGCCAAGGCTGAAGCCGAGTTGAAGGCCAGGGCCGAGCGCGAGGCCCGGATCAGGCTCGAGGCCGAGGAAAAGGTCCGCGCCGACATGGCGGCCGAGAAGAAGGCCGCCGAAGCCGCCGCCGCCAGGGCAGCCAGGGAGAACGAGGCCAAAGCCGCCGCAGCGGCCAAGGAGAACGAGGCGAAGGCGGCCGCAGCGGCCAAGGCCAAGCTTGAAAACGACAATTTCGAGAGAGTGCGGGCGGAAGAGGCGCTGCGGGTGCAGGCCGAACGCGAGGCCCGGATCCGGCTGGAAGCGGAAGAAAAGGTCCGCGCCGAACTGGAAGCCGAGAAGCAGGCGGCTGAAACAGCGGCCGCCAGGGCAGCCCGGGAAGAGGCGGAGCGGAAGGCGGCAGAGGACGCGGCCGACGCCGAGGCGGCCAGACTTGCCGCCGAGGAAGCCGCCCGGCCCAGGACCCAGGCCGAACTCGAGGCCGAGGAGATGCAGCGAACCATCGACGGCGCCGTCAACGCCATCGGCAACCTGTTGAAGCAGTCGAACTGAGTTTGGCGCCCCCGCCCTGGACAGGGCGGAGGAAAATCGATGCATCAAAGCCGCCGGACCGGTCCATGGTCTGTCCGGCGGTTTTCATGCCGGGATCAGCGCCGAAGCCAGTCCTGGGCAGGACAGCCGGACCTGATCCGCGTGCGGTTCGGTCGGCGCGCTTCAGCAAGCCCCGCAAGAACCGGCAAATTCCATGGGGCTTCGTTCAAATCAGATGAAGCAACTCGAAGAAATCACCAAGTTCGCGGCAATTGCTCAGGAAATCTTAAGGGGTGGGTAACTACAATTACAGGTAGATTTATCCAGCCGACCATTATTCCATCACCGGAATGCGCGCCTGATGTTCAGCATTCACACAAACCGTTCTGCCATGACTGCGCTTGCCACGCTGAGGCTGATCGATGCGCGGATGGAAACCACGATGAAGCGCATCTCGACCGGGTTGCGGATCAACGATGCGTCGGACAATGCCGCCTATTGGTCGATCGCCACCACCTTGCGCTCCGACATCAAGGCCAAGAGCGCCGTTGTCGACACGCTGGGCCTGTCGCGCGCCATGACCGATATTGCCTCGGCCGGAATGAGCCAGGCGGTCGACCTCGTCGGCGAGATCAAGGCCAAGCTGGTGCTTGCAAGCGAACCCGGCGTCGACAAGACAAAGATCAACAAGGAACTCGACGAGTTGAAGGCGCAACTCAAGAATGTCGCGCAAAGCTCGTCTTTCAATGGTCAGAACTGGCTCTATGGCTCTCCCGGCACCGTCAGCATGCCGGCCTCGATCAAGGACTATGGCGGCTTTACCAGCGTGGGCCATATCGAGATCGACACCAGCCAGACAACGCTGATCGACCCCGCCGACAACAGCAATGGACTGCTGACCACAGACCATGATGTCACCACCGCCGGCGGCTCCGCGGAGACCTTCTATCTGCTCGGGTCGGGAACATCGGCAACGGCGAAAGAGATCACGCTCGACGCCAGCACCACGGCCGATGAATTGAGCGGCATGGTTCAGGCCATGGACGAAATGGAGCAGGATCTGATCGACGCCAATGCCCTGCTCGGGGTCAAGGCCAAAGGCATCGAACGGCAGGAAGCCTTTACCAAGAAGCTGATCGAAGTCTCCAAAATTGCCCTCGGCCGGCTGGTGGATGCGGACATGGCGGAGGAATCAACCCGGCTGAAAGCCCTGCAGGTGCAAAAACAGCTGGCGATCCAGTCCCTGTCGATCGCCAATTCCCAGACGGACATGATCCTGCAGCTGTTCAGATAGCGAGACAGGGCGCGCGAGCATGAAAAGAACTGACCCAAGCGTCGCCTTCGCAGCCTTAACCCGTTTGCTTGATGTAAATTTCGGGATCGAAATCGACACGCGTCGATTTTCCATCCGGTGTCTTGAGAATGAGTTCAACGCCACCGCCAATGGAGTGCATGTAGCGCACCACAGTTGAAATAAGCACATCGTCCGAATTCTCGATCTTGGAGACGGTGTTCTGCGTCATGGCAGCTCGTCCGGCGACCTCTTGTTGCGTGAACGCCATCGCCTTTCTCACTTCCGCCAGCTTCTTGCCCAGCCGGCGTTCGTTGCGTTTGGCATCCAGGCGCGCCCGGACATCTTCAGGTAGTTCAGCTCGCAGTGTTTCCCACTCGGCACTCATTACCCTGTCTCCTTCAGCCATGATGCATAGCGTTTGTCGGCCTTGGCTATGAGCTGCTTGTAGAACAGCTCCTCATTCATACCCTGCTTGTCATTGCCGCAAAGAATGATGGCTGACTGATCGGGATCAAAGGCGAACGCGAAACGCCAGACCGTTTTGAAATGCTTCACCCTGATTTCTTTCATGTTGGCATAATCAGAGCCGTTAAGCGTATCAACCTCGGGTCTTCCCAGAAATGGGCCGTCATCCTGGATATGGTCCAGAACCTCGCCGACGATTTCCTTCAGGCCCATATCGAGGGCCTTCCATTCGGGCACAAAATCCTGATGGAATCTGACCGTGTACTTCATTGTCACCCAAATTATATATTCAAAGATATAATTGTCAAATTCGACATTTGCGACTCGTCACAAATCAAGCAGGCCTTCCAGATAATGCTGCCTGATGCCGAACATGGCCTTGAGCTGGGCGATCTGCCGCATCACCGCATCGGGGTCGCGGGCTGAGCGCAGATCGCGTTCGGCGACGATCAGGTTGTTTTTCGGCGTGTGCGCATCGGAGACGAATTCGAAGACCTTGGTGCGGTAGCCGTTGAGTTCCAGGAGCAGCGCCCGCAGCGTGTCGGTGACCATCTCGGCCTGCCGCTCGACGAAAATGCCGTGCCTGAGCAGCGGGCTGAGCCGCTGGTCCGCCGTGCCGGCTTCCATCTGGCGGCGGATCTGCTTGTGGCAGCAGGGGGCCACCGCGATCAGCGCGGCGCCGGCGCTGATGCCCTTGAAGATGGCGTCGTCGGTCGCGGTGTCGCAGGCATGCAGCGCAATCACCGCATCGGCGCCGCTCGTGTCGAACTCCATGATCGTGCCGGCCTCAAAGCGCAAGCCGTCAAAACCGGAGGCCCGCGCGGTGGCGTTGCCGTCCTTGACCAGCTGGTCGCGCATCTCGACGCCGACAATGGTGACCGGACGTTTGGCGACGGTGGCGAGATAGTCATAGAGGGCGAAATCGAGATAGCCCTTGCCCGCCCCCATGTCGACGATCAGCGGCCGCTCCGTGTTGATCGCCTTAATCAGCGGCGCGAAAATTTCCACCATCTTGTTGATCTGGCGGAACTTGTCCTGCGACGTGTGGCGCACCGCGCCGTCCTTGCCGGTGATGCCGAGCGCCTTGAGCCAGGGTCTGTCGGTGTCGGTCAGGGGCCGGTTCTTGGTGCGGTTGTGATCGGTCGAGGGCGCCGCGCGGCCGCTCACTTCGGTGAGCTTGAGTTGGGTCTTGCCGCCGGTCCGCTCGAACGCCAGATCGAACCCGGTGGTCGCCAGCTGGGCGCTGCGGAATTCTGTCGCAAGACCATCGCGCAGCAAGGCCAGCGCCTCGTCTTCGGCGTGATTCTTGATCGTGTCGCGGGTCTTGTACTTGTAGGTAAACGAGTATCTCTCGCCCGCCTTGGTTGCAATCTTCTTGATCTCGACCGACTTCAGATCGGGCTCAGGGCCATGATAGCCGCCAAGCTTGAGCCGGATCAGCGCGCCCTCGGCGAAGGCCTCGCGGGTGGCGTCGAGTAGCTCTGCGATGCGGTCGGGGGCGGTCAATGGGCGGTCCTTCGGGGTTGGATGGCAATCGGCATGCCTTCGCGATGCCCCTTCTACCTGCCTCCCCGGCAGAAGCAAATCGCAATTCGTGTGATGGCGGGTGCAGCGCGCCGCCACCTCGTTGCCTCTCTGCGCCAGTTCCTCACGGGCTGCCGGTCACCAGTTCAGAGGTCATCAGCCCCGACAGATGCGATTTTCGTTGAAGCAGGAAGCTGCGGAGCAGGTCGGGGTAGTTTTTCGCAACCGCGTCCCTGACCGAGGCGCGCCGGGCCAAAGCCGTTCGCCACGCCTGGACCCTCGGCTTGCCGGTCAGGATATCAAAGTCGGCAATGGTATCGAACGTATCGAAATAGCGGAAGACCGGTCCGAAGACGGCGTCAACCAGTGTGAATCCGTCGCCGGCGAAATAGGGGCCTTCCTCCAGCTGCTCTTCCAGCCTCTCGAACTTGCCGCGCAACGATGCCGTCTTTTCGGCAAACGCATCCGCATCCCTGGCGGAATAGAACCCCGCGATGTCGTTCAGGACTGCCGAGCCGAACTCGATCCAGCCCCGGTGCTGCGCCCGGGTCAGGGGGTCAGCTGGATGCAGCGGCGCGGATTGGGTGTCTTCGAGATACTCCAGAATGGCGGCGGATTCGAAAATCGAATGCGCACCGACGGAGAGCGCGGGCGTCTTTCCCATAGGTGAGATTGCGAGAAACCAGTCGGGCTTGTTGGCTAGATCAATCGTGGTCCGTTCGAACACGACGCCTTTCTCGGTCAGGGAAATGGCGGCACGCTGGACGTAGGGGCAGAGCGCATGGCTCATCAGGTGAAGGGTCATCGTGGGCTCCTTAAGTAGATGCACTTGCATCTATATGGAGAACGCCGACTGGTGTCAATATTGATGCAGATGCATCTTTCTTGTATGCTGCCGGCATGACCGAACCGAAGCCCCAGACAATTGCCACATGGATAGCACTTGCAAACGCCAACCGCGTGGTGCTCGAGGGCATCGAGGACGCGTTGAAAGCGGCAGGATTGCCCAGGCTCGACTGGTACGATGCGCTGCTGGAGATAGAGAAGGCGGGCGCTGCCGGCATCCGCCCGTTCGACCTCAAGGAGCGCTTGCTGCTGCCGCAATACGGCATGTCGCGACTGCTGGACAGGATGGCGAAGGCGGGGCTTGTCGACCGTCAAGGCGTCGAGAACGATGGTCGGGGACAGATCGTAAGTCTCACCCCGGAAGGCAGAAGCGTGAGGCGGGCGATGTGGCCTGTCTACGCCGAGCGGCTGACACGGTCCGTCGAGGGGTCGATTTCGCAAGAAGAGGCTTCGGACCTGGCGCGTCTCCTGAACAAGCTCGCGCACCCGGAAAGCTGACCGTCGTCTCCCGCAGCCGGGCTTGCCGCTCTGTCACCCGACAAGCTGGGCTCGGGCGACAGCTCCTGTCCCCCTCACCTCAGCACCCTGATCCAGCGCGCCAGATTGAGCAGGCCCATCAGCGCGGCGGCGACATAGGTGAGTGCGGCGGCCTTGAGCACGCTGCGCGCGCCGGCGAGGTCCTCGTCGCCGAGATAGCCGCCCTCGCGCAGGATCGGCAGCGCCTTGTTGAAACTCGCGTCATATTCGACCGGCAGCGTCACCAGATGCACGAGCACGCGGATGGCGAGCAGGCCGATGCCGATCAGCGCCATGGCGAACATGGCCACCGGCGCGCGCAGCGCGATGGCGAGCACCGGGGCGGCGATGAAGAAGACGGAGGCGATGCGGTCGGTCATCATGGCGACGCCGACCAGCGACTGGCGCAGCGCCAGCCCGCGCTCGCCGCGATGATGCTGCAGCGCGTGGCCGACCTCGTGGGCGGCCACCGCCACCGCGGTGAGGCTGGCGCCATCGTAATTCGCCTGCGACAGCCGCACGGTGCGGCTCTCGGGATCGTAGTGGTCGCCCTTGTCGGTCATCTCCACGCCGACGCCCGCAAGCTCCAGCCGCTCGACCAGATGCTGCGCCATCTCAGCCCCGGTGCCGGGGAAATCCGGCCGCTCGGCGCTGTGGCGGCGCATGGTGTGGCCGACCCAGAACTGCGGCGCATAGACAGCCGCCAGCACGCCGAGGACAACGATAATGCCGAGGAGCGCCATGTCAGGACCTGGGTGTGCGGGCTGCGATCATGGCTCCTAGATAGGGTGCGGCCGGCGCGCGGCAAAGGGGACGACCTGCGAAATCGCGCCGCGGCAGTGCCGCTACAGCGCCGGTCACGGCCCGACAAAACCCCATTTCGGGTTGACGACGCGGCCGATGTGGCATTCGATGACCGGATGCTCCGGAACCGCGCCGCGCCGATCCGCCTCATGGGCCGACAGCCTGGCAGTCTCGAAAGGACCACCCCGATGCTCCGTCCGTTTGCCGTCCTCGCCTCCGCCACGCTGCTTGCGCTGTCGCCGCTGTCAACCTCCGCCCAGGAGGCGGCGATCTACAGCTCGATGGATGCGGTGCATCCGGTGTGGGCCAGATCCGCCATGGTTTCGGTGCAGGAGGCGGTGGCGGCCGATGTGGGACTGCAGGTGCTGAAAGACGGCGGCAATGCGGTCGATGCCGGCGTCGCCGTGGCGCTGGCGCTGGCCGTCACCCTGCCCCGCGCCGGAAATCTTGGCGGCGGCGGCTTCATGATGGTGCATGACGCCAAGACCGGCGGGACCAGGGCGATCGATTACCGCGAGATGGCGCCGTCGAGCGCTTCCCGCGACATGTATCTCGATGCGGAGGGCAATGCCGACAGCAATCTGTCGCGCTTTCACGGCCTCGCCGTCGGCGTGCCCGGCACGGTGGCCGGCATGCAGCTGGCGCTCGACACCTACGGCACCATGACGCTGGCGGAAGCCGCCGCACCCGCGATCAAGCTCGCCGAGGACGGCATCGTGGTCACCGCCGATCTGGCCGACAGTCTGAAGGCGCTGGAAAAGCGGCTGAAGTCATGGCCGGCCTCGGCGGCGATCTTCTTCAAGCCGGACGGTACATTCTACGAACCCGGCGATGTGTTGAAACAGCCGGATCTGGCCGCGACGCTGAAGAAGGTCGCGGCGGAAGGTCCGGACGGGTTCTACAAGGGTGAGGTGGCGGAGAAGATCGCGGCCTCGGTGCAGGAGGCCGGCGGTGCGATGAGTTTGACGGATCTGGCCGGCTACAAGGCGGTGATCCGCGAGCCGGTCAGCGGCAGCTACCGCGATTACGACATCGTCTCGATGCCGCCGCCAAGCTCCGGCGGCACCCATATCATCCAGATCCTCAATGTGCTGGAGGGCTATCCGCTGGGCTTCCTCGGGCACAACTCCTCCGACACCATCCATCTGATGGCGGAAGCCATGAAGCGCGCCTATGCCGACCGTTCCGAATATCTGGGAGACCCGGATTTTGTCGATGTGCCGGTGACGGCGCTCACCTCGAAAGCCTATGCGGCGAAGATCCGCGACGGCATCAGCCTCAACCGCGCCACGCCGTCGGTCTCGATCAAGCCCGGGGAACTCGCGCCCTATGAGAGCGACCAGACCACCCATTTCTCCATTGTCGATCAATACGGCAACGCGGTGTCGAACACCTACACGCTGAATTTCTCCTATGGCTCGGGCATGACCGCGGCGGGCACCGGCGTGCTGCTCAACAACGAGATGGATGATTTCTCCGCCAAGCCCGGCGTGCCCAACGCCTATGGCCTGATCGGCGGCGACGCCAATGCGGTCGAGCCGGGCAAGCGGCCCTTGTCCTCGATGAGCCCGACCATCGTGCTCAAGGACGGCAAGCCCTACCTGGTCACCGGCAGCCCCGGCGGCTCGCAGATCATCACCACCACGCTGCAGCTGATTTCCAACATGATCGACCACTCCATGAATGTCGCCGAAGCCACCAGCGCGTCGCGCATCCACCATCAATGGCTGCCCGACGCAATCCGCGTCGAGGACGGCGGGCTGTCGCGCGACACCATTGCAGTGCTGGAGCACAGGGGCCACACCATCGCGGTGGGCAGCGTCATGGGCTCGACCCAGTCGATTCATGTCGACGCCGGCAAGGGCCTGCTGCTCGGCGCGTCCGACCCGAGGCGACCGGGGGCGGCGACGGTGGGGTATTGAGGACGCAGAAGTGCGTCGCGCGGGAACGTTACAGCGCCGCGCATCCTATTGGATGCGCAAAGGTCGCTGTAACGCTTTGAAATAATGCATGTACGTTATCACCCAAATGAATACATTTGGGTGCGACATGCATTGGGACCCATAAGCTGAGGAAAGGCTCGCCGCACATTGCTCGGATGTCAGTTCTCAAAAGAGGCGTCGGGTAATCTACGCTCCTGGACAATGCGCGAGAGCTTGGCCAGCGCCTCGGCGGAAGAAGCTTTCAAACTATCGTACGCTTGAAAGTCATGCGGCATGTCCGGCCACAAATCCAACGCTATGCGCGCGCCCTTCGCCTTGTGGATCTCGACGAATTCAACGATCATGTCACGCAATACCTCGCGCCCGCCGGCCTGGATGTAGATCGGGGCAAGTCCCGCGTAGTCATGATAGCAAGGCGAGAGCGCCTCGCGGCCGTAGCGTTCCCCCGGATCGAGCCACGCTCCGAATTTGAGCGCCATCCACCCCTGCACAAAATCGAAGTGGTTGTTGCTGCGCAGACTCTCCCCGCGATCCCCGATATCCGTCCATGGACTCAGACCGATGCAGAGCGCCGGTTGGGGCAACCCCTCGGTCTTGAGTGTCTGAAGCAGCATCAGCGCCATATGCCCGCCGGCGCTGTCCCCGGTTACGACGATCTGGTCGTGCGGCACCCGCGCCGACAGATAGCGCCAGGCAGCCAGGGCATCCTCTGTTTGCGCAGGATGCGGATGTTCGGGCGTGAGGCGGTAATCCGGCGCGAAGACAGGCGCGCCGGAATGATGGGCAAGCATGGCCGCGAAGCGCCGGCTGATCCCGCCATGGAACGTGTAACCCCCGCCATGAAAATGCAGTACGCTGGTGTCACCGCGGCTTTGGTCGGGACAATACCAGTCGCCTTTGGGATCGGCGCAGTGTTCGGTCGTCACATCATATCGGTCGTCTGTTTCGGTCTGAAGGCTGTCAAAGATCATCCGCCCACGGGCAATGTCCGGATCGGACATCGCCACGGTGAACTGATGCCGCCAGAAACGCACCGCTATCTCGAAACTGGCGTCCCAGTCCGGGGCAATCAGACGGCCAGTTGCCTGACGGAAACAGGTGGACAGCGCGATGCGGTTGATCGCGATGAAACTGCGCAGCCGCAGCGAGAACGGGCCGTGAAATCCGAGTTTTGCCATGGGGTCTCCCAGAAGGTTCTTTGTCCTTGATGTTGCCCATGAACCGAACCTGCATATAGAACGAATACGACAAGTCAGGAGTTGCCCGTGCCGTCGCCGGTATCGAAACTGTTGCTTCCGCCTCCAGCACTGGCGGGCTGCATCTTCGCCGCTGTCTATCGCGACACGCGGGGCGCGCAGCTTTCGGAAAGGGACCGGGTCAACCACTTCCCCGCCTCGCCGCTGGTTTCGGTGACGCGCGTGATCCACGGCGAATTGACCGTCTTGCCGTCCGGCTCCGGCGGAGGAAGCACGGCACCAGCCACCACGTCCCCGTCGCTGGTTGTCATGGGGCCGCAGGTCATGCCGGTTTCAAGCCGGTCGCCCGGCGACGTTACCGCGATCTCGGTGGGTCTCTATCATGATGCATGGCTGCAACTGGGAGGCGATCCCGGGTTTCGGCACGCACCGCAAAGCCTTGTGGACGCATTGGCGCGATTTGGCGATGCCGCCGATCCCGAGCGGGGATGGCACATCCTCTGCGCCGGGCTTGAGGGCGTTTGGAAGCACCGGCGGCCGCCGGGATGGCCGGGCATTTCGGGAATTGCGGATTGGGCGCAGGCAACCCTGACCCGCGCGGCATTGGCGGGGCCAGGCCGCAGCCTCCGCACGCTCGAACGCCGGCTTAGACGGATGAGCGGACAGACACGCCGTTCGCTGGATTTCTATTCCGCGTTCGAAAATCTGCACCAGGTCGTGAGCCATGACCCCGAACTTCCGCTGGCCGACATCGCCCTTGCCTCCGGCTATTCGGACCAGTCGCACATGGGCCGCTCCGTTCGGCGCGCGACAGGGTTCACACCCGCCCGTCTGAACCAGGCGATCCGGACCGAAGAACCGTTCTGGTGCTATCGCCTGCTGGGCGAACGTTTCTGAAGCCGGTCTCGTCACAAGGCCGCTGTTCCGATTGAGCAGCTTGATGACCGTTCCGTCCGCAGTGCCGACCTCAGGTGAGCAGGATTCCTTCCGATGCGGCTTCGTTAAAACAAGCAGCACCTCCACCCCTCGCCGCCTCTTGACGCCAAGCCCGAAATGTTCGCACTGATTTCCGTCGCATCCCGCTGCCGGAATCTCCCGCCATGACACTCTCGCCCTTCGCCATCAAATGGCTGCCAGTGCTGCTGCTGGCCGCCTCCAACATCTTCATGACGCTGGCCTGGTACGGCCATCTCAAATTCAAGTCGACGCCGCTGCTGATCGTCATCGCGGTGTCCTGGGGCATCGCCTTCTTCGAGTATTGCCTCGCTGTCCCCGCCAACCGCATCGGCCATGCGGTCTGGTCGGCGGCCGAGCTCAAGACCATCCAGGAGGTGATCACGCTGATCGTCTTCGCCGGCTTCTCGGTCGTCGTGCTGAAGGAGCCGCTCGGCTGGAACCATCTCGGCGGCTTCACCCTGATCGCCGCGGGCGCCGCGCTGATCTTCAGGGGATAGGGACGTGCGGCGGAACGTCGGGGACAGTTGACTTTTTCGCGTATAGTTTGTACTCACACTAACTTCTATTTATGCGCGAAAAAGTAAACTGTCCCCGAACCTACATCCTGCCCGGCCCCGCCAGCGCGAGCCAGGCCTGGCCGAGCACCAGCGGCGTCAGGCTTGCGGCGAGGGCGAGCGCCAGACCCTCCATGCCCGGGGTGGGCAGGCCGAGCAGGCTGGCGAGCGCGGGCAGCCAGATGGCCAGTCCGATCAGACCGAGGCACAGCGCGAGCGCGCCCCAGACATAGGGGTTGCGGGTGACGTCGTTGTCAAACAGCCCTGTGCCGGGATCGCGCATGTTGAACACGTTCCACAATTGCGCCAGCGCCAGCGTCAGGAACGCCACGGTGACGGCGGCGGCTGCATCGAGCTGCAGCCAGGACAGCGCCAGCAGGAAGGCGCCGAGCGTGGCAATGGTGATAGCCGCCCCGAGCACGCCGATGAGGATCCAGCGCGACCGGTCGAGGATCTGCTCGTCGGGATCGCGCGGCGGCTTGCGCATGACATTTTCATCCCCCCGCCCCAGGCCGAGCGCGAAGGCGGGGAAGACATCGGTGACGAGGTTGAGAAACAGGATCTGCAGCGGCAACAGCGGCATCGGCAGGCCGACGCCGACGGCGAGGCCGACGACCAGCACCTCGCTGACATTGCAGCTCATCAGATAGACCACGAATTTGCGGATATTGTCGAAGATCGCCCGGCCCTGCCGCATCGCCGCGATGATGGTGGCGAAATTGTCGTCGCGCAGCACCATGTGCGCCGCCTGCTGGGCGACCTGGGTGCCGCGCTTGCCCATGGCGATGCCGATATCGGCCTTCTTCAGCGCCGGCGCGTCGTTGACGCCGTCGCCGGTCATCGCCACCACATGGCCGGCCTGCTGATAGATCGACACCAAGGTCAGCTTGGTCTCCGGCGCCACGCGGGCAAACACGTCCGCGGCAAGCACGCGCTCGCGCACCGCGTCGCTCACCGCGTCAGGGTCGACGCCGGCAAGCTCGCTGCCTTCGATCACCGTCAGCTCGCCATCGCCAAGACCCGCCTGCCGGGCGATGGTGGCCGCGGTGTCTGCGTGATCGCCGGTCAGCATGATGACGCGCACGCCCGCCGCCCGGCTCGCCGCGATCGCCGGCGGCACGTCCTTGCGCACCGGATCAACCAGGCAGACCAGCCCCACCAGCATCAGGCCGGCATAGGGATCGGCATCCTCCCGGCCGCTGCGCTTCATCGCCAGCCCCAAAAGCCTGAGACCCTCCTGCGCGGCTGTTGAGCTGCGGTCCTTCCACAGCTTGCGCGCCGCATCGTCAAGAGGCTGCGGGCCATCCGGACCGAGCACTTCCTCGGCGCTGTCGATCACCCCTTCCGGCGCGCCCTTGACCGCGACGAGATAGTGATCGCCGTCCTTGTGCACGGTGGCCATCATCTTGGCGACGGGATCGAAGGCGTGTTCGCGGATTTCGGGGAAGTCCTGCAGCAGGCCCGCATGGGTGACCCCTTCTGTCCCGGCGCCCGTCAGCAGCGCCAGCTCCATCGGATCGCCCGCCCGGCCATCCTCCTTGCCGTCGCCCAGTTCGGCGTTGGTGCACAGCACCCCGATCCTGATCGCCCAGGTCAGCGGATCATCGGAGGCCGGATCGTGACGGGTTCCCGCCTCGTCTCCGGATTCGACAAAATGCCGGTCGCCGTCATGGCCTTCCAGTCCGGCATCGCCGCCGTCGAGCAGGTAGCGCACCACCGTCATCCGGTTTTCGGTCAGTGTTCCGGTCTTGTCGGTGAGGATCACCGTGGTGGCGCCCAGCGTCTCCACCGAGGAGAGCTGGGTGATCACCGCGTTGCGCTGGCTCATCCGCCACATGCCGCGCGCCAGGGAGAGCGTCGCCACCACCGGAAGCCCCTCGGGCACGGCGGCCACCGCCAGCGCCACGCCGGTCTGGATCATGGCCACCACCTCATGGCCGCGCAGGATGCCCGCGCCGATGGTCATCGCGGCGAGCACGAAGGTGAGCCAGACCAGCCTGTGCCCGAGCCGGTCGAGCCGCTTTTCCAAGGGCGCCACTTCGCTTTCGGCGCTCTGGACAAGATCGCTGATCCGGCCGAGTTCGGTATTCATGCCGGTTGAGACAACCAGTCCCTCGCCCGTCCCTTGCGTGATGGCGGTTCCCTTGAAGGCCATGCAGAGACGGTCGCCGATCGTCGCATCCTGACTTACGGGGTCCACGGATTTGATCACCGGCAGGGATTCCCCGGTCAGAACGGATTCGTCGGCCTGCAGGTTTGAGGCCGCGCTGATCCGCAAATCGGCTGTCACCACGTCGCCTGCCTCGAGGATCACCACATCGCCGGGCACCAGCGCATGCGCGTCGACCATCTGCTCCCGGCCGGCCCGGCGCACCCGCGTTTTCACCTCGGCGATGCGCATCAGCGCATCCATGGAGCGGGCGGCGCTGATCTCGGTGAAGAAGCCGATGGCGCTGTTGATCATCAGCACCGCGACAATCGCCGCGCCTTCGGCGACATCGCCAAAGGAAAACGACAACAGCGCCGCCGCCGCCAGCAGCCAGACGATGATGCTGCTGAACTGGTGCGCCAGGATGGTCAAAGCGCTTCTGGGCTTCTGACGCCGCAGCCGGTTGGGTCCGTGCGTCTTCAGCCGTTCGCGTATCTGCGCCGGGCCGAGGCCTGTGGCCGGATCGGTGTCAAGCCAGCTTGCGACGTCCCGCAGCGGATGCGCATGCGCGCTTTTCAACCTGTCTTCCGCCACGTCAACTCCTGCTTTCGAAACGTCCTGTCGCGGCTGTCAGCCGGGATCATTGCCGCCATCAAACCGGGGCGGCAAGCGCCCCGCCAAATCCACCGGTTTACGGCTTGCCGTTCTCCCAGATCACGTCCTGGCCAAACAGCGGCACGGTGGAGATCGCCATCTTGGCCGAGCCGTCCTGCACCTGCTGGGAATTGACCAGATAGATCAAGGTGTCGTTTTTCTTGTCATAGATCCGGTTGACCACCAGCGACTTCCAGATCAGCGACCGCGATTCCTTGAACACCACATCGCCGTTTTCATCGAGATCGATGTCGCCGATGGTGATCGGGCCGGTCTGGCGGCAGGCGATGGAGGCGTTGGAGGGGTCCTCGAACCAGTTTCCCTTCTGCAGCCGGTCGATGATGCCGCGGTCGAAATAGGCGACATGGCAGGTCACGCCCTTGACCTTGGGGTCGCTGACCGCGTCGATCAGGATGTCGTTGCCGAGCCAGTCGACGCCGACCTCGCCGACCTGTTCGGCCTGGGCGGAACTGATCATCAGCGGCGTCGACAGGCACGCCACTGCGACGAAGCCTGCCGAAAGTGCCGGGCGGATGGATTTGCGGATGGTCATGAACTTGTCTCCTTGCGCACTCAACGCGGCGGCGGGTGGCAAGTTCCCGGCGCGCTGCTTGTGAATCTCATTTCAAGATATGGACCCTGCCGATGACAAATGAAAGATACCGCAACCTGGACGGGCCATGATGCGGCACAAGAGCGCGTCAATCGCCGGAGCCGCTTGGCATTGCGCCCGCCGCGCGCTAAACAGGGCCATGAGCACCGCACCCGCGCCGCACCGCCAATCACATGCCTTGAGGGGATTGCTTCCCCGCGCGCTCGGCCTGTTGGCCGCGGCGATGGCGACCGGACTGGTGTTTGCGGCCTGGCAGACAAACGGACCGGCGCTGCTCAACGTGCTGGCCGCCAACGCGCTGGCCTGGTGCCTCTGACCTGACCTGCCACAACAGACCCCGCGCCCGGCCATGGCCGGCGACGCCTGGAGACTTCGATGAAAGCCGTTCGCATTGCCCTTTGGATCCTGATCGCCGCCTTCGCGGTGATGCTCGGCTGGTTGACCTATGAATGGCAGGTGAGCGAGAATCAGGTCGCCGCAAAGCCCTATGGCGTGCCGTTTGAACTTACCGATCAGTCCGGTGGGCCAATCACCGAGGCCGCCTTCCAGGGCCGGCCGACGGCGCTGTTTTTCGGCTTCACCCATTGCCCGGAAGTCTGCCCGACCACGCTTTATGAACTGGATGGCTGGCTCAAGCAGGTCGATCCTAACGGTGACAAGATCGGCGCCTATTTCGTCACCGTCGATCCGGAACGCGACACGCCGGAGCTGTTGGGCAACTACATCTCCGGCGTCACCGACCGGGTGACCGGCATTTCCGGTCCGCCCGAGAAGGTGGCCGAGGTTATCCGGGGCTTCAACATCTACGCCAAGAAGGTCCCGGCCGACCCCAAGAACCCCGAGGGCGACTACACCATGGACCACACGGCCTCGGTGTTTCTGCTCGACGCTCAGGGCCGCTTCAAGAGCACCATCGCCTGGGGCGAGAACCCGGAAAACGCCATCGCCAAGCTCCAAAACCTGCTTTAGGTCACTGCGGTCGGCCTCTATCGCCGGCCCGCATTCACCGCGTTTGGTTTGAACTATTCCCCGCCTGCCGCATTTGAGCGCTTTACAGCCTCTGGCGGGCGTTCGATAGAACGGGACGCAGGGCAAGGCACTTTTGCGCCGCGACAGGGGACTGACATGGACGACATCGTTCTCAAACTTGCCGTCATCGGCGCCGCGGGAATTGCAGCGCAATGGTTTGCCTGGAAGCTGCAACTGCCGGCCATCGTGCTGCTGCTCGCCGCCGGCTTCATCGCCGGCCCGGCCACGGGGTTTCTCGATCCGGTCGCCGATTTCGGCGCGGTCTACCGGCCGATGGTGTCCATCGCCGTGGCGATCATCCTGTTCGAGGGCGGGCTGACGCTCAATTTCAGCGAAATCAGCGAGACCTCCAAGGCTGTGCGCCGCATAATCATGTATGCCGGGCCGCTGACCTGGGCGATGGCGGTATTCGCCGCCCATCATATTGGCGGGCTGAGCTGGCCGACGGCGATCGTACTCGGCGCCATCCTGGTGGTCACCGGACCGACGGTGATCATGCCGCTTCTGCGTCAGGCCCAGCTCGACACCCGTCCGGCTTCGCTGTTGCGCTGGGAAGCCATCGTCAACGACCCGATCGGCGCGCTGTTCGCGGTGGTCGCTTTTGAGGCCATGCTGGTCTATAGCGGGCTGCACCGCGCCGACAATATGGTGATGCTGGTGGTGGTCGGCTTTGGTCTCGCCATTGGCGGCGGCTGGGCGGCGGCGAGACTGATCGTCTGGTCGTTCGTGCGCGGCCATGTGCCGGAATATCTCAAGGCACCGGTGCTGCTGTCCACCGTGGTGGCGGTCTATGCGGCAACCAATATGGTGCTCGAGGAAGCCGGCCTGTTGACCGTGACGGTGATGGGCGTGGTGCTGGCCAACAGCCGCATTGCCTCGCTCACCGACATGCGCCGTTTCAAGGAAACCATCACCACGCTGCTGGTCTCGGGCGTCTTCATCATCCTGACCGCCTCGCTCAGCATTGATGACATCCGCTCGCTCGACTGGCGCGCGGCGCTGTTTGTCGCCTCGCTGCTGTTTGTCATCCGCCCGGTGGCGATCATGCTTGCCACGTTTGGCTCCGGCGCCACCATGCAGGAGCGGCTGCTGACCTCGTGGATCGCACCGCGCGGCGTTGTCGCCGTCGCCGTCTCCGGACTGTTCGGAACGCTCTTGGCCGATGTCGGCGTGGCCGATGCCGGCCGGATGGTGGCCTTCACCTTCGCCGTGGTGGTCACCACCATCGTACTGCACGGTTTCACGCTGGCGCCATTGGCAAGATTCCTTGGCTTGAAGAAGGCCTCGACGCCGGGCATCCTGATTGTCGGCGGATCGCGCTGGTCGACGGCGCTGGCGGCCAAGCTGAAGGAGGCCGAGGTGCCGGTGATGCTGGCCGACCAGAACTGGAACCATCTCACCGAAGCGCGGCTCGCCAGCATTCCGGTCTATTTTGGCGAGGTGCTGTCGGAATCGGCCCACCATGCGATTGACCCGAAGCGGTTTTCCAACCTGATCGCGACGGGGGACAACGACGCCTACAATGCGCTGGTGTGCACCGATTTCGGGCCGGAACTGGGCCGCAGCCATGTGTTCCAGATCGGTCGATCCGACGAGAAGGCGCGCAAGGCGCTCAATTTCACCCTCGGCGGACGTTCGCTGACCAGGGAACCGGTCAGCTTCCTGGACCTGCGCGAAAGGCTGCTCGAGGGCTGGACCTTCCAGCTCACCCGCCTGACCGATGAGTTCGGCTGGGATGACTATGAGGCGTCGCGTTCCGATGGCGCGCTGATCCTGTTGTGGATCAAGCCCTCGGGCGCGCTGGTGTTCGCCGCCGCCGCCTCGAACACGCCCGGAGCCAACGACCGCATTCTCAGCTTCGCCCTGCCCAAGACCGAGGCCCGCGCCGAAGCCGCCAGCAAGACCGCCCGCAAGGCCGAGATGACGCCCGCCTCGCGGGCCGACAACAGCGAAGGAAAAACCGCATCGTGAGCGAGCACCGCTACTACATTGTCACCAACGAGGCCGGCGCCAGCCTGGCGCTCGATCTGCTCAATGATCTTTTCGAGGACGAAGGCCTGCCGGTCGCCACCATGGAGATCGACGAGGCCAGGGGCCTGTGGGAGGTCTCGGTCTATGCGGGCGGCGGGCCCGACGACGCGCTCAAGGCCCGCATCGCCGCCATCCTGGAAGGCCCCTTCCCCGATGCGAAAATCGAACTCGAGGTGTTTGGCGACACCGACTGGATCGCCAAGTCGCTCGAAAGCCTGAAGCCGGTGAGCGCCGGGCGGTTCCTGGTGCATGGCGCCCATGACCGCGCCGCGGTGCGGCCGCATCATCTGGCCATCGAGCTCGAAGCCGGACAGGCTTTTGGCACCGGCCATCACGGCACCACCGCCGGCTGCCTGGAAATGATCGAGATGGTGATGCGCGCGAGCCCCGCCGGCAAGCGCGGCGTCGACCCGGTCCTCGATCTCGGCACCGGCTCCGGCGTACTCGCCATCGCCGCCGCCAAGCTCGCACCGATCCGCTGCCTGGCCACCGACATCGACCCGGTGGCCACCCGCGTGGCGAAAGCCAATGTCCGGCACAATCACTGCGCCAGCCAGATCCACTGCGTCACCGCAACCGGGTTTCATTCCACCGCGTTTGCGCGCTCCGGCCCGTTCAAGCTGATCATCGCGAATATCCTGGCCCGGCCGCTGATGCGGATGGCGCCCGACATCAAGCGCCATCTCGCGCCGGGCGGCTCGGTGATCCTGTCGGGCATTCTGGCGAGCCAGCGCTGGCAGGTGCTCGCCGCCTTCAACACCCAGGGCATGCGCCACGTCAAAACCCTGTGGCGCAACGGCTGGGTGACGATCCATCTCAAATGATGGGCGGGGGGAACGAGAGTGTGAGGCTGATGGAGGTCTGCACCCCACACAACGAAAAACGGCCCCCGAAGGAGCCGTTTGAATGGGGTGTGGAGCGCCGTGACGGTCCCTGGGCGGTACGCTCAGAAAAAGTAGGGCTGCGAGCCTTCGCGCTGGATTTCTTCGCGGGTGCGGCCGAGCGCTGCGAGCTGGGTGTCGTCCATGTTGAGAAGCGCGCCATTGACATAACGGCGAACCTGACGTTCGCGGGCGATGACAATGCGGTCGAGAGCGTTCTTGAAGAATGTGCCGGACATGTGATGAGTTCCCTTTGGTTGAGTGATCGTTCACTCCTCCTGCACCCTTAAGATAGGCGCTTATGGCCGGGTTTCCAGCGTTAATGCTGCAGTGCAGCTATGCACCAAATGCATGAGTTGCGCGCAAGCGATGCGAATTGCTGCTATTGTAGGCACAATCTCATTGTGCACTTGAAATAATCGCAGGCCAGCCGGTTTTCAAGCTCAACCGGAATCCGCCGGCGGGACCTGCCAATCCGGCGCCGGCTTGCTATAAGGTCGGCGGTGTTTTGTTTATTCGGGATTTCAGGATGTTTCAGAATTTTGATGTGCTTTCATCCCCCGGCCAGGCGGCCGGCCGGCTGGCGCGGTTGCGCGCGGGCTTTGACGCTTCGGGCGTCGACGCCATCGCCGTGCCGCGCTCGGATGAATATCTGGGCGAATATGTGCCGGCCTCAGCCGAACGGCTGGCATGGCTGACCGGCTTCACCGGCTCGGCCGGCCTGGTGCTGGTGCTGGCCCATCAGGCCCATATCTTTGTCGACGGCCGCTACGCCGCCCAGGCGCGCGCCCAGACCGACGGCCAGGCGTTCCAATATGAAGACCTGATCGCCACGCCGCTGGCGGAATTTCTCAAGGCATCCGGCCGCACCGGGCTGAGGCTCGGCATTGATCCCTGGACCTGGCCGAGCGCCGAAGTGACGCGGCTGGAAGCGGCGCTCGAAGCGCTGGACGGCAGTCTGGTGTGTCTTGAGCACAACCCGGTGGACGCCATCTGGGATGACCGGCCGGAGCCGCCGACAGGCGCTGTCTCGCTGCAGCCGATCGAATTTGCCGGCACGCTGGCGCGCGAGAAACTGGCGGTGATCGCGGGCATTGTCGAGGAAGCCAAGGCGGACGCGGTGGTCCTCGCCGATCCGTCCTCGGTCGCCTGGAGTTTCAACATCCGCGGCCAGGACCTGCCCTCGACGCCGCACCCGCTGGCGCGCGCCATCATTCCGGCAAAGGGCAGGCCGCAATTGTTCATCGACAAGCGCAAGACCGGCATCGAGGCGGAAGCCTATCTGACCCAGCTGGCCGATCTCGAACCCCCATCAGGCTTTGACGCCGCACTTGAGGCGCTCGGCCGCTCCGGCGCCGCGGTCATGGTCGATCCGGCGGTGGCCCCGCACGCGGTCTCGATGCTGATCGAGCAATCCGGCGGCAGCGTGCAAAACGCCGCCGACCCGGCGCGGATCCCGCGCGCCTGCAAGAACAGCGCGGAAATCGCGGGCAGCGCCAGGGTGCACCGCCAGGACGGCGCGGCGATGGTGCGGTTCCTGGCCTGGCTTGACGCGCAGGAGCCGGGCAGCATCGACGAGATCGCTGCCGCCACACGGCTCGAGGCGTTCCGCGTCGCCACCGGCGAAGCCATGCAGATGCCGCTGAAGGCGCTCTCCTTCGATTCGATCTCCGGCGGAGGCCCCAACGCGGCGATCATCCACTACCGCGTCAATACGACCACCAACCGCCGCATCGGGCCCGGCGAGATGCTGCTGATTGATTCGGGCGGGCAATATGTGGCTGGCACCACCGACATCACCCGCACGGTTCCCGTGGGCGATGTGCCCCACGAGCAGAAGCGCTTCTTCACGCTGGTGCTCAAGGGCATGATCGCGATCAGCGGCTTGCGCTTCCCCGAAGGCACCCGCGGCATGGACATCGACGCCTTCGCGCGGCTTGCGCTGTGGAAGGCCGGCGCCGATTTCGCCCATGGCACCGGCCACGGCGTCGGCAGCTATCTCTCGGTGCATGAAGGCCCGCAATCGATCTCGCGGCGCGGGCAACAGGTGCTGCTGCCCGGCATGATCCTGTCGAATGAGCCGGGCTATTACCGCGACGGCGGCTTCGGCATCCGCATCGAGAACCTGGTTACCGTGCACGAACCGCGCGATATCGAGGGCGGCGACAAGCCGATGCTCGGTTTCGAGACGCTGACGCTGTGCCCGATCGACCGGCGGCTGATCCTCAGGGAATTGCTAGATGCAGCGGAGATCGACTGGCTCGACGCCTATCACGCCCGCGTGCGAACGGAGCTCGCGCCGCTGCTCAAGGACGATCCGGCGCTGGACTGGCTGGAGGCGGCGACGGCTGCGGTGTGAGAGGGAGGGAACGGAAGACGGGGACAGTTGCCTTTGGACACTGCACTCCCCGTCGGGCGTTACAGCCTAAAGTAAACAGTCCCCGGCATACACCGCAATACCCTAAAGCCCCACTGTCCTCAGCGCCACGATCACCGCCCAGCCGATGGCGAACATCGCCATCATCGGGATTCTCAGCCCGATGATCAGGCAGATCGCCAGCGTCAGCGCTTCGGCCGATCCATTGGAGACCGCCGATGGCGCCACCAGCGTGGTCAGCACCGCGGCCGGCACGGCGTTGAGCGCCGCGTCGATGCGCGGCGGGATGCGCTTGAACCGCGACAGCACCAGATGCCCGCCGACGCGGGTGCCATAGGTGACGATGGCCGCGGCGATGATGGTCCAGACATTGACCGGAACGCCCCAGAACACGCCGTTCATGGCGTCACCTCCACCGGCGCGACGTCATCCGCCTGCGGCTCGGGCGGCAGCAGCATCGCGACAATGACGCCGGCCAGCGCGCCGAGGCTGACATGCCAGGGCGAACCGACCGTGTAGAAGGCGGCGATCGAGCCCAGCCCCGAGGCGATCACCACCGGCAGCCAGCCGGGCCGTGAGCGGAACCCCAGCACCAGCCCGAGAAAATAGATCGGCAGCAGGAAATCGATGCCGAAGGCCGCGGGATCGGTGATCAGGCTGCCAAACAGCGCGCCGACCCAGGCTTCCAGCACCCACAGCACATAGATCGGCAGCGCCATGCCCATGTACCAGGTGAGCCTCAGCGGGATTTTCCGGTCCGCCCGCGCCTCCGACGCCGCATATTGCGGATCGGTGAGGAAGAAGAAGGCGACGCCCTTCTGCCATCCAGGCATCAGGCCGAGCCGGCGGCCAAGGGCGGCAGAATAGAGCACATGGCGGAAATTGACCGCGAACACCGACAGCACGATGATCCACGGCGCGATGTGCGCGCTGAACAGTTCGAGCCCGACCATCTGGCTGGCGCCGGCAAACACCAGCCCGCTCATCAGCACCGCCTCGCCGACGCTCAGGCCATTGTCCACCGCCAGCGCGCCAAACAGCATGCCGAATGGCGCCGCAGCGGCGACAATCGGCAGACTGGCGCGAACGCCCTGGAAAAACTCCGACCGGGATGGGGACATGGGAGACACTCCTCTGCCCGATGGATAGGTCAGCACTGCTGACCAGTCAATTGAATAGGATTGATGGGAGGGTGAACGGGGCTGATGGGGTGGGGAAGAATGGCTGCTTGTTTCGGGATTTTCTAGCCGTTGCTGCTGTTCGATTCTTGCTCTGGTAACGTCAGCTTCGCCACCCCGAAACAGTCGTTACTTTCTCACGAATTCAGGGTCCGTTGTACGCAGCGAGGCCGACCTGCCGCTGGACGGAGCAAACGCGAGTGCAGCCTGTCGCCGTCTGTATGCGGAAGGTGAGATGCCCACCATCTTACGGAAGAGACGCCGGAAACTCGCCGGCTCCACATAACCGATCTGCTCGGCGATGTCGTCCAGCGCGATGTCGGTAGTCTCCAGCAGGTGCTTGGCCTCTTCGATGCGGAGAGTCTGCACATATTCCATGGGCGAGAACCCGGTGGCGCGCTTGAAGCGCTTGAGAAAGCCGCGTTCGGTCAGGCCGCTGCGTGCCGCCATCGCTGCGACGGGGTTGGACTGGGCGTAGAAGTCGGCCAGCCAGAGTTGCGCCTCAGCTATCAGATGATCCTCATGCTGGCGTTTTGCGACGAGACCGGCATAGGGCAACTGCCCTTCGTCATGGGCCTGGACGAGATACACCTTGGCAACCTGCCGCGCCTTATCCGGCCCATGGAAGCGTGCGGTCAGATAAAGCAGAAGGTCGTACCACGAGGATCCTCCTCCGGCGGTGATGATCCGGTGTCCGGGGCCGGCAGGCACGAGGATGCGCTCCTTGCGGATGCGGATCCCCGGATGACGGCGTGCCATCGCGTCACAATAGCCCCAATGGGTCGTAGCCTCTTCGCCGTCGAGCAGTCCGGTCCGGGCAAGCAGCAGCGCGCCTGAACACACAGAGGCAACGACAGAACCCTTCTCATAGGCTGCTTTTATCCAGTCTGCGATCGCGCCGTAGCTTTCAGGCAAGGGCGCATAGAGGTCGAGGATCAGAGGTGGAATAATGATGATCTCAGGACTGGAGACATCTTCGAGCTTGCCATGTGGTTGGGTAAGCACACCGTTGGGATGGCGATAGGGCGCCCCGTCGAGCGACAGTAGCCACGGCTGGAAACAGGGGGCTGAGACTTCTTCCCCATGCAGCTTCTCCCAACTCCTCCCGACCGCGGTCAGCACGTCGAGAATGGCCATCGTGCCCGAGGCGCTCGCCTCCGGTGTTCCGATGACCGCCGTGATCATAGACGATTCATTGCCCGACTTCAGCATTCCAGTTCCGATCCGGACCGTTTTCTACCGAAGTCAACCTATCAGGATTCGGGACCCCGGAGTAGATGCACCGCCCAGCGATGCGGCCCGCAGATGGCGGGAGAGCCGCATCCATAAACGGTAAATACGGAGTAATGCCATGACCACTGCAGCAGCGGTGCTTCAGCACCCAACCACATTTGACGAGATCAAAGCCAAGGCCTTCGCTGGCCAGATGCTCGGCGCGCTCAACGGCGCCGCTCTTTCGTTGATGGCCTCGATCGGCCATCGCACCGGCCTGTTCGACAATCTGGCGGCCATTGCGCCCTGCACCGCACAGGAACTTGCGACCGAGTCCGACCTCGCCGAACGCTATGTCCGCGAATGGCTGGCCGTGATGACCACCTCGCGCGTGGTCGAGTACGACCCGGCGAGTGCGACATATCTCCTGCCGAAGGAACACGCAGCGTTTCTCACGCGCAAGGGCTCGATCAAGAACATCGCCGCGACCGCGCAGTTTTCCAGCGTGGTCGGCGGCGTGGAGGATGAGATCATTGCTCGTTTCCGCGACGGGAAGGGCCTCTGCTATCACCATTACGGCCGTTTTCACGAGGTTATGGCCGAGGCGAGCTATCAATCGGTGGTGGCGCCGTTTGTCGAGCACGTATTGCCGCTGGCGCCCGGCCTCCGGGAGCGGCTGGAGCAGGGGATCGACGTGGTCGACGTCGGATGCGGCGGCGGCAGGGCCCTGCTGCTTCTCGCCGGGACATTTCCGAACAGCCGATTCACCGGCGTGGATCTCTGTGCGGACGCATTCGCGCCGGCTGTCGAGGAAGCGCGCGCCAAGGGCCTGCGGAACCTGATGTTTGAGGAGCGGGACGTCTCCGGCATGGAAACGCTTGGCGCTTATGACCTCGTGCTCGCCTGCGATGCCGTACACGACCAGAAGAGCCCCCAGGCCATGCTGCGCATGATCAGGCAGTCGCTGCGGCAGGACGGCGTGTTCCTGATGGTGGAGTTCGGCGGGTCAAGTCGTCTCGAGAACAATCTCGTGCACCCGATTGCGCCGTTCCTCTACATGATGTCGGTGATGCACTGCATGCCAGTCTCGCTCAGCCAAGGCGGCGAAGCGCTGGGCACCATGTGGGGCGTGGAACTCGCGACCGAGATGCTGGGACGTGCCGGCTTCGGGGACGTGGAGGTCTCACGTCTGCCGCACGATGCCTTCAACGCCTATTTCGTCGCAAGGCCGTGAGCAGGCGGAGATGATCACTATGCGAGCTCTCCTCTTTCCGGAAGCAGGCAAGGCAGTGAAATTCTGGCTCGACCGCATGACGCGGCGCTGGAGGCCATTGATGTACCGACAGACCGGGCCAGAGCTCGAAAGCCTCAGCGACCGGGAGCTCAAGGATATCGGCATCTGCCGATCCGACATCCCCCGTATTCTCAGGGAAGGCCGGACCTGAGCCGGCCCGGCCATCAGCAACTTTCCAATTCGGAGCCGTAGCAGCTGCTCCGGAAACTTCGGACCCAAGCCGAAGACATCAGGCCGCTGGCACGAGCCCGCGGCACCGGCTCCGACGCACAAAGGGCATGCGCGGAGACGGCCGATTTCGCCCTGCAAAACCCAAAGGACCAAGACATGAAAACGAATATCAGACTTGCGGCGCTTGCCGCGGCCATCGCGGTGTCCACCTCATTCGCCATCGCGCAGGAACCGACCCCCGCGGAGGAGGCCTACAAGGAGATCGAGGCGACCTACGGCGTCGTACCGGGCTTCATGAAAGCTTATCCCGAGACCGGCATCGCAGGTGCCTGGGCGATGACCAAAGGGTTGCATTTCGACAAGCAGAACGCACTGGATCCGAAGGTCAAGTCGCTCATCAATCTGGCCGTAGCGGCGCAGATACCGTGCCAGTACTGTGTCTGGATCGAGACCAAGCTCGCCAAGAAGCGCGGCGCCACCGACCAGGAGGTTGCGGAGGCCGTGGCCCATGCCGCATTCACGCGCCACTGGAGCACCGTGCTCAACGGCATGCAGATCGATTTCGAGACTTTCAAGGCCGAATTCGGCGGCGATTGAGAAGCCATGGGAGGCGGCCCGCACGAGCGAGCCGCCTTTCGCCAACCAGACGGCAGGAAACATGCATCGGCAGTCGAAAACTGGACGGCGGCTCTCGCACAACCCAACGCCCTACAAAGGGATCTGCAGAAATGGCGCGTTGGGCCGCAGCCCTGTGCCGACCCGAAGCAAAGCGAATTTCCACTTGCGGCCCCATTTCGGTCATACGTTTCCGGCGCAGCGAAGGTCCGCTTCCCGCCCAAGTCGACCCGCATCCGCAATTAAGCGACACCGAGCCCCCCAACCGTCCTGCTCTCCACGCACCCCCGCCCCCTACCCCTTCCTTGCCAGATACACCGTCTGCGTGAACGGCCTATCTTGCAGCGGGTTGTGAAACGTCACCGGTTCGGCCCAGGCTTGCGCGAAGACGGCGGCGAGCCGCGCGGTGAAGGCGTCATCGGTCAGCGCGTCGGACCACAGGCCGAAAATGCCGCCGGGCTTGAGATGGGCGGCGAGGCGGGCGAGGCCTTCGGGCTGGTAGAAACTTTCGCTGCGGGGGTCGAGCAGGGCGTCGGGGGAATGGTCGATGTCGAGCAGGATGGCGTCGAAGCTCCGGCCCGGCGCGTCGGGATCGAAGCCGGCCTCGCTTTTGGCCATGGCGAAGAAATCGCCTTCCACCAGCCGGCAGCGCGGGTCGCCCGTGAGTTGGGCCCCGAGCGGCAGCAGGCCGGAGCGGTGCCAGTCGATCACCGCGTCCAAATACTCGACCACGATCAGCGACCCGGTGCGCGGCTCATCGAGCGCCGCCCTGGCGGTGAAGCCGAGACCGAGGCCGCCGACCACGACATCAAGCCCTTCGCCCCGGCAGGCCGCCAGACCGAGCTCGGCGAGTGCTACTTCCGAGGCGGTGAACAGATCCGACATCAGGTGCTCTTCACCGAGCTTGATCTCGAGAATATCGACGCCGAGCCGCGCCTCGCGCCGGCGTCTGAGCACCAGCGCGCCAATCGGCGTCGGGCGGTAATCGAGTTCTTCAAACAATCGGCTCATCGGAATTCCTTTACCAGGCGGCCGCTCTTCGCAAGCCGCCTGCCCGCCTTATCGGCGGTTTGGCCGGGCCTGACAAGCTCGGCCGGTCTCTCCGGCCGGGTCCGCCACGGTCATGTTACTGGCCCGCGGGGATCGCCAACCCGGGCGTACCGATACAAAAGCCGCGTCAACAGACAGTGCGGCCGGGGGACACAAAATGACCCAAAGCCTCTGGCAGAATGCGCCGGCTGCCGCAAAACCGTCAGCTGATGTGGAATAGAAGTTGATAGGCCCGGGCGGCGGCTTGACGGGACTTTCCGGGGCGTCCATCCACAGCCTGTCATATGAATGTCACATTCGGCGCCCGCGCCGGACCGGAACTCTGGAACCATCAGCAAAAATGACTGACACCTACCGCAAGCCGACGCTCGACAAGGATCTCGACAAGTTCGCGACCATGGAGGAGGCGACCGGCCTGATCAACCGCGGCTTCGTCACGCCCGGGCTGGCGCTGGTGTTCATTTTCCTCTGCGCCGTCATCGCCGCCGTTTTCGTCACCGGTCATCCCGGCTCGGTGGTGATCATCGCCGCCGCCACCATCGGCGCCTATATGGCGCTCAACATCGGCGCCAATGACGTCGCCAACAATGTCGGCCCCGCCGTCGGCTCCAAGGCGATGTCCATGGGGGTGGCGCTGGCCATTGCCGCGGTGTTTGAAAGCGCCGGCGCGCTGATTGCCGGCGGCGATGTCATCTCCACCATTTCCAAGGACATCATCGACCCCGCCGCGGTCTCCGATCCCGACATCTTCATCGCCGCGATGATGGCGGCGCTGGTGGCGGCGGCGATGTGGATCCATCTCGCCACCTTCATCGGCGCACCGGTGTCGACCACCCATTCGATTGTCGGCGGGGTGATGGGAGCGGGCATTGCCGCCGCCGGCGTCGACGCGGTGAACTGGCCGACCATGGGCGCGATTGCCGCGAGCTGGCTGATCTCGCCGTTCATGGGCGGGCTGATCGCGGCCGGCTTCCTCGCCTTCATCAAGATGGCCATCATCTACCAGGACGACAAGATCGCCGCCGCCCGGCGCTGGGTGCCGGTGCTGATCGCCATCATGGCCGGCGCCTTTGCCGCCTATCTGTCGCTGAAGGGCGTCAAGGCGCTTGTCGACATCTCGTTCGAAATGGCGCTGCTGATCGGCGCCGGGGTTGCGCTCCTCAGCTGGGTCGCCGCCCGTCCGGTGATCGAACGCCAGTCACGCGGGCTTGAAAACCGCAACCAGTCGCTCAGGAAACTGTTCGGCCTGCCGCTGATCTTCTCCGCCGCGCTGTTGTCCTTCGCCCACGGCGCCAATGACGTGGCCAATGCGGTCGGCCCGCTGGCGGCGATCGTCCACACCGCCGAATATGGCGATGTCGCCGCCAAGGTGGTGATCCCGCTCTGGGCGATGGCGGTGGGCGCCGCCGGCATCTCGCTCGGCCTGATCCTGTTCGGCCCGAAACTGATCCGCATGGTCGGCAACCAGATCACCAAGCTCAACCCGATGCGGGCCTATTGCGTGGCGCTGTCGGCGGCGATCACGGTGATCGTCGCCTCGGGGCTGGGACTGCCGGTGAGTTCCACCCACATCGCCGTGGGCGCCGTCTTCGGCGTCGGCTTCTTCCGCGAATGGTACACGGAAAAATCATCGCGGCGGGCCGATTATGTCGGCCGCCACCAGATCAACCAGCGTGGCGACTTGGCGAGAAAAGGCAAGCTCGCCGAACAGCGCCGCCGCAAGCTGGTCCGCCGCGCCCATTTCCTGCAGATCATCGCCGCCTGGGTGATCACCGTCCCCGCCGCCGCGGTGCTGTCGGGCGTGCTGTTCGTGGTGCTGCGGGCGGTGCTGGATTGAGGGGAGCTTCAAGATCCGGCTGCCGGGCGAGATGATCGAGGAGCCGTCAGGTTCAATTATTGAGACTGTTCCTGTTTGATTTTTTGTGGGTGTTTGTTGGAGCGTTGGAGGACTTTGGAGCTGTAACAGCACCACTCAAGGGAGACAGTTCCGTCAGCGAACGGCGAAGGCTGCTTTTGGGTCCTGTACGCACCGCGTAGTTGGCACAATGGGTGCCGTCAGGGGCGCATCCGACACAAATGGTGCGGCCGTCGGATTGCTCATTGCAGCAGGCCACGACACTCGGCGTTCTGACGATTTCCCCACCACCGGCTTTACACAACAAGATATTGTCGCTTGCCTGATCTCTTGAAATTGGCGTTCTTTTGGCCGCGAATGCCTCACTGCCTGCGGCTGCGACCCCCAGCAGAATAGTTGCAGCCAAGACATGGCGTGGCAAATCAAACGATTTCTTTCGCGCATTGTTGGAACGCAGGAATTTTAAACTCGTCATAGAATTCTCCTTGCCACCAGGAATGTCAGAGAGGTCGTGAACTGCCCCCGTTTTCAATGGGACACTTCAGTGCCTTCCGGGTGGCGCCGGTTAGTGGCTACAGCCTGAAAGTAGAAGTCGAGCATTGCATCCAGCGAGTTTGGACTTCGACGAAGACGGCTACGAAGCGCTGCCCCTTCCCAGCAATCAACCAGCAGATCAGCCATTTCCTGAACGTTGCTGTCATCCGGGATGTCCTGAAGCTGTCGCGCTTCTTCAAGGCAACCAGCCACGCGTTCCGCAATCGCGGAAAAGCACTCCGCGATCTTGTCCCGAAACACTTCGCTGACCCCGGACAGCTCCTGGCCAAGTCCGCCAAGCAGACAGCCCATGTATCCTTCCTCCCGGTAGGATTTCTGCGTCCTCTCGAAAAAATCCCGAACCCGCAACAATGGTGGCCGTTCCGGGTCTGAAAGCGTGACGTCGAGACCCGCATGAACTTGGGTCATGTAGCTATCAACAACCTGTAGAGCAAAGTCTTCCTTGTCCTTGAAGTGATGATAGAACGATCCTTTCGGTAATTGCGTCTCTGCAAGCAGAGCCTGAATGCCAAGATCGTTGTAGCCATGCTTGAGAAGCATGCGAAGCCCGGCGTCGATCAACCGTTGCTTGGTTGCATGGATTGGCGAAACACTTGCTTCGTCGTCTTTTGCTTTGTCTTTCATTTGCCTTCTGCGGTTTAGCAAAGGCGGGGCTTGCCGTGTGAGGGCATGCCTAGCCCTTCGTCATTTCGATCATGTGTTCAATAACATGGCTGTGCTCGTGCTGCGGGCTAAACATGATGATCTCCGCGTCGGCATCGACTTTTACGTTATGTCCGGGCGGCCAGTAGAACAGATCATTCGCGGACACCGTTTCCTGACCACCTGCTGCATCTGTCGTCGTCAGTCGACCGCCCAACACATAGCCCCAATGCGGTGATTGGCAGAGGTTACCCTCCAGACCTTGAAACAGCGGCGTGGTATCGACACCCGCAGAAAGAGTAAAGTACTCGCAACTAATCTTTCCTAATCCGGTTGCATCTCCAAAATCCTTATGCTGACGAATAGTGGCGCCCGGGATTTGCAATTTGATATCGACATGCTCCTTGGCAACGTGCATCGCAGTATCTCCTCGATATATTTGCTATTAGACCAATCGGTCTAGTGAATAATAATCCGTATTTTTAGAATGTCAATGGAGTTAATATTTCAAAGAAAATGCGAAATTTCGAATGACGGTTTTGTCCGCCGCCAAGCGTTGGGTTCGCGGGCAATCGCCTGCAGGCCACAAAAGCCAAACATGATCACACGTAGGTTTGAAATCTCAGTAGAACGGTCGCCACTTCCCTGTGAAGGAACACCCGCCCCCTACCCCACCAGCTCGAACCACCCCTCCTCATCCATCGTCCGAACCCCCAGCTCCTGCGCCTTGGCAAGCTTCGAGCCGGCGCTGGGGCCGGCGACGAGGATGTCGGTTTTCTTCGACACCGAGCCCGCCACCTTGGCGCCGAGCCGTTCGGCCATGGCTTTGGCTTCGTCGCGGGTCATTTTTTCGAGGCTGCCGGTGAACACCACGGTGAGGCCGGCGACGGGGGAATCCTGGGACGGTTTTTCCGCTTCAAGAATGCTGAGTTCGGCCACCAGCCGGTCGACCATCTCGATATTGTGCGGCTCGCCGAAGAAGCGGCCGACGGCCTCGACCACGGCGGGGCCGATGTCGTCGAGCGCGTCCATTTCCTCGGCCGCGGCCTGGTCGCCTCTGGCGATGGCGAGCGCCGCCTCGTGCACCGAGGCCCAGTTTCCATAGGCGCGCGCCAAGGTTTTGGCGGTCTGCTCGCCAACATGGCGGATGCCGAGGCCGAAGATCAGCCGGTCGAGCGCGATGGTGCGCCGCGCCTCGATGGCGTCGAACAGTTTTTGCGCCGAGGTGTCGCCATAGCCGTCGCGGTTCTTCAGCTTCTGCAGGTCGAGCTCCGCGTCGCGCCGGGCCAGCGTGAAGATGTCGGCGGGCTGGCGGATCGGCAGCGTGGCGTCGTCGTAGAAATATTCGATCTGCTTTTCGCCGAGCCCGTCGATATCAAACGCCTTGCGCGAGACGAAATGCTTGAGATGCTCCTTGCGCTGGAACGGACAGGCGAACTCGCCCGAACAGCGGCGGATGACGCCCTCGACCCCGCCGGCGGTCTCCTCGCGGATGATCGGGGTCTGGAGTGGGCACGGGCAGGTTTCGGGGAAATGGAACTCGACCGCGTCATCGGGCGATTCCGCCACCCTGAGAATCTGCGGAATGACGTCGCCGGCGCGCTGGATTTCGACCAGATCGCCGATCCTGACCCCGAGCCGGGCGATCTCCTCGGCATTGTGCAGCGTCGCGTTGGTGACGACGACGCCGCCGACGGTGACCGGAGCGAGACGGGCCACCGGGGTGAGCGCGCCGGTGCGGCCGACCTGGATGTCGATCGCGGTGAGTTTGGTGATGGCCTTTTCGGCCGGGAACTTGTGGGCAATCGCCCAGCGCGGGCTGCGCGAGCGGAACCCCAGGCGCGCCTGCAGGTCGAGCCGGTCGACCTTGTAGACGACGCCGTCGATGTCATAGGGCAGTTCGGCGCGGGCCAGCCCGATGTCATTGTAATGACCGATCAGATCCTCGATGCCGTGAAGCCGTTTGGTCAGCGGATTGACCGGAAAGCCCCAGCTTTTGAACGCCTCGATCATGCCGTGCTGGGTGTCGGCCGGCAGTTCCGACATGTCGCCCCAGGCATAGGCGAAGAATTTGAGCTTGCGGCTCGCCGTCACCGAGGCGTCGAGCTGCCTGAGCGAGCCTGCGGCGGTGTTGCGCGGATTGACGTAAGTTGGCTTGCCTTCGGCTTCCATGCGCGCGTTCAGCGCCAGGAAATCCTCTTTGGCCATGTAGACCTCGCCGCGGACTTCCACCACCGATGGCGCGCCCTTGGGCAGCTGATTGGGGATCTCGGAGATGGTTTTGACATTGGCGGTGACGTTTTCGCCGGTCGAACCGTCGCCGCGGGTGGCGGCGGTCGTCAGCTTGCCGTCCTCGTAGCGGATCGACATCGACAGCCCGTCGATCTTCGGCTCGGCGGTGAACGCGATCGACTGGTCCGGCAATTGGCCTAAGAACCGGTAGACCGAATGGACGAAATCGCGCACATCCTCGTCGGAAAACGCGTTGTCGAGCGACAGCATCGGCACCTTGTGGGTGATCTTGCCAAAACCCTCGGCCACGGCGGCGCCGATTTTCTCGGACGGGGACTGGGCCAGCTTGAGTTTTGGAAACCGTTCCTCGATTTCGAGATTGCGCCGCTTCAGCGCGTCGTACTCGGCGTCGGAGACCAGCGGCGCGTCCTGGCCGTGATAGGCCTCGTCATGACGGGCGATCTCAACGGCCAGCCGTTCCAGCTCGGCTTTGGCTTCCGCTTCGCTCAGACCGGCGACCGGCTTAGGCTGTTTGGTCATGGTGATGCTCCGGCAATCAGCCCCGTTTTAGACGGATTCGGGCAAATGAAAAGACGATTGTCGGGCCAATCCGCGGTCAGGGTTTGCGGCGCGGACTGACGGCGATGCAGGTTTTGAAGGGCCTTCGGCTTTCAGCACGATCACCCGGCCGGACGCCGCCGGATCCCGCAACATTTCAATCCGCCACATCCAAGAGCCGCGCCGCCGCCGCCCGCGCTTCGTCGGTGACATGCTCGCCCGCCAGCATCCTTGCGATTTCCTCGCGCCGTCCGTCCGCCCCCATGGTGCTGACCCTTGTCGACACGGTCACCGATCCGGATTCCGACGGTCCCTTGGCGATCAGCATGTGGGTGGCGGCGCGGGCCGCCACCTGCGGCGCGTGGGTGACCGAGAGCACCTGCACGCCCGAGGCCAGCCGCTTCAGCCGCTTGCCGATGGCGTCGGCCACGGCGCCGCCGACGCCGGTGTCGATCTCGTCAAACACCAGGGTCGGCGCCGAGCCGCGATCGGCCAGCGCCACCTTGAGCGCCAGCAGGAAGCGCGACAGTTCGCCGCCCGAGGCGACCTTCATGATCGGACCCGGCCGCGAGCCAGGATTGGTGCGCACATGAAAGGCGATGGCGTCGATGCCCGACGGGCCGGCATTGGCGGCGTCACTGGAGATTTCGACGATGAATTCGGCCCGCTCCAGCTTCAGCGCCGGAAGTTCCGCCATCACCGCCTGGGTCAACGCTTCCGCCGTCTCGTGTCGGCGGACGGACAATTGCCCGGCGGCCTCGAGGAACGCCGCCCTGGTCTCGCCGACCCGGGCTTCCATCTGCGCCAGCCGCTCTTCGCCGGCGTCAAGATCGCCGAGATCGGCGACCATCTGCGCCGCCAGTTCCGGCAAGGCCTCGACGCTGACATTGTATTTGCGCGCGGCACCCCTCAAGCCAAACAGCCGTTCCTCGGTCTCTTCAAGCTCGCGCGGATTGAAATCGGCGGCCCTCAGTGCCGCCTCCACCGCTGTCTGCGCATCGGCCAACGCATTGAGCGCCGCATCGAGTGCCGCCACGGTGTCGTTCAAAAGTTCAGGAGCTTCCTGGGCCTTGCGCTCGAGCCGACGGAGCAGCCCGCTGATCACCGGCATCGGCGAACCCTGGCCGTTGAGCACCTCGTCGGCCTCGTTGATGTCGTTGGCCATCTTCTCGGCCTTCATCATCATCGAGCGGCGCTCGGCCAGTTCCTCTTCCTCGCCCTCGACCGGGTGGAGCTTTTCAAGTTCCTCGACCGAGGCGCGCAGCCAGTCGGCTTCCCGCCGCGCCGCCTCGACCTTGGCCCGGTGCGCCTTGAGCGCCCGTTCCGCCTCGCGCCAGCCATCATGCAACCGCCCGACATCGGCTGCGCGTTCCGTCAGCCCGCCAAAGGCGTCGAGCAGCGCCCGGTGCGCGTCGGTGTCGATCAGCGCCCGGTCATCGTGCTGGCCATGGATTTCGACGAGCTTGAGGCCCGCCTCGCGCATCAGCGCCACGCTTGCCGGCTGATCATTGATGAACACGCGCGTGCGGCCATCGCCCGATTGCACCCGGCGGAACACCAGATCGCCCTCGTCGTCAATGTCGTTGGCGCGCAGCAGCAGCCGCGCCGGATGATCGACGGCCACATCAAACACGGCGGTGACCTGGCCCTTGCCTGCGCCATGGCGCACGAGGCCGCCATCGCCACGGCCACCAAGCGCCAGCGAAAGCGAATCAAGCAGGATGGATTTTCCCGCGCCGGTTTCCCCGGTGAGAACCGAAAGGCCGGCGTCGAATTCGAGATCTAGCTTCTCGATCAGGACGATATCGCGGATCGACAGCTGGACAAGCATCGCCGCCCGCTTCAGGCGCCGACGAGGCGGGTCCCGGCGCGCGAAATCCAGGACCCCTTGTTTTCCCTCGGCTCAAGGCCGCGGGTCTTCAGGAGCTTGTAGGAATCCGCATACCACTGGCTCTCGGGATAATTGTGCCCGAGCACGGCCGCCGCCGTCTGTGCTTCGCTTTCCAGTCCCATCGCATAATAGGTCTCGACCAGTCGCGCCAAGGCCTCTTCGATCTGCCGGGTGTTGGGATATTGCTCGACCACCAGACGGAACCGGTTGGCCGCCGCGACATATTCCTTGCGCTCGAGATAGTAACGCCCGACCTGCATCTCCTTGCCGGCCAGCTGGTCGCGCGCATAGCGCAGCTTGGCCTGGCTGTCCTCGACATATTCCGAATCAGGATAGCGCTCGATCACCTCGGTGAAGGCCGCGATGGCGCGCGCCGAGGTGCGCTGGTCCCGCGTCACCTCCGGAATTTGCCGGTAATAGGCAAGCCCGACGATGTACTGCGCATAGGCCGCATCCTCGTCATTGGGGTAAAGGCTGAGGAAACGCGACGCCGTGTTGATGGCTTCGGAATACTGGCCCTGGCGGTAGTCGGTGAAGGCGCTCATCACCATCGCCTTGCGGGCGAATTCGGAATAGGGATGCTGCTTGTCAATCGCCGCGAACTTGCGCCCGGCTTCAGTCAATTCGCCGGCCTGGAGGTTCGCAAGTCCCTGATTGTACATCACGTCAGCGGGTTCGATGGACTGCGCATAGGCGGTGATGTCGATGTCCGGATCGGATTGACAGCCGCTGACCATGGCCGAAACGCCAGCCAATCCGGCGACAAGGAGCGCAACCCGAACAGCGCGCCCGCGCCCACCCTTGACCGAAGTATCCATCCTGCAAAACCTCTCAACAGCCGCCGGTGCGAACGCACCGCGGAACCAGACACGCGTTTCTATCCGGAAATCACCGAACTTCGCAACGTCATGACGACGCTTTGCCGCAATTTTGTGGCAATGGCCGTTTCAACAAGACGAGTTTTTGATCAGCAAGCGCTTTCGGCAGCGCCTCAAAGCGCCCAGGGCGCGAAGGCGGCGGCGTTGACGGCGACCAGTTCGCCATGGCGAACCGTGTCCCGGCGAGCCGGCGCCTCGACGACTTCATAGGCCGACTGGTCGGCCAGAAGCGCCCGCAGCGCCAGCGCATTGAGCTTGTGGCCGCCGCGGTAGCTGCGATAGCAGCCGATGAACTGGGCCCCGGCCAGCGCCAGATCGCCAACGGCGTCGAGCGCCTTGTGCCGCGCGAACTCGTCGCGGAAGCGCAGACCTTCGACATTGATGACCTTGTCGTCGTCGCCGATCACCACGGAATTTTCGAGCGACGAGCCCAGCGCGTGGCCCGAAGCCCACAGCCGCTCGACATCACGCATGAAACCGAAGGTGCGGGCGCGCGCCAGTTCGCGGCGGAACGTGTCGGCGCTGACTTCGCCCTTCCAGGACTGACGGCCGATCAAGGGTGATTCGAAATCAATGTCGATCTCGAAGCGGGTGCCGTGGTGCTGGCTGAATTCCGCCCAGGAGCCGCCCATTTCAATGCGCACCGGCTTGATGACGCGAATGTAGCGGCGCTTGACCGAATGATTTTTGAGGCCGGCGGTGTCGAGCGCCTCGATGAACACGGCGGCGCTGCCATCCATGATCGGCACTTCGCTGCCATCAAGTTCAATGCTGATATTGTCGACGCCCAACGCATACAGCGCGGCCATCAGATGCTCGACTGTCGCCACCGACCGGTCGGGGGCCTTGCCCAGCAGCGTGCACAGATCGGTGGAGCCCACTTGCGAGGACACGGCGCGGACGCTGACGACGTCGCCGGAAGCAAGTGTACGGTTGAAAACGATGCCGGTATCGGCATCCGCGGGATGAAACGATATCGATACATTTTCACCGGAATGGACGGCAATGCCCGAGAGCGAGATCGACCGCTCGATCGTGGTCTGTAGTCCAACTACATCGATACTCATTAGGTCCGCCGTTTCCCGCAATTTGGCACGGCCATTCATGACCATGTTGTCCCCAGTCACCAAGAGCAACTCCACGCTTCCCCGGCGCGGTCGACTGCCCCATCCCCTTGTCGTCGTCAGCAAGATACGGTGACGGCCCCGACTTTCCAAATCACGCTTTTTTTCCTTCTGTTACGTTACCGCTGCTCAACAGTGAATCCATAACATAAGATTTAACAATGGGTTAACAAAAAGGCATGGCGGCCTTCTGGCCGCCATGCCTTCCCTATTGCACTAAGCGTTACGCAGCCTACTTGGCCTGGCGGCGCAGAAATGCCGGAATCTCGAGTTGTTCGTCCTCGTGACTCGCGCGAGTCTGTGGCGTCACCCGGCCCTGATCGTCAAGCTGTCCGCGGCGCGGCGCGTAGACGCTTGCCTCCGGCGACAGCGGACGCCGGACAGGCTGCGCCTGGCCCGATGCCGCAGGTTCGTCCTCTTCCCGGCGGCCCAGCGAGTTGGACAGGCGCTTGAGCAAACCCATCGGACCGCGTTCATCGGCATGGCCCTGCGGCGCCGAGCGGTGCTCGATCTCGGCCTGAACCACCGGCGGGAAATCCTCGACCCGCGGCATCCGTGACGGTTCGGCTTCGGTGCGCAAGACCGGTGCGGCTTGCGGAGCCGGAGCCGCCGGGCGCGGCGCCATCATTGCCGGATGCTGTGCCGCGGCAGGCGCCTCGCCGGAATTGTTGAAAAGACGGCTCTGCGGCTGAAACCCGGGTTGAGCCGCGGCCACGGTCTGCGTTTTTTCGGCAAGCTCGATCTGGGTTGCGATATCGAGTTCGCGCTCCAGCTCGGCTTCCGCCGACAGGATGGTCTCGGCCAGCGGATCCCTGGCGGGTGCGGCCTGGGTTGCCGACGGACGAGCCGGCTGCGGCGCGCTGGCTGAAGGGCGTGCCACAGGGCGCGGCGCGGTGACGATGGGGCGCTGCTGTTCGGCGGCGCCTTCCACCCGGTCGATGCCGGTTGCGACAACCGAGACGCGGATCAGGCCTTCGAGCGCTTCGTCGAAGGTTGCGCCGAGGATGATGTTGGCGTCGGCGTCGACTTCCTCGCGGATGCGGGTCGCCGCCTCGTCAACTTCGAACAGCGTCATGTCGCGGCCGCCGGTGATCGAGATCAACAGGCCCTGGGCGCCCTTCATCGTGGTTTCGTCGAGCAGCGGATTGGCGATCGCGGCTTCGGCGGCGGCCATGGCGCGGCCCTCGCCGGAGGCTTCGCCGGTCCCCATCATGGCGCGACCCATTTCGCGCATCACCGAACGGACGTCGGCGAAGTCGAGATTGATCAGGCCTTCCTTGACCATCAGGTCGGTGATGCAGGCAACGCCCGAGTAGAGCACCTGGTCGGCCATCGCGAAGGCGTCGGCGAAGGTGGTCTTGTCATTGGCGATGCGGAACAGGTTCTGGTTCGGGATGACGATGAGCGTATCGACGCATTTCTGCAGCTCCTCGATCCCCGATTCAGCCAGCCGCATGCGGCGCTGGCCTTCGAAATGGAACGGCTTGGTGACCACGCCGACCGTCAGGATGCCTTTGTTGCGGGCGGCCTGGGCAACGACGGGTGCGGCGCCCGTACCGGTGCCGCCGCCCATGCCGGCGGTGACGAAGCACATATGGGTGCCGCTGAGATGATCAAGGATCTCATCGATGCATTCCTCGGCGGCCGCACGGCCAACTTCCGGCTGCGACCCGGCGCCAAGACCTTCGGTCACGGCTGCGCCAAGCTGGATGATCCGTTCGGCCTTGGACATGGTCAGCGCCTGGGCATCGGTGTTGGCGACGACGAAATCGACACCCTGGAGCCCTGCATTGATCATGTTGTTGACGGCATTGCCACCGCCGCCGCCAACCCCGAAAACCGTGATGCGGGGCTTCAGCTCGGTGATGTCCGGCTTCTGCAAATTGATGGTCATGGCACCCGTTCCTTCCTTGTCGCATGGCCGCACCGCCGCGGGGGCCAATTCGGTAAATTCAAAAGCTCTCTTTGAGCCACTGCCCCACACGGGACAGCCGGCCGCCGGCGCCGGCCATGGCGGCAAAGCCGCCCTCGCCCACGCCATGGGATTCAAGATGCGCCACCTGAGGATAAATCATCAGGCCCACAGCAGTCGAAAATGTCGGCCCCTTGGCCGCTGACGGCAGCCCGGACACTCCGAGCGGCCGGCCGATGCGCACATTGCGCGCCAGAATCCGTCGCGCCGACTCGGCAAGGCCGGTCATCTGGCTGGCGCCGCCGGTCAGCACGATCCGCTTGCCCACCAGCGAAGAGTAGCCCGACTGCTGGATCCGGTCGCGCAGCATTTCCAGTGTTTCTTCGACCCGGGCGCGCACGATGCGCGAAACCAGTCCGCGCGGCACATGGGTCGGTTGATCGTGTTCGTCCTCGCCGATCGGCGAGACGGAAATCAAGTCACGGTCCTCGCCCGCCTGCGGCAGGGCCGAACCGTGCACGACCTTGATCCGCTCGGCGTCTTCAAGCCTTGTCGAAAGCCCGCGCGCCAGGTCCATGGTGACGTGCTGGCCGCCAAGCGTGATCGCGTCGGCATGCACCAGCTTGCCATCGCAAAATACCGAGATCGTGGTGGTGCCGCCGCCCATGTCGATGCAGGCGCAGCCCATTTCGGCTTCATCGGAGACCAAGGCCGCCAGACCGGAGGCATAGGGTGTCGCCACCATGGCCTCGACGGTGAGATGGGCGCGGTTGATCGACAATTCGAGATTCTTGAGCGGCGCGCGGTCGGCGGTCAGCACATGCATGTCGACGCCGAGCATGTCGCCATACATGCCGGCCGGATCGCGGATGCCGCGCTCGCCGTCCAGCGTGTAGCTTGACGGCAGCGAATGCAGGATGGCGCGCTCATTGAGCTGGCTTTGCCGCGTCGCCGCGTTGACCACCCTGGCGAGATCGCCCGAGGCGATCTCATGACCGCCAAGATTGACCGAGGAGGAATGGGTTTCGCTGCTCAGCCGCCCGGCGGTGACATTGACGATCAGGCTTTCCACCGTCATGCCGGCCATCCGCTCGGCGGCGTCGACGGCGAGCCGCACGGAACTTTCCACCGCGTCCATGTCGGAGATCACGCCGGCCTTCAGTCCGCGGGATTTCTGATGGCCGATGCCAAGGATTTCGACGCTGTGGCTGCGGCCCGACAACACTTCCGCGCCTTCGACCGGCGTCAGCCGGCCGATCATGCAGACCACCTTGGACGAGCCGATATCGAGCACGGTGACGATGCTGACGCGCTTGGACGACAGCGGCTTGAGCCGTGGCAACATCGATGAGGGGCGGAACAAGCTCATGACTTCTTCTCCGCCTTGATCAGCTTGGCGCGGGCTTCAAGCGCCGACTTGCGGCGCTCGAAGGAAGCCTCGTTGAGCCGGACCGTGATGCGGTCCTCAAGCCTGAGATCGACCGCGGCGATATCGCGCGACAGCACATCGCGGCCGCCGTCAAATTCGGCCAGGCGTTGCAGCGCGGCGCCGATATTGTCCTGCGGCAGGCTGAGCGTCACGCCATTGTCGAGCCTGAGATCCCAGCGCCGGTCGGCGATGCGGATGGCGGCCTTGACCCGGGCGCGCAGTTCGGGATGAAACAGCAGCCGGGCTTCCAGCTCATCGGCATGAACATCGGCGCCAAGGCCGACATAGAGCGGCAGATCGGCATGGCGGGCGCCGGTCAGCGGCGCGATCACATCGCCGCGCGCATCGATCAGCGACAGCATGTCGCCATGCTGCCAGATGCCGACCGGCTTGCGCTCGACAAGCTTGACCGACAGGCCGCGCGGATAAATCTTCTGAACCTCGGCATCTGTGACCCAAGGCAGATCAAGCAGCATGGCGCGCGCCGCATGGGCGTCAATGGCGACGACCGAGGTGCTGCCGTCAAGCCCCAGCTGCTGCAGGATGTCGATATCGGAGGTCTCGGCATTGCCGCTGACATGCACGTCCTCGAGTGCGAAGCCGGCCCCGGTGGTCACGGCCTGGGTGACGGCCTGGGTGTGGCCGCCCAGCGCCATGCCGTAAAAGCCGGTGGCCGCGAGAAAGGCCACCGCCGCGACGGATCCGGCATGCGGGCGGATGTCGATCCGGCCGGTGGCGAGTGCGGAGACGTAGCGGACCGGACGGCGCAGGAAACGCGGCAGCACGACAGCGCCCGGGAACGCTTCGCGTCCCGACGTTGCGGCCGTTTGGACGGCCCTGCCTTTGTTTCCAGTCATCGACGACACGACGCGTCCTCCACCATCCAGCTGACAAACTCTTCAAACGTATGGCCCGCCTGCAGGGCCATTTCGGGCGCCAAGGATGTCGGTGTCATGCCGGGCTGGGTGTTGATTTCGAGCCAGATGACCTCCCCGTTCTCGGAGAAGCGGTCATCATAACGGAAATCGGACCTGGTCACGCCACGGCAGCCGATCGCTTGGTGCGCCTTCAACGCCAACCTACGTATTTTTTGGTAAACAAATGGTGAAATTTCCGCCGGACAAACGTGTTTGGAGCCCCCGGCGACATATTTAGAGTCATAATCGTAGAAGCTGTGGCCCTGCGGCACGATCTCGGTGACCGCCAGCGCCACATCGCCCATGATCGTGCAGGTCAGTTCGCGGCCGGCGATATAACGTTCGACCATCACCTCGTCGCCATATTTCCATTCGGGCGAGGTGATCACCTCGGGCGGATGCGACTGGCCCTCGCCGACAATGACGACGCCGAAGCTCGAGCCTTCATTGACCGGCTTGACCACATAGGGCGGCGTCATCGGGTGCGCCGAGGTGAAATCGTGCCGGTTCATCACCTTGGATTCCGCCACCGGAATGCCCATTGCCTTGGCGACGATCTTCGACAACCGCTTGTCCATGGCGAGCGCCGAGGCCGTGACGCCGGAATGGGTGTAGGGAATGGAAAGATATTCGAGCACGCCCTGGATCGTGCCGTCCTCGCCGTAAGGTCCGTGCAGCGCATTGAAGCAGACATCAGGCTTGAGCTCGGCCAGCACCGCGGCGATATCCTTGCCGACATCGACGCGGGTGACCTTGTAGCCGGCGCTCTCCAACGCATCGGCGCAAGGATTGCCCGAGGCCAGGCTGACCGGCCGTTCGGAGGAAAACCCGCCCATCAGCACGGCCACATGTTTTTTCGATTTGTCGGAAGTCATCCATTTCCCTCGTCTCGCCGCCGTTTGGGGGCATTTGCCAGGCCGGCTTTCCGGCAAACGGCGCATCTGGCACCCTACAGGCCAGAATACAGGGTGAAGGTTGCGCCAAGCCGAAGCGCCCACCCCATCAGAATCAGCACCGCGTGGCGCTTTGAAGGCACGGGCCATTCCCTGAGCTTTGCCTCCCCTGCTTGCGCGGCGGCCAGGACCCGTGCCATCTGGTCATCTTCTGATCTTTCGCGCCCAAACCAGCGTCAAGTGAGACCCCGCCGATGACACCAGCCTGGAAAACCACACCATCGGGAAAATTGCGGGCGCGCGGGCTAGGGTTGCCGTTTGAAGGGCGATGCGGGCCTTGTAACGCGATCACCGATGTGGCCGGCGTCTCGGTCGGCTATACGACGCTGATTAAAGGCGACGGGACGCTCAGGCAGGGTGTTGGCCCGGTGCGCACAGGGGTGACGGCGATCCTGCCGCGCCCGCGCGAGGCGATCGACAGCCCGTTGTTTGCCGGTTTCTTCAGCCTCAACGGCAATGGCGAGATGAGCGGCACGCATTATATCGAGGAGACCGGCAAATTCGGGCTGCCGATCACAATCACCAACACCCATTCCTGCGGCATTGCCCGCGACGCGACGATCCGCTGGGCGGTGGATTATCTGGCCGAGCGCTACCATGATGATTTCGCGCTGCCGGTGGCGGCCGAGACCTATGATGGGTTTTTGAACGACATCAACGGCTTTCACGTCACCGCCGGTCACGTGGCAAAGGCCATTGACGCGGCGCGCGGCGGATCAATGGAGGAAGGCAGCGTCGGCGGCGGCACCGGGATGAAATGTTTCGGCTTTAAGGCCGGCTCCGGCACCGCCTCGCGGCTGGTTGGCCATGGCGACAAGACCTTCACCATCGGCGTCTTCGTGCAGGCCAATTTCGGCACGCGCCGGCACCTGACAGTGCTGGGCCGCAACATCGGCGCCGACCCGGCCCTGCCGCAGATGCGCAGCGGCGGGCCGGACAAGGAGTTGAGCTCGATCATCGCCATTGTCGCCACCGACGCGCCGTTTCTGCCGCATCAGCTCAAGCGGCTGGCGCGGCGCGCCACTTTCGGCATCGGCCGCACCGGGGGTCTCGCCAATCACGGCTCGGGCGATCTGTTCCTGGCTTTTTCGACCGCCAATTCGGATTTCAGCCCGGGCGCCGTCCGCACCGCGCGGTTTGTGCCGGACGAGGACATGGACCCGTTCTTCGAGGCGGTGGCGCAGGCGACCGAGGAGGCGATCCTCAATTCGATGATCGCCAATGAGGCGATGACCGGCCGCGACGGAAACTTCGTGCCGGCGCTGCCGCATGCGGCGCTGAAGAAAGCGTTTTCGACCGGCGCGTGAGCGTAGCTCCACGCGGGCCAGCGCATCAAGACTCAGGCGACGGAAGAGTTGGTCTGGCCCGGACGCGGCTGCTGGTCGGACCCGTAGGACAGCACGATCCGGTTGCGCCCGCCGGACTTGGCGGCGTAAAGCGCCTTGTCGGCGCGCGAGAATGCTTCGCCGAATTGCTGCTCACGCGGCGCCCAGGCGATGCCGCCGGAGACGGTGACGGAAATCGTGTCATTATCGTATTGAGTGCGCATCCCGGCCATGCGGCTGCGGGCGAGCTCGGCCAGCACGGCAAATTCCGAAAATGGCATGCCGCAACTTAGAACCGCGAATTCCTCGCCGCCGATACGCGCGCAAAAACCCCGTTCGGCAAACACGCTCTCAAGCATGTGCGCGATATTGATGATCACCTGATCGCCCGCCGCGTGGCCGTACTTGTCGTTGACCTGTTTGAACCGGTCAATGTCAATCACCAGCAAGGATCTGTCATCGTTGCATTGGTCGAACCTGTCGAGAAACGCACGGCGGTTGGCCAGGCCTGACAGCGCGTCGGTGCTGCTCAGATATTCCAGCTTGGCGTGCGATACGCCGAGGTCATAGATAGCAAAGCCGAGCACCAGATAGACGGCAAGGGACACGGAGAAGGCAATGACTGGCGTCAACACCGTGGCGGCGATCAGTCCGGCTTCGAGCGTATAGGGCAGCAGGTCGAATTGATACATCAGCGAATGGGCGGCAAGATTGATGCCATAGGCGAGCACGGTGATCTTGCCGGCCATCCCGATCGCCTTGCGCCAGACATGCCGGTGCGAGTCAAACTCACCCAGCGTCAGCTGCCTGATGATCCAGTTGCGGGTCATGCCCACCATCAATAGTCTCCCATTCGAAGCGACTATAAATAGGGCACGATGCATTAAGAATGTGCTTCCAGGCACATTTGGCGGAGCGCGCGCCGGGGATGGACCTGTTGCGGCAGGGACTGAACACCCGCTTTGGTCAGGCGGCGTCTGATTTCAGCTGGCTTTGATCGGGCTGGCCATGGGACAGGACGATGCGGTCGCGTCCACCGGACTTGGCCGTATAGAGCGCCTGGTCGGCGCGGGAGAATGTCTCGCCGAATTTCTGCTCCGGCAGCGCCTTGGCGATGCCGCCGGAAACGGTGATGGCAATGGCCTTGTCTCCGACATAGAACCGCGCAGCGGCAATCCTTCCGCGGGCGATTTCCGAGAGCGTGACAAACTCCGCGAATGACAGTCTGCTGCTGAAGATGGCGAATTCCTCGCCGCCGATGCGCGCGCACACGCAACGATCACCGAAAATGGACTTGAGCATGGCCGCCACCTTGGCGATCACCTCGTCCCCGACCAGATGGCCGTAAGTGTCGTTTACCGCTTTGAAGTGATCGATATCGAAGACCAGCATCGACTTTTCCTGGTCGCATTGGTCGAAGGCCGCAAGCAATGCCCGGCGGTTCATCAGGCCCGAAAGCATGTCAGTGTGGCTCAGCCGTTCAAGCTCGGCGCGCGACACACCCAGATCATGGATTGCCAGACCGACCGCCACATAGGCGACAGTCGACAGAATGAAGGTGATCGGCGGCGTCAAGACCGTCGCGATGACCAGCGCCGAGGAAAGCGCATAGGGCAGCAGGTCCAATCCATAAAGCAGGAAATGCGCCCCGAGATTGATGCAATAGGCCAGCAGGGAGAGTTTCAGCCCGACCCAGACCGCCTTGCGGACAACGTCGCGGTGAGATGAAAATTCCGCAAAATGAAGCTGTTTGATTACCCATTCGCGGGTCCGTCCAACCATGAATGTACCCCCGGTTAACGGCCACACACTAGGATTCACGGGTTAAGAATTTGTTTCCAGCATAAAGGAATTCGGGGGCATTCCAGCTCGATTCGAGTGGGAAAACTGCATGATCGTGCGTGGCGTTGCGAAGCGAGGCGCGAGGGTAAGGCGGCGGACCTCAGCCGCCGCCCGGCACGGCTCCGGGCTCAATCGAATTCCTGATATTGCGGCAGATCGTCGGTGATCTCGAACCAGGGCGCCTTCGAGCCGACATGGATATGGTGCGTCGGCCGGATCGAGGGCGTGTCGGTGAGCACGCCGAGCGGCACATGGGCGTACTGGGCGTCGCGCACCTGGGAATAGACCATCGAACCGCAGATGCGGCAGTGGGCGTCATGGGTTGTGGCATCGCCATAAAGGAACATCGCGTCGGGACTGGTGGTGAGCGCCAGCTCGGCCCGGGCGATACCGCCCATCGGCTTGAACGCCGAGCCGGTGGTGCGACGGCATTTGCCGCAATGGCAGTTCATCGCATATTCGAAAGCGTCGCTGACGGTGAACCGGACCGCGCCGCAGGTGCACTGGCCGTTCAAGGCTTTGGGGGTCGTTGCGGATGATCGTGCTTTCATTGGCCTCTCCTCCAATGGGCTTGGGCAGCTACACCAGCACGCCCAGAAATTCCTGCACCAGCTGATCGGGTTCGAACAGGCCCAGCCGCTTGATTTCCCATTCGAGCCTGATGCCCGAACTCTCGAGCACCCGGGCGCGGACGGTTTCGCCGAGATTTTCCAGCTCATAGCCCGAGGCCGTGCCGGTGTTGATCATGAAATTGCAGTGCATCGGCGACATCTGCGCGCCGCCGATGGTCAGTCCGCGGCAGCCGGCTTCGTCGATCACCTTCCAGGCCGATGTGCCTTCGGGGTTCTTGAAGGTCGAACCGCCGGTCTTTTCGCGGATCGGCTGCACCGTCTCGCGGTGGTGCTGGACGGCGTCCATGGCGGCGCGGATCTCGTCCTTCTCCGCAGGCAAGCCCTCGAAAATGGCGCGGGTGAAGATCAGCTCGGCAGGCGCCGAGGAATGGCGGTAGGCATAGCCCATGTCGGCATTGGACAGCACATGGCGGATGCCCTTGCGGTCGACGGCGTGGACCTCGACAACCCGCTCGCGGGTTTCCACGCCATTGGCGCCGGCGTTCATCCGGAGCGCACCGCCGATGGCGCCGGGAATGCCGTGGTAGAAGTGAAAGCCGGAAAGCTCGGCCTCCAGCGCGAGCGCCGCCAGATGCTTGTCCGGGCAGGCAGCGCCAGCCGAGAGCCGCGTGTCCGACACACGTTCCGCCCGGCCAAAACCCTTGGCCGAGAGCCGGATCACCACGCCGGGGATGCCGCCATCGCGCACCAGAAGGTTCGAGCCGATGCCGACCGGCAGCACCGGGATCTCTTCCGGCAGGGCGGCGAGAAACGCAGCCAGATCGTCTTCGTCGGCGGGCTGGAACAAGAGTTCAGCCGGTCCGCCGGTGCGGAACCAGGTGATCTTCGACATGTCGGCATTGGGCGTCAGCCGCCCGCGCACGTCGCCGAGCTTGCCGTCAAGCGATGCCAGAAGAATTTCGCCATCGACCTGCAGCGCCTTCATGCGCCACCCCCGCCGCCGGGCGAGGGCTTCAGCGCCGCCAGTTCCTGCGGCAATTGATTGGCCCATTGGGTGATCGTGCCGGCGCCGAGGCAGACGACATAATCGCCCGGCCTGGCGATCTCGGCGATCAAGGGCGCCAATGCGGCCGGGCCGTCGATCAGCCGCGCGTCGCGATGGCCGCCCGCCTTCAAGCTCGACACCAGGGCGGCGGAACTGATGCCCTCGATCGGGTCTTCGCCCGCCGCATAGACCGGCGCGATAATGACCGTGTTGGCGTCGTTGAAGCAGGCGGCGAAATCGGCAAACAGGCTTTCAAGCCTTGTGTAGCGGTGCGGCTGGGCGACAGCGATCACCCGGCCCTGGCAGGCGTCGCGGGCTGCCGAAAGCACCGCCTTGATCTCGACCGGGTGGTGGCCGTAATCGTCGAAGATCTCGACGCCGTTCCAGGATCCGGTGTTGGTGAAGCGGCGCTTGACTCCGCCGAACTGGGCCAGCCCCGTGGCGATCTGCGCGGGCGTCAGCCCCAGCTCAAATGCCACGGCAATGGCTGCGACCGCGTTGGAGACATTGTGCTTGCCCGGCATCGGCAGCCGCAGATCCTTGAGCTCCACCCGCTCGCCGGTCTTGCGGCTGTGGATCACCACGTCGAACACCGACACCGGTCCGTCCATGCGGTGGTTGGAAAAGCGCACATCCGATTGCGGGTTTTCACCATAGGTGATGACGCGCCGGTCCTCGATGCGCGACACCAGCGCCTGCACTTCGGGATGATCGAGGCACATCACGCCAAAGCCGTAAAACGGCACATTCTCGACGAAATGCCGGAACGCGGCGCGCACCGCGTCAAAGCTGCCATAATGGTCGAGATGCTCGGGATCGATATTGGTGACGACCGCGATGTCGGCCGGCAGCTTGAGGAAGGTGCCGTCGCTCTCGTCGGCCTCGACCACCATCCACTCGCCCTCGCCCATGCGCGAATTGGTGCCGTAGGCGTTGATGATGCCGCCATTGATCACTGTCGGATCAAGACCGCCGGCTTCCAAGAGCGTCGCCACCATCGAGGTGGTGGTGGTCTTGCCATGGGTGCCGCCAATGGCGATCGCATTGCGGAAGCGCATCAGTTCGGCCAGCATCTCGGCACGGCGCACCACCGGGATCAGCCGCTCGCGCGCGGCCACCAGTTCCGGATTGGACTTCTTGATGGCGGTTGAAACCACCACCACTTCGGCGTCGCCAAGATTGTCCGCAGCATGGCCGATATGCACTTCGATGCCCTTGTCGCGCAGCCGCTGCACATTGGCGCTTTCGGACTGGTCGGAGCCCTGCACCTTGTAGCCGAGATTGTTGAGCACCTCGGCAATGCCGCTCATGCCAATGCCGCCTATGCCGATAAAATGGACAAGGCCTATGGTTTGCGGCATCTTCATGCGTGTGTGCTCCTGAATTGATCGGGGGTAATGCCCCCCGCAATAGCTTCTGCCAGATCGGCAAGCAAGCGCGCGGCATGAGGTTTTCCTGTCGCCTTGGCCGCGCTGGCGGTGGCGGCGAGGCCGGCGGGATCGTTCATGCGCTCGGCCAGCATCGACGCCAGCAGCTGCGGCGTCAGTTCCGATTGCTTGACGACGCTGGCGCCGCCCATGGCCATCAGCGCCGCGGCATTGGCGGCCTGATCATGATCGAGCGCGAATGGATAGGGCACCAGGATCGCCGAGCGGCCGATCACCGCGATCTCCGACACGGTGGAGGCGCCGGAGCGTGAAATCACCAGATGCGCCGCCCCGATGCGCGCCGCCATATCGTTGAAAAACGGCGAGATTTCGGCCTTGACGCCGAGCTCAGCCAGCCGCGCCCTGAGATGGTCCTCATCCTCCGGCCGCGCCTGCTGGACCAGATCGAGCCGCGCCCGAAGCGGATCGGGCAACAGGCCGATCGCCGACGGAATGGCGTCGGAAAAGAACTGCGCGCCCTGGCTGCCGCCAAATACAATCAGCCGGAACGGTTCGCCCTCTTGCGACGGCGCATAGGGTATGGCCGCCGCCGCGATGACTTCCGGGCGCACCGGGTTGCCGGTGATCACGGTCTTGGCGGCATGTGCGCCCTGCCCCTCGGGCAGGAAGCCGCCGGCAATGGCCTTGACGCGGGAGGCCAGCGCCTTGTTGGCGCGGCCCATCACGGCGTTTTGCTCATGCAGCAGCGTCGGCAGCCCGGCATTCGACGCCGCCAGCAACGGCGGAATGGTCGGATAGCCGCCAAAACCGATCACCGCGTCGGGCCTGATCTGGCGCAACAGCCGGCCTGCTTCGCGCACGCCCTGAAACAGCGTCCACAGCGATTTGACCAGCGTGACCGGGTTTTTCGAGCCGAGCGTGGCCGAGCGGACAACATGGACCTCGGAGGCTGGGAATGCGCCGGCGAAGCGCGCGGCACGGCTGTCGGTGACCAGGTGCACGCGGTGGCCGCGCGTGATCAGCTCATGCGCCAGCGCCTCGGCCGGAAACAGATGCCCGCCGGTGCCGCCGGCCGACAGCAGGAACAGTTTGCTCTCCGCCATGTTGCTATTCCGCCGCCACGCTTGCGGCGGGCCGGTAGACCGTGCGTGGCTGCGCCCGGCTTTCCGGTCTGCGCCGGGTCAGCGCCAGCATGAAGCCGGCGGTGATCGACACCGCGATCATCGACGAGCCGCCATAGGAGATCAGCGGCAGGGTCATGCCCTTGGCGGGCAGCAGTTCGAGATTGACGCCGATATTGATGAAGGACTGAAAGCCGATCAACAGCGACAAGCCGGCCACCGCCAGCCGGGTGAAATCATCCTGCTCCCGGCCGGCGCGGATGAGCCCGCGAATGACCACGAAGCCGAACAGCGCCACCAGCACCATGCAGAAGACGATGCCGAATTCCTCCGCCGCGACGGAGAAGACGAAATCGGTATGGCTGTCGGGAAGGATCCGCTTGATGGTGCCCTCGCCCGGCCCCTGACCCAGCCAGTCGCCGCGGATGATCGCCTCGCGCGCCGTGTCGACCTGGAAACTGTCACCCTCGCCGAACAGAAAGCCGTTGATCCGTTCCGCCACATGCGGGAACATCACATAGGCGGCGATGAAGCTGGCTATGGCCAATCCGCCCAAAAGCACGATCCAGAACCAGGACATGCCGGCCATGAAGAACATGCCGGCCCAGACCGCGGCTGTCAGCATGGTCTGGCCCAGGTCCGGCTGGGCGACCAGAAGGGCCGCGACAATTCCGAACAGGATGATGGCGAACAGATTGCCGGGAATTTCGGGATGGCGCGAGCGTTCGGAAAACAGCCAGGCGCACATGATGACAAAAGCCGGCTTCATGAATTCGGATGGCTGGATCGACACGCCGAGAACGGAGACCCAGCGCCGCGACCCCTTGATTTCAATGCCGAAGAACAACGCCAGCACCATCATCGCGATGGATCCGGCCAGCAGCGCCAGGGCGGCGCGTCGGACCTGGCGCGGGCTCAGAAACGACACCGCGATCATCACCACCAGCGCCGGGATGAGGAACACGCCGTGGCGGGTGACGAAGTGAAAACTGTCGAGTCCCAACCGCTCGGCCACGGCCGGGCTGGCGGCGAAGGACAGCATCAGCCCGAGCCCCATCAGCCCGATGAAGACCGCAAGGAAAAGGCGGTCAATGGTCCAGAACCAGTCCGCGACCGGCCCGCGTTCGACACGGCTAACCATGGTTTTCTCCAGTGCTGTCGACATCAATCAGCATCACGATATCATCCAGGGCCGCCACCAGGCTGACGAAGGCGTCGCCTCGGACCTCGAAATTGCGGTACTGGTCGAAACTGGCGCAGGCCGGCGACAACAGCACCACCGGCATGCCGGCCGGATCCGCCGAGGCGTCAATCGCGGCAGCCGCGACCGCCTTGTCGATCGTGCCGGAAATCTCGAACGGCGCATGGGCGCCGATGGTCGCGGCAAAACCCGCAGCCGCCTCGCCGACCAGATAGGCCTTGGCGATGCGCGGAAAGAACGGCTCAAGAGCGGCAATGCCGCCCTCTTTCGGCAGGCCGCCGGCAATCCAGTAGATCCGCTCGAAGCTCTGCAACGCCGGCGCGGCGGCCTCGGCATTGGTGGCCTTGGAATCATTGACAAACACCACCCTACCACGTCGCGCCACCGGCTGCATCCGGTGCTTGAGGCCGGGGAAGGCGGCAAGGCCCGCGCGGATCTCGTCATCGCTCAGCCCGACGCTGCGGCAGGCGGCGATCGCGGCCGCCGCGTTTTGCGCATTGTGCGCCCCGCGCAGGGTGGCGATGCCATCGAGATCAGCCAGATCGCTGGACTGTCCGTGCGTGGCCTGGCGGATCATCGAGCCGTCGGCATAAAGACCATCGGTCAGCTTGTGGTCCTTGGAAATCCGCTCGACCCGCCGGCCCTGACTTTCCAGCTGGTCGGCAATGCCGCGGCACCAGGCATCATCGACGCCGACAATGGCCAGATCGCTTTGCGCCACAAGCCGGGCCTTGATCTCGGCGTAATGCTGCATCGAACCGTGGCGGTCGAGATGATCCGGGGTGAGGTTCAGCAACAATCCGGCGCTCGGGTCGAGCGACGGCGCCAGGTCGATCTGGTAGGAGGAGCACTCGACGACATGGAACCGTCCCGGCGCGGGAGGCATGAGCGTGAGAACCGCCGTGCCGATGTTGCCGCCGAGCTGCGCGTCGCGGCCGCTGTGGGCGATCAGGTGGGCGATCAGCGCCGTGGTGGTGGATTTGCCGTTGGTGCCGGTAATGGCGATGAAGGGACCGCCCGGCGCATGCGCCCGGCGCTCGCGCGCGAAGATCTCGACATCGCCGATGATCTCGACGCCGTGACGGTTGGCGAGTTCCACCGTCCAGTGCGGTTTCGGATCGGTCAGCGGCACGCCGGGGGCCAGCACCAGCGTGTGGTGTGACGCCCAATCGATGCCATGAAGATCAGCGACCGGAATGCCCGCTTCGCGGGCGGCCTGCACTTGCGCCGGGTTGTCATCCCAGGCCACCACATCGGCGCCGCCGGCGGTCAGCGATTTCGCCGTTGCGAGCCCCGAGCCGCCGAGCCCGAACAACGCCACGCGCCTGTCGCGAAATGTTGACGCCGCAATCATCGCCTACCTCAGTTTCAGCGTTGCGAGCCCGATCATCGCCAGCCCGACCGAAATGATCCAGAACCGGACCACGATCTGGCTTTCGGTCCATCCGAGCTTTTCAAAATGGTGATGGATCGGCGCCATCAGGAACACCCGCTTGCCAGTCAGCTTGAACCAGCTCACCTGGATGATCACCGACAGCGCTTCGATGACGAACAGGCCGCCGATGATGGCCATGACGATCTCGTGCTTGGTCGCCACCGCGACCGTGCCGATCAGGCCGCCCAGCGCCAGCGAGCCGGTGTCGCCCATGAAGATCGCCGCCGGCGGCGCGTTGAACCAGAGGAAGCCGAGGCCGGCGCCGATCACCGCGCCGAGGATCACCGCCAGTTCGCCGGTTCCGGGCACAAAATGGATCTGCAGATAATTGGCGAACACCGCGTTGCCGGCCAGATAGGCGATCGCCCCGAACGAGCCGGCGGCGATCATCACCGGCACGATGGCGAGACCATCGAGTCCGTCGGTGAGATTGACGGCATTGCCGGCCGAGACGATCACAAAGGCGCCGAAGATAATGAAGAACAATCCCAGATCCACAAGCAGGTCCTTGAAGAACGGAAACGCGATCGACGAGCCGAACGCGGTTCCGTTGACGGTGGACGCGGCCATGGAGGCCTGCATGATGAAAAACACCGCCGCCCCGGCGATGATGAATTCAAACCCGAGCCGGGCCTTGCCGGAAAATCCCTTGTCGGTCTGCTTGGTGACCTTGAGATAGTCGTCATAAAATCCGATGGCGCCGAAACCCAGCGTGACCAGCAGGGTGGTGACCACATAGACGCTCGACAGATCGGCCCACAACAGCGATGACCCGACGATGCCGGCCAGGATCATCAATCCGCCCATGGTCGGCGTTCCGGCCTTGAGGAAATGGGTTTGCGGACCGTCGGCGCGGATCGGCTGCCCCCGCCCCTGCCTCAGTTTCAACGAGGCGATGATTCGAGGGCCAAACAGAAAGACGATCAGCGCCGCGGTAAACATTGCCGCCCCGGTTCTGAAGGTGATGTATCTGAAAAGATTGAAAAACTGGACCGTTTCCGAAAGATCCACCAACCAGATGAGCATGTGTTTCGGTCCCCGCGCCGTTTAAACTTGGATGCTGCTGTCAGCCAGCGCCGTATACTTGTCAAGCAACGCCTTGACGATGCGCCCGAAGCCGATGCCGAGCGAGGACTTGACCATCACCACATCGCCGTCCCGCAGCCCTGTCCTGAGATGCTCGATCAGCCCACCCGCATCCTCACGGTAAACCGTTTCGACGTCAGCGCCCAATTCGTCGCGCAGCGCCCGCATTTCAGGCCCGGCAAGCAGGACCATATCGACATTGGCGTTGCGCAGCGGCGTCGCCAGATCGCGGTGAACCCTTTCGGAGAAGCGCCCCATTTCCAGCATGTCGCCCAGCACCGCGATGCGCCGCCCCCTCAGCCGCACCGGCGTATCGCGCAGCAATTCGAGAGCCGCGCGCATGGAGGCGGGATTGGCATTGTAGCTTTCGTCGATCAGGACGAAATGTCCGCCATCGATCTTGAGCGTGTGGCGCGCGCCTCGGCCTTTTTCGGCCGAGATCGCGGCAAGCGCATGCACCGCCTTGGCCAGATCCGCTCCGACAAGCTGCGCCGTACCAATGACGGCGAGCGCGTTCTGGACCAGATGACGGCCGGGAGCGCCGATCTTGACGGCGACATCCTCGCCGCCGATGCGGGCGGTGATGGTGGAGCAATCCGCAAGCAGCTTGCAATTGAGCAGGCGATAATCGGCCTTGGGATTCTCGCCAAAGCCATGAACATGGCCAACGCCCAGCTCGCCGGCGCGTTTTCTGAGCCAGCCGTATTTCTCGTTGTCGCGGTTGAGCAGAAGATGCCCGTCCTTGCCGAGCCCCTCCATGATCTCTGCCTTGGCCGCGGCAATCTCATTGAGATTCTTGAAATTGCCCATATGGGCGGCCGCGATCGTGGTGATGATGGCCACATGCGGCCGCACCATCTTGACCAGCGGGCGGATCTCGCCCGGATGGTTCATGCCGATCTCGAACACGCCGTACTTGGCGGTAACGGGCATCCGGGCCAGCGTCAGCGGCACGCCCCAATGATTGTTGAACGAGGCCGCCGAGGCATGCACCTCGCCGCTCGGTTCCAGCGCATGGCGCAGCATTTCCTTGCTCGAGGTCTTGCCGACCGAGCCGGTGATGGCGATGATCCTCGCCTCCGAGCGCGATCGTGACGCGCGGCCGAGGTCCTCGAGTGCGGCCAGCACATCGTTGACAACGATCATCGGCGCCGTCACCCGGCCAAGCGCCGGCAGCTTGGATTCGGCCACCACCAGCAGGCTTGCGCCATTTGCGACCGCGGCGCTGGCGAAATCATGGCCGTCGAAGCGGTCGCCCTTGATGGCGAAGAAGGCATCGCCGTCGCCCGTCGTGCGGCTGTCAATCGAAATGCCGTTGACGCCTTCGGGAATGGCCCCGACCGGACGTCCGTTCATGGCTTCGACCATGGCTTGCGCGGTCCACAGCAGGCTCATGAATTGAGTTCCTCCAACGCCTTGCGGATTTCAGCGTGATCGGAAAACGGCAGCACGGTGTCGCCCACGGTCTGGCCCTGTTCATGCCCCTTGCCCGCGACGATCAGCGTGTCGCCGGCCTTGAGCATGGCGACCGCCTGCCGGATCGCCTCCGCCCGGTCGCCGATCTCGGTCGCGCCTTTGGCTGTTGCCATGATCTCTGAACGGATCGTGACGGGATCTTCCGAGCGCGGATTGTCGTCAGTGACGATCACCACATCGGCGAGCCTTGCCGCGATTTCGCCCATGATCGGGCGCTTGCCGCGGTCGCGGTCGCCGCCGCAGCCAAACACCACGACAACCCTGCCGGTGGTAAACGGACGCACCGCTGCAAGAACATTTTCGAGCGCATCGGGTTTGTGGGCGTAATCCACATAGGCGGGCGCGCCCTGGGCCGTCGAGCCGATCAGTTCAAGCCGCCCGGATGCGCCAGTCAGATGCTCAAGCGCCGCCATCGCCTGATCCGGCGACGTGCCGGTGGCGATCGCCATGCCCGCGGCGACCAGCGCGTTGGAGATCTGGAAATCGCCCGCCAGCGGCAGATGAACCTCGAAAATCCGGCCATCCATGTGGATTTCGGCGATCTGCTTGTGGCGCAGATGCTCGACCCGCTTGAGGCTGAGGAAACCGCCCTTGCGGCCAACCGTCAGCACCCTGGCGCCGGCGCGCTCCGCCACCTCGACGGCGCGCTCCGACCAAGCGTCATCGGCGAAGATCACCGCCGGCGCGCCCTTGGGCAGCAGTGTGTCGAACAGCCGCATCTTGGCCGCCATGTAGTCGTCCATGCTCGGATGATAGTCGAGGTGGTCGCGGCCCAGATTGGTGAACCCGGCAACGCTGAGCGCCACGCCGTCGAGCCGGCGCTGGTTGAGACCATGGCTCGAGGCTTCCATCGCGGCGTGGGTGACGCCCTCGCTGGCAAGCTCGGCCAGAAGCCGGTGCAGCGCAACCGGGTCAAGCGTGGTCAGGGTGGCGTAGCCGGTCCGGCCCGGCGCTGTCACTCCGGTGGTTCCAAGCATCGCTGCCTGTTCTCCGGCATGCGCCCAGATCTGGCGCAGGAACGAGGCGACCGAGGTCTTGCCGGCCGTTCCGGTGACCGCCGCGATCACCCGCGGCTGCGGTCCGAAAAACGCCGCCGCCATGCGCGCCAGCGCCAGCCGCGGATCCCGGGCCCTGAGCACCGGAACCGCCACCTCGGAAAGATCGGCATCGGCGGCCGCGACAATGGCCACGGCGCCGCTGGTGACCGCCTGTAGCGCAAACCGCGCGCCATCGGTTTTCACGCCCGTCAGCGCGAAGAACACATTGCCCGGTTCAACCGCCCGGCTGTCGGCCGAAAGCCCGGTCACGGTCAGATCGGGCGCGCCCGGATGGCCGGTGGCAAGGGTTTCGGGCGGCAGGGCGGAAATCAAGGCGGACAATTTCATGAAATGCTCGGGTCTTTCGTTGTCACAAATGGCGTTTTGAGTCGAACTGACGATGCCCTGCCCGCCACTTGTGTTTTCAGTATGTCAAGGACAGCACTTGCGTGCCGTTTCCGAATTGCGGTTCGACGCCGAGGAAGCCCGCCGACCGGCGAATGATGGCGCTGACCATGGGAGCCGCGTTGAGACCGGCGGTGGCCGAGGACTTTCCTTCCTCGGGCTTGGGCTCATCGATCACCACCAACACCACATATTGAGGATTGTCGATCGGGAATGCCGACAGAAATGCATTGAACCGGACCGATGAATCGTAGCGTCCGTTGACCACTTTCTCCGCCGTGCCGGTCTTGCCGCCGACGCGGAAGCCCTCCACCTCGGCGCGCCGGCCCGATCCGTTGGCGACATTCATCGCCATCAGATCGCGCATGCTCTTGCTGGTCGACGGCTGGATCACCTGGACGGCCACCTGGTCCGCCTCCTCGGCGGTGCGCGGCAGGAAAGTCGGCTCGATCAGTTTGCCGCCATTCATCAGGGCTGCGGCCGCGACCGCGGTCTGCAGCGGCGTGGTGGAGACGCCGTGACCGAAGGAAATCGTGATCGAGCTGATCTTCTTCCACACCGAAGGCTGGTTTGGCGTGGCCACCTCGGGCAGTTCGGTCTGCATCCGGGTCAACAGCCCCATCCGGGTGAGAAACTCCTGGTGGCCTTCGATGCCGACAATATCGGCCATCTTGGCGGTGCCGATGTTGGAGGAATAGATAAAGATCTCGGGAACCGTCAGGATCCGGTTCTTGCCGTGAAAATCCTTGATGGTGTAGCCGCCGATGCGGATCGAGCCGCGCGCATCAAACGAATCATTGATGCTGACCTTGCCTGAATCCAGCGCCATTGCGGTGGTGAAGGCCTTGAAGGTCGAGCCCATTTCATAGGTGCCCGCCGACATCCGGTTGAGCCGGTCCTTCTGCAACGCTTCCACCGGATTGTTGGGATCGTAATCGGGCAGTGAAGACATGCCGACGACTTCGCCGGTGTGAACATTGAGCACGACGCCCGCCGCGGCGATCGCCTTGTAGCGGTCCATGGCGGCGGCAAGCTCGTCGCGCAGCACATGCTGGACCCTGAGGTCAAGTGACAGCCGTACCGGCTTCATGTCCTCATTGACCGTCATGCCGGCGGCGGCCAGATCGCCGAGCCCCTGCCCGTCGACATATTTCTCCATCCCGGCGATGCCGCGGTTGTCGATATTGACGTGACCGACCACATGCGAGGCGGTCGGTCCGCCCGGATAAAACCGCCTGGTTTCGGGCCGGAAACCGATGCCGGGAATGCCGAGCGAGAGGACCTGGCTTTGCTGCTTGGGCGTCAGCTGCCGTCTGAGCCACTGGAACCGGGAGTTGGAAGACAGCTTGCGGTGGATGCCGCGCATGTCGATGTCCGGCAGCACGGTGGCGAGCAGTTCGACCGCTTCGTCGGGGTCGACGATCTTGTTGGGTTCGGCAAACAGCGACACGGTGCGGATGTCGGTGGCCAGCACCTCGCCGTTGCGGTCGACAAGGTCGGGACGCGAGATCAGCAACTGGTCGGGACGCGCGATCGACGACACGGTTTCCGGTGAGCGCAAGCCGTATTGCACCAGCCGTCCGCCGATGACGGAATAGATCAGGCCGAAACAGGCAATGGCGATGATGATGCGGTTTTTGGCCTGCGCCCCTTGCGCCTTGCGGACGCCTTCAAATTCGAGCCTTGAGCGGCCGCCGCTGTCGGCCTGATTGCGGCCCGGCTCGAGGCCGGAAATATAGCTTCCCAAGGTTTTCATGGCTTTACCGATCCCGTCGTCAGCACAGTGTCGGAGCCGGCTTCCGCCACCAGTGGCTCAAAGTCGCTGGCCTTGCCGGCCAGTTCCCCGGGCTGGGCCATCTGCGTCGGCTCGATCGGTTTCAAACCTAGTTCGGCTTCAAACGCCGTTGACAGCCGCTGCAGCCGCGAGGGCTGGTTGAGCAGGCTCCAGTCGGCCTCGAGCAGATCGATGGTTTCTTCCTGCAGCCGGATTTCGGCCTGGAGTTCGCGCACCTCGGACAGCTTGGCTTCGGCGTCGTGCTTGATCTGGTAGGTGACGGTTGCCGCCGCGATCATCGCGCCGACCAGCACCAGGTCGAGAGTTCGCAGCATGGCTCAGCCTCCGAGCGCCGCAAGCGCGGCAAGGTTGGGAACGGGAAGGATGTCGGCGCCGGCTTTTCCAGCCGGTGCGGCGGTGCGCAAGCCGGCGCGCAATTTGCCGGAGCGGGAGCGCGGATTGATCTCGCACTCGGCTTCGCTGGCCGTCACCGGCTGCTTGCCGATCAGGGTGAAGGTGGAGACCTTCTCGGCCACCATCGGCAGATGCCGCGAACCCGAGGCCTTGCCTGCGCGATCCTGGAAAAAACGCTTGACGATCCGGTCTTCCAGCGAATGAAACGACACCACCACCAGCCGGCCGCCCGGCTTGAGCGCCCGTTCGGCGGCAAACAGCGCCCGCGCCAGTTCGCCGAGCTCGTCATTGACATAGGTCCTGAGCGCCTGGAACACCCGTGTCGCTGGATGGATCTTGTCCTGCGGCCGCCTGGGCGAGACCTTCTCGATCAGTCCGGCCAGTTGTCTTGTGGTCTCGAAACGGGCCTTCTGCCGTTCGCTCTCTATGGCGCGGGCGATGCGCCCGGCATGGCGTTCCTCGCCGAGGATTCCGAAGATCCGCGTCAGGTCGGACGCCTTGGCGCGGTTGACCACATCGGCGGCGCTGACGCCCTCTTGCCCCATGCGCATGTCGAGCGGGCCGTCGCGCATGAAGGAGAATCCGCGCTCGGCCTCATCGATCTGCATCGAGGACACGCCGATATCGAGCACCACGCCATCTAGGCTGGCCTCCTCGACATGATCGAGCAGTTCGGAAAAGCGGGCGTGAATGAGCTTGAGCCTGCCGCTGGAGGCGTCAACCATCGCTGCGCCGGCTGAAATCGCATCGGGATCGCGGTCAAATCCGATCACTTGCGCGCCGGCTTCGAGAATGGCGGCGCTGTAGCCGCCCGCCCCGAAGGTGCCGTCGACGATCGTTTCGCCCGGACCCGGCGCGAGCGCTGCGAGAACCTCGCGGAGAAGAACCGGAATGTGGCGGACCGGTCCGCCATGGGCGTCAGTGTCACCGTCGCCCTTGTCCACCGTCATTCCGCTTCTCCATCCGTTGCGAACGGTCAGCTCCTGGCCGTTCGTTCTTTCCGGGCCCGCGACTGCATCTCCTCGAATGCGGCCGGCTCCCAGAGCTGAAAATGATCCCCCCGCCCCGCGAACGTCACCCTGTCGGTGATGCCCGTGAAATCGCGGATGAAATCCGTCACCAGAAGCCGACCCTCGCCGTCGAGCTTCATGAACACGCCGCCGCCATGAATGAGCAGCGACATCTCGTTGGCCTGAGCCGAGAACGGATCCTGCGATCCGATCATCCGCTCGAAGCGGTCCAGCACCTCCGGTCCGGCCATCGAGACCGCCGGAAACACGAAATCCTGCCAGGCGTAGAGTTCCTCGACCGCGGCCCGCGCCAGCACCGCGCGAAACATCGAGGGCACGGAAACCCGCCCTTTCGCGTCGATCCTGTTTGTCGCGTTCGACAGGAACCGGTTCATCACTCGCAACCGCCGTTTCCGCCTTCTGGCCCCACCTCATAGATCCTCCGGTTTGCCCCCGTTTTCCCGCACAAACAGGACTTTTGGCGGCGAAATGCGCCTGCGCGGCTCCTGGCCGGAGCCACAGTCCAATTGGGGAGGAAACGGCGGATACCCGCCTGCTGATCTGTGGTGCTTGGGATAACATGGGCCACCATGGGCGTCAATGGGAACTGCCCCCATCACACCACGACTTTGCCCCATTAATATCCTGTCAAGATTAACGAAGGGTTAGGCATGATGGAGGAAAGATGAAGGCGAGCGATGGATTGCCGAGTGGCTAACGGCGTGATAAAGGCGCTGCACGGTCGGCAGTCACCGAGGCGTCGCTGTCCCTTCAAGGGAAGCTAAACCTGCCATCTTGATCCGTAGCGCGTGGCAATTTTATCCAGTGCTCGCATCGTCAAGTCAGCGACCAGCGATACTTTCTGCGGGCACGCCATGGATATGTCATGTCGAAACAGTCAATTCCACTTGTGGTGGAGGATATCTCCCCTTTCGTGCGCGCGCTCGCGCGTCAAATCAATGACGGCAAGGAACCGGCCTCTCATCTTGTCCTGATGAACATGGTTTCCCGCGCCGCGGGGTTTCGCAATTTCCAGCATCTGCGCGCCGCCCAATTGGCGGGTGAGCGGCTGGAAAATCGTGAAATGCCTCAAACCATCGACCATCTGCTGGTCGAACGCACGCTGAACCAGTTCGATTCAGCCGGACGATTGCGGCAATGGCCGTCGCGCCGGAAGACCCAGGATCTCTGCCTCTGGGCAATGTGGGCGGCGCTGCCCGTCCGGACAAAGCTCAGCGAAAAGGAGGTGAATGCGCTGCTGCGCGAGATTCACCTTTTTGACGACCCGGCAATCCTGCGCCGCACCCTGTTCAGCCTCGGCATGGTGTCGCGCAATCCGGATGGCTCGGATTACTGCCGCAAGGAGCAATCCCCGCCGCCGGAAGCCCGGGCCTTGATCTCCCTGCTTGAAGCAAGGCGCCGCGCCGGACTGCAACCGGCGTCCGGGGCCTGAAAAGCGCTTTGCGCTACCTGATCCTGTAGGACTGATGGCAGGCGTTGCAGGCGGCGGTCACCGCTTGCAACGCGCCATAGACCGCGCGATGGCCATCGTAACCGTCCGCAAGCTCGGCGTCCTGCGCGACGATGACGAAGCGGCTGGCCGCCCGATGCATCTCTGTGCCGGCGGCGGCCATGGCTTCGGGTATGAACTGAGCTATGTGCGCAGCGCCATGCGAGTCAAGTGACGACAAGCCGAGCCGATTTTCCGCGATCTTTCCCGCTTCGCCGACATCCCCCGCGGCGAGATGTCCCAAGATCTCTTCAAGCGCCCTCAGATGATCCCGCATGTTGGCAAGCATGTGCTCCTGCATCATTGCCGGCATCTCGACAAGCTCGCGTGAATCTTCGGCGGAGACTGCCGGGCCAGATGCCAGCCCCAGTAGCAGCATCGCCATACCGGTTTTTCCTCTTGAAATCATGAAATGATCCTTGATTGCTTCAGTGGTGGGGTCACACCTGTTTGCAGCATCGGCGATCAATCGGATATGATCGTTATCATGTTTGAAGCATTAACCCGCCACATCTCCGCTGATATCCTGCGCCAGAGGAAACTCCCGCCGGGCACATGGCTGTTTCATCAGGGCGATCAAATCCGTTCAGTCTTTCTTGTGGTCGCCGGCTGCGTCGACCTGGTCAGGCACACGCCGGATGGCAAGCCAGCGGTCTTGCAACGGGCAGGCAGCGGCGCGATGCTGGCAGAAGCCTCGGTGTTTTCAGACCGCTACCACTGCGATGCCATTTCGGCGCAAAGCTCACAGGTGGCGGAACTGCCGCGTGCGGACTTCCTCAGGCTCATCAATAGCACCCCGGCCTTTGCCTCCGAATGGATGGAACATCTTGCGCACCAGGTACAATCGGCGCGTTTGCGCGCCGAGATCCTGACGCTCAAGACTGTGTCGCAACGGCTTGACGCCTGGTTGGCCTTCGGCGATGGCAAGCTGCCGCGCCGCGGCGAACGATCCAATCTGGCAAAGCAGATCGGGGTATCGCCGGAAGCGCTCTACCGGGAAATCGCCCGGCGAACGAAATAGGCGCTTTGCCTGCTCAGCTGGCCAATATGACCGGGCCGAACAGCACGGCAAATCCAGCCACGCCAAGCCCCGCGCGGCGTACCGGGCTGAACACCCCGATCAGCGCATAGGAAATCAGCGCCAGCCCCAGCCCGATCTGGACCAGCGCCAGAAGGGCCGCGACCGGCGCCGTGGCGAGATCCATGATCGCCGGGTTGGCGATCATTGTCAGCGGAATGATATAGAGCCCGACGCCGAGGCTCATGGCGGTGACGGCCACTTTCAGCCAGCTCTCGCCAATCATGCCCGCCGCAATGAACACCGCCCCGCAGACCGGCGGCGTGATCGTCGACAGCAGCGCGAACCAGAACACGAACAGATGCGCCTGCAGCGGCTCCAGCCCGAGTTTGGACAAGGCGGGACCGGCCACCGACACACAGATCACATAGGCCGCCGTGGTCGGCACTTCCATGCCCAGCACCAGACAGGCGAGCGCGGTCAGCAATAGCGATGGCCACAGCAGGCCGCCCGAGGCGGACAGGATTAGCGAGGTGATCTTGACCCCGAGGCCGGTGATCGACAGCACGCCGATGATGATCGACGCGCACAGGATGATGGCGGCGATCATCGAGACCTGCCTGGCGGCGTTGAGCATGGCGCTCTCGACCCGTCCAAGGCTGCGGGCCAGATTGAAACTACCGTCGGCATGGAAGAACAGCATGACGAAGCCGACGAGGATCGCCATCGAGGCGGCGTATTGCGGCGTCAGCCTGGCCGCGAACATGCCCCACATCAGCACCGCGAAGGGAATGGCGAAGAACGCCGAGGTGATCAGCACCGCGCGCGGGCTCGGCCGGTCTTCGGGCGCCATCCCCGCCAGGTCATAGCGTCCGGCATAGGCATTTATGCCGACCCAGACGGCGAAGAAATAGAGAAATGCCGGCAGCACCGCCGCCGCCATGATCGCGGTGTAGGGAACGCCGGTGAGTTCGACCATGACAAAGGCGCCCGCCCCCATCAGCGGCGGCATGATCTGCCCGCCCGAGGACGCCACCGCCTCCACCGCCGCCGCCAGCCGCTTGGGATAGCCGAGCCGTGTCATCGCCGGCAGCGTGATCGCGCCGGTCGAGGCGACATTGGCCGAGGCCGAGCCGGAGATCGAGCCGAACAGCGCCGAGGAGATCACCGACACCTTGGCCGCCCCGCCGGTAAGCCGCCCGGCGGCGGCGGACGCGATGTTCATGAATCCCTGGCCGGCCTCGCCGGCATTGAGCACCGCGCCGAAGATCACGAAGATCGCCACGACGCTGACCGAGACGCCGGCCAGGCTGCCCCAGACGCCGCCTTCGGCAATGGTCAGCGTGCCGAGAAAGCTCGCAAGCGGCGTGCCGGAATGGCCGAATTCGCCGGCAATATGCTGGCCGAACAGGCCGTAGAGAAGCGCCAGCAGCGCCACCGTCGGCAACGGCCAGCCGATGGCGCGGCGGGCCGCCTCGAGCACCACCAGCAGCAGCACCGCGGCGACGCCAATCTGAAAATCGCCTTCCAGGAACCCGTACTGGTCGCCCAGCTGTTCATGCCGCCAGGCGATCCAGACGCTTGCGGCGACGCCGAGCAGACACAGCACCCCCCCGCTCCAGCGGCCAAACCGCGTGCCCTCGGTAAACAGGAATATCCATGGCAGCGCCAGGGCCAGATGCAGCGGCCGGCTTACCAGATTTGGCACCAGCCCCCAGAAGATCAGCCCGAGGTGAAACACCACCAGGCACACGGCGCAAACGAGCATGGCTATCCGCATGATTCCGGGGTCCCACGGCTTCAAGGAGATGAATGGAAATGGAGTGAACGCCCACCCGATCCGATTGGCCCGGGTGGGCGGATGGACTTACTGCTGGTCCGCTGTCAGTTCAAATCCGGCTTCCTGATAATAGCGGATGGCGCCGGGATGCAGTTTGGTGGTGATGATTGACATCAGATCCTTGTCGACACCCTTCCACCAGGGTGCGTCTTCGGCCATCGCCGCCTTGCTCTCCCAGAATGTCTTGGTCAGCATGTAAGCCGCATCGTCGCTCATTTCGGTGGTGGCGAACGCCGCCACCGGCAGCGAGGTTGTGGCGATGTCGGCGGTCTGGCCGCTATAGGTGCCGGCCGGAATGACCAGCTTCGACCGTTTCGACGCCGCGATCTGCTCGTCGCTCAGCGACAGCACCACGACATCGGTGGATGCCGCCGCTTCGATGACGTTGGGCGCAGGCCATGAGCCCGCGGTCACGAAGCCGTCGATCTGACCATTGGTCAGCGCCGGAACGGCGTTGGAGAGCTCGACTTCGGCCAGATTGACCTTGCCTTCCAGACCGAACAGCTGCAGGTATTTTTCGCCTTCCGTGGCCCCGAAGGAGCCCTTGCCGAGCAGGATGGTCTTGCCTTCCATGCCGGCGAAGTCGGTGACGCCGCTTTTGGCCGACATGACAAAATGCATGGTCAGCGAAGGGATCGGAAACAGCGCCCGGATCTCATTGTATTTCGGGTCGCCCTTGCCTTCGAACATGGCCTTGCCGGCCTGCGCCAGACCGACCAGCGACGGCGGCGTGGTGAACACGTAGTCACCACCGCGCGCCTTTGCCTCCATCACGTTCTGCACCGAGCCCTGGCTTTCCTCGACGGTGACGATGATGTCGCCATTGGTGCCGGTCTTCAGGGCTTCGGCAAGCTGCACGCCCATCTGATAATAGGACGATCCGGTCTTGGCGGATTTGTAGGTGATGCGTGTTTCGGCCAGTGACGCCGAGGCGATAAGGGCGGAGCACAAGCCCAGCGCCAGAATTGCGGTTTTGTTTTTCAACTGCTCTCTCCCAATAATTCTGCACAATCAGGAGCGAACCCCTGAAAGGCCCTGTTTTGCACGAATGAAGATCGACCGCAAATCCCAAAGGCAGGGAAGCGGCGCACCGGCAGCGGGATCAGTCCGTGGCAGCCTAAGGGCAGACGCCATCGGCGTTGATGTATTTTTTGGAAACCCAGCCTGACGGAACCGGCGCGCCCCACAACGGAGTGGTGCAGCGGCCCGACATGCAGGTGATGGCATACCAGTTGCCGCGCCGGTCATAGACCGAAACCTCGTCGCCCCGGTAGAGCTCGCCAATCTGTTGGAAGCTGCTTCCCGGCCCGGTGCGCACGGCGAGGAAACCGCTGCCCGAAGCGTGATTGTACTGGCTGATCGGCTTGACGCCCACGACATAGCCCGTGCAATCGCCCGCCGCCGCGGGTCCGCTCCCGAATGCGGCCAGTCCGATCATCGATGCGGCAAGAACGGCGCGCCTGATAAGCAATGTCATGATGTCATCCCTGAAGAGTGTGTGCCTGTTTCAGGAATTGAATCTGCGCGGCAATGCATGGCCCCGCATTGATGTCGATCAACACAACAAGGACGGCGCGGCGATCGCCAGGCCGCTCAGCTCTCGCCGAGCATCATCAGCGTTGTCCGTTTCAGCGTGGCAAGCAGGCTGTTGAGCTGGTCGAGGTCACGGGCGGTGAATTTGAAGCTCGAGCAACTCGAATAGAAGAACTCAGCCAGTTCCCGCGGACTCGAGCCATTCGCCGCCAGCACCTCTTTCCGCGTCTCGAACAAGGTTGTCAGCAGCTTGACCTTGCCCTGTTCGGCCACCTGCTGCGCCGCAGGCCCGGCCTCGCCATGACCCAGCAGCAGATCCCTGGAATCGGGCATCTGCCTGATCTGCTCGAAAAACCGGATGATGGCGTGATCGAGAAAAATATCGAGCTTCTCGCTGATCGAGCCGGCCGAGAGCCAGGCCTGGCTGACATCCCTGACCACCTTGTCGGTGATCAGCGCCATGGCGGCACTTATGATTTCGTCCTTGTTGGCATAGCTCGCATACAACGTCTGCCGCGAAATGCCTGCCTGCTCGGCGATGTCGCCCATCGTCGCCTTGCGCACCCCGTAGCGCGAGACTACGTCAATGGCCGCCTCGATGATTTTGTGCAGACGTTCGCTCATCCTAAACAACTTGACATTTTATGTCTATTTGTCAATTCTTGGTCCTGACACGATGGTGCGGCGCCTGACGGTGGTCATACCACAACCCGGCCTTGGCGGTCGAAGTCTTATCGAGCATTGATGCAGCTGGAGGCAAGGCAATGAAGCTTTCCGTGAACGGAAAAATCCACGAAGTCGATGTCGAACCCGACATGCCGCTGGTGTGGGTGTTGCGCGACGAACTCGGCATCACCGGCGTCAAATACGGTTGCGGCGTCGCCCAATGCGGCGCCTGCACGGTGCATGTCGACGGCATCGCCATCCGTTCCTGCCAGCAGCCTGTCGGCGATCTGGAAGGTGAGGTCACCACCATCGAGGGGCTTGGCGCGCCGGATGCGCTGCACGCGGTCCAGGCCGCTTGGATCGAGCATCAGGTCGCCCAGTGCGGATACTGCCAGTCCGGCCAGATCATGGCCGCGGCCGCGCTTCTGTCTGAAAACACCGATCCCAGCGACACCGACATCGACGACGCCATGAGCGGCAACCTGTGCCGGTGCGGCACCTACCCGCGTATCCGCGAGGCCGTGAAGACCGCGGCCAGAACCATGAGGAGCGCGTGATATGGGCCGCTTGAAGACAATCACCCGCCGCGCCTTCCTGATCGGCTCCGTCGCCGTCGCCGGCGGCGTCGCCTTTGGCGCCTATGTGGTGAAAAAGCCGCACGCCAATCCGCTGCTGGACGGCCTTGGCGACGGCGAAGCGGCGATCACGCCCTATGTGCTGATCAACGCCGAGGGAGTCACGCTGATCACTCCGCGCGCCGACAAGGGCCAGGGCGCTTACTCGGTGCAGGCGGCGCTGATCGCCGAGGAGCTTGATGTCAAGTTGGAGCAGGTCAGGATCGACCCCGGCCCGCCTTCGCCGGCCTACTGGAACACCGCACTCGCCGACGAGGCGGCGGCCTTCATGATGCCCGGCGGCGGGTTCGGCGAAAAGGCCGCTTACGGCTTTCTGTCCGCGGTGATGAAGGTGATCGGCATGCAGATCACCGGTGGATCCACCACCGTGCCCGATAGCTTCGTCAAGCTGCGCCAGGCCGGCGCCGTGGCGCGCGAAACGCTCAAACTGGCGGCAGCGGAAAAGACCGGCGTCCCTGTCAGCGATCTCAGGACCGAAGCCGGCCACGTACTTTTGCCAGACGGCGCCTCCCTCTCCTATGCCGAACTTGCGCCGATCGCGGCGGGCATCGAGCCGCCGCGGGACGTTGCACTGCGCCCGCCGTCGGAATGGCGGCTGATCGGCAAGCCGATGCGGCGCGTCGATATCGTCGCCAAATCCACCGGCACGCTCAACTACGGCATCGACCACAAGGTCGAGGGCATGGTGCATGCGGCGGTCAAGCTCAATCCGGCGCAGACCGGCCCGATCGTCAGCTTTGACGCCGCCGACGCGCTGAAAATGCGCGGCGTCAGGGACGTGGTCAGGATCACCGGCGGCGTTGCCGCCATCGCGGACAACACCTGGCGCGCCTTTCAGGCCGCCGGGATGGTCGAAGCGGAATGGGGCCCGGCGCCGTTCCCGGCCAGCATGGACGAGCACTGGCAGGCGCTGGCCGACAGCTTCACCGACGCCGCGCAGGACAGCCGCAAGCGCGACGACGGCGATGTCGAGATCGCAATCGCCCAAACCGGCAATCTGATCAGCGCCGAGTACCGCGCGCCCTATCTGGCGCATGCGCCGATGGAGCCGATCAGCGCCATCGTCCGCATCGACGACGGTGCGGCGGAAGTCTGGACCGGCACGCAGGTTCCGCGTTTCATCCAGAGCAATGTCGGCAAGATCGCCGGCATCGAGCCGGACCAGGTCACCGTGCATGTGCTCTATATGGGCGGCAGCTTCGGCCATCGGCTGGAGGACGAGGTGGTCAAACAGGCCGCCGAGATCGCCGTCCAGATGAAGGGCACGCCGGTCAAGTTGACCTATTCGCGCGAACAGGACATGACCCATGATTTTCCCCGCCAGATCGCCATGGCGCGGATGCGCGGCACGGTCCGCGACGGCAAAGTCGAGGCCTATGATCTCGGCATCGCCATGCCTTCGGTCGTTGTCTCGCAGATGGGCCGTCAGGGCCTGTCGATGCCAGGCCCCGACAGCCAGATCGTCGCCGGCGCCTGGGATCAGCCCTTCGCCATTCCCAATCAAAGGATCACCGGCTACCGCGCGCCGGAACTGGCGCCGATCAGTTCCTGGCGTTCGGTGGGAGCGTCATCCAACGGATTTTTCTACAATGCGGGACTTGATGAACTGATCCATGCCGCAGGCGCCGATCCCCTTGAGGAACGCCTCAGACTGTGCAGCGACCCCGAAGCCCGCAAGGTGCTCGAAGCCGTGGCCGAGATGTCGGGCTGGGACGGCGTGCTCGGCAATGGCCGCGGCCGCGGCGTCGCCCTGACCCAGTCCTTCGGCGTCCACTGCGCCGAGGTGGTCGAGGTGACCAGCACCGAAGATGGCATCAGGATCGACAAGGTCTGGGTCGCCGCCGAAGTCGGCACCGTCGTCGATCCGGTCAATTTCGACAATCTGGTCAAGGGCGGCGTCATCTTCGGCCTCGGCCACGCCATGAATTGCGAGATCACCTATACCGACGGCGTCGCCGACCAGAGCAATTTCGACGCATTCGAGGGCATGCGCATGGACCAGTGCCCTCAAATCGAAGTCCGCGGGCTTGAAAACGGCGACCGGGTCCTCGGCATCGGCGAGCCGCCGGTTCCGCCGGCGGCCGCAGCGCTTGCCGGCGCGATTTTCGCCGCGACTGGAACACGGCTGAGGGAAATGCCGTTCAGCAAATTCGTCGACTTTGCCTGAGATTTGGTACCCGGCGTCCCCGTGGGACGCCCGGGCGCTCCTAAGTGTGGCTGGTGACCGTTCCGTCTCCGAGCACAATTGTCTTCATCGCAATGTCCCAAGGCATCGGGAAGATGGTCTTGATCCGGGCAAAGGGCTGGCCGACCCCGATGGTGAGGAGATCACCCGGGAGCCGTACCAGCGTGCGGTCGTAATAGCCGCCGCCATTTCCCAGCCGGTAGCCTTGCGCGTCAACGCCCAGAAGCGGCACGATCACCACATCGGGCTGCACCGGCTGCGCGTCCGCCGGCACCGGGATGTTCCAGATGCCCTTGGCCATGGCGCAGTCCGGCGTCCAACGGTGGAATTCGACCGGCTGGTCCTTGCCGATCACCACCGGCAGGGCAATTCGCGCGCCGCGATGTGACGCCGCTTCCATCCAGTGCCGCAAATTGAGTTCGCCACGGATCGGCCAGTAAACGGCGATGGTGCGGCCTGAAATGTCGCCAAGCAAATCGTCGAGTTGTGCCGAGACCCGCTGCGCCATCTCGGCGCGATCGTCGGGCGCGAGCTGTTTGCGCAGCGCATAGAGCCGCGCCCGTTCCGCCTTGCGGAACACCGACACATCCTTCCAGGTCTGCGGATCGACGACATGGCCATTGACGAGCCTGTGCGCGAAGCAGGCTTCGGATCCGGCTGGCTCGTCTTCGTCATCATGGGTCATGGCGGATATTCAACATCTGGCGCAGCAAACCGGCAGGTTCGATTGCGGCATGTATAGCCGCGTTCGCGCAGACATCCAAGACGGGCCAGGCAGGAGGGATGGTCTTGAACCTTCCCTCCTGCCTGAGGGTTGACAGTGCCGTTTGGGGTGCGCCCTATTCCTGGTTGACCGTCGAGACCGCGAGGTTGGTCAGCTTGCTGTTGGCGGCCTTTTCCTGGTCGAGAATGCCCGACAGCAAATCATGCGCTTCGTCGTGGCCAAGCACCTTGGCCCATTCGCGCAAGGTACCGTAGCGGGCAATTTCGTAATGCTCGACGGCCTGGGCGGCGGCGATCAGGGCGGCGTTCCTGGCCACGCCGCTGGCTTCCTTGATGATGCCGTCGGTTTCCTTGATCAAGCCTTCGATGGCGTCGCATTTTTCGCCCGAAGCTGTCTTGCCGATCGACTTGAAGACCTTGTCCAGTGTCTTGACCTGACCCTTGGTTTCTTCGAGATGCTCGGCGATCGTATCCTTGAGCTTCTTGCCGGTGACGGCGTCGTGAACCTTCGGAAGCGCCTTGATCAGCGCGTTTTCTGCATAATAGATGTCCTGCAGCGTGTGCTCAAAGGCGTCGGAGAGAGTTTTCATGGCGCATTTCCTTTTCAATACAATGGTGCGGTGGGGTTCCGCGTGCATGAATGCAGGGCCGCGAATGGTCTGATCCCGGCGGGGCACGGGACTGTCTCTTCCCGTCAGGCGCTCAACGCTACAGTGGATGATTGGTTCCCGCCCGGATGGCGCGATTGCGCCCGCCCTGGCTATCCAGCAGGCGGTCAAGGCGGGCAGTCAGGACGAACCCTTGGCCCGCATCGGGCCGGAAAATTTAAGTGCCAGCCGGCCTGTAAGCCGGGTTCTGTATGGCCTCCGTCTGACGACGAAAACGTGGCAGCCATTCCTCTGGGACACGCGTTGCCGCGCGCCTCAAGCAACCTACCCGGATGATCAACCCCGGAAAAAGGGCCGGGCTTGCGCCCTGCGTCATCCCTATTCGGTCTTGCTCCCGGTGGGGTTTACCGTGCCGCTTCCGTTGCCGGTCGCGCGGTGGGCTCTTACCCCACCCTTTCACCCTTACCCCGCCGCCTCATCTCCGGCCAAACCTGCTTGCAGGGGCCGGCAATCAGGTGGCGGGGCGGTTTGCTTTCTGTGGCACTTTCCCTAGGGTCGCCCCCGCCGGACGTTATCCGGCACCGTTTATCCGTGGAGCCCGGACTTTCCTCGCCCTGCTGTCTTTCGACGTTGCAAGGCGCGGCTGCCCGGCCGACTGGCGCGCCCTCCTTAGACCACCCGGGCCGATATGGCCAGAACAATACCGGCGACCGGCATCATCCATCTGCCCGACCGCGACGCCACCTGCAATTTCACTGTGACGGCCCCGGTCCGGCCGGAACGCCTGCATCATTTCAAAGTTCCACAGCGTCCTTTGCGCATCCGATTGGATGCGCGGCGCTGTCGTCCGGCGCTGATCGACCGCGCCGGACACGCCGAACGCGGACCGCGTTGGCTATTTCATCAACTGCGTGACCTTGCCGCAATAGCGCTGGGACACAGGATTCATGCGCTTGGCGCCGTGGCCGGCATTGTATTTGAGAATGGTGCCGCAGGTGGTGCCGCCGCCGAGCTGATGCGCCTTGGCCAGATACAGCATGCCGTATTTGATGTTGGTCTCGGGATTGTAGAGCCCCTTGGCCGATCCCCGGTATCCCATCATCCGCGCGGTTGCCGGCTTGATCTGCATCAGCCCGATCTCGCCCGCCGATCCGCGCGCATTGGCGCGGTAATTGCTCTCGACCGATATCACCGCATGGGCAAGCGATTCAGGCACGCCCTGGCTCTTGGCGTGGCTGGAAATCAAGTCCGCGTAAGGCCGGGAGGCATAACCGAAACTCAGTTCCGATCCCTTGATCTTGCCACTGGAAATGGAGCCCGTGGTCTCGCCAGAAGTGGTTTCGCAACCCGAGAGGGCAAGACCAAACAGGGCCGCCGCGGCAGCCTTAAAGATGAGATGCATGTTGCTGATTTACTCCGATAGCGCCTTGCCCACCCGTTCATCGACGGGGACGGGGCATCCCGAGGCGCGTGACTGTTCGACACGGAACGCGAAAGGCTTCCGCCATTTCCCGATCGGTGCGTTGGAGCGGTCTCAATCAGGGCCGAGCCCGGCGGATTTAAGGCCTGGCAACCAAAAAATGCTGCGCCGCAATGAACTTACGTGTCAGTCTGTAACACTGCGCCATCATGCAACCCCCTGCCCGGGCCGGATTGGCGGCGTCACCGGCGGCGGCGATCAGGCGGCCACGGGCAGCGCCGAGAGCAGCTTGTGCAAGGTGCCGATGGTCGATGCATCGGCGATGCCATCGACCAGCCCGGGCCGGAAATGCCGCTGGAAGGCGCGGATCGCCGCTGTCGTCCCGGCGTCATAGCGGCCATCGGCGCGCACATGGTAGCCATAGAGCGCCAGCATGGTCTGCAGCGCCTCCACCGGTTGACCCGTGTCGCCCTCCTGGAAAAACCGGCCGCCGCCAACCGGCAGCGGTTCGACCCAATGGCCTATCCCAGCCCGGTGCAACCGGTCCCAGGGAAAGCCCTCGCCCGGGTCCTGCTTGCGCATCGGAGCGATGTCGGAATGCGCCAGCACCCGCTCGGCGGGGATTGCATTGCGCTCGATGATGTCGCGGCAGAGCGCGGTCACGGCCTCGATCTGGGCCTCCGGAAACGGCGGCGAGCCGCCGGCGTGGCCCGGATTGGCGATCTCGATGCCGATCGAGGCGGAATTGATGTCGGTCTCGCCGTTCCAGTGGCTCTGCCCGGCGTGCCAGGCCCGTTCGCTCTCGGGCACCATTTGCGTCACCAGCCCCGCCTCATCGACAAAATAATGCGACGACACCTGGCTTGCTTCCGAACACAGCCACTCAAGCGCGGCCTGCGCCGTCGGCATGCCGGTGTAATGCAGGATCAGCATGTCGGGCTTGCGGCCGTCCCGGCGCGCGCCATGATTGGGCGACGGGCGCACCTTCGCAGCGGCAAAATCCGGCGCAAACCCGCTCATGCCGCGGCGCGGGCTTTCTCGATCACCGAATAGGCGTCGTTGAGCGCCGCCATCCGGTCATTGGCAATCGACAGGAACGCCTCGGGCACGCCGCGGGCGCGCAGCCGGTCGGGATGGCTGTCGGCGGCCAGCGCCCGGTAGCGCTTCTTGACCTCGTCAAAGGGGGTGGTGTCGGGCAGGCCCAGCACAGCATAGGGATCAATGCCGTCAGGATGGACATGCCGCGCCAGGATGCGGTCGAAATGGACCTCATCGACGTGGAAAATATCGGCCACATTGGCGATGAATTCGAGTTCCTTGTGATGGATCAGCCCGTCCGCCTTGGCGATGTGGAACAGCCCGTCGAGCACATCCTCGAGCATGGCGCAATTGGCCTGGCCCGAACCGCACATGCCCGCCACCCGCTGCGCATAGGCCTCATAGCCGGCGACATCCTGCTTGGCGAGATTGTAGAGCCGCGCCACATTCTGGGCCTCGGCCTCGGGAATCGCGAAAATCTCCTCGAAGGCGCGGACCTCCTCGGGCGCCACGATGCCGTCGGCCTTGGCCATCTTGGCCGACAGCGCAATCACGGCGACGGAAAACGCCACCTGGCGCCGCGTTTCCGGATCGCCCTCGAACACCGTGCGCACGGCCTCGACAACGCTGGAAAATGCAGTGGACGCTGTATCGCCAATCGCGTCGAACAGGCGGGAGAACATGGACATGATTTGTTCTTAAGCGATTTGAATGGAAAAATCGAGTGTTCTGCAGCGCACAATTTCGCGATCAATCCATCACCGCGAACGATCCGAGCCATCGCGGGAATTCGCTGGACCAGGGCCGTTGTGCGCCGCTATGGCTTGACCCATGACCGATACGCAAGTTGCACCGCCCCTGTCGAAGCCCCGCCCCGCCGCCCATCCGCTGGCCGGACTGGCGCTCGGCTTCATCGGCGTCGTCATCTTCGGCGCCACCCTGCCCGCGACCCGGATCGCGCTCGAAGGCTTCTCGCCCGCCTTCATCACATTCGCGCGCGCGCTGATCGCGGCTTTCGTGGCCAGCGCCACGCTGATCATTCTGAGAAAGCCGTTCCCGCGCCAGCACGCGCTTTCGCTGCTGATCGCCGGCGTCTTGCTGATCTACGGGTTTCCCGGCTTCTCCAGTGTCGCCATGCAGACCGTGCCCGCCTCCCATGGCGGCGTCGTGCTCGGCGTGCTGCCGCTGATGACCGCCACCTTCGCCGCCCTGTTCGGCGGCGAACGCCCCGGCCCGGCGTTCTGGGCCTGGAGTATTACCGGCGCCCTCCTGGTGCTGATCTTCTCGCTGTCGGGCGCCGACATCGAACCCGGCATCGGCGATCTCTGGCTTGGCTGCGCCGCTTTGTCGGCGGCCTGCGGCTATGTCATTTCAGGCAAGCTCGCCCGCAGCCGTCCCGGCTGGGAAGTGATCAGCTGGGCGCTGGTGATCACCGCGCCGCTTTCGTTGGCGGGCACTTTGTTCACCTGGGACACAGGCATCGGCGACCCCGGACCGCACGCGCTGACGGCGCTGGCCTATCTGTCGCTCGGCTCGATGTTCGCGGGCTTCATTTTCTGGAACTGGGGTATGGCGATCGGCGGCATCGCCCGCGTCGGCCAGGTGCAGCTGCTGCAGAGCTTCGTCACGCTCGGCCTCTCCGCCCTGCTTCTGGGCGAAACCGTCACCCCGGTGATGCTCGGCTTCGCCATCGCGGTGGGCTTTGTGGTCTGGTGCGGCCGCAAGGCCAAGGTGGGGTAGAGCATCGTACGATTGATATGATGCTCTCTAGCTGTGCCCCATCGCGGCGCGTGGCTTGTAGGCCGATTCCAGCAAGCGGATTGAGGCCGGGTCGAGCTTGACATCAAGGGCTGCGATCGCCTCGTCGAGTTGGCTCAATTTGGTGACGCCGACGATCGGCGCGGTGACGAAGGATTTGGACAGCACCCAGGCATAGGCCACCTGCGCCGGCTTGACGCCGAGCTTGTCGGCGACCTTTTCCACCTTCGACAGGATGGCGTAATCCTGAGTGGACCCGAAATAGCCGATCGCCATCTTGTCGGTCGCCGCGCGGTTGGTCGCCTCGCCCTGTTTCGGCCGGTTGCCGGCCAGGAACCCGCGCGCGATCGGCGACCAGGGCATCACGCCGACGCCCTCGCTCTCGCAATAGGCCATCATCTCGCGCTCTTCCTCGCGGTAGATCAGATTGTAGAAATTCTGCATGGCGGCGAAGGGCTGGTAGCCCCGCGCCTTCTGCATCTCCCGCAGTTTGGCGAACTGCCAGGCCCACATCGAGGACGCGGCGACATAACGCACCTTGCCGGCCTGGATGATGGCTTCCAGAGAGTCGAGCGTCTCCTCGAATTCGGTGTCGGGATCGAGCCGGTGGATATAGAGCACATCGACATAATCCATATCGAGCCGCGTCAGCGACTGGTCGATCTGGTCGAATATGTGCTTGCGCGACAGGCCGCGATCATTGGGCCGGTCATCGCTCATCCGCAGGCCGACCTTGGTCGCCACGACGATTTCGTCGCGCCGCGCATAGGTCTTCAGCGCCTTGCCGGTGATCTTTTCCGAATCGCCGTAATTGTAGTGGTTGGCGGTGTCGAAGAAATTGATGCCGCCTTCCACCGCCTTGCGGAAGAACGGCTGCGCCGCCTCTTCCGTGATCACCCAGGGATGCGTCGGCCCGCCCGGCGTTCCGAAACTCATGCACCCCAGACAGAGCCGCGAAACCTTGAGGCCAGTTTTTCCAAGCCGGACATAGTCCATGCGCGTTCTCCCGTTGGGTGTCTGAAAACGGGGTGACGATAGTCACGCAGGGGGCGGGCGGTCAATAGCTGGCCGCTGCCCGCGAGGCCTGGTCATATTGTCCCGACATCACCCGCATCAGCGCCGCGATCTCGCTGATCCGGCTCTCATCGAGCCCCAGTGACCTGGTCGATTCAACCAGCAGCTTTTCCCGCAAGGCGCGGTAGCGCAGGCACAGCTCGGCGCCTTCCTTCGTGATCCGCGCCGTTCGTTCCTTGCCGCGCCGGCCGGGCTCGACCAGCCCCAGCGCCTCGAGTTTTTTCAGCGCATAGGCCACCACATGGGTGTCTTCAATGTTGAACATCATGCACAGTTCGGACTGGCTCTTGTCGCGCTCACGGTGATTGACCGCATGCAGGATCTGCACCTCGACGCTGGACAGGCCCTCGCCGCCCGCGGCCGCCGTGCAGCGGGTGATCCAGCGCTGATAGGCATTGCTCAGGATGACCAGGGCGAATTCCATTTCCGACAGCGCCGGCAGGCCGCCATCGGCCAGATGCGAGGCCGAAACGATCGGTCCGATGCCTTCGGCGCTCGTTGGTTTCTGTGCGGTCATGTCAGTTTCACTCACATTTTATAGATAAATTGTTGACGTTATGCCGACAATGGTCATTATACGCGGACCATTATCCGTGTCCATGGCAACGCCGGACACGGGCTGCCCGCCAAAGGAATGAAGATGACCGCCACCTTGATCGAGACCTTGACCGGGACCTGGGATTTCTGGATCGACCGCGGCGGCACTTTCACCGATGTGGTCGGCCGGGCTCCGGATGGCGCGCTGCACCAGCGCAAGCTTCTGTCGGAAAACCCGGAGGCCTATCCCGACGCCGCCATCCAGGGCATCCGCGATCTGCTTGGCGTCAGCGCAAGTGACGCCATTCCCGCCAGCCGCATCGGCCATGTCAAAATGGGCACCACGGTCGCCACCAATGCGCTGCTCGAGCGCAAGGGCGACCGCACGGTTCTGGTCATCACCAAGGGCTTTCGCGATGCGCTCCGCATTGCCTACCAGGCCCGGCCGGACATCTTCGCCAAGGAAATCATCCTCCCCGAGCAGCTTTATGAGCGCGTCATCGAGGTTGAGGAACGCATGACCGCCGTCGGCCGGGTGCAGCGCACCCCCGACATCGATCCGCTGGAAATCGAACTCAGCAAGGCCCGCGCCGACGGCATCGACGCGGTGGCGATCGTGCTGATGCATGCCTGGAACAACCCGATCCACGAGACTCTGGTCGAGGCGGCTTGCGTGCGCGCCGGCTTCAGCCAGATCTCGGTCAGCCATCAGGTCTCGCCGCTCGCCAAGCTCGTCGGCCGCGGCGACACCACGGTGGTCGACGCCTACCTCTCGCCGATCCTGAGACGCTATGTCGACCGGGTCGCGGCCGAACTCGGCGCCACGCCGTCCGGGCAGCCCGGCCCGACGCTGCAATTCATGATGTCGTCGGGCGGTCTGACCGCCGCCGACATGTTTCGCGGCAAGGACGCCATTCTCTCCGGCCCCGCCGGCGGTGTCGTCGGCATGGTCGAGACCGCCGCACTGGCCGGCTATGGCAAGGTCATCGGTTTCGACATGGGCGGCACCTCCACCGATGTCGCCCATTACAATGGCGACTACGAGCGCGCCTTCGACACTGAAGTGGCGGGTGTGCGCATCCGCGCGCCGATGATGCGCATTCACACGGTTGCCGCCGGCGGCGGCTCGATCCTGCATGCCGACGAAGGCCGCTTCCGCGCCGGTCCCGACAGCGCCGGCGCCAATCCCGGCCCCGCCTGCTACCGCCGCGGCGGCCCGCTGACGGTGACCGACGCCAATGTCATGCTGGGCAAGCTGCAGCCCGATTTCTTCCCCGCCATCTTCGGCGCCGGCCAGGACCAGCCGCTCGACGCCGAGGCCGTGCGCTTGGCCTTCGATGAGCTGGCGAAGAACCAGCCGGGCAAGAGCGCCGAGGACATCGCCGAAGGCTTCGTCACCATTGCCGTGGAGAACATGGCCAACGCCATCAAGAAGATCTCGGTGCAGCGCGGCTATGACGTCACCCGCTATCTGCTCAATTGCTTCGGCGGCGCCGGTGGCCAGCATGCCTGCCTGGTCGCCGACGCGCTGGGCATGGAATCCATTCTCATTCACCCGTTCTCGGGCCTGCTGTCGGCCTATGGCATCGGGCTCGCCAGCGTCTTCGCCTCGCGCCAGCAGGCGCTGATCAAGCCGCTCGGCGAGGAAAGCCGCGCCAAGGTGCAGAGCCTGGTCGATGCGCTGTGCAAGGCGGTGTTCGAGGAACTGGCGGCCCAGAGCGTGCCCGACGACGCCATCTCCTGGCGGCCGCTGCTGCACCTGCGCTATGACGGCACCGACACCACCATTCCGGTGGCCTTTTCCGACTTTGATTTTAGCGCCGCCCGCGCCGAATTCGAGACCGCCCACAAGGCCCAGTTCGGTTTCATCTATGACAACAAGACCGTCATCATCGAGGCGGTCTCGGTCGAGGGCATGGACGATCGCGGCGACGCGCGCAGCGAGCCGGAACATCCGCTCGACGACCGCGCGATCAGCGATGGCGAGACGCGGCCGCTTTATTCCGGCGGCCAGTGGCGCGATGCCCGCATCGTCCGCCGCGCCGGCCTCAAGCCCGGCAACCGGCTCGCCGGCCCGGCGCTGATCATCGAGGCCAACCAGACCATCGTCATCGAGCCGGGTTGGACCGCAACAATCAATGCCCGCGACCATGTGGTGCTGACCCGGCACGAGAAACTCGACCGCGCCCAGGCCATCGGCACCCGCCAGGCCGATCCGATCCTGCTCGAAGTCTTCAACAATCTGTTCATGTCGATCGCCGAGCAGATGGGCGTGACGCTGCAGAACACGGCGTACTCGGTCAACATCAAGGAGCGGCTGGATTTCTCCTGCGCCGTGTTTGACCGCACCGGCGCGCTGGTCGCCAACGCCCCGCACATGCCGGTGCATCTGGGCTCGATGGACCGTTCGGTGGAAACCATCATCCGTTTGAACGAGGGCGACATCCATCCCGGCGACGTCTTCGCCTTGAACGCGCCCTACAATGGCGGCACGCATCTGCCCGACATCACCGTGGTCACGCCGGTGTTTTCCGATGACGGATCGGAAATCCTGTTCTGGGCGGCCTCGCGCGGCCACCACGCCGATGTCGGCGGCACCGCGCCCGGTTCGATGACGCCGCTCGCCACCACGGTGGACGAGGAAGGCGTGCTGATCGACAATTTCCGCATCGTTGAGCGCGGCCGTTTCCGCGAGCAGGAACTGGTCAGTATCCTCACCGACCACCCCTACCCGGTCCGCAACGTCACCCAGAATGTCGCCGACCTGAAAGCGCAGATCGCCGCCAATGAAAAGGGCGTGGCTGATCTGCGCAAGATGGTCACGGATTTCGGGCTGGATGTGGTCGAGGCCTATATGGGCCATGTCCAGGACAACGCCGCTGAAAGCGTCGCCCGGGTGATCTCGACGCTGTCGGATTGCGAGTACGAATACCCCACCGACACCGGCCAGGTGATCAGGGTGAAGATCTCGGTCGACCGCGAGCGTCGCGAGGCGACAGTCGATTTCACCGGCACCTCCGACGCCATGGAAAACAATTTCAACGCGCCCGAACCGGTCGCCCGCGCCGCGGTGCTCTATTGCTTCCGGGTGATGGTGGAAAAGCCGATCCCGATGAACGCCGGCTGCCTGCGCCCGATCCGCATCATCATCCCCGAGGGCTCGATGCTCAAACCGGCCTATCCGCGCGCGGTCGTCGCCGGCAATGTCGAGACCTCCCAGCATGTCACCAATGCCATCTTCGGCGCACTCGGCGCGCTCGCCAACAGCCAGGGCACGATGAACAATCTCACCTTCGGCAATGACCGCCACCAGTATTACGAGACCATCTGTTCAGGCTCGCCGGCGGGCTACGAGAACTCGGGCCGGGGTTTCAATGGCACCTCGGGCGTCCACACCCATATGACCAATTCGCGGCTGACCGACCCGGAGATCCTGGAAATGCGCTTTCCGGTGCAGCTCGAGGATTTCCACATTCGCGCCGGCTCCGGCGGCAAGGGCAGGTTCAACGCCGGTGACGGCACCATCCGCACCATCCGCTTCCTCGAAACCATGGAGCTCGCCATCCTGTCGTCGCACCGCAACCGTCCGCCGCTCGGCATTGACGGCGGCGGCGAAGGCCAGGTCGGCCGCACCCAGGTCCGCCGTCTCAATGGCGAGGTGGAGACGCTGAAGGCCTGCGACCAGACCGTGCTCGAAGCCGGCGAAGCGGTGATCCTGACCACGCCGACGGCGGGCGGGGCGGGAAAGGCCTGAGCCCTTATCGAGCCTGTTGCAGGGCCGCCCGGAGATTGGCGGCGGTGGCCGCCAGTTCCTCTGGCGGCGGTATCGGGATCGCCCGGTACGTCACCGCCTCCTCGACAATGTAGCGCCGCGAGGTGACGTCGTCGCCTTTGACCATTGGCACGAGATGGGCGTGCGCATGCGCCACGTCGCCACCGGTGAACATGAAGGCGACGCGCGACACGCCGTAGAGCTGTTTCTGCACCCGTGCGATCTCCTGGCCAAGCGTCATGATCTTCGCCGCAAGCCGCGCCGGCAGTTGCTCGAAATACGGGTGGTGGGCGCGCGGAATGATTTGCACGTGGCCGGGACGGATCGGCCCGATGTCGAGGAAGGCCAGGATCTCCTCGTCCTCATGGACCACATGCGCCCGCATCTCACCGCGCCCGATTCGGCAGAAGATGCAGGGCCGGGTCGGGGCGTGCGGGTCTGGCGTCATGGTTCGTCCTTTGCGGTCAGGCCGGAGGCGGCGTCAAGGACAATAGTACGATCATGCGCGGCTGCCCCGACTCCCGGCTATCCGGCCTTCAGCAAATTGATCGGATAGGCATCGATTGGCGCCAGCCGGCCCATCGAGGCGAAATAGTGGAGCGCCCGCTCGGCGCTCAGCGGCGCTCCGGCGAAACCGCCCTGCAGTTGTTCGGCCCCCGCGGCACAAGCGCGCTGCAGGTCGTCCTCGGAATCGACTCCGGTCAGGGTCACGGCCGTGTCCACGGCCGCCGCAAGCTGCAGGAACAGGTCGAGCACCTGCGGCATCCGCGTCTCTCCGGCGATTGCCTTGATGCTGGCAAGGCTGAGGCGGACGCGGTCGACCGGATAGGGCCGTCCCATCGACAGGCCGGCGACGCTGGCGGCGAACTCGCTGACCGCGATCTGCACCCCGCCGCCGCGCAACTGCTCGAGATTGGTCAAGGCGATCGGGCAACGGCCGATGGAGGCATTGGAGCGGATATCGATGACCAGCCGTTCCGGCACCACTCTGGCATCCTCAAGCGCCATCAGCACCAGGGTCGCAAACCCCGGATCCTGTAGCTGAAGCGCTGACACCGGCAAGGTAATCTCCGCGCGGTCATCCCACCTGCCGGCATCGCTGAGCGCCTGGCGCAGCATCCACTTGCCGATCAGCACGATCAGGCCATTGTCTTCCGCCATCTGCAGGAACGCCGTGTGAGAGACATCGCCGAGATCGGGATGGGTCCAGCGCAAACGGGCCTTGAATCCCGACGGCGACAGCGTCACAGCCTTGAGCACCGGCAAATATTCGAGCTCGAACGCGCCCGAGGCGACAGCCGCGCGCATGGCCGTTTCCAGCCGCCGCCGCCGCCGGCAGTCGCTGTCCATGTCCTCGGTGAAAAAGCAATAGCTGGTGCCGGGTTTGGATTTGGCGCAATAGAGCGCCATGTCGGCGCGCCTGAGCAGATCGGACAAGACCGGCTCATCGCAGGCCAGCGCTATGCCGATGCTGCCAAAAATGTCGATCGGCGCGTCACCATGGATCACCGGACGGAACACCGACGACGCAAACTCCTCGCAAAAGCGGCTGATTTCGCCCTCGCTGTGGGATCCCTCCCACAGGATCACGAATTCGTCGCCGCCAAGCCGGTAGACCCCGCGGCCGGCACAGCCATGGCCCTGCAGCCGCTCGGCCAGCGTCTTGAGCACCGCATCGCCGGCGGAATGGCCCATCGTGTCATTGATGAATTTGAAACGGTCGAGATCAAACAGCAGCAGCGTCATCGCCGCGGGCTGGCCTTGTGTGCGGGCAACGATCTCGTCAAGATCTTCAATCAGTGCATGACGGTTGCGCACCCCGGTCAGGCTGTCGTGATAAGCCGCCTTGCGGAACCGCTCGACTTCGGCTTGTCCCCTGCCGGTTTCAAGCGCCAGCCGTGTCTTCCGGCGGCCAAGACCGGCGGCAAGCCCGATTGTGATCGGCGCGGCAGACGCGGCCAGCCAAAGCGCACTGGTCAGGGCCAGGCTCATGGTCTCAATTCCCGCAGGCGGCCAGCGAGCCGTTCTCCGGCGAGCGCCGCCAGAGCCATGGTCTTTCCATTTGCCAAACCAGCGATTGCATATCGCCTGAATGTGTTTGGCGGATAAGAATTCAGCATCATGCTAAATACTCCTGTTCCCCCAAGCATCATGCGGGGAGAGGCTTTAACAAAAAGTGACCGGCCATTTCTAATGGTAAACACATGATTTATTTTGTTTCTCAAAATTTAAGCTTTTGCCGCTAAACAGAAGGAAATTCTCGTGTTGCCGATGCCTCCAAACGGGTTTCACAACCAAGCCCAGACTGTGTAGCGCCTTGATGACACACAATGATTCGCCCAAAGGCAGATCCATGTCCTTCCACACCCCAGATGTCAGCCCCGCGCCGCCATCCCTGGCGCGGCTTGTGCTGACCCGTCGCAAAACGGGAATTGCCGGCAGGCTGGCGCTGATGGCGCTGCTTGCCGGAACCCTCGGTCTTGCAGGCTGCAACTCCACCAGCCTTGAAGACAGTCTTCAGCCGATCGGGACTTCAAAGCGAACCGCAGCCGCGCCGGCGCGCGAAGTCGTCAAGCTGCCACCGCCCGGCAAGGGACGCTATGGCGACAGCAAGCCGGTGGAGTTTGGCAAGCACCACCCGGACCGCTATCCGGTCCACGGCATCGACATTTCCAAATGGCAGGGCAACATTGACTGGAACGAGGTCCGCAAGGCCGGCATCGCCTTCGCCTTCATGAAGGCCACCGAGGGCGGCGACCACACTGACAACCGCTATGGGGACTACTGGCGCGGCGCGCGCGCCGCCGGCATCGCCCATGCGCCCTATCATTTCTATTATTTCTGCCGCCCGGCGCGCGAACAGGCGGCCTGGTTCATCGCCAATGTGCCGCGCGCTTCGGTGCAGATGCCCCCCGTTCTCGATGTCGAATGGAACCACGCCTCGCGCACCTGCACCTCGCGGCCCGACCCGGAAACCGTGCGCGCGGAAATGAAGATCTGGATGGACATTGTCGGCGCCCATTACGGCAAGCGGCCGATCATCTACACCCCGGTCGATTTTCACCGCGAAAACCTCGACGGCCATTTCAAGGGCTACCAGTTCTGGCTGCGCTCGGTGGCGGCCCACCCGCAGGACATCTATCCCGACCACCCCTGGACCCTGTGGCAATATACCGGCACCGGCATCGTGCCCGGCATCAAGGGCAACACCGACATCAACGCCTTTGCCGGCACCAAACAGCAATGGCGCGAATGGCTGTGGAAATACGGCGGATAGGCCGCCGCTTCCGGCCGCTCCGCCATGCCTGCGCCAAGGCAGCGCGGTGACCCCAAACTTGGCGCATCGCGGGAATCACCTCATCATCGCCACAAATGTGCGGTGGGCTCGCCGCGCCATCAGGAGTTCACGCCATCATGACATCGAAATTTCCCTTAGCCCTTCTGCTTGCAAGCCTTGCGGCGACCCCGGCGCTGGCGCAGGCGCCCGCCTGTGGCGGCAATTTCGCGCAGTTTCTCGAAGGCGTCAAAGCCGAGGCGATCGCCAAGGGTGTCAGTCCCGATGTGGCCCAGAAGGCGTTGCGCGGGGCGTCAATCGACAACAAGGTGCTGTCGCGCGACCGGGCCCAGGGCGTGTTCCGGCAGACATTTCTTGAATTTTCACGACGTTCTGTCAGCGCCAACCGCATGCAGGTCGGCGCGAAGAAGATGAAGCAATACGCCAACACCTTTGCCCGCGCCGAAGCCGAGTATGGCGTTCCTGCCGCCGTCATCACCGCGTTTTGGGGGCTCGAAACCGATTTCGGCGCGGTGCAGGGCGATTTCAACACCATGAATGCGCTTGCGACGCTGGCGCATGACTGCCGCCGGCCGGAATTGTTCCGCCCGCAGCTTCTCGCCGCCGTCGAGATGGTCGGCCATGGCGACATGGACCCAGCCGGCACCACCGGCGCCTGGGCCGGTGAAATCGGCCAGGTGCAGATGCTGCCGCGCGACATCATCGCCTATGGGATTGATGGCGACGGCGACGGCCATGTCAATCTGAAGAAGTCGTCCGAAGACGCGATCATGACCGCCGCCAAATTCATCAACGCCCTGGGCTGGCGCGCAGGCGAGCCGTGGCTGGCGGAGGTCTCGCTGCCCGACGGCGGCTTCCCTTATGAAAGAACCGGCCTTGGCCAGGGCATGAAGCTGAGCGACTGGACCAGCCTGGGCGTGAGCTTCCCCAATGGCGCGCCGACCTCGACAGACCTGCCCGCCGATCTGGTGCTGCCGCAGGGCCGCAATGGGCCGGCGTTCCTGGTGTTTCCGAATTTCGCGATCTATCTGGAATGGAACCAGAGCTTCATCTACACCACATCGGCTGCCTATTTCGCCACCCGGCTGGCCGGCGCCAAACCCTATGATGCCGGCAATCCCGGCGACGGGCTTGGCGATGTGGCGATGAAGCAATTGCAGCAGAAGCTCGCGGAGCTTGGCCATGATGTCGGCAAGATCGACGGCATTTTGGGCGGCGGCACCCGCGCCGCCGTGCGCGCCGAACAGCTTCGCCTTGGCATGCCCGCCGATGGCTGGCCGGACCAGGCGCTACTCGACCGGCTTTGAATTTTTCCGCCGTTTGAGCGGACTTTCCGCCAGCGCCTCGGGCGGAAATTGACCGGGCCGGTCCAGTGGCCCGGACGCCGCCTGATTGATCGACGGTGGCGGCGCCTCACCATCGCCGGCGTCCCTGTCGCCGGTTCCGCTGTCCACTGCCATTGCCGGTTCAACCGCCGCCTGTTCGCCGATGGGATCTCCGGAGGCTGCAGCATCCGCCGCGGCCGTGCCCTCCGGCCCGGCGGCGGCGCGGCGGACCCGGCGCTGGTAAAGCGCGAAGCGCAAGGCGCGATAGCGCGCCCGCACCGCCCACATGACATTCTCGACGCCATCCAGCTCGCCCTCATAGGCTTGCGTCAGCGCCTGCTTGTAGGAACCCAGGCCTTCATTGGCGAGGTCTTCGACCCGCTCCATCAGATTGAACCAGATCGGCGACACCAGCAGCGAGATCGCGGTGACAGCGATCGCAAGCCGGTAGATGTCGGCCCCGAAGGCGCCCGAGGCAAAGCCGGCCGCCGCCAGCACGAAGGAGAATTCGCCGATCTGCGCCATCGACAGACCGGCAAGCAGAGCCGTCTTCGGGTCCGACCCGGTCAGTCGCAGCAGGAAGATGTTGAGCGCCGTCTTCAGCCCCACCACCAAAAAGGCTGCCGCCACCACAAGCCAGATATTGGCGAGAATGAAGTCGAGGTCGATCAACAGCCCGATCGACAGGAAGAACACCACCAGCAGAATGCTCTGGATCGGCTCGACCACCGGAATGACCCGGCTCCTGAGCGTCGAATTGCCGACGATGATGCCCGCCAGGAACGCGCCATAGACCGGCGAGAGCCCGGCCAGGCCCGAAAGCGCGGCGGCCGAAAAGCACAACGCCAGCGAGCCGATCGCCAACAGATCGACATTGTCCTCGATCGCTTCGGCAAACGGCAACTTGAGCTTGGGATGGCGTCCGAACCACCACAACAGCCCGGCCAGCAGCGCCACCGCGACCACCACCTTGAACACCACGTCGCCCAGAACGAATGTCTCGCCGCCGAGGCTTGAGACCAGGATCAGCATCGGCACCACGGCGAGATCCTGCGCGATCAGCACGCCGACGGCGATCCGGCCCGGCGCATGGCGCAATTCGCCCATCTCGTCGAGCATCTTCATCGCCACCACCGTGCTCGACAGGGCAATGATGAAGCCCAGGATCAGGGTTTCCGAGGGACTTGCGCCGAGCAGGAAGGCCAGCGCCGCCGCCAGCGCCATGGAGGCGACCAATTGCCCCGCCGCCACCAGCACCGCCTGCCTGAGGCTCAATACAAACGCCTTGATCGACAATTCCATGCCGATGAAGAACAGCAGGATCACCACCCCCATCTCGGCCAGCAGGGAGACGTTTTCAGACGTCGAAATCACCCCCAGGCCGGTGGGTCCAAGCGCCAGCCCGGCCAGGATGAAGCCCACCAGCGGCGGTTGCCTGAGCCGCATGAAGCCCAGACCCAGCAGCGCGGCGATGGCGACCGCAATGGCGATCGACACCATCGCATCGCCATGATGTCCGGTCTGGGCGACGGCTTGCTCCACCGCCTCCCCTACCGCTTCGACGGCGCCTGCGATTTGACCTTCCATGCTTAGCTCCTTGCGGCGACAGCCTAATGCATGTCGCACCCAAATGTATTCATTTGGGTGATAACGTACATGCATTGCTTCAAAGCGCTACATCGACCTTTGCGCATCCAATTGGATGCGCAGCGCTGTAGTGTGCTTTGCAGCAATTGCAAAACGGATTGGAGAATTTGTCCCGTTGCCCGGCCCATCGCCCGCGTGCCCGGAGGGCACGGGCCGGTCCGGTGAGGCGATGGCCCCTGAATGAGCGCCGCGCCACGGCAATCCGTTGAGTAGGCCCGTGCCGCCAATCTGGTATATTAGCTTGCCAGATGGCTGGCATATTAGTATGACTTTCGCATCATGTGGGGAGGTCCGTGTGATGCAGAGGAGAATTCGCGGAGGCTTCCGATGTGGAGGTCGATTTGGTTTTGGGAGGAACTAATCCATGAAAATTCAACAAATTGCACTGGCAGCCCTGGCAACGACAATGCTGACCGCCACATCCGCACCGGCATTTGCCGCGCCGACGACGCTGAAATGGGCCCATGTCTATGAGGTCAGCGAACCCTATCACACCTGCGCCGTCGCGGCCTCGGATCTACTCTCCACGGCCACTGGAGGTCGCTATGACATCGAGGTGTTTCCGGCCTCGTCGCTGGGCAAGGAAGTCGACATCAACGAAGGCCTCGGGCTCGGAACGGTGGATATCATCTATACCGGCCAGCTTTTTGCCGGCCGCGCCTATGGGCCGATCGCCATCGGCGGCGCGCCCTTCATGTTCCGCGACTTCGATCACTGGAACAAGTACCGCGATTCCGAACTGTTCGGCGAAATGTCGAAAGGCTACGAGGACGCTTCGGGCAATCACATCACCTCAATGACCTATTACGGCCAGCGCCACGTCACCTCCAATGTCGAGATCAAGACGCCCGAGGACATGAGCGGCCTGAAGATCCGCGTGCCGAACGCGCCGCTCTACATGATGTTCCCGGTGGCCGTCGGCGCCAACCCGACGCCGATCGCCTTCGCCGAGGTCTATCTGGCGCTGCAGCAGGGCACCGTCGACGCCCAGGAAAATCCGCTGCCGACGATCCAGGCCAAGAAGTTCTACGAGGTGCAGAAATTCATCACGCTGACCGGCCACATCAGCGACGCGCTGATGACCATTGTCGGCGGTCCCGCCTGGGCCAGCATGAGCGCCGAGGACCAGGCCGCGCTCGACGGCGTGCTCGACCAAACCGCCACCTGCGCCAGTGAGCAGATCATCCAGAAGGAACAGGAGCTGGTGCAGTGGTTCAAGGACAACGGCGTCACCGTCAACGAGGTTGACCGCACCCCCTTCCGCGAAGCCACGATGAAGCTGCACAACGGCCCGGACGCCACCTGGGACCAGGCCACCTACGACAAGCTGCAGGCGATCAAGTAGCCCGAGACCCGGATATCTGCGTTGCGCGGCGGCCGATGGCCGCCGCGTCCCGGTCCCTTCGGAGGTTGCCTGATGCCGACAGACGAAAAATCCGCCGCCCACTCCTCGATCGCCGACCTGATCCATGAGGAGGACGAGGACCTGACCGGCTTCCAGTGGGATGATGGTCTGGTGCTGACCGTGTTCTGGGCCTTGGCCTTCGTGGTCTTCCTGCAGTTCTTCACCCGCTATGTGCTCAACAATTCGCTCGGCTGGACCGAGGAGATCGCCCGATTTCTGCTGATCACGGTGACCTTTCTCGGCGCCGTCATGGCGGTCCGCCGCGAAAGCCACATCGCCGTCGAACTGGCGTTCCGCTGGCTGTCGCGGCCGGTGCGCAAGGCGCTGCAGTTTTTCATCGATGTCGTCTCAATCGTCTTTTACGGCTTCATGGGTTTTCTCTGCACCCAGGTGGCCGGCAGGACCCAGCAGATGATGGTCTCGATCAATTTCCCGAAATCGACCATCTACTGGTTCATCTCCGCCTGCTTCCTGGCCATGACGCTTTATGCGGTGCTGGTGTTCTGGCGCCACATGCGCTCGGGCACCAGCCGGCTGATCGACCCGGAGACCGCCAAGCCAATCGGCCCGACGCTTTGAGCCCCGCCGCCGTGAGCCCCAACGCTGTGAGCCCCGACGCCGTGAGCCCCAACGCCGTGAGCCCCAACGCCGTGAGCCCCAACGCTGTGAGCAAAGACACATCATGCTTCTGACCCTTCTCTTCGTCATGGTCTTCGCGCTGATCGTGCTCGGCGTCCCCGTCGCCATCGCGCTGGCCGGCTCGTCCGCTGTTTTCATCCTGCTCGATGGCCACGTGCCCGGCCTGGTCGTGGCGCACCGGATGATCAACGGCGTCGATTCCTTTCCGCTGCTGGCGGTGCCGTTTTTCATTCTCGCCGGCAACCTGATGAACAGCGCCGGCATTACCGAGCGCATCTTCGATTTCGCCAAGGCGCTGGTCGGCTGGCTGCCGGGCGGGCTCGGCCACGTCAACATCGGCGCCTCGGTGATCTTCGCCGGCATGTCGGGCGCCGCCGTCGCCGACGCCGGCGGTCTCGGCGCCATCGAGATCAAGGCGATGCGCGACGCCAATTACGATCCGGGATTTGCCGTCGGCATCACCGCCGCTTCCTCCACCATCGGCCCGATCATCCCGCCCTCGCTGCCGATGGTGATCTACGGCGTCGTCGCCGGCGCTTCCATCGGCCAGTTGTTCGCCGCGGGCTTCATTCCCGGCCTGTTGATGGCGGTGGCGCTGATGATCATGGTGGCGTTCTACGCCCACCGTTACAAATATCCCCGCGACCAGGCCTTCAGGCTCTCGATCCTCGGCCGCGCCTTCATCCATGCCTTCCTGTCGCTGCTCACGCCGGTGATCATCGTCGGCGGCATCCTCTCGGGCGCGTTCACGCCGACCGAGGCCGCCATCGCGGCGTGCGTCTGGGCGTTGGTTCTGGGCCTGTTCGTCTACCGCACGCTCACTCTGCGGCGTTTCCTGAAAGTCTCGATGGACACGATCGAGACCACGTCGGTGGTGCTGTTCATCGTCGCCGCCGCCTCGATCTTCGCCTGGATCCTGACGTCGAACCGGGTGCCCGAGCATTTCGCCGCGCTCATTCTCGGCGTCTCGGAAAACCCGATCATCGTGCTGCTCTTGATCAACCTCATCCTGCTCGTCGTCGGCTGCTTCATGGAGACTGTGGCGGCGATCACCATCCTGGTGCCGGTGCTGCTGCCGATCGCGGTCCATGTCGGCGTCGACCCGGTGCATTTCGGCGTCATCCTGGTGCTCAACCTGATGATCGGGCTGTTGACCCCGCCGGTCGGCATGGTGCTCTACGTGCTGTCGCGGGTGGCGAAAGTGCCGTTCGAGCGTTGCGTCACCGCCACGGCGCCGTTCCTGATCCCGCTGTTCGCCGTGCTGATGCTGGTCACGTTCTTCCCGATTTTCACCATGTGGCTGCCAACGCTGCTCTATCGCTGAGGCCGGGACAGGGCCGCGATGAGCAGTGAGAAGTCAGGTGACTCACTTACAGTTTGTCGAACTGGTCCTTGTCGGTGGGCATCAGCATCACCGCGGTGGCCATCACCGCAAACCCGAAAGTGCCGCCGAACGACATCAGCAGGATGAAGAGCGCCGCGATCCGGCTCGACGAGCCCCAGATCAGGTCGCCAAAGCCGTTGATGTTGAAATAGACCACGGCGCCAGCGACGACCCAGCCGATCAGCACGCCAAGGGCGGTGTTGAGAAGGACGAAGCGGATCAGTTTTGGCATGGCGCGATCTCCGGAACAGCCTCATGGCTGAATGTGATCCATCAATATACTGCAACACAGGGCTTATGATCACGTGACACATGCGCACGGCGCGCACCCCCGTCAACCAGCTTGCAAACCGCCGGCTTTGGTCAGCACGCGCCACTGCCCCGGCGACAGTCCGAACACGGCGCGGAACTGCCGCGACATGTGCGCCTGATCGGCAAATCCTGTGTTCAGCGCCACCTCGGCCAGATCTTCGCCCCGGACGATCATCGCGCGGGCCCGGTCGAGCCGCCTCAGCAGATGAAACCGAGACGGTCCGACACCGAAAACCTCGCGAAACTGGCGTGCTATCTGCCAGCGGCTGAGCCCGGCGCAGGCTTCCAGCTCGGCGATAGGTACCCGTGCATCAAGCCGCGACAGCAACAGCTCCCGGATCATCCCGACCACGCGCCTGTCCACCCCGGTTGACCGCCCGGCAGTCAATCCTGCGGCCTGCGCAAGCGCGTCGGCGACAGCGGCCAGTTGATCATCGATACCGGCCTCTGGCGCGACGCCCGCCGCCAGAAGCCCGACAATGGCGCGCTTCAATCGCGGCGGCCCGCCGACCGGATTCCTGACGAATGGCAATGTTTCTGCGCCGCACGCCTGGGCGACCAGCATCGGATCGACATAGGCGATCCGGTATCCGAAGCCGCGCTCATCGCCCTGGCGGCCATCATGGCTTTCATCAGGATGCAGCACAAACACCTCGCCGGCTCCGCTGCAATGCCGCGCGCCGCGATAGGTGAAGCACTGCACCCCGGCCAGTGTGATCCCGACGGCATAGGTGTCGTGACGGTGCGGCGTGAATTCATGGCCGCGGAAAAATGCCGACATGAGTTCGAGCCCCGGCGTTTGCGGCGTCCGTTGCAGTCGACTGACCCGATTGACCCGATCCATGCACAAACCTTCAAGACAGGCGCCTGCACCATTCCTAGACTCGCAACGCAAAGAGACCCAGTCCAAGGAGCCATGGCGCGCAATGACACAGGAGCAGATCGCGGCATTCTACATATTTTCCCTTGTCGCCGCCATCACGCCGGGGCCGAGCAATGTCATCATTGCCGCTACTGGCTCAAGTGTGGGGATGTGGCGCGGCCTGCCTTGCGCCATTGGCTGTGTCTGCGGCATGGCCACATTGATGTTTTCCGCCGCCCTCGGATTGGGTCAGCTGATCGCGGTCTATGGCGGGATTGTGACGATGATGAACTGGGGCGGCGCCGCCTTCCTGCTCTGGCTGGCCTGGAAAATCGCCAGCGCCGATCCGGATGCCTCGGGCCAGGCAGCAAAGCCGGTAGGCTTCATTACCGGCGCACTGTTCCAGTGGGTCAATCCGAAGGGCTGGCTGGTGGCGGTTGGCGCGGTCAGCACCTTTCTGCAGGCCGGCGCGCCAAATCAGACGCTTCAAGCCGTGCAGTTCGGTGGCTTGTTTTTTTGCGCCGCCCTGCCCGCAAGCCTGGTCTGGCTCGGTATGGGGTCAATGATGCAGCGGCTACTGAAGGATCGCCGCGCCGCCCGCATCTTCAATCTCGCCATGGGCGCAGCGCTGGCCGGATCGGTGGCTATGTTCCTGCTCTGACGCCTCAATCCGCCATCGTCTCCAGACTGGCAAAGCCATCGGGCGCACCCTCGCCGCCGAATGGCGTCGTCACCTCGACGAAATCATCGGGATAAAACCCGTTGAACCTTGTTCTCAGTGACAGTGAATAGGCGCCGATATGGCCGATCTCGATCCAGTCGCCGGTGTCGACGGTTTCGGGCAGCCAGAACGGCCGCGACAGGATGTCGACCGAATCGCAGGTCGCCCCGCAGACCTTGAACGGCACCACATTGTCGGCCTTACCCTTGCGGATGCGCCGCGCCGGGTCCGGAATGAACCGCGCCGGCAGCGTGATCTTGCCGGTCCAGCTGTCCGACAGCGAGGCCCAGATGCCGTCATTGATATAGAGCCGGCGGCCCTTCCTCAGAAGCACCCGCACGATCAGCGAAAACGCCCGCGCCACCACCACCCGGCCGGGCTCTGCCACCAGCGGCATGTCGTCGAAGGCCCATTCCTTGATGTTGGAGCGCAGCTCGCTCATCAGCTCTTCAAGCGGCGGCATCGGCTTGGCCTTGCGGTTGGGATCATGGCCATAAACGGCAGGGAAGCCGCCGCCGACATCGAGCCCGACCAGCTTGACGCCGGCGCGGTTGCGCACCCAGTCGGCGGATTTGAGCGCCAGCTCATAGGATTCGGCCTCCTCCACCTGGCTGCCGACGTGAAAGCACAGGCCCACCTTGAAGCCGATCCGGTCGAGCCGCTGCACCAGCTCCACCGCGTGGCCGGGCGCGGCGCCGAATTTCTTCGACAGCTCATACATCGCATGGCCCTTGGTCTGCAGCCGCACGAAGATGCTGATCGAGGCCGGATCGAGATCGAGCGCCCGGACAATCCTGAGCACCTTGGCGATCTCGTCCTCATGGTCGAGCGACATCACGCGGATACCATAGGTCTCGAGCGCCAGCCTGATATCCGACTGCGCCTTGACCGGGTGCATGTAGAGCATTTCGGCGGTCTTGGAGGCGGCGCGCACCGCCTTGAATTCGCCCGGCGAGGCCACGTCGAAGATCTTGATCCCGGCCTCGACCAGCGTTTTCAGCACCATCGGCTCGCCATTGGTCTTCACCGCATAGGCCGTTTCGCCGGGAAACAGCGCCATGAACTGCCGCGCATCCTGCTTGAGCACGTCGGGCCGGAAGCAATAGAGCGGATGGTCCGGCCTGAGCGTGAGGGCGGCTTCGGTTCCCGTGGCGAATCGTTGCATCGATGGTCTCCCGCATGGCGTAAAAGGTCTTACAGCATTGAATAGTGTCTCAATCAACGCCGGCCGGCGGCAGATGGTTGCGATGCGCGGCCCGGGCCGGCGGATTTCGGGTGGCGCCCGGCCGGGCGGCGTGGCAAACAGTGCCGCCACCCCGATCCTGGAAACCATGTCCATGTCTTTGCCCGCATTCGCCCCGCCCCGCTCGATGGATCTTGCCACCTGGGGGCTGTTGATGCTGCTCGGCCTGATCTGGGGCGCATCATTCTTTTTCGGCCGGATCGCCGTGCAGCATGTTCCGCCGATGACGCTGGTGCTGTTCCGGGTCAGCCTCGCGGCGCTTGCGCTGCACCTGGCCTTCGGGCGGATGCCGGGCTTTTATCCGACGCTGACCCGCCACTGGCGCGAGCTGCTGATCCTGGGCCTGATAAACAACGCCATTCCCTTCACGCTGATCTTCCTGGGCCAGACCGAGATCGGTTCGGGGCTTGCCTCCATCCTCAACGCCACCACCCCGCTGTGGGCGGTGCTTGTGGCGCAGGTCTTCACCACCGACGAGAAGATCACGCCGGCCAAGCTGATCGGCTGCGCGCTCGGGCTTTTCGGCATGGTGCTGCTCATTGGCCCGGCGGCGCTGGGGCTTGCCGACAGCCCGCTCTGGGCCAAGCTCGCCGTGGTCGGCGCGGCGATCTCCTATGGCTTCGCCGCCTCCTTCGGCAAGCGCTTCAAGGGCGTCTCGCCACGGATCACCGCCACCGGACAATTGACGGCTTCAAGCCTGATCATGCTGCCACTGGCGCTGATCGTCGACCAGCCCTGGACGCTGCCGCTGCCGCCGGTCGATGTGATCGCCGCGATGCTGGCGCTGGCGTTCGTCTCCACCGCCTTCGCCTATGTGCTCTATTTCCGCATCCTCAGCGTCGCCGGCGCCACCTCCGCCTCGCTGGTCACGCTGCTGGTGCCGCCATCGGCCATCCTGCTCGGCATCCTGTTTCTCGGCGAGAGCCTGTCGCTCACCGAGGCGCTCGGCCTCGGCCTCATCGCACTTGGGCTCTTGTCACTGGACAATCGGCTGGCCATAAAGCGCAGGTGAGTGAGTGGCTTTGCTGAGTCAAAGTCCGTTTGGGGAGTGACGCAGCCATGGCCGAGAATCGCATGTTGAGCCTTACCGCTCTGATCAGGGCGCGCGACGAGGGCAAGGCCAATCCGGATCTGATGGTGGCGCTCAGCCGCGACGCCATTGCCCGCAAGGACCCCGCGATCAAGGCGTTCACCCATGTCGCGGAAGAATCGGTCATCGCGCAAGAGGGCCCGCTCGCCGGCATCGCCATCGGCGTCAAGGATATTTTCGACACGTTCGACCAGCCGACCTCCTATGGGTCACCCGCCTATGAGGGACATTGTCCGCGTGTCGATGCGGCGATAGTCGATCTGGCCCGCAGGCAGGGCGCCACCATCATCGGCAAGACCGCGACCACTGAATTTGCCTTCCTGCAGCCCACGGTGACGGTCAATCCGCACAATCCTGGCCATACGCCCGGCGGCTCGTCGTCTGGATCGGCGGCGGCGATCGCCGCCGGCATGATCCCCGCCGCGTTCGGCACCCAGACCGGCGGTTCGGTGGTGCGGCCGGCGGCATTTTGCGGCATCGCCGGGTACAAGCCGAGCTACCGGCTGCTGCCCGTCACCGGCATGAAACACTTCGCCCCCTCGCTCGATACCGTCGGTCTGTTCGCCGCCGGCGTCGAGGATGTGGCGCTGCTCGCAGCGCTGCTGACCGGCCGCGATCTCCGCTCCGGCGCGCACCCCATCGATCCGTCAGGCATCCGCGTCGGGCTCTACCGTTGCGCCCTGATCGAGGGCGCCGACCCGGCGATGCGCGCGGCGCTGAACCAGGCCGCCGACATGGCGGCCAATGCCGGTTTCGATGTCGGCGAGATTGGCGAACCTGAAGCCTTGGCGCAGGCCCGCAGCGCCCACGCCACCATTCAGGGGTATGAGGCGGGCCTTGCCTGCGGGCCTGACCTGGCCCGCTTCCCGGAGCTGTTGAGCCCGCTTCTTCACCGCACCATCACCGAGGGCCAGGCGATCACGCCGCGGGCCTATGACGAGGCGCGCAAGCTCGCCAAGCGCGGCCGCGCCACGGCACGGGCGCTGTTTGGCGAAGTTGACATCCTGCTCACGCCCTCGGCCCCGGGCGCCGCCCCCGCCGGGCTGGAATCGACCGGCGATCCGCGCTTCAACAAGCTCTGGACACTGTTGGGAACGCCGGCGATCAACATACCCGGCTTCAAGGATGACGCCGGAATGCCGCTTGGCATCCAGGCCGTCGCGCGCTTTGGCCAGGACAAGGCGCTGCTGGGCGCCGCGGCACTGCTGGAACAGGCTTTCAAAAGCTGAACGCGATCCAAGCCGGAGCTGCACGCGTCGCTTTTTCGAGGTAGTTCAGCGGCTTTTGCAAGACCAGGTAAAGCCGCCTGGCTACAGCCATCGGTCCGCACTGCTCTGAAATGGGACAACGACAGCGTGCTTGCACCGGCCCCAACTTCCCTCATAGGAGGTATTTGACAGTTTCTTAACAGAAAATGAACGCGCGAATTAACCCGTTTTTTCAAGAAGTTATAGGGTGCAATAGGATGAATATGCTGCATTTTAGCTGCAATGCAGCAACGAATTTGCTTTCCACCGGAGCCAAGCCGTGACTATCATTTGTCTGTAAACGCGAAGGAGGACCACCATGGGATTTACGCAGTCGCTCAATGCCCTTGTGATCTGTGCAGCGTTCATATTTGTAGGAGCAATGCTCTTCATTTAGCCTGAAGAGCAGCAGGCAAGAGCCAGAGATTAATGACGGGAGCGCTTCGGCGCTCCCGTTTCGTTTGTGACCTACAGCGCCGCGCATCCAAATGGATGCGCAAAGGTCGCTGTAGCACTTTGAATCAATGCATGTACGTTATCGTTCAAACGAATCCGTTTGAACGCGACATGCATTAGCGTTTCGCATACCGCGAGTTTTACGCAGCCGCCCCCACAGCGTCGCCGCCGCGCAGCCCCAGCAAATGGCAGATCGCGTAGACCAATTGGGCGCGATTCATCGTGTAGAAATGGAAATCGTCGATGCCGCGCTCGACCAGGTCGGTCACCTGTTCAGCGGCAATGGCGGCGGCCACCAGCGAGCGGGTTTCGGGATCTTTTTCGAGCCCGTCGAAGCGCCGCGCCAGCCAGTCGGGGATCGACGCGCCGCAGAGTTTCGAGAACCGTGCCACCTGGCCAAAATTGTGGATCGGCAGGATGCCCGGCACGATCGGGATATAGATGCCGGCGCGGCGCACCCGCTCGACATAACGCTCATAGGTGTCATTGTCGAAAAAGAACTGGGTGATCGCCCGCGTCGCGCCGGCGTCGACCTTGCGCTTGAGCATGTCGATATCGGTGGCGAAATCCGGGCTTTCCGGATGCCGCTCGGGATAGGCGGAGACGGAGATTTCAAAATCGGCCATGGCGCGCAAGCCCGCCACCAGTTCCGCCCCATTGGCGTAGCCTTGCGGGTGCGGCTGGTAGGCGGCGCCGACGCCTTCCGGCGGATCGCCCCTCAACGCCACGAAATGATTGACGCCGACGGCCTGGAATTCGCGCGCCACCGCATCGACAGTCGCCTTGTCGGAGCCGACGCAGGTCAGGTGCGCCGCCGGCGCAAGCGCCGTTTCCCGGCACATCCTTGTCACCGTGTTCAGCGTCGGCTGCTTGGTCGAGCCGCCGGCGCCATAGGTGACCGACACAAAGTCCGGCTGGAACGGCGCCAGTTTGGTGATGCTGTCCCAGAGCTGGCTCTCCATGTCGCCATTCTTGGGCGGAAAGAACTCGAAGGACACCTTGATACGGTCGGAGGCATCTTGTGCGCTGGCGCGGGAGGAGCTGGACATATCAGGCTGTTCCTGTACTTGGGGAGGTCAGGTCGGAGGCGATCAGAAGGCGGGGATCACGCGCCAGCCAGATGGTGACGGTCAGCGCCCGGGCGTTGCCCGGCTCCGGCGGCAGATCGACGATCTTGTCGACAAGCAAGCCGCATTGCCTGAGCCAATCGGCCACCTGCTGCTGGCTGAAGCCAAGCCGCGCATGGGCATGGTCAAGCCGAAGATCCTCATGGTCGTGCGGCGCGAAATCCACCACCACCAGCCGGCCGCCGGGCCTGAGCATGCGGGCCGCTTCGGTGATCGCCGGCAGCGGATCATGCAGGAAATGCAGCACCTGATGGATGGTCACCACGTCGAAGCTCTCGCGCTCGAGCGGCAGATTGAGGATATCGCCCTGGCGCACCGACGCATGGGTGATGCCGGCATCGTCAAGCTGGGCGCGGGCGATCGACAGCATGCTGCGGCTCGAATCAATGCCGATGGCGCGGCGATAGCGGTCGGAGAGAAGCTCGAGCATGCGGCCGGTTCCGGTGCCAAGATCGAGCAGGCCGTCAAACGGTGTCTTGCCGATCAGCTTGAGCACCTCCGCCTCCACCGTCTCATCGGCGACATGCATGGCTCTGAGATCGTTCCAGCTATCGGCATTGGCGGCGAAATAGCTTTCGGCGCGGCTGGCGCGGGCCTGCTTGACCGTAGCGAGACGCTCGGCGTCGCGCGCCAGATGCGCGTCCGATGGCGAGGCGGCGTCAAGCGCCTGCTGCATCAGCTTGGCCCGCACCCCGTCGCGCGTCAGCCGGAAATAGGCCCAGGCGCCCTCCTGGTAGCGTTCGACCAGTCCGGCCTCACCTAAAAGCTTGAGATGGCGCGAGATCCGCGGCTGCGACTGACCCAGAACCTCGGTCATTTCGCTGACGGTGAGGTCGCCCTGGCTCAAAAGCGCGATCAGGCGCAACCGGGTCGGTTCACCCGCGGCTTTGAGAACATCGACGCATTCGTCGAGTGTGAGGGGGGACAGGGACAGCATTCAAAACCTCGAAAATGATATAAAGATATGTTTATGTCAGTTTCGAGCACAAGGCAAGCGCAATGTCGCTGCCGCCAAACTTTTTGTCGTTTTGCGCCGTGGGATTGGATGAAACGAGAGATGTCAGCCGGCGGGATAGATCCACTGTTCCCAGACATGGGCGGTGACCGATTCACCCTTGCTGATCACGCCGGGCTTTTCCACCCAGGCGACGACGCCGCGGCGGCGTTTGGCGGCCTTGACGAAATCGAGCGCCAACGTGGTCGCGTCCCTGTCCGGAAAATTCCGGGCGATGGATGCGCCGGCGATCCGGCAAGGCCCATTGTCGCCATCGATCCTGAGCGTCACCCCGCCTTCAAAAAACAATTGCGTGCGCGGCGGCAGCATGGACAACAGCGGGATCCCCTCGATCACCACATTGGCGCCGATCCATCCCGCTTCGATCCGGTCAATGTCCATCCGGGCGGCCACGACCGCCAGCTCATCCGGCGCCACGATCGACACCTGCCGCTCGTTGCGCATCTCCGTGCCGCGCGGATACCACGGCTCGCGGCTGCCTGACCTGCGCGTCGGTCCGGCGTGATAATCGCCCCCGATCCCGTCATAGCCCATGCTTATCGACGCGGCGTCCCCGGTGACGAAATCACCGCCGAGGGCGACGAGCACCGCCGAAACCCGTCCCTTGATCCGCCGCGCCGGAATGATTTCAGGCAGCGCCAGCGCTTGCTCGGGAAACATCGAAAGGGTCATCGGTCGCTCCATGGATCGGATGAGAACAGAACCACAGACATAGCCAATGCGCTAATGATGAGCCAATCAAAATTGGTGACCCTTGATGAACGCCGCAGCAAGTCCGCCGCGCCGGCGGGGCGGGATCAGCCGCGCCGGGAATCCGCCGGTCCCGCCAGCGCCTGCCAGGGCAGCGCGTTGTCGGGCAAGCGCCGCGCCATCATCTGCAGCGTCAGCATCAGCAGGCAGACCAGCAAGGTCGCGGCCACCGCCACCGCCGCGGCTTCCGCGCCAAGGCCTGAATCCTCAAGGCTCAGCAGCGCCACCCCCAGCGTCTCGGTTCCCGCCGACCACAACAGCGCCGACACGGTCAACTCGTTGAAGGCGAGCAGGAACACCATCATCATTCCGGCGAACACCGCCGGAAACACCAGCGGCAGCACGATGTGGCGAAGCCGCTGGCCAAGCCGCACCCCGTCGCACACCGCCGCCTCCTCGACCGCGTCATCGAGCGTCGCCATCGCCGCCAGCACCGGTTTCAGCGCGATGGCGAAAAACCGGGCGTGATAGGCAAACAGGATGATCCACGGCGTCGCGTAGATGGAAACGCCGATCAGCGGCAATGGCCGGATGAACAACAGGATGCAGGCGATCGCCAGCACGATCCCGGGCACCGCATAGGGCAGTTCGATCAGAGCGAAAGCCGCCGCCCGCGCCTTGGGCTTGGCCCGGTCAAGCACATAGGCGGAAATGAGCGTGATGACCGCCAGGCTGAGCGCTGTTGTTCCCGCCAGCAGAGCCGAATTGCGAAACGCCCTGACGGTCAGATCCTGGCGGAACAGCACTTCCGCATATTGCTTGAGCGTCGCGCTGTCGAACGACAGCCGCACGCCATAGGCCGGCACCATCGAGGTCGCCACGAGCGAGGCCAGTGGCAGGAGAACCGTGAGCGCGATGAAACCCCAGACCGCGAATTCCACCACCGGCCGCCAGCGGCCCAGAACCCAGAACGGCTCGATGCGGTGATCGCTCTCAAGCCGGGTCGTCGACCGGGCCAACAGCAGGCCGGCGGCGATGACGCCGCTGCCGGCGATGGCCGCGATCAGCACCGAGATCGCGGCGGCGTCGCCGATCGCGCCGGGGCCGAAACTCGCCAGTTTGCGAAACAGCAGCGTCGGCAGCGTGACATAGCCCACCGGCAGCCCGAGCAGCGCCGGAATGCCAAAATTGCCGGTGCCGGCGACAAAGGCCAGCAGTGCGGCCGACAGCAGGAACGGGCGCAACAGCGGCAGCATGATGGATCTGACCACCTGCCAGGGGCTCGCGCCCTCAAGCAGCGCCGCCTCGATCAGCGGCCGCGGGATCGAGGCCAGCCCCGAGGCCAGCGTGATGGCCACCAGCGGCGCATGATGCAGCCCCATCACCAGGATGATGCCGAACTCCCCCAGCATCGGATTGGGCGTTCCGGGCGATGGCGCCAGACCGATGAGCTTGAGCAGCGGCGACGCCGGACCAGCCAGCGTCTTGAACGCTAAGGCCGAAATCTGCGGCGCGATCATCAGCGACATCACCATGATGAACGCCAGCGCCGTGCGGGCGCGCAGCGTCGTCACCGACAGGATGAGCGCGAACGCCACGCCGGTCAAAAGCGCCAGCGCGCCCGAGCCGAACGCCACCACAAGCGTGTTGCGCGCGGCCCGCCACACCTCCGGCGTATCGAGCACCCGCCAGAACGCCAGCAGGCCGCCGTCAAAGGCGGTGGCGATCAGCCGGCTCATCGGAACAACGCTGAACAGGAGAACAAAAATAGCCAGAGCCAGCGTCAGGCCCCTGCGCTCGCGCCGCCTCCAGCCATAGGCCGGCCCGCGCCACCAAAGGCGCGGACCGGCAATCGGGTAATCAATCGCCAACAGGGTTTACTGGCCGAAGATCTTGGCGAACCGCGCCGTGTTGGCCTCCGCCTCGGCCAAGGCCTTGGCGGCGTCAAACGGCATCACCTTGATGGTGGAGCGGTCAGGAAAACCCTCCGGCACGGCCACTTCCGGATGGGCCGGCAGGTAGCCCTGGCTCAGCGCCAGTTCCTGGCCTTCCTTCGAAATCAGGAAATCGACGAAGGCCTTGGCGGCTTCCGGGTTCTGGGTCGAGGCAAGGATCGCCACCGGCTCGGAAATCGCCGACACGCCTTCTTCCGGGAACACGAACGCCACCGGCGCGCCCTTGGCCTTTTCGCGGATCGGCAGGAAATCAACCACCATGCCATAGAGCTTTTCGCCGCCGGCGACCTGGGTGAGAATGCCGCCATTGCCGCCAGCCGCCTGCGCGCCATTGGCGGCAAGCGCCTCGTAATAGCCCCAGCCGGCATCGAGATTGCCGACCAGCGTGGCGGTGTGGATGAGCGCCGCCCCCGAGGTGAGCGGCGACGGCATGGCCACCTGGCCCTTGGCCTCGTCCTTGAGCAGGTCTTCCCACGATGCCGGGATCATCGTGGCGGCGGTGTTGTACATGATGCCGGTGGTGATCAGCTTGGTGCCGAACCAGGTCTTGTCGGCATCATGGGTACCTTCGGCATAGGCCGAGATGTCGGCGTCCGTGTGCGCCATCAGCAGGTCGCGGGCCTTGAGGCCTTCCATGGTGACGCTGTCGGCGATCAGCAGCACATCGGCGGGCGTCGCTCCGGCTGAAAGTTCAGCCTCGAGCTTGGCCATGATCTTGGTGGTGCCGTCGCGCACGAAGGTGACCTTCACATCCGGATAGGCTTTCATGAAGGCATCAACGGATTGCTGCGCGTCGGTGTTGGGCTGGCTGGTGTAAAGCGTCAGCGTGCCGTCAACGGCATAAGCAGGGCCGGCGAGGACGGCGAGCGAGGCGATGAGGCCAAGCGACAGCGGGATCATAGGGTTCATTTTGGCAACTCCAGTCGTGATCGGGATAGGCGCCGCCGACGCTTAGAGGGCCTTGGTAACAGTCCGATGACACCGGCGGATCATGCTCGCCCCCCGCTCGCAACCCCGGCTGGCAATGCCAATTCACCTTGCCGCAGGAGTGTGCTAGGATGGCCTTGCGGGGAGCTGACGCCACTGATCAGGGAGATGATTGATGATGTTCGCGAACAAGCTTGCAAGGCCGCTGTGCCTGTCCCTCACCCTCTTGTTGTCCCATCCGGCAGCCTCACTCGCCGCCGATCTGTCCTGCAACGGCCTGCTCGAGACCGGCCAGAAAATGATCTGCTCGGGCTTTGAGCCCAATTGGGCGCTGGAGCTGAGCTGCGACGGCGGCATGAGTTCAAGTTTCATCGACGCCTTTTCCGGCGACACCATCCAGACCACGCCGGGCGGCATCACATTCGCAACCGAAGACCCCTGGCAGCTTCAAACCAGCCATCCTGTCACAGGCACCATCGCCTACACGCCCGGCGGCTGCACCGACGAAAGCGACGCCGTGCGCGACTTCACCTTCACGCCCACCGGCGCGCCGGGCCTCTCCGCCCCGTTCTTCCCGTTCTGCTGCCGGATCGAGTGAGGCCGGGGGCCGGCAGGGGCTCACCACTCGGCCGATGACCCATCCCAGTTGTAGAACTGACCGGCGCCGTCGAGCGTCAGGCCCTCGGCGAGGCTAAGGATTCCGGCCGCGCTCGTGGCCGCGTCGATATCGGCCCCCGGCCCGCCCATATCGGTGCGCACCCAGCCCGGATGGACCAGCGCCACCGCCACGCCCATCGGCTTGAGATCGGTCGCCAGCCCCTGCATCACCTTGTTGACCGCCGCTTTCGACGCCCGGTAGGCGATCTGGTCGGACTTGGCGTAGGACATCCGCCCCATCGTCGAGGAGATTGTCAGAATGCGCGGATTTCTGCTGCGCTTGAGATGCGGCAGGAAGGCCTGGGCGACAGCCAGCGGCGCCAGCGTGTTGACGGCGAGCGTCTTCGCGAACCCGTCAAAATCCATGTCCAGCGTCGATTGCCGTTTGGGCCCGATCGTGCCGGCATTGTTGATCAGGATATCGATCGACGCGTTGATACTTGCCGCCGCCGAGCGCACGGCATCGTGGTCGGTGACATCGAACTTGAGATCATGAAATTTCGGATGATGGCAGATATGCGCGTCCGGATCGGTGACTTCGCCGCGCGCCGACCCGTAGACCGTCCAGCCCTTGGCCAGCGCCTGCCTGGCCAGCTCCAGCCCGATGCCGCGGTTGGTGCCGGTGATGAGGATGGTGGTCAACGATAAATCTCCCTGCGGTGTCCAATCTCAATGACCACAACGGTCATCAGGCCCTTTGTAATCTGCACGATAATCCGCAGGTCGCCGACACGGAACCGCCAAAGCTCACCGCTCTTGCCCTGCAGCCGCTTGGCCAGTTCGCGAGGGTCAGGGTGTTGAACAACCCGTTCATTGAGAAACTTCAGGACCCGATTCCGATCCGCCGGATTGAGTTTGGAGAGTTGTTTCCGAGCGGATTCGGTGAACGTGACAACCCAGGTCATTCCGCTGCGTGCAGGGAGTTTCCGTCTCCATCCGGATCGTCGCCGAACTCCGCGTTGATGTCGGTCAGCGGAATGCGCTTACCGTCATCCTTGGCGAGCGCCGCTTCGGCGGCAGCCATATCCTCCAGATCCTCGATCTGGTCCTTGATCGCACGCACCGCTAACTCTTCCTTGCTGATGCCAAGATCATTGGCAAAGCGGGCCAATAACTGCTCAAGTTCATCCGGCAGGTCGAGTTTGATCATGGCAACATTCCTTTGCGCCACAGTGTAATGCGCGCTGCAGCGCAATTCAACGCCACCGCCCTCTAGGATTCTGCCCCTACCGCTTCAACGGCTTGTACGTCACCCGCTTCGGATTGACGCTGTCGGCGCCGAGCCGGCGGATCTTGTCCTGCTCGTAATCCTCGAAATTGCCCTCGAACCATTCCACATGGCTATCGCCCTCGAACGCCAGAATGTGGGTGGCCAGCCGGTCGAGGAACATGCGGTCATGCGAGATGATCACGGCGCAGCCGGCGAAATTTTCGAGCGCCTCTTCCAGCGCGCCGAGCGTTTCGGTGTCCAGATCGTTGGTGGGCTCATCGAGCAGCAGCACGTTGCCGCCGGATTTCAAAAGCTTGGCCAGATGCACCCGGTTGCGCTGGCCGCCCGAGAGCGTGCCCACCTTCTGCTGCTGGTCGCCGCCCTTGAAGTTGAAGGTCGAGCAATAGGCGCGGGAATTCATCTCGTGCCGGCCGAGCTTGATGATGTCGTTGCCGCCTGAAATCTCTTCCCAGACGCTCTTGTTGGCGTCGAGCGAATCGCGGCTCTGGTCGACATAGGAGAGCTGCACGGTCTCGCCGATGGTGATGGTGCCGGAATCGGGCTGCTCCTGCCCGGTGATCATCCGAAACAGCGTGGTCTTGCCGGCGCCGTTGGGGCCGATCACGCCGACGATGCCGCCGGGCGGCAGCTTGAAGCTGAGATCGTCGATCAGCAGCCGGTCGCCATAGGCCTTGGAAATGCCTTCCGCGTCGATCACCTGATGGCCGAGCCGCTCGCCGGTCGGAATGATGATCTGCGCCTCGCCGGGACGGCGGTCGTTGGCGGCCTTGACCAGTTCGTCATAGGCCCGGATACGCGCCTTCGACTTGGCCTGCCGGGCTTTCGGCGACGATGCAATCCATTCCTGCTCGCGCGAGAGCGATTTCTGCCTTGCGGCGTCCTCGCGGCCCTCCTGGTGCATGCGCTTGCGCTTGGCTTCCAGATAGGCGGTGTAGTTGCCCTCGTAGGGAATGCCCTTGCCGCGGTCGAGCTCGAGAATCCAGCCGGTCACATTGTCGAGGAAGTAGCGGTCATGGGTGATCATGATCACGGCGCCGGGATATTCGCGCAAATGCTTTTCCAGCCAGGCGATGCTTTCGGCGTCGAGATGGTTGGTCGGCTCGTCAAGCAGCAGCAGGTCGGGCTGCCTGAGCAGCAGCGCGCACAGCGCCACGCGGCGCTTCTCGCCGCCCGACAGCGCATCGACGGAAGCCTCCGGCGGCGGGCAGCGCAACGCTTCCATCGCCATTTCCACCTGGCTGTCGAGATCCCACAGGTTCTGCGCGTCGATGATGTCCTGGAGTTTGGCGCCCTCGTCGGCGGTCTCGTCGGAATAGTTCATCATCAACTCGTTGTAACGGTCGAGAATCGCCTGCTTGTCGGCGACGCCTTCCATGACATTGCCGAGCACATTGAGGCTCTCGTCGAGCTGCGGCTCCTGCGGCAGGTAGCCGAGCGTCGCGCCCTCGGCCAGCCAGGCCTCGCCGGTGAACTCGGTGTCGAGCCCGGCCATCACCTTCAGAACCGTCGACTTGCCGGCGCCGTTGGGACCGAGAATACCGATCTTGGCGTCCGGATAGAACGACAGATGGACATTTTCGAGGACCTTCTTGGCGCCGAAAGACTTGTTGAGCCCCGCCATGTGATAGATGAACTGCCGTGCCACGATGCGCTCCAGACATGATTTGGATTGTTGCCCGCTGTCTATGCGAAATGCCGCTCAAGGGCAATGCGCAGCAATCACGAGATGGTGACCTCGACCTAGGTTCGCTGGAACAGCCAGCGCCACAGCGGTTGCCGCAACACGAAGACCATCGACAGCGCGATGGTGACGAACAGAAATGCCCCCAGCACGATGCCGAGCATCACCGAGCCATGATCGCTGAGAAAGCCGGGCATGAAGATCGCCGCCGGAATGCCGCAGGCAACGCCAATGATGAACACCAGCATCGCCGAGCCGCCGCGAAAGCCGCGTCCCGGCGATTGCCTGCCGGTGATCGCCGCTGAGCGGCTCTCGTCACCGCCGAGCGCCGCGTCCAGATCGCCGGCATCTATTGGATCTTCATTGCACAACCGGCGCTGTCCCGATGCCCCGCGGGGAGCATCTCTCACCCCGCCACTGCATGGACTTTGGCCAATGCCTGGAAAAAGAAAACCCGTGCCGGACACGGGTTCTCCTTGTGCGGCTAAACCCGCGGGCGCCCCGCGGACTTGGGAAAGGAGCCTGAACGGCCCCTTTCCGTAAAGCCTTTCCGGCCTAATCAGTCGTCGCTGTCGCTGCCGCCATCACTGTCGTGATCGCTGCCGCCATCGCTGCCGCCATCGCTGTCGTGATCGCTGCCGCCATCGCTGTCGTGATCGCTGCCGCCATCGCTGTCGTGATCGCTGCCGCCATCGCTGTCGTGGTCGCTGCCGCCGTCGCTGTCGTGATTGCTGCCGCCGTCGCTGTCGCGCCCGGCTCCGGAATCATCACTTTCGCGGCCGTTGTCATCGAGCTGTCCGGCCGATGCCATCTCGGCTGATTCGGCCCTGGCCTGGCCGCCGCGCAGAAAATCGCTCAGCGTCGAGGAAGCCGCAGCGGCGGAATGGGGCAGCAGCGCTCCGGCGGCAAGCGACAGGGCGGCGGCGGCGGTGAGGAATTTTGATCTTGTCATGATGTGTCTCCTTCAAGGGTCTGCGTGAATGCAGCCCGAAGATGCCACCGCGCCCATGACAACCCCCTGACCGGCCCTGTCAGCGTCCTGTCATTTTTGCGCCTGGGCGGAAAATCCGCTCCATCAAGCCGCTGCCATCCAAAGATGATCAGGCCGAGAAACTGACGGTCACGCCCTTCTTGCGGAAGTAGGACTGCATGATCTTGCGCCCCTGGCGGTTGGATTGCGCCAGCTTGCCGGGCTCGAACACCGCTTCCGTGACGCCGTCGCGCGCCATGGCGGCCTTGAGCGCCGCAATGTGGATGTCCAGTTCTTCATTGTCGTTCTTGATCGACGTATAGATATTGTCGATGGCTTGGTTCAGGGTCAGATCGCTCACGCTTGGCACTCCATGGATCGTTGGCACTCACCTAGCGGTTTTTCCAGCAAGGGCAAGCCGCCGATTGCATTGCCGCGCCTGCTTTCAAATTCAATCGTCCTCAACGCCTCTTGATTTTCACGCCGCAGCCATGGCCAATGGCGCATGAGCGATTTTTCTCCCTTCACCCTTTCGAGCCCCACCGGCGCCGCGCTTGCCGTCCGGCACATGCCGGCCGAGGGCCTGGCCCGCGGCGTGGTGCAGATCAATCACGGCCTGGCCGAACACGCGGCGCGCTACCAGCGCTTCGCCACATTCCTTGCGGCGCATGGCTTTCATGCCTATGCCCATGACCATCGCGGCCATGGCGCCACCCGCGCGCCTGATTCAATCCCCGGCGCCTTTGCCAGCAAGGATGGCGCCAGCAAGGTGGTCGCCGACGTAGCCGCCATCCATGCGCTGATCGCCGAGCGTCATCCCGGCCTGCCGGTCACGACCTTCGGCCATTCCATGGGCGGCCTGATCGCGCTGAATTTTGCTGAAGCGCATCCTGACGCCAGCGCCGCGCTGGCGGTGTGGAATTCCAATTTCAACGCCGGCCTTGCCGGCCGCGCCGGCCAGGCAATGCTGGCCATCGAAGCCTTCTTCAAGGGCTCCGACACGCCGAGCGCCATTCTGCCCAAACTCACCTTCCAGGCCTGGGCCAAGGCCATGCCGGACAGGCGCACCGAGTTTGACTGGCTGAGCCACGATGCGGCGGAAGTCGATCTCTATGTCGCCGACCCGCTCTGCGGCTGGGACGCCACGGTGAGCATGTGGCGGGACGTGTTTGAGTTGATCTACAATGGCGGCAGCGCTGAAAACCTGGCGAAGCTGCCCAGATCGCTGCCCGTGCATCTGACCGGCGGCGCCGAGGATCCGGCGACCGACAAGGGCGAGGCGGTCAAATGGCTCGAAGCGAGGATGCGTGAAGCGCGCCTTACCAATGTCACCATGCGGATCCTGCCCGAGACCCGCCACGAGACCTTGAACGAGATCAACCGGGACCAGTCGATGGCCGGTTTCTCCGCCTGGCTCGAGGCCAATCTGCCTGGCTCGAAATGAAGCCCGCCGGTGTGGCGGAATAGTCCTCGCCGCCGCCGTCTCGGGGCGTGACACACTCCATTCAAAGCTGCTAACAGAGTGCCCGAACCGGAGGCCGACCATGTTTGCCGATCTTTTGACATTGACCAGCCGCAGCACGCTTGTGATCCGCGCCACTCCGGTCGCCGTTCAGATCCGGCTGCCGCGTCACCCGCAGCGGTTTCCGGCGCAATCCGTAATGAGGAACCGCGCCGATGTCTGAAACGACCGCACCGGAGGCGGATCAGCCCGCGCCCGCCCCTCTGGCCGGCGTTCGCGTCATCGAGCTTGCGCGCATCCTGGCCGGTCCCTGGGCCGGTCAGCTGCTGGCCGATCTCGGCGCCGACGTGATCAAGATCGAGCATCCCGACGGCGGCGACGACACGCGGCGCTGGGGTCCACCCTTCGTCACCGGCGCCGATGGCGAGAACCTGTCGGCGGCCTATTATCATTCCGCCAACCGCGGCAAGCGCTCGATCACGCTCGATATCGCCAGCGACGAGGGCGCCCGGACCGCCCGCGAGCTGATCGCCACCGCAGATGTGGTGATCGAGAACTTCAAGGTCGGGGGCTTGCGGAAATACGGCCTCGACTACGACAGCCTGAAAGCGGCCAACCCGGCGCTCGTCTATTGCTCGATCACCGGCTTCGGCCAGACCGGACCCTACGCGCCGCGCGCCGGCTATGATTTCATCATCCAGGCCATGGCCGGCATGATGTCGATCACCGGCGAGCCGGGCCGCGAGCCGCAAAAGGCCGGCGTCGCCATCTCCGACATCTTCACCGGGCTCTATTCGGTCATCGCCATCCAGGCGGCCCTGCGCCATGCCGAGAAGACCGGCGAAGGCCAGATGATCGACATGGCGCTGTTTGACAGCCAGGCCGGAATCCTGGGTAACCAGAACCTCAACTACCTGGTCTCGGGCGTGGCCCCGGTGCAGATGGGCAATGCCCATATGAACATCGCGCCTTACGAGGTGTTCCCGGTCGCTGACGGCCATGTCATCATCGCGGTCGGCAATGACGGCCAGTTCCAGCGCTTCTGCAAGCTTTTGGGCGCGGCAGTACTTGGCGCCGATCCGGATTTTGCGACCAATCCCTCCCGCGTCGCCCACCGCGAGCGGCTGCGCGCCGAGATCATCGCGGCGATGAGCAGCTGGACCAAGGCCGGCATGCTCGCCGCCTGCGAGGCCAATGCCGTGCCCGCCGGGCCGATCAACACCATCGCCGAGATGTTTGCTGATCCGCAGGCGATTGCGCGCGGGCTCCGGATGGACCTCACCGATCAGGCCGGAACCGCGATCCCCTCCGTGCGCGCGCCGATCATGCTTCCGGCCTCGCCGCTTCATTATGACCGGCCAAGCCCGCGCCTGGGCGAACACACGCAAGAGGTGCTGGCCGAGCTCGAAACCATCAAGACCAAAAGGACACAATCATGAAAACCGGCGGCCAACTGATTGTCGACACGCTCAAGGCCAATGGCGTCGAGCGCCTGTTCTGCGTGCCCGGCGAAAGCTATCTGGCCGTGCTCGACGCACTGGTCGATTCGGGTATCGGGATCACCGTCTGCCGCCAGGAAGGCGGCGCGGCGATGATGGCCGACGCCTGGGGCCGGCTGACCGGCAAGCCCGGTGTCTGCTTCGTCACCCGCGGCCCCGGCGCCACCAACGCGACCGCCGGCCTGCACATCGCCCGCCAGGATTCGATCCCGATGATCCTGTTCATCGGCCAGGTGCAGCGCGACGCCCGCGAGCGCGAGGCCTTCCAGGAGGTCGAATACCGCCGGGCGTTCACCGAATTCGCCAAATGGGTCGGCGAGATCGACGACCCGGCGCGCATCCCCGAATTCGTCAACCGCGCCTTCTCGGTGGCGCAATCAGGCCGTCCCGGACCGGTGGTGCTGGCGCTGCCCGAGGATGTGCTGCGCGAGAGCGTGGCCAAGCCACCGGCCCATATCCTGCCAAATCCGGTTCCCGCCAACCGCCCCGGCGAGGCCGAGATGAAGGATCTGGCTGAACGGATCTCGCGAGCCGACCGGCCATTGATGATCCTCGGCGGCACCCGCTGGACCGAGCAGGCCGTCGAACAGGTTCAGCATTTCGCCGCGCGGGCGCAGATCCCGGTCGGCTGTTCGTTCCGCCGCCAGATGCTGTTTGACCATCTCCATCCCTCATATGCCGGCGATGTCGGCATCGGCATCAATCCGGCGTTGGCCCACGAGATTTCGAGCTCCGACCTGGTGATGCTGGTCGGCGGCCGTTTTTCCGAAATGCCGTCATCGGGCTACACCCTGCTTAACGTGCCGTTTCCATCCCAGCCGCTGGTCCATATCCATCCCGACTCCGGCGAACTCGGCCGGGTCTACCGCCCGTCGCTCGCCATCAACGCCGATCCCGCCTCCTTCGCCGAGGCGCTGTCGGGGATCGATGTCGAGGTCACTCCGACCCGCGCCGGACGGGTGGCGCGCATGCATGAGGAATATCTGAGCTGGTCGACGCCGCCTGAAACCGGTCCCGGCGACGTCCACATGGGTCCGATCATCGACTGGCTGCGTGAAAACCTGCCCGAGGACGCGATCCTGACAAATGGCGCCGGCAACTACGCCACCTGGGTGCACCGCTATGTCCGCTTCCGCAAATTCGCCACGCAGGCCGCCCCGGCCTCGGGCTCGATGGGCTATGGCGTGCCCGCCGCGGTCGCCGCGAAGCAGGCCTTTCCGGAGCGGCTGGTGGTGGCGTTTGCCGGCGACGGCTGTTTCATGATGCACGGCCAGGAATTCGCCACCGCCGTGCAGCACAAGCTGCCGATCATCGTCGTCGTCGTCAACAATTCGATGTATGGCACCATCCGCATGCACCAGGAGCGTGATTACCCCGGCCGGGTCAGCGCCACCGAACTGGTCAACCCGGATTTCGCCGCTCTCGCCCGCGCCTATGGCGGCCATGGCGAGACGGTGGTGAAAACCGGGGAGTTCGCCCCCGCCTTCGAACGGGCGCGAGCCAGCGGTATCCCGGCGATCATCGAGATCAAGCTCGACCCCGAGGCGATCACCCCGACGCGCACATTGTCGCAGATCTCCGGCACCGGGGTGAAAAGCTAGGCCGGATCGAGTGGATCGACATCGTCACCCTCGCCGACAGTGAATTGCCGTCCGGCAAGAGCCGGCGCATCGCCGAACTACCCACCACATCAACCGGTCATGGCAACTGACGCAGCACCCCGGTCCATAAATCACCATCGGTGGACCAAGGGTCGCCGCCGCCGTTTCGTCCCGACCGGACGTCGTGAAAGCCGGGTACCATGTAACTGTCTTCCAGATGCCCGGCCTTCATCATGTCGGCTTTCAGCTTGTCGCGTTCGAGATCCACATCGGGCGCAATGTGGTGTGTCAGCTGCCCGGTTTCGTGGCTCAGGCCGATACCCCGGTCAAACGATGCTGCACCGATATAGACCGGCGCCTGCCGATCCGGATGCGGGGCCAGCAGCCACAACCGCACATGATGTCTCCGGTCCGGATCCGGTCCTGCGGGTTTCTCGAATGCCAGATCCTCACTCCGTCCGAACAGGAATAGCCGGCTGACGGGCGCGGTGACGTACGCGCGGTCCAGGACGATATCAGCGGCAATCTCCAGATCGCTTCTGACCCCGAGCGGATCGGCGGGAAACCAGCCTGCCGCCGCCATGGCCGACTTCACTGCGGCTTCGTTTCCGATCAGCGCCACATTGAGTGGATCACCGGCGTGGTGATCCCGGGTCTCGGTCAACCGGGGCAAGGCATCCGGAGAATTGACCTCTGGTTCGGAGAGGAGAGTCCAAACCATGGGAACCAATGCATAAGCCAGCAGTGCATAGGCAGCGGCTGCGACGATCACGACAAGAAGCGTGCGCCGGGTCCTCTTTCGTTTGCCGCGCACCGCTTGGCTATCCTTGCGAGATTGGGAAACCCTCAGCGCAATTCATGCGCCACGCCCCCGCACTTGTCCACAGACGGCAAACTCGACCGGGCAGCATCCATCAGCCGCGCATATGCGCGGTATGCTGGTAGATCGCGGTCGAGCGGGCGCCCGAGCGGCAATAGCCGAGCATCGGCGTGGGCATTTCGTCGATGGCGTCGACCATCTCGCGCACGGCTTCCGCGGTCACGCCCATCGGGCCGACCGGAATGTGCCGCGCTTCAATGCCAAGGGCGTGGGCGGCCTGTTTGATGCTGTCAAAACTCGGCTGGTCGGCCACCTCGCCATCGGGACGGTGGCACACGATCGATTTAAAACCGGCGGCCTTGATGGCGGCGAGATCCTCGACGGCAATCTGGCCGGTGACGGAATAGGTCGGGGTGACGGGGCGAAGGTCCATGTGGTCATCTGCCTTTGCAGTCGGGCGCGGGTTCGATTGGAGGCGCCGTTGTTGATGCGACCTGATTTAGGCATTGGCCGCCACGGCGTCAATCCGGTAGCGACGTGACGCCGCATCACCAACCGTCTTGTGCGTTGTTCGGCCGCATCCGCTCTGTCACTTCGGCGATGATCTCGATCACATCGGGAAAGCAGCCGCAGCAGCAGCCGCGGATCCGCATCGCGTGATAGACGGTGGAGGGCACGATCAGCCGCCATGGATCATCAGCGATCAGGCTTTCCACAGCCCTTTCGATCTCGTGTCTCGACAGGATGTTGCACTGGCAGACAATCAGGCTAGATCCTGGCATGCTGGCTCCTGGCAAGGTTGATCCTGAACGGTGTCGCACAAGCCGCCTGTTGACGCTAAAACCTGTATGAATTACTCCACAATCCTTGTTGCAAGCCTGTTGCGCTGTCAAATCCCTCACACCGGAATCGGCGCAACGGCGGAGCCGCTCTCAACCGGGGCGAAGCCAGACCTGAAGGATAAACCGGCCAGTGGGCGAACGCACACTCAAGACATTAGCCTGGATTGTCTCGCTGCTATGCCTCGCGCCGATTGTCGCGGTGGCGTTCGCGGCGGCGTCCGGCACGCTTGACACCTGGAACAGCCTGATGGCGACGGTGCTGCCCGGCTACGCATTGACCACGCTCAAGCTGGTTGCTCTTGTTGGGATCGGCACGGCGATCGTCGGGACCTCCACCGCCTGGCTGGTGACAACCTGCAGCTTCCCCTTCCGCCGCACTTTCGAGATCGTGCTGGCGCTGCCCTTGGCCTTCCCGGCTTATGTGCTCGCCTATGCCTATACCGATCTGCTCGATCACCCCGGCGCCGTGCAAACCGCGCTCAGGCAATTCACCGGCTGGGGCCCGCGCGATTACTGGTTTCCCGAGGTGCGCTCGCTTGGGGGGGCCGCGGCGATGCTGATTTTCGTGCTCTATCCTTACGTCTACCTGCTCGCCCGCGCCGCCTTTCTCAAACAGTCGCCGACGGCCTATTTCGCGGCCCGCACGCTCGGCCATACGCCCTGGTCCGCCTTCTGGCGGGTCAGCCTGCCGATGGCGCGCCCGGCGATCGCCGGCGGCGTGCTGCTGGCGCTGATGGAAACCATCGCCGATTTCGGCACGGTGGCGCATTTTGGCGTCCAGACCTTTTCCACCGGCATCTACGCCGCCTGGTTTTCCATGGGCGACCGCATGGCCGCATCGCAACTGGCCATGTGCCTGCTCGCCGTGGCGCTGACCTTCGCGCTGCTGGAGCGCGCCGAGCGGGGCGCCGCCAAGCGCTTTCCGGCCGGGTCGCGCCATGAAATCATGGAGCGGCACCGCTTGCGCGGCTGGCGCGGGGCATTTGCCTTCACCGCCTGCGCTCTGCCGGTCGCCATCGGTTTCGCCATTCCGCTGATCGTGCTCGCCGACATGGCGATTGACGCCGGGACATCGCCATTTTCGCCGCGTTATCTCGGCTATGTGCAGAACTCGCTGACGCTGGCCGCCATCACCGCGCTCGTGACGGTGGCCTGCGCAATCATCATCGGCTTTTGCGCCCGCATTGCGCCCAGTTTAGCCGCCCGGTTTTCCGCCGCCGCCGCGGGTATCGGCTATGCGGTGCCCGGCGGCGTGATCGCGGTTGGCCTCCTGGTCCCCTTCGCCGCGCTGGACAACATGATCGACGCCTGGGCGCGCAGCAATTTCGACGTCTCCACCGGGCTGTTTTTCACCGGTTCGATCGGGCTGCTGGTGGTGGCCTACATGGTTCGCTTCATTGCCGCCGCCCTTGGCGCCTTCGACACCGGCATTTCGGCGATCAGGCCCAATATCGACGCCGCCGCCCGCACCCTCGGCCGCACCTCGGGGCGCATGCTGTTTGAAATCCACCTGCCGCTGTTGCGCCCCAGCCTGCTCACGGCGCTGCTCATCGTCTTTGTCGATGTGATGAAGGAACTGCCCGCCACCCTGATCATGCGGCCGTTCAATTTCGACACGCTGGCTGTCCAGGCCTACCGGCTCGCCTCCGACGAGCGGCTGCAGCAGGCCGCCCTGCCCTCGCTGATGATCGTCGGCTTCGGGCTGTTGCCGGTGATCCTGCTCTGCCACACCATCGGCAAATCCGGCCGCCCGCAAAAGGTGGTCCGCCCCAATGTCGAGGCGCTGCTGCCCTCGGCGTGACGTGTCGCGCCTAAGTGATCATTCCGCGGCAAAACCCCTGGCGTAGCGTATCGGAGGAATGCCCACCTGACGGGCGAAGGCGGTGGAAAAGGCGCTGACTGAGCCATAGCCGGTTTTTTGCGAGATCTCGGCGATGCCGCTGTGGCCCGCGCGCAGCATGTGCTTGGCCAGCGTCATCCGCCAGTTCAACAGATAGCCCATCGGCGCCACGCCGACGATCCGGATGAACCGGGTAAAGAAAGCCGAGCGGGACAGCCCCGCCTCGCTGGCAAGCCTGGGTAGGGTCCAGCTCCGGTCAGGCGCCGCATGCATGGCGCGCAACGCCGGGCCGATGCGCGGATCCGCCAGGCCGCGGCACAGTCCGGGCGCGGCGTCGCACAGCGTGGCCGACCGGAACGCCTCGATCAGAAGAACCTGCAACAGGTGCTCGACCACGACACCCCGCGCCGGGCGGTTCGCCCGCGCCTCGTCACGCACCAGCGCGGCCAGGGCGGTCAGGCGGTCTTCGCCGCGCACCACGACCATGTCGGGCAGCAGCGACACCAGGAGCTCGGCATCCGGACTGGCGAAGCTGCAATGACCGATCAGCTGTTGCACCTCTGCCGGCTCCGCCGGCGGACCGATCCGGACGATGCCATCCTCGCAAAGGACGGGACGGCTGTTGAGCCCCGGCGGAGGCGGCGGATCGAGGCTTGAGAGCGTAAAGGCGGCGACGGCCGGAATCAGAACAAAATCACCCGCGGCCAGCTCCATGGGCGCCTTGCCATCCAGCTCCAGACAGGCGCGCCCGGACAGCATCATGCAATAGAACACCTCGGTCACATCGTCGCGGCGCACCCGGAAGGGTCCGGAGGCGTGGGCCAGCTTCGAAGAGGGCGCGCTCGGCCGCAAAAGCGATATCACCTCTGAGAGCGGATCAGACATTTCGGACTCTCGATAAAAATTCAAGCATTCCTAATGATAGATAGTTCCGCCAATCCTGTCGATATAGCAAACATCCACCACAAGGAGAGTTTGACATGACCACCGTGATGATCACAGGATGTTCCTCGGGCTTCGGGCTTGAGACCGCGCGCCATTTTCTCGACCACGGCTGGTCCGTCGTGGCCACCATGCGCACGCCGGACGAGACCCTGCTGCCAGCCTCTGACCGTTTGCGTCTGCTGCAGATGGACGTGACCGACCCCGACTCAATCGTCCGCGCCGTGCAAGCAGCGGGGCCGATCGACGCGCTCGTCAACAATGCGGGCATTGGCTGGCTGTCGGCCTTCGAGGCCACCCCGGAGGAGACGATCCGGAAGATTTTCGAGACCAACACGTTCGGGACCTTCGAAATGATCCGCGCCGTGCTGCCGCAAATGCGCGCCAGGCGGGCGGGCGTCATCGTCAATGTGTCCTCCAGCGTGACGCTGAAACCGCTGCCGCTGTTGCAGGTCTACACCGCCAGCAAGGCCGCCGTGAACGCCTATACCGAATGTCTTGCGCTCGAGCTTGCGCCGTTCGGAATCCGGACGCGGCTGGTGTTGCCGGGACAGGCCCCGTCGACACGCTTTGTCAGCAACGCCAGGGCCTTGATGGCGGACGCATCCGAAACGCCCGCGGACTACGTTCCCTTCACGCAACAGGTGATGGACGCGCTGATGGCAAACGCCGGCAAGGAACCGACCCGGACGGAGGACGTGGTCCACGCCATATGGCGCGCGGTCACCGATCCGAACTGCCCGCTCCACCTGCCCGCAGGCAGCGACGCCGAGGCACTGGCGGCCTAACAGCATCGCTCCCGGGCGGCGGCAAGGCTCGCCGACCGGGAGCGTTGATCCGCTACACCAGCGGCAAATCCGGCCACCCGTAAAAGCGGGTCCGCCCGCGGATCGAGGCGTTGCTGGCCTCGGCGTGACGGCATGCGTTTGGCCATGGGCGAATTGACAGCTCACGGCAGTAGGGTAGGAAACGGCTAGAGTTCGTACACTGCCGGGGAAAACGGAAACAGCATGCGCAACGCGACTTACGGAACTGCGCTGACCCTGATGATCGGCTGGCTGATCTGGATCGGCAAACCGGTGCTGATTCCGGTGATTGCCGCCGCCATTTCCGTCTACGTGCTCTCGACCGCCGCCGAGAGCATGCAGACCCTGCCGGTTGTCGGCCGCCTGCCGGCCTGGGCAAGGCGGATCATCATCCTGATCGCCTTCGTCTTTGGGGTGGTGCTTTTGTTCATCCTTGTCATCAACAACCTCGCGCAGGTGGTGGCGGTTCTGCCGCGATACGAGACAAATCTCGAAATCCTGGTGACGAGAACCGCCAGCCTGATGGGGATCGAAAACGAGCCGACATGGGCAAACCTGCGGGGCGTCACCCTCGATCAGATGGACGTTCGGTCCTGGATCGCTCCGGTGCTGCTTTCGCTGCGCGGCTTCGGTGGCACTCTCTTCCTTGTCGTGCTCTATGCCAGCTTCTTCATGGCCGAACGCGGAATGATGACGCGCAAGCTGGTGATTGCGCTGGGCGGCGAAGATGCCGGTGGCCGCGCTCTATCGCTTCTGTCACGCATCAACGAACGGATCGGACGCTATCTGTTCGTCAAGACGGTTGTGAACCTGATCCTGGGCGCGGCCTCATTCGCCATCATGGTTCTGCTCGGCATCGAGTTTGCGCTGTTCTGGGCGGTGCTGATCGCGTTCCTCAATTACATCCCCTATATCGGTTCGCTCCTTGGCGTGTTGTTTCCGGTCCTGCTCAGCCTTGCGCAATTCGGCACGCTTTCAATGGCGGGCGTCGTTCTCTTGTCCCTGACTGCGGCGCAAGTCTATGTCGGCGCGGTTCTGGAGCCGCGCATGATGGGCCGCGCCTTCAACTTAAGCCCGCTGGTCGTGCTTCTGGCGCTGGCCTTCTGGAGCACGCTGTGGGGCCTGCCGGGCGCATTGCTGGCCGTACCAATGACGGCGAGCCTCATTCTCGTCCTGGCCGAGATCAAGACCACCCGCCCGGTCGCTATCTTGCTCTCGGCGAGCGGAAAAGTCTGACCAGGGGGCGCGGTGCGTGCTCAAGCCTGACCGGTGATGGTCAAGCCAAATGACGCCGCGATCTGCACGCCGTGCCGCTCGCCGGGACAGGTCCGGGACCCGGGACAAATTACCGCAGGCCGACAGGTAAAGAACCTGTCCGATTTTGCGCTTTGTCAAAGCCTTCCGCCGGAATAGATATTAGCTTGACGATATATTGCGAGAGCAGGAGGAAAGCGGATGCGGACGAGACGATTGCGGCTTGGCATCGCCGGAATGATCCTCTTGCTGGGCGCCATGCCGGTTCTGGCGCAAACCCAATCCACCCCGGCAACAGTCCCGAAATCGGGCAGCACGGCCGATCACTCGACCTTCGAGATCCTGAAGAAGCCCTTTGCATCCGGGCCGGAGGTCACCGAGGCCTGCCTGAGTTGCCACACCGAGGCGTCCAAGCAGGTGATGGGTTCGATCCACTGGACATGGGACTATACCCATCCCGCAACCGGCCAGAAGCTCGGCAAAAGCCGGGTCATCAACGCGTTCTGCGGCAATGTCGCCTCCAACGAAGTCCGCTGCACGAGTTGCCATGCCGGCTATGGCTGGGAGAATCTCAGCGAAGGCCCGCCAAAGCAGCAGAGCGCCGTCGATTGCCTCGTTTGCCACGACATGTCCGGCATTTATTCCAAGCTGGACAATGCCGCCGGCAATCCGCCGATGACGCCGGTGCCCGCCGGCTCCATGACGATCACCGGCGCTCCGGCGAAAGCCGTCGATCTCGCCATGGCCGCACAGAGCGTCGGCCTGCCCAGGCGCGAGAATTGCGGCCAGTGCCATTTCTATGGCGGCGGCGGCGACAACGTCAAACATGGCGACCTGTCTTCGGTGCTGTACGATCCGGACAAGTCGGTCGACGTCCACATGTCGAAGGACGGCGCCAATTTGGTCTGCTCGGACTGCCATGTCACGAACAGCCACGCTTGGGCGGGCAGTCGCTACAACGTCACGGCGCACGACATGATCGGCACCGGCAAGCCCGGCGAACGCCGCGATGTCGCAACCTGCGAATCCTGCCATGGCACCGAGCCGCACCCGGCGGCGTCGCTCACCGGCATGAAGCTGAACGACCATGCCGACAGGGTCGCCTGCCAGACCTGCCACATTCCTGAATTCGCGCGCGGCGGAGTCGCGACCAAGACCGTTTGGGACTGGTCGACCGCCGGCAAGCTGAAGGACGGCAAGCCCTATGCCGAGGATGAATTCATTCAGAGCGACGGCAAGCGCCTGCACACCTACCTGTCGACCAAGGGCGATTTCGAATGGGGCGAGAACGTCGTCCCCCACTATGCCTGGTTCGACGGGCAGGTCGAGTACACGACCGGCGACCAGAAGATCGATCCGAGCGCCATTGTCGAAGTCAACAAGATCTCCGGAACGGCCGATGACGGCAAATCGCGCATCTGGCCGTTCAAGCGCATGGAAGGCCGGCAGGCCTATGACAAGCAACTCAACACGCTTGTCTACAACCATGCCTACGGGCCGGACACCGGCACCGCCTTCTGGACCAATTTCGACTGGAACAAGTCGATCAAGGCGGCGATGGACTATGTCGGCCAGCCCTATTCCGGCGAGTTCGATTTCGTCGACACCTACATGTACTGGCCGATCACTCACATGGTCGCGCCGAAAGAGGACGCGCTCGATTGCCAGGCATGCCATGCGAAGGACGGGCGGCTGGCCAATCTCGCCGGCTTCTATATGCCGGGCCGCGATCCCGGGGGGCTCGTCGACATGATCGGCCTCGCGATCCTGCTTGCCGCGATCGCCGGTGTCGCCGGTCACGCCGTCTTGAGACTTGCAACACGGCGGGGAGGACAGCGTCATGACTGAGCGTCTGGTCAAGGTCTATCCGAAGTTCGAACGGTTCTGGCACTGGTCGCAGGCGGCGCTGATCTTCGTCCTGCTGTTTACCGGTTTGGGATTGCGCGGACTGCATGGGCTGCTGCCCTTCGGTTCCGCCGTCATGCTGCACACGATCGCGGCGCTGGCGCTTGTCCTGTTATGGATTTTCGCGATCTTCTGGCACCTGACGACGGGAACCTGGCGGCATTACGTGCCGACCACGCAAGACCTGTTCAAGGTGGCGCGCTTCTATGCCTACGACATCTTCAAGGGCGCACATCATCCCTATCGCAAGGCGTTCTGGCGCAAGCACAATCCGATGCAGGCGCTGACCTATCTGGCGTTGAAGCTGGTGCTGTTTCCCGCCATCTGGCTGACGGGGATCGCCTATCTCACCTACAATTTCTGGGAGCTTCAGCCGAATGCATCGCTGTTGCTTGAGATCGTCGCCAACCTGCATGTGCTGGCGGCCTATCTGATCGCGACCTTCGTCATCGTCCATGTCTACCTGCTCACCGCCGGCCATTCCTTCGTGGAGCATGTGAAACCGATGATCACCGGCTTCGACACGATCGACCTGACGCCGGAGGAGGAAGCCTATCTTGCGGCCGACGAGCCCGGACGGCTCAAGCGGTAAGTCCGGCAACAGCCAGCCGGAAGCCGAGGCCGTTGCGGTGGTTTTCGAAAAATGAGCGGACATCAGCCGTGAGGCCATGAGCTCACATGCGGGCAGTTCGAACAACCAAGAAGAGGCCAATCACCCCCAAACGAAAAAGGCCCGGACGCCAAATGTCCGGGCCTTTCTGCGTGCCGGGGAAGAGGTCATATATTCCCCGGTGGTATGCTCTGCGGCGACGGCTTACTTGTAGCCGACCTCGTTGTAGATTTCCTGGGCGCGGGCCTGGTTCTTGCCGAGCTCGTTCAGGTTGAGCGTGTCGGCGGTGAATTCGCCCAGGCCCTCGACCACCGATGAGGCGGCGACACTTTCGACCACCGGATACTCATTGTTGCCATTGGCGAAATAGGACTGCGCCGAGTCGGAGGTAAAATACTCGATCAGCTTGACCGCATTGTCGCGGTTGGGCGCGTGCGCCGTGACGCCGGCGCCCGAGATGTTGACATGGGTGCCGTTGCCGCCCTGATCGGGGAAGACGACGCCGATCTTGTCGATGCCCTCGGTCAGGCCGTCAACCTGGCCGGCAAGGCCGCGGGCGAAGTAATAGGTGTTGGAGATCGCGATGCCGCATTCTCCCGAGACCAGGCCCTTGAGCTGGTCGGTGTCGCCGCCCTGCGGATCGCGCGCCAGATTGTCCTTCAAGCCCTGCGCCCAGGCCTTCGCCGCCTCGTCGCCATTGTGGGCGATGTAGGCGCCGAGCAGCGACAGCATGTAGATGTTGGAGCTCGACCGGGCGCACAAGAGGCCCTTGTATTTCGGATCGGCCAGCGCGGCATAGGTCTGTGGCGGCTCGCTCACCTTGTCCTTGTCATAGAAGATCACCCGGGCGCGTTTGGAAATGCCGAACCAGTGGCCTTCGGGATGACGCAGGCTTTCGGGGATGCGTTCAGTGAGCACCTCGGAATCAACCGCCGAGAGCAGGCCCGCCTGATCGGCGCGCCACAACCGGCCGGCGTCGGCGGTGATGAACACATCGGCCGGGCTGTTGGCGCCCTCGGCCTTCATCCGCTCGATCAGTTCGTCTTCCTTGCCCTCGATCAGATTGATCTTGATGCCGGTGGCCTCGGTGAAATCGCTGTAGAGCCGCGCGTCGGTGTCGTAATGCCGCGAGGAATAGATGTTGACCTCGCCCTCGGCTTGGGCCGGCGCGGCAAGGGCGGCGAAAGCCGCGACGGAAGCAAGAAGCGCAAGCATGCTGGGTGCGGGATTGGTCATGGGATCCTCCGGATGACTGGGAATAAACTTGAGTATCGGCATCATGTTTATTAATCGCCGGATTTTCTGTCAACCGGCGCGAGGGCGTTTATCATCAGAATCTGACGCAGGTTTTGCCGGAAACGGACTCGGTAGCTCAATTCTTGCACGGCAATTCCTTGGAAAACGGGCGACACCACTTCATTTCGAAATCCGCGCTGGCACAGTTCCCTGGCCAGGATCGTTGAACGCCCAAACTGCATTGTTTCACTCAAACCGGTCAGCCTCGCGTTGCGGAGCGGCCACTGCCTTATCGAGGCCTCACGGATTGTTTACTAGACGACTGGTCTATTATACCCCATATCACCGTTATGACATCGCCGAAAAAAGCAGAACTGACCCGTTCGCGCATTCTTTCCGAAGGCCGCGCCCTGGTGCTCGCCAACGGATTCGGCGGCCTCGGTCTGACCGAGTTGCTGGCCGTTTCGGGCGTGCCAAAAGGGTCGTTCTATTACTATTTCGCCTCCAAGGAGGCCTTCGGTTGCGACATGCTCAGCGATTATGTCGAGACTTATCTGGCGGCGCTCGACGCCATCATCGCGCGTCCGCAACCGGCAGCGGAGCGGATGAACGCCTTCTTCAGCGCGGCGCTCGAAAGCGACGCCGGCTCGATGGCCGACCGCTGCCTGGTGGTCAAGCTCGCAGCCGAAATCGCCGACCTCTCCGAGGACATGCGGCAGATCCTTGACGACGGCGTCAAGGCCGTTTGCCGCCGCCTCGCCCGATTGGTGCGGGAAGGCGCCGAGGACGGTTCAATCATTCCCCAGCACGACCCCGACAGCGCCGCGGCCCAGCTCTACAGCCAGTGGCTGGGGGCGGCGATCATGGCCAAGCTGTCGCGCCACCCTGCCCCGCTCGAACAGGCGCTCGCCGACACAAGGTGGCGGTTCTTCGCCTGACCCCATGGCCTCCGGCACTTCCAACCACCCAAGGACCTGCTCGCGCAGGCGCATTCAAGGACATCATTATGAAAGCCGCTACTTACACAAACTTTGGTGAACCTGCCGACGTGCTCGAAATCAAGGACGTCGCCCGTCCGGACCCAAAAGCCGGTGAGGTTCTTGTCCGCACCATCCTGTCGCCGATCCACAATCATGATCTCTGGACCATCCGCGGCACCTATGGCTACAAGCCCGAGCTACCCGCGCTCGGCGGCTCCGAGGCGGTCGGCGTCATCGAGGCCGTCGGCGACGGCGTCGACGCCGCTATGATCGGCAAACGCATTGTCAATGCCGGCAAGATCGGGACCTGGGCCGACTATTTCACCGCCCCCGCCGCCGGCGTCCTGCCGCTTCCCGATGGGATCGGCGACGCGGCCGGCGCGCAATTGCTCGCCATGCCGTTCAGCGCGCTGGCGCTGCTGGAGTTCCTCAACGTCAAGGCGGGCGACTGGGTGGTGCAGACCGCGGCCAATGGCGCCGTCGGCAAGATCTTCGCCGATCTCGCCCGCGCCCGTGGCATCCGCACCGTCAATCTGGTGCGCCGCGCGGAAGCCGTGGCCGAGCTTGAAGCGCTGGGCATGGAAAACGTGCTGTCGACCGGCCAGGCCGGCTGGCAGAAGCGTGCCCGGGAGATCGTCGGCAAGGATGGCGCGCAAGCCGCCATCGATTCGGTCGGCGGCTCGATTGCCGCTGATCTGGCCGACCTGCTCGGCGTGAATGGCCTGCTGGTGGTGTTCGGCACCGCAACCGGCGTGCCGCTGGAACCCCGCGCCGGCTCGATGATCACCAATCATCTGACCGTCAAGGGTTTTTGGGGATCGCGTGTTATCAGCGAAATGCCGGCCGAGGAAAAGACCCGGCTGATCACCGAACTGGTCACGCTGGCCGCCCGCGGCAAGCTGCACCTGCCGTCAGGCGGCGAATTCAGTCTCGACAATGTGGTTGACGCGGTCAAGGCATCGCTGACCCCGGGCCGCTCCGGCAAGATCCTCATTCGCCCCTGATCCCGCCCGACTGCTCAAATGACCTGCGCCGGATCCTCGCCGGCGCGGGTTTGCGGGCTGCGGCCAATCGACCGGCTGCGAAGACCGGAACGCTTGCCACTTCGCCGCCAAGCTGCAAAACTCGATCCGGGATGGAGACCCCATTCCTCATCATGCAGGCCGGCCCCGCTTGATCCGATGACCGGCTCAGGCGGATCCGCGCCAGCCTTTCCCGGCATTCAGTTTCGGAGACCAGAGATGACGCACGCACAGGAAACAATCGGCTTTGTCGGCGTCGGCCTGATGGGCCACGGCATGGCCAAGAACATCGTCGAGAAGGGCTACAAGCTGACGGTGATCGCCCATCGCAACCGCGCGCCGGTCGAGGATCTGGTGGCGCGCGGCGCCTCCGAGGCCGCATCGCTCGAGGAGCTGGCGCGCGCATCGAGCCTGATCTTCCTGTGCCTGACCGGATCGCCCGAGGTCGCGGCCACGGTGGCAGCCCTCAAGCCCGGCCTGGCCAAGGGCAGCGTCATCGTCGATTGCTCGACCAGCGACCCCACGGTCACTCTGCGCCTTGCCACCGAGCTCGCCGAAATCGGCGTCGATTTCACCGACGCGCCCCTGAGCCGCACCCCGAAGGAGGCCTGGGAGGGAACGCTCGATTGCATGGTCGGCGCCGGGGACGCCGTCTTTGCCCGCGTTGAGCCGGTGATCGCCACCTGGGCCGCCAAGATCGTCCATGTCGGCGGCGTCAGTGACGGCCACCGGATGAAACTGCTCAACAATTTCATCGCGCTCGGCTATGCCGCGCTCTATTCCGAGGCGCTCGCCATGTCGCGCAAGGTCGGCATTCCGGTCACTGAGTTCGACAAGGTGATCCGCGGCGGCCGGATGGATTGCGGCTTCTACCAGACCTTCATGGCCTATACGCTGGAAGGCACCCGCGACGCCCACAAATTCACCCTCGGCAATGCCTACAAGGACATCCGCTATGTCGAATCCATGGCCAACGCCGCAACCATGACCACCACCATGACCAGCGCCATCAAGAATTCCTTCGCCACCGCCATCGCCAATGGCGGCAACGGCCCCGAAGACTATGTGCCGCATTTGCCCGACTATATCGCCAAGGCGAACGGGATTGAGTGAATTCTGGTTTCGCCCAAACCGGAGATCCAGCGGGTGTCAAATCCCTGAAAGATGTGGGCCGCCACAAACCTCTGAACTGGGGTTCACCAAAAATCAAACACTTAGCGGCCTTCGCGCCATAACCGTTTGGATGCGTCGCCACATACCGCTGAACAGACGGGGGTCTAGCGCCACATACGTCTGAACAGTTCCCACAAGTAGCTGAATTACTTATTGAAGTTCGGTGCAAGGTTAGTCGCTTCGATCAGAGATAATCGCGATGACCGCCGTAGCCGATGTCGCCGCCTCAAGGCATAGAGCTGCAAGCTTTCGTGTAGCCGTCCTTCGATGTTGAAGGTTCAATGCCAGCGACAAGGCCGCTCTCGCATGAGCGCGAACCTCTTTGTAGCTTTCACCGGGAAAGGAATGCGCCACATACCCCTCCAGCATTCGATTGGCATCGGTAGGGCTGGGTAAAACACCGTCTTCGGAGAAGTGAATAGCAGGATCGTAAACCGCTTGCGCCAGCGAAATCATGACCTCGCGGCAAAGAAGGCCGATTGCTTGATAGTCCTCTTCGCCTGACGCGGTGTCGATTCGAGTTCTCGCCTTAGCCAGCGTCCTGTCCACACGCTCCCAACCGGTTGGTTCTCGTGGCGTTCCTGACGAAGGCGTTCTCGATGAGGCGAATTCGATGGATGGCTTAAAGAGGTCGCGAACGTATTTACGTCTCTCAGCGTAGCTGGCGAAATTCTCCTTATAGAAATGATACCAGGCCCACAGATCAGAGTGGCCATTATCGTAAGCGGCTCCGGCGGCTGAGAGCGGCGGTGCAAAAGTCGGCCACGGTAGCGGCGGAATAGTCCGGCCGCGGGCGGAGTAAAATCCGGCCACCTATTTTCCTTCTGCGACGAGAGCAGGAGGGCTGAGGGATCTATACCGTGGA
>Ga0209347_1000331_pt1 | contig 128067 bp, 115 predicted proteins | sample AutmiccommuBRH23_FD_187382 | JGI IMG/M metagenome (GOLD analysis project Ga0209347, IMG submission 187382) | Deep subsurface microbial communities from Mt. Terri, Switzerland - Autotrophic microbial communities BRH/23 (SPAdes) (version 2) | ecosystem: Environmental > Aquatic > Deep subsurface... | reverse complement strand
CATTTTTTGTTTTCAGAAACCTATATTAAAGAATATATAAAGGAAGAAAACAAGAAGAAGCAATCCAATGATGATATAGAAAGTGCATTTAAACAAATCAAGGACTGGAATTATGAATATGTTTCGGGCGAGTATGCAAAAGACCCTTGGTTTGATTATATAGATTCAATCTTGGATGTGCTTGGTTTCCAAAAGACTAGCAAGAATGAAAACCGAGTGATTTATGCTAACACAATTAGTGAAGGTGAAAAACCGGTTGCTGTTTGCCACTTCATTGATAAGGATGAAAGCGTTGGTTCAACACAGAAGGGTAAATATTATTCCTACAGTGCCCTGAAAGCAGCTAAGGAATATGATGTAAATTGGGCAATGCTGACGAACGGATATCAGTGGAGAATTTATAACATTAAAAATGTTAGCCCTTATGAAAATTACTTGGAAGTTAACATACAAGAAAGTATCAACCATAACACTCTGGCAGATGACGCGTTCAAGCTGTTTTATCTGTTCTTTAATGTCCGTACTTATTACCAAAAGGATGGAGAACTGGCAATTGAGAAGATTAAAGAATTGTCAGATACAAAGGCAGAAACTATTGAAGAAACTCTTCGTGGAAAAGCAGAAGAGATTTTAAAAGAATTATGCTACGGGCTCAAAGAGAACATGGATAAAGAAGACTTCACGGAGCAAGAAAAGAAGGCAATTTACAACGATGCAATTATTATTCTCTATCGGCTGCTTTTTTTTTGGTTATGCGGAATCAAGAGGCTTACTCCCCATCACAGAGAATGACCCTGAGTACACTGACAGTTATAAGAATTTATGCAATGATTCAAAGGAACTGCATAATAATGGAGAGGTCTATAGAGTAAAAGATGGTTTCGAGTTTTGGGAAAGGCTTGACAAGCAATTGAGAGTGTATGTAAACGACAGTTATAATGGCGGTCTTTTTCATAATGAAGACAAACCTATCTTAAAAGAACATAGAATCGCCAACGGACGACTGACAAAGTGTCTTGCAGAGCTGTCTTATAACCTTGATAAGACAGGAAAATATACCGAGGCGATAGAATATAAAGATCTCTCTGTGCGAAATCTAGGCTCGATTTACGAAGGATTGCTGGAATACCACCTCTTTATCGCAGATGAACGGATGGTTCAGAAAAAATCCAAGGGCAAAGTTAAGTATATGAAGGCGGCAGAAGTAAAACTTCAAAATTCGGATTTGAAAAACATTATTGAGAAGGGTGGCATCTATCTATCCCAGGACGCTCTTGAAAGAAAAGAAACAGGTGCATATTACACCCCGGAAGATGTTGTTGAGTATATCGTGGAGAATACTGTAGGTAAAAAACTCCAAGAGCTTAAAATAGAATTGATTAAGAGCAAAAAGGACTTGCTGGAACAGTTGTCCTATGAGCCAGTGGTAAGCCGTCAAAGAGCGCTGCAGCTCCAAATTGATAGAATCACGATGGATTTTATCAACGAGAAAATCTTGAGCCTTTCCATCATTGACAGTGCTATGGGTAGTGGACATTTTCTTGTCAATGCGGCATACCTGGTGGCAAACAAGATCCTTGAGATGGTAGCTGAAAATGCTTGGGAAAGTGATGAAGATATCATTGCTGATATTCAACACTGGAAGAGGAAAGTAGTTGAGAATTGTATCTATGGTATTGATATCAACGGCTTGTCTGTGGCACTTGCCAGGTTATCCTTGTGGCTGATTTCGGCATCCAATGATAAAGCGCTATCTTTTATTGACCACCACCTTAAGGAAGGGAACAGTATTATTGGGACAGATAGAAGCCATGTTGAGATAAAAGGTTCTAAAGACAATCTATTTGGAGTTTTATCTTATGAGGATTATATGAGGCCAATACTTGAAAAATATAAAGATTTGAGGATGGTTGGCAGCGTAACTAAAGCGGTAAAGTGTCTCCTGCAGTAATGTTTCATCACAATGGAAACAACACCCCGGGACTGGTAACAAGATATGATCTGGTTGTTCTGGATGAAGTTCAAAGCATACAAGGGGACTCCACAGGTGAGCTTGTAGCAGGCCTGAAAGTATATCTCGAATCAGGAAGATTCAGCCGTGGCAATACTGAGGCCAGCGCAGAAGCCGGTTTTGTGATGCTCGGAAATATAACTCTGGATGAAGACCATAACCCAATGTATATGGAAGATGGTATTTTTAATGAAATACCGAACTTCCTTAGAGAGACAGCTTTCATTGATAGACTTCACGGGATCATTGCTGGATGGCTTATGCCTAGAATATCAAAAGATACTCCCTCAAAGTACCTTGGGTTCAAAGGTGATTTCTTTTCTGAGGTTCTACATAATCTGCGCAGCGAGCCCCAATTTACTGACTATGTGAATCTGAACATGCATCTGCTTAACTGTAATGACCTAAGAGATAGAAAAGCAATCGTTCGGCTGGCAACTGCCTATCTGAAAATAATTTTCCCGGACTTGAATGTGACGAATGAGGAATTTGTAAAATACTGTGTGAGACCGGCAGTTGATCTGAGGCAGCGTATCCGTGATGAGCTTTATAAGATGGATCGGGAGTATGCTAAGGCGAAAATTGAGGTGGCTGATGGATAAAGAAACAGGTAGAATTTGCGGGATTACTTGAAGAACGAGGCAATGATCTTGAGGGACTGTGTTGTTGCAGAGAACATATGATTATGCAGTGGTAATGTGGATGGGAGGTTATTACATGTTAACCAAAATAGAGATCCATGGATTTAAGAGTTTTATCATTTTTCCCTAGATCTGGAACCGTTTCAAGTCGTTGTAGGTCCCAATGCAGCAGGAAAGTCAAACTTATTCGATGCTTTGCAGCTGTTGTCGAGACTGGCAAGTATGGATATTCGGAGTGCTTTTCAAAAGGCTAGAGGGGAATCAGGGGAGTTGTTCACGATTTTGCCAAATGGTAAAACGGTTGATACCATGGAATTTGCTACGAGGGCTTTTGTGTCATTAATTCCCGTTATTCCAATTAAGAATATTGAGGCGTGGTTTTTGTGCGATGTCGAGGCATTTCAACGAATTGTAGGCACTAGGTTGAATTCTGAAACACTGGGATTTGTTAAACGTTGTCATCAAGTTGAGTCAATTCCAGATCCTAAACGATGTTATTATGAATGCGGTTAGAATCGCACATTCAAATAGCCGACGTAGAAAGACATTTAACCCAGGTCAATATTATGAGCGGCTAGGCCGGGAGATTGACTTAAACAAACTAACTCAGGTACCTGCATTCCGCTACTTTGAAGTAGAATTTGTGGATGTACTCCGCAAATTGCATTTTGTAACATAGTAACTAACATAAGCTCAACGAGAGGTGATCATCGTGACCGATATTATCGATCAAATTACAACTCTAGTGAAAGAAATGTCTTTGTCTGAATTGCAAAATACAGTGCTGCGGCTTGTAGAGAAGGATTCTCATGTCCGGGGTGCGCTACATCAAGTATGGAAAGAAAAGGAACGGGAGACTCTTCTGCGAAAATCGGTTAAATGGACAGCCGCAGACTGGGTGGAAGCAAAAATACATTTTGAACCAATCATTCAAGATAAGCTTAGAGAGTGCGCTGAATGTTTTGAAGACCTCTATGAATCCGGTTATGCAGATTATGATGAAGGTCGCTTTGATTTTACAGAGGGCCTTGATCAGCTTAATCAATGGTTTACGGAGTTGCTGGAAATGGCGGCCGATGGCGAATGGATCGATGCTTCAGTTGGCTTACTGCTTACACTCCAGAGGCTGGGCGATTGGGCAACAACAAACGGAGATGAAGACCTTGACGGGGATGATTTAGTGGAGGAATGTAACCCGTTTTGGAGTAAAGCAAAAGAACTTAGTGCAGTTATTTGGAATTCGACGGCTCCCGACTCGAATAAAAGTTCCTTTTTTCTCGAATTGATTGACTGGATCGTCGGACTTTGCATGGAAGAAAATGAGTGGTCGATATGGAAAGAGACTCTCAGTACATGTCTGTATTCATCTGAACATTATGAGAGACTGAAGGAACATGTGCAACTGTTAGAACCGAGTTTATTTGCGTATGATTATATAGTGAAACCCGACAGAACTGATGTGGTGCGCTGGTGGATTCACTCCAGTCTCGATTCGGATCAAGAAGAGGAGGCGGTGCGCGCAGAAACAAGGTTACCAGCCTTCGATACAGAGACTTACGCTTGCTTTGCCCATTATTTTGAACGCCTGGATCGAACGGATGAGGCCGTCACTCGACTTCAGTTAATCCTTCGACATATTCAAGAACAAATCCAACGGAAATCGTCTGAACCTTTTGGCGTGATACACTCTCATCATGAATCAGAGCAGCAAATAAATCGTCTCTTTGAATGGCTTATTACAATATACGAACGAACGGGATGCCAAACGGAAGCGGAAGCCTGGCGCGTCCAATGGTTCGAAACATTGCCGGCACTTGAACTGTTCAAACGCTGTCTCGAGGCGGTGCCGTCAGAGGAAAAGGAGCGTCAGTCGAAGGAATGGATCGCAGATGTCCGCAGACAGAATATATATCAATTCACCGACCTGCTAATCGACATGCATCTTCACATCGACGATCCCGACGGGGCTTGGTCAGTTTTTCAGGAGGAGAGTCCTAATACATCCGATTGGATCACTGTGTCCACTCGGCGGTTGTTCGAAGAGATTAAGCAGTACGATCCCATACGACTTGTTCCCGTTCTCCATCAATATGCGGAAAAGAGAATCACTGAGCAAAATCGTAAAAGCTATCAACGGGCAGTAGAATGGTTATCGGAATTAAAATCCGTTTATCACTTGCTCAATCTGACCGAAGAATGGATCTCCTATTTACGAAAAGTAAGGGAGAGTCATAGCCGCTTACCAGCTCTGCAGGATGAAATAGTCAAAGCTAAGCTTTAGGCCACTTCTTGTCCATTTGGTGATCAATGCTGAAATGAAACAATCGATTATAATATTACCAAGCACTGTTCGATGTTCGACAATCCCACACTTGTCGTCCATGTTCCAAGAGAACTTTACGTTTTGGAGGTGAAAATGAATATGCAACTGGACGAGAAGTTATATGACGTAATTAAAGAGAACTTCATGAGGATTTTTGACAAAGTAAACGATGCTATTATTATCGTCGATAAGGATGGTAAGGTTGTTTATGTCAATGAGGGCTATGCAAGGTTAGTGGGAATTGACAGAAACCGCGTTCAGGGACGTGATTTAAATCTTAATCATCCCAAAGATAAACTTTTGGAAGTACTTCGTTCAGGGTGTCCGATAGAGGATGAGGAACACTTTAATGAGACTTTAGGGTCTAAAATTGTTGCGAGCTATCTACCTATAAAAGACGTCAAGGGACAGGTTTTGGGCGTAATAGGTATAGGTACAGCTATTCCTTTATTCCTCCTAAGCCGACGACTTAGTTCGTTCTTCAGTAGGAGGAATCAATTACTTCTTTCTTTAGGGAACTCAATTAAACAACTGCCCGAAAGTTTTAAAAAAATAATCGGTCAGGACGCCAAGTTTTTGTATTGTCTTGATTTAGCCGCTAATGCTGCGGAAGCAGAATGTACAATAATGCTAAGAGGTGAAACCGGAGTTGGTAAAGAAGTTTTTGCTGAAGCTATTCACAAGGCTAGTTGTAGAGAAAAATCTCCCTTTGTAGCTGTTAATTGTGCTGCTATTCCAGAAACCCTTTTAGAATCTGAACTCTTCGGATATGTTGGGGGTGCGTTTACAGGCGCCCGTCCTTCCGGAAAGGTTGGAAAGATAGAGGAGGCAAATGGCGGAACTCTGTTTTTAGATGAAATTGGCGACTTGCCCCTAAACATGCAGGTTAAGCTGCTGCGTTTTGTACAAGAAAAATATATTGAAAAAGTTGGTGGAAACCAAAAAATACCGATCAATGTTAGGATTATTGCAGCCACCAACCGGAATCTTGAACTTATGGTTCAGCAAGGCGATTTTCGCGCGGATTTGTATTATAGGTTGCAGGTAGTACCTGTTTTTGTTCCCCCCTTGCGAGAAAGGCAGGAGGATATATCTATTCTCGTCTACCATTTTTTGGACATTTTCTCTCAAAGATGCAATAAGAAACTTTCCATCTCACCAGAAACGATGGAATTCCTGCAAGAATATCGCTGGCCAGGGAATATTCGAGAATTGATTAATGTTGTGGAGTATTCGGTGGTGATGTGTCCTGGGCCTACCATTACCTTAGATTATCTTCCGGTTCAGTTGAGGGGTGAAATTAGGAAGACAGAATTGGATACACTTTATTTAGAGTACTTAGTTGAAAGTTTAGAAAAGGAAACTATAAAAAAGGCCTTGAAAAAAGCAAAGTTTAATAAGAGTAATGCTATAGAACTATTGGGTATCAGTCGAAGTTCTTTTTATGCAAAGATGGATAAATATAAATTGTCAGGTAGTGAAGATGTATACTGATAAGACCATTGACTAGAGTTAACAATCCAAGGTTCGCCATTTACGGGGCTGCCTCTCCATAGAAATTGCATTTCTATGGAGAGGCAGCCCCTTGTTGTGCGCCGGCAGTTCTAGTTGTATTGGAGGATTAAAGTTCCTTTGTGCGCCGATTCCATTCAAATTGTAGGCAACCTTACGTGAAATTAGACACTCTTCAGTTATGCGCCGCTTGCGGTGATAAATTGTTCTATTTTCGAACAAAGGTATTCTTTTTTCAAACACATTACATTTGGCTTCCCTGGCGCACAAATACAATATAATATTCAGAAAATTGGGACTTAAGTGTTTGAAAAAAAGACAATAATTCTTTGGCTGATTTTAAAAGGCCTCAAATCCTGCAACATTGCCCGTCTGTAATGATGGCACTTAATTTGCATTATGTTATATCGACAATAAATTTTTAGGAGGGTACCAACTAATTAATTAAGACCGGCATGTAGGAACAAGGTCGAATCTGGGAGGTCCAACATGGTATGTACAGGTTGCAATAAAAAATAACAAGAAAGGAGGATAGAAAGGTATTGAAATGGAGGTGTGTATATGCAGCAACTGATTGAGGAGTGTTTACAGGGCAATCCATATGCTCTTCCTCGCCTTATCTCGCTTCTGGAGAATAAAGACCCACAAAGATACGAGATATTAAAGAGACTTTACCCACATACGGGGAAGGCCTTTGTTATTGGGATTACTGGGACTCCGGGGGCAGGTAAAAGTTCATTGGTGTCTCAATTGTTGCACAGGGTCCGACGCAAAGGATTAACGGTGGGGGTAATCGTTGTTGATCCGACCAGCCCTTTTAGCGGGGGTGCCATATTGGGGGATCGGATCCGTATGCAGGAGCATGCTCTTGATAATGGAGTTTATATCCGCAGTATGGGTACTCGGGGAAGTTTGGGCGGTCTCTCACAGGCTACTAGGGAAGCTGTTCACGTGCTTGATGCGTTCGGTAAAGACCTGGTACTGGTGGAAACTGTAGGAGTGGGCCAGTCAGAAGTGGATATAGTGAAAACGGCAGATACCACCGTGGTTGTGTTAACTCCGGGCGGCGGAGACAGCGTGCAGGCAATCAAAGCAGGAGTAATGGAGATTGCTGATGTCTTTGTGATCAATAAGGCCGACCTACTTGGCGCAGAACAGACCTGTACTGAGGTTAATACAATGTTGGATATGAAGGGAAAGTCCAAGTGGCGCCCACCTGTGGTATTGACTGTTAGCATCCGGGATGAGGGAATTGATGAGTTTTGGGATGCCCTGGTGGAGCACCGGCGTTTCTTGGAGGGGACAAACAGGCTTATGGACATACGCAGGGCTCGGGTACGCCTAGAGCTGGAGGAGCAGATTAAGTATCTGGTAACAAATCAGGTTTTTAAGAAGATTAAAGAGCAGATTTCTCTGGAGGAAGTTGTGGAGGCGATCACACAGCGTCAACAGAACCCCTACAGCGCTACCCGGGAGCTCCTTAATCAAATTGAATTTTCCTTTTCCGAAGGTTGATATGTTGAAAAAAAGTGTCTTTATTGGAGGAGAACAATATGAAACGAGAAACGGATTATGGACATACACTAAAGGCTGTGTATACGCCAAAAGATATTGAGGGTTTCGATTACGAGAGAGATCTGGCTGATCCCGGTTTATCCCCGTATACCAGGGGTTACTATCCAGAGGGGTATCGCAGCCGCATGTGGACTCAGAGGATGACCGCAGGATTGGGGAGTTCCCAGGACACCAATAAAGTGCTTCATAAATACCGGGAGATGGGGCAGAGAGGCGGGATGTGCGTAATTGCTGACAGACCTACTGCGTTAGGTATTGATTCGGATCATCCCATCGGTAGGAAAGAGGCTGGTGTCTTGGGATGGCCAGGTGGATCACTGGCCGAATTTGAGGAACTAATGGAAGGGATTCCTTTGACCGGTCAGTCAATAACACTGCTCGGTTCCTCAGCTCATTCAATGATAAGATTAGCTTATGTTTTTGCCCTTGCCGAAAAGCGAAAAGTGAACATTGAAGAAGTCCACGGAGGTGTTTTGGAATATCCCTACGGCAGCTTATTTGGTCAGGATGATAATCAGCCTCTTGATCTCACAATGAAGCTATTTCTGGATGCTTCAGAGTACGCCATACGAAATAAATTCCATTTACGGGCAGGCATTTTAAGCCAGCATTTTCAGGAATCCGGCGGCAACAATGCCCAGGCGCTGGCATTAGAGATGGCCATGCTTAATGAGATTTGTAGTTTCCTGGTGAATGAACGGGGTCTGGACTTTGACGATGTCGCAAAACTGCCGTATGAGCTCGTTAGCATTGGTACCCGCTTTTTTGAGGAAATTGCAAAAATACGGGCTCTTAGAAGAATGTGGGTAAAATTGGCCAAAGGGAAATTTAAGGCTAAAAAGGAAGAATCCTGTCGTTTGCTTATTTCTGTTCATACATCGGGTCGTACCATGACTTACCAGCAGCCCCTTAATAATATCGTGCGAACAGCTATCCAAACTTTGGCCGGAGCTGTAGCTGGTTGTACTGCCATAGACAATGCCACCCTGGATAATGCCCATGCAGAACCATCGGCACTGGCGGCGAGGATGTCCCTAAATACTCAACATATTGTTGCAGACGAAACTGGGGCAGCGGATGTAGTAGATCCTTTAGGCGGTTCCTACTTTGTCGAATACCTTACCAACCAGGTGGAGGAAGAAGCCTATAAGATTTGGAACAAGATAGAGGAACTTGGCGGTATGAGCGGAGCAATTAAAAAAGAATATATTCAGAATATGTTAAGAGAAGAAATTATTAAAAAACACCGTCAGTTTGAAACAGGAGAGCGTACAATCGTTGGAGTCCATAAATTGGTCATTCCCTCTGAAGAAGACTTTAAGATTCCCATACAAGAAGTCCAGGCCAGCGATTCAGAAAACATTGCAAGGCGGATGGAGGAGCTGAAGAAGACAAGAAATATTCCTTTAGTAAAAGAAAAGCTGGGACAGCTTTATAACGATGCCAAGAAGGAAAACAGATATAATCTGATGCCATCAGTTATCGAGGCGGTCAAGGCTTATGCTTCTGAAGGAGAGATAATCGGGGTTATTCGCTTGGCTCGTGGCTTGAGTTATGACCCTTTCAAAATGATCACTTGTCCTTTTGATTTTTAAAAAGTTAAGGTAAAAAACTTAACATAAATTCTCAAAAAAAGAGGTGTAAAAATGGATAATAAAAAGCGAATCAAGGTTATTATTTCAATGATGGGCCTTGACGGCCATACTAGCGGTGCTCTGGTTGTAGCCCAGATTCTCAAAGATTCAGGAATTGAAGTGGTTTATTTGGGCACATATCAGACCCCGGAAATGATTGTTGCAGCTGCCATTCAGGAGGATGTTGATGCGATCGGGATTAGTTTCCATGCTTCAAATCATTTCCTGATTGAAGAAATAATAGAGTTGCTCAGGAACAAGGGTAAAGAAGACATTCTTGTCTTTTGTGGCGGAACCATTCCGGAACAGCAGATACCTAAATTAAAAGAAAAAGGGGTGGACGAGGTTTTCACGCCCAGTTGTACTTCAGAATCAATTGTAGAGTATATTAAATCTAAAATACGCCGCTAGACAAGGAAAGCTTCTTTGATGGCCTAGAGGATATAGATATTGGGCCTCGCTGGATGGGTCAACAAATCCGTAAGAATGATATGTTCTTAGAATTAGGAGGCCCAAAACACGGTTATCAATGTTTTTTCCTAATGGGAATAGTTTTGATGACTATATTGCCAAAAAAATAGTCGACGAATACAGGACGATGAATGGTAGGCCGGAGCAGGATGCTCCGGTAACCCATGAGGGTGTGGTAACATCCTTGGTTGGTTTGAAAGAGGTTATCTTTAAGATCAAAATTCAGATTATTCTGTCAAAAAAAGGAGATTCTCTGGTTAATGATTGCCAGATGTGGCAACTTGAAGTCGCCTAAACTATGAGTTCAAAAAAGTTATATTACTTGAAAAAATGAAGGGGGATTTAGAGAACTATGAACCACTGTTTTTTTGATCAAGCTGTTGAGACTATGAACCATCAAGATATGCGTGAGCTGCAATTGCGAAAGCTCAAGTGGCAGGTAGAGCGATGTTATAATACTGTCCCTTTTTACAAAAAGAAGTTTGATGAGATTGGTCTTCGACCTGAGCATATCCAGCAACTTGAGGACATTTCTCGAATTCCGTTTATGGACAAGAGCGAATTAAGGCAGTTTTATCCGCAAGGAATATTGGCTGTTCCCTGTGAGCAAGTACGCCATTATCATATGACTTCGGGAACCACTGGGACTCCAGTGACTGTTGCGCATTCAGACAAGGACTGGAAACGGCTAGCGGAACTTCAGGCACGTCAATTTATTATGCAGGGCTTAAAACCAGGTGACTTACTCTATCAGGGTTACGGATATGGAACCTGGATTGGAGGACCATCAGCAGACATTGGAGCACATGCGGCAGGAATCCGAATCTTGCCGGTGGGACCTGGCAGAACGAACTCTACTGTGTCATGGTTAAAGGATTTTGAGGCGAATGGTATTACTTGTACCCCATCCTTCATGATCTACTTAATTGAAACGGCACGTAACCTTGGAATCGACCCTCGAAGTGACTGGTCAACGCTGCGAATGTCCAACATGGGGGGAGAAGCTTGGTCCTTGGGCCTTCGGGACAAGATTGAAAGTGCTATGCCTGTAGGGTTTAGTGCCCACAACCAATATGGCACTACGGAGGTAGGGGGACCGATAGTTGCAGCTAGTTGTCAAGCGAGCCAAACTGAAGGATATGCTCATGTTTGGTCAGATGCCTATCTGGTAGAGATCGTAAATCCTGAAAGTGGGGAAGCATTGGAGGCAGGCGAGACAGGGGAACTTGTTATTACTACGTTAGAGAGGGAAGCGGCTCCGATCTTACGTTTTCGGACGAGAGACCTTACCGCATTTAAGGAAAATCCATTTGACTGTTCCTGCGGACGCCAGGCTCATCCGCTAATCAAATGGTTTACCGGCAGATCGGACGATATCTTAAAAATACGCGGGACAATAGTAGCGCCCCGACGTATCGAGGATATTATCACCAGAATTGAAGGTGTGGGAGACGCATGGTTAATAGTATTAGAGCGTCCCGAAGGGAAAATGGATAATCTTAAGGTTCAGTTAGAATTGCTTCCCAGTGTATGGGAAGATGAATTAGGTCGTCAAGACAGACAAAGGGTAATTTCCAGCAAATTAAGTGACGAGTTGGGTTTGCGAGTTGATGTAGAGATATGTAACCCCAATAGTCTTCCTCGCTTCGAACGAAAGGCTGCACGAGTGGTTGACAAACGGGAGGCCTAACCACGCCATACCGACTTTCATCGGCGGTCACAGTTATGCCCCCTCTGAACCGCACGAACCTCTCCTTGGTGAGAAGGAGATGCATTTTTTTAAAGTTCTGGTTAGAAGGTAGGCAGTGGGCACATTTCTCGGTTTTAATAATAATTAGAGGGAGGTATAAGATGAGTAATTTAGCATATGAAACGGGTGGACGGATCAATGTCTCCAGTCGTATAGAGCGGCTTCCAAAATCAAAGTATCATGTTTATTTGACTATGTTATTAACAGGTGCATGGTTTGTAGAAAGTATTGACTTGGGTGGCTTGGGATATATACTACCGACTGTGGGGAAGTACTTTAACCTCACAAAAAGTATGATGGGATTAGTAGCATCCACGGCTCTTGTGGGGATGTTTCTTGGTTCCGTATGTACTGGAAGTTTGTCAGATAAGTATGGAAGAAAGAAAATGCTCATGGGTTCTATGGCGTTTTGGGGAATAGCTGGTGCCTTGTCAGGTATGGCCTGGTCTTTTGAGAGTCTGTTGTTCTTTCGTTTTTTACTTGGCGTTGGAATAGGAGCGCAGATACCAGTCGGCTTAGCTTGGTTGAGTGAATTGGTGCAATCTAGGTATCGTGGCAAGTATATCTCTATTTATCAGTGCACTCTTCCATTAGGTATCGCAGTTGCAGGATTATTAACGTATCTCTTCCTGCCGAAATATGGCTGGCAAGGTGTATTGTTTGTAGAAGCATTGCCAGCTTTCTGGCTTTTAGTGATCTGGAAATTCGTCCCTGAGTCTGCTCGCTGGCTCGAGTCAGTCGGAAGATACGAAGATGCCGATCGAGTTGTCAAAGAAATGGAGGAAAGGGTTCAAAAGAGCATTCAAAGGGATTTACCTCCAATAGAGGTTGTTGCTCCTGCAATAGGGGTTATTGCTAAAAACGACTCGAAGAAGGATTCGAAAAGAGGTTTTAGCGAACTGCTGACTAGGCAATACGCGATACGTTTAATTATGAGCGCAGTCTTGATGTTCACAGCTATGTTAGCATATTACGGATTGACTATGTGGTTAAGTACCTTGCTGATGGCCAAAGGTTTTTCGTTAACCAAATCTATAGTATTTGTATCACTAATCTCCCTTGGTGGGATGCCTTCGTTCTTACTAGTTCCTTTCCTAGTGGAGAAGATTGGGAGGAAGTGGTCTGTATTTGTTTCCATGGTTCTTATGGCCATTTTCGCTTATGCCTACGGTTCATCAACTGCCGTGATTTATGTAATTATTTTAGGGTTAATATTTCAGTTATTCCAAGTTAGCATGACAACGGTTCTTGGTATCTATGTACCAGAATTGTGGCCCACGCACACACGAGTCACTGGAACTGGGGTTGTTTATGGAGTAGGTCGGGTAGGCGCTATTGTCGGTCCGTTGGCTATGGGATTCATTATGCAGGGTTACGGCCCTATGGAAGTGTTTATGTTTAGTTCCGTGGTCCTATTAGTAGGCGCTTTTGTAGTAATGATATTAGGCCCTGAAACGAAAGGGAAAGTTATGTAATTTCTACACCTTACAAGGCTACAGGGCATGGATTGGAGTCCAAAGCCATGCCTTTCATACTGAAATCTTCTGTTTTCGCAACCATAATTTCAACCGGCGATGAAGCTTTTCGCCAATTTGGAGGAATATAAATGCTTAAGGGAATCAGAATATTGGATTTAAGTAGATTACTGCCAGGACCCTATGGATCGCTGCTATTAGCTGATATGGGAGCAGAGGTTATAAAAATAGAAGACACCTCGGCGGGGGATTACATACGAGATCATGACCCTAAGGTAAAAAACGTTAGTGCCTACTATTTAGCTATTAATCGAAATAAGAAAAGCATTCGGATTAATTACAGGGACCCGGCCGGAAAGGATATTTTTCTGAAACTCGTTGCCGATGCCGATGTCGTTCTTGAGAGTTTCCGTCCTGGGGTGATGGATGCTTGGGGAATAGGTTATTCTGAATTGAAAAAGATTAATCCGGGTTTGGTATATTGTGCTTTAACAGGGTATGGGCAGACTGGTTGCAATAAAAATAAGGCTGGACATGATATAAACTACCTAAGTGTCAGTGGGATTTTGGACATCACCGGTATTAAGAACGGCAGGCCTATTATGCCGGGTATTCAGGTTGCGGATCTTAGTGGAGGCATGTTCGCTGTGATTGGGATCCTTTCAGCTCTCGTACGGAAAAAGCAAACGGGAGAAGGATGCTATTTAGACGTTTCTATGCTGGACGGACTACTCTCCTTAATGGCGCTTTACGTAGGACAGTACCAAGCAGAGGCTCAACCGTTGAAGAGAGGGGAACTGAACCTCTCTGGTGGTTTGGTTTGTTATAACATCTACCAAACAAAAGATGATAGGTATGTGGTCCTTGGGTCCCTAGAGTATAAATTCTGGAAAAACTTTTGTATGGCCATTAAAAGAGTGGATCTTGTAAAGGACCACCTAGCCAAAGCAATTGATGGAGATTTTACCTATGAAGAAATCAAAAGAATTTTTCTGGAAATGACCTTGGCTGAATGGGAGGAAATTCTTGGAACGGTAGATTGTTGTTTTAGTCCCATCCAAGGTATTAACGAAGTACTTGCAGGTTCATTGGTCCGGGAACGGGGGATAACGGTCAAAATTAATGACTCTATTGGTGGCGAATTTAACCAGATAGGCATCCCTATAAAGTTTATTCTTAATGATGGAAAGGAATACCCAACGGGCGGCGGGCAGATTTTGTTTCCGCCTATTTGGGGACAGCATACCGATTTGGTACTAAGCAAATTAGGTTATTCTGATTCGGACTTAGAAGAACTCAAAGCAAAAGGGATTGTCTAAGAGACCGTTTTGCTAAAATCAGCTCTATACCCTTAAGTCGGCTATTGGGATGGTAAGAGTGTACAGCCTTTTTTTCTTCTAATTATTTATCCCCTCCAAGTGAGGGGACTTTTTTCGGTCTGAGAACAACCAATTTATCAATTTGTATGGTGCTTTATGTTTAATTGGGTTATTATTTTATGACCAGCCTATTTAGAAAGGATGAAAGCTAGATGTGTGGCCGATATTTATTTGCTGAACCCAATATAGAACGCTTTGGTCTTGGCCAACTTGAATTTGAGTTTGGGCCACGCTATAACATTTCTCCATCGCAAGCAGTTCCCGTGGTGATCCATCAAGATGGGTGCAACCGCTTACTTATGTTAAGATGGGGTCTGATACCCTACTGGGCCAAAGATATGAGTATCGGGAACAAGTTAATTAATGCCCGAGCTGAAACATTAGAGGAAAAACCAAGTTTTCGCAATTCCCTTGCCCAAAAACGCTGCTTAGTCTTGGCCGACGGTTTTTATGAATGGAAAAGTGAAGGCCGTGTCAAGAAACCATATAGAATCACTCTACAAGACGGCGGAACGTTTGCGTTTGCAGGTCTGTGGGATTCTTGGATGTCACCTATAGGACAAAGAATAAACTCCTGCACAATAATTACTACGACGCCGAATAAGTTGATAGAGTCAATCCACAACCGAATGCCAGTAATATTACCACAAGATATGGAGTCAGTTTGGTTGGATCAAAATGTAACTTGGAGCAGTGAGGTTCATAGTTTGTTGACGCCTTTTCCAGCGGAACGGATGGTTGCCTACGAAGTATCAAAACTGGTCAATTCTTCACGCAACGATTTTCCAGAATGTATAGCACCAGTAAATAGCTTATTTTAGCCCGACAAGCTGATCCACTCGATTAATTTTAATATGGTTCTTTGATTAGCTTTTCAATTGTATTTACATCTTTATGGAAATCTAAAGGCTTGACAGCAGGTCCTTCGATGATGTCTCCATCGGTGGAGAACCTTGAGCCATGGCAAGGGCAATCCCAGGATTTTTCAGCCGAATTCCAGTTCAGTTCACATCCCATATGGGTACATGTTGTATCTACAACGTGTAATTTGCCCTGTTCATCCTTATAGGCTCCGGCTCTTTGACTATTTGACTCAATAATTTCTCCTTCACCAGTTTTAAGTTCGACATGCTCCGGTAACGAGGAAAGTTTTCCCTTAATTAGTTGATCTGCAACATTAATATTTTGAACAACAAAGTTCTTGGCAGAAGCAGAAATAGTTAGACGTGAGGGGTTATACACATCTTGCCAAGGACTTTTCCCAGTAATTATTAAGTCCTTTAAAATTGTTGCGGATGCAATACTGTTGGTCATGCCCCACTTGCCGTAACCGGTGGCAATATACATATTGGGAGTGTTTGAAGTGAAATGCCCCACAAAAGGCAGTCCATCAAGCGTCATGCAGTCTTGGGTAGACCATCGATAAGGAATATCTTCTACTGTAAAAGTTTGATTAGAAAAATCGATTAATGCTTCATAGTTTTTGGATGTATCCTCACCCTGCCCAGTTTTATGTTGTTCACCACCAACTAATATCAATTCACCATTATCAGACATTTGATTACGAAGTGAGTGACCGGATTCTTCAGCTGCTATATACATACCACCCGGATAATTTTCTCTTGCCTTAATTGCAACTACATATGACCTCTCAGGATAAATTCTGGTGAAATATAGTCCGGGTTTATTATAACAAGGGTAGTGGGAGGCAATGATTAGTTTTTCGGCGGTGACCTTCTTTCCTTGCTTCGTAATGATAATATAAGAGCCTTCTTCTTCTATATCAACTACACGACTTTGCTCAAAAATTTTGCCGCCCTTATTGATATAATCGTTGGCGAGAGGAAGTAAAAACTGAAGAGGGTGAAATTGGGCTTGATTATCAAATCGCACGGCAGCCTTTACGGGAAAGGGCAAAGGTGTTTCTTCCAGAAATGTAGATTTAATACCAAGCGAAGAGGCTACCATTGCTTCATCACTTATTTTATTAATATACTCGTTTTGTAATGTATAGATATAGGCGGATTGAGGAATATAGTCACATTTTATTTGCAGATCGTTGGCGATATTTTCAATTAAACGGATTGCAGACTCATTTGCTTCGGCGTATTGCCTTGCTAATTCGTCACTCATTTGGTTTTTAATTTTACTGTAGATCAGTCCATGCTGAGAGGTGATTTTGGCGGTCGTATGTCCGGTTGTACCATTTAATATCCTATCAGCCTCGATGATTGCTGTTGTTACCCCTTCTTTATTTAGCATGTAGGCACAGGAGATACCAGTAATACCCCCTCCGATGATAGCAACGTCAACCTTTAGATCCTCACCTAAAGTCGGATACGTAGTTAGAGGTGTAGAAGCCATCCAATAAGACTGTGGTGGCTTTGTAAAGGTTTTTTGTTCGTCTATTTTCATGTGATTTCCCTCCGATGTTCATTGTTTGCTTTATAGCTAGTATTTGTATGATAATCCCTTTTTATTTTGAATCGCCGAATTATTAATCTTGGTCACCACTGAGATTCTAACTTCTGACATGGCGGATTAACTCAACTACTAATTCTGCAGTCTTATAAAGATCATCAATTTTAATGAACTCCTCAGTGGTATGTACCTTTTGCGTTCCAATACCTAAGACTGCACATGGAATACCATACGCGTTAAAATAATTGGCATCACTGCCGCCTCCTGTTGCCTTTAGTTCTAATTGTAAGCCCAGTGTTTTCACTGCTGTTTTGGCAACAGTAATTATTGGTAGGTTTTCACTAAGTACATAGGGATCATATAGCTTTTGAATTGTCACTTCAAAGCGTCCGCCATGCTCTTTAACTACCCGTCCGATAGTATTCACAATCTCATTAGTGAGTGATTGTAGTTCAGTTTGATTAAGGCTTCGGGTTTCCGCATTAATTTCTACAGCTTCCGGGACGATATTTGTCGCAAGACCGCCACTTATCATACCGATATTTGCTGTAGTTTTTTCATTAATTCGACCATCTGGGACTTGTGATAAAGCTTGCGCGGCCAAGATGATTGCGTTCAGTCCGTCTTCTGGAGCGATACCGGCGTGCGCAGACCGCCCAAATATCTTAAATAAAAGGTTGTTTTCTCCTGGAGCTTGGACGATGATCTTACCGGGTGAACCGCTGGAATCCAAAACGTAACCGAAATCTGCATGTAGAAGTGACCGATCAATATTTTTTGCCCCCAGCAACCCTTCTTCTTCGGCAATCGTAAAGACCACGAGAATTTCACCGTGGGGAATACGCTGTTCCTGGATAATCCGTAAAGCCTCCAGGATTGAAGCCAGTCCTGCCTTGTCATCCCCGCCAAGAACAGTGTCACCGGAGGAGCAGATCATGTCTCCTTTGACTACAGGGCTAACTGCCTGACAAGGCTTTACACAGTCCATGTGGGCAGATAACAAGAGCCCTGGGGCATCAGGTAATGTCGCTGAGAGAGTGCCGATCAGATTGCCACAGTTACCGCCAATGGCTTCTCCCGCGTGATCTTCGATAACTTTCAGTCCCAATGTCTGTAGTTTATTTTTTAATACTTCTGCAATTTCTCGTTCAGCTAGGGTTGGACTTGTAATACGCACTAGATCAAGGAACTCGTTTAATAGCCGTTCTCGATTAATCACATTAATTACTCCTTCATTCTGGTGTTTCAGATTATGTTTTCTTAGGATTCAAGGAATACTTTTCAATCAAAATAAACGTTGCTATACTAATAAAATAGACTAGCATTGTGTAGAAGAGATTCCATCCATCCTGAAAAACTAGAATGTTCAATTTCACAAGTATGCTTTGGCCCACAAAAGCGATAATAAATGGTCCAAGCTTCCAAAACCATTTTTTAAGGACGCATACAAAGAATACCAAAATTAATGTTTCAACTAATTGATAAGAAAAAATAAACATAGTACTTGATAAATACATATCTTGGACCCAATTCACATTATAGTATTGTTTCCCTAAAAGCAGAATTATTGGAATTGGATAGTGTAGAATCACAAACCCAACGAAGTAGAAGGTGCCAATCCGCACCATTCCAGGTTGCGTTTTGTTCATCTTATTGAACCAGATTTTGGTAAAGATTTGGTATATAGAAATTGCAAGGCCAGTCATATAATATTTCCACCAATGATGTTCGTATATGCCTAATTTCAAGAATAACTATTAAATAAACCAAGCACGATGAATTCACCTATCCAGGTAACACATGTAGAAAATAGAAAAAATACAAGAAAAGTTGAGAGTTTGATATCTCTTTTCTTATATATAGTGAAGGCAGCGACTCCCACTCCAATGATCGCTAGAAGACAGTACCAGTAGATGCTTGCCATAAGTACCTCCTAGGGCTTGGTCCGTTTATAGTTCAACGAGTATTATCTTTTGTTTAAATTGGACTTAATTATACCCATCCCTTGGTATTAAGCTTGGCATCATAGATAATCTGGCGGTTGCCATGAATGATCATCAGTCAGGAGGCGACCTGAGTGGGGCTGATCTAATTGGGGCTGATTTCCGAGATGCTGACCTCAGAGGAACCAACCTTACCGAGAGTATCTTTCTTACCCAAGCCCAGATCAATGTGGCTAAGGGCGATGCCAGCACAAAGTTGCCACCGTCACTCACTCACCCTACGCACTGGTCCAACTTCAAAGTATAAAGCTAGTTCTAGGGGGCAACAAGAGCCGAAAGGTTTTACTGAGATAGAACGGGTATGATTGATATACAAGGAGGTTGATTAATAATGAATGAAATTTCGAAGTTAGACGAACAACGTCATCTTACAGAGGTAGATATTAGAAGTCATTGTATTAATATACAGAATTGGAGGAAATAATGTCGAAATAACGAGTTAAATAGAGGAATAGAAAGAAAATATCTTGTCTAACTATAGAGGAAATAGAGTATATTTATAGAATAAGATTAATGGAAATTTCTAAATATTTCGTGACATTGTTATGAATTTCCATATTATAGCCTTAAACTAAATTCTCTTGGCTATTTCTGTTTTAATGTTTAGGCTTATAGAGTATTTATCCAATCGTAAGACTCCCACTTCTTCAAGTGGGAGTGGGCCCCCGTACTCCGCTTCGGTGGGGGTAGACTCCCCCACCGAAGTCTCGATGTTCAACTTTAGTTGAACGAGTTCACTACAGTTATTCACTTTACGCTATTATCGTCTAACCTTAAATTGACAATTGATCATCACTTTATACGGGACTAGTGATTAAGTAATCTTTAATACAAGATTTGAGGGGGTCGTTAACTTGATTAGTAATACAGAAGAACATCTGACAAGTGATAATAATGATGATAGGTCTGAAGCTATTTTAGATATTCTTATAAAAGTAGCACCAATCTTTCAACAAGGGATATCTAATGATTGTATGATCGGAATTACAGATAGAGAGAAATTTATTGGATATTTTCCAGGTACAAAAATGAAAATGGACCGCGATATAACAGGTATGACAATTCCTGCAGGAGATGCTATTTATGAAGCTATGCGTACAGGTAAGGCTGGAGCAATAGTTGTACCGAGAGAGGCCTTTGGTTTTGCATTCAGGTCCACAGGCGTTCCAGTTAAGGATCATAATGACAAAATAGTTGGAGGCGTTGGGATAGCTTTTAGTGTGGAAAATCAAAATATCTTAGCTGATACAGCTCAAACTCTATCCGCAGCATCTCAAGAAATCACTGCAACTACTGAACAACTGTCTGCGACTGCTTTGCAGTTATCGGATGATCTCCAAGATGTAAAGTCATCTGGTGAAAAGGTATTGGAACAAATTAATAAGACTGATTCCATCCTAAAATTTATTAATGATATCTCAGCAAATTCAAATCTATTAGGACTCAATGCGGCGATTGAAGCAGCCAGAGCAGGAGAATTAGGACGTGGGTTTGCAGTAGTTGCTGAAGAAATCCGTAAAATGGCGATCAATAGCTCTACCTCTATCAAAGATATCAAAGAAATCATTAATTCCATTAAAGTCGAATCTGCCCGTATGATTAGTCGAGTGATTGAAGCATCAGAATTAGGTGAGAGGCAAGCTGCGGCTTCAGAAGAGATATCCGCATCTATGGCTGAACTTGCCGTATCTGCCGAAAATATTAACAAGGTTGCCACGCTACTATAAAGAAGTTTTCAGTCATTATCCCGACAAGGGTTACAGGAGCAGTCAAAGATGGGGAAGACCCCATACGGTTGTGCCCACCACTGATGAATGTAATTAGCTAATTATAAAGGCAGAGATGTATAAACTGACTGGTACCAGTCAGTTTATACATCTCTGGAAGGTCCCTTGGCACGCGTACGGCATTTAGCTTTCCTTGGCGATGGTTGGAGGAATATGTCGTAATAAACGGAATTTTAAAGGTAGAATATTTAGAATCTTCGTGTTATCATCAAATTGAAGTTTGTCGCTTTGTTCGCGATTCTGACGCAAGAATGAGCGTCTTTTTTGTGCCGTTCGATCAAATTAATTTAAATTTTGAGGAGTGAAACAGATGAGTAAACAAAATACTTCTGAGTCTACAAGAAACTACGGGATACGAGCAAAATTACAATTAAGTTTCATGGTTGTCTTGCTCTTAACTATGCTCGTGGGGGGCGTGGGTTATTATGGCGTTTATCAGATCAATAAGGGTGCGGAAGATCTCGGCGGGCATTGGTTAAAAGCAACGACTGCCTTAGGAAAAGTGATTGAGGATACCGAAGACACTCGACGGGTTCTTATGTTAGGATTTACTATGCGTGCTGATGCTATAGAATTCCAAAACATAAAGGCGAGTTTCATGAGCATTAAATCCAAATGGGAGACTGATTTTAGTGAATATCAGAACTATATAACGACTTCCGAGGGGAAAGAAAGAAGTCAAGCAATGCGGAAATCATTCAACGACTATATGGCAGATGCTGATCAGGTATGGAAATTGGTCGAAGAAGGCAAGGATGTTGAAGCTCGACCAATACTAACCGATAAGAGCAAAGTTAGTTTTGAACAGGTCATTAAAGATATGGATGCTCAAATGACTTTTCAGGCTGAAGGTGGAGCACAAGCTGTTGTAGATGCTAAGGCTACAAATGGTTCTGTTTTTAGACTTCTTCTTATCTTCTTGGTTTTCGCTCTAATTGGGGGTACTGTTTTGACGATTTTGTTGGCTGGACATATTAGCAAGCCTCTAGTAGCGGTAACTAAGGTTGCTCAGTCTGTGGCCGAAGGTGATTTGAACGTTCAAATGCCGGAAATTAAGAATAGAGACGAAATCGGCGTTTTAGCTCTAGCCATCTCGGATATGGTTCATTCACTTCGTACAGTCATTGGAGAAGTTTTAATTCAGTCTGAGAGTGTGGCGGCAACTAGCCAAGAATTATCGGCAGTCGCTGAGGAAGCGAACGCTAGTAGTGAGCAAGTTTCTGAAACGCTAGCCCAACTTGCGTCCGGAGCAACGGACCAAGCAACCTCCGTGGGGGATGCCAGTAGTGTCATTGAACAGCTTTCAACAAGTGCACAGCAAGTTGCGGTGAATGCTGAGGTAGTTAATCAAAGTAGTGCTAAGGCCGCTCGGGCTGCAGAATTGGGATCTGTACAAGCTGAAAACGCTGTGCAGAAAATTGAACAGATCCGAGAAATATCTGCCCAAACAGCCGAAGTTATTTTTGAATTGGGGGACCAGTCCAAACAAATCGGACAAATTGTGGATGTAATTAAAGGAATCGCTGACCAAACTAATTTGTTGGCTCTGAATGCTGCCATTGAAGCTGCCCGCGCTGGTGAACAGGGGAGAGGATTTGCGGTTGTCGCTGAAGAAGTACGAAAGTTGGCAGAACAATCCTCGATGTCGACAACGCAGATCGCAACTCTAATCGGTAATATTCAAAGGGAGACGGAACTTGCCGTCGAAGTGATGGAGAAAGGTAAGAGTGGTGTGGTCGCAGGAGTTGAAGCTGTAAATTTTGCCGGAAACTCCTTCCGTACCATTGTGGAAGAGGTCAACACGGTCGTCGATCAAATTCAGCTCGTAACAACTGCAGCACAACAAATGGTTAAAGGGACGACCCAAGCCGTTAAATCCGTGGAGAGTATTGGCGTGATAGCAGAGCAAACCGCTGCTAGTACTGAAGAAGTTGCCGCTGCATCCCAGGAGCAAGCGGCTACGATGATATCGGTCAGTCAATCTTCAGAGGCTTTGGCCAAACTTGGGGAAAACCTTTTGAGTGTTGTTGCTAAATTCAAGGTTTGAATATAAGTGCCTTGCTTATCTACATTCTGGCCTCTTACCCGTGAAAGGTGGGGGCCGTTTTAGATTCTGTTCCCTCTTAATCCAAATCGTAAGACTCCCACTTCTACAAGTGGGAGTGATATACCTTATTCTGCTTCGGTGACGATAGTCTCCGGTACGATAGTCTCCAGTACGATAGTGTCCAGTGACGATAATGTCCACTGGACACTATCGTCACTGGAGACTTACGTCACCGAAGACTCGATGTTCAACTTTAGTTGAACGAGTTCACTGTAAGAGGATTTCTTATTGTTTCTTTCCATATATTCCGACAATACATTACCTTTTATTCGGTTGATGTTAACGTTACTTTGTACTAAAATATCCGAGTGAGCTAATTTGTTTATGAAGGAGGATGTTCTAAAAGTGAAACTTATTGTCCATGATAAAATCGAAGAATTAAGATTACAAATGCAAAAAATTGCGTTAGATAAAGAGCTTACCGATCCAAAAGTGGTGAGTATAAGCGAAAGATTAGACTTACTCATTAACGAGTTTTATTTAGCCAAGAAAAGATATAGTTTATCAAGCTAATTATACAGAGCAGAAGGATGATAAAAATGTCAATGACCATCACCTATGAAGTGGAGAATTCACTGTATCTTAACATTACCAATCGTTGTTCCAATAACTGTACATTTTGTGTGAGAAACAATTCGGACGGTGTTGTTGTTGGGCTAAATCTCTGGCTTGAAAAGGAACCAACTGTTGATGAGGTTTTTGAAGATATTCAAAAACGGGAGATTTCTAAGTACAAGGAATTTGTATTTTGCGGTTATGGGGAGCCAATGATGCGTACATATGATCTTATTGAGATTTGTAAAAAACTGAAGGATAAATATAATATACCAATTCGTATTAACACAAACGGTCAGGCCAATTTGATTAATGAAAAGGATATAACTCCGCTGTTAGAAGGATGGGTCGATTTAATTTCAATTAGCTTGAATGCCAAGGATAAACAGGAGTATCAGGCTTTATGCCTGTCCGATTTCGGAGAAACAGCTTTCGCAGGAATGTTGGATTTCGCTGCCAAATGCAAGAAGTATATCCCTAAGATAGTTTTTTCTGTAGTTGATCTAATCTCTAGGGAAGACATACAAGAATGTAGGCGGATCGCAGATGGTTTAGGTGTAGATTTCAGAGTTAGACATTTTGCAATTTAAAGGCCTATTATATTGCTCCCCCCGCGACAACCTTCGGGGTGAAGGTCATTTCAAACTGAGGTGTTGGGATATTGGTGGATGAGAGTGAATATTTGCCGGATTGTTTAAGATGAACTGCCATCATCAAGACGATTTGGCATTTTGTATTTTATCTGGATTATTTTAACGATCTTGGGAGGAAATCGAGCTAAGATGTTGAAGGTGTAAAGGTGACTTATCAGTAGATGAAAAGAGAAATCAAAATGTAATTACATCTTGGAGGCTCTAGGCTAAAAGATCGAAAATCTGTTGGCTTAGAGCCGAACTTATATCAAACAGGACTTAATAATCCAGGAGGTACTGAAACCGTGATGATTAATAAAAATGATTACGATGTTGCTGAATCTTACCATAAGGATAGTTTCAATTTACTATTTAATAAAATAGAGGATTTTCTTTTTATCTTAGATGAGGAAGGTAGAGTAATCCGAACTAATCAAGCCACATTAGAGATGTTGGACCAGACTCATGAAGAAATGATAAATATGAAGCTTGAACTACTGCATCCTTTGACTAGACATTCTGAAATGGAAGAAATAGTAAAAGGAATGCAGGAAGAGGGTACAGCTAAATGTTTAATCCCGCTTTATTGCAAATCCGGAAAGCAAATATTGTTAGAAACTCGCGTGTTTAAAGGGAAATGGGTTGGAGAAAATGTGCTCTATGGAATAGGCAAGGAAATTGTTGAGGTCAAAGCTGATGATCAGCAACTTGAACTAGAACTTGCCAACCAAAAAAGATTTCTTAAGACAATGCTTGATACTATCCCTGATTTCATTTTTTATAAGGATACAAATAGCGTTTTACTGGGTTGTAATAAAGGATATGCGGAAAAGGTTTTAGGAGTAAACGAGGATGAAGCTCGAGGTAAAACGGATATCGACCTGATAAAGGACTTAGAAATGTCTAAGTTATGCCAGCAAAAAGACCGAGAAATATTGGTGTCAGCAAAAATGCTAAAGTATGATGGAAAATTCGTATTAACGGATGGTAGTGTCATCAATACAGAAATCTTAAAGACTCCTCTATATAATGAACAGGGAAATGTGACCGGACTGATTGGGATTGCCCGGGATATTACGGAGAGAAAAGAACTTGAAAAACAACTAAAGGAACAGGCGGAATACGCAGAGTTACTTTTCAAAACAGTTCCAAATGCTGTCGTTTCAATAGATAAGCATAGAAAGATCATACGCTGGAATAAGATTGCCGAGGAGATCACCGGTTATACTGCAGAAGAGGTTATTGGCAAGGAATGCTCAAAGGTATTGCACGGAGTCGATAAGGTTGATTGTGCAATGTGTCTGAGGGTTAACGAATCACCCTTAATCAATGAAAAATGTAAAGTGGTAACTAAAGATGGTAGGAACAGGAATGTTTTAAAGAGCGTAGCAGTACTTAGAGATGAATTAGGCAGAATTAGCGAGAGAATGGAGTGCTTTGAAGATATTACAGGAATGATTGAAATGGAGACAGAGCTTAGGGAAAGCAAAGAGAGATATGCGGCAATTGTAAATAATGCACCCCAGATTGTCATTATTCACAAAAAGGGTATTATTCAATTCTTGAATGATGCGGGCAAAGAGGCCTTGGGCTATCGAGATGAGGAATGTATCTTTCGTCATATAAAGGGTTATATGACGAAAGAATCCTTTGCGCACATTAACAGAACTATATTAGATGGTATCAGAGGAGAACAACGTGGCTCTTACGAAATAGAACTCATTAAAAGATCTGGTGAAATCATTAATGTACTTGTGAAGGATACAGATATCTACTACGAAGGGGAAAAGGCTACTCTCGCGGTGATGATGGATATTACCGAAAGCAAACAGTTAAACGTTAAGTTACAGATGAGTGAGGAGAAGTTCAGGCAGCTTGCAGAAACAATCAATGAAGTCTTCCTCATTACTGATCAGGAAAGCATTGTCTACGTCAGCCCGGCCTATGAAAGAATTAGTGGGATGTCCTGTCAGAGTCTGCTTGATGATCCACGTTCCTTTATCGAATTAATTCATCCGGTTGACCGCGAGAGGATACAGCTTTTCTTTTTTTATGGTTTTCAAACATTGAACAAAGTGACAAACACAAACGAAGAGTTTAGAATTATTAGACCCGACGGGGAAATACGGTGGCTATGGCTTCAAAGCTATTCTGTACGAGATGGGGCAAACAGTAACGCACTGAAAGCGACTATTATCGTTGATATTACTGACCGGAAGGAGATTGAGGAAAAGCTCCGTGAGCGAGAACGGCTAACCCAGATGGAGATTTTGTTCGCTGCTCGGGTACAGCGAGATTCCCTACCTCTTCCTTTTACTGGGGATAAGGTGAATGTATATACGATCTTTGAGCCAAGTAGTACGGTTAGTGGAGATTTATTTAACTACAAGTGGTTGGAGGATCAAAATAAACTTTGCGGATATATTATTGATGTGAGTGGACATGGTGTAGCTACCGCCCTGCAAACTGCTACGTTTAAAATGCTGTTGGATAACGTTTTACTTACTGGGGAGACGATCGAGGAGGATACCCTTCAAATTATCAATCAGAGAATAATGCAATATTTACATGAAGACTCTTTTGTAGCTTTGCTGTACTTTGAATTTGATATAAAAGCTGGGGTACTTAAGCTCATTTCAGCGGGTATAACTTTATTCATGGTTGCCACATCTCTGGAATGCTCTTTAGTTCCGGTATGTGGTTGCTATCTCGGGATTGTTGATAACCCTGATATGGAAACGAAGATAATACCACTTAAAGCAGGGGAAATATATTGTATGATGACTGATGGGGCGTCTGATTTACTAGAATCATATGGAATCAATAAGCAGGGAAATTTTACGGAATATAAGAGATTATTTGAAAAACTAGCCGAAAGCCCCGACCGGAACGATGATTTTAGCGTAATTTGCATAGAGGTTCTTCAAGGGAACACGGAAATAAATGTTATAGACATTAAAAATGATGAGGAACTCGGACGTGCTCAAGAGATTATTAGTGAATTCCTGAAACGGAATACGCCGATCCATGCACCCTTGATGGAGGTCGCCGTCAATGAAGCGATGAACAACGGATTTTTTGCCTGTGGGAGAGTTTGCGTCAAAACTAGGAGGCTGGGTAACAAACTAATCATTAGGGTCAAAGATAATTGTCAGGGTTTTGACACTCATAAGGTTAACGTGCAACTTAAAAAAGAGATGTATGAAGAGGAGTTTGGGGAAATGCTGGAGGCGGAAGGGGGACGTGGTATTCTATTAATGAAACTAATTTGTGACAAAGTGATCTATAACTCTATAGGCAATGAAGTGTTATTGATGAAGAGAATCTGATAAAAACCACTTCAAGTCCAGACGTCATTCTTAAACAATGTCTATTGGCTTTGAAGAAAGGTGGCCGGATGGGTATCCAGGCACCGGCAATAAATAAAAGTCTAATCGTTTTTAATAAAACGATTAGGCTTTTATTTATAATTTTACATGTTAGGAGGATTTGGGGGGAGGTGACAAGAACAGATTTCTATTGATATTCGCACAGATTGTAGTTATAATAAGAACACAGGTTCGTATAAAATACAAATACATGTACTGCGCGGCGTGCAGAATGAAGATGGTTTGTTTTGATGGATCACTCGTCAGATTAGTCTAAACTATTTAAGAAACGAAAGGAAGTGAACACTCCTGGTTTATGGTTAGTGCGTAGGAAAGAACTACTAGGGCTCAATTAAGGCGTTATGGATGTTTAATACGAAAGTATTGACCTTAGTAGCTGAATCCTGTGATGCTAACGCTTTGTTTAGTCGGCAAAGTGAAAATGCTGAATTGTATAGGTTTGTTCAGTATTTAGAAACCAAGTGTAATAATGCCAAACCTGACAGCTATTTGTTATCTTTCCTCTTTATTGTTCTATGGAATGGGGTATTCGAAAACGTTGGTCATTCAGAACGCATTTACAGTTAATACTACTTATGACTATACTATTCATGTATCTCTAGCAACGGGTTACTTTGTTTTAGCAATCTTATTAGCTATAATCGGATCTCTTATCTATTATGTTCAGAATAATAAAGATCAAGAAGCTATTGAAATGAAAGACATCGAATTTAGAATTAAAGCGGGTAGGAAATTGGATGATAGAAGACGAGCGAGCATAATGGGGGTAAAAACCCAATTAACACAGTCTGAGTAATACACTTCAAAACACTGAAATCAGTCCTCTGATTGCGGTGTTTTTTTGTGAAGTGGAGATCACGTCAGTTTGACACCAACGCACTTTTTGTATAAAGAGTGAAAGAGCGGACGAAATAGTGATATAGGCTTAGATAATTTATTGAATTAACGATAAGAGAGGTATAAAATGGATAGAAACGGAAAGGGAAGTGTAAGAATGGATTCAAATAATAAATACATAATTCCTTTTAAGGATGGGAGAAATGAGCCAATTAAGGATCTTGATAATGCAACAAGGATTGTCAAGATTGACAAAGATACTGTTGGTGCAGAAGATATAACTTTTGCATATTGTAAATTTGAATCAAAAACCTCTTCACACAAGAAACATATTCATAAAGATGCTGAGGAAGTTATTTATATCCTCTCCGGTAGAGGAATGAGTGGGGTTGGAGACACAGAAATGGAAATGGGTAAGGGAGACACGATGTTTATTCCACGTGGTGCAATTCATTGGTTTTACAATCCGTTTCTTGAGCCGGTGGAGATGATTTTCATTTATACTCGACCCTCTCTTAAATTGGCGGGATATAATGTTGTAGAATAATTACAACACATATTATTACAAATTATGCATAATAATTATGCTATACTAAATAAAGTTAAGTAAAATGAGTTTAGATTACTATATGCTTAAATATGAAAACAAGGAAATTTTGAAGCATGTATTTTATTTGGGCGCTTGATACATGTGGAATAAGTAGCGCAACCGGCCTAGTTTATAAATTCAATTTATAAACTAGGCTTTTTATTGTAATTGAAGGTGCAGATGCCGCTCTGCGGTTAATGCTAAGTGGAACAAAGCTGATTGGATTTGCCAAGAAGGTTTTGGAATGGAGGCTAAATAAATATGAGTATTGAGACATTGCAACATCCAATGATAGAACATGCCTTGGAGTTTGTACCTTTTGTAAAGGGTATGCTTGGAGAGGAATATGGTATCTATGTATCGGATAAGGAACGATACTTAGCTTGTAATCACGGTATAATTAAACCCGCCTTACAATCCGGAGACCCAGTGAAAGGAGCTAGCATTACAGGACAGTGCCTTAGCAGCGGCAAGCGAATTATGGCTAAAGTCGGTAAAGAAGTTTATGGAACCGCATACATAGGTATTGCCTACCCGGTTAATGACCCGAAAAGTCATGAACTTATTGGTACCTTGGCCATGATTCTACCAAGTCGCCAAGAGGAATTAATTGATATCGCAAATCTAACCGAAAAAGAGGTTGTTGCCATTGCGAGTTCCATAGCAGAGTTTTCGGCAACTGCTGAAGAAATAGCGGCAGGAACTCAGGAATTTGCCAATAGTTTGCAAGCAATTAAGATGCACATTCAAAAAACTGACAGTGTAATAGAATTGATCAACACCGTTGCCAAACAAACTAATCTTTTAGGCTTAAATGCGAAAATTGAAGCAGCTCGAGCCGGAAACCTTGGCAAAGGTTTCGGTGTGGTAGCCGAGGAAATTGGTAAGCTAGCAGAAAATACACGTAACTCGGTAAAAGATGTGGTTGATACTTTGAAAACGATACAGACAACGATTGAAAAACTAGCGGAATCGATCGAGCAGATGGCAGCAGGCACACAGGAACAGGCTGCCACGTCATCAACAATCAACAATTCAATTCAGGTTTTGAACAATATCACGGATGATCTTAAGATGAAGGCCAATAATCTTGTAAAGTGAACTTACAGGGGAACCCTTTAATGCGATAAATTGGCATCTTCTATGAAAGAAGTGATTATGTATTGAGTCCGGGTGTTAATAATGAATCTTTTTCAAAGGGTAATATTTTTGGTACTAAGAATATTTTTATTAATGCAATCGAAATATCCAAAACAATATGCAAATCAAAACTGACTAATGGGGATATTGCGGTTGATTGTACTATGGGAAATGGAAATGATACAGCATTTTTATGTAATTTAGTTGGAGAAAAAGGAAAAGTTTATGCTTTTGATATACAAGAAATTGCTGTTATAAATACAAGAAATAAGCTTCAAGAATTAAACTTTCTTAAAAGAGCTGAACTTATCCTTGATACTCACCAAAATGTTGGTAAATATATTAAAGGAAAGGTTAAATTAGTAATATTTAATCTAGGATATCTACCGAAAGGAGATCATAAAATTACCACAAAAAAGGAAACTACCATAGAAGCTGTTCAGAAATGTATAGACATACTTGAACCCAATGGCATTATATTACTTGTTGTATATACCGGACATGAAAATGGTAAATTGGAAAAAGAGGCTTTGGATAGTTATACATCAATATTAAGCCAAAAAGATTATAATGTAGCTAATATTTGCTTTATTAATCAGATTAATAATCCACCTGAACTTATTTGCATTGAAAAAGTTTGTCCCAGATAAACATGTGGTCGACTAAATTCAGGATTCAAAGTCATTACGCAAACAAGGAACCTGTCCCTAGATCTTATTAAAGCTATTGCGTTTTCGAAAGAGGGAGCATGGCGGGAGGAGTCAAAACTACCATAACTTTAGTAGGGCTATCTGCAGCGTTTTGGCAAAGGTGTGGATGACTTCCATCCAAGTGGATGCTATCTCCTTCTTCCAAAATTGCAGAATAATTTCCTTGGATAACTTTAACTTTACCATTGAGTACCGTAATCCACTCTTCGCCTTTGTGCGTGTGTGCACAATTACCGGCTTGATATCCTGGAGGTAGTTCAACCATGAGGATCTGTAGTTGTCGTCCAAAGGGCGCAGATAATATTTCAAGTTCTGGCTCGTCCCCTAACTTTATACGGGGGCGGGCATTTTTCGTGACCAACTCCGGTGGGAACGGTTCATCCGCTAGGAAATTTCTGACAGGAACTCTAAGCGCAGTTGCCACTTTTTGAAGACTTTCTAAGGAAAGGGAAACCTTGTCATTCTCCACCTGACTGATAAAGCCCTGAGATAGTCCAGTAATTAGCGCCAATTGTGGAATGGTTAGATTTAAATCATGCCGGTAGGTTTTAATCTTAGGTCCGATAGACATTAATACACCACCTAGCTCTCTTTGTGTGTAACAAAAAAATATTGACAGTCATAATAAAGGTTGTTATCATTACACAGTAATATTGTTACAACCAATATATTATTTCTCGCACTAAAATACAAGCTAGGAGGGGAAACTTTAAGGATGAATACAATAATAAGATTGATAATTGTGATGATCGTTTCTTATGGGCTTAATATCCCTCTTGGTATGTGGCGGGTAAGAACTAAAAAATTTAGTTTGTTTTGGTTCATATCGATTCATATAGCGGTTCCTCTCATTTTCATTCTTAGGGTTAGTGAGGGCCTTGCATATTGGGCTATTCCAGTTCTTATTGTTTCGGCGGTTCTGGGTCAATTAACTGGAGGCCGGTTATCGCTACGTAAAAAGGAAAACAAGACTGAACCCGAACTCTCTAAGCAAATTAGTGTGAATGAAGGCGGGTCAATCTAAAAAACAGATATCACAAGGTAAGAAGTCAGACAGTGCAGATCACAATGAATCGCCGTTTCAGCTAAATAGCTGAAGCGGCGATTTGGTTTATCCATAGCTTAGGCGCTTTCTAAAACCCTTTACATTGACGTAACGTTAAGGTGTATAGTAATCTTGTCAGGAGGTGAAGACATGGAATATACAGTACAAAAATTGGGCCGGCTGGCAGGTATCAGCACCAGGACATTAAGGTACTATGATGAGATAGAAATTCTTAAGCCGGCAAGAATTAACTCGTCAGGGTACCGTATCTATGGTCAAGTTGAGGTGGATAGGTTACAACAGATTCTTTTTTATCGAGAGTTGGGTGTAAGCTTAGAAAGCATTAAAGACTTAGTAACCGCACCTTCTTTTGATAGAGAAAAAGCACTAAGGGAACACCGCGAGAAGCTTCTAGAAAAAAGAAAGCAATTGGATTTATTGATTTCAAATGTTGATAAAACAATTGCCTCAACTGAAGGGAGAATTACGATGAGTAATCAAGAAAAATTTGATGGCTTTAAGCAAAAGCTAGTAGATGACAATGAAAAAAAGTATGGCAAGGAAATACGTGAAAAATATGGTGAGGAGGCTGTCAACAAGTCAAATGCTCAAATGCAAGGTATGTCACAAGAACAGTATAGAGAGGTTACGAAGCTTGCCGCTGAGGTTATCGAGATGCTTCATGCTGCTTTCAAGACAGGGGATCCGGCTGGTGAATTAGCTCAAAAAGCAGCGGATTTACATCGTCAGTGGTTAAGCTTCTATTGGGATAGCTACACGAAAGAAGCGCATGCAAGAGTTGCGCAGATGTATGTAGATGACGAACGATTTACTGCCTATTATGACGAGAAACAGCCCGGAACAGCAGCATTTTTGCGAGATGCAGTGCTCATTTATACGGGAACAAAGTGAACTCGTTCAATCACTCCCACTTGTAGAAGTGGGAGTCTTACGATTTGGCTAATAGGCTGTCTCCTTTAAGAACAAATAGCGAATAGCGATTGGTGAAAACCATCGCTATTCGCTTTATTTTTTCCTTACGAATAGCTCTCCCAGTGAAACGGTAGGTTTATGAAAGATACTTAGAAAAATGAAAGAAAGGCCTGCACGATGAAAAATTCAAAAGTGAAAATATATTTTTAATTAGAAGGAATCTTAAAGTAACCGTAGAAACAATCCCTATGATCGATTTAGGTGTTTTAAGGAGGAAGAGACAGTTGAAAAAGGGATATAAATATACCGTGACCTCACTGATCATAGTTTTGTTGTTAGGGCTACTTGGGTATCGTATTCAAAAGGTTTTGGTGAAGCAGAAAGATTTGCCCAAGTCCTCTCCCGTTCAGACAGTTCAGGTAATGGATGTTGGCAAGGTTAAAAAGGAGAACTCAATTGATCTCTATGGAAGCATCGAAGCCATTAACAAAGTTAGCGTAAGTTCTAAGCTTTCTGGTCGGGTAAGCAAGGTAGCCGTCGAAAACGGTCAATTTGTGGATGCTGGAGAAACTTTAGTGGTTCTAGAGGACCAAGACTACCAGGCAGCCTTAACCAATAGTCAAAATATTTTAAGTAAGGCTCAATTAAGGTTGAGCGATGTTCAAAAAGACTTTGAGCAATACGAGAGGCTTTTGGCCGGTGGAGCGCTTCCCCAGCACGATCTTGATAAAGCTAAACTGGCTGTAGAAGTTGCCCAGGCTGACCTGAATTCTGCTCAAGTCGGAGTGGACAACGCCCAACTTTCCACTAAAGAGACTGTAATTATCGCTCCAATGGCTGGTGTGGTTGCTTATCGTTCAGTAAATTCAGGGCAGATGGTTTCGCCGGGAGTTCCACTAATGACTTTGGAGGATGTTTCATCCGTTTACGCTACCGTAAATGTTAAGCAGATAGATCTTCCACAAGTTAAAGAGGGAATGGTTGTACAGGTTATGCCTTCTGATGATGATAAACAAGTTTTAGCTGGAGAGGTGTCTCTAATTAGTCCAGTGGCGAATCAAGCCGCCCGCGTGTTCGAAGCAAGGGTCAAGGTGGTAAATAAAGGAGGTATACTTAAACCGGGGATGTTTGTGAAAACTCGGATTAGCTTAGGAAGTCCAGCCGATGTCTTAGCAATACCGGTCTATGCTTTGAGTGGGAAAGAGGATGCGTATAATGTCTATATTGCCGAGGGAAATCAGGCACGACAAAGGCCGGTGGAGATCGGAGTAACTATGGGAGAACAGATTGAGATCAAGTCGGGCTTGCAACTGGGAGAAAAAGTAATCGTGACAAACATCAACAAGTTAAAAGATCAAGATAAGATTGCCATTGTGGCACAGTAGGGGGAGAGTAGATGTTTCTTGCTGATCTCAGTTTAAAAAGACCGGTGCTTGCAACCGTGACTATTTTAGCCCTAGTGGCGTTGGGAATTACTAGTTACTTTGGTTTAGGAATAAACGACTGGCCGGAAGTAGAATTTCCCTTTGTCACTGTAACTATTGTCGAACCGGGTGCATCGCCAGAGCAAGTTGAGAACAATATTGCCCGCGAAGTTGAGGACGCAATAGGTCAAGTGTCTGGGGTTAAGCATGTCAATTCTTATATTCAAGAAGGGGTGGCTTTTGTCTTCGCCGAGTTCACATTGGATACAGTACCGGCAACGGCTGCTCAGGATGTTCGAGATAAAATCGGTTCAATTCGGAGTAAACTACCCGAAGACGCTCAAGAACCGGTGATTTCTCGATATGATCCTGCCGCGGAGCCAGTGATGTCTTTGGCGCTGACAGGAAGTATGCCTTTAACTGAAATAACGACGCTTGTTAATGACAATATTCGTAAGAAAATTGAATCGGTTAATGGGGTAGGGGTGGTAAATGTCCTAGGCGAGCAGCTAAAAGAAGTCCAGATTCAGCTTGACCAAAATAAATTGGCTGCCTATAATCTCACTACCTTGGAAGTGATGAATTCCTTGGGTTATGAGAACCTGGAAGCACCAGTAGGGAACGTGACGACCAATGATCGAAAAATTTCGTTGCGAACCAGTGGTAAGATTAAAAAAATGGAGGATTTTAAAAATATTCCTATTGCCAAACGCGGTGGAGTACAACTATATCTCAGAGATATTGCTAAGGTAATCAGCGGGGTAAAAGATCCTGAAAGCATATCCTTTTTTCAGGGAAAACCTTCTATTGGAGTAGATGTTATTAAGCAATCGGGTAGTAACACAGTAATAGTCGCTGACGATGTACGAAAAGTAGTTGAGGAGTTGAAACCGACACTTCCTGAGGGTGTTAATTTAGATATAGTTAAAGATAATTCAATTAATATTCGTAATTCCGTGAATGACGTTATTAAGACGATTGCGGAGGGGGGGATTTTGGCAATCCTTACCGTACTTTTGTTTATGGGCAATTGGCGGACTACAATTATCAGTGCTGTCGCAATTCCTACGTCGATTGTTTCCACGTTTTTTGCTATGAGCGTTTTGGGTTATACATTGAATGGGATGTCGCTAATGGCCCTGTCTCTCTCGGTAGGATTACTTATTGATGATGCCATTGTTGTCATCGAAAACATAGAACGGCATATGAGTATGGGTAAATCACCCTTGGTCGCGGCTAAGGATGCCACGGAAGAAATCGGGCTAGCTGTCATGGCAACGACCTTTACTTTAGTGGCTGTATTTTTACCATTGGGGATGATGAGTGGTATTACAGGCAAGTTCTTCAAACAGTTTGGGATTACGGTTGTTGTAGCGGTTATGGTCTCTCTCCTTGTTTCCTTTACCTTAGTTCCTTTATTCTCTTCTCGTTATTTAAAACTTGAAGAGGAGCATAAGACTAGAGGACCTATTCGTAAATTTCTAGACGGGTTTAATCGACAATTTGAGATGGGGACAGTATTATATACGAGGTTACTGCGTTTCGTTCTCAGGAACAGAATAAAAACTGTAGTTGTTGTAACACTCTTGTTTGTCGGTAGTTTGGGCCTTTTCCCGTTTCTAGGCGTTAGTTTTATGCCCAGCGCAGATACTGGCGAATTTAGTGTTATTGCCACTTTGGATTCAGGGCTAAGCGATCAGGCCGCCAGTAAAGTGACGAAACAAATCGAAGGCATTATCCGTACATATCCAGAAGTCGTAGAGACTTATTCTACGATTAAAAAAGACGACCTTAATGTATATGTTCAACTACAGAACAAAACGGAGAGAAAGCGTTCTAGTTCACAGATCGTATCAGATTTAAGGCCGAAATTGAACGCTCTTCCAGGTATTCAAGTGGCACTAAATCTCAAGGGTTTCATGGAAATGGGTAAAGATGTCCAGTATAGCATACAGGGTGATGACTTAGATGTTTTGCAAAAGTATGCCGTGAAAGCCCAAAAAATCCTGGAAACTATGCCTGGGGTAACCGATGTTAATAGCAGTTACAAACCAGGGAAACCGGAGGTAAATATCAAGATTCGATCGGCTGAGGCGGCAGATTTAGGGGTGTCAACCGGACTGGTTGCCAATACATTGCATACACTTTATAGTGGAACAGTTATCAGTCAATATCGGGAGGGCGACCATAACTATGATGTGCGTCTAATTCTTGATCCTACTCAAAGACAAGCTTTGACTGGTCTCGATAAGATTTATATCCCTGGGGCAAACAAAACTCCTACGGGGGATACTGCGATGATCTCCTTGGACCAGGTGACTGACAAGGTTTTTGCTCCGGCACCCAGTTTGATTAACCGTGCGGAGCGCAAAAGGGAAATACAACTGTCGGCCAATTTAGCCAATCTTTCTTTGGGAAAATTTGAAGAAAAGTTTAATCCTGTCATCCAAGAACTTGGCCTTCCACCTGGCTATAAGTTTGTTGCCGGCGGTCAGTCATCCTTCATGGGAGAGAGCTTTACCTCAATGGGGATAGCTCTAATGATGGGTGTCTTATTTATCTTCTTTATCTTGGCTGCTCAGTTTGAGAGTTATATCGATCCTTTTTCCATTATGTTTTCACTTCCCTTGGCAATCATCGGTGCTATAATGGCCTTGTTCTTGACCAATGACGATTTTGGGATGATGTCTAACATAGGAATCATCATGCTTATGGGGTTGGTAACTAAAAATGCGATCTTGCTCGTGGACTTTGCCAAGCAGCAACGGGCAAAAGGGGTGGAGAGAAACGAGGCTTTAGTAATTGCAGGACGAACTCGTCTCCGACCAATCGTCATGACCTCGGTGGCCATGATCTTTGGTATGATGCCGCTGGCCTTGGGACTTGGACAAGGGGCGGAAGCGCGAGCCCCGATGGCCCATGCCATTATTGGAGGGGTGATCACTTCGACACTTTTGTCTTTAGTGGTCGTTCCGTTGATGTATTCATTCTTGGATGATTTACGCAAGAAATTTCGGCCGAATGCTCCCATAAGAGTTTCTGGAAAGAAGGATCTAGCATTATAGGCAAATACACTAAAAATCACCGCACCGGATAATACCGGAGCGGTGATTTTTTCATACTTATCATTCAGTTCTTCATGGTGTATCCGCACTATACTTCTGCGATGATCTCTCCCATACGGGATATGTCATACCCTCCAATTCCCATCACCTCATTGCGAAAAGAGGGGGATTTCAAGATACTCATTAAAGCCTGAAAATGTGGCCGCTCCAGATCTTCTTGGCGTATTACTAAATCATAGCGTTCTTTATGCAGCGGGATAAAATCAAGATTAACAAATTGCATGGCAACCTTTTCAATCCCTAAACCAACATCTGCTTCCCCGCGTGCTACTTTGCTCGCCACAGCAAGGTGGGTCATTTCTTCATCTCCATAGCCCTGAATATCAGTACGCTTTATCCCCGAGATTCGAAGTTGTTCATCAAACAACACTCTTGCCCCGGATCCTCTTTCGCGGTTAATAAAACGAACCTCTGGTTTGGTTAGGTCACTCCAAGTGGTTATTTGCTTGGGGTTTCCTTTGGCAACATAAAAACCTTCCATTCGATAAACTAAGTTTATGATACAAGTCGGGTGACCTGGTAACAGTCTTCGAACATAAGGGGTGTTATATTCGTTTGTATCACTATCCCATAAATGCGCAGTGACAACATTGGCAAGGCCACGGTACAAAGCCATGAGCCCGTCGACGCTGCCAATATAACGGCGTAAGAAGTGAACCTGCGGAAATTGTTTTTCCAAATAGCGGGTTAAGATGTCTAAGATAATATCTTGACCGCAGATGACTAAGCCCTCATCCAACGAGGAATAGGAACTGGGGGATGTAGTCGGTGCTGTAGCAGCGAAAGTGGTTACATTTTTCAAATTACGCTTAAAAGCTTCAATATCGGCACCATCTACTCGCACCTTGCGGCCAATGTGGTAGGCGGCTAGCTCATCGCGCTTAATAAGTTCATAAACTGTATACTTGGAGATATTAAGGATTTTAGCCACTTCTTCAGGAGTGTAAGAAACATCTTCGGACATACTCGTTTACCTGCCTCCCTGATATTTTCATTTAGTTTATGAGCCTATTCTTAATTCTAACCTATTATAGCATATCGTAAAATCAAGTTATAGCTTGGTTTTGCTTGGGGATGATAACACAACAGGAGGAAATTCAGCGAACAGAGCATGACCTGGCTAGAAAAGCAATGGATATTGATGAGATTTTGGAAGCAAGTCTTTAATTATTTTTGGGTGCAGATCAAGCATAATAGCGTTCGGTCCAGAGGATTTGAATCTCACTCCTCAAGAGGTTAGTTGACGTATTGTCGTGTTTCAACAAGGGCGTTTGCTGGCCGATGCTCTCCCTTGGGAATATTCCAACAGACGATAAACTTGTTGGATTGAACCTCCTGACATCGTGCAAATAGTGAAACTACTTCAATCATGAGGATGAACTAGTAGCGGACGAGGAAACGTCATGCTACAATTGTCGGTTCAGGCGCTGGACTGATCGAACCTTTGTATGCATGAAAAGGTGAATATTAGCATGGAGAAAACTTACTTACTGGTCATGTGGGCGGATTTACTAAAATAAGTACAAACCAGTACGGCCTCATTGTTAATATGAAGCCGTACTGGTTAAATGTTAGGTCTTTTACCTTTTCGCTTTTATGGATTTTGGGTTTTGAGTATCCTTATCGAAACCTCATGCTCTCCGATGATTCCCTGAATGTGTTTCGACTCATCTTTAAGTTTATTGACTTCGGATGAGTTAGCCTTTAGCACAGTTTCAAGAAGGTCAGTTTTTTCATTAAGATACGCATGAAACTCTTCAAATAGTCTGTCGATCTGTTCGCGGAATGCGACTAGACCCTCACCAATGACTTTGACGTTTCTTTGCGTCTCTTCTAGGAGTATCGTAGTTCTATCAACTTTAGACTCAAACCCTCCGACCCTATTAGTCAGCTCAGAGAGCTGTTGGTTAGTCTCATTCTGACCTTCGATAAGCTGAGTTAACATCTGGATCATTTTCTCATCCACATTGTTTCCTCCTTCGTTTGAGTCATTTTATCACACCCAAGAGAGTTCTTCCACAACTTCGCTTTAGGAATGCCTCCCCTAGCGTGCTTGGCTACAACTCCTCCGTCCCATTGGGGATTGTGTCGGAGTTCAACATAATGGGAAACAGAAATTGGCTTCGAAGACGATTACGTTAATTGGAGGTACAGCCGTAATTTCTCAAGCTATTCAAGACTCATTAAGTGAGACTTATGGTAAGGAAAATGTCATTCGCTATGGTGGGGTGGATCGTAATGCGACAGCTGTAGCAATTGCAGCGGTTCTCGGAACTACAGGTAAGGCCGTGATAGCCAACGGGGAAGACGGTCATTACGCAGACGCCTTGGCAGTCTCCAGTTATGCGGCCTATAACGGGATACCGATATTTTTTGCCGAAACTGTTGGACTTTCGGCCGTAACCGCCCAAGCGCTGACCTTATTTCCGCCTTTACACCTATTTAGTTAATGTTGAATGTTAATATGTTATATTACGGTAAAGCAGCTGTGACATGAATCTGCATAGTAAGCAATAATCCGTTGGAAGTAACCCCTGTAAGTGTGATCACATCACCTGCAGTAGGAGCAGTAAGGATCGTCCCATCTGATTTCATTGTAAAGGTACTGGTTCCTCCAGCAGCGTTTACTGCAGAATAGATAATCTCCGATAACTGCATAGGCGCACTAGTTGCACTAGTATACTGATCCATAGCACGGAAGTATACTCCTGCTTGGCTGATATTATTTTGGTTAGTGTTTAAGCCGTTATTATTCGGTCCGTAGGTACCTCTAGCTCCATTTATATTATATTTCGCAAGTAACATGTTCGGTTGGAGGAACGTTGCGCTAACCGTTGCTACATCTTTCGTTTCATTTAATGTCACACCTTGCAAATAAGTTGACACAGTAGCAAAGATTTTACTGGCTAAAGGTGTTGCAGTCGAAGATTTAATGGGCGTAGTCAGGGAGTAAATTAAGCCATCAGCCCCTTTAATAGTAACGGCCAAGTTAGTGCTTGATGATGTAACATTTGGACCTAGGGTGTTGCCAACTACCTTTGCCTTTTTATAAGGAAGTGGACTATTTGGAGTGGCAACAAAAGCAATCGTAAAGTCAGTGCTATCAACGGATATACCGATTATTGGTTTACCTGCTAATAGTACTTTTTCACCGCTTGATGTTTTGCCATAAACTTTTGACGTAGCTGCGTAATCTATTGCTCTTTGCGAAAGAGTTGAATTGTTGTTAATGGCATATATAGGTTTGGGGATTGCAGTGAGTGTGTATTCTGTAATATCGGAATCTTTGACAATTGAGATTGTTACTGATTTTGAGTCGATCACAGTATATGGATCTGCTAGAGTACCTGCATGACCATCGAGGATATTAACAAGTTTGAATGTAACTGTTCCTGATGCTGCAGATCCTGCAGGTGCTGTAGCTTTAATGTTAATACCATTTGCGCCAGAGGCTATAGGAATACTTGTATCTGGGTTTCCCCATTGGTCGGTACCAGTTAAGGTTAGAGCAGTTGAAGCCGTAGTTGCTATAATTTTGTAATTATAAGTCGTACTCGTACAGTAAGTTATCATATCAAACGCTCTATCATATTGATCTTTAACACTAAGCCCGCTAAAGTTAATTCCATAGTCTATTACTTGATTTGAAGCATTTTGCATGGTAGTTACTAATTGTGTAGTGTCTAAAGATAACGTGGTAGCTTTGGCAAGCTTCTGAATATTGATAGTTAATGAGCTGCATTTACCTGTTGATGTCGTTGCTGTTATAACTTGTTGTCCGTCATTAGTAAATCCATTACCATTAGGTCCAGCTATTAAACTAGCAGTTCCATTAGTATTTTGGATAAGCTTTGCGTTACTTATAGTGACATTAGTACCCTTTAAATCAATATATTTTGTGATTGCCGCTCCATTTTGATCTAAGGCAGTAAATGGAATTACTTTTCCTTCATTAACAGCGATGCTGTCTGTCGGGGACATTAACGTAAATGTATCCACTTGTGATGCTTTCTTTAAGGTTGTATTGAGTGAGGAAGTTTTCCCTGTCCAAGTCATGGCAGTGATTACGGTTGGTATATCTATCGTGAGAGCAGTGTCGCTATTGCTTGCAACTACTTTGATGACTGCTTTCGAAGAATCACTTGGATCTTTTTCAACTGTAGCTGTTACATATGAGTTTGAACTTGTTAGCAGATTAGTATTACCAGCATTATCACTGTGTAAGATTAAGCCGCCCTTAATCAAATCATAATTTGTTGTAGGATTACCACTGATATCCGTAGCTGTATAGCATGCATAGAAGATACTGCTATCTCCTCCAGTTAAAACTTTCTCATCAGCATTGGTTAAAGTCCCAAGTTGGAAATCGCTTAATGTACCAATTTGTGTCGATGTCGTCAATGTCGCACTCACAGAAACCCCAGTTGTTGAATCATAGCCCGTCAATACAACTGTAGCAAACTGCATAAGATTCGTAACACTTGAGGCTAACGTCAGTAAGCCATCCTTCGCGGTAACTGTGCCAACGCCACTTTGGAATGTTAAACTATTAGCAAGAGATGAGGATGTAATATCGTTTCCATATTGATCTAATACTTTATAGGTTGCATAGCCTGTCTGTTTCGTTGAATCAGAAGAATCAGTAACAACCCCTAATTTAGTGGAAGGTATAGTAATCGAAGTTATCTTTTGTTGGGCTACAACTACCGATGTAGTTCCAAGATCCGTTGCATCATTCTTGACAGCAACAGTATATGTTCCTTCTGGGAAATTTGCTGAATTAGTCAAGACAGCTTCTGTCTTTGCAGTATTCCAAGTCGGGTTTACTGTTACAGGATTTGTTAAGTTTTTAACGGTAAATACTATTTTTGCAGTATCGGTAGGCGCTTGGTTAAAAACTACTTTGAAGGTTGCAGCGCCAGTAGCACTTACTGAAGTAACTGACAATGCACCAGTAGGTGCAGTCACTTCACCAGAAGTAACCCTTGTTAGTACATTCGCTGGAACAACAGCTGCACCGCCGAGAGCAGTAACAACACTGTCCGCAGCGAGTTTACTGTGTACAAAAGTAGCTGCAGCAGGAACGGTTCCGTTAGTGAGGATGATAGCGGATTTAGTTATAGCTGCGAGTGGTGCACCAGCGAGAGCATCGATGCCAGTTATGCCATTTGCGACAAAGACATTTCCGAATGTGAGAGCGGCTGCAAAGTCTTGGATGACTTGGTTGTTGGTGTCATAAGCGGAGGTTCCTGAATGACGGGTTGCGCCCGGAAACTTAGCTTTTACTGCATCACTGATGACGCCTGTTCCACCAATAATATCACTAACTATAATGCTAGGATTTGCAGCCAGATGATCTAATATGCTTGCTGGAACTGTTTCTTTATCTGTAAAGAGGATTGGCTCATTGGCAGCAGAAGCGATTGCAGCGATGGAGAGTGCATCTTGCAGGCCATTAACAACTGCTACCTTGGTTACGCCAGTCATTTTTTTGGCAATATTGACGGATGTTCCAGCACGGTCTGCTCCACCAAGGGGAACGACTGTGATACCCATACCTGTAATTTGATCAAGTACTGCTTGGCTGATAACAGCAGTTCCGCTGGTCACATATACTGTTTTAACAGCGAGTTTCGTAAGTTCAGCCTTAGTGTCAGCATCCAGTGTGCTTCCTGGATCAGTCAGAAGGATAGGAGCTTTCAAGTAGAAAGATAGCGGACCAGCAGTCAGCGCATCAACCATACCATAAGAGGCTGTGGATGCCAGAATTGCAGTTCCAGTCCAACCTGTTTGTTCTGCGATAGCTACTGCAGTTTGAGCAGCAGTTGTGCCAGCTAAGCGAGGTGGCACAACTGCTGCAAATGCATTAAAAGGGACTATTGACAGGGCCATACCAGCGATAGCTAAGGCTGCTATGGCTTTTTTAGTTTTTTTCATGTAGTGAATACTCCTCTCGTCTTTAATGAACTATCTCTTCACCTTACCTGGGACTTCTCATAGTCGTACCTCTCACCTCACTTTTCAAAATGAATAGTATGATTATAGACATTGCGCATTCTCTAAACTAATCCACAGAATTTATTGAAGCTTCCCTCCTGAAAATGTTTCATACCAGTGGGTACCCTCAGAACGGTACCCTCAGAACGATAACAATGAAGAAATATAGAGTTTTGTAATGATTGGTTTCACTAACTTACGCTAGATGGTCGGTTTAATAAATTTGGATAAATATGCGACGCTAACTATTATAAGCTAACGTAAGCTAACAAAAATGAACTGATATGCCATTATACGATTGAATATTTTTATTTACAATAGGTAAATTACAATATTTGCAAATTTAATCTATAAAGTTACGTTGCGACTAAACAAGCATGGCTCCTCATTTTATAATGTGGAGCCATCACTCAAAAAGCCTAATTTGGTAATCCTTTTGCTACACTTTGGGTTAAATATTCTTGAATTTCCTCAAACTATCATCTCCAAACAAAACAGAACTGTAACTTGATTCTGAAATATGCTACTAGTAGAGCCGTATACTTTCTGCCCTAGAATGGGAATTTATTGCATTTATCAGTGGTGCCGCGCAGCGGCATTGAGGCCTGATACGAAAAAATCCGTAATCTGCCTTATTAAACCCTGTAGAACTGGAGAAAGAAATCCTGTATTCATATTGAATTATATTGCTAATCTAAGATTAACTATAGTATAATGACGTAGTAGTCTTGTTAAGTTAGTTAGTGTTATGTGCACCGATCGATATACTTTGGTATTTATTAGATAACTTAACATGCACTAACTCACTATATATTTTAACATAACACATCAAGGAGGAGTATAAGTGAAAAAAGTCTTATGGTTATTAATGAGTTTTCTATTAATTCTATCTTTGGTCGGTTGTAGTGCAGGAAATTCCTCCCAACCATCAACAAACGCCCTAACCCCACAGGCTAAATCCACTGAAATCATGATCTCGGCCGCAGCCAGTTTGAAAGATTCATTGACTGAATTCCAGAAAGATTACGCTCAGAAAAAACCCGAAGTGAAGCTTACCATTAATTTCGGAGCTTCAGGTACGCTTCAACAACAAATTGAACAGGGTGCTCCAGTTGACCTTTTTATTTCCGCAGGAAAGGCACAGATGGATGCCTTAGAACAAAAGAACTTAATCGTTAAAGAAAGTAAAGTCGACTTACTGGGAAATGATTTAGTACTTATTACAGGGAAGGATAACAGCAAGGTTACGTCCCTCGATGACCTGACTAAAGCGAGTGTTAATCAGATCAGTATTGGTACTCCGGAATCCGTACCCGCAGGAAAATATGCAAAAGAATCGTTAACGAGTCTCAAACTTTGGGACGCATTACAGCCGAAGTTTGTGTTGGCTAAGGATGTGACTCAGGTTCTAAATTATGTAGAAACAGGGAATGTGGAGGCTGGACTTGTATACCAGTCTGATGCCCAAGGGTCCACAAAAGTTAAAGTTGTTACAGTAGTCCCAGCAAGTAGTCACAAACCCATTGTCTACCCTGCAGCGCTTATTGCGGCTAGTAAAAACAAGCAAGTTGCAGAGGACTTTCTAAAGTACTTACAGAGTTCGGATGCCCAAAAAGTTTTTATGAAATATGGTTTTAAGACCTTAGCAAAGTGAACTCGTTCAACTAAAGCTGAACATCGGGGCTTCAGATGGGGACTCTACCCCACCTGAAGTTTACGAAGAACCTACCCCCACTTATAGAAGTGAGGGTCTTGAAAACTGGATAAATTAGTTTCTGAGGGAGCCGCTATGGAATTTAGCTATATTCCTATTATTTTGTCTCTGAAAGTTGCCTTGGCTGCCGTAATAATTGTGGCTTGTTCTTCGATACCCATAGCTGCCCTGATGGCCAAGCGTGAGTTCTGGGGTAAAGATGTTGTAGAGTCTATCATTACTTTGCCCCTTGTACTCCCCCCCTCGGTCATTGGCTTCATGTTGCTTTATGTCTTTGGGAAGAACGGTCCTTTAGGGAAGTTATTCGAACTATGGTTTCATACTAGGATTGTCTTCACCTTAGCGGGAGCAGTAATAGCAGCCGCTGTCGTAGCTTTTCCTTTGATGTACCAAGCTGTAAAGGTTGCCATTGAGAATGTTGATCAAAATCTTGAAAAGGCAGCACGTACCTTAGGAGCTAGAGAACTAAGGGTGTTCTTCACCATTACCCTTCCGTTAGCATTAAATGGTATTGTTGCGGGCTTAGTCCTAGCCTTCGCACGGTCTCTGGGGGAATTTGGGGCGACGTTGATGATTGCAGGCAATATCCCGGGCAAGACGCAAACAATGCCGATCGCCATCTACTTTGCTAATGAGGCGGGCGACACTGGGCAAGCAAGTATCTTGGTGATCATCATGACTGTTTTTAGCTTTTTGGTCATTTATGGACTAAACCGATGGGGAAAAGGCCCACGACGAGATACTCGAGGAGGTGGAGCATAATGCTCAAGGCTCATTTTAAAAAAAAGTTACCCACCTTTGAACTAGAGGCTGATATCTCGTTGAGTAATGGGATTCTGGCCCTTGTAGGTCCTTCTGGCGCTGGCAAGACTACTATACTCCAGTGTCTAGCGGGACTCCAGACCCCTTCGTGGGGGGAGATTAATATCCATGGTAAGAATGTTTTCTCTTCTCAACATGGCACGGATGTTCCTATCAGAAACCGACGGATAGGGTATGTTTTTCAGGATTATGCTCTCTTTCCCAATATGACAGTCGAAAAAAATGTAATGTATGGTAAGCCTAAGAAAGGGAGTGTCCCCAACAAAGTCCTCACCGCTGCTAACGTTTTAGAGATGCTAAAGATTGAACATCTTCGAAATCGCTATCCCAATCAAATCTCAGGAGGAGAAAAACAACGAGTTGCTTTGGCTCGTGCCTTAATGACGGAGCCCGAACTTTTGCTGCTTGATGAACCTCTTTCCGCCCTCGATCAGGACACGCGAAGTACACTCCAACAGGAGTTGCTGAAACTCCAAGCTCAATGGCAGATTCCATTCATCTTAGTTACGCATGATCCTCAGGAAGCAGAAATGCTGGGAGACCAGATTATTAAGCTTGATCGTGGTAAACAAGAGGGGATTAGAAAGCTCCATAGAGTTCAGTGAACTCGTGGTTTAGAAAAATTGAATAATTAATCTCCGAGCCAGAATGACCTAAAGAGGCAAATCTATGGTCACTGGACAGGATCTAGGTCCTCAGGGTGTTCCTGGAAACAGGTATGCCTTCACATTTTGAAAAGGAGTAGCACGTATTAGACTGGAACGCCAGTTTACTCATGGCTCCCTTTTTGGGAGTCTTATTTTTTTTGTACAGTTAGAACGAAGAAACCCTATGGTAAGGAGGTCATTGTGTTTGTCAGTGATTTAATGGGACTAGACTTTTCCCCGTTACTAATTTCATTGAGAGCAGCTGTTTTAGCAACTATTGTGGCTTTTTTCTTGGGAATTGCGGCTGCGTACTTTGTTTCGGGGTATAGGGGGAATTTCAAAGGATTGATTGATGGTGTCCTTACTTTACCTCTAGTTTTACCACCAACCGTTGTAGGATTTTTGCTTCTTATACTATTTGGCAAGAATGGACCCCTTGGCAAACTCCTGATGGCAATTGGAACGACTGTCATATTCTCTTGGCCGGCAACCGTTATTGCAGCTTCAGTTGTCGCTTTTCCCTTAATGTATCGAACGGTCAGAAGTGCTTTTGAACAAATTGATCAAAATATTATTAATGCTGCACGTACACTGGGTGTTTCAGAGTGGAAAATATTTTGGAAGATAACGATTCCGCTGGCTTGGCCGGGAGTAGCTGCAGGTACAGTATTAGCCTTTGCCAGGGCCTTGGGCGATTTTGGAGCAACACTTATGATTGGCGGTAACATACCCGGAAAGACTTTGACAATTCCTGCTGAGATCTTTTTTGCAGCTGAAAGTGGAGATATGGGAAAGGCTTTGACATGGGTGATACTTATTTTTATCATTTCCCTGATTGTTATGACGTTAATGAATTATTGGACTGATTATCAATACAAGATGGTCGCGACAGTGGGTAGGAAATAGTATGGAACTATTGGTTGATATTCAAAAAGAACTTCCCGGCTTTACACTTGAAGTGAATTTTGAAGCAGGTATGGATATTCTCGGCCTTTTGGGAGCTTCAGGTTCAGGTAAAAGCATGACCTTACGCTGCATCGCGGGAATTGATACCCCCGATAAGGGGAGTATTGTTCTCAATGGGCGAACTTTGTTTGACTCCAAGAAAGGGATAAATCTCCCCTGTCGCAAGAGGAAGCTGGGGTTTTTATTTCAGAATTACGCTCTTTTTCCCAATATGACCGTCGAAGAGAACATTGGTTTTGGAATTGGAGACAAAAAGCAGGCAGACAGAATTGCCATAATCAAGCAAAAGATGAAGATGATCAAGCTGGAAGGCTTGGAAAAGAGGTATCCCAACCAGCTTTCCGGGGGACAACAGCAACGAGTTGCTCTAGCCAGAGCTTTGGCTATTGAGCCTGAGGCTTTGCTCTTAGATGAACCTTTTTCTGCACTTGATGACTATTTAAGAAGCCACATGGTCAAACAATTGACTGAGATCTTAGCGGATTATCCGGGAGTTACCCTGTTCGTAACCCATAACATGGATGAAGTCTACAGAATTTGCGATAAATTGGTAGTACTGTCCCAGGGAAAAATTGAAGCAAAAGGGGGAAAAGAGGAAGTATTCAGGTGTCCGCCGTCACTTGTATCCGCACAATTGACAGGGTGTAAGAATTTTTCACAGGCAAAATACATATCACGGTTTGAGTTAGAAGCACTTGAATGGGGCATAAATTTAAAAACTAGGCATGAAATCTCTAGACAAGTCAAAAATGTTGGTATTCATGCGCACGTGATCGAAGTGGCCTCTGATGAAAAAGATGACAACGTGTTTAAGTGTTGGCTTAATTTTACTAGCGAGACTCCATCAAGAATGACAGTATATTTATCAATGGAGAATCAGACTTTGGAACAAGGGAACTATCACTTACAATGGGAGATCACTAAAAAAATGTGGCTTGATTTAAAGGATAGACCACAACCTTGGGGCTTGCGTATTGATCCTGCGGAGCTAATAGTTTTCTGATTTGATCTAGGGTATTAATAAGAAAGCGGGGAAATTCATGAAAACTCTCAGTAGAATTATTGAGAATCATAAAACAAAGGTTACCTTAAGACTTGTTGCTTGTTCAATATTATTACTTTCGCTATTTATCTCAGGATGTTCAAGTGTTGTAAATGAAACCCAGAAAACCGAAAGTAGCAAAGTTGGCCAGAATAAACCCATTGAGCTTTTGATTTCCACTGCTCCCAGTTTAAAAGGCTCATTTGAAGAAATCAATGGACTTTATGCGCTAAAAAATGCTCAAGTGAAATTAGTATTTAATTATGGACCGTCAGGTTCACTTCAAAATCAAATTGAGCAAGGTGCTGCCACGGATATATTTATTTCTCAAGGTAAGCCACAGATGGATGCCCTTGAGCAAAAGGGACTGCTTAAGAAAGATTCTAGGGTAAATTTGTTAGGGGATGAACTTGTCTTAATCGCAGGTAAAAGCAACACTTCAATTAACAGCTTTGGAGATTTAGCTAAACCAGAGGTTAAGAAAATTGGAATTGGTGAGGCAGAATCGGTTCCGGCAGCCAAGACCACTAAAGAAACTTTAGAGACGCTTAATTTATGGAACACCCTACAACCCAAACTGGTCATGGGCAAGGATCTCATGCAAGTAATGGCCTATGTTGAAACAGGCAATGCCGAGGCAGGCTTTGTTTGGGATACAATAGCGATGACCTCAAATAAAGTTAAAATAGTGGCTACTGCCCCAGCTAATTCGCATAAACCAGTTCTTTTACCAGCAGCAGTAGTAGCAGCCTCCAAAAACAGCGATGCTGCTTCGAAATTTATGGAGTATTTACAAAGTGCTGAAGCAATGAAAATTTTTACAAAGAATGGTTTTATTAAGGGAAATTGATTAAGGCAAGTAAATGGAGGTAGAGACTATGATTTATATAAGCGATGCAACAATTGACAACTGGATCAAAGAGGATGTTCCGTATATCGATTTAACTACCCTGACCCTTGGTATAGGTGGACATAAGGGAAAGATGAGTTTTATGGCTCGAGAATATACGGTGTTATCTGGGGTAGAGGAAGTTTTACGGATCTTTGCTAAGCTTGGAATTACGCCGACTCGATCGTTGCCATCAGGTTCAGTTGTCAACAAAGGGGATATCTTTATTGAAGCTGAAGGGTTAGCATCAAGCCTTCATATAGCGTGGAAATTGTCTATGAATATCCTGGAATACTCCTCAGGGATTGCGACTAGAACAAAAAAGATGGTGGATAAGGCTAAAGCAGTGAACCCTAAAATTACTATTTTGGCTACTAGGAAGTCATTTCCTGGAACTAAAGAGCTATCCATAAATTCTATTATCGCTGGAGGTGCTTTTCCTCACCGACTGGGCTTATCTGAAACAATCTTAATTTTTAAACAACATATGGCTTTTCTTGGTGATATCAACAATCTTGCCCAAGCAATTCAAGAGATTAAAGCCGATGCCTGTGAAAAAAAGATTATTGTCGAGGTTGAAACGCTTGAAGATGCACGCCTTTTAATCGAATCTGGAGTAGGGGGATTGCAATTTGATAAAGTCCCTGCCAACGATTTAAAATTCATCGTTGATCAAATCCGACCAGTTAACCCGAACATCATTCTTCTTGGAGCGGGTGGCGTCAATGAAGGTAACATTGAAGAATATGCTCGTACCGGTATTGATGCAATTGTGACCACCTCGATGTATTTTGGAAAACCTTCTGACATTGGAGTTACAATGGAAAAATATTAAGACTCAGAATGTGATCCCTAATTAACAATATGATCTTATCTCCGAGCCGGAATAACCTAAGGATTAATTCTATGGTTACCGGCCGGGGCTTTAAGCCCTCAGGGTGTACCTGGAAACGGGTATGCCTTCCTTATGAAAAGGAGGTGGTTAGCCAGTTAGGCTTTTGTTTGGCATGGCTCCACTTTGCTGGGTGGAGCTATTTTTGTGCAAATTTACGAAGGAAAATATATTTAGCAGGAGGGTAATTATGAAAAAAGACACAACTGATATGCAAGAAGCAGCAGACACGATGGAAAAAACAGCTCGAGGTCCTTTTGCACCAGTCTATCCGTTTTTAGCCGAAAGATTTTATCAAGAATCCGAGCTTAAACAAGGCCTATGTCTGGACATTGGAAGCGGAGGTGCACAACTTGGTCTGGCAATCGGAAAAATCAGCAATTTGGAAGTTATAGCTTTGGACATCAATAAGTATGCCTTAGATTATGCCCAAGAAAATGCCCAAGCTATGGGATTAAGTGATAAGTTTTCTGTGCTTAATGCTGATGTCATAGCAATACCCCTAGCCAGCGACAGTGTAGATTTATGTGTCAGCAGAGGTTCTTTCTGGTTCTGGGAGGATGGAATAAAAGCCTTTGCTGAAATCTATCGAATTATGAAGCCCAACGCCAAAGCCTTTATTGGCTGTGGATTTGGAACAAAAGAAATTTTGGACAAAGTTGTGGAGCAGATGCAAAGTCACAACCCAGAATGGAATACCAAAAGGGAAAAATTGTTTCAAGATAATCCAGTCGAAAAATTTGAGGGTTATTTGAGCGCAGCAAAAATTGAGAATTTTACAATTGAAGATACGGACTCGGGAAGATATATAGTTTTTTCAAAAATAGCGCAATGAGGAGATATAGAGTATTTCCACACTTCTTATTTCAGCATCCGTTGCTGTAGGCGGTATCATCAGCTGGGTAGGACTCGTAATTCCCCATGCTGTCAGGATTTTGGTGGGGGCCAATAACAAATTATTGATTCCGGCCTCATTTTTGTTGGGGAGTACTTATTTAGTTCTTATCGACGATATTTCCAGAGCCTTGATGTCCACAGAAATTCCAATTGAAATTTAATTAATGTGAAAATAATCAGCGCTGCAGATGATGATGGGACCACTTACAAATCTTGTGTCACAAAATTTAATTAGCTTAGCTTCCTGCAAAGGTGCAGGTTGAAAGAAGGGGTTGAGGTTGTGCTTTGTTATTGTTGCAGGGACACCGTCCTCGGGGAAGACATCGGTTATGCTCCATGTAATTCTTTTAAAAAATGAACTTTTTTCTTTTTCTTACTTTATAGAAAACGATCCAACCTACCCCATTCTTGACAGGTTGTAGGAAAGTCTGAACTGATAAGGAGGAAATAGAATGCGTTCACTGGATGAAGATCTCCAAGCAGCTGTCGCTTATCATGGCCACCTCTGTATGGGTATGGTATTGGGGGTAAGGATGGCTCGCCTCGGCATGCAAGTCCTGGGAATTGACGATCCCTTAAATTTTCGCGACTCGATTGTGTATGTGGAAATGGATCGCTGCGCGACGGATGCAGTCAGTGTTACAACTGGATGTACTCTTGGGCGTAGAAGATTAAAGGTAGTTGATTATGGAAAAATGGCCGCAACTTTTGTTAACTTGGCAACTAATGAAGCAATCAGAGTAGCGCCAAAGATAGTAGCCTATCCCCAACCAGGTGAAGATCCTGTAGTTTTTTTGCAGCGTTTTAAGGATGAAGAATTGTTTCTCTGGCAGAAAGTGTTGATCAGTATTCCTCCAGAAGATTTGCCCGGCAAGCCACTCCATAATGTGGTATGTGAAAAATGTGGTGAAGTAATTTTAGATCGTCGGGAAGTTACTGTAGATAGCAAGGTGTTTTGCAAAGCATGTGTAAAAAATCCGTATTACCAAGAAATATCTGAAAGGGGATAAATACTTATGTGGGAGATTTATGACGAGTTGATTGATATTGTTCCCAAAGATTTGAAAGTGAGCGATTGTTGCGTTGGGCTTAATTGGATTTTGGTAAAATCAAAGGCTACAGGAGTTGCTATGACTCCCTTGGAAGGGCATTGCTCAATCACTAAGGCAGGCAATATTGTTGGTATGGGTGTTCAAGAACTGGCACGTAATATTAAATCGTGGAACAACTTTGAGGCAGCAGTTGCTCTGGCCGCTCTTAATTCTGCCCTGAATACTGAAGAACAGGTTAAACAGCTGACGGGTCGTTCCGTGAGTGACCATCCACTAAGCAACGCCTTTGAATATTACCGCGATCTATTCCAGGGCAAGAAGGTTGCAGTGATCGGACACTTTCCCGATTTGGATCCCTTGAGTGAGATATGTGAATTATCCATCCTAGAAAGGCGCCCAAGCCAAAATGACTTTCCTGATCCAGCCTGCGAATATCTTTTGCCACTTCAGGATTATGTGTTAATCACTGCTACGACGCTGATTAATAAGACTCTTCCTCGCCTCCTGGAACTTTCTAAAAATAGCACTGTGATTTTAGTTGGACCAAGCACGCCATTAACTCCTCGGCTTTTCTCATATGGTATTTCCACTTTAGCTGGTTCAGTGATTACTGATGTCAAGGTGTGGGATTTTGTACGTCAGGGTGGAGGAGGAATGGAGATATTTCAACATGGCTGTAGTATGGTCAAAATATCAAGCTTGGAAGAGACGGATACTCCAATTTCAAGGACTGCTGTTACAGCTTGATCGCATTCGGACAGAGAAGCTAATACTCTACAAGTTCTATGTTACAAGTTCTATGTCAGCCTACTAAATAATTGGGCTTGAAGGGGAGAATGTACTTAGTGGAAGAGTCTATTACACTTAAGCCCATTGGGATAGTGGAATCATTGATAACAAATCGCGATGACATGCCCACAAATGGAATTCAGGCAAGGATAAGGGTATTCCCAGCCTATATCGGAGCCTTAGAGAGAATCGAAGAATACTCTCACTTATGGATTTTGACTTGGTTTCATCAAGCACCGCGCGACGTTACTACCGCAGTACCATCTAAAGTCAATCCATTGTCCCATAAATTTGGTGTGTTCGCTTTGCGCTCACCATCTCGCCCTAATCCTGTAGCTCTAACCTTGGTTAAGTTGGAGCGGCTTGAGGAGAATACGCTTTATGTGACTGGCTTGGATGCGATTGATGGGTCGCCAGTGATTGACATTAAACCTTACTTCGAGCATGATACAGTATTTTCACCGCGCACACCGCAAATATCTCCTCTTAGCCAAAACGCTCTTCAGAAGACTTTGCTCAAACAAGCAGTAACTCATCATGGCGAAACATGTCCTGATCTTTTACTGGCTGTCCGAATGGCGTTAAGCGCTGATAAATTGCTGGGTTATATCAAATCTCCGAATGTTCAGGTTCAAGTTTACGGTTCTAGTTGCTTGGCTGATACCATCCAAGGGCTCTGTAGGGCAAGACTTGCTAATCCAGCAAGATTTGAGTTTTGTTCATCTCCCCAAAAGAATAGTATCTGGCTCAATGGAAAGAAACGGTTATCTCTTGTTGGCCTGCGGGAGTTAAACCTGGAAATGTTTTGGGGGTTGTCAGACTACGAAATTTTTGAGGGGGTTATGGAAGAAACAGACTCATACCTCCCGGGGAATGCAAGTGGTAGTCCCTAAGGCAGACGTCATGGGCGTGGTAAAACAAACCTTGGTCGGATAGTGAGTCTTTACAAATACAAAGTTCCAGTTATTTAGTAAATATCAGTGAACTCGTTCAACTAAAGTTGAACATCGAGTCTTCGGTGACGTAAGTCTCCAGTGACGTAACTCTCCGGTGGAGAGTTACGCCGAAGGCGCAAGGTTAGTAACGGATACTTAGGCGCTGAAGGATGACTTATGCCGAAGGCGCAGATCCACAGACGAATACTTTCGCGCTGTAGGATGAACTCTACCTCCTTCGCCGCCAAGTGTTTCTATTGGGAAGGCGACTCGGCGATACTCTATCCTACGCCGATAAGTATTCTTTAGGGATCACGGCTTCGGCGATACTAATCCTTCGCCGCGAAGTTTTTCTTTTGGGATAAGCGGCTACGGCGAAACCAATCCTACAGCGCATCAGTATTCTTCAAGGGTTATGCGCTTTCGGCGATACTCTCCACTGGAGACTATCGTCACTGGAGGCTTTCGTCACCGGAGACTATAGTACTAGAGACTATCGTCACCGAAGCAGAATAAGGTGTACCACTCCCACTTGTAGAAGCTTGTAAAAGTGGGGGTCTTACGATTTGGATAAAATTTAATAATTCAAACTCCAAGCTAGCTGAACCTAATGAGCAATCGATGGTTCTCTGGCCAGGGCTTAAGCCCTCGGGGTTTATTCGGAAACGGGTATGCCTTCACATTTGAAAAGGAGTGGACTGGCTGGCAAGGCTTTATTTCTTGATGGCTCCACCTTCTTTGAGTGTGGAGCCATTTTGTTTCAGATATTTATAGATGGTTATATTTGGATTGTGAGATTTGTTATATGGAGGGATTAAATGATGATAATTGATTCAAATATCTTAATAAGTGAATTATTGCGACAATATCCTGAAACACTTGAAATATTTGTTGCTAACGGTTTTCAATACTTTGCCGAAAATGATATTTTTAGTAAAATAGGTCCTTTTATCAGATTAAAAACTATTCTTCAGACGAGACATATTAATCCGGCTGTTTTCGTTAAGCTTCTTGAAGAAAGGATAGATTCAAGTTATCCACGGAAATATCCCTTTGAACATGGTGGAGCGGCGAATAGCGAAAAGTTAAATCTTCTCGCCCTTTTGCCTTGTCCACTTAAATTACCGCTTCAGCAAGCTTTTGAAAGGTATCTTGATCAGGAATTTGGCATAGATAAGACTGGGTTAAATTATCTTATCGAGGGGAATGCCAATAACCAGTTGTCTTATTATCAATATGTAGACCAATTTGAAGATCTTGCGGATATCCCGGATGTGATCATTACTCCAGGTTTAAATAATTTCTTTTATCAACGGTTTATTAAAAGGTTTATAGATAAGGGCTTTTTCATAGATGCTGCGTATTATCAGCCCCATAAAAGATACTCCCAGATCGGAATCAAAGATCCAGGTGGAAACTACACAATACTAGCGATGAATGTGTTAGTTATGGTTATTGATCATTCACAAATCGGAACTACTAATTACCCTAAAAAGTGGGAGGATATATTAAATCCTGAATTTGAGAAAAGAGTAGCTATGCGCGGGGAAAAGTATTTTTTTTGTGAAACAGTTCTCTTAGCTATTTACAAAACATATGGGATGGAGGGAATAAAAAGACTGGGTCGATCTGTGAAATACGGATGGCATCCTTCTCAAATGGCTAAGGCGGCTGGCAGCGGCAACATAGGGACTCCTGCCGTGAGTATTATGCCTTATTTCTTCACTAAGGCTATCAAACATAAAGAAAATGTAACGGTTGTCTGGCCAGAGGATGGTGCAATAATCAGCCCGGTAACAATGTTGGTAAAAGCGGAAAAAGCCAAGCAACTTGAAAAGATAACGGATTTTTTCATCAGCCAGGAAGTAGGAGAAATATGCGCTGGAGCATATTACCCCTCATTGCATCCAGAAGTAGAAGATAAGATACCTGAAGGTGTGGCGTTCAATTGGCTGGAATGGGATTTTATCAAATCACAGGACATTGGTAAATTACAAAAAGGATTAAACGATGAATTCTTAGCCAGCTTCAAGAAATGATTATTTCGCTTAGAATCTTTAGTGAACTTTGTTAACTTCTGATTTTAGGCGGAGTCGCCATATTCCTGATATTTACCAGGTGATGGGATTAATAGCCAATAAGCGACTGCCTAATAACCCTTAGGGAGGTATCCAGTAGTATCCTGTAGAATATCTAATTATATTGCTAACTAACATGAGCCATAGTATAATGGTATAGTAGTTGTGTTTAGTTAGTTAATGATAGAATCTATCCGCAAATTATATAGAATTAGCGAGATAAACTGAACATAGACCAACTTAATACAAATGTTAGTTATTGTATTTATGATTCCCAGAAGCGAAATAATCCCTGTCTCATTCTCGAAAATCTTAATAGACCCTATCTCCGAGCCGGTATAAACCTAATGAGTTAATCTATGGTTGGCGGCCAGGGCTATAAGCCCTCAGGGTATACCCGGAAACGGATATGCCTTCCTATTGAAAAGGAGGTGGTTAGGCCAGCAAGGATTTTGTTTTGCATGGCTCCACTTTCTATATAGTGGAGCTATTATTATGCAGGTTTGGTGAAAATGCTCACATAATGATAAAGGAGAGCTGATTAGGTCTGGTATTTTGATGCTCAGCTAAGTGTAGGTGTGCGTTGAACTCGTGAAGAAAAAGTCGAGTTTACACAATATTCGGTCAGGAGGATTCGTGATAGTGAAAGCTAGCATTAAAAACAAAGAATCGTTGCCCGAAGCAACGGCTGAAGTAAATTTACTTAAGGTATATCTTGTTGTAGTATTATTACCCATTTTTGCGTTTATCCTTTCTTTCCCCTTAGGTCGTTATCCTATATCCATCCCTGATCTATTATCAGCTTTGATGGGAAAAATTTTCCCTTTTGTTCATGGCCCAGAGGGTGTTATCAATACGGTTATCTTTCAAGTGAGACTTCCTAGAATTATAGCAGCTATGTTAGTAGGCTCTGCGTTGTCGATAGCTGGAGCTGCTTATCAAGGAATGTTCAAAAACCCTTTGGTATCGCCCGATATTTTAGGCGCATCTTCAGGAGCAGGGTTGGGAGCGGCGTTGGCAATCTTTTTCTCTTTTAACGTTGCTGGTATTCAGATATCCGCCTTTGTTGTTAGCCTCTTGGCTGTTATTATCGTGTACGTTCTCAGCAATAAAATCAAGCGTGATCCGACCTTAGCCTTAGTGCTCACTGGGATTTTAGTAGGCACGTTATGTTCATCATTCACATCTCTTCTTAAATACATGGCTGATCCGTATGACAAATTGCCCGCCATAACGTTCTGGTTGATGGGTAGTTTGGCAACAGTTTCGCCCAAGAATGTGCTTTCTTCGTTGGTCATAATGTTACTGGGGGGCGTACCTCTCTATTTATTGCGCTGGCGTCTAAATGTCTTATCTCTGGGGGAAGAGGAGGCTAAGACGATGGGCTTGGAAACGGGAAGGTTAAGATTGGTCGTAATTATTTGCTCTTCACTACTCACTGCCGGGGCAGTCTCGATCAGTGGCCTGATTGGCTGGGTTGGACTGATAGTGCCCCACTTGGCCCGGATGCTGGTTGGCCCAAATTATAAGGTGCTCTTACCAGTGTCGATTGCGATAGGGAGTGTCTATATGCTGCTGGTAGATGATCTGGCCAGAACCCTTACATCGGCTGAGATTCCTTTAGGAATTCTGACGTCCATCATCGGAGCTCCGTTTTTTTTCTTTATACTATTACGCGGAAAGAAGGGTTGGTAATGGGTTTTGAGCTAAAAGGTCTCAAGTGTGGCTATAGCAATAAGGCAGTTCTGAAGGGGATATCGTTTACGATGGATGCGGGAGAGGTTTTATGTGTTTTGGGACCTAACGGTACTGGTAAAACGACCCTCTTCAAGACGATCCTTGGCCTGATTAAGCCACTGGAAGGCCAAATATTATTTAACGGAGAAAACTCAATGCACTGGTCACGCTCAAAAATGGCCCAAGTGATTGGCTACATACCGCAAGCTCAGAACACATCTTTCCCCTTTGGTGTTATGGATATGATTCTGATGGGACGCACTGCTCACTTGGGAAATTTTGCATCCCCTTCCCAAAAGGACAAGAAAATAGCGGAACGAGCCATTGATACTTTAGGGATTTCCTATTTAGTCAAGCGTATTTTTACTGAACTTAGTGGTGGGGAGAAGCAACTTGTACTTATCGCCCGTGCCTTAGCCCAAGAACCAGAAATTTTGGTTATGGACGAACCAACCTCAGCCTTGGATTTTGGTAATCAATTAAAGGTATTAAGTCATGTGAGGCAGCTAGCACGCAATGGCTTAACGATCATCATGGCTTCCCATGTTCCAGACCATGCCTTCTTCTACTCCACCAAAGTAATGCTATTGAATCAAGGCGGCCTGTTCGGACTGGGAAAAGCCAATGAGATTATTACCGAAAAAGGACTTAGAGAGCTCTATGGTGTTAACGTGAAAATCATTCAGACAGGCATTCAATCAGATTACGAAGACAATAGTGAAGTGAGGATGTGTGTGCCTTTGCAGAACAAGCAAAATGGGGGATGAAGTGATGGAGTTGAGATGGGCGTCTCGACATTGGATAACTGTAAAACAAACCATAACGGATATGATGGGGAATAGCTATTTCGGGAGGGAGACCTTTATGTCAATTAATTCACTTTCTATAACTCCAGTTCCTCCAGGTGGCGGAGTAGTAAGAATGCTTATGCTTGTGCCACAATGCCACCTATTGTTTATCGGACCTGTGGCGTGTGCGAGGCATGATGTTTTGTCCTCTATGTACGTATACCGGGACAGAGTTTCATATCTCTGTTTGGAAGAGTTAGATATTATTACTGGGAACTGGCAAGACCTGCTGGTGCAGGCTGTAGGTCAGATTATGGATACAGTTGTATTGCGACCAGAAGCAATGCTGCTTTATTCCGGTTGTCAGGACAGCCTGATCGGTACGGACTATGCATCGCTATTAACGATTTTTCAAAAACAATACGGCATTCCTTTTCGTCATTTTGCTATGAATCGCATGCCTTCTCCAAGCCGAGCACCCTTAGTACATATTCTGAACAAATCTCTCTATGATTTTTTAGAAATACAGGATGAGCATAAGGATACAATTAATCTGCTAGGCACAATGGTTCCCTTGGCCTTAGATAATGAATTATTTACTCTACTGGATAAGGCAGGCGTTCAGGATATTCTTCATGTTAAGAAATTCCAAAAGTTTCACGAATTTCAAAACATGGGCAGTTCCCGTGCTAATTTAGTTTTGCATCCCAATGCACTTTTGGCGGCAGAGGAAATGGAGACTAGGCTTAATATTCCTTGGAAGTTTGTGCCAGTTTCTTATAGCATAGCTGAGATTAGAATTCAATATCAGCAAATAGAAGAATTGTTGGGATGTTCTTTTGATCTATCTCGTTATGAGGAAAAATTGCGATACGTGATTGAAGATACCAAGAAAATAATGGGAACTACAGGGTTAACAGTTAATGGAACAGGGGTTTGCCGACCTTATGATCTAGCTAGGGCTTTGACAGAATATGGTTTCCGGGTGGATGAACTTTTTGCCGGGCCAGTTCCAGAATATGATCAAGCGGCCTGGGTTTGGGTGCAGAAAAACGTTACTGACCTAGTAATCCGTCAGCCAGTCACGCCTGCCTGGACTCATTTTGAAAGAGCTTTAATAGTAGAGTTATCGTCTTTGGAAGGTGCTTACTTTGGCTTTGCAGCAGTCGGCCACCTGATGAAGGTTTTGCAAGAAACTTTTTATATTGCGCAAAGGAGTGCGTGATGAAAAAATTATGGATGAAGCTTTCTCCGTTTACTCCTGATACTTCGGGAGCATGTTCCGCACTATTTGGTCTGGATGGATTGTTGATGATTCATAATGCCCAAGGTTGCTTGAACAATTTTCGGGCGTATGATGAGCCACGCTGGGAGGAACAGCCACAAAACTATTTTAGTTCAGAAACCAGCGAAATGGATGTGATCCTGGGTAATGAAGGCCCTTTAATCGAGAAGATTATGGGTCTTGTCGAAAAATATTCGCCTGCTTTTGTCGGCTTGTTAGGTAGTCCAATTCCGATGCTGATTGGTACCGATCTCCGTGGTTTGGCTAAGGAAGTAGAGGAACAATTACAAATCCCTGTGATCAGCTTGGATACGACTGGCCATCAATATTACGACTCAGGCATTTCAATAGCGCTTTTACGCTTGGGACAGAGTATTTTACGGTTCAGCACTAAGACTCTACCTAGAGGGATTAACCTCTTAGGGGCTACACCGCTGGATCTGGGTTTGCAGGATTCACTGCAGGACATAAAAAAATTTATGGAAATAAACGGCTGGAATATTCTTTCTTGTTGGAGCATGGGGGCAACGTTGAAGGAATTGGAAAAAGCTACAGCTGCTGCGCTGAATCTGGTAGTTAGTTGGAGTGGACTGGCATTGGCACGTTGGTTAGAAAGAACGTTTGGCATCCCTTATATTGTGGGTAATCCTGTGGGGCAAATGGGCGGAGAGAATTTGCTCAAGTTGTTAGAGGAAGCGGTCAAGACTGGTGTGCCCAGTAAAGGTGGCTGTCATAAAGATGAAAAGTTGAGTCAGAGGCCGAAGGTTCTAATTATCGGCGAACAGATTGGGGCCAATTCTCTTCGCCAATGCCTGAGTTCAGATTTCAATATTGAAGCGGTACAAATTGCCTCATTTTTCGGTATAGATCAGGAACATATGAAATCAGGAGATCAAGAGCTGGCTGGTGAAGATGATTTGCAAAGTTTATTGGACGATAATGATTATCGCATTGTCATTGGGGATCCCTTTTTTCAAAGCTTTATTAAGCCTGAAAAATGTACAGATTTTTGGGCGATACCACATATGCCGATATCTAGTCAATTTAAGATTAACCAGATGCCTTCTTTAATTGGGAAAAAGGGAACGCATTGGGTACATAAACAATTACATTTAAATACGGGAGAGGAAATATAAGAAAAATTGCGATTATGGGAAAGGTATTTGAAAGGCATGGGTCCTATCAGACATTTTATCATTATTCTTTGACAGACCAAGAATTGCAATCATTTTTAAATCCGCAAGCAGCGTAAAAATAGCATGGAGGTATTAAACACGATAAAACAGATGATAGAAGTTCCCAGTGTTTCGAACCTTGCAAATTGCATATCGTTAAAAAATAAATGAAGAGAAGGGCGAAAAGTATGAGCTCATTAAATTATACTTCAAGAATAATTTTACGGGAAACCCATGAACATATCGAGGCCATTTTAGGCGAGGAAATCAACGAAATTACTTTGGAACGAGTAGTCATCGGGTTGTTTTTTACTGGGGTAAAGCTAAGTAACGGGATAGGTGGTATTTGTTTTACACCCATTAAAACTATTCCAGAAGCAGTTTGCTGTCCGAGCTCTGCTAAGGCTATGCCAAACTCGGGACGATTAATAGGGACCCCCGTAATGGAGTTGCTTCAGGGTCTGTACAAAAGTAATTCCTTACGCAAAGCCATCAGTATTGCGGTACTTAACGCTCTTTCCGAAACATGTTGGCAGAAGTCGCCGCCACAGGATTATCAAGTTCAAAGCAACATTGATGCCCTGGATGTCGTGGAAATTCCTGCAGAAGCATATGTCGTCGTGGTCGGAGCCCTTGCTCCTTTTCTTAAGAAACTGAAAAAGCGCGATAAGCCCTTCACAATTCTAGAAATGGACCCCTCAACTTTAAAAGCGAACGAAATGCCTTTTTATGTACATGGAAGCCAAGCTGCAGAGATTATACCCCAAGCCGATGTATTAGTGATAACGGGTACTACGTTAATTAACGATACTTTGGATGATTTACTACAGCTGGCAAAACCTGAAGCATATATTGTCGTCGTAGGACCGACAGCAAGCCTGTTGCCAGATGCTTTCTTCAAGCGTGGAGTTGATATTCTAGGTGGTATTTCAGTAACAAATCCCGACGAATTGTTAGACCTCCTGGCCGAAGCCGGCTCTGGCTATCACTTTTTTGGCAAATCAGCAGAACGAACGGTGATACGAGGGACCGCACCCGCTCTTGCAGAAGTGGGAGCCTCACGATTGGATAAATAGATAAATAAAAAATAGATGGAGGGAAAATCTGATGAAGTTAGTGAAATTAAACATTACCATAATCGTTGCAATTTTATCTCTTTTTGTTCTAGGTGGGTGTGGCAGCAAGACAACCAATAGCGCTCCACTAGCTGAAAGAACGATTGTGGATATGGCCAATAAGACTGTCAAAATACCCGCCGAAGTCAATAAAATCGTTGTTACCTGTTATGGGGGTGCCACCAACGAAATTGTTGTTCTTGGTGCTGCGGATAAAATAATTGCTCAGCCGACGCAGGACAACTTTGCCCAGCTAATTAAAATGGACCCTCAGTTTAAGAATACGCCAGATGTTGGGTCTTTTGACAATATCAATGTTGAAGCGATCATTAAGCTCAAACCAGATATTGTTGTGGCCAGCGTTACTTCTCCAACGGGCAACAAAAAATTGGAGGAAGCTGGAATACCCGTTGTCTCAGTCCTTACAGGACGCGCAACTATTGATGGTTTACTCAAAGAATTTAAAATGATGGGAGAGGTATTGCATAAGGAAAAAGAAGCAACTGCCCTCTATGGTTTTTGGAACAGTCGTGTAAAAGTACTCAAGGATGATGTAGTCAAAATACCTGCAGACAAATTGAAGAAAGTATATTATATGCTCGGCACCCCTCTTAAAACCGATGGTTCTGCTTGGGGACAAGAATTTATCACCATAGCTGGGGGAATTAATGTTGCTCAGAAGGTAGAAAATGCGAATCTTATTTCAGTAGAGCAACTGCTGAAATGGAATCCGGAAGTTATGATTATGAGTAGCAATATTGGGCCAACTAAAAATTCATTTATCAAGACTGACGATTTGAAAACTAACCCTCAAATGAGTAATTTAAATGCCGTTTTGAACAATCAGATGTACCAATGTCCTATTGGAGCTTTTTGGTGGGATCGCCCTTCTCCGGAATCTATCCTGGGCTTCATGTGGCTGGCCAAGACACTTCATCCAAGTCACTTTGCCAATATTAACTTGAATCAAGAGACTAAGGAATTTTTCCAAACATTTTATCAAACTTCGTTAACCGATCAAGAAGTTGAGTTATTCATGAATGCGCAGGCTCAAAAATAACTTGGAGAGGTGAACTCATTCTCAAACCTATCTGACAATAAAGGAGTTATGGGCATGATCATTTCAAATGAGGATTTGCAAAGGGCTTTTGCTCTAATACGTGAAATGTACCGTGATAAGGCTATAGTCCCGGGAAAATTGAGAAAAATCGGCTTCGGGAATAAGTGGAATTATGTACTCGCTGAGAAAGATCAAATCGGTCTAGCGTTTAATTTTACTGCTGACCATGCAGTTTATGGTCAGGTGGATGATCTGGAGCAGTTTATAAATTTGCGGCCGTACATAGGAAAAAACCTTTTTGAATTTATTGAATATCTACTTTTGCAAAAGAAACTACAAATGAGGTCACTATGTTTGGCTGCCCTAAATGCTCTTTCCCATCCTCTTACTAGTCTCAGCAGTCTGAAGGAAAGAGGCATTCCTGTATCCTTAAATGAACGATATGACTTTATCAAAAGTGAGGATATTGTAACTGTTATTGGCTACGGTGGGGTAGTTAACCAAATCTACGGTAGATGTAAGGAGCTTCACGTTAGTGATATGAGGCCAAAGCATACGTTGTTTACACTAACTATGTTTCCTCCAGCAGACTTAACAATTCTCCCTTGAGAGAATACGAGCTTAAGGTCCAGGCTGCGAAGTTGAGCCCGGCGGTGGGATAAATGAACTTGACAAGGCCATCCACAGTCAAGGGCACCCCATTTGCCATGTGGAAAATTACGGCCGATTTTTCACAGAATCAGGAGTTAAGCTGTTTAGTAAGGCTGATGTACCTAGCGCTTACGGTGTATCTAAGCTGCATCTTGGTCAAAAAGAAGCTCGGATGCAAATAAATATGTAACTACTGACATTTTTCAACCCGCAAATCAGAAGTCGGAGGAATGAAAAAATGAATATCACCAAGTTAAAGGTCTCAGCAGAGATAGAACATATTAAGGCAATTATGAGTGGTTATCAAGCATATCAAATCCTGACTGCAGCACTTGGGTTAAAGGTGTTTGATTGGTTGGAGAGCAGAGGATCTGCTCATCATGAAGAAATCACAGCAAGTTTGGGAATCAACGGTATGTTTAGTCGCAGTTTTCTTCAGTCATTGGTTGACATGAAGCTACTCGTTAAAACTGGGGAAAACTATTCAAACTCACCTATCGCCTCAAGCGTTCTGATTTCTTCCAGTCTAGGCTATCAGGGAGACTGGTTCAAGAACACTGGGAGTCCAACTTCAAAATGGTCAGATTTGACAGAGACTCTCCTGGCAAAGGAGCCTTCGATAAGTGAATTTAATGCTGGCCCAAGCAAAAAATTCATCCAAGCGATTGCGCAGCGTTCCTTACAGGGAGAACTACAAGCGGTAACCAGTGCGATTAGATCTTGGGAGGGATTTTCTCAGGCAAGTTCCTTAATTGATATCGGTGGAGGACACGGACTTTATACTATTGCCCTTTGCCAAAGCCATCCCACCTTGCAAGGGTTGGTGTTTGATAAACCGCATGTCATTGGATTTGCGAATGAGTTTATTGAACACTATGGCCTCTCGGAGAGAATTTCTACGCAAGGTGGAGATGCCCTGAGTGATAATTTAGGTACAGGTTTTGATATTGCGATCATAGCTCATCTTCTCTATAAATTCCGCAAACAATTGCCGGAGTTTTTCCGGCAGTTGAACTCCACAGTGAAACCTGGCGGGATAATCGTTTCGAATCACTGGTTCTGTAATCCAGGTTGTGTTATGGAAGAAGATGGTGCAGGTGTACAGAATTTGGAGCGGGCTATTCAGAGTTCCGGGCATCCGCTCTGCCATAGTGAAGAGTTTAGTGCTCTCTTTAAGCAAAATGGCTTCAGCATCATTTACAAATTGGATATGCCTAGTGCCTATGGAACTTCTCAATTGCATATTGCTGTAAAAAATGACCATTAGATAAACCTTGGTCGCTAAGAAGGATCAGCAAATGGAGTAGGGGAGGTATGAATATGGAAATGAATATTCTGGAGTTTGATAAAGTTGCCCGTGAAGTATTCGCTCCGATTTATCCCGTTATTGCCGAACAAATAAAACTGAAAACGGGTATAACCAGAGGGAAGTGTTTGGACCTTGGGTGTGGTGGTGGTTATCTGAGCATTGCTTTGGCAAGGATTACGGGTCTCAATATCCACTTACTAGATGTATCACAAGAAATGTTGGACATCGCGGCCAGTAATATTGCCGAAAACGGTCTAGAAGCAAGAATGCAGACTTTACTTGCTGATGTGCAGGAAATACCTCTGAAGGATAAATCTGTAGACCTTATTATCAGCAGGGGCTCAATATTCTTCTGGGAAGACCAGCAAAAGGCATTTGAAGAAATTTACCGGGTACTTACTCCTGGGGGTGTTGCTTACATCGGTGGCGGCTTTGGTACGGTGGAGCTTAAAAAGCAGATTTTCGCCGAGATGGAGAAGAGGGATAAGAATTGGAATGAAGAGAGCCGGAAAAGAATTGGTAAACATGCCATAGAAAATTTCCGGGAAAAATTACAAAATGCGAAAATAGAGGTTTTTGAATTAAACAGGGATGACACGGGCTTGTGGATAGTGATCAGATGAAGAAATTCATTCTTATTCTACTTCCAAGCGCAGCTTTTTTATTCTCTTTTGCTATCGGGCGCTATTCCATTTCAATCTCACAGCTCTGGTCAACTCTTTATGGTCATTATTTTGGTACCATAGCAGATGAGAATCTGGAAACGGTGGTCTTTAACTTGAGATTACCACGCATTTTTGCAGCAATGTTGGTTGGAGCAGCGCTTTCAAGCGCGGGTGCAGCTTATCAGGGAATGTTCAAAAATCCTCTGGTTTCTCCAGATATCTTAGGTGCCTCGGCTGGGGCAGGATTTGGTGCCTGTCTGGCGATTTATTATTCACAATCCGGATTTGTCATCCAAGTTTCGGCCTTTCTTTTCGGGCTGATTGCTGTACTTTTAGCTTATTTGATCAATCTCAAACTTGATTATGACCCAACCGTCGGTTTGGTTCTTGGTGGAATTCTCATTAGTACTCTTTTTTCGTCAGGTACGGGTGCCCTGAAGTATTTTGCAGATGCTTACGATAAACTTCCAGTTATTACCTTCTGGCTGATGGGTAGTCTATCCTCTGTGAATAAACAAGACCTCTTCAGCGCTATGATCCCTATGTTGATAGGCTTCATACCCCTTTTTCTTGTCCGGTGGAGATTAAATGTACTCGCCTTCGGGGAAGAAGAAGCTAGGACTCTGGGGATTAATACTAATAGGTTAAGGTTAATTGTAATCATTAGTTCAACGTTAATAACAGCAGCCTCAGTTTCCATCTCCGGTATGGTCGGCTGGATCGGCTTGGTGATTCCACACCTAGCCCGGGCAATCGTCGGTCCCAACTATAGAACTCTCTTGCCTGTCACTTTTATTCTCGGGGCAACTTATTTACTGCTTGTCGATGACATGGCCCGTTGCCTTGGCGCAGTCGAAGTCCCACTGGGTATTCTCACTTCCTTGATCGGTGTACCCTTCTTTATCTTGATTTTTAAAAATAATGTAAGGGGATGGAAATAAGTGATGGAGGTTAAAAATCTTTCTTTTAGCTATGGTGAAAGTGAAATTCTTCATAAGGTTTCCTTCAAAGTTGGAGATGGTGACCTGATGTGTGTGTTGGGTCCGAATGGATGTGGTAAAACGACGCTGCTTAAAAACATCCTTGGACTGTTGACGCCTTCTTTCGGTTCAGTCCTGATCAATGGAGAAGATGTACAAAAATTATCGCAAAAAAAACTGGCTCAAGTGATGGGCTATATTCCGCAGGCCCATACTCCGCCTTTTCCATTTAAGGTTTTCGACGTTGTCCTGATGGGGAGAACGGCTTATTTATCCAGTCTTGCCCAACCGGATAAAAAAGACGAAGAAATCGCCTATGAGTCTTTGGCGAAACTTAATATAACGTATTTAAAAGACAAGATATACACCAAGATTAGTGGCGGAGAAAGGCAATTGGTTTTAATTGCTCGGGCTTTGGCTCAGCAACCCAAGATAATGATTATGGATGAACCGACATCAAGCCTTGATTTTGGCAAACAAAACATCGTGCTTGAACATGTGCGACAACTCTCGAAAAAAGGGATAAGCATCCTGATGGTAACCCATGATCCGGGGCATGCGCTTTTCTGCGCTGATAAAGTGGTAACTCTGAAAAAAGGCAAATTAATAAAAATCGGTAATCCTCAAGATGTGATTTCCGAAGAATCAATGAAAGATATGTATGATATGGATGTTAAAATCGCTAGGACCAAGCTGGCAGACGAGAGAATAATTTGTGTCTGCATACCTGTCCCAAGTATATCAGAGGGTAATAGGAGCGCTTAAAGGGGAGCGTACTTCAGGTAATAATTCAAGGTGATAATAATTTTGGAGGAGTGTACGCAATGATAAGGACGAAGAAACACAAACTTGCTTACTGGGTAATCCTTTTTGTCATGATTTGTTCCCTTTTTACAGGGTGTGGTACTAAGAGTGAACTTCAGCAATCGAAACCCACGTCCCAAACCATTACCGATCATGCCGGAAGGGCAGTAACTATTCCTGCCCAAATTAATAAGTGCTATTACACAAGCCCTCTGGGCATGATCATGATCTATTCCCTGGCTCCGGACAAGATGGTCGGATGGTCGATGCAGTTGATTGATCAACAAAAGAAATATATACCCGAAAAATATCAATCTCTTCCATTTCTGGGCGGGTTGCAAATGAACGCTAAGATTAACAACGAAGAATTGCTGAAAGCCAAACCGGAGGTCATATTCTCAGTTGGACCCGATGCCCTCACCGCGACCACTAAAAGTGATGCAGACAAACTCCAGCAGCAGCTTAATATTCCGGTCATAGTAGTGGACGGGGATATCAAAAGTACGGAAAAGGCTTATACCTTTGTCGGACAACTTCTCGGAGTTGAAGACAAGGCTAAGGAACTTGCGGCTTATTGCAACAATACGTTGAAAGAAGTTACGGCTGCAACTGAAGCAATACCAGAAAAGAATAGAGTAAATGTATATTATGCTGAAGGTCCTAAAGGACTAGCCACTGAGCCAAAGGGCGGAAGTCATGCTTTAGTATTGGACCTGGTGAATGGAAATAACGTGGCTCAAGTTGACAACAAAGGTGGAAGTGGTATGAGCAACGCATCCATGGAGCAAGTTCTAAAATGGAATCCCGATGTTATTTTATCCTGGAGTATGGATAGCGGCGGAGCTTATGATCTAATCCGGAACAATGAGGATTGGAAAAATATTAAGGCAGTCAAAAACCATAAAGTCTATGAAATTCCGAATGCCCCATTCAACTGGTTTGACCGTCCACCTTCGGTTAATCGGTTCTTAGGCTTAAAATGGCTGGCTACAACCTTATATCCCGACGTTTATAAGGTCGATATGGTCAAAGAGACAAAGGTGTTTTATTCGATGTTCTATCATGCGGACCTATCGGATGATGATGCTAGGAACTTGCTTATAAATTCAGGACTAAAAGTGAAATAATTCAATATTAAGGCGAGGGATAAAAGATGATAAAGAGGATTACTGCGGCCATTTTAGTGACGTTAATGTTTTGTATAAGTCTAAGTCTAAGTGGGTGTGGGGGACAGAAGGCGACTTCAACAACTCCTCCAGTTGCGACAAATACAAATACAAATACAAATGCTTCGCGCACAGTCACAAACCTCGACGGGTCGGTTATTACAGTTCCTGCAGAAGTCAATCGGATAGCAACAGTTTTTGGCCCAGCTTATGAAAAGGTTGTAGTATTAGGCGCTGAAGATAAGATTATCGCCGATGGAGATTTTCATATTAGTGGCTGGCCCTGGTCAAATGTGATCTACAAAAAGTTGAACAATGTCCCTGGGATTCCCGATGCTCATACTCAGTTAAACATCGAAGATTTGCTGAAATATAAACTTCAAGTAGTTTTTGATTTTCCGAACGCCAAGCAAGTACAGAAAATGAAAGATGTCGGCATAGTTGATATCCCTTCTGCTTCTACTGGCAGGTTTGAAGATACAAAAAATATGCTTGCGGTGTTTGGCAAAGTTCTTGGTAAAAAGGAAGAACAAGCTGCCCAGGATTACACAAAGTATTTTGATGAAAAAGTTAAAATGGTCACAGATATCACAAGTAAGATTCCAGAAAGTAAAAAGCCGTCCGTATATTTCGCTAATCAAAAAATTCTTTTGACACACGGAATTAGTTCCGACATTCCTGAAGTGATTAAACTGGCTGGGGGTCGTTGTGTTAGCCAAGAACTCAAGGGGTCAAGCAGCACCCAAGTTAGTGTGGAACAATTACTGGAGTGGAATCCCGAATACATCTTTGTCGATCATGCAGGCTCTTCAGGAAACGAACCAGCAGAATCAGTAATTAAGAAAACGCTAGACGATACCAGGTATCAAAAAATTACGGCCGTGGAAAATCAGAAAGTGTTTATTTGCCCAACTGGAGTTTTTTTCTGGGACTCGGGAGTACAAAAGGTATTGCTTCTAATGTGGATGGCCCAAAAGCTTCATCCTAAAGAGTTCGCCGATCTTGATATGGCCAAGGAGTTAAAAACCTTTTATACCAAGTTCTTTAACTACAATTTAAGTGACGACCAAGCAAAGAAAATTTTAGCTCATCTCAATCCCTAAATGCATGAAGTTGAACTTGTTATCCCAGCTGTTCAGCTTTGCTGAATTAGTTTACTCTAATATTCAGGTTATTGCCGTATAGAGTAGGTTAGATTCGTCTGAGGAGGTGGTATAAGTGACAGAAAAATTAAGGGAGATATATAGTCTCGATTCTAACACTTTGTTCCAAGAAGCACAGGAAATTGCTACAACTAAAAAAACAATCTATTGTTCCCCGAATATCGCCAACGGTTCTTGCCAGACTGTTCCCGGCTGTCGGCATTGTAAATGGGAACACATGAAAGTAATGAAACCGGATTTTAATAAAAAGAGAACGCTTGAGGAAATTAGAGCACGAACTCAGGTACTTGTCGAGGCGGGAATAGATAGAGTTTTCTTAGCATCAGGTTGGATGGGATATCAAGTACCCGATTTTTACTATGATTGTATCTCCTCAATTAAAGAAAACTCCACTTTAGACATTTACGGACTCTTTGGTGCTATTAATCGTTCGAGCCTAGTAAATCTTAAACATGCCGGGATGGACGGCTACTTATGCGGTTTAGAAACCCCAAATGAAGAACTATATAAACGCTTCAGACCTGGGGGCGATACTTTGACAGATCGTCTCACCACATTGAAGACTGCGAAAGATATAGATTTAAAAATCTGGAGCGGCTTTTTAGTGGGATTAGGAGAAACAGACGAAGACGTTGTCGTAGGACTGGAGATTCTCCGAGAGTTTGATCCAGAGTCGTTGTCCATATTACCATTTACTCCTTTCCCCCATACTGAGATGTGGGCGGAGAATCCGGCAAATCCATTAAAATGGGCAAGGGTTATGGCTAGTGCTAGGTTATATCTGAAGAAGCTAGACCTATTTTCCGATCAGACTCAAGGGTTTTATCAAGGATATGGTATTTTAGGCGGTGCAAATGGCTTCTATGTTTTTCCGGAAAAAAAATCTCTAACCTAATCGGTCCAAGTATCCAGACCCTAATAAACCAATTGGAGGGATTAAGTTTGAAGAATGAGTTTGATGAGGCCAGAGGAGACGAGGGACTTTTGAGTAATCCTGAAGCAGATTATCAAATGGGAATGAACATTATTTCTGGCCTCGAAGCAGATAAAGATTTACCTGAAGCAGTAATTTTGTTTCGTGGGGCAGCTCTCCATGGACATCCAGGTGCCCAATATGAACTTGGAGTTTCCTATTGCTCAGGTCGTGGTATCAAGCAAGATAGTGAGGCTGCCCTTCAATGGTTTGTTTGTTCAGCCAAGAATGGAAATCCTAAGGCCCTCCACAATCTTGGTGTTCGGCATTCAATTGGCAAAGGTGTTGTTAAAGATGCCATCCAGGCAGCGGGTTTTTTTCTTCCGGCAACTGTGCAAGGTCATGCGCTAGCACAATTCAAACTGGCAGTGATGTATAAATTAGGCTGGGGTGTTCAGCAGAAGGATGAAGAAGCGGAGAAGTGGTTTGCTCTAGCTGGGGAGACAGGTGCGAATGAAGCGAAGTGCTCCCTTGTGGAGCTTGAAAACCAGGAAAATGATCGGGCCAGATGGTTTAAGGAAGCAATGATACACGGATATATTGGCAATGAATTCTATATAGAAGCAGTATAAGTCAAAAAAAGAGGAGGAATTAGGAATGTTTAAAATCTTTACCAAAAAGGCAGTCTCCACAGGAATAGCAATATTACTTTGCCTATGGATGATGACGTTACTGCTGACCGGCTGCAGTAGTCAGGCAACCAGCACTACTCCGGTTACAAGCGCTACTCCAGCCACTTCAGTTTCGGCCGGAAATTCCTCTCAGGCAACCACTCGGGTAATCACAGATATGGCGGGCAGAAAGGTTACTATCCCGACGAAAATCAATACTGTTTATTGCGCCGTACCGACCGCTGAGGCGATGCTCTATTCCTTGGCACCGGAAAAATTGGTTGCCTGGGTCAATGCCCCTTCCGATGATCAGAAAAAGTACTTAAGTGATCGCGCCAAAAATCTTCCTATCCTTGGTGGCTGGATGGGTGAAAAAAGCACTGCTAATCTTGAAGAAATAGCCAAATTGTCTCCTGACCTGATCATTTTTATGACGACAACAGGAGTCAACAACAACCCTGAGCAAATTGCCGATAGTATCACCAATCAGACGAAGCGGCCTGTAATTGTTATGGAGTCTGGATTTGCTGATACAGCCAAAGTGTACAGGCTAATGGGTGATATTTTAGGGGTGCAGGATAGGGCAGAGACGCTTGCTTCTTACAGTGAAAAGAAAATGAAAGAGATCAGCGATATGGTTGCCAAAATTCCGCAGGACAAGCTGTTGAACGTCTACTACGCTGAAGGAACCAGCGGACTTTCTACCGATCCGTCTGGCTCCGACCATACAGAAGTCCTGGATTTTGTCAAAGGCAAAAACGTGGCCGATGTACAAGCCAAGGGAGGACAAGGCATGTCTAGCGTTTCCATGGAGCAGGTGCTTGCTTGGAATCCCGATGTTGTTTTGGTCAGTTCCAACTCAGGCGGTGTCAAAGCTTATGACAGTATCTTAAAGGATACTTCGTGGGGCAAGGTGAAAGCCGTTAAGAACAGCAAAGTATATATGACTCCCTTGCTTCCTTTCGGCTGGTATGATCGCCCCCCTAACATCATGAGGATTTTAGGAATTGAGTGGCTGGGAAGCGCGCTTTACCCAAACTATGTGAAGATCGACCTGAAACAGGAAACGAAAGATTTCTTCTCACTTTTCTTAGGACAAAAGCTAACTGATGAGCAAGTCATAGAACTACTTAAACAAGCAGTCTAGAGGGAGACTGGGTAATGGGTGGAACAAGCATCAGAACAGTAAATATTATGGTTGGGAGGAGGGTGGACTATGAGGTCTCCAGATGCTGTGAGAGATGAATTTGTAGATAATAAAGCCGGAGTAACTGATGTTCGCCCAAAGGTCAAGATTAGAAAGAGCGGACTTGTGCTGGTAATTCTCTCCATCGTACTAATCGTCGTATTTCTCTGGTCTTTTACGGTCGGTCGTTTTGCGGTTCCCTTGCCGGAGCTACTAACGGTTTTTTTCAGAAAGATATTTGGGCTTCCGGCCACCTGGTCAGACACGACTGAAACCGTTTTGTTCAATATTCGAATCCCGAGAATTATTGTGGCGCTGATTATTGGCGCCGCTCTTTCGGCATCGGGTGCTGCATATCAGGGGCTTTTCCGCAATCCGATGGTATCGCCTGATATCCTGGGAGCTTCCGCGGGGGCTGGCTTTGGCGCTGCAATGGCCATTCTAATGTCAGGCAGTGCCCTAACCATTCAACTGGCAGCCTTTTCGTGCGGAATCATTGCTGTGATGTTGACCTATTTTGTTAGCAAGTTGATTGGCAAGGCCAATAATTCTGTCCTGATTTTGGTCTTAACTGGTATGGTAGTGAGCAGTCTGTTCTCTGCCTTTATTTCGCTTGCCAAATATACAGCTGATCCGAATAACAAATTGCCGGAGATTGCTTATTGGTTGATGGGCGGGCTGACTTCGATAACGGCTAAAAACATCAGCATGATGCTGATCCCATTTACAATTGGCATCATTCCCATTCTGCTGCTCCGGTATAAGCTCAATGCCCTAGCTTTCGGAGAGGAGGAGGCACAGGCTCTTGGGGTAGATACTAAGAAAATTCGTTTTGTTTATATAATCTGCGCAACTCTGCTCACCGCCTCCTCAGTGGCGGCAGGAGGGATGATCGGCTGGGTAGGTCTCGTTATTCCACACCTAGCGAGGATGCTTGTTGGCCCGAATCTAAAGTATATGTTGCCGGCCTCTGTTCTGCTCGGCGGAGCCTATCTGCTGCTGATCGACGATATTTCACGCACTTTTTTTACGGTAGAGATCCCTTTAAGTATCTTAACGGCCATCATCGGAGCTCCGTTTTTTATCTACCTGTTAGCCAAAGGGAGGAATTCGTGGACATGATTTTGGAAGTTAAAGCTGCATCTTTCGGTTATGCCAAAAGGACAGTTCTGCGCAATATCTCTTTTAAGGTCGCCACAGGAGAATTCCTTTGTCTACTGGGGCCCAACGGAGTTGGGAAAACAACTCTCTTCAAATCCATATTAGGTTTCTTAGATGTCAGAGCTGGAGAAGTAACACTTGATGGACAAAATATTAAAAAATGGTCCAAGCCACGTCTAGCCAAGGCTATCGGTTATGTCCCACAGGCGCATACACCGCCTTTTCCCTATACGGTTTTGGACGTAATTTTAATGGGGCGAATGGCACATCTAGGCTTATTCTCATCTCCCTCCCGGGAGGACGTTAAGATCGCCGAAGAATCCTTGGAGAAGTTGAGCATTTCCTTTTTAAAAAATATGACCTATACCGAGATAAGTGGCGGTGAAAGACAAATGGTGCTGATTGCCCGCGCGATTACGCAAAAGCCCCAGCTGCTTATTCTGGACGAACCCACTTCTAACCTCGATTATGGCAATCAAGTGAGGGTTTTACTACAAATAAGAAAGTTGTCTGATCAGGGAATAAGCATTCTGATGACCTCCCATTTTCCTAATCACGCTTTTCTTTGCTGCCCAAAAGTTGTTTTACTTAACAAAAATGGATTTGAGGTTGGAACGACGGATGATCTGATAACCGAATCAAATATGAAAGACACCTATGGAATCAATGTGAAAATAGCAAAAATCGACGATCATGGAGTTGATATCAAAAGTTGTGTTCCACTGACCAACTAAATTAATTGACTCGGATATAATTTGGCCTGCCCCGGTCTAACGCTGCCTGAAAGTGGTAAAGGCTCATGGCTCGACACCTCGTAGTAATGGGCTATGGATAAATTGAGAGTCGTAGAAGAGGGAGGATATTATGAACTACAGAGAAGACTTTGACAGAATTGCCAATGAAATATTTTTTCCGATTTATGAGGTTATCGCCCAAGAGGCACTCAAAATGTTGGGGCGAAAAAGTGGCTCTTGCCTTGACGTTGGCTGTGGTGGGGGACACCTTGGGCTTAGCGTTGCCAAAGCTAGCGATATGCGCATTACCCTTATGGACGTAAAGGAAGACGCAATCAAAATCGCCAATAGTCGGATTAAGGATTGGGCACTTGAGGGTAGAACCTCCACAATCATAAGCGACGTGCGTGAAATAAACTTACCGGACAACGGCTTTGATCTGATCACGAGTCGAGGTTCGATCGGCTTTTGGGGAGGCAAAGACGAGATGAAGCAGGCCTTTGCAGAAATTTACCGGGTGCTTGCCCCAAATGGAACAACGTTTATTGGCAAGGGCTTCGGAAGCGCCAAGCTGACCAAGCAAATCACCGCTCAGATGAAAGTTCTGCATCCTGAGTGGCCTCAGTGTGTGAGAGAGGCCAGCAATGGATATGGAGCTCAAGATTATGGTGAATTTTTAAATGAACTCGGGATCCCAGCGGAAATCATCAACGATGACAGGGGTGTCTGGATTATGATGAGAAAAACAGCTTAGCTCTGCTTGTTGAAAGGAGAGAGAATCCAGCAGTGAGACTTAAGAGTAATGATCACTTTACAGTAAAAATAATTGTGCTGGTCTGCTTTACGATAGCTTTGTTTTTGGCGTCTTTTTTGGTTGGACGGTTTGCAATATCTCCCCTAACAGTTTTGAAGATCATCCTTTCTAGGTTCGTTACTATTCCACAGGATTGGGATACTACTCTCAACCTAGTTGTTTTGCAGGTGCGTCTACCTAGGATTGTGCTGGGAATCTTAGTTGGGGGAGCTCTCTCAGTTTCCGGGGCTGCTTATCAGACGCTATTTAAAAATCCGCTGGTGTCACCTGATATTTTAGGAGTTTCGGCAGGAGCGGCCTTTGGCGCGGCTCTGGCCATGATCAACAATGGTTCTTGGTGGCAGATTCAGCTGCTGGCTTTTGTCTTCGGAATCGCTGCGGTAGCGGCCGCCTATACGATAGCTTACGTATTTGGCGGAAATACAATTACCGTGCTCATTTTGGCAGGAATTGTCGTTTCGAGCCTGTTTCAGGCCTTGCTCTCCATCGTTAAAACATTGGCCGATACGAATAATGCCCTACCGACTATTACTTATTGGCTGATGGGTAGTTTAGGTAAGGGTAAAAACGAGGATGTCTTAGTTATGTTGCCAGCTTTGGCCTTATCGCTTTTCTTGATCTATATTCTCCGTAGTCAGATCAACGTTTTAGCGGCTGGAGAAGACGAGGCACGCACGATGGGGGTAAATGTTCCCCTGGTTAAGCTGGTCGTTGTTGTCAGCTCGACGCTGATGACAGTTTCGGCAGTTAGTATCTGTGGGATCGTCGGCTGGGTTGGCATGGTAGTGCCGCATATCGCCCGGATGCTTACTGGCGCGAGCTTCTCTAAGCTTGCTGTTACTTCGTTTTTCATTGGCGGAGCGTTTCTGCTAATTATTGACAATGTCATTCGTGGGATTGAAGGGGTTGAACTGCCGCTTGGCGTGCTAACCGCGTTGGTCGGGACTCCTGTCTTCGTGTTATTGCTGTCAAGGGTTAAGAAGGGGTGGTCGTAGTGTTAACCGTTAAAGGGCTGAGTTATTATTATCGCCCGGACAGAATGATTTTGAAGGATATTTCCCTTGCCCTTGGTGGCCATGATATTTTGTGCCTGCTGGGTCCTAACGGAACGGGCAAGACAACTTTGCTTCGCTGCCTACTTTCGCTTAATAAAATGAAAAGTGGAAGCATTGAGATTGACGGGCGTGACTTAAAAAAAATATCTGCCCAAAAAAGAGCGAAAATGATGGCTTATGTACCACAGGCTACAACATTGGCTTTCCCGTATGAAGCGAGAGAGGTTGTACTCATGGGGCGTGTGACTCATCTGGCAACCGGACGGAGTCCGACCAACAAGGACCGGGAGCTTGCCGACGAAGCAATGGAGCGGCTGGGAATCTTGCATATGAGCCGATTTTTGTTTAATGAAATGAGCGGCGGCGAAAAACAGATGGTATTGGTGGCCAGAGCCTTGGCACAGCAGGCCAAAATTTTGATTATGGATGAGCCGACTGCCAACCTTGATTACAGCAACCAGGTAAAAATGCTTCAGGTGATTAAGGTTTTAGCTGAGCAGGGCTACTCGGTTTTAATGACCTCGCACTTTCCAGACCATGCCTTCTTGGCCTGCAATAAAGTGGTTCTGATGCGCGATGGATTTTTTATGGCCCAAGGGCATCCAGATGATGTCGTAACTACCGAAAACCTGTCAAAACTTTATGCTACACCTGTATGTGTAACAAAAGCTACGTTATACCCACGGGACGAGGTAACCAAAGTATGTATTCCAATTATGAATTAAAAAATCATAGTAAAGAAAAGGGGAAAAGGGAATGAAATCAGGTAAAAAAATTATCGCGCTACTACTCATGACATTTTTTGTTATCGCCAGTTTAACGGGATGCGGGCAGAACGCGGCAAGCGGGACTAATGCGCCTGGGAAGACAAGCGCTACTCAGACTGAACGTACCGTAGTTGATATGGCGGGAAGATCTGTCAAGCTCCCTGCTGAAATCAAAAGCATTGCGACTTTTGGGTCGATCGGGGTGCTTAACGCATTTGTGGAGACGATTGGCGAGGGCAGCAAAATCTGCAATGAAATGTCGGCTACCTTCACTAAAAACGACAAATGGAAATACCAATACGTATTCGCTCCGCAGCTAAAAACTAGCCCCCAATTTCAGGATGCCAGCGGTGCGATTTTGATGGAAAAGGTTTTGCAAACCAAGCCCGATCTATGCCTATCGATGACCAAGGCAGAGACTGATCAGCTTGCAGCGCAGGGACAAAATGTCCTTTACCTGTCTTGGGATAAAACGGAAGACGTGAAAAAATGCATTACCTTGCTTGGCGATGCGCTCAATAAGCAGGACGTCGCCAAGGACTACTTGTCGTATTTTGACAAAACGGTAACCATGGCACAGGACCTTACCAAAAACCTCAAGGAAGAAGACAAGAAAAAAGTTGTCTATGGCAATATAACCACGTATTCACAACCCCATCTTATTGCCGAGTGGTGGATTACTACAGCCGGTGGTATTAGTGTGACCAATAACGGCAGAACTTCCCAATCACTGACTTATACAATGGAGGATCTGCTGAAATGGAATCCTGACGTTATGATCCTTTCCGACGCAGCAATCAAAAAAGATGTTTTAGCCTATGCGCGTTTGAGCAATATTCCTGCGGTGAAAAATAAACAGGTATTTTCCATTCCGTGTGTTGCCCATGTTTGGGGCAACCGGACGACTGAGCAGCCTCTGACAATTTTGTGGACGATGAATAAGCTGTACCCAAAGATTATGACGACCGAAGCCTTAGCGAAAGAAATTTCGTACTTCTACAGCCACTTTTTCAAATCTAATCTGAGCGACGAGCAAATCAAGGAAATTATCGGTTCTTAATTATTTAGGTACTCTATGAACTCCACTACTTCCATAGGGGGACAATTGTGGGGCGCATTCCTTGAAGTTTACCAAACTTGTTGAAGCGAGGACCTTAAAAATTGGAAAATTGGAAAATCGGAGAGGAGATTAGAGATGTTTACTGATCTAGTGCAACAAAGCCTTACTGGGGAGATCACCACCGAACTGGCCCTGAAGATTCTAAATGCATCAGCGTTACCGGAAAACGCCATAAAATTATTTCAAGTTGCTTCAAGAATTCGGGACGAACAGTTGGGTAAGACGCTATGGTGGTCTGCTGGCATATCTGGAATATTTCCCTGCCAATTAGCCCCGCGGTGTGGATACTGTACTTTTTATACGGATAGTTTTTTCCCTACAGAGCATATTTTACAAGCTATTAAGGAAATTGAGGAATTAGGACTCCAGCAACTCCATTTGAGTGGAGGTACTAATCTCCAAGGGTACGATCGAGAAATACTAGACTTGGTTAAGAGTATTCGCAGCGTTTCGAATATAGCTTTAGAGGTTAATTTGGGTCCTTCACTAACTATGGACACGGTGAAAAAACTCAAGAGCCTTGGAGTTAGCAGTATAACCAGTTCTTTGGAAGTAAGTAATGAAGAGTTGTTTGAGAAAATGAAGCCCGGGGATAGTCTAGAGGCCCGCAAGAACCTGCTTGAGTTTTGTAAAAAAGAGGAAATGCCGGTACGTGGCATGATGTTACTTGGGTTGGGAGAAACCAACGAGGACAGAATCAAACATCTTTTCTATCTGCGGAAGTTTAAGGGTTTGTACCATTTGCGTTTTTCAAGATTTTATCCTTTCTCCGGAACAGAATGCCGAGATCTCCAGCGTTGTTCGCCGTGGGAGTTAGCTAGGACAGTTGCCGTCGCTCGATTGATCATGCCAAACGTTCAGTTAGGTTTGGCTGCAGGAAATGAGAGCGATGATATCCCCTTGTGGTATCTAGCAGGTGGGGGAAATCAGCTTTTAGGGGTCACTGCCTCAAGGAAAGCTCCTCGTATATCGGGTCAACGGGTAAAGCGTATTTCAGATGACCTATTTATTGTCGATAAACGTTCATTGTTGGAACACTATGTTAACGGGATGGGACGTAAAGTCGTGCACGAGTGCCCTAAGTACTAAGCTGTTGATTCGGTTGGAATTATTGACTTAAGGAAGGAATCTTGATTTTGGTCCATGGGCTACTGATGGGGCCGTGAAAACCGGTGGAAGCACAAGGTAATCTCCATGTCCCTATTGATTCGGCAGGATATGAGCAGGGTATGGAAGTAGAGATTGAACTCCTGTGTTCAGAGGAATTCATTAAAGCACAGTTATCAGAGGGCGCTAAGATCTAGTAGAGAACAATTTAGGAGGTAACTTCATGCTGAAAAAAGGATTATTTACAAAAGGGACCGTCTTGGGGTTCTCAATTCTGCTATTATTTACTCTGCTAGCCGGATGTAGTGGTACTGCGGTCACCCCTGCCAATACTACTCCTGTTCAAGTGCAGATTAAAGATATGGCGGGTCGGAAGGTAACTATCCCCAGTAATGTGAAGCGAATACTCGCCTTGCATCCAATTCCTTCCTACATTTTGTACAGATTAGCTCCTGACAAGGTGGTAAGTAAAGATACTGTGTTCGAGGCGAGATATTTGGGCAAAGATTTACTGAAGGTATACTCGGATGCGGATCGTGAAAAACTTAGTAAACTACCCACTACCGGTGTCTATTTCAAAGGGCTGGACCCTGAGCAACTATTGCAACTTAAACCAGATGTGATTATAACCATGACCAAAGATCCCAAAATCAATGACTTAGCAACAAAAGTAAACCTCCCGATAATGGCTGTATCTAAAGACACCATGGCAGACTATGCGGAGACCATGCAACTGATCGGCAAAATTGTAGACAATGAAACCGATGCTAATAAGCTGGCGGATTATTGGCAGAAGACCATTGACGAAGTGAAAAGTAAAGCGAGCAGCATACCAAGTGATAAGAGGGTGAAGGTGTTTTTCTCGGGTGCTAGCAGTGTTCTGACCACTCCCGGAGCCCAAACCATCATGGCCTCCATCGTCGAAATTGCCGGTGGAGACAACGTTGCTAAAGGACTGACTGGCAATCAAACGGATGAAAGTCTCTCTGTCTCGCTGGAGCAAATTCTGAAGTGGAACCCAGAAGTGATCATTGTGGGGACGCAAAAAAGCAAAGATCAAATAACGTCAGACAGCGCTTGGCAGGATATTACTGCAGTTAAAACCAACAAGGTTTACGTACAATCGCGTTATGCTAGCCTCGATGGTATAACAGCCCTGATGGGGTTAACTTGGTTGGAAGGTAGGCTCTATAGTAATGACTCGGAATTTAACACTTATTTTGAAAATAAAATGAAAGAATTTTATTCACTTTTCCAAAACTATCAAATTACTCCAGATCAGATTAAGGAGGTAGCGAAATAATTTTAAGATTTGAGGAAGCTTTATAATGAATAAATAATGTAAGGAGGAGTTTAGTCATGACCGATCAATTGATATCTATTCTGGAAAAAAGCAAAACCGAACTGATAAACCGCGAGGAAGCACTTTATATACTTCAGAACACAAAAGACGAGCAATCCGCCTCAAAACTGTTGGAAGCAGCTGTATACGTCCGGGAACATGAAGTGGGAAACGTGTTTAAGCTTGTCGGTGGGATTGCAAGCGTCCTGCCCTGTAATCTGAAACCGAACTGCATCTACTGCCCATATTGGCGCGACAGCAAAAAGAAACAGCTGGCAACCGAAGAGATTGTAAAGGCTGTGGGCTATATCAGGTCACACGGCATTAAGGATTTTCATCTCAGCGGTGGAACAACCCTGGGCAGTGAAGGGCTGGACGTGCTGTCTATCGTCGAAGCAATCCGCAAGGCAGGCTTTGACGACGTGGAGATTGATGTCAACTGCGGCGCTGCTATGTCTCTTGAGACGTTAAAAAAACTGAAATCACTTGGTGTCAAGAAAGTAGGCGCAGTATTTGAAACGCTCAATCCTGAGGTCTTTAGAAAAATGAAACCCGGTGACTCACTTGAGGCCAAGAAAAAGTTTGCAGGGTTAATTGGTAAGGCCGGCTTGGGATTGGGCACAGGCATTTTAGCGGGTCTTAGCCCCGAAGAAACTAAATACCAGGACTATGTCGACTTTTTGTTTGAGGTCAAGGGTTATCCACATTTAGTAAGCCTCTATGTCAGCAAGTTCTACCCATTTAACACAACCACGCTCAGAGAGCAACCGGCATGTCCGGATGAGGAGGCGAGCCGGGTTATTGCCTTGACGCGCTTAGTGCTCAGGACTATAAATATTACCGGCGCACAGGGATGGACGAAATCAAAATTGGTTTCTCCCTTTGAGGCAGGTGCCGGTAACACGGTAGGGGCTATCCATATTACCCGCACGCCGGACTATTTTGATGTTACTAAGCGGGGATCTGATTTTACTTATCTGGATAATATGGAATACCGGAATTCAATTGAGAAAATTAAACAGTTTTATGAAACTAAAGGCATTCAGTTGAGCACCTAATTTACGGACAGCAGTAGTCGGCCCTTTCAAATTTAGCTTTACAGCCCTGCTGTTTTCGGCGGGACATACCGGTTAAGTCCTTCCATGCAATTACAAGATTTAACCGGAATGTCCCTGCAAGGTAGACAGCAAGAAGCATCACTATTGCCAGGCTGCATTGGTAATGAGAGAATTCAAAAAAAACGGTTGAGTAAGGCAAAACCTGTATTAACAGGGGTCTTTCCTGCAAGTCTCTTATAATTGTAGAAGATGAGAGCATCGAAATCTTTATCAATGCTTTTTGTAATCAAGATCGTTTGATCATCGCAGGTGCAGGAACAGTTGGGCAACCGAGATTGTCTTGGATGTCCCTGCAATGATTTGTTCGTTCGGCCAAGAATGAATATCCCAAAGCCTTACACAATCTTGGTGTCTGGTATTCAATTGGAAAAGGTGTTGATAAAGATGCCGTCCAGACAGCGGTTTTTTTTGTTCCTGCAGCGAGGCAAAGTCATGCGCTAGCGCAATTTAAATTGGCAGTGGTGTATAAAAGGCTAGGTGTTCAGCAGGTGGATGAAGGTCCAAAAGAACCTTAATAGTTTTGCAAATTGATTTTTCGAATTAACCAGGGATAAAGTCGACTTGTGGATAGTGATCAGGAAATAAATGAGGAGAAAAGGAGATAAATAGATGAAATGTTATATCTGTGAAAGAAGCTGTACCCTTCAGGAAGGAAATACGGGGTCTTGTGGACTTTATCAAAACCAAGAAAATCAAATAATTGAGCTTTTCCCTAATAAGTACTTGACTGTTTGTCCCATTTCCCTGGAAACAATGCCTGTTTTACATTTTTATCCGAGGGGAAAATTCCTCCAGATTAGTACAACGGGATGCAATTTTAATTGTACTGGCTGCATTTCAGCCTTAATTGTCGAGGAAATGGGACCTGACAGTAAAGCCCTGCGAGAATTGCTTCCCCAACAGGTGGTGGATGAAGCAGTAAAGAATGACTGTCTAGGGGTTGCGTTTTTACTGAATGACCCCTTGGCATCGTTGCCAACCTTTCTTAAAGTAGCTGAACTTGCCAAAAAGCAAGGTCTATTGGTAGGCTGTTCCTCCAATGCCTATTTCACCGAAACCTCACTGGCTAAAATCAGCCATTATTTAGATTTCATTAATATAGGGGTTAAAGGATTGTCTGATTGCTCCTATCAAGATTGTGGAGGCAGTACGGTTGAGCCAGTTCTGAGAAACCTCAAAAACCTCCATACAAAAGGTGTTCATGTCGAAGTTTCTTGCATGGTGAAAAAAGATAATATGGGAGAAGTCGTGGATCTGGCCGAGATAATCGCGAAAATATCGCGAGAAATACCTTTGCAACTCATGCGTTTTATTCCTTTGGAAGGTGCTGACCCTTCCTTGGAACCCTCCATTCGTGAAGCAGAAGAACTGTATCTGAAGTTAAGGCAATCTCTTGATTATGTCTATCTTTTTAATTCACCCGGGACTGACTATCTCAATACATTCTGTCCTTGCTGCGGGGAGGTTATTTATAAAAGAGATTTTTACGGCCCTATGGGAGCAAAATTGACTTTTCCGGAGACGGGTTCAGGTCAAAAAAACATTTGCCCGCAATGCGATTGGGTTTTCAGCATTAAAGCACCTCCGGCAGAAACAAAGTACCAGGAAGGTGATTTTGAGGGAGGCTATCCCTTTACAAGGGCTCTGGAAATGGTGGAAGCAATCTTAATAACTATAGGAGTTACTGATATAAAAGAAGTAGTACAAGTATGGGAAGATCTACTGGGTAATAAGGGGTTGCAAAAATTACATCATGGCATTCAGAACTTCGAAACATACCTTGAGACAATCAGGTATTTCGGAAAATTAATCAAGAGGGAAAACAAGGCCGAAGAATTGATAGCTTATATGGAAGATAAAATTTCCTTGATTAAAGACGGCTGGCCAGCTCTTGAGAAGAAGCCCCGTGTCTATTATGCCATGGGAAAACCGCTATTTTGCCTTAAAGGAGAACGCCTCGAAAATCAGTTGGTTGAAGCCGCTGGGGGGATAAGTGTCAATAAAGAGCTAGAGTGTACTGGAAGGCCCGGTATGCAAATTTCCGTAGAACAATTGAATGCCCTCAACCCAGAAATTATATTTATTTCAGCTTTCTTATCTTCTTCCGTGGAAGATTTCTATGAGGAGTGTTGTAAGGTCGGTATAAATGTTGACGCTGTGAAAAACATGAGAATTTATAACCATCCTGCCCCGGGTTGGGATTTTGGCAGCCCTAGATGGATACTGGGACTGCTATATATAGCTGATATTATTCATCCAGAGATATATCATTTTAAGGTATTGGCAGAGGCAGAGAATTTTTATAAAGTGTTTTATAAGATTGATTTTTCACTATCGAATCTCAATCGGTCGTTTAGTAAGCCAAGCAGCAAGTGGAAGTGGCAGAACAATTGACTAGCAAGTCATTTTCAATAAACTTCATAAACCCTATCTCCGAGCCTAATCAACCTAAAGAGCGATCTATGGTTATAGGCCAGGGCTTTAAGCCCTCAGGGTATATCTGGAAACGGGTGTGCCTTCCCTTTTGAAAAGGAGGTGGCTAGGTCTGCTAGGCTTTTGTTTGGCATGGCTCCACTTTCTATTGGTGGAGCTTTTTTTGTTGGGGATCAAATTTTTTTAGAAGAGGGTGCAATAATGAAAATCAAAAAGTTAGGGGACATAAGTATCCCCGAAAAACATGGAGTAATTGAAGATCTTATATATTCCTATAAATCTTTTCAGCTTTTAAAAACGGCCATCGATTCAAGATTATTTGACTGGCTTGAGGAATTTGGGTTGAGTACACAAGAAGAAGTATCCAAAGTGGTCAACGTGCATGGCCTTTTTATGAAGGGATATCTCCAGACGCTTGTCGAATTGGGCTTTCTGGTACAATCAGGCAACCAGTATTCTAATTCCAGCATTGCGAGTAGCTTGTTAACACGTGATAAAGAGACTTACCAGGGAGAGTGGCTAAGCATAACTGCTAGTTTCGACTGTAACAATCTTTTTTCTCTTTTTCGTTCTGAAAATCCAGCAATGGAATTGTATCATGACAACGATTTTCCGAATACATTCAGGAACTGACCAAACGTCCGTTGACAGGTGAATTACAAGCGGTTACGCGCCATATTTTAAACTGGCACGGTTTTAATAAATGCCAAAAGATCTTAGACATAGGTGGTTCTTTTGGACTATTCAGTCTTGCTTTATGTCAAGAAAATGCGCATTTAGAAGCCTTAATTATTGAGGAACCCCAACGTGCCCCATATACTGAAAAGCTAATTAAGGATCAAGGCTTGAAAGACAGAGTGAAGGTGCAAGTTGGCTCAATACTAGAAATGGATCTGGAGTCTAATTACGATGTTATTCTCATGGCCCACAAGCTATATTCATATCACAGTCAACTATCGTCGATGTTCACCAAAATGTCTTGTTTACTAAAGCCTGGTGGACTGCTGGTTTCTAATCATTGGTTCTGTGGTCCGGCTTGTGAAGTTGAGACTAACGGTATTAAAGATCTGCAAAAGGCCATACATAGCCTAGGACACCCTATTTGTCATGTCGAAGAATTCGGTCTGTTTTTCAGTGAAACAGGATTTGAGCTGTTAAATATGGTTGATGTACCTAGCGCTTACGGTGTATCTAAGTTGCACCTAGGCCAAAAAGAAGGGTAGGGTGCGAATAGGTGGACTCATTAGATTTCATTTATAAAAACAAAAGCTACAATGCCCCGGTTGTATACAAAACCTTTGTCATATTAGAAGAAATTGCCAATTCAGACGACGAGCTGGGTATTAGTGAGCTATCCCGTAGGCTAAATATCCATAAGAGTACTGTTTTCGGGATTACCCAGGCCTTAACCGGAGTCGGGGCGCTCCACCAGAACACGGACAAAAAATTTAGGCTGGGTCCCGCCCTTGCCCGGTTGGGTTACCAGGTCAAGTTGGGGCTTGATTTAAGAACAATTACCCGCCCTTTTATGAATGAACTTTGCAAAAAATATCAGGAAACAATATTTTTGGGTACTTTTGACGAGCAGGGCATCACCGTTATCGAAAAGGTCGAAAGTCAAGTGGAATTTAAAATTACCGCTCAGGTGGGTGCAAGAATACCCTCATTTGCTGGGGCGACAGGAAAAGTTTTTCTGGCGGGATTACAGGAACTAGTAATTAGGGAAATCATTAATAAAGATACTTTGCCCCAGTTTACCGAAAATTCCATCACCAACGAAGATGATTATTTAAAAGAGTTGCTAATGGTACGTGAAAAAGGTTTTGCCACTGATTTTGAAGAGTACATAAGGGGCGTAAATGCCATCTGCGTCCCGCTCAATGGTCCCTTGGAACGACCGGTGGCTGCATTGTGGATGGTGGGTTTTAGCCACACCTTTAACGGAGCTAAGATAGGTGGGGCTGCAATGGATTTCATGCAAGTTGCTGTACGAATAAATGAAATACTCGGGAGCAAATCGTTGTCATTAAAAAAATACGGTGGGGAGTGCAGTTGATGCATTCGTCGCCGTCTTCTAAACAGGGATAAAGTCGGCTTGTGGATAGTGATCAGGAAATAAAAGAGGGAGGAAAGGAGATAAGTAAATGAAATGTTACATCTGTGAAAGAAGCTGTACCTTTTTGGAAGGAAATACAGGGGCTTGTGGACTCTATAAAAACCAAGGAGAACAAATAATTGAGCTTTTCCCCAATAAATACTTGACTGTTTGCCCAATTTCCATTGAAACAATGCCTATTTTACATTTTTACCCGAGAGGGAAATTCCTCCAGATTAGCACCACGGGCTGTAATTTTAATTGCAATGGCTGCATTTCCGCGTTAATTGTTAAGGAAATGGAACCTGACAGTAAAGCTCTGCGAGAATTGCTACCTCAACAGGTGGTGGATGAAGCTATAAAAAATGACTGTCTAGGTATTGCGTTTTTACTAAACTATCCCTTGGCATCGTTTCCAACCTTTCTGAAAGTGGCAAAAATCGCTAAAGAAAAGGGTTTATTAGTCGGCTGTTCCTCAAATGGATATTTTACTGAAGCTTCGCTGGCTAAAATCAGCGGCTATCTGGATTTCATTAATGTAGGCGTTAAAGGGTTATCCAATCGGGCTTATCAAAACTGTGGAGGCAGTACGGTTGAGCCGGTTTTGAGAAACATTAAAATGCTCCATGAAAATGGTGTCCATGTGGAGGTTTCTTGCATGCTGAAAAAGGATAATATGCTAGAAGTAGTGGATCTGGCCGAGATAATAGCACAAATATCACAGGATATTCCTTTACAGCTAATCCGTTTCATCCCTTTGGAAGGTGCTGATCCTTCCCTAGAAACCTCCATACGAGATGCAGAAGATCTATATTTGAGGTTAAGGAAATCGCCTAACTATATCTATCTTTTTAATTCACCGGGAACTGACCATCTCAATACCTTCTGTCCCCGTTGTGGGGAAGTGATTTATAAAAGAGATTTTTATGGTCCTATGGGAGCAAAATGGACTTTTGCAGAGACGGATTCAGGTCGAAAGAACATTTGCCCGCAATGCGATTGGGTTTTCAGCATTGAAGCACCTCCAGCAGATCGGGTTCTCATGTTATAGCATCACCGCCAGGCACGACGCTGTGATCCAGATTGATACGGGGCCGTCGGGCACGACCTTTTTCGTTCGGTTTAAGCCGCACTAGCTTATTTGGGAAGCTGTTATGCGTTAGAAAGATTGAACGATAATCTTAAGTCAGTTCGACAAATGATTACATACAAAGTATAATATTCTTGTAAAAGTACTAAATTTAGCGGACATAAGGAGGAAAAATGTTTAAGAAGAAAGTTATAATTATCGTAACCATTATGGTGTTAATGGCTTCTCTCGCTGGTTGCGCAAAAAAACCTGCAACTCCTACAACTCCTGCACCTCAAAGCAATACTGCAATAACACCGGAAGGTCATCCCGCTGAAACTCCGGCTCAGCCCGAGAGCAAAGTAAGTCAGACTGATGTAGAGACTAAAGTTATGGACTTGCTAAATAAAAAGTACCCTGGTGATTGGAAAGTTTCGGGAACGACTTTAAGTAAGGGATCTTATACTGAAAATGGCAATTATAAGATGGTAGATGACGTTGCCGCCTTGTTCCCAGATACCATGGGTGTATCCATTTTCGTGGGTGAAGAGAGAATCTCTTCCAGTGTCTTACAAGGTACCGAGAGGGTTCTAAAAGGATATGCCACCCCGCCGACGGTTGGCGAGGTCATGAAAAGTGGGACTACGACTAGTACCCTGAGCGGTGGGTTTCTGAAGGTCTATATTCCGTTTAAGGATAACAGTGGTAAGACAGTTGCAGTTTTGACGGTATCGGTACCGCAGGCATAAGTGATGACAAGTGGATAAATTACAAATATTCGAGAACAATAGAAGGACCGAGGCGTAGCCTCGGTTTTTACTATACTAGTTAGACCCCCATGCTGCTGCACGGCACCACTGACGAGTGAACTCGTTCAACTAAAGTTGAACATCGAGTCTTCGGTGAGGGACTCTACCCCCACCGAAGCAGAATAAGGTGTGCCACTCCCACTTGTAGAAGTGGGAGTCTTACGATTTGGATGAAAATAAGCTATTTATATAGTAGAAATTATTAACTGACTGTACCACTTCCCAGATTATTAGGTAGTAGTGAGAATATTCTAAAATGGCACAAATGTAGTAAAACAATCAGAAATGTAGCAACTTAAGGACAATAAAAAGATGTTAAGATGATAATTAAGGGGGGAACGAAGAGTGAGAGAAAAAAAGAGTTTCCTTGGCAAAATTGATCGTCCCATCTTCTCAATTTCCGCGATCATTATGGTTCTATTCGTTCTCTGGACAATATTTCAGACTAAAGAGGCGGGAGAAACGTTCAATGCGGTACAGATATTTATTACTAACAATTTTGGCTGGAGTTACTTAATCGGTGTGACTTTCTTTCTGTTTTTTACTTTTTTCATTGCATTAAGTAAATACGGCAATATCACCTTAGGCAAAGATGGTGAGAAGCCGGAGTATAGTACTTGGAGCTGGTTTGCTATGCTCTTTGCGGCCGGAATGGGAATTGGCCTTGTCTTCTGGGGAGTAGCTGAACCAATGACGCACTATACTACTCCTCCCTTCGGCCAACCCTCAACTATTGAATCGGCTCAAACCGCAATGCGCTACACATTTTTCCATTGGGGTTTGCATCCTTGGAGTGTTTTTTCCATTGTAGGCTTGTCTATGGCGTATTTTCAGTTCCGTAAAGGCTTACCTGCTTTAGTCAGTTCTTCTCTTTATCCGTTACTTGGGGAAAAAGGAATAAACGGCTGGATTGGTAAGTTAGTTGATATCCTGGCTGTATTCGCAACAATATTTGGCGTCGCTACATCCCTGGGATTAGGTGCCATGCAGATAGGGACTGGGTTAAATTACGCCTATGGCCTTCCCACCGGTACCACAACAACTGTTGTTATCATCGTAGTAATTACTGCATTATTTATTACATCTGCAGTAACCGGAATTGAACGAGGAATTAAGTTTCTTAGCAACGCTAATATGCTACTACTCTTTATAATCCTGGCTTTTATGCTAGTCATTGGGCCAACTCGGTTTATTCTTAACGGTTTTACCGAGACCATCGGGTCTTACTTTCAAAACATTATTCAAATGAGTTTTTGGTCAGATACCTTCGATACTAATCCCGGTTGGGTAGGGCGCTGGACCATTTTCTACTGGGCATGGTGGGTTGCCTGGGGTCCGTTTGTTGGGGCGTTCATTGCTCGAATTTCGAGAGGCCGTACAGTGAGAGAGTTTATATTGGGTGTGGTTCTTGCTCCTACGTTGATGAGCTTTATGTGGTTAGGAGTTATGGGCAACAGTGCACTTTATATTGATGTTTTTAAACATGGTGGAATTGCTGCCCAGGTGGCAAAAGACGCGAGTACGGCCGTTTTTGCCATGTTTCAGTACTATCCGATTAGTGGTGTTTTGACAATCTTGACTACCTTAATCATAGCGATCTTCTTTATCACTTCAGCGGACTCTGCAACTTTTGTTATGGCTATGTTCACTTCGGGCGGGGAATTAAATCCTAAAGCTGGGCTAAAGATTACCTGGGGTCTGATCGAGGGTGCGGTAGCTATTGCCTTGATGCTAGCTGGGGGACTGAGTGCACTACAAACTGCTTCCATTGCCTCTGCCTTTCCGTTCATGATAGTTATGTTTGCAATGGCTGTATCGATTATAAAAGCTTTCAGGGGAGAATTTAGTGAACTCGTTCAACTAAAGTTGAACATCGAGTCTTCGGTGGGGGACTCTACCCCCACCGAAGCAGAATAAGGTGTACCACTCCCACTTGTAGAAGTGGGAGTCTTACGATTTGGATTAAATAGTCATTGATCCACATTTAAGCCCCCCTACAAAAGTAGTGTGGGGTCTTTGTTTATGTTAGTTACAACCTTCTTAATTGTATAGTGAGGTTTAGAATGGACAATGTGAAAATTATTGCAAAAAACAAATAATTGAAATTTTCAATTTTGGCTCCAAATGTAGTAAAACGAGCATGACTGTAGTGTTAATCTGCAAGAACTATGGTGTTATGATAAATACAGAAAATATTAAGCAAAGAATCGTATCATGTCACCAACATATAGGGGGTGAAATTCACAAAATTAATGGATTGCACTAGTAGATAATGTAAAGTTTGTATTCTCTGATGTATTAGTAATTTGTTAAAGGGAATTCTAGATTTTTAATTTGAAAAGTCGCATTTGAAATGATGCAAATAGTTTCAATCAATATAAAATTTGGGGGAATTTAAAGTGTTAAAGTATACTTCTGAACAATATGTCTACGATATTAACGGAGTAAAGGTAGGCGGACAGCCAGGACAATACCCTACTGTGCTTATCGGCAGCATCTTCTATCGGGGTCATAAAATTGTTCAAGATGGAATGAAGGGAATTTTCGATGAAGTGGCAGCGAAAGCGCTCCTAGATCAAGAAGCCGAGCTGAGTGCGGAAACGGGTAATCCATTTATTCTGGACGTTTTAGGAGAATCGGTAGAGGCTTTAACCCGTTATGTTGAATTTGTTATGAAAAACTCTAAGGCTCCTTTTTTGTTGGACAGTATCAGTCCTGCTGTACGGATGGGTGCTTTGAAAGAACTTGGCAATGATCCAGAAGTACGCAAAAGACTAATCTATAACTCGATTGATGAGCATTATTCCGAGGAAGAGTTGGCCGCTATTAAAGAAAGCGGGGTTAAAACCGCCGTCATTTTAGCCTTTAGTAATAAAGCGTTAAAGCCCAAAGCTAGGATTAAACTCTTGACGGGGGATGGGGAGAAAGAAGGATTAATTGACGCTGCTAAAAGGGCGGGAATTGAACAGTTTCTTATTGATCCTGGTGTATTGGATGTTCCTAGTGCAAGCTGGACAAGTGAGGCTATCAATGTAGTCAATGAAGAGTTCGGTTATCCTGGAGGATGTGCTCCTTCTAATGCTGTTTACTTGTGGAAGAAAATGCGTTCCAAAGGAACTCCATTTTTCGAAGTGGCTGGGGCTGCCGTCTTTACCTATCCAGTAACTCAAGGTGCTAGTTTTATTCTTTACGGTCCGATGGTCAACGCTCCCTGGGTATATCGGGCAATTGCAACGACCGATGCCATGATGGCCTATAACAATAAACTGACCGGGGTCAAGTTAGGAACACCTGAGCATCCGTTAGTCAAGATTTTCTAAAAGAATTTTGCTGGAGTTTACTCGTGGATCAACTATCAAAAATTGTTAAGGGGTGTTAACGATGTTACCAAAATATGATGTCCTGACACAGGAACAAGTACAGATCATTCATGATGAATCCATCAAGATTCTTGAAGAGGTCGGTATGGATTTTGATTATGAACCAGCCTTAGAGGTCTTTAAGGCTCAAGGACAAAAGGTAGAAGGAAATCGGGTTCATTTTACAAGGGAATTTATCGAGGGAAAAGTTAAACTTGCACCTTCGGAGTTTACTCTCCATGCTCGTAATCCAGAACACAATTTAATCTGCGGTGGGGAAAACATCATCTATATGCCTGGTTATGGGGCTCCCTTTATTCAATTAGCAGACGGGACCCGTCGCAAAAGCACGATGCAGGACTATGATAACATTGTTAAATTAGCTGGAGCCAGCAAGAACATGCATATGACTGGGGGAACGGTGGCCGAGCCTCAAGATATTCCAGACGAAATTAGACATTTGAAAATGATCTATAGTTCCATTAAAAACTCAGATAAGTGTTTTATGGGCAGTGCTGAAGGTCGGGAACGCGCTGAAGATTCCATCGAAATGGTGTCCCTCCTTTTTGGGGGTAAAGAGGTCATTAAAGAAAAACCAGTGCTCATCTCCCTCATCAACTCGTTGACTCCCTTAAAATATGACGAAAGAATGTTAGGCGCCTTGATGGCTTATGCCGAAGCTGGACAAGCCGTGGTGATCGCTTCTCTGGTTATGGCCGGTTCTACCGGACCTGCAGCCTTGGTCGGTACTCTTGCACTGCAAAACGCAGAAGTTTTAGCAGGCATTGCCCTTGCCCAAAGTATTAATCCCGGCACACCCGTTGTTTATGGCTCAACCTCAGCCCTCAGTGATATGCGTAATGGGAGCCTCTCCATCGGAAGTCCAGAGTGTGCTCTGTTCATTTCGGCCAGTGCCCAAATTGCCCGCTTCTATGGGGTTCCCAGTCGGTCCGGTGGTGGTTTGAACGATTCCAAGATAGTCGATGCCCAAGCTGGGTATGAATCAATGATGACTTTGATGGCTGCTAGTGTAACTGGTATCAACTTTGTTCTTCATACGGCGGGGATTTTGCAATATTTCATGGCAATTTCTTATGAAAAGTTTATGATGGACGATGAAATGGCCGGGATGCTCTTGCATTACATGAAGGGATTCAACTTCGATGAGGACGGTTTAGCCTTTGAGGCGATTGCTAACGTAGGACCGGGCGGACACTTTCTCACGCAAAAGCATACCCGGAAGAATCATAAAAAAGAGTTCCGTACTCCGCAATTGAGTGATCGCTCTGCCTATGAAGCTTGGTCCAAGGAAAGCTTGGATACAAACCAAAGAGCCCATAAACAATGGCAAGAGGTTTTGGCTAATTATGTACCACCGGTTCTCGACGAAAGTATTGATCAAAAGCTGTTGGAATTCATCGCCAAACGTGCTGAATAGCAAGATTCGATATACTTTCCATAGTACTAGCAAATGTTCTAATCTTATTTAAAACTGGAGGAAGAGAAAATGAGTGAAGTAGTTTTTGCAGAATTAAAGCAAGCAATTATTGATGGTGATGAGGATATAGTAGAAGAACTTTCCCAGAAGGTTATTGCTGAATCCATCAACCCTGTTGATGCGGTACAACTTGGCCTGATCAAAGGAATTGAAGTTGTGGGAGAGTTATGGAAAGCTGGAGAAGTCTTTTTGCCGGATGTCATGATGTCAGCTGAGGCAATGAAAGTTGGGTTAGGTCTTCTGGAACCCGAAATTGCTAAATTAGGAATGAGCCAAGGAGAGGCTAAAGGCAAGATTGTCCTAGGAACTGTCGAAGGTGATATCCATGACATCGGCAAGAATATTACGGGCGCTATGTTTACGGCAGCAGGCTATAAGGTTTTTGATGTCGGCACAGATATTAAAGCGGAAGATTTTGTCTTAAAAGCCCAAGAAGTTGGTGCGGACATTATTGGCGCGAGTGCCCTTCTGACAACAACTATGAGTGCGCAGAAACAGATCATTGATTATTTAGCAGAGCATAATCTTAGGGATCAGTTCAAAGTATTCATTGGCGGCGGCCCCACTAGCCAAGCTTATGCGGATGAAATCGGAGCTGACGGATGGGCGGAATCAGCTGACGAAGCAGTCGCACTTGCCGACCGTATGCTTGCTAAATAGTTTTCACTCTGGACAATATAAAAGAAGATGCTCAAAGAAGAACTCATAGGGACATGAACTATAACGTGTTTAAATAATCCCTATGAGTTCTTTATAGTAATAGCCAGTAATAGAGGTGGACCCAAAGATTCTCAAGACTGGTTACACTCCACATACCAGGATTAAGAATACGATCTAATTATTATCTAAATCGTAAGGCTCCCACTTCTACAAGTGGGAGTGGTACACCTTGTTCTGCTTCGGTGGGGGTAGAGTCCCCCACCGAAGACTCGATGTTCAACTTAAGTTGAACGAGTTCACTAAGCATCGATTATAAGAGGGGAGTAATACTATTATGAGAAATAGTGGGAACTCAGCAAACCGAACTGTTATGTATATTTCTTCAATTATTATTTCTTTGTTTGTAATTTTCGGAATGTTCTTACCTAAGCAAATGGGCAAAATCGCTAATGACTCATTTGCCTTTTTAACGACGGATTTTGGATGGCTATATCTGTTAGCGGTCGCTTTTTTCACAGTCTTCATATACGGGATCGCGTTTAGCCGTTTTGGCCAAATCAAGCTGGGGAAAGACGACGACCAGCCTGAGTTTAGTAACTTCCAGTGGTTCTCGATGCTGTTCGGAGGAGGCATGGGGATTGGCCTAGTATTCTGGTCGGTCGCTGAGCCTATGATGCATTATCTGACCCCGCCGATGGGCACAGGCGCAACCCCCGAGGCAATGCGAACGGCAATGCGAATCGTTTTCTTTCATTGGGGTATCCACCCTTGGGTAATTTTCGCCATTTGTGGCTTGGCTCTGGCCTACTTCCAATTCCGAAAGGGTCTGCCCTTCTTAGTCAGTTCCGCTTTCTATCCGCTGATTGGGGACCGGATTTACGGACCGATCGGTAAAGCCATTGACATCTTATCAGTGTTTGCCACAGTCTTCGGTGTAGCCACTAGCTTGGGTCTCGGCTCAAGTCAGATAGCTACAGGCTTGCAATATATCTGGGGAATTCAGGCGACGCCCGTGACTATCTCGATTGTCATCGCAGCTATGACACTACTCTTCACTCTAGCCACGATCTCCGGTCTGCATAAGGCTATGCAGTTTGCTGCCGATATCAAAGTATGGCTTTCAATCGGTTTCATGGTGTTTATCTTCTTGTTCGGTGGTATGGTTCTAATCCTGAATAACTTCACAGATACTCTGGGAGCCTATTTTCAAAACTTTATCGGACAAACCCTATGGATGGGCAATATGGACTGGATAAAGGGCTGGACCGTGTTCTACTGGGCATGGTGGATTGCCTGGGCTCCGTTTGTCGGACAATTTGTAGCCCGTGTCTCTAAGGGTCGTACCATCCGCCAATTTGTGTTGGCAGTAACGTTGCTCCCTTCTGGATTTTCGATGATTTGGCTATCGATTTATGGCGGTGCGGCTTTCAACCTCGATAAGCTTGCCAATGGAGCTATTCAGGCTGCTGTAAAAGCGGACTATACAACTGCTTTTTTTGCGACACTGCAACAGTTGCCTTTGTATTCAATCACTGCTCCCTTAGCAATTATCCTTATCGTTGCCTCGTTTGTAGGGGCTGCAAATTCGGCAACCTATGTACTGGCCATGTTGACTTCCAACGGTGACATGAACCCTGACAAGAAATTGCGTAGCTTCTGGGGTATCATGCAAGGTGCTTTCACGATTATCCTAATCCTAGTCGGTGGTGGTACTGCAGCCTTGTCGGTACTACAGACGGTTTCAATTGTTGCGGCATTCCCCTTTATGTTAATCATGATAGCTATGTGCTATAGTATATATAAAGTTCTTGGGCAGGAGAAGCTTTCAGGCGAAAAGTAGAGAATCCATAACTTATTAGAAGTTGGGACATTCTAAAAAACAAATTTATAGAACACCTAGGTTTGTGGAGGCCTAGGTGTTCTTTCTCGATCGACAGTGTGAAATGGTGACCATACTCCCAAACTCTCAAAACGATGAAGCTGAGCAGATCTATCAAAGTAAGAAGGCCTTTTTTCCGGAAAGTTAAAAAACTTAATCAGTACCCAAACGTGAATTCCAGTGCTGTGAAAGAGGATGATACAGTTGAGAATAAAGTTAATTGGTTGTCAGTCGACTATGAATGAAATTCAAGCCCAAGGACTTAACCAGGGGATGGATTGTGAATTCTTGGATTACAGCTTTCACGCTCGACCGGATAAGTTACACACTAAAATCCAGGAGATAATCAATAAAAGCCAGGATTATGATTTGATCATCCTGACTTACGGACGGTGTTCTAATTCAACGCTTGGTTTGATATCACCAGGCGTGCCACTTTTATTTCCAGCGACCCACGATTGTATCGGTCTTATGTTGGGGTCGACAGCTCGGCATATGCAATTGTTTAAGGAGAATTCCCTTACGTATTATTTTAGTCAGGGATGGTTGGACTATGGGCGTACTCCCTTGGCAGAATACTACGAATATGAAGCAAGATATGGGGAAAAGAAAGCGCGTCAATTAATCAAAACCTTGTATGGAAATTATCAAAAAGCAATCTTTATTATTACTCCAGGGATAAATGATCTTGATCTTGAACGATACAGACAGAAGGTTAGGGAAATTGCGGACTTTTTTGGCTGGGAAGTCGGAGAAATCGAGGGGGATATAAGCCTCCTCAACTCGGTTGTCAAAGGAATCAAGGCTCCGGAATCTATTTATGTCGAAGCAGGGCAAGTCATTACTTTGGATACGTTAGCAGGAGGACAGCATGAAAATAACGATTACCCCAAATCGAGTCGTTGAGGGCTTAGAGGTCGACTCCAAATGGAGGTCCTATCAGAAGTTCTCTAGGAGCTGTTCCGTTTGCTAGTTAATAATTTGCTTAGATTTTCCTTTAAAAAATCTCGAAATTGGAAGGCATCTTCAAACGTGTAATCTGCGCCTATTTCCTTGGCAAAGGCATCAGTTATCGGTGCTCCCCCAACGATTACTTTAACATCTTTACGTAAGCCCTGAACTTCTAATTCAACTATCACGTCTTTCATAACAGACATAGTAGTGGTTAATAAGGCCGAGATCATTAAAATATCAGGTTTTTCCTTGCGAACTGCACGGGCGAATTTTTTTGGAGTAACATTAACGCCAAGATCTATTATTCGGGCACCGGCAGACATAGCCATGGCCTTAACAATACTGAGGCCGATATCGTGTAAATCGCCGGCAACTGTACCCAAGATTATCTTGCCAAGCCCCTTTTTAGTGGGTGCAGTTAAGATCGGCTCAATTACGGATAGCCCTGCATGCATTGAATGGGTAGCCATCAGGACCTCCGGAACATTCACCTTTTCCTTACGGTATTTTTCAGCTACAATGTTTATTCCCGTAATGAGTCCTTTTTCCAGGATAGAAGTAGCGGAAAATCCCTGTGCTAAAGCTTGTTTGGTTAATTCTAGGGTTTCCTCGGATTCACCTTCTGCAATCGAATGAATAATATCGTCAAATATCAATTTAATCGCCCCTAAAATAAGCTATTTTTATAGATTAAAGGTGTTACCCCAATATATTTTCGGAATATTTCGGCGAAATAACTTTGGCTCTTAAAGCCTATTGCTTTAGAAACTTGTTCAACACTGAACTCCGGCTTCTTCATCAGCTCTACTGCTTTTTCAACACGGACTCTAGTCAGGTAATCGTTAAAGGTACAATCTAATTCTAAGCGGAATAAACGAGATAGGTGAGACGGGCTGATAAAAAGATGATCGGCTGTTGCTTTAAGGGTTAGTGGTTTATGATAATTTTCCATAATAAAGTTTCGGGCGTTATTAACTAAACTTAGATGCTTCTTGTCTGCAAGTTTAAAAATCCCATCGAGGAATTCTGCTATGATTTTATGGACTTTGAAAAAGAATTCTTCAATACGTTCAATACTATTAACCTCATTATTAAAACCTTGAAGTTTGACCATGACTTGCTCTGGATCAGCTCCCCCTTCAACGGCTGCCCTTGAGGACAGGGAAGCCAATTCAAGTACCCGTATTTTAATAGTTGCTTTATCACCGGCGGTCTTAGTTAAAAGGTCAGTTAATAAGCTCTCCAAAGTACTTTCGGCCCTAGTTTTATCACCAAGCCGTATATAACTTAGAAAACGCCTTTCTTTCTTCAAATAGGTTCTGTAATCTGCAAACTCTGTAATGGTTTGCTTTTTTCTATTTTCTAGATCAAGCTTTATTTGAAGTCTTTGTAGATGATAGGCATTTTCCTCCTCTAGAGTATGAATGTTTCTTTTTACCAAATGATTAACCACAACAAAAAGCATATCGGCTGCAGCTTGAGACTGCTCAGGTGAGGTAATGGAAAGACTTTTAATCTTTTGTTGCAAGGTTTCGAAATCTAGATTAGAATTACTCTTTTTTAACTGCCGAAGAAAGAATTCATCGGGTTTCCACAATAATACTTGTCCACAAATAATACTACCTAAAAATACATTATCAACGATTATGGGGACGGCCCAGATTACTAGTCCGGCATGGCAACGGAAGAAATAGGGCTCATTCCATTTGGCTGCTTCTAAAGTCGCTTCTTTATAAGAATCTAAACACTTCTTTTCTCCTTTACTATGACTACGGATAAACTGACAAAAATCGCTTCTACATTTATTCCCCAAGATAGCTTGAGTTTCCCCTTTTTTATTAACGGCTTCAATGCGTAAACCCGTTGCCTTGGAGAAGCTACCAAGGATTTCCTCTAAATATTTAGGATCAAGAAAACTTTCAATATTTCTTTTAGACATTGTATTCCCGCTCCATTATTCTAGTTTAATCATCTAAAAGGAAGGGTTTTAACTTTGAACGAATCAAACAGCTACCTGCAATATTTCGCCGTAAAACTCCCAATACCTCTAAAATATGTCGTAAACAGACAAAATATCTATATTTACGCTTAATTCTGTATTATGTTAGCATGAATAAGCTCAATACTTGAAGTGGTAGGAGCTTGATATAAGGTTGATAAATAAAACAACGTAACGGTAGATTTACCATTACGTTGTTTCTTATACTAGTTAATGTCCTATGCAGTTTCCGCATTGTTAAATAGTAGGATTTGCTCGGTACTCGGATGGGGTAATACCTTCGTGCTTTTTGAAGATCGCTGAAAAATAGCTGCTGGAATTAAAACCTGTAGCAATGGCAATTTCGTCAATAGTTTTAGTTGACATACGCAATTGTTGTTTGGCTTTTTTAAGCCGTACTTGGGTCAGATATTCTGTAAAACCGACACCCGTTTTCTCGTTAAATATACGGCTGAGATAAGCCGGACTAAGGTGAACATGTGTCGCCACCAAATTAAGTGAAATATTATTGGCATAGTTTAATTCGATGTAGTCCATGGCTTTTCGTACCAGGACTTGGATTTGATTAAGCTGTTGATTTGAACCTAATAAACCGATACATCTTTCTAACATAATCTCCCCCCAAGACCTAATACCCTCAAGGGAAGATATGTGGGATAAATCCTGAGCTAGGTCATTTTCAATTAAAGTTAGCTTGGCGGGATCAGCACCCGCAGATAAGGCAGCCTGTACAACAATGACCATTAGTCGTAAGCCAAAAGAATTTAGTATAGTGGTTATAGGAGTGTGCTTTGTTGTTGCAAGAAGTTCAAGGAGCAACGATAATTGTCGCTTTCCCTCCTTGAGATTTCCCGTTTTAACTTGCTCCTCAAGTCCGGTTAAATCCAGGGCAGGGCTGGGTTGAAACTTTTTGAGGGAAAGTCGGTCCAAAGCTTGTTTAACTGCCTCGATTAGTTCTTGTGGCTGAATTGGTTTGAGTAAATAATCTGTGGCTTGAGCTTTAATGGCCTGCTGAGAATAGGAAAATTTACCATAGGCGGTTAAAATGATGACCTCTGTGGCAGGGTAACGTGCCTTAATTTGTCTGGTTGCTTCTATTCCATCGATACCGGGCATTTTGATATCCATGATAATCAAATCAGGGTGTGTTAGATGAACTATTTCTAAGGCTTCTCGCCCGCTAGCAGCTTCTCCTAAAATTGTGATAGGAAGGTCGGAATTTTGTAAGGTTAACCATAAAATCTTGCGCTCTAATTCCTCATCATCAACCAGTAATACTTTATACATCCTATTACCATCCTCAAGCTTAGTAAATTCAGATAGAGTTTAGTTAATTATACATTTTTAACAAACTTATGTATTACAAAAATCTTATACTTAAGGTAAAAATATTAATAAGTTGCTTAAATAAATCTGACAATATTTTGGGATAATTGCACATTATTCTATCTGGAATAAGGAATTGATTGTGAGATGATAAAGGTATAAAACAGCTTCCAATTAAAAGGAAAGTTACACCCCATTAATATGATACGAGGAGGAATGGACATGGAATTTACAGGATTGACCATTGGCGTACCTAAGGAAATTATGCATGGTGAGCGGAGGGTAGCGGCGATTCCAGAAACAGTCAAAAAAATGGTGGATGGCGGGGCGAAAGTGATCATTGAGACCGGCGCCGGCGAAGAATCATTCTTTGAAGATTCCTTATACCAGGTGGCTGGGGCCACTTTGGTGGACGATGTGGAAAAGATTTATGCCGTTGCAGATATTGTTTTAAAAGTCAAAGAGCCTCAGTTTAACGAAGCAAAAAATAAACACGAAGTCCAGATGATGAAAAAAGATCAGGTTTTGGTGACGTTCATTCATCCGGCTTCCCCGGTCAACCATCAAATGGTTCGGGATCTGGCAAAGTGCGGGGTAACCGGACTGACACTGGACGGAATTCCTCGGATTTCCCGGGCCCAGTCTATGGATGCCCTAACCTCCATGAGCGCTGTGGCAGGCTATAAAGCAGTGCTCATGGCTGCTGATCGTCTTTCCAAATTTATGCCCATGATCGGCACTGCCGTGGGGATGATCAAGCCTGCTAACGTTTTGGTTATCGGCGCCGGAGTAGCCGGATTGCAGGCCATCGCTACCGCCAAACGATTAGGGGCAGTGGTTCATGTCGCCGACATTCGTCCGGACGCCAGAGAGCAGGCCAAAAGCCTGGGCGCAAAAATTGTTGATCTGGGCATTCCCGATGAATTGGCTGTCGGATCTGGGGGTTATGCATTAAAACTTTCTGATGAGTGGCTGGACAAAGAGCGATTAGCCCTCAAAGAAATCGTCTCTAAATCTGATATCGTTATCCTGTGTGCCTTGATCCCCAGCCGTCTAGCCCCGATCATCTTAACCGATGAGATGGTCAAATCCATGCCAGCCGGATCAGCTGTGGTGGATATCTCCATTGATCAGGGCGGCAACTGCCAGGCCACATCCCCGGGAATAGTCACGGAAAAATATCAGGTCAGCATAGACGGGACAAAAAACATCCCTGGTATGGTCCCGACCAGCTCAACCTGGATGTTCGCCAACAACATCTATAATTATCTACTCAACCTGGTCAAGGAGGGCCGGGTGGAGGTCAACCTGGACGACGAAATCATTGCTTCCTCCCTAGTGACCAAAGACGGGCAAATTGTCCATGCCGGGGCCTTGGAGACAATGAGCGTTGCTTAGGGGGAAAGGAGAACCGGAAGATGAATGCCTTATTATTGGTTGTGCTTTTTATTACAGCTACCCTGGCTGGTTATAAGGTGATCAGCAATGTACCCAGTTTGTTGCATACGCCTTTAATGTCTGGGATGAATGCCCTTTCTGGGGTCACCGTTTTGGGGGCCCTGGTGGCGACAGCATTTGCTGTCGCCACCAGCAACCAGTGGATGGGGGCCATGGCTATTGTTTTGGCGATGATCAATACCGTCGGCGGTTTTTATGTCACCCACCGGATGTTGAAAATGTTTAGGACAAGGGGATGAAATGATGAGTATGACAGCCTATTATCTTATTTCTACAGTTTTGGCTCTCTTCATTCTCTTTGATTTATTCCTAATGAGTTCGCCCAAGACCGCGGTGCGTGGCAATTATGTCGGTGCGACTGCCATCCTAGCCGCAATTATTGTGACACTTTTCTATTATCAAATTGTTACTGTTAAGGTCATTTGGATTTGTATCGTTATTGGTATCTTGATCGGTTCATATCTGGGTTCCAAAGTAAAAATGATTCAAATGCCGGAGATGGTGGCATTTTTACACGGCTTGGGCGGAGCAGCAGCCGTTTTCTTGTCGATCACTGTCCTGCTTAATTCCACAAGCATCACCACCTTCAGCATTGTCACCGGAACACTGGCCTTGGCCGTGGGCGGACTGACCTTCAGCGGCAGCATGATCGCGGCATCAAAACTGCATCAGATTATTTCCTCCAAGCCGGTGGTTTTCCCAGGACACAGCATGATCAGTACTATAACTGTGGTGGTGCTGGTTGTTCTGGTTGGCCTATCTGGTTTTGTTTCCGGCAATTTGTTCTGGTTGGTGGCGATTTGTCTGGCAGTGTCGGTATTTTTTGGTTATTGGTTTACCATCCGGGTGGGTGGGGCAGATATGCCGATTACCATTTCCCTGCTGAATTCATGTTCCGGGGTTACTGGAGCGATGGTCGGTCTGGCTACTTACGATCCAATGCTGGTAGCGGTTGGCGGGATTGTCGCTTCCGCCGGTCTGCTCCTGACCCAGATTATGTGCAAGGGGATGAACCGCAGTTTGCTGCAGGTGTTGAGTGGGAAAACCATGGTGACCTGCAACGGCGGCGGAAAAAAAGATCTGCCTTACAAAATTGCTCAGGCGGTCTCTGCCAAAGCAGCAACTGCCGAGCAGGTTAAAAAAACAGCTAAGGAAATGCTGGCTGATGCTAAAACGGTGATTATTATTCCCGGATACGGCATGGCCTTGGCTCAGGCTCAGGCGGAAATCAAACAGCTGGCAGACATCCTGGAAAAAATGAATAAAAAAGTAAATTTCGCTATTCACCCAGTGGCTGGCCGGATGCCGGGACATATGAATGTGCTCTTGGCCGAAGTAGATGTGGACTATGACAAATTATATGAGATGGAGCAGATCAATCCTCTATTACCGGAAGCAGATTTGGTCTTGATCGTCGGAGCCAATGATGTGGTCAATCCGGCCGCCAATACCGCGGAAGGGACACCCATTTACGGCATGCCCATTCTCAACGCTTACCAAGCTAAAAATATAATCATCTGTAACTTCGATCTCAAGCCCGGATACGCAGGGGTGGATAATCCACTTTACAGTCTAAAAAATGTGCTGATGCTTCTGGGTGATGCCAAATCAACCGTGGCTGATCTGCTGCGCATCGCCCGAAACCTGTAATAACTGTCGTAGAAATTGCAACTTCATAGTAAAGAACAGGATTAAAAAGCAGTCCTTTTAATTTTGAGAGGGCAATTCGTGAATTGCCCCTACGATGTTATTCCTGCTGGGGTACTAAGAGACTAACGGTTGTAAGCCTATGTTCAGGTAACAGCTTAACTCCGAATTCCTTGCCAAATTGAAGTTGCAGGCGTTTATGAACATTGCGCAGACCAATTCCTGCAATAATCTGATGATCCCGGCTCAAATCGATAGTAGCATAATGATGGGGTATGCCCACTCCATCATCTATGACAGAGATTTCCACATGGTTGCTCACTTTTTTACCCGTAATCCAGAGGTGACCAATACCCTCTTTGGGTTCCAATCCGTGGATACAGGCATTTTCTACCAATGGTTGTAAACTCAAAAAAGGAATCTGCAAATTCTTAAGGTCTTCTGGAACTTCTATGGATACTTCCAGCCGCTTTCCAAACCTGTTTTTTTGGATAAGAAGATAGCTTTCAACATAATGAAGCTCTTCCAGCAAGGAAACCAGTTCTTCTGGCTGATCTATATTATGCCTTAGTAAATTGGATATAGCGAAAAGAGTATTTAATCCTTTTTCATTTTCACCAAGAGTTACCAAACTGATGATGGTGTTTAGGGTGTTGAATAAAAAGTGGGGTTTAATTTGAGCCTGTAGATTTTTTAACTCCGCCTTATGTAAGGTATGCTCAAGCTCTACGATAATTCGTGCATCCTCCGCAGCTTTGAGTTTCTCTTTGCTTAAGGTTTCTTGTATCTTAGCCCGATAGATCAGCTCGACAATATAACTTACCACAAATTGGATAAGTCCACCTGCAGCTTGGCATTTCTCCATGCTAATTACCTGGATTTCCTGAAAAGTTTGGGTCAAGTGTTCGGGATCAAGGCCCAAGTCGTTAGTAGCATGGAGCATAGTCTCGATATCTTGACTTTTTGATTTCTCGAGCTGCATCTGACCGCAAGTAATGGACCCATAGAACTGATCATCCACTATGATTGGTACGGACATTAGCATGACTCCGGCATGGCATTTGCCCATACATGAGTTGCCTTGCTCCACTGTATTAAAACCTAGTTGAGCATTGGAATTAATACATCGCTTTAGACCAGCCTCTTTAGAGCGGATGCTACGGCAAAATCCATAAAAGTAATCATGCTGAACCACAGGAAACCCCAGGGCATCATTAATATCAATAGTGATATCGGTGGCCTTAGTGAAAGTTTCAATGATTCGAACCAGCTTGTCTTCTTCAATTAGTTGAAATAGACTCTTTGGTTTATGATCCATACAATTCTCTCCTGTACTATGCTTAAACTCTTTTTTTTAGATTTACATGCAAACAGATAGATCAAGTGTCGATCAACTAATCATATACGACTGAGAAATGAGTATATCTTTCTGATCTGATTATAGACTTAACTCGTTACTCTTTGCTAGCCCAATTTATGTCAATTATAAAAGACATCATGCCACAGTTAATCTGATAAGGGAAAAGATTAGGCTGTTGGTAGTCTCTGGAAGGCCTATAAAACTGTTGCGAATAAGGCATACATGTTGCATTAGATACGTTAAGAAAATGGTCAAAACCCCGTTACGGTACAGATTTACCGTTACGGGGTTTCTTTACTAGCCATATAGTAGAATCTTCAAGTCTAATGCGGAAAAGGGACACAACTGTTGATGTAAAAGCTATTCTTTAAGACAGGAATGTCCCCAACTAAGTTACCGGATTTCATTATTCTGAGCTGGCTTGCTAATCTCAATTAACTTAACGATTCCCCAAGCTATGATCGCATAGACAATCATAGCAATAATGGTAGTTGGCTCTAAGACTGACTGTGCCTCAATTCCTTTAGTAACCGCCGATCGGAAAATTCCAGTGAAGGGGCTTAAGAATGCTTGAGATACAGAATAGATGAACGATACAAAAAGGCTTTGAGGATTGGCCCCTAATAGCTTAAAAATTAAGCGAAAGGCAAATAGAACTTCTAATACACCTAAGATATAATAAACGATTTTTCTAGCTTGAAGATTTCTGGGGTCAGGGTTAGCAACGGTACTTTCGTTCATTTATTATCCCTCCTTTTAAGGTTAACATCTTATTATCTTTCCATATTTCATAGTAACTATAACAAACACGATGCCTAATGTGAAAATCAGTCTCAACTATTTAGCTAATAGTTGAGTAGATAGTGAAAGAAACAATTAAGTTTATATTGCAGGTACATATTTAGCATTGTAGATGAGCAAACTTTTTATAGTAATAATAAAAGGGGGATCGGTAATGACTGAAACCATTCTTGAGAAGACAGAAGGCCGGGTAAGTTATCATGACTCTGTTGAAGAGATGTTAGTACGAATCCGAGAAGATGGTATGTCGAATTCATTTGATCGATGGACTCAACAGGAGAAGATACGTTGTAAATTTTGTCTTCAAGGCCTAACCTGTCAACAATGTGCCCAAGGGCCCTGCCGAATCAGTGAGAAGGGCGGACAGGATAAAGGAGTCTGTGGAATCGGCCCCGATGCCATGGCTATGCGAAAGTTGCTTCTGCAAAATATCATGGGAGCAGGAACCTATAGCCATCATGCTTATGAAGCTTTCAGAACTTTACGGGCAACAGCAGAAGGGAAAACTCCGTTTAAAATTACCGATAGCAATAAACTTAAATGGATGTGTGAAAAGCTTGGACTCAATACGAATCAGGATACTAACCAGATGGCCATACAATTAGCCGATCTTCTTAATGCACAGATGAATATTGGATCTGAAGAGCCTAACCTTATGGTTGAAGCATTTGCTCCGAAGAAACGGAAAAAAGTCTGGAAGGATTTAAATATTTACCCAGCCGGTGCCGTTCATGAAGAGCAAAATTGTGTTGCTAGTTGCTTGACTAATGTCGATGGAGATTATGTTTCTTTGGCGCTTAAAGCATTGCGCTTGGGGCTTTCAACCATCTATAATGCCCAAATTGGACTGGAAATGACCCAAGATATTTTGTTCGGTACGCCCACACCTCATGAAGTCAACGTCGATTTAGGAATTATGGACCCTGAGTATGTTAACATCGTGTTTAATGGTCATCAACCTTGGCCAGGGGTCGCAACCATTCAAAAGGCCAAAACGAAGGAAGTTCAAGATCGGGCAAAAGCGGCTGGAGCTAAAGGGCTTAGAGTGGTTGGTTCGATTGAAACAGGACAGGAATTGATTCAAAGATTTGGAATGGATGAAGTCTTTGTCGGTTTAATGGGGAATTGGCTCAGCATAGAGCCCCTGCTGGCAACTGGGACAGTGGATGTCCTAGCCATGGATGAAAACTGTTCGCCTCCAGCGATCGATATGTATGCTGAGAAATATCAAATAACCTTGGTAAGCGTCAGTACGATTATCGGGGTCCCGGGTCTCCAACATAAGTATGCCTATCAACCGGCTGAAGTTGATGCAATAGCTGATCAACTCATCAATTTGAGTATTGAAAACTTTAATAAGCGTAAAGGGAAAATCACTGCTAAAGTCCCTAAAATCACTCAAAAAGCCATTGCAGGATTTTCCACCGAAGCTGTACTCGGGGCACTTGGTGGCAAACTAGATCCACTTGTTGATGTCATCGCTGCAGGAAAGATTAAAGGTGTTGTCGCCTTAGTGAGTTGTTCAACGATTAGAAACGGTCCTCAAGATTGGAACACTGTGAATCTCGCTAAAGAACTCATCAAGAAGGATATTTTAGTGGTGTCCGCTGGCTGCGGTAACCACGCTTTAGAGGTGGCGGGACTTTGTAACATGGATGCCGTGAAAATGGCGGGTAAGGGCCTAGGTGAAATATGCGGTGCCTTAAAAATTCCACCTGTCTTGAGTTTCGGAACCTGCACGGATACTGGGAGAATCTCGATGCTTGTCACGGCCTTGGCAGACCATTTGGATGTCGACGTACCTCAATTACCTATTGCAGTGACTGCTCCGGAATGGATGGAGCAAAAAGCAACGATTGATGGAGTATTTGCTGTAGCCTACGGAGCATACACTCATCTATCCCCTACCCCCTTTGTGACGGGAGCACCTCAACTCGTTAAATTACTGACCCAAGATGTGGAAGGGTTAACTGGAGGGAAGGTTGCCCTCGGTGATGATCCCGTCGAAGTGGCTAATAACATCGAAGCACATATTATAGCCAAGAGAAAAGGCTTGGGATTAAGTGTTAACCAAGCTGCAAGATAAGGTTTAGGCTGTAAAATCCGGAATCAATCTATAGTTGAGGAAGCACAAGGAAGAGTTAACAGGTAAATAATTGAAAGCTACCGATAGTACCTAGGAAGTGTACCGGTAGCTTTCTTTTGGGTTGATCCATTTGACAAAACAAATTTATGATTATAGTATTTATATACCTGTATATATAACATTAGATTAACCGTTGGCAAATATTAACAAAACCCTAATATGGTTTGGTGGAGGAATGAGAATGAGTGACTTAAGCAAAACGAAGGAATCGTTAATCGGTTATGTAGAACAGTTAGACGAAGAGAATTCAATAAAATTGGCCAAGGAAGCCTTAAACGAAGGGATTGACCCTCTATATCTGCTCGATTTGATGAATGAAGGTATGAAAAGGGTAGGAAAACTTTATGACTGTAAAGACTATTATATTGCAGACTTGATTATGGCGGGACTGATTTTTAGGCAAGTATTGGAACTGGAAGAAATGGCCAACTTTTTCCATGGGACGTACAATAAAAAAACCGGAAAAGTTGTTATCGGAACTGTCAAAGGAGATATTCACGACATTGGAAAAGACATTTTTAGGTATATGCTAGAGGCATACGGTTTTGATGTGATTGATCTTGGGGTAGATGTGTCGAGAGAAATCTTTGTAAAAAATGTCGAGAAACATAATCCGGATATTTTGGCTCTCAGCGGTGTATTAACGAGCACGGTAGATGAAATGAAAGAAGTCGTAGATTCTTTAATGGAAGCAAACCTTAGGGAAAAGGTAAAGATCATTATCGGTGCTAACCATCTTACACAAGACGCGTTCAGATTTATTGGTGCAGATGGCTTTGCCACAGATGCTTCGGAAGGGGCCAAATTGTGTAGAGAATGGATGAATGTTGATGATGGGCAAGGAGTAGAAGGTAATGGCTGATCCGGTTTATATCCAAATTGTTGAAGATATCAAGAAAAAAGTAAACAGCGCAGAGTTAAAACCTGGTGATACCGTACCGCCCGAAACCGCACTTTGTAAAGAATATGGCGTTAGCCGAATGACGGTTAGAAAAGGTCTGGCTATTTTGGCGAATGAAGGATACATCTTTTCTGTTCCCGGTAAAGGGAGCTACGTTCAAAAACCTGAAGTTAATAAATATTCATTACATTATGATGAAATGAATAATCCGATTAACAGTGTTGATAAAGCAAGATTGTTGGAAGTAACGATAATTATGCCTGACGAAAAGTTAGCAGATGATCTGCACATTACTAGAAACAAGCATGTTATTATGATTCGCAGGTTGTTCTATACAGATGGGATCCCCGTAGCTTATGATATTAAATATTTGCTCTACAGTAAAGGTATGCCGATTGTAGAGAAGGAAATTGAACAGGCGACATTTCAGGAAATGGTATCGAATAGTATGCCTATTTTTGCATTAAAGAAAAGAATAAGTATTAGTGCTCAGATACCTAATGAAGAGATAAAACGATATTTAAATATATACGATGAACTTGCCTTATTGGTTGTTGAGCAGAAACTTTACAACAATGAAAACAAGCCCATCGGGATAGGTGTCACTAGTTATAGGGGAGACTATATAAAATTACAGGGTAGCAGTGATTAATCCAAAGCCCGAATTAAGAACATTTTTAGGACACAAGGTGGAGGGATCTTCTTGAAATATCATAAAGTGGCTTTTCAACCAAGTGACGTCTTGGTAGAAGTTGCGGAAGGTAGCACGTTAAAGGAAGCGATGAATGATGTAGGCTTAGAGTTCGATTTTCTCTGCGGCGGTAGAGGAACATGCGGAAAATGTCGAGTTAAAATTTCTAAGGGATTAACGCCTCCGGTTACCAGGGAACAAGAAATGCTTCAGGCAAAGGAATTAGACGAAGGTATTCGCTTAGCTTGCCTGACTACCGTACACAATGACTTAATAGTGGAGCTTCCTAACCAGAATAAACTTCAGCATAACATTTTAATAACTTCCGCTGAAAGGGCTTCTCAAATTGAGCCACACCTTAACAAAGTGTTTATTGAGGTCAAGAAGCCTTCGCGTGAGACTCAGAGTTCGGATTGGCGTCGTTTGAAGGAGAGTTTAGTTGAACAAGGGTATACGGATAGCGAATTAGAGTCGACGGTCTCTATTTTAAGGCAGATGCCAGATGTAATAAGAGGTGCCAATAACCGTATCACCACAGTTATGTATGAAAGTAAAATAGCCGGAATTGAACCGCAGGACACATCGAAGACGATGCTCGGAATGGCCTTCGATATTGGAACCACAACTATAGTGGGTTATTTGCTCGATCTTTATTCGGGGAGAGAGTTAAGTGTGGTTTCTACCCTTAATCCTCAGACCACGTTTGGGGCAGATGTTATTTCTCGTCTCACCTATGCAAGTCATGAAGAAAATGGTCTAATAAAGCTGCAGAGTGCTGTGGTTGAAGCCATTAATAAACTAATTACAGAAGCGGTTCAAAAAGCTTCTGTAATTAGAAGTCAGATTTATGGGATTTCTATCGCAGCGAACACTTGTATGCATCATATCTTTTTAGGTATAAATCCTCAGAGTATTGCGGTATCCCCTTATGTGCCTGCTCTCAGTGAGGCTTTGGTATTGGATGCTTCGGAACTTAAGATTAGCATCAATCAGTCAGGGAAAGTGTTCATGCTTCCCAATATCGCTGGTTTTGTAGGTGCCGACACGGTAGCGGTGTTGTTGTCCACCGAGTTAGACCAGAGTGAAGATATTAAGCTAGTTATTGATATTGGTACTAATGGAGAAATTGCGCTGGGCTCAAGAGAAAAGATGGTTGCCTGTTCAGCTGCCGCAGGCCCTGCCTTTGAGGGGGCCCAAATCAGTAGTGGGATGAGGGGTGCCGTGGGGGCAATTGACCATGTTTACTATCGGGACAAGCTTGAGTATTCCGTAATAGGGGGAGAAAAACCCCTGGGAGTATGCGGTTCTGCTTTGCTTGATACGGTCGGGGGATTGGTGGAACTTGGTATTCTTAATCGGAGAGGGAAATTCTTAGCCTTCGACCAATTAACCAATCCTGCAGCCCAAAGATTTAAGGAAAACCTCATCCAGTACGAGGGGCAAGGCGCATTTCTGCTGGCTGAAGCAAGCATAACCGGTCACGGCAGGCCGATTATGATTACTCAAAGTGATATCAGGGAACTTCAGATGGCTAAGGGAGCTATGGCGGCAGGGATCAGAGTTTTGATGGAAACCTATGGTATTCAAGCGCAAGATATTAAAGAAGTCCTCTTGGCGGGAGCTTTTGGAAACTACTTGAACCCGCATAGTGCCTGTGTCATAGGCTTGATTCCCCCTGAACTGGAAAGTAAAATTAAAATGATCGGCAATGCTGCTGGTACTGGCTCTAAATTGGCGTTGCTTTCTTCAAGCGAATTCCGTAGGGCAATGGATATTGCTGAGGTTGTCAAATTTGTCGAATTGGGCAGTTATCCAAGATTCAATAGGATCTTTGGTGAATGCACATATTTTAACATCCAGTGAACTCGTTCAGCTTAAGCTGAACAACGAGCCTTCGGCATAAGTCTCCAGTGACGATAGTGTCCAGTGGACATTATCGCCGAAAGCGCACAACCCTTAACGTATACTATCGCGCTGAAGGATTACTTATGCCGAAGGAGCTGAACCCTTGAAAAATGATTGGCTAAAGCTTAGAGAAAAATGACGTGTATTAATAAACGAAGCATCGGACTACTAAGTTCGTTGCTTCGTTTATGTTTAATTTGTGAAAAAGAACATTTGACAAAGTAATTGAAAATTGATAATATATCAATTAAGACATGTATATACAGGAATAGTCATGCAAACATTAATAGGAGGCCAACTTAAATGATTATCATTGGCGAAAAAATTAATGGAACTATACCAAGCGTAAAAAAGGCCATTGAACAAAAGGATGCGGAATTTATTCGAAATCTTGCCATCAAACAGACCGAGGCTGGCGCGGATTATCTTGACGTATGTGCTAGTACTGCACCGGATATCGAAGTAGATACGCTACTCTGGCTAATGGACATTGTTCAGAATGCTGTGGATACGCCGTTGTGTATCGATAGCCCAAATTCACTGGTTATTGAAAAGGTTTTTCCGTATGCTAAACGTGCGGGATTGATTAACTCCGTATCTGAAGAAGGCGAAAAATGCGAAATAATTTATCCAATTATTAAAGGGACAAAATGGGAAGTTATTGCACTGACGTGTGATAATAGGGGGATCCCAAAGGACATTCAAACAAGGGTCGATATTACTAAGGTTATGGTTGAAAAGGCCCAAAAGTATGATATTACCCCGGATAGAATCCACATTGACCCTCTTGTCATGGCGCTATCGGCAGATAATCAATCCCTACTAAACTTTGTCGAGACATTGAAAGAAGTGAAAGCCTTATATCCTACTATTAAAGTGACTTCTGGGTTAAGCAATATATCCTTTGGGATGCCCTTAAGAAAAGTGGTTAATCAACACTTTCTAACCCTAGCCATTGATGCAGGAATGGATTCTGCCATCTTAGATCCATGTAATCGGGATATGGTGACGACACTGTATGTGACAGATGCCTTAATGGGGAAAGATCGTTTTTGCAGAAATTACTTGAATGCTTACCGCAAAAACAAGATTGGTCCCGTAAAAGTAGACGCTTAATTCGGCAGATTGAGAAGTTTTTTTTAATGTATCCTGTATATACAGCTAAATGGCGGTATATCTCAATCCAATAGGTGAGTAAATCAAATTAATTGAGGAGGTATAATAATGATCGATTTACAGGTACTAACACAAGCGGTAGGAGACCTTGACGAAAAGGCTATTTTAACCATGATCAACGATTTTGTAGCGACGAATCCCAGTGGTGAAGATGCCCAAAAGGTTGTTTTGGCCTGCCAACAAGGTATGGCGATAGTTGGGGAGCTGTTTGAAAAGAACGAATACTACGTGGGGGACTTGATTTTTGCCGGGGAATTGCTATCCACAACAATCGATTTGATAAAACCTGTGTTAAGTGGTGTAGCTACGCAAAAAGTGGGTTCGATAGTAATTGGTACAGTTGAGGGAGACTTACACGATATTGGAAAGAATATTTTCGGTAGTATGGCAGAAGCTGCAGGCTTTGACGTGTACGATTTAGGAATTGACGTATCACCCAGCGCCTTTGTCGAGAAGGTGAAAGAAATTAAACCACAAATCATCGGGATGAGTGGTGTTCTAACCCTGGCTATTGATTCAATGAAGAACACTGTCAAGGCACTAAACGAAGCGGGCTTACGAGATAGTGTAAAAATAATAATTGGTGGGAATCCTGTCAATGAAGACGCTTGTAAGCAAATCGGTGCGGACGCTTTCACGACGAACGCTGCTGAAGGGCTGAAAACTTGTCAAGGGTGGGTGAAATAAGATGACTGATGCTGTAGCTATGACGAATGAACGAAATCAAATATTTCGCGATCTATTCAGCGGAAAAACTCCTAAAAGAGTACCGATCAGCAATCCGGCAACACAGGATTTTGCAATTCAATACGCCGGTTTAGACTTGGCCGAGTGTCAATGGGATCTAACAAGGTTAGAGCCAGTCTATGATAAGTTTTGTCAAGATTTTTTTACCGACACTTATCCTGGTGGTTCCATCAGAATTCCTTCACACTACCAAATCCTAGGGTCAACCCCTATTGTCATGAGTTCTAGCGGATTCATGCAGCATCCGGAAGTAGTGGGCTTGCTAGCTGAGGAATATGATGAGTTTATTGCGTCTCCGTATGATTGTATTGTTGAAAAGATTTTGCCCCGGTTGTTCACTGAGCTTAACGGGGCACCGGGGAAAGTGGCTATGGCCTTAGCAAAAGCAATGCGAGCCCAATCCGACGATCTTGCCTACCTCGGAACGATCAGAGCAAAAATGAATGCTAAATATGGCTATGCTGCAATGATTGGTGCTCTAACCGAAGCCCCCTTTGATTTCGTGGCAGATTTTCTGAGAAGTTTTAAAGGGATTTCAGGCGATGTTCGACGGTATCCGGATAAAGTAGCGGCAGCCTGTGAAGCGGTATTACCACTGCTGATTAAGAAAGGTACTCTGCCAAGTCCTGGAATGTTAGGCTATACATTTATTCCGCTGCACATGGCTCCTTATTTGCGAGATAAAGATTTTGCAACCTTATACTGGCCAACCTTTAAAAAGTTGGTCGAGACAATGGCTGGTATGGGTCAAAATGTCCAATTGTTTGTGGAACAAGACTGGATGAGATACCTAGATTATCTCTATGAATTGCCAGAAAATACAATAATGAGATTTGAATACGGAGATGCAAAACTTGTTAAGGAAAAACTTGGCAAGAAGCATATCATTTCTGGCTTCTATCCTATTACCTTGTTGCAAACAGGGACTAAGCAGCAGTGTGTCGACAAAGCTAAAGAGTTAATTGATGTCCTTGCCCCTGGCGGAAAGTATTGGTTCCAAGCGGACAAGAGTGTGATTAATTTTGAAGCAAAAGGTCCTGTTGCGGAAAATATGAGTGCTGTTTTGGAGTATGTTCATGAAAACGGGACTTACTAAATTGGTAGGAGGAGAGGATAAAATGGATTCCAAATATTATGCAACCTGGGAAGAATATTTAGCAGAGCATCCTGAATTAGAGGGCAAGCCCGAACACGCCATCTCACCTAAAATTCAAAAATATGAAGACGCCATGTTTGTTTTCATCATGGATCTATTATTGTAAGTTAATCTCGTTTTCAGGGGCTGAATTATTGGGCAACACCGGACCTCGTAGGGAACCACTATGCACGTGCTGCAAAACGGAATGCTAATCGGGGACGGAGTTGCCCTCAATTTTCCTGAAAGATTTCTGAATATTCTTGAGGCTGAGTCCTATCTGCACGGCAGAAACTCGGAAATATTTCAATATAGAGGTGATTTGACGGGAAAGTATTTAATTGCTCAATAAATGATTAATCTTGTTTACTCAACTAGCAACAAGCATAGTAAGAACTTGATTTTGAGAGGAGATTTATTATGGAAAAGGGATTAAAGAAGTCGATTATTAATCTTTTCGGATTACCATCCTTTGGGTTTCAATTGTTTGTAAATATGGAGGTATTTTATTTTGCGGCATTTTTAACGGATTTCGCAAAGCTTCCAATGGCTTTGGTCGGTACTGTCTTAATGATTACGAGTATTTTTGATATTATTTGGGTTCCTACTGCAGGGGTTCTATTGGAAAAGAGCAATATGAGGTGGGGTAAATACCGTTCATGGCTACTTGTAGGACCACCTTTTGCGGCATTGTTCTTTATTTTACAGTTTTCTAAAATCGGTTCCCCAACCACGAATGCCATTATAATTACCATAGGATTTGTTGTCAGTCATTTAATTTGGAACATTTTTTATGCGGGACATGTTGCTTTGAACTCCTCAATGACAACTGTAAGGGAAGAAAGAATTGCTATGTCTACAAATAGAGGGATGTTTAACTCCTTAGGAGCAATCGCTTTTTCCTTAATCGGCATGAAGATGATCTTGGCTCTTGGTAAAGGGAATCCTGCGATGGGGTATACACTTACCGTTGTAATTACTGGTGCAGTTATGGTTGCTTGTTATTATGCTTTGTTCTTTATAACCAAAGACTATGCTTTCCACGGAACTTCTGTTCAATCAGGAAAAGCTACCGAAAAGATGCCTATTGGCGAGATGCTGAAACAGATTGTAGTTAACCCGCCACTTATCGGTTTGATGTTAGGTGAACTAGGAAGATATTTAGGAAGATTTGTTATCTTTGGACTGGCGTTTTATTACTTTAAATATGTAGTAAATAATCTAGCTGTTATTGCGGTTTTCATGACGGGGCTTAACGTGGTAACGTTCGTTGGAGCTATGATCGCAAATCCACTTGCTAAGAAATTCGGAGAAAGAAATACCTATATTCTGTCACTTTCAATCTTTATAGCTGGACTTCTGGCGGTATGGGCTTTGCCAATGAATTATGTTTCCTTCATGATAATAATGTTCATTGCCTATTTAGGATATGGGATGCCTGATGCCTTGGGTGTTGTTATGTACTCATCAACGGTTGATTATGGTGAATGGAAAACAGGCAAGAATGCCAGAGGGTTTATAATGTCCTTAATTAGTTTTCCAATCAAGGCGGCTATTCTTGTAAGAAGTGTAATAATCACGGCTGTGCTTGCAGGAGCAGGATATGTTGCCAATATGAAGGCAACACCTGTACTAATAGACTCAATAAAGAACGGATTAACTCTAGTTCCTGCGGTCATAATGTTAGTAGGGTTGCTGTTTATTATATTCCTTTATAAAATTACCCCTCAAAGCCTTGTAAAAATGCAAAATGAAATTGCGGCAAAAAAAAGCTAAAGTATAGTCCTTGCATATAAAAGGAAGAGTCAAATAAGAGAGATGATTGAGCTCATCTCTCTTATTTTTTAGTCAGACTTTCATGCCGATGTGCGGCACTACTGATGAATGAAATTTTTTTCAAGGCAGAAAGCATATACTCACGTTTATATACTTTCTGGAAGCAAACAAATAGTTGATGAATTAATCAGTCCGAAGAAGATATACCTACTTCATACCTATTGAAAGGATTATAGGAGGAGATGGTTTTATGTCAGTGCAGAAAGGTAAAGGTTGGCAAAGGTATCATACGATCTGGATGATGCTCTTCATTGGATGGGTAGTTTCTTATGCTGACCGGACCTTGACAGGCCCGGTAGTTACTTGGATGATCACAAACAAGGTTGGGTTTTTAGAAGCCGCCGGTAACCCACATGCCCTTGGTGGTTTACTGGGAAGCTTGTTTTTCGCAGGATATATGCTGACACAATTCCCAGGAGGGTATTTTGGAGACAAGTTTGGTTACAGGACTATTGTTGTAATCAGTATCTTTTGGGCGGGCATTACAACCCTATTAACGGGATTAACCGGCGGCCTAGTGGCGTTTATTGCTTTGAGGGTATTTACTGGACTTGGTGAAGGGGTTCTCTATTCCAATGACCGTTCCTTGGTTGCCGAAGTAACTCCACCCAATAAGCTTGGTTTAGGCATGGGAGTGGTAATGGGCGGACTTACTGTGGGCTTGTCTGCCGCTTTGGTAGGAACAGTGTACTTAATAGAGTGGGCTCAACCTTCGATGGGTGTCAATGCTTGGAAAGCTCCTTTTCTTATCCTAGGGACAGTCACAATTATCGCTGCATTCTTCATTCGCTGGGCTCTGAAACAGCAGAATAAAACCGGTTCTGAGAATTTTGGCAAGGCTTTGTTCAGTTTGTTTAAATACGCTATTGTATTCTTGCTAGCCATTATGGCAGTCTATTTTATTACCAATGCTCTGCATTTAAACGATGTGCTGATCGCAGTAATCTTAACCAGTTTAGCGTTTGTATTAATTGCTTTTATCTTTATCAAAAAAGGTAACGAAGTTAGCCCAATATTAAAGGACAAAAATCTTTTGCTTATCTATATCTCATATATTGCGATCTTATGGCATCTCTGGTTTTATGGTTTTTGGGGTGGTGCCGTTATCAAGGATTTTGGTGGCGGAACTCTAGCATCAGCGCTATTGGTTATTTCGTTCAATGCTATAGCAGGGGTAATCGGTTTTCCTTTAGGAGGAAAAATTTCTGATCTGGTAGCTCATAAAGCCAATGGCCGTCGTAATGTCTTAATCGCGATGGAAGCACTTTTAACAGTATTTATCTTTGTTTTTGCTATATATGTCATGTCCGGAAGAAAAGATATGGTAGTGCAATCGGCCATTCTCTTTGTTTCAGGTTTAATCTTTTTCGCATTGCAAGCGGTTGCCCATGCCTTAACGTCGGAAATCGCACCCGTGCATTTGCGCGGAGCGGCGTTTGGAATGCTGAATCTTGTGTCTGAAATTGGGGCAGTATTATCCCCTGTAATTTCGGGGGCCATTCGGGATAGTACAGGAAGTTGGGGAACGCCCTTAATTTTAGATGGTGTTTTAATGGGTATTAGCTGTATCATGATCATGGGAGTGCGTGCGAAAATTGCCGATAAATAGCATTAATCGAAGTATTGGGGGGACTAAAATGGCGACAGGAACTATTCACTGTGGGGTTTGCGGTTTTACCATTAATGTCAAGGCAGTGAGCGATGATAGTCAATCAAATTCTCGAAGAAGCAAGATGATAAAATTGGAGATAACAAGCGACTGTCCTAATTACCAAAAGATTGCCAAAGAGTTAACAGAAGTTGATGCCTACCAAGAAATTTTGCATAAACTTCATGCGGGGAAGGTTTATGAAATTTTTGCGAAATATAGCCCGCATCCCAGCTGCCCTGGAGTTTCCGGAATTCTGAAAACGGTGGAAGTGGCAGCCGGTTTAGCCTTGCCACAAAATGCTAGTATTAGCGTAACGAAAAGCTAATTCTCGCTACTTGCTAACCAGGTCTTTGAATAATCATTTTATGCTACTCTAGAACGTCATCCCCTATCGACCAGATCTTTATATTAATCGGCTTTGTCATTTTTATCCAAGTCGTAAGACTCCCACTTCTACAAGTGGGAGTCTTACACCTTATTCTGCTTCGGTGACGATAGTCTCCGGTGACGATAGTGTCCGGTGGACAGTATCGCCGATAGCGCACGACTATCAACGAATACTAAGCGCTGAGGATTAGTATCGCCGAGCCGCCTTTCCCAATAGAAACACTTGGCGGCGAAGGAGGTAGAGTCCATCCTACGGCGCGAAAGTATTCGTCTATGGCTCTGCGCCTTCGGCGTAAGTCTCCACTGGAGACTTACGTCACCGAAGACTCGATGTTCAACTTTAGTTGAACGAGTTCACTTTGACAGTTACGATTATCCAAAGTAGTTTTAGAGAGATTAATATAATGAAGTAAAAAGGTAGGCAATTGAAATGGAAACGGTTTTAGGTGATCTAGTTAAGGATGCCTTGGCTTTAAAAGCTACGCATGCTTCAATTACCGAAGTGGCTAATATCAAGTTTAATGAGGATTTCAGAAAGCTATGTGAACAGAATTCATGTGGGTCTTACAATAAGAATTGGATGTGTCCTCCTGCAGTAGGTCCTATTAAGGAGTTAAAGGAGCGGGCCTTGGGATTTAAGCAGGGTCTTTTGTTTCAGTCAGTCCATCCGATAGCTAGTTCGCTTGACTGGAAAGGCATGCTCGAGGGAGGAGTTAAGCATACGAAAATATTTAGAAAGATACTTGAGTGTATGGAGAATAACTACAACTTTAAAGAAATCCTTCCTTTGAATGCTGGTCCTTGTACTTATTGTGCAAAGTGTGCCTATCTCTCGGGAGAAGAATGCCAATTTCCCGATAAAGCAGTGTCGTCCGTTGAAGCCAATGGAATTGACGTAATGGACTTGGTAAAAGCCTCCGGAATACCCTATAACAATGGTAAAAATACAGTTTCCTATGTAGCCCTGATTTTGTTTAATAGTTGAAAAGATAACGTAAATACAAGAAAGATACCGATATACGCTTTATTGGTATCTTTCTTTTCGGTTTGATTTGAAATCGAAACCTATACTCCCCTTGCTATTTAGAATTTGAGTCTTTCAACAAAGGTGGGATCAGATAATTACAAAATATCTCTGAGATTTCTTCTTCACACAATCGGCCAGTTTTTGAATACCATTGTTTCATCCAGTTCATTGCTCCCAAAATAATAAATAGTGTTATTCTCTGATCAAATTGCTTAAAGCTCCCATTCAAAACGCCTTCGTTAAAAATGGATAGCCATTGCCTTTCGTATTCATCCCGGAAACCTTTAATTTCAGTTTTATAAGGTTCTTGAAGCGCAAATTCAAGTAAAAAAGCAGTTGACATAAGGGAAAGTTTGTCAATAGCAGTTTTGATGTGCATCTTAATAGCTTGCTTTAACTTAGCTTCAGGACTAATTGAGGATTCGATAATTATATATAGTTTTTCAATTAATAATTCCATTGCTAGCTTATTACATTCATACAATAAATCTTGTTTGCTCTTGACATAATAATAAATACTGCTTTTGGTATATTCAATTTTATTAGCAATTTCTTCGAGTGTAGCTTCATGGTAGCCCCTTGAATGGAATACCTCCGCAGCAGCCATTAATATATCTTGTTTACGTTTTGATGCTCTTTTCTCGTTAGAAGCCAATCCTGACGCCTCCTTAACTAGACTAGAAAATATAATTTGACTATGCGGATAAATTTTATACTATTAGTACTATTTTTTCAAGTCTTATTGCCAAAAAGTATAACTACAGAAAGAAACTTCCATCGTGTGTTATAAACGAAATATAATTTTTTACGGACTAAATACAAAAGCATTTCTCATAGTTTTGAAGATAAACCATTCAGAGTAAGAATTTGACCATTTAGTTGCTGTTAGATTAATCTGGCAGTTTTTTTATTGTTTTCAGATTATTTATGTGGTAGAATTTTGACCATAAAGTAAAAAAAAATCCTTATGGTCAAAGTAAAACTCATAAAGGTAATATATTGAGTTTTCTGACTAATAAAGAAAAGGGGGGTTCAGTCGCATGAAAAAAGTAAGAATAGCATCGGGGTCTTCATACTGGGGAGATATGTTAGAACCGGCTATTGAGGTGGCAGAAAAAGGAGACGTCAAATACATTGGGTTCGATCATCTGGCGGAGTTAACCATGGCAATCATGCAAAGGATGAAAGCTAAAGATCCGACCAAAGGGTATATACCGGATTTAATTCCTTGGATGGACGCGTTATTACCGATCTGCCACCCCAAAGGCATTAAACTGATCACGAACGCCGGTGGGGTTAACCCAGAAGCAGCAGCTGAGGAAGTCATTAAAATAGCCCGTGCTCATAATATTACAAATCTGAAAATAGGGGTCATCTCTGAAACTGATATGTTCGAAAAGATGAAAGAACTTCGAGCAAAGGGCATGGAGTTTCCCAACCTAGATACAGGTGAGAAAGATATTGAAAGTATAGAAAGTAAAATTATGGCTGCTAACGCCTATATTGGTGCTGATATGATCATTGAAGCCTTGAAAAATGGTGCCGATGTGGTAATTGCAGGCAGGGTATCTGACACGGCTCTATATGTTGGACCACTCATGTATGAGTTTGGTTGGGAATTTAAAGAACCTTATTGGGATCGAATCGGGGCTGCGGTTACGATTGGTCACTTGATTGAATGTGCGGAGAATGTTACCGGAGGTTTATCCGGTCAGTGGGATAAAGTTAAAAACATGGCTCAAATAGGTTATCCCATTGCTGAAGTATCCGAAAATGGTGATGTGTTACTTAGCAAGGTTGCAGGTTCTGGAGGGATCTTAAACCAATGGACTGTCAAGGAACAACTGACCTATGAAGTGCACGACCCAGCGAACTATATTATGCCAGACGGCATTGCAGATTTTACCACAGTTAAGGTGCAGGAAGTTGGTGAGGATCAGGTTCGTGTGACCGGTATGACAGGTAAACCAAGGCCAGAAAAACTGAAAGTCCAAGTCGGCTACAAAGATGGTTTTATAAGCGAGGGGCTAATCTTATTGCCTTGGCCGGATGCTTATGCTAAAGCTAAACAAGCGGAACAAACAGCTAGGAAACGCTTTGAAATCGTAGGACTAAAGGCTAGGGAGCTTAGGTTTGATTATGTTGGAATCAATACTTTACATGGTGAATTAGCTCCGGAACCGAATTATGAACCGAATGAAGTGGGTCTCAGAATTGTTGCAAGAACGGATTCTTTGGAGGAAGCCGGCAAGGTTGGTCGTGAGGCTACCCACTTGTGGACCTTAGGTGGCACTGGTTCCTCATATGGAACACCATATAGGCCGAGACCAGTAATTTCTTTGTGGCCGACACTTGTGCCACGAGATGAAGTGCCCTTGAAGCTCACTATGAAGGAGGTCTAGAACATGCCAAAGGTTTTATTAAAAGATTTGACTTACACACGATCTGGGGATAAAGGAGATATTAGCAATATCGGTTTGATCGCTAAAGACGAAAAATGTTGGGAAATAATCAGCAGGGAAATCACTCCTGAGCGGGTTAAACAGCATTTCGGACAAATGGTTCAAGGAGAAGTTAAGGTTTATCCTATGCCCAACATTATGGCCTTGGAAGTAGTTTGTTATAAGGGCCTCGGCGGAGGAGCAACTCGAACGTTAAGGTTTGATGTGACCGGCAAGGCCATGGGAACGGCTCTTCAGAGAATGGAAATTGAGACAGATTAAGGTGGAGGTCATTCTATGAGAGAAGTAGTAATTGCTAGTGCAGCGCGACTTGCGGTTGGCAGGTTAGGTGGTGCTTTAAAAGAAGCCCGTGAAGAGGATATGGGATCTGCAGTTGTTAAGGAAGCGATTAACCGGGCCGGAGTTAGTCCTGACTGTATAGATGAGATAATCATGGGTCAAAACTATAGATCTGGTCAAACAGCCACAAATATTTCGCGTGTTATTGGCATCAGAGCCGGGTTGCCTCTAGAAAAACCAGGATTTACGGTTAATATGCATTGCTCAGCCGGTCTGAAAACTGTTGCTTTAGCGGCTCAGGCTATTAAGGCCGAGGAAGCAGATATTTTGGTTGCCGGTGGGATTGATAATATGAGCAATGCGGCCTATTACTTGCCGAATATGCGTTGGGGTGCAAAAGCGGGTCATAAAATTGCCCAAGATCAGATAGTTATGCTTGATCCGGTTTGTAAGCTTACTACCGGTCAAACTGCAGAAAAGCTTTCCAGAATGTTTAACATCAGTAGGCAAGAACAGGATGAATTTGCATTATGGAGCCAACAAAAGGCTGAAGAGGCAATTAAAGGCGGTAGGTTTATTGAAGAAATTGTACCACTTCAGGTTCCTGCGGGCCGCAATAAGTTTATAACTTTTGATACTGATGAGCATCCCCGTTTCGGGACTACAATGGAAATGCTATCAAAACTGTCTCCAGTCTTCGCAGATGATGATAAGGGTACAGTAACGGCAGGAAACTCCAGTGGTTTGAATGATTCTGCAGGGGCAACGGTAATCATGGCTTCAGATAAAGCTAAAGAAATGGGAATTAAACCATTAGCAAAAATCAGGAGTTACCATGCTGTCGGAGTAGACCCTTCAATTATGGGTATCGCGCCAGTTCCGGCAACTAGAGAAGCTTTAAGAAAAGCGGGGTTACAACTTGATGACATTGAACTCATTGAGTTAAATGAAGCTTTTGCCTGCGTTGGGGTATATTGGATTAGAGAAATGAAACCCAAAAATATTGATATTATTAATGTTAATGGTGGTGCTGTGGCATTAGGTCATCCGATTGCTGCTACCGGGACAGTGCTTCTGACTAAGTTGCTCTACGAAATGAAGAGGCGGGATCTGCAACTGGGGTTAGTGACAATGTGCGTCGGTGGAGGTCAAGGTATGGCTATGATTGTCGACAGAGATGTTTAATAAAAAATAATGGTGGGTGTAGCAAGTGAATTATAGCTACGTAATAGTTGAAAATCGAGGCCATATAGCTTATATAACCTTGAATCGACCGGAACGAAGGAATGCTCTTTCCATTGATATGATGAATGAGTTGATTACTGCTTTCAAAGAAGCAAGAGCAAATGACGAAATTCGCGTAGTGGTCTTAAAAGGCGCCGGGGAGAAGGCTTTCTGTGCGGGTGGTGATTTGGCTGGAATGCATGCTCAAATTGAAAACGGTGTAATAGCGGTTCGTCAATTTACTTCCAAATATGCAGAATTTATCTTGGCGGTAGAAGATCTTAGTAAACCGATTATTGCAGCTGTGAAGGGGTTTGCGCTTGCAGGAGGCTTTGGACTAGCGGCTGCTTGTGATTTGACCATTGCTAGCGAGGATGCAATTTTTGGTGCACCAGAAATTAACATTGGCTTTTGGGGAGGGATCATTGCAGCCCCAATAGTAAGGGTAATCGGGATGAAACGGACAATGGAACTTTTCTACACTGGTCAGACAATCAATGCTGAAGAAGCGTATCGTATTGGCATCGTAAACAAAGTGGTAGCGAATAGCGAACTAGAGAAAGAAGTAGACAGGCTGGCCGAGGTTATCGCCTCTAAAAGTCCTACTGCTATTAATATGGGGAGAGAGGCTTTTTACACCATTAGAGATATGGATTACAGAGCGTCTGTAAAACATTTGAGGGAAGTTGTGACTATCTTGGCAAACTCACCAGAAACTCGTGAAGGCATGAGTGGTTTCCTTAACAAGAATAGGACTTAAGTTAAAGTTATCTAATCAAAATGAAAAGCACTTATCATTATTAGAATAAGGAGCTAGAAGCATGTTTGAAAAAGTCCTCATTGCCAACAGAGGAGAAATTGCTGTAAGAGTTATTCGAGCTTGTCGAGAACTTGGAATTAAAACAGTGGTTATTCATCCTGAGATCGATCAAGATTCTTTGCATGTCACTTTAGCAGACGAAAAGGTATGCTCTAATGATCGTCGGGTTTATCTTGACATTAACGCTATTATCGAAGCTGCAATTACTACGGGTGCTCAAGCAATCCATCCGGGATATGGTTTTTTAGCTGAGAATCCGAATTTTGCTCTGGCTTGCGAGAACGCGGGACTTACGCTGATCGGTCCAAGTTCCCATTCTATGAGATTTATGGGAGAAAAGACCCTAGCTAGGAAGATAATGCTTGAAGCGGGTGTTCCAGTAACTCCAGGTTCAGAAGTTCTAGCAGATTTAGAGGAGGCCAAAATTCAATCAGAGAAGGTTGGATATCCTATTATGCTCAAGGCCTCAGCTGGCGGCGGGGGCAGGGGTATACGAGTTGTTCAAACTCCGGAAGATCTAGATAAGCTTTTTCCGGAAGCACAGAAAGAGGCCCAACTAGCGTTTAATTGTCCGGATATGTACATTGAAAAGTACCTTGATCGTCCAAGGCACATTGAGATTCAGGTGCTTGCAGACAAATTAGGTAATGTTATTTATTTAGGTGAACGAGAGTGTTCGATCCAACGGCGACGGCAGAAATTGATTGAAGAAGCCCCTTCCTTAGCAGTCACAAATTATTTGCGATCTCAAATGGGAGAGATTGCGGTTAAAGCAGCCAAGGCTGTGGATTACGTTGGGGCAGGTACTGTAGAGTTCTTATTGGATCAACAAGGGAATTTTTATTTCATGGAGATGAACACTCGGATTCAAGTGGAACATCCGGTGACTGAAATGGTGACAGGAATTGACCTTGTTAAGGAACAAATTTTAATAGCTTTCGGGGAAAAGTTGTCTGTTAACCAATCTGAAATTGAGATTAAGGGCTGGTCAATAGAATGTCGACTCATAGCGGAAGATACAAGTCGGGATTTCCGACCTTCCCCAGGGACTATCACATTATTCAATCCACCAATGGGACCTTGGACACGGTTAGATACTCATGTTTATTCGGGGTTTAAGATCTCACCTTTTTATGATTCTTTGATAGGAAAGCTAATCGTTTGGGGGAGAGATCGTAAGGAGGCTCTAGCGAGACTTGAAAGATCGTTGTTAGAACTTCAAGTAGAGGGTGTTAAAACAAACATTTACCTCTGTAAACAAATTCTTAGTAATGCACAGTTCATCGAAGGGGATATACACATCAACCTTCTGGAAGATTTACTCAGTCAAAAAATAATTATAGGAGGAATAGAAGATGGCAGAAATTAAGTGCGAGATGACAGGAGTAATAGATCAAGTTTTAATCACAGTAGGCGCTACAGTAGAAGTTGGTACTGAGATTGTGGTCATTGAATCTATGAAATCTTTAATAACAATTAAAAGTTTAGAAGCAGGGGAAGTCGAAGAGATCAAAGTTTCTCAAGGAGATTTTATTGAAGAGGGAGAAACTTTGGCGCTACTTAAGTAATAACGACTACCATTCTTCTTTATAGCAACTTAAAATTGCATAAGACTGGAGGGATAAGATGTCTAGCGAAGCTGATTTATTAGCAAGAATTGAAAAGATTACGTCTTGCCAAAATACCGGATATCTCAACAAACTTCATAGCCAAGGCAAAATGTTCGTACGGGTTCGACTGGAAAAGTTATTGGATCCTGGTTCAATGTATGAGGATGGTCTTTTTGCAAGGTGTTTAGAAGAAGGCTTACCTGCAGACGGGGTAGTGACCGTCGTAGGAAAAATAAACGGTAGACTCGTTTGTGTCATGGCTAATGACATGACAGTTAAAGCTGGTGCTTGGGGTATGAAAACCATCGAAAAGATTATGCGGATTCAGGAAACGGCAATACGGTTAAAGGTACCGATGATTTACTTGGTCGATTCCGCTGGTGCTCGACTTAATGAGCAATTTGAGACTTTTATGGATCGTCGTCATGCTGGAAAGATCTTCTTTAATCAGACGCAAATGTCTGGGGTAGTCCCGCAAATCTGTGCAGTTTTAGGACCCTCGCCTGCCGGGTCTGCGTATTTACCAGCTTTATGTGATTTTGTCATAATGGTTGATAAAAATAGCAGTGTATACTTAGGTTCACCAAGGATGGCGGAAATGGTGACTAGAGAAATAGTTACTATGGAGGAAATGGGCGGGGCACAAATGCACTGCTCAGTTAGCGGACTTGGTGACGTCTTGGTGGAAACTGAGGAAGAAGCCTTAGCTGCAATTAAATCATATCTGGATTATATGCCGCAGAATTTCGAAGAAACGGTCCCCATAAAAGACTTTCGAGACCCTGGAGTAGGTAGGGAGATTGAACAGATTGTTCCGGCTGACCAGCGCATACCCTTTGACGTTTATGAATTTCTATCCAGAGTAATTGATGACAACAGCTTTTTTGAATTTAAAAAACTTTATGCCCAGGAAATTATTACTGGTTTTGCTCGCTTAAGTGGTCGTACAATTGGAATCTTAGCTAATAACTCTGCAGTTAAGGGTGGAGTACTATTTCCGGAATCTGCCGAGAAGGGTGCACATTTTATTAATGTATGTAATGCCTATAACATTCCTCTCTTGTTTTTTATGGATATTGCAGGGTTTATGATTGGAAGCAAGGTTGAAAGAGAGTCCATAGCTCGAAGAGGTGCTCGTTGGTTAGTGTCTCTTGGCGAGTCAACAGTTCCGCGGATCTCTGTCATTGTAAGGAAGGCTTATGGTGCCGGTTATGTTGCAATGTCAGGTGCCTCATTCCAGCCAGATGCTTGTTTGGCTTTGGCAACGGCGTTGCCAGCAGTTATGGGCCCAGATGCGGCTGTTAACGCGATGTATTACAACAAGATTATGGAAATTGAAAATGAAAAGGAAAGAGCCAAATATGTTTACCAACAACGCCAGAAATATCTGCAAGATATTAACGTTTGGCGACCTGCTTCAGAGTTGTTCATTGATGATGTTGTCCCTGGAGCAAGACTGCGTGATGAGTTGAGCAAGAGATTTGAAGCATATTCGGCTAATAAGAATCGACAACAGGAAAAGAAAATTAAACGTAATAATCTCATTAGTCGCTAAAGCTTATTGGGACGTAATGAAGTGAAGTCATTGAGAAAGGATGTTTTTTTTGCGTGACATCAGAACTATAGGAGTGGTTGGCTCGGGGCAGATGGGTCTGGGTATCGCACAGGTGGCGTCCCAAGCCGAGTATATGGTTCTTTTATTTGATATATCTCCAGAGTCGTTAGAACGTGCTCGCGTAAATATTGAAAAGAACCTTCTCAAGGGTGTCAAATTAGGTAAAATATCGTCTGAAGCAGTGGAACTGGTGTTAAGTCGGATTAAATGGACGCTTGATTTTAGTGAACTAGCTGCAACAGACTTCGTGATTGAATCTGCAACAGAAAATCTTGAATTAAAAGTAGAACTATTCCGTCGTCTTGACCAGGAAACTGCGTCTGATGTCATCTTAACAACTAATACTTCTTCACAGAGTGTGACCTACTTGGCCGGAATGACTAGGAGGCCAGGATTAGTTGCGGGAATGCATTTTTTCAACCCGGTACACATCATGAAACTGGTTGAGATTATTGACGGTTTGGAGACGACGTCAGAGACTCTACAGATAATTACTAGTATTGCCAAGAGGATGGGAAAAGAAACCGTCATCATCAAAGATATGCCTGGATTTGCAACCAGTCGAATTAGTGCCATGCTGGGAAATGAAGCCTTTTATATGCTTATGGACGGCTTGGGTACACCTGAAGATATCGATAAGGCCTTGAAAATAGGACTAAATCTTCCAATGGGACCGCTAGAATTGGGAGATTTAGTGGGTCTTGATACTAGACTTAAGGTACTTGAGAATATGCAACAAAATCTAGGCGAACGCTTCCGGCCCTGTCCTTTAATGAGGAAGTACGTAGAAGCGGGTCGCTATGGTAAGAAAGTTGGAAAAGGTGTTTACGATTATCCTGACAAGTAGTAAAATAGGAGGTTCCATATGAAAACTTCAGCTGATTATAGAGAAAGAATGGCAATGTTACGCTCAAACGTCTATATGGGTGGAAATCTTGTCGGTCGAGATGATCCCATCTTTGAGCCTGGTTTGAATACTCTTGCCCTAACTTATGATTTAGTTAACGATGAAAAATATAGTGACTTACTAACCG